>QFCH01002679.1_pt1 | contig 204305 bp, 203 predicted proteins | sample 5346071 | NCBI WGS metagenome assembly QFCH01 (sample SAMN09062255, study PRJNA434731) | Human gut metagenome, whole genome shotgun sequencing project. | isolation source: stool timepoint B chromium assembly | host: Homo sapiens | collected 2015
TCTCCTTTTTCTTTTTGAAAAGCGAGGTTCATCTGCCCTTAGAAAAACCTTATTCCAGGTCATGGACTGTCTCCTCAAAACGAAACTGCCGCCCCCATATATGGTTTATTGATAAAAAACGTACTCAGGGAAAGCCTTACTATGTCTACATGACCGCAGGTACTAATAAATTTCTGCATATCTATTATGGAAGGGTAAAAGAATACTTAACATCACTTCCATAATAATCAATTTTATTTTCCTAAAACGCTGAAATCCCTGTAAAATCAAGCATTTTCAGGCTTCGTCGTCCCACTGGTAAGGAGTAGTCTGATAAACGTAGAAATTCAGCCAGTTGGTATACAGCGTATTGGAAGTATTCCGCCACGTCAGCGGCGGCGCTGAAAACGGATCGTTGTCCTCGTAATAATTATATGGGACCTCCGGATTCAATCCCTTATTTAAGTCCCTGTGGTACTCATTATTTAACGTCATCCTGTCATATTCGGGATGGCCCTGGACAAATATCTGCCTTCCGTCCCGGCTCATAACCAGGAACACGCCGGCCTCATCGGACTGCGCCAGAATGGCCAGCTCCGGATGCTTTAAGATATCCTCCTTCCGCACCTCCGTATATCTGGAGTGGGGAGCCAGGAAAAAGTCATTGAGGCTTCTCACCAGCGGAACCTTCCTGTCCAGGACCCTGTGGTTATAAATACCTGACAGTTTCTTCTTCATAGGGTATTTGGGGATACCGTAGTGGTAATAAAGCCCTGCCTGGGCCCCCCAGCATATATGTATGGTGGAGGTCACATGTGTCTTGCTCCACTCCATCATCATGGACAGCTCCGGCCAGTAATTCACTTCCTCGTACTCCAGATTCTCCACCGGAGCCCCGGTTATAATCATCCCGTCAAACTTTTTCTTCTTTATATCATCGAATGTAACATAAAATTTGTTGAGATGGCTGGCTGACGTGTTTTTTGACACATGGGTGGACAGCATCAGGAAGGTACAGTCCACCTGGAGGGGTGTATTGGACAATGCCCGCATAAGCTGGGTCTCTGTTTCTTCCTTGAGAGGCATCAGATTCAGAATCAGGATTTCCAACGGACGGATATCCTGGCTCATGGCCCTGTCCTCATCCATAATGAATATGTTTTCTTCCTCCAGAATCGCTTTTGCTGGCAGATCTCTCTGTACTTTTATAGGCATGTTCGCTCTCTCCTTTCAAATGTTGGCTGAATTTCACACGGAAACCGCACAGCGTCTGCCGGACCCGGCAGATACTGTGCTACAACATTCGCAGGAACTCCTCCTCTGAGATTATGGGAACCCCTAATTCCTTTGCCTTTTTATTCTTGGACGAATTGGACGCTGCATCGTTATTAATCAGATACGCTGTCTTTGCTGTAACGGAGCCAGTGACCTTTCCGCCCTTGCTTTCAATCAGCTCCTGAAGCTCCTTTCGGTTTGCAAAATGCTCCACGGACCCGGTTATCACAAAGTTCATTCCCTCAAAGACTGCCTCCCCGGCTATCTCCGGCTGTTCCTTTTCAATGTTCAGCTCCGCCAGCAGACGGTCCACCATCTGGTTGTTTCTCCCTAAAGCAAAGTAATCCATCCAGGCCTGGGCCAGAACACCGCCGATACCATCCACCGCCACCAGTTCTTCCTCTCCGGCATGGCGCATTTTATCAAAATCATACTTAAACTCGCGGCACAGCATCTTTGCGTTAGCCAGTCCGATTCCCGCGATTCCCAGGCCGTACACCATCCTGGGAAGGGTGGTATTTGACGCTGTCTTTATGGATGCAATCAAATTGTCATACGACTTCTGGCCCAGACCCTCCATTTCCACGATGGCATCCCTGTGTTCTTCCAAATGGAATATATCCGCATATTCGTGAATAAAACCTGCCTGGATGAACTTTTCCAGGGTAGCCTCAGACAAACCGTCAATGTTAAGTGCATCGCGGCTGACAAAGAGGGTAAAGCTCTTTATCTTTTTGGCCTGGCAGTCAGGATTGGTGCAGTACAGGCTCTTTACATCATTTACCTTGCGGATTTCCGTCCTGCCTCCACATACGGGACATTCCTCCGGTATGTCCTTTACCCCGCTGCGGGTCAGGTTTTCCTCTATCTGAGGGATAATCATGTTGGCCTTATACACGGTTATGGTATCTCCCACTCCCAGCTCCAGCCCTTCCATGATGCTCAGATTGTGGACACTGGCCCTGCTGACCGTGGTTCCTTCTAACTCCACAGGCTCAAACACAGCCACGGGATTGATTAGTCCTGTCCTGGAAGCGCTCCACTCAATATAGGAAAGGGTGGTCTCCCTGATTTCATCCTTCCATTTAAACGCAATGGAATTGCGCGGAAACTTGGCTGTACGTCCAAGGGATTCTCCGTAAGCAATGTCATCATAGGTCAGCACCAGCCCGTCAGAGGGAATGTCGTTTCCTTCCACTGCCTTTGCAAACCCTTCCACCGACGCAGGCAGGCTTGCAGCGTCCACCTCTTCATAGTGGACCACCTCAAATCCCTGGCCTTTCAGCCACTCAAACTGGGCCTTCCTGGAGTTATGGAAGTCCACCCCATCGGCCTTCACCAGGGCAAATGCCTCAAAATGCACATTCCTCTCCGCTGTAATCTGGCTGTTAAGCTGGCGGACAGAACCGCTGCACAGGTTTCTGGGGTTCTTATATTTGGCATCCACATCCTCGATTCCGCTGTTAATCCGTTCAAATTCCGAATAGGTAATGACAGCCTCTCCCCTGAGAATGAGCTGTCCCTGGTAGGAAATATTTAACGGGATATTGGCAAACACCCTGGCGTTGGGCGTAATGACCTCGCCAATCTCCCCGTTTCCCCTGGTAACCGCCTTTGCAAGGGTTCCCTCCTCATAGGTGAGCACAATGGTAAGACCATCCATCTTCCAGGACAGCAGTCCCTTCTGGTCTCCCAGCCATTCCTGCAAATCCTCCACACTCTTTGTCTTGTCCAAAGAAAGCATGGGGGAACCGTGGGTCTCCTTAGGCAGCTCGCTTAATATCTCATACCCCACCTGCTGCGATGGACTTCCTGACAAGGTGACCCCGGTCTCCTTTTCCAGGGATACCAGCTCGTCATACAGCTTGTCATATTCAAAATTGCTCATGATTTCCCGGCTTTCCTGATAATAAGCCTTTCCTGCTTCCCGCAGGATGGAAACCAGTTCCTTCATTCTCTGAATCCTGTCTTCCATTCTGTTCTCCTGATTATTGATTCTTTCTCTCCTTAAGGGACAGACTGGAGGAGTCCTTAAGAAGCCCTGTAAGCTCCTCATACTCCTCCTTGGTTATCTGGCGGTAAGCGCCCGTTCTCAAATTGCCCAGACGTATGTTCATGATGCGCACCCGCACCAGACGCTTGACCTGGCAGCCGCAGGCTTCACACATCCGCCGTATCTGCCGGTTCAGGCCCTGGGTGAGAATGATGGAAAATGTATTCCGATCCACCTTCTTCACCTTGCAGGGCCTGGTCACCTGGTCCAGCTCAGAAAGCCGGATCCCTCCCGCCATCTGTTCCAGAAAATGTTCCGTCACCGGCTTATCTATGGTGACAATATACTCTTTCTCATGAGCATTTCCGCTTCTCATGATTTTATTCACCAGATCCCCCTGGTTGGTCATGAGAAGCAGTCCCTCTGAATCCTTATCCAGCCTTCCCACAGGGTAAATCCGCTCCGGATAACCCAAAAAGTCCACAATATTCTCAGCTCTGTCCTTATCAGTGGTGGTACATACAACGCCTTTTGGCTTATTCACTGCCAAAAGCACCGGTCTGGGCCGTTGGCTCCGGTCCACCCGGACCATTTTTCCATTGCATACCACCTTCTGGCCCGGCGTTACCTTCTGGCCCATGGAGGCAGGGCGGTTGTCCACCAGCACCTTGCCGGCCTCAATGAGACGGTCCGCCTCCCGCCTGGAGCAGACTCCCATCTGGCTCAGCCATTTATTTAAACGTTCTTCCATCTTTTCCTGCTTTCTTCTGATGTTTCCTCAATCCCTACCGCTTCTCAGCTGCCGGATGAGCTGCGATAAACATGGCGTCCCCAAAGGAGAAAAAACGGTAGCCTTCCTTCACAGCTTCCCGGTAGGCATCCAGTATGTGCTCCCGTCCTGCCAGCGCGCTGACCAGCATCACCAGTGTGGACTGGGGCAGATGGAAATTCGTAATCAGGGCATCCAATACCTTAAAGCGGTAGCCCGGATAAATGAATATCTCTGTCCAGCCGGTTCCGGCCTTAAGCACACCTTCCTCTGTGGAAGCTGATTCAACGGTCCTGCAGCTGGTAGTGCCCACACAGATAACCCGGCCTCCGGCAGCCCTGGTGTCATTCACCTTCTTTGCCTCAGACTCCTCCACTATATAAAACTCGGAATGCATATGGTGGTCCTGGACATTCTCCACCTTTACAGGGCGGAATGTGCCGAGTCCCACATGGAGGGTCACGTGGGCAATCTTCACTCCCATTCCCTCAATCTCAGCCAAAAGCTCCTGGGTAAAATGCAGGCCCGCCGTAGGCGCCGCCGCAGACCCTTCATGCCTGGCATACACGGTCTGGTAACGGTTCTTGTCCTTCAGCTGATGTGTAATATAAGGAGGCAGTGGCATCTGGCCCAGCTGGTCCAGGATCTCCTCAAAAATACCCGTGTAATGGAACTGAATCAGGCGGTTCCCGTCATCCACAGTATCCACCACGGTTCCTGTCAGCAGGCCCTCACCGAATTCAATGACAGTTCCCGGCTTTGCCTTCTTTCCCGGGCGCACCAGGGTCTCCCATATATCATTCTCTCTTCGTTTCAGCAGCAGTATCTCTATTTTCGCCCCTGTGTCCTTCTTCACTCCGAAGAGCCGGGCCGGTATGACCTTTGTATCGTTAATCACCAGGCAGTCCCCTGGCCGTAAATATTCCGTGATATCCTTAAAAATTCTGTGCTGAATCTCCCCTGTTTCCCGATCCAACACCATCAGCCTCGACGCAGAGCGGTCCTCCAGCGGGTCCTGGGCAATCAGTTCTTCCGGCAGTTCATAATCAAAGTCCTTTACATCCATGGTCAATCTTATCCTCCAAGCCTATTCTATCTTCACACTGGAACCGCCTGCCGTACCGGCACTTTCTTCTGTACCGGAACCGCCTGCTGTGCCGGAGTCAGTCCCCTGGCTTTCCTGGGCGGCTGCCGGTGTTCCTTCACTCTCCCGGGCATTTGTACCTTCCTGTCCGGCCGGAACATTCTGTATCCCTTCTCCCTGGGAATTCTGGCCCGTGTCAGCAGACGGGTCCTGGGACGGCTGTGGACCTCCGTTTTCCTGGCCCTCACCGCCTTCCTCCTCCAGGATAACCGTGCTGTCTCCTGTCTCTGTCTCTTCCTCGGAGGAATGTACCACTGCTCCGTTCCTTAAATCCTTGTAAATTCCCGCAAGAACCGTATCGCTCTCAATGGCCTGTCTCAGCCTCTCATTGACCTGGTTGGACAGCAGCTTCACATCCTCAGACTGGTTCTGCTTCGCCACATAATCCGCCTCATCACCCACTACATTCTCCCGGATAATGTAATTGCCGTTGTCATCCTTGACCACATAACACCACATAAGGCCCGGCGCCAATGTCTCCACGCGCCTGAATTTCACCTCATAGGTGACATAGGCCACATAGGAATCCTCTGTAAGCCCCGGCTTTGTATAGCAGACGATATCCACATAATCCTCAATGTATACCGCCTCATTCTTCAGTTCTTCCTTTCGCGCATCCAGCCCCGTATCATCGCTCTTCCCGAATATCCGGTACAGGGTCTGCGCATCCTGGTCCACCTTTGCCTGAAAATACTCGCTAATCAGCTGGTTTACCTGGGGTATCTCGTCCTTTTTCAGCTCATACTGGGAAAAATCCGTGGTGTACTGGTTGTTGTCCGGCTCCACCCCGCTATCATCCGGCGCTGCGGAGCTGTCGCTGCTTATATTGATATCCTCATCCGAGGAAAGTGACACGTCCGTTGGGGCGGATGCTTCCTTATCCGACGGTTTCCTGTCCATCACCAGTATAACTGCCACCAGCACCAGCACAATAACCAGCGGGATTGCCGCCATGCGCATATATTTTATCTTATCGTCCGCAGAACGTCTGCTGCCTGTCCTTCTTCTGTTTTGTCTCATGATTCAATCCTCCTGTCCCGACTGCGAAGCCCGGAGTATGTTAGTATTCAAGTATCTCCGCTCTATTCTAGCAAAAAGCGGTTCAAATTGCAATCTGTACCAAAAAAATACCGCAGATAATCCAACACTGAAACAGATTATCTGCGGAATCCTCACAAGGGCATTCTGCCCCTTTTTGACCAATACAAAATGCGTCTGATAGGAATCGAACCTACGCACGCGGCTCCGGAGGCCACTGCTCTATCCACTGAGCTACAGACGCATCCCTATTATGATACTATATTTTTTCCAAAACTTCAAGTCCTAATTTTACACTTTTATCCTTTTCTTCTTTCCCACCAGTTTAAACACAGAATCCATCAGAAACACCGCCAGGGCTATGGCACCCGCAATCTGAAGTGTTTCCACCAGGTAATACATGGATTCCTCCCTGCTGTTGCGGATAACATAATACACACTGTTATAGATGGATGTACCGGGCACCAGGGGTAAAATTCCCGGCACAAGGAACACACTGACCGGCGCCCTGAAAATCCTGGCAAACAGATGTCCCATAAGGGCCACGGACAGACTGGAAAGAAATGCTCCCAGTATCATGGAGCCGGTGCCTGCCTTTACCAGCAGATATACCAGCCAGCACACCCCGCCGGTCAGCCCTGACCAGCCCAGGTATTTTCTCGGCATCTCCAACACCAGCCCGAAGCTGAGTACTGCCATAAACGAACCTGCCACCTGAATCGCAGCTACCATATTCCGCCTCCTCCTGTCAGCTGATGGAACAGTGCCATGCCCGCACCCACTCCGGCCGCCACTGCGAGAGCAGTTACCACTGCCTCCAGCATCCTGGCTGCCCCCGAGGAATAATCCCCGTTCAGAGTATCCCTTACAGCGGTGGTAAAGATAACACCGGGCAGCAAAGGCATGATGGCGCTGATGATAACCACGTCATTACTGGCCCCGGTCAGAATCCACCGGTTCATGGCCAGGGCAGCTATCCCGATGGTAAATGCCCCCAGCCCATTGACGCAGAAATCATTGAATCCCAAACCTGATATGGCGTATACCACCAATCCCAAAATCCCGCCGATCACCGCAGCCCCCAGGCAATCCGCAGGTCTCCCGCCAAGGACCACGCCGAAGAATACGGCGATAAACGCATAACTGAGGGCCTTTAACTCCCTTTTATACTGACAGCTGTCCTTTATTTCTTCCAGCTCCCGGTAGGCCTCCTTAGGGCTCATAAGGCCGCCGCACAGCTTTCTGGACACCTCATTCACACGGTATATCCGGTTCAGGTTGGTAGAGCGTGCCTCCACTCTCCGCACCAGGGTCAGCGCCTCTCCCTCGGGGCTGTCCAGACTCACAAAAATGCCTGTGCTGAATACCATGGTCTGTGCATTTCTGTCTTGGCAGCACCCCAGTATATAATGTATGGTTCCCTCTATTCTGGCAATCTCGGCTCCGCTGATCAGCATGATTTCCCCGGCCAGGACAGCGGTACTGGCTATCAGATGATCCTCGCTCCAATGATGTTCGTCCACTCGTCTCCATTCCTTTCTGAAACTATAATCGAGTATATCAGTACCACGGCCATCCGTCAATTTCATTTCTTGCCATTTTCCCGTGATTTCCCCACCATTCCCGTCCGTATAGTCAATAGAATGACAATATATCCCTGGAAATCCCGATAAAATGCGGCTTTTCCCGCCCCGTGCCTCTCCCTGACGGCCCGGCACCAAAAAAATCCATTTCCCGTCTATTGACAAACATGGCCTTATGGATTAAGCTGGTGTCAATTCATTTACTTTCTGATATTCATATAATATCTGATATTCATTTATAGTTTGATATTCATTTTATCCATCTTAAATTTATCCAAGACAATTTCACCGGAAGTTTCCCTTATGAACCAGTTCAGAAAACCTTATCATTCCGTTCAGTAAAGATATGGAACTGTTATTCAGTTTACATAAATATCATCAAAAGGGGGTATACATTTGGTATACGAACAATTTTTAGCTGCTGTAAAAAAACGTATGGAGGCAGAGCTGGGAAGCAGCTATGAGCTGGAGCTGCACAAGGTTCCCAAAAACAACGGGCTCATTCTGGATGGACTATGCATCACCAGAGGCAATACCCATATCGCTCCTGCCATCTACCTGAATCCCTGCTATGACCAGTACCGCAAAGGGATGCCTTTGGACCAGATTGTGGCAGAGCTTCTGACTCTGTACCGCCAGAACGATACACCGCCTCCCCTGGATTATGAGATGCTGTCCGATTATGAAGGCATACGCTCTAATATTGCCTGCAAACTGATACATGCTGTCTCCAATGAAGCCATTCTGAAGGACGTCCCTCATATTCCCTGGATGGACCTGGCCATTGTATTCTACCTCTGCATACATGAGGATGACTCCGGCCTCATGACCGCCATGATTCACAACAGTCATCTGCGTATCTGGAACATTTCCCTGGAAGATTTAAAAACATCTGCCCTGGCCAATTCTCCCAGGCTGTTTCCTCCTGTCATCTCCAGCATGGCTTGTATCATCGAGGAGATGAACCGCGGACTGAATCCCCATTTTCAAGAAACCCGTCCAAAGCCGGAAACCCCTGCCCCATTTTACGTTCTCAGCAACCGTTCCGGTATCAACGGCGCTGCCTGTATCCTGTATGAGGACGTATTAAAAAACTTCGCAGACGGGGTGGAAAAGAATTTAATCATCCTTCCATCCAGCATCCACGAAGTCCTGCTGCTGCCTGACGACGGCGATATATCCTATGAGGAGATGAGCCGGCTGGTGACTCACATTAACCGGTCCGAGGTCCCTGAGGAAGACCGCCTGTCCAATCAGGTATATCTCTATTCAAGGGAAACGGGGGAGGTCACCATGGCATCCTCCGGCCCCGCTTCCATTTGCTGACCTTAAAATTTCAGGTTGCCCAGGCTGTTCCCAGGTACGGTCCTTATCCAAAGATAAGGCTGCCCAGCTGAAATACCAGCATTGCCCCTGCCCAGGCCACGGCCAGCTGGAACAGCACCATTCCTATGGTCCATCTCCAGGATCCTGTCTCCCGTTTAATGGTTGCCACTGCCGCGATACAGGGTGAATACAGGAGACAGAATATCATCAGGGCATAGGCGTTCACACCTCCAAAACCAGCCATGGCAAGCTGAGTGGAAAGCGCTGTCATACCGGCAGCGGAGTTTACATTGCTGATTCCGTACAGAACGCTGAAACTGGAGACAACCACTTCCTTTGCAGAGAGACCGGAAATAAGGGCCACTGCCACCTGCCACTGCCCCAGACCAGCCGGCCTCAGAACCGGCACCAGAACATGACCGATGATTGCGGCAAAGCTGTGGGACACGTCGGACACGAATCCCTCCGGCCCAAGGTTCAGCACGAACCAGAGCACGATGGAGGCAATGAAAATTGTGGTTCCGGCCTTGCTGAGATAGTCCTTCACCTTATCCCATACATAGATGGATACCGTGCGGCCGTTAGGCGTTTTATACTCAGGCAGCTCAATCAGCAGGGCGTTCTGGGCGCTGTCATTCTTTCCATGGATATGTACGATAAACGCCACCAGGATTGCCATGCACAGGCCGATGATATAGAGGGAGTAGGCCACAATCAGGGCCCTGTCCGGAAAGAACATTTCCGCAAATAATACGTAAATCGGCAGCCTGGCAGAACAGGACATAAAGGGTGTGATTAAAATAGTCCTCCGCCTGTCCTTCACACTCTCCAGAGCCCTGGTAGCCATGACCGCGGGAACCGTACAGCCAAATCCTAAAAGCATGGGTAAAAATGCCTTACCGGACAGCCCTACCATTCCCATGGTTTCATTCATCACATACGCTACCCTTGCCATATATCCGCTGTCCTCCAGGAAAGCCAGGGCAAGGAACAGGATAAAAATATTGGGCAGGAATGTAAGTATACCGCCCACGCCTGCAATGATGCCGTCCACGATCAGGGAAGTGATCCACTGGGCCGCGTGGACACTGGTAAGAAGTGACAGGACTGCGCCGGAAAACATATCCAGCCCCATCTGAAAATACTCCTTTAAAAAATCACCCACTGTAAACGTCAGGAAAAATACAAGAGCCATAATCCCCAAGAACACGGGAATCCCCCATACAGGATGGGTCATAAGCCGGTCCGCCTTATCCGTGGTAGCAGCCTTTTCATCCTTATTAAAAAGGCACTCCTTTATGACTTCTTCTATATAATCATACTTCTCGTTGATAATCTGTTTTTCATAATTGCGTGGAAGAATCCCGGCAATATGGTCCAGAGGATGATCGTCAATCACCACCTGGTCAAACTCCAGGAACTTAATGGCATGCCAGCGCATATTATCCATCTCGCCGTACTTTTTATACAGCGCTTCCTCAATCAGCCTGATTTTCTCCTCCACCTCCTGGCTGTAGCGTATAACCACACCCTGAGGCCCCTCCTCATAGTGGTGGACCACTGCGTGCATCAGCACATCCAGTCCTGTCCGTTTCCTGGCTGATACAGGGACAACCGGTATCTCACCCAGCATCTCCGGCAGACGGTGCATATCTATTTCCATGCCCCGCTCTTCCACAATATCCATCATATTCAGTGCCAGGATTACCGGCTTCTTAAGCTCAATGAGCTGCATGGTAAGATACAGGTTCCTCTCCAGGCTGGACGCATCCACCACATTGATGATGACATCCACGCCGCCGTCCTCAATACATTTGCGGGTGACCTTTTCCTCTATGGTATAGGAAGTAAGGCTGTAGATGCCCGGCAGGTCGATGACCTTGATGGGGCGCCCTTTATAGCTGGTCTCGCCTTCCACCCGCTCCACCGTAACACCGGGCCAGTTAGCCACCTTAAGCTTAGCGCCGGTAAAGGCGTTAAACAACGTGGTCTTGCCGCAGTTGGGATTGCCCACAAATCCAACTGTGATCGGCGTCCTGTCATCCTCATGCTGATCTTGGAAATCCATCTTCTTCGCCCCGCTGTCTCCCAGAATCACACTGCCGTACGTATCCGTCCCATCTGCTCTTGCGCGTCCGTTCATGATGCCTGTTCCTCCCTGACCGTAATACCTTCAGACAATCGCTTTCCCAAGGCCAGACGCGTCCCGCGCACCTTGATGATAACGCTTCCGCTGCCTTTCTTATTCAATATATTCACAGGCGTCCCCTCATTGACCCCCAGGGCCTCAAGACGTCTGGTAATGCTCTCATCCACCTGCACGCCCGTTACAACATACCGGCCGCCGATCTCACACTCGTTCAGCTTTTTCTGCATTGATGCCTGTCTCCTTTTGTAGTTACATTTAAACCATATTCATTGTATGCTTAATGCGAAAAAATGTCAATAAAAAGAGTTTGTTATGACAAACTCAATTCAAAAAAAGATACAGCGAATCTCTCCGCTGCATCTTTTCCTGATTTTTCTATATTTTTCTGTATTTTCCGGTTCTGTATATTCGTATTATGTTTTACTGCACCCAGGCTCCGGAACCATCCACATATTTTCCATCCGGCGTCCATGTATTATAATACATGGCTCCGTTGGTGCCCAGATAGTAGTACTTGCCGTTGATAGCCTGCCAGCCGGTCTGCATGGCGCCGCTGGGGTCTAAGTAATACCACTGGCCTCCCAGCCTCTGCCAGCCGGTCTGCATGGCGCCGCTGCCGTCCAGATAATACCATCTTCCATTAATGGCCTGCCAGCCGGTCTGCATCTCACCGCTGCCGTTCATATAATACCATTTGCCGTTGATGGCCTGCCAGCCGGTCATCATAATACCGTTGGAAGGATTCAGATAATACCAGGTTCCGTCCAGCTTCTGCCAGCCGGTAACGATATACCCCTTGTTGTTGAAATAATACCATGCGCCGTTAATCTGTTTCCAGCAGGAGGCCGGATATCCGCCGGTGTCATACGCATACCATACACCTGTACCGTCCTGCTCCCAATGTCCGCTTCCGCCATAGCGGCCAAGCTCATCCTCATCAATATACAGGGAGCTGGAATCCTCGGACCATTCTCCTGTCTTATTATTGTAACGGGAAATAGCCCTTACACGGAAGGTATAGTCTCCCTCCCTGTTAAAATAACCTGCAAAGTTATATGAGGTTCCTGTAGTGCTGACCGTAGTGACCGTCTTATCGTCACGGAGCAGCTTTACATCGTAACTCTTAGCGCCCTCAATCTCTTCCCACTCAGCCGTGGTATCATTCCACTCCAGCTCCGACGCGCCCTGAAGCTTACCGCCGATACGTTTTAACTCAGCATACACTTCAATGTACTGGCCATCATCATATATCTTTGCTTTCTTGAAATCCGCGTTACATCCGGAAAGAGAGAAATGGCTTTTGGATGTATAGGAGAACTTGTATCCGTCCTTGGCTGACAGTTCCACCTTTACCTCCGGTATATCTCCAACCGTCCAGGTATCCTGGTCCTCTATATTGGTATACTCGGCCGAGTCCACTTCAAATCCGCTGCTGCCGGCCTTAACCGTAATGTCTCCTATCTCGTCTCCGCTCTCCGGCGCCTTTGAATAGGAAAAGCTCAGCTTCACTGTGTCAATCTTTTTATCCGCTGCCAATGCAGTGAAACTACTGCTCAATGCCATTGATGCTGCAAGCAGCAGACATAGCCCTCTTTTTCTCCTCATAAAACTTATCCTCCTCGTCTATATTTGCAACCAATTGTTATTTATTGCCTATCTTTATTATAAAGTAGTGACATCTATTGTACAATTTAATAATCCTTAAGAGAATATTACATTTTTAGGTACAATGTTCCATGAGTTACAGAAAATTACATGTCTTGCAGCATTTTCTTAATTTCTATCATTCTGTCACGCAGCCTTGCCGCTTCCTCGAAATTCAGCTCCGCAGCAGCCTGGTGCATCTTCTTTTCCAGTTCCTTTGACAGCTTCTTTAATTCCTTCTCGTCCATGGACTCCGGATCCTTCTTAAAGTGCTTGTCATCTGCATTCACAGCCTTGGATATGGCAATCAAATCCCTGACAGCCTTTTTGATGGTGGTGGGTGTAATTCCGTGGTCCTCGTTGTACTTCTGCTGTATCTGGCGTCTTCGGTTGGTCTCCTCGATTGCCACAGCCATGGAGTCCGTCACCTTGTCCGCATACATAATGACATGGCCTTCGCTGTTGCGGGCTGCACGGCCAATGGTCTGGATCAGGGATGTTTCCGAACGCAGGAAGCCCTCCTTATCCGCATCCAGGATGGCCACCAGTGTAATTTCAGGAATATCCAGTCCTTCCCGCAGCAGGTTGATGCCCACCAGGACATCGAACACATCCATTCGCATATCCCGGATGATTTCAGCCCGCTCCAACGTATCAATATCCGAATGAAGATACTTAACCCGGATACCTACCTCTCTCATGTAGTCGGTCAGGTCCTCTGCCATCCGTTTGGTCAGAGTGGTGATAAGCACTTTGTGATGGGCCGCCACCTCCTTGTTCACTTCAGAAACCAGGTCGTCAATCTGGCCCTCCACAGGCCGCACCGATATCTCCGGATCCAAAAGTCCGGTGGGACGTATGATTTGTTCCACCCTCATAAGCTCATGCTCCGCCTCGTAGGCAGAGGGAGTTGCAGAAACAAACATCATCTGATTGATTTTAGACTCAAACTCAGGAAACGCCAGAGGTCTGTTATCCAGAGCAGATGGAAGGCGGAACCCAAAGTCCACCAGCGTGGTCTTTCTGGACCGGTCGCCGGCATACATTCCGCGCACCTGAGGAAGTGTTATGTGGGACTCGTCCACAATTATCAGGAAATCTTCCGGGAAGTAGTCAATCAGTGTACAGGGAGGTTCCCCGGGCAGGCCTCCGGTCAGATGTCGGGAATAATTCTCAATGCCCGAACAAAATCCGGTCTCACGCATCATCTCCACATCAAAGTTGGTCCGTTCCGATATGCGCTGGGCCTCCAGAAGCTTATCCTCACTCTTAAAGAATGTGACACGCTCCTCCAACTCTGTCAGAATATTCTCTGTGGCTTCCATCATCTTCTCCTTCGGCACCACATAATGGGATGCCGGGAAAATAGCCACATGACCCAGCTGGGCTTTGGTTTCATCGGTCAGCGTATCAATTTCCGATATCCGGTCCACCTCATCCCCAAAAAATTCTACCCGGTAGGCCACACCGTCGGAGTACGCCGGGTAAATATCCAGTACATCCCCCCGCACCCGGAAGGTTCCACGCTTAAAATCCATATCATTCCTGTCATACTGAATATCAATGAGCTTGTGAATGACCTCGTCCCGGTCCTTAATCATACCGGGTCTCAGTGAAATGACCATCTCCTTATAATCAATAGGGCTGCCCAGACCGTAGATACAGGATACGGAAGCCACGATAATTACATCCTCCCGTTCGGAAAGGGCTGCGGTGGCGGAATGGCGCAGCTTGTCTATCTCATCATTAATTGACGAATCCTTTTCAATGTAGGTGTCCGTGGACGGGACGTAGGCTTCGGGTTGGTAGTAGTCGTAGTAGGAGACAAAATACTCCACCGCATTCTCCGGGAAATATTCCTTAAACTCGCTGTAGAGCTGTGCGGCAAGGGTTTTGTTGTGGGCAATGATGAGGGTAGGCTTCTGGATTCGCTGGATGACATTTGCCATGGTGAAGGTCTTTCCAGAGCCCGTAACCCCTAGTAAAGTCTGGAATTGGTTGCCTTCCTGGAAGCCTTTTACAAGGGCTTCAATCGCCTGCGGCTGGTCGCCGGTGGGCTGGTATTCTGAGTGTAATTTGAACTCCATTTTCGCTTTTTCCTTCCTTGGTGACCACTTAAAAAGTTCGCCTATTAGGCAGAAATTCGTAAAAGAAGACCGTTTTGAGTTGCCTAATAGACGAACTTTTGCCATTTTACGAATGAAGGTCACCAAAATGCTATTTTCTTAACTCCGCAACACTATATAAACTCAATGAAATTAGTAATACCAAATGTCACCAAAATTATAACATAGCGGAAGGAAAAAGTATAGGCGCAAGTAGGAACATTTGTTCTTTCCCCTGCGCCTTGTTTCATTTTGAGAACCAAATTGATATTTGATTGAAACTACTACTGCCCTTAATTTTTAAACATAATCTTCTGCCGGAACTTCGATTTCCAACAGTTCTTCCTCAAACTGCTTGTCTACCTCCTTTATCGGAAGCACCTCATCTATGAACGGCTGAATTTCATCTACACAGTCAGCAATAATTTCCCGGTTATCACCATATACATCTAAAGTGATTAGCTCCGTTGCATGTCCCATTAATTTGGATACTGCTTTGGGATTAAAATTATTTTTCAAAAGCAGTGTGCAGAAGGTACTGCGTAAATGATGCCACTTTATATCCGGCAGGTTGTTATCCGCTAATAGTTTTTTATAATATTTCCAATGGAAATCCTTGCTTCGCGGTTTCCCGTAGTTAGAGCAGCAAACATATCCTGAATCCTGAAACTGGCTTCTCCTGCGACTCTTATTTCTCTCATACACCTCCCTCTGTTGCAGAATCGCCTCAAACACATAATCTGGTATCGGAATATCACGATAGCTCGATGGGGTCTTCAATCCAAGTTCCTGTTTCGTAAAGGTTTTAGGTGGAAAGTCTTCTTTTTTTGTGTTGATTTTCTTCCCCAACTGCCGGCGAAGCTTTAGTGTTCGGTTAATATAGTCAATATCCGAATATTTCACACCGTTGATTTCCCTTCTGCGAAGTCCCATTAATACATTAAACAGGATCTGCATATGTATCGGCGTGTCCCTGCTGGCCTCCAATAGAATCAGAATCTGATCCATTGTCAGGGTTTTCTGTGTGTCAATACTGCGGGCATGGTATTCCTTCTTCTTTACCGTTTTAGGAAGATTGATACCAACTGCCGGATTCTCCGCAATGATTTTTTTCGCTACAGCATAGTTCATAGAGACATTCATCACCGTTTTAACCAGCCTTGAGACCGATACAGAATATTCTGCACGGTCGTTATACAGCTTTTGAACATCTCCACGGTTAACGGCTGACATCTTTTTCTTTCCAAGGATTGGAATAATGTGGTTATACACGATATTGGAATAAGCAGCATAAGTTTCTTCGCTTCTTACCCTCTTGCATATATCCTCCTTTAGCCAAAACTCTAAAAAGTCACTTACTTTAACATTCTCATATACAATATAAGTTCCAGCATGTAATTTACCTATTGTGTTATCCCTGGCAGCATTAGCCTCTTTATCTGTCTTAAATCCCGACTTTTGCTGAGTTCTTTCAGTACCATCTATGTATTTTAAAACAACACGGTATCCGAATTTTCCCTTTATAGGAATCACTGGCTTTACTTCCCAATCCACATACTGCTGAAGGCTCAAATCAATTATCATACTGCCCTCCTTTCCACAGGAACGAATGCTTGATTCATAAATGCCAATATATTCTCGTTTTCATCCATTACATCACAATAATATTCAAACGTTGTGTGGACAGAGCCGTGCCCAAGTAATGCAGATATCTTAATCAGTGGAACCCCCATCTCAATCAGAATTGTTGCATACATATGCCTTAATCCATGTACCGTGATATGCGGAAGGCCATTCTTGCTACAAATTCCAGTTAAAGCGCTATTTAAAGCTGACAAACTATGTAGTTTTCCATTTCTCTGACAGCTGATATAATCATTGTCATCATATTGACCGGCATACACTACCTTATTGGACTCCACAAGTCGTCTCCGTTTTTCCAGTTCTTCTATGATTATGGCTGGAACCCGCAAAACCCGGAAACTGTTTGGTGTTTTTGGATCTCGTTCAATCAGCCCATAATTGTCTATTTTACTTCCACTCCCTTTTTTTATAAGTGGATCTGAAGCAATCTGCCTTCTGATAGTTACAGTCCTTTTCTCCATATCCAAATCACTGAATTTAAGTCCAAGAATCTCGCCTTTTCGTAAGCCACAGAATAGCCCTAACAATATTTCCAAATACCAGTTATTTTCGGAAGACGCTTTCAGCAGGACCTTGATTTTTTCTTTACTCAGAATTGTTATCTTTGGCTTTTGTCTCTTATACGGCTTTGTGCCAGTAACCGGATTGGTTTTAATATACCCACCGATTACTGCCTCTTTCATTGCCATATTTAGAATCTCCCGCCCTTTATTTCCTGCAGAGGCACTGACCTTTGCTACCCGCTCCAACAATGCATCAAGATACTCTGCATTGGCAAACCGGACCTTGATGTCGTACTCAATATTCGGCAGGATTAAGTCATAAACCGCATATGCGCCTACCATTCTGGTTGTTGTTTCAATTCTTTGAGAGAATATCTCCTCAAACCAATAAATCAAATAATCCTTAAGCGTGACTTCTGTATTGATTTGATGTGCCAGATGATAGGCCCGATACGCCTTTTTAAACTCATCTTCGTGTCGCCTATAGCTCTTATCAGCCTCTTCACTGGTAGCAAACCCGCCCTTTTTGCTGTACTTTATCGAACCATCGTCCTGAAGTATCTTGGTACGGTGATACCATGAATTATTTTCAAAAAAAGCTGCACTATTCTGTGGTTTTCTTTTCAACTATCTCACCCGCCTTAACTAATTCCGTCTAGCCAGTCATCAAAAGATTGTTTGGGAACCCTGAAAAGCTTTCCAACTTTAAGGACCCGGAACGGCTTTTGATTCCTATACGCCTCGTCCAAAAAGGTATATGTTTTGCTCCTCCCAATCCCTAAAATCTCCTGGATTTCCTCTGCGTTATATACTTTTTTATCTTTCTGTAAAACTTCTATCGCTGTCACCCCCTTTACAAAGGCAACTAGCCATGAGCATGATTGATGCCACCTAACGTGGTTCAATCTTAGACTAATCGCTAATACTATATTGATTTCACAAAACCGCTCAGTTTTTAAAACAGTCTGTTTCTCTACAATCATTGTAAAAAATTGGCTTTTGTTTCCTCAAGAGCATTTCACAATTTTTTTACTTCTTATAACATTTCATTAAGGTGGTTGTGCTTTCTCCAAAGCAAATTTTCATGCCGTATTTACTCGTCCCCCGGCATCTGGAGTTGTCCTATCTGTTTGCAAAACAGCTTAAACCACGCCAGATGTTTCCATACTAACGCAGCCTCCCCTCATTAGGTGAGCGGCAGTCCCCACAAGTTTCCAACTGATATCATCCTCGCACAGCTTATGCGGCCGTCACAAGCCATCAAACCCCTGCCCGGGCTTATTTTGATTTGATATATTTCGCAGCATTTCTGCTATGGCGTATCTCTCGTATGCTCGATTTCAGTTTTTGTTATAGGACAACTGAACCTATGCTATTTTCAATGTACAAAAAATAAACCTTATATAATATAAATAGGATTAGAATGGGATTATTTAGAAATTTTAACAAAAATTCAATGATTATCTCGGAAAGCCCTTGATTTACGGGCGTTTTCAAAGGATTGTAGGCTGATTTTACTACCAATTTACTACTTACGGAGTTAGCTTTGATATGCCGCCGAAATCCTTTTGAAGATAGACCCCATACCGCCGTTTGGAAATGGCGTGGCACATCAGCAATCAAATAGAGAAACACAACACACCACCAGACAGGCGGCGTTACCTATTCCCACACGGGAAAACAGGAACGCCGCTTTTTTTATGCCCTCATGTCACGCAGTAGGGGCAAAGGAAGCCTTGTATCATGGGGCTTTCCGGGCTTGAAAATCAAGCGGCAAGGGATTGATACCTTTTCCCTCAAAATCGGCGTTCTATCGCGTGACAGGACGCAGGAAACAACACCCACAAAAAGACCGGGCACGGTGGCCAGTGATTGGCTACCGCGCCCGGTTCTTTTTGGGTTAATCGTCCAACAAATCACAGTAGCTTACATTCAGCACCTTTGCGATTGCCTTTAGCTCAATATCGGTTACAAATCTTTTACCGCTTTCAATCCTCTGTATAGCGTTCTTATCCACGTCAAGCCCTGCAATTTGCAGCATATCCGAAAACTCTTTTTGTGACGGTTTGGAGGATATACATTCCCGAAACTTCTTGATTTTGCGCCCACAAATATTGTTCGAGCCGTCGCCCGCTTTGTTTTTATACATATCAGCTCTCCTAATTTGACATTTACTAATTGTCATATAGGAAAGTATATGTTAAAATCGTTCCTGTATTGACATTCACTAAATGTCAATCAATAAACTTTATGATAGGGAGATTTACGAATGAAAAAGAAAATCGACGCAGAACGTGCAATACGGACGCTTGCCATGAAAGAGGGAAAAACCGTTGAATACATACGTTCGCAGATGAAACTTGCCATGATTTCCGGGTTATGCAATCCTGACCCACAGGTACAGGCGAATTGGAAAAAGATACCTTGCAAAGGAGAAGCCCCGACCCCCGAAGAATTGACAACGTATTTGGCAACTTACACGGAAGCCGGGATAGACCCCTTTGTATAACACTATAAATGCGGCGTTTCCTTATCCCGTTCCGGCTCTTTGCCCTGCCGCAAGATACTGTCAATATTTTGCTTGATAACGCTGTATTCTTTGACTTGCTTTTTCAGCTTCCCATAGTCAGAGTACAGCGTTTCTTTTTCTGCTTGTAGCCGTTCATATTCTGTTTGCAGGGTGGCGACGTTGGGGAGCTTGCCGGATAAGCCCGCCGATTTCAATGTCTTTGCTGCTGCTTCATGCAAAATGATACTGCCCTCATGGGCGGCGCGGTACTGCCCGCTGTTCTTTACCTTCCGGTATGCGTCATAAATGGGCTTTGTCTTTTGGTACGTCGTGATATTCTTAATCAGCAACGCCATATCCGCAAGCCGCTTTTCCATGCTCTTTAGTGCGTCGGAAGCCTGTTCACTTGCCGCCGTGACTTCCTCAATCCGGCTGATTAAATCCGAATACTGTTCAATCTGATGTTCCGTAAGGAAGTTGAGCGTCTTTGCCGCCTGTTTCAGATTGTGGATTTTCGCCCATTGCTCATAGCCCCGGCTCTCTCCCGCCTTGATACTGTTTTCAATATCTATCAGCAGGGACACGCCCTTTTTCTCTGCCCGTGGAGCTTTGGCGGCGCGTATGCGCTTGCCGCTTATCCGTTCGGTGATAGCTTCCTCTGTATAGTCCGCGCCGAGGGTTTTCAAACGGGTAAACCGTTCCTGTCCGGGAGCGCGGCAGGATATGTATTTGCCCCGCTTGATTTCATAGCCTGACGCTTCCAACCGCCGCAATAATTCCTCAAAATCTGCCACTTGGGGAATGAGCGCGTCAACGGCAATCTTTAGCTTGCCTTTCCAACTCGTCCCCGTTTTTTCAGCTTGGTACTCTACATAGCTTTTCCCCTTGCTGCCTTTGCCCGGAACGACGATGGACAAGCCATGTTCCCGGCACAGCTTGTCGCTCATGTTCCGTATGCCGTAATATGTCCGTCTGTTGGAAACATACTTGTGGTGATCTACGAAGTTAGCAGCACAGAAAATGATGTGGTTATGGATATGCCCCTTGTCTATGTGCGTCGTCAAAACATACTCATGCTGCCCTTTGGTTACAGCGTCGGCAAGCTGCCGCCCGATTTCATGGGCTTGTTCCGGCGTTGTTTCCCCCGGCTCAAAGGACTGTATAAGGTGGTGGGCTAAATTGCTGCCCTTATCCAACGCTTGCGACAAGGTATATTCAAACTCAATGTCTGCCGTTTCACAGGAGCAACCGAACGAGGACACAAGCATTTTGCCGTCCGTCTTTTCCGGGTTCTGGATATAGTCAAGGGCTTTACTTAGAGTGCTTTTAATAGGCTTAATCTTTGTAACCGCCATATCTCATTCAGCACCCCCTTAATCTCGTCTATGTCCTCTTGGTAGACGTTGCCCGTGGCGTTCGCCCGCCGCGCTATCTGGTTGACGTTGACCCCGATTTTCTGTATCTCTGCTGTCATAGCCTTAATGTCGCTATGGTCTATCTGAATGATATACCCGTCAATCAGCATTTTCCGGGCGTATGCCGCAAAGTTTTTCGTGGGTATCAGCTTCATTTTCTGCTCTATCAATTCCCGTTCCTGTTCATTGACCGGGACACGCAGGATAAGCGGTCTTGTCCTGTTTGCCATTGTATCGCTCCTTTCCATTCCGAGGGTTTGGGACACTTCCCAAAGCATTTTGCCGACAAGCCGCAGGGCGCGGGCGGGCAAAATACGGGAGTGTGGCTACACTTCCTATGCTTGCTATTCTTCTTTTCGCATACTTCCACGTCAAAGACGGGGAAATGCCAACAATCCCCGGAAAAAAGAAAAAAAACCGCAGCTTGCGACGTTTCCAATAGCAGCACAGACAAAAAGAACGGAGGATTTTATTCCCCCGTTTCTTTGCTGTTCGCTTCCTGTATTCCCTTTGCTGTTGCTGTCATAATCGTTAAATCCCGGCTGCTCATATCGGCAAGCAGACTGTCGAGCTGCCGCCGTTGCGTGGACTTGTCCGTTTCCTCATTCGGGAAAAAGAACTGGTCTACCGACACATCAAAAAAGTGACAAGCTCATAAAAGATTTGTAGGCTTGGGTGCTGCCCGCTGTTCTCAATGGACGCGATATAGCGCGGCGCAATGTTGAGCCTGTCCGCTAACTGGTTGCGTGAGATACCCTTTGCCTTTCTTGCTTCTTTTATGGCTTGCCCGAAAGCCTTAAAATCATACTTCACTTTGTCCTGCTTCATATTTTTCACTCTATTACATTTTACCGTTCACCTTTCCCGTTGGATATGAGTACACATATCATAGTATTGACAGCAATAAAGCATATTATTTGTTTCTTGTTTGTTGATTTTATTCGTTTAGCCGTATATAATGTTGCTAAAGTGCAAAGAAAGGACGGAATAGATTTATGGAATATATGTCATGCCCGGAAGCAGCGATAAAATGGAAAATTTCAGAAAGACGGGTTCAGAAACTATGTGAAGAAAATCGCATACCGGGTGTTTCAAAAATTGGGTATATGTGGCTGTTACCAAAAGACGCAAAGAAACCTACCGACGCACGAAAAAAAAAGGCAAAAACTTTTGAAACGGATTAGATACTCAGAAGTCTTATAAATGAACAGGAGGTGAGACAGTGCAGACGCCCGATTTTGAAAAAGTATATGCGGAATATTTTTCCGAAGTTTACAGATACATTTTAACGCTATCTCAAAGCGAAACAGTTGCGGAAGAAATTACGCAGGAGACATTTTTTAAGGCAATGCGCCACATAGACAAGTTTAACGGTAACTGCAAATTATATGTGTGGCTTTGTCAAATTGCTAAAAACACTTACTTTTCTTATTGTAAGAAAGAAAAGCGATTTTCCCCACAGGTAGATACGGAATACCCGGATTCAGCTTTAGACTTAGAAAAATCATACATTGACAAAGATACGGCAAGACGGCTACATTTTTTACTGCATAATCTTGATGAACCGTATAAAGAAGTTTTTACGTTGAGGGTTTTCGGTGATTTACCATTTTCTCAAATAGGGGAATTATTCGGGAAAACAGATAGTTGGGCGAGATTGGTTTTTTACAGAGCCAAAAAACAATTACAGGAGGAAATGAAATGAATATTTCTTGTGACATTATCAAAGATTTGCTGCCGCTATATCATGACGGCGTTTGCAGCGAAGATAGCAAAAACGCGGTTGAAGAACATCTTAAACATTGTGAAAGCTGCCGTGATGAATTACGGGCTATGGATAGCGAATTGTCTATCAGTAGCAGGGTTGAAAACTTAGCAGAAGCCGAAGCGGTTCAGAAATTATCTAAACGTTGGAAGAAAGGAATGATTAAATCAGTTTTGAAAGGAGCTTTCTTTACTTTCTTGACTGTTGTTATTTTCCTTTTGGTACTTTACCTTTTTGTCGGTATAAGAATAGCTTAATGGGGAAGTGTAATGGCAGATAATATAACAACAATCAGATACGAAGATAAAGAAATTATACTTATTGGTACAGCTCATGTTTTGCATGAAAGTGTAGAACTGGTAAAGCAGACTATGGGTAATCATTAAGATTGTCTGCTGATAGTGGCGGGATGCCTGTGTCAGCAAATCCATCACATCCTGACTGTTTTTGCTGTCCAGATTTCCCGTCGGCTCGTCCGCCAGGATTAGCTTTGGCCTTGTAATCAAGGCACGGCCAATAGCTACCCTCTGCTGCTGTCCGCCGGAAAGCTGGTTAGGCAAATGGCTGCGGCGTTCTGTCAGACCCAGCATATCCAGAATTTCCTTTACATCCTGCGCATTAGGCTTGCGATAATCCAGCAGAATAGGGAAAATAATATTCTGTTCTACCGTCAGTTCCGAAACAAGCTGAAAAGACTGGAAGATAAAGCCGATATTCCTACGGCGGAAAATAGTCCGCTCTTCCTCTTTCATAGTATGCAGATTTTGTCCTTCAATCGTCACGCTGCCAGAACTAGGAGCATCCAACGCGCCAATGCAGTTGAGCAATGTACTTTTTCCGGAACCGGATTCACCAACAACTGCTGCAAATTCTCCTTTTTCCAAAGCAAAAGAAACATTTTTTAATGCGTCTACCCGGGCTTCACCCTTGCCATAGGTCTTACATAAATTTTGTACCTTTAGTATTTCCATGATATCAGTACCTCCTGTAATTATAGAGTATAACAGAGGCACCTTACATTCCGATGAATTTCCGCTTACGAGTCTGTAAGGAAGGAAATTGTAAAGGTTGTTCCCTCACCCAGTTCACTTTTTACTGAAATTACACCTTTCTGGCCCTCTACAATCGCTTTTGCAAGGGGAAGTCCCAATCCTACGCCTTGTGTATCCAACGATTTTTTACTGCGATAAAACCTCTTAAAGATATGATGGATATCTTCCGGCAAAATCCCGCTTCCGTTATCCTTAATCTGTATTCTAACCATTGCCGGGGACTGCGCCCATATGATTTGAACGTTTCCGCCATCGTGTTTAGAAATAGAAGCACTAAAAGAAACATTCTGCTTATCAATTAAATTTCCTATTGTTTGTTCTGGATTTCTCATTTTGTTCTCTCGTTATATTATTGCCACCTTGAGTTCTCCTAATTAAATTATCAGTATTTTTCTGTAAACTGTTTTATCTATAACCAGCCAACAATCTTACAATTTTGCTAACGCTTTTCTGAGATCTGCAATATATCTGGCCTGCTGTCTCTTCAGATACCCCTTTACAAACAGATTCATAATCCGCTTCCTCACCTGAACCTCTTCTGTAAAAGTAATCTGCGTACCCCCATCACAGCTCTCAAATATGCCGCTCCAGTGACCTCTCATGTTTTGATTTTCCATATCAAAGCGGTATTCTCGGTATGGCTCTTTTGCGGTAATCCGAAAATGTGTTACAAATCCATCCCTTGTATACTCGTCAAACCAACTTTTATCAATGATTTCGATTTTGGACAAGTCACTCCGCCATTCAAAATTCTCATTATCTGTAACAATGTCCCAGGCCGTTTTACAGTCGCAGGAAAACTGTGCTGTCACTGTTGAGCTTTTCACTGGATGTCCCCCATACTTTTATTGTTTTTGCCAGAAGGTCCATTTTACTGCATTCTGGTATCCAAGCTTCTGATAAAATCTGTTTGCACCGCCTGTCATATGCGTTGCCCCTAACGCCTTTGTTCTCCGATACATTTCAGACAATGCCGCTTCGGCGAGACCTTTATGTCGATATTCGGGAATGGTGCAGAGCGGTTCCATATATGCCAGATGATTTTCAGGAGTCCACCACATTCCTGCATAGCAGACATATTCCCCGGACTCATCCGCAATAGCAATAGCCACATCCAGCTCCGGCGTTGCGTGCGGCGCGATGCTCAGCAAACAGTTATGTTGCTCATACTGATGGTTCCATGGGCCTTCACTTTGCTCATGGTCAAACCCTTTCCAGCAGCATTTTCCTACTTTTGATATATCCAGATCCTGCGGTTTTATAAATTGAAAACCTTCTGGCAGTGGATAATCCAATGCATATGCAAAATCATATTGCATTTCCCAGTGCTCTGATTTCTGTCCATATCCCAACTGCCGCGCAGCATTCATCAATGCATCTTGCCCGCCAAAGAAAATAAATTGTATGCTTTTTCCGTTCATAAGCATTTTTTCATCAGCATATGCCATAATAACCTCCATTTGCGCCTTTGTCGTAAAACGACTTCTCATGGTTATCCGCAAGACGCTGGTTTCTTTCATGTTGTTGTTCCATCCAGATTTCAAATTCGTCTATGTCCCAATATTCAAGCTGTCCAAGACCGTTATCATCAGGTGTACCTCTAACAACAGAGCCTTCTTCATCAGGTGTGATTTCTGTTGCTGTTGTGTCCACGCCTGAAGTTGTGCTGTTTTTGTTTTGGGCTAATTCTGTTGTTGTGTCAGCGGTGTTTTCCACTTTACAGGCAGTCAGGATAAGAGCCATGCCCAAAAAGAGCAAACCCAGAGCTCTTTGTATTTTCATTTTGCAGTACCTCCAACTTTTGAGTATTTGCCTTGCTTCATTTTGCCCACACAATTTTCATTTTTCTGTCTGCTACTTCTTCCGATTTTTTATCAAGGGATTTCTTTAGCAACTTCACACCTGCGCATTGTAAAAGGAGAGCGTGCCTCCCGTTTTGCGTTTCGACAAACTTGAATTGTAAGTGCGCCTTCTCCCAATAGAGTGCTCATTAGATAGCGCTTAACGCCTTACTTAATTGACAGTTATTCAACCGCTACCTTATTTGCAAAGTCCAAATTATAACGCAAAGCACCGTGGTCTCTAAATATCGTTGCACTTGTGATACGGATTGCCAAAATAACGCAGTTTTCATCCTGCTCATTATTTGCATCATCGTACCAGTCTGCAAATACTTCACGGAGTTTCGTTCTTAGAGCAGCGTTTTGGGGATCCAAAACCCATCCGAGGTTTTCTCCAATTCCATGTCCGTATATCCCCTCAAAGCAAACTGAAAACGCAACCTCTTTGTTATGAGCTATCTGCCGCATTTTGTTTGATTTTGCTGACGTTGTGACATAAAACACTCCATCTTCATAATAAGCGCTTACATCACGGACACTAGGGCGAGGAAAACCATCTGCACTCGGTTCCGTAGCAATCGTTGAGAGTGCAATGGCATTATCTTTCTTGTTGCCACAACTTTCTTCGATTAATTTCATTCCTTCTTCATACCTGTTCATTGTCAATTCCTCCATCAATTCCGATTTTTCGTTCTCTGCAACTTCCCTACCTATCCTGATTTTTATAAGAATAGAAGATATCTACCTTTCCACATATCTTTCATAGCGGCATTGTTCAACTACTGTATTTCCTAATAGTGTAATTGCCTGTTGGGGACAGGAACTAATGCAACGGTAGCACATAGTACAACGACTTCCGGCAGTCGCCTTGCTGTTTTTTATGACGAGATTTTCCATAGGACATATACGGACGCATAGAACACACCCCGTACATGCGTTGCTGATTTTCAGCTTATCGGAATAGTCTTTTGTTTTTCCATAACACCATAACCGCTGGCAGAGTAGTCCAGCTATCCTATCGTAAAAATACAATCCGTCTTTTGGGTATTTGCCTTGCTTCATTTTGCCCGCACAATTTTCAATTTTTTTGTCCGCTGCTTTAATGATCTCCCGATTTTTTTCAATAGACTTCTTTAGCAACTTCACATCACAAACGGAATCGGGCATATGAATGTGTAAGCCGCCAACGATTTTTGCACCATACTTTTTCAATAATCGTGCGGAACAGCCCGCCCCATCTCCGCTAAATAGTCCCATTGTAGCAACGCAAAGCACCATCTTCCCTTTCCAAAGGTCTGAATGGTCTTTTATAAAATTTCTTACCATGACAGGTGCATTTGAAAATTGCACAGGATATGCCAAAACAATAAAGTCATGTTGTTCCAACAAATTTACTGTTTCTTTTCCCTCAATCGGGATAGCTCGTGCCGATTCATCCAATAACCCCATCAATTTTTCAATACAGTGCTTGGTATTTCCTGTTCCACTTAAATATATGCCTATCATGCTTTTTCCTCGAAAATATCTATTTCTTCTCCGCTAAATTCCACCATTTGAATACAATTATTTCCGTATCAGCTCCATAACTGCTGTATTCAGATACCATCTAAAAGTCATAAATATTTACTTGCTTCTCTAATACTCAATTTATCCATTCTATCTTTATGCTCTTCCACAAATTCCCTTACCCAATCAGGATTAATCCTAGAATAATCTCGTAGGCTCCAGCCGATTGCCTTATTTATAAAAAACTCTGAACTGCCAAAATTGTTCACTAATATTTTTTCAAGCAATTCAGTATTGGTCTTTTCATTTTTGTTTTCCTCCGTAAATTCTTTTTACAACTTCCTTATCGGGAAAAACATATATCCTTTCCCGGTATGAGGGCATGTAAAATCATGAACTGCCCCAACTAGGGCAATATTATTATCTTTCAGATATTGTATTACTTCTGGAAAAATAGCATCGTTTTCACGTTCCACATAAATATACTCATAGCCTGGAATCACCCATTTTGTCCAGCCGTCGGGGGCCTCGGCATCATCATTGCATTCTACTCCTGCAAGATATAGTCCTTGATTGAACTCTTCCCAAGGCTGGAAGGAACGGGAGAAATCAGACATCGCGCCCCATATTCCACTAATATTTCCGTTTTCATCTTTCTTTGCCAAATGCTGAACTTCTCCAAAATGGGAATTTGCATCGTCCCATAGCTTTTGGATGAAATCAGCCCCGTCTGTTGTTGCCCCCTCTTTTCCAATTACAATAAAGGAGTCTTTTTTGCATTTTTCGATTTTCATTGATTTGTCCTTCCTTTCGTTTTTTAATTCAGTCTGGCAGCTACATTCCACGATCTTACGAACAGTATTTGCGGTTCTGATTGTCAGCTTGGTACTTATTTTAGTACTTGCAGTCTTTGACCACCAATTTGTTTTTTGGTAATCCTTCCGGCTAAAAGACCAAAATACTGCCTCTTTGTAGTCTTTTATCTTTTCCAATTCTTCCTTTGGTTCCCCAATTTCGTTGAAAACATCAGCAAATGTGGCGGGAGGGATAATGAAAATCAGATTATCATAGATTTCCTTATCTTCGCTCCCCCACCAATCCGGTGCATGAGTTAAAATATCCTCAAGTGTCTCTTTTGATATGACAAAAACGGGGATCTCAAGGCCAAACTGCCTTTTTATCATCGTTTCAATCCGGTTTGTAATTTCCACCATATCATCTTCGTCACTTGAAAATATCACATTCCCGCTGTTCAGATAAGTTTTTACTTCCGCAAACCCTATTTCTTCAAAGCCTTTCTTTAATTCTGCCATCGGGACTTTATTTTTTCCGCTTATATTAATGCCACGCAAAAATGCAATATATCTTACCATTTCAATTCAACGCCTCACCTCTCCGTCTGCTCCGCCATAATCCCCCAGCGGATGCCGAATCTGTCAACAAAAAACACTCTGCAGGAACTGTATGGAGTAGTCTCCATAGTATAAATGGTCTTGCTCCCTTCTCTCATAATCTCGTATGCCCGCTGAACCTCCTCTTTCACATCATACATCATGGTAAGAAAATTCGAGTAACAGATCTGGAACTCAATGTCCACATGGTCACTCATGATAATTTTCTGTTCACCAATCAGAAGTTCCGCATGATAAATATAATTTTTCTGATTATCCCTGAGCAGTGGATTGTATTGCGGATCATCAGCCTCGCCATAGGTAATCAGGCAGATTATCTGTCCCCTAAATGCCTTTTCATACATTTGGATTGCCTCTCAGCAGTTACCGCCGAAGTTCAAGGTCGGTACAATCTTCATATTGGTCCTCCTCCCTAAAATATCTTTGCTCCTATCTGCTTATCTAAACGCCAACGAGGCGCTGTATCGTTATCTCCCCTAGTATTCATAAACAAATCTTAACTGGCAAAGAAATCTCTTACTTTTTGCATATTGAATAACCAAAATCAAAATCGTGATAACTGACATTCCGATTCCCATGCAGAAAGAGCAATACGATTCAATCTGCCTTTTTGTGCTGATATGTATCCTATAAGCTTATTATCTGTTTCGGCAATGAGAAGGAAGCCTTGCCCTTCCACGGAATCTCGTATTAAAGACTCAATTCTAGGAAGATTCTTTGTCCTTTCGCCCGGTTCGTATAGCATATACTTTGTTTCATAATCCAATTGATTCATCAAACTCCAAAATTGTTCCGCTTCATCCACGTATAGTTTTCTATACTCCGTTTTCATATCCTCGCAAATTTCGATTTGTTGTTGCGTTCAGTTTAAGCACATTTATAGAACATCTACAAGATTCCGTGTATGAAAAAGCAAAAACCTATAATAACAATTCCTTGAATCCCCTCTATTTGCTCATGTTCCAGGCCATTTCCCAAAAGGCCAGCTCGTAACGGGAGCAGGCTACGAAGATATCTGTGAGGTGCTTGATCTGGTCCTCGGTGTAGCTACAGGTCAGCCGGTCTGTTGTTTCCAGCAGCAATACATTCGTCTCACTGTAGTGGGAATCAGCATAACCCTTGACCCAATCTCCATAGAAAGGATGCTCCAGCGCCGCCGGACGGTTCTCTACGATTTTTTTGGCGATTACCTCATAGCTGTAGGCACAAGACAGGATAGCAGCCAGAATTTCGGCCTCTCCCTCTTCATATGCCACCCTGAGCATATAGGAGGTATAGGAAAGATTATCCAGCGCCCGGGGTGTGGCCTTAAGTTCTTCCCAGGAAACCGAGAATCTGCCCATATAGCCACGGTGAATGTCCATCTCCCCTTCTGTCAGTAAGGTCACATATTTAGAAAACAGCTGGATTACCTCAGGGCTTTTGGCCTTGGCGATGCCCAACGCAAACACTTTAGCATACTCCTCCAGATAGAGATAGTCCTGTATGATGTAATACTTGAATTTCTCCCGGTCTAACGTGCCGTCCTGGATCCCCCTCACAAAAGGATGCGCATTATAAGACGCCCAAATATCCTTTGTTGCGGACAAAAGCCGCTCTGTTATCTTCATTACTCTGCCTCCTTTGCGTATTCACCTGTCAGATTGAAATTGTGCTGCATAGGTCCCCGGCCCTTCCCCAAATTCAGCATGGCCCCCAGTGCGCCGGAAAGGTACGCTTTCGACCGCCGGATAGATGCGGGCAGGTCAAAGCCCTTAGCCAGATTGGCCGCAATGGCGCTGGAAAGCGTGCAGCCGGTTCCGTGCGTGTTTGGGTTATTGATGCGCGTTCCATGAAACCATGTCCCCACGCCGCCCGCATAGAGGAAGTCGTTGGCGTCATTGATGTTGTGCCCGCCTTTAAGCAGGACTGCACAGCCGTAAGCGTTGCTGATCTGTTTTGCAGCGGCTTCAATGTCCTCCGGTCTGTGGATAACCATGCCGGAGAGGATCTCCGCCTCCGGGATGTTGGGCGTGGTCACGGCCGCCAAAGGGAGCAGACAGGTTTTCAGATTGTCCACCGCCTCTTCAGAAATCAGCCGGTCGCCGCTGGTCGCCACCATCACCGGGTCAACCACGACGTTCCTTGCCTGGTAGAAGCACAGCCGCTCTGCGATTTTCTCAATCAGTCCGCAGGAGGCTACCATACCGATTTTCACCGCGTCAGGCGGAATGTCCTCGAATACCGCGTCAATCTGCTGCCCGAGAAAATCGGGTGTCATTTCTACAATTTCTCTTACGCCGGTGGTGTTCTGCGCTACCAGCGCCGTAATAGCGCTCATGGCGAAAACACCGTTCATGGTCATCGCTTTCAGATCGGCCTGAATCCCGGCGCCTCCGCTGGGGTCTGTCCCAGCGATTGATAATGCTGTTCTCATTGCTATATCTCCTTTGCATTATTTTTATAGAGCGGCAAAAGGTGGTGCCCCCAATTTGCCGCTTAAAACTCCCAGCCGCTAAACCGGAAGGAAGTTCCTGAGTTTATCCAATTGCGTCAAATCTTTCAGGTATAGATCGGACAGAGTACAGATTTCCTCCTGATTCTTTTCATGGCTGTCATACACCGCCGCTACCGGAAACCCGGCCGCTTTCGCCGCTTTGACGGCATAGAGCGCATCGTCAAACACAACTGTCTCTGCCTTCTTTGTTCCCAGGAAGCGAAGCGCTGCTTCAAAAATTTCCGGTTCGTCCTTGCCGTGACCCACCTCGTTGCAGGTAAAAATCTCCCCAAAACAGGACAGCACCCCACACCGCTCCAGGGCATCCTCCACTAGATACCGGTCTGTGGCAGTGGCGATACACAGCTTGACTTTGCTCCGCTGGAGCTGTGCCAGCAGCTCCTTTACTCCCGCCTTCAGCGGAACCTCAAAACGGTAATACCGCTCCAGCATGGCGTTGACCCCATCCATAATCTCCTTAATACTCAGCGTCACACCATACTCTGTCTGGTAATAGCAGGCCGCCTGGTGCAGGCTCATATTTTTAAACGTATCGTTCAAATCCTCCCGCGGCTCATATCCGATGGAGCGCAAATATGTCTCGCCTATCGTATCCCAAATAAACATGGAATCCAACAGCGTACCGTCAACATCAAAAATCACGCCGCAAATCCTCATGCCCTTACCATCCTCTCTGCCAGCGCCCGAAGCTCCTGGCAATTCCTCTCAATATCCTCTGCCGAGAAGATGGCGGATACCAGGGCCGCCCCGTCCACACCGCTGCCGGCCAGGCTAAGAAGGTTGTCCCGGTTGATGCCGCCGATAGCTACGATGGGCACATCCACCGCGCTGCAAATATCCCGCAGGGTCTCGCTGGTCATCTGGTCCGCGTCAGCCTTGGTGCTTGTGGGAAACACCGCTCCCAAACCCAGGTAGTCCGCGCCGTCGTGGACAGCCTGACGGGCCTCATCAACCGTGTGGACAGAGACACCGAGAATCATCGCGTCCCCCACCCGGCGGCGGACCTCCCCCGCCACCATATCTTCCTGGCCCACATGGATTCCGTCCGCCCCGCATGCGACGGCAATATCCACGTTGTCATTCACAATAAAGGGTATGTGGTACCGGCGGCACAGGGCGCAGATGTCCTTAGCCTCCTGAAGAAACGCCGCTTCGTCCAGCTCTTTCTCCCGCAGCTGCACACAAGTTACGCCGCCTTTCAATGCCGCTTCTACCTGCTCATAGAGAGTCTGCTCCCCGCTCCAGGTCCGGTCGGTGACAGCATAGAGCAGCATATGCCGCTTATCGCATTTCATAGTTTGCTCCTTTCTCCAGTTCCGCCGGGGTCAGGCGGTACATGGCGTCGATAATATAGTTCCGGTAAGAGGCGTTACCGTCCAGCCCTGTCATACGTTTGTAGGCGACTTCTCCGCACAGACCCATGGCGCACACGGCGGCCGCAGCGGCCTCCAGGGACTGATCCGGGTTTGCTGTGACAAAGGCCGAAGTCAGAGCAGAGAGCTGGCAGCCGGTTCCGGTGATGGAGGACATCTCCGGACGGCCGTTGCGTATACAAAAGGCCCGCTCCTCATCCGCCACAATGTCAATCGCTCCGGTAACGGCAATCACCGCCCCAATGCGCCTTGCAAGCTCCTTGACGAAGGATACTGCCCCATCCAGATTGTCTTCAGTCACCCAATCCGCCACATCAGCATCCACGCCCTTGGTGGTGCCGCTGCCGGAGGCAAGGGTCTTGATTTCCGAGATGTTGCCCCTAATTACCGCGAACTTCACTTCCTTTAGCAGCCGGAGGGCCGTGTCCGTCCGTAGCGTGGAAGCCCCGGCTCCCACCGGGTCCAGTACTACGGGGTGCCCCAGCTCGTTGGCACGCTTCCCGGCGGCAAGCATGGCCGGAATGGTGCGCTGATTCAGCGTGCCGATGTTGATGGTCAGTCCGCCGCAGATACTGGTAATCTCCACAGCGTCCCCCGGATCATCCGCCATAATAGGTGAGCCGCCGCAAGCCAGCAGCATGTTTGCGCAATCGTTGACAGTGACATAGTTGGTGATACAGTGAACCAGCGGGGATTTCTGCCGGACACTTTCAAAAATCTGTTCAAACATAGTATGATACTCCTTTGTAATGAGAGAAAACGGCCCTGTATAGCGGCGCCTTCCCCTAATGATGACAGACCGCTAGAGTCTGCCGGTTGGAAAGATTCGGTCGAGGCTTACTGGCCTCCTCTCACGCCGGAACACGGCTTCCCATCGCTGTCATACAAGGTTCAGGGCGCTCCCCCTCAACCCGCCGCAGGCATACCGCGGTTGCTGTTCTCACATCCTTTCCTTCAAAAAGCGCAAAAAAACAGGAGACACCTGCATAGGATGCCCCCTGAAAAAGTACCAATCTCCACGACTTCCTCCGGCGGCATTATCCGCATCAGGTTCAAGGGTCGAAGGTCTACCTTCCTCTCAGCCTGTCACACAAGCTCCCCTGTTTATTCTGTTAGCGCTATTATAGCATTCCAGATTTTGCTTTGCAAGTGGCGGCCGCAGGAAAACTTGATTGGTATCAGCGCTTTTTAGAAAACCACTCCTCCATTGTCTGCAACAATTCCTCTTCCTCAATCACATAACTTCCTACAAAGTGCTTACAAGAACCTCTGCTTCTATGCATCTCAAATCAGTCTAAACGTGTTTTTATGATAATCAATAATCCCGTCCCGCTTCATGTAGGACAGCTCTCGTGAAAGTGCGCTGCGCTCCACGTTGAGGTATTCTGCCATAGAGTTTCTATTCATTGGAATCGTAAATGTTCTTTTTTGTTGTTCGCGGGCTATACACTGTAAGTAGGTCAATATTTTCTCCCGTATTGTCGGACGCAGCAGACAATCTATACGTTCGTGCAGTACAAGCCCCTTTTTGGCAACAATGCTTATATAGTTGCGTAATAGCCTGTCATGCCGGGGGCAGGCCTTTTCGCACCGGGCCAATACGCGTTCAAAAGGGATTTGCAATACCAGGACATCATCCTCCGCCTGTACAGTAACAGGACTTTTGTGTTCTAAACTTGCCGCTAAAATAACCCCTATCTCGCTTCCCTTTTTCAGAAGAGAAATAAGAATCACTCTGTCAGAGGGATCCCACTTTATTGCGCGTCCATGCCCTGATAGTATAATTCCGAAGTCGTATACCTTGTTCCCTTCCTCAATGATATAGTCGCCTTTGGCGTACCGGACATACTTTGCACAGAGGCAATGAAGGAGCCCATCAATTTCCTCTGGTTCAATGGCGAAAAATAGATTTGTCTGCTTTAAATCTTCTATAAACTCACGCATCACAATAACCTCGTTTTTTGTTGCGTGTGCAACAAGGGATTTGTCAAAATTGTACTATAATAAAATCTGAAAAACAAGAGAAGAGAAAGGAAATCTCAAAATTATGATCAAAGAAAGAACGCTTTGGATTACCCGCACAGCAGTTTTTATCGCCTTACTTGTCGTATTGCAGGCGGCTACCGGAGCATTAGGGAGCACTATTATTACTGGGTCTGTTGTGAATATGCTGATGATTGTTTCCGTTATGACCTGCGGCATGATGTCAGGGCTTTGCGTTGCTGTCATTTCGCCTGTTATGGCGAAGCTGATTGGAATAGGCCCTCTTTGGAGCCTGATCCCCTTTATCGTGGCAGGAAACATTACCCTCATGCTGATTTGGCACTTCATTGGCAACAGGCGTTGGGGGCATAAATATACCGCACCAATGATTGCTTTGGCAGCTGCGGCAGCCGCCAAATTCTTGGTCCTATACCTTGGAATCGCGCAAATAGCCGTGCCGTTCTTTTTAAGATTACCGGCTCCGCAGGCAGCGGTGATTTCGAATATGTTCTCTATACCACAGCTGCTAACAGCCCTTTTGGGCGGCGGTGTTGCGCTGTTGGTACTTTCGCCGTTAAAAAAAGCAATCTAGGGAGGGCGTGAACAGAGTTGAACACAGTTTTTACCTATTCGTTCTATGGTTTAGCAGCACTTTTACTGCTTTTCTCTTTTTTGAAAGACAAAAGAAAAACACTATTATCCTTAAAAAAGGCGTGGAAGATGTTTACAGGCGTCCTGCCGCAATTTATTGCTATCCTGCTTTTTGTTGGGGTGGCGCTTGCGGTGCTTTCGCCGGAGACAATCAGACGCATGATAGGCGAAGAAACGGGTTTTATCGGCATGCTCTTAGCTTCGCTTGTTGGTGCGTTTTCGTTAGTACCCGTTATGATTGCTTTCCCCATTGTTTCGGAACTTCTGAAAAGCGGCGCGGGCATAATCCAAATGGCGGTATTTGTTTCTACGCTCACTACGGTTGGGCTGATCACGATCCCGATAGAGACAAAATATCTGGGTAAGAAAATAGCCGTTCTTCGGAATATGCTTGCATTTGTATTTTCCTTTATCACAGCTTACCTATTGGGGGTGTTGCTCAAATGAAAACAGCGATAAAAAAGTATTGGTTTTTATTTGTAATGGTGCTTTGTAATCTCATCATTTGGCTCTATGACCCGGAGATTGGAAAAACAGCATTGGCCTTTAGCGGAAAGAACTTTATCAACTTCCTCTTTATACTTACGCCTGTATTCATCTGTATTGGCCTGATGGACGTATGGGTTGAACGTGAAAAAATGATACGAATTATGGGAGCGAATTCCGGTGTGAAAGGTGTTGCCGTAGCCATATTGTCTGGAACGATAACAGCCGTTCCCATATATGCGCTGCTGCCTGTTGCCGGGGTACTGTTGAAAAAGGGCTGCGGGATTTCAAACGTGCTGCTTTTCCTATGCACAAGCGCCAGTATCCGCATTCCTTTACTCCTTTTTGAAATATCCTCTTTGGGTGTGTCCTTTACACTGATACGGTTTGGGCTAAATCTGTTCGTCATTTTTGCGATTGCCTTTATCACTGAAGGGCTGTTATCCGATAAGGATAGAAAGGAAATCTATGAAAATGCAAATAACCTGTAATACAAATTGTCAAATTACTACTAGCGTCCTTTGGCATCGACCATAGCTAATCATTCATTCTCTTGCGCCGTTGTTGTTCTCTGCGCAGGAATACGAGGCCGGCTCGAAGGAAGCTCTATCTGTCAGGAATATACGTCCTTTACTGCATCATATAGTATTTTTTCTCTGAATTCTGCCAGAGGAATAGGCCAATGTGGGCGGATATATGTATTCCCGCACGTTGGTCAGCAAGATATTCGTCTATTAGGGGGCCGGAGATGCTCAAATTGTCGAGGTCGCATTGACACAGCTTAGAAATGCAGGCGGCTCCCCGTTTTGGTCCTGGTATGGATTCGGAAGCCGCTGCTGCTTCCTACTGAGTAGGTCCGGCGTGCGCACGAGTCGCTGGTATTCCCTTCCACGGTATGTACGACACCGTTTTCACAGTATTCTACTATGCCTACATGATCTGCATCTCCAGAGTTGTCCATTCTTCACGGCTGGTAAATGCCGTTATTTCAGACGTACAAGTGTAGTCCCTTGTAAACTGTACTTTACCTAACTATGAACTTCTTTCACTACTTCCATTTTATCAGTATCGCGTCTGTATGTGAATATCATATCCGACAAAAATCCTTCTTCATCCGGACTATCAGAATTGACGCTAGCTATTAAACTGCGAATCTCCTCTGGCCGTATAATGCTGACAGGATGAATAACTGCATAATCATAGTTAAGGAATACAATATATAAATCTTCCCCTAAGATATCACTTAATTTTTTTGCTACTCCAGGAAGGAAAATTGAAACTGCTCCATTGAATATGACTTCATTTGTAACCCCAACCATATCATATCCAGCATCCTTTTGAAATATATCGGTATCCATGACAGAATATGCCTCAAGACCTGTCAACATAATTGGCGGAAATAAATTATATGTATTCGTAAATGCCTCTTTTATTACCTCCTCTTTTCCTTTATTCCATATCTCCAGGTACTCGGAACTCACAGCACTGCTTACATAGGCTCCATGAACAAAGCCAATATGAATATAGACAGTCAAAGCAATGTCACCAATTAAATCGTACATTCCGTCTTTTAACTTTTCCATGTGTTTTACATAATTAATCGGCCGAATAATCAGGTGACTTCGTATCTGCTCATAATCATCAGCGACTTCCAGCGGGCTGATTTTTCCAACTTCCCCAGCCTGTCTCAGTTTACTTTCCACTATTCTCAAAATATGTTTCAAATCCATTTTGTCAAATGCAAGTGCTTCATATAATTCCTGTGTATGGAAACTCAATTCGTAAGTTCCATTCATTTTTTTTCCTTGCTTGCTCACCACCAGTAAATCCAAGGTTCTCCCATTGTTCTGTGGTGTTGTCCTAAATTCTATACTCGTTCCATTCCATCCTTTTGTTACTTCGCGTATTTTCTGGCAAAGCGCCGCAATAAATTCTTCATATTTCATATAAGCCTCCATTTCATGCCACTATGGGCAACTATCTTTTTTCATATTTGTATAATAACTACGGAACAATGTCATTATGGTATCAAATCCTGCCTATGAGATTTTCCATCCATACATCATCAAAATTATAATTATATTTCTCTTTGAGCTCTTTAATAAGTTTAAGTTTTAGGGAAAACAAACTGTCGCTTAAGCTTTGGCAGCTATGTGTTGTATGACGCAAAAGAAAACAACTCTGTTTTAACGCTAAAATCTGAGTCACTAATTCTTCTATCGCAGGATTTGAATCTACAAAATCTTCCACATCTTCAATCCCATCATGCAACTCAAAATATTCCCAAGATATATACACCGGATAGGGAATCAATCTTCCATCTATCCTTATATTTCTGTTAATATAGTCTCTCATCCCATATCCTCTTCTTATAAGAAATGGTACGGAAGCCGCCAGATATCATATGTCCCGGCGGCTTCCTGCCTATTTTTTATTTACTCTTCTGTTTCGTAAACATATATGTACACATTGTAGCTTCTCTTCCTATTTATAAGCTTCACATGAAAATTACAATATGTTCCCTCGCAGTACAAGTGATATTCCTTGTCTTCAGATGGCTCTGCTCCATAATACGCTCCAAGTTTCGGAATGTCGGAAATGCCCTTGCCAAGCTGTTCCTCCAAAATATACGCAGAGAATTTATTCATTTCCTGCACCATGTACTGGTTTCCATCCGTACCCTTTTGTGGAAACCACTTATTCCACCACTGATATCCATCATGGTCTGCACGGTTATATGCAATGAGGTGGTCTGGCTCCATCGAAAATTCTGCTTCTGTCATTAGAAGAAACTCATCCTCTCCAAAAATCAATTCCTGGCACCAATAGCAGTACCCTGACATCATTAATTCCCGTTCTTCTTCTGTCCGGTCCGGAAATAAGTTTTGGATATGCGGAGCCGGCAGGCCGCTTCCCCTACGATTGAAACGCGAGTTGCTGTACCAGCTGTATTTATCCATGTCCTCATCTGTAAGATAAATACTTGTAACGGTTCCACACATAGGGCATTGCTTCTCCACTTCAAAACGACCTTCAACCTCTTTTTTAGACATCTCGCGTGGAATATAAACATACTCATATTCATCAGTCACATTTTTATCATCGAAAAACGATAGCACCATTGGAGGTTCGCTGTCTTTTTCTATCACTGAAAATCGCTGCTTCTCAAAATTCTTATAAATCGCTTTTTCCGCTGTTTCATTCTTAATATAGTAAAGCTTCTGTTTCATTTGTCGTATCCCTCCTTGATTTTATGCGGCCACAAGTTCGCTATTCTGACCGTCTGCTTCCGTTATCCCTGCATCCTCCATACACAAAGAAACTTCCATCAAATCAGCTTCCAGAACATCAGCTAAAGGCATGCCCGCAAGATGACCATGCCATACTTTCGCATTTTTCTTCCGCAGTTCTTTAAATTCTTCTACACGGAGACTTGCGCTTACTTTGGCCAGCCGGTAATCCTCCTCTGTTAATCGTGGCTGGATTGCCTTCTGCCATTTTTTTATAAAGCTGACAGCCTGATTGAAATCTACATTTTGTCGGTCACCGCTTGTACGCTTTTGACGGACAGTCCCGTCCGGTTCAAACTCCAATGTATAGAATGCCTTCTCTGGCTGATCTGCTTTTCTCAAAAATGCAATATAGCTTTCCCTTCTCTGTATCCGTTCATAATAGTCATCGCTGAATCGTATACAATGCCTAAGTGCCCTGCCCTCCTGTATAATATCCTCAATCCGATTTGGAATAAGAAGTACATACTTCTGATCACTATACTCATACTTTTCTTTAATGGACTCACAGATTGCATCCACATCCGGATATACTTTTGCGATATCAACTGCCTGAAGCGTTATGTTTTTATCTTCACACAACTGTAGAACTTCATCATGGCTTTCAACCAGATTTTTGGGCTTATAGAATATTTCCAATGTGATATCACGTTTCAGCCGTTTTGACATATTGAGATAATCCTGCCAGGTAGATAGAAGTTCCAGGGGAGGTCGGTTAGTTAATGCATACTGACGTTTCAGATAATTGCATATTCTTAATTCACTCATTCTATCCTGGATGAATTTTATATTCTCCGGTCGGATATCCTGTTCTTCAAAATAGCAAATTACTGAATCCACGATATTTTTGCGTTTTTTCTTTTCATACCGCATCCATATAAGAAACAATTCGCCCCCATCATTATTCCGCAACCGTCCCAAACGGTTTCCGTCTATTCCTAGCGACTTTGCCAGACTATGGGATTCTGACACCTCAATCCGACCCTTGAGTGCATCCAGCGTAAGGTGTTTTAGTCCTGCCTTGATAAAGCGTTCCAGATACGGGGCCTCAGCCAGGCCGCTAAGATAATCATTCGGACTTATTTTGTATCCGGTAGATATCAACTGCGGCAGACCTGTCCTGTTTAATATATGGCGGGACAGTGCTGGTACTGTACGTTTATACACAGCACCAGCATGGTTTAGTTTATAATCGTTGTATCCATAAAAAAACGAGTAACTGGGATAGCCTTTAATCCAGCGGTATCCTCTTTGTTTATACCTGCCATAGTAATACTGTGTGTCTGTTAGATTCTTATCATAAATAACTCTTCCGGTTTCATTACACATTATTTTTGGTGTTTTATACTCCCCTTTCTGATAAAATCGTTGTGCTGTAAACTGCCGGATTATAAGACCATCACCGTACTTTTGCGGTAAATAAACCTGTTCTTCTTTTGTACAAAGCCTCCCTGCTTTTCCCTTAGCTTTATACTGGATACGATGCCCGCAGCATATACAGGTACCATATGTATTATGTCTGGCTTTCTTCACTGGTACTATTTTCTCGCACCAGGTACAAAACCCCTCTTTCACATTTTTTGAATAGTCATAAAATATAAAATTCTCATTCAATCCATGTCTGTTTACCCAGCGAAGCCAATCTTTTGGAACATCGGGGACCAACTTCATCGCCGCCTCCCATAGAGATGTCTCTTTTTTATATCTATTCTCCAGACGCTCCTCCAGGATGGACTGCTGGTACTGGTAGATACCTTTCATACCTTTCTGGGTAACTCCCAGATATTCAGCCAATCTAATGTCTTCTTCTGGTGTTATGTAGGCACATGAATAACTGTAATAATGCGGAAATTCAAGAGCCTCCACACACGCGGTCCGCCATTTTCCCTTTACTGTATCCCAAGTGAGATATTCTCTTTTACTCTTATCAATGAAAATTTCATATAATGGTTTTTTACTTCCCAGCCGTAAATCCCTCGCCAAATAGATAGCAACCATTAAAATACCGTCACAAATTTTACTCTGCAGATATACCTCTCGCTGGAAGACAGGCTCAACTCTTTGCCACCCAATCTTTTTATTCTCCGGTATATCCTGTTCTGCCATACAAAGCATTTCATCTGTTGCATACAGATGTCCCAGCTTTTTCAGTCTTATTTTCTTCATGACTCTTATCCTGCCTTTCTTATTTTTCCATTGATGCTATACCAAGTATCTGGAAGAATCTCTTTTCCATCCACAGCATGTATTCCTATCTCTGTAATCTCGGACTGGCTTCTCACTTCCTTTGCAAATCCCAGAACATCTCCTATTGCGCCTTTGGCAACAGGATTCTCTCCTCTGACAATCACAATACCGTTTTTTGCCACGCCTTGATTCAGACACACAAGGTGATTATTTTTTCTAAATGGATGATCAAGAAGATATTTTAAGCTATGAGCCACAAATTCTCCTTTGTCCAGTTTCTTTATAAGCCTCAACCGGGTGCAGCTAATTTTGCTGTCATATGCATCCTCGTCAATATCACCATCAGCGACAACCATGTAATACACTGCCCTGTCCCAGTCCGGATAGTAGGATAAGCAGTCCAATGGGTTTTCAGCACAATGCATTCCATTTATTCCGCAATTTGCTTTATCCTCCTCATTCCACACGCCTAATCGATATTGGTATGTATTACCGTGGTTTGTACAAGTTAAATCCTTATCAAAGCCCTTAAATGCAATCAACATGGTCATTTCCTCCTTATTCAGCCAGGCCGTTCTCAAACAGAGAAACCTGGCCCTCAATCTGGTCTTTATTCTGGTCAGCTGCCTCAGTCTTGGCTGAAGAATGTTTTCCTTCCCTCTCAGATGCATTGCTGTTTGCTCCACCTGCTTTATTTTTCTTGGAAGCGTTGCGTTTTTTAGTGGTTTTGTTTTTATTTCCCTTCGGCGTATTGATCTGCACCGACAATCGTTTGTGGAAGGCCTCTTCTGCTTCCGTTCTTCTCTCGGCCTCCTTTTCGCGGTCATCCGTTAAATAATAATCCCGTACCCATTTAAAAACTGTGTCTTCCAAAACAGCCATGTTTGCATATCGGCCACTTTTTTTCACCTCATCGCTTACCATTTCATACGCCCGACTCATGATTGACTCAACACACCGCTGCAGTGTCTTGTGTTTCTGGAGCACCAGGTCAGCAAAATCGCTTTTATCACAGCACTTTATGAGATAGTTGCCGATAACATCCGTAAATTGAGGATCATTCAGATTAAACATTTCATCCAACAGCTTACTCCGGGCTGACATATAATCTTTCTGCGTCTCTCCTCCGTCTATCAGGAAATACCGCTTTCCAGAGAGGAACTCTTTCAAATCCACTTCAGGAACCTTATATTTCCCGGCAAGATTTTTAAGTTCATCCTTTAGTCCCATTTGACGCAAATTACTGGCTGTCTCGTTAAAATCTTGAATATTCTTAACCTTTTTATATAATTTTTCTATCATTGTCATACTCCTTTAAAATCAGCCGGAGAATTCACCATTCCCCGGCTATACTGACTTTATGCAGCATTATCTATGCTATCCAACTCTTCATCTCCGGAACTTTCTGCCTGCTCCATCTTTCCTTCTCCTTTCCGCTCGTCCTCTTCCTGTTCCATCAACGCCAATAACGCCAAAATCATTCCCTTACACCAGCTATTGTTCCATTTATCAATGAACATCTGGATTTCTTCTACCACTTGTTCCCATTCCTCTTCAGTAAGTTCTCTGCCGCAATACTTCTTATAGAATCCATAGCTTTCCTGCATTGCGCTATTATAATCAACCAAAAGTGCCTGGTCCAATCCTCCAATCAGTGCCAGAAATAGTGGTTCCCCCTGGTAGACATCATCCAGCGATTCTAAAGGCAGCGGTTGAGTACCATTAAGAAACACAAACATATCATTGAACAGATTTTTTACTAACATAAGATGGTCCATTCTTTTCCTCCTTATGAAGCCTTCAAATCACCGATTCTTAACTGACCAACAATCTGCGGGCTATTTTTTTTCGATTTCCTATTTGATGGCCGGCACTTTCTTTTCAAAATACGCCTTTTACAGTTAGCCATGTCATCATACAGGCTTTCCTGGAAGCTCACTCTCTTCATCTGCAAGTAGGCATCTTCGCAAATCGCTTCTTCCAAACTTTGTACATGACACAAGAGACGGTAAGCCTCACTGTTTTCTTTGTCCTCATTATCCAAATGTTGGATATGGTCTGCTAACCATAAATAATCCTTATTATTTCGGTATTCTTCAAGAGCACGAATTGCGGTTTCTTTAATTTGCTGGCAATTCGCCATGTAATCCACATCCATAACCGGAGGAAGCGGAGCATAATAACATTCTGGGTAATCTGCCTCAACGAAGGTATTCTCAATCTGCCTCATCATTGCTTCTATTCCACTGCGAAGTCGATTTAAATATTCTCCGTCAGGCACATCCGCCTCCGGGCACCCCCTTATTTTCCACATATTCCACCGGTCATACAGAGTTTGAAGCCTTTCCCCAAATTCGTCCGCCAGCCTTTCATAGTCTGCCTCCTCCATCTTCCCTCCTTTCCAGTTTGGGCATACCAAAGCTTCCAGTTTCTCATCGCTGATAATAAAGCCGCATATAAACCCGCTTCTTTGTACGGTGCAGCCATAACGGTAGCGTCCACTCAGCCTTCCTTCTGTTTCCTCTTTTTTATTCAGATCAATATTGTGGCAGTTCCTACACGATTGTTTTTTCATTTGGTCCTCCTTCTTTCGTTATACGTACATTACGGCCGTATTGGGTGCTTACGTGCAATACGTTTTACTCCACTCATTGATGCCTTTTACGAACCCAGTGAAGTGACTAAGCCGCCATGTCGATAAAATCCTTTAGCTCCATCTGACCTGCAACCTGTTTATCTGTTTTTTCATTTCCATACATCCACCAGCGGAACACACTCTCACCATCCTTCCAGTTTCCCTTAGATTTACCACTGGCGGTACGCGCCTTTACCATACGGTCAAAAGCTCGTATGTAAGCATCGCGGTACTTGGGATATCGCTCAAATTCCCGTTCCCGGCTTCTTATGCTTGCCAGAGGGCAACCGATGCACCCAATCCTACAAAAGCCTTGGTCATACAGACAGCAATAAGGCACCTGATACTTACGGATAAAGCACCAGATGTCCTCCTCTGTCCAGTCGATGATGGGATTTAATATTCTTTTTCCCTTCAAGCTGCATATTTCTAATTTTCTACGATCTTCCTCGTTATCACAATTTAGATAAATAGCCCCTTTCTTCTTATGAATCTCTAAGAAATCCCGGTTGGCTCTTTTCCTGCTTTCTTCCCAGCGGACTCCGGTCACCGTAAAGGCTCCCTCGCCCCCTCCTTCTTTCAGCACTTCACAACAGTAGCGTGCTGTACGCAGCGGCGGCATCTGCTTCTTGACAATCAAATCCCACATGGTCAGCTCCGGATACTCAACCTTGACATCTGGAAATGCCTCCCGTATAAACCGCACCAGCTCCGGAGGATCTACTGTTGTCAAATGATAATGTGCCTGAAACTTCACATGAGCCATCTTTGCAAGCACATAAAGCACAACACTGTCTTTTCCGCCGCTGAAGGCAAGGTAATAACCATCCTTATGATACCGGACCGCAGTATCTTCAAACATCTGAAACAACTGGATTGCCCGTTTTACCTTATCTGAAAAATCATCAAAAAGTCTGTATTGTTCCATTCTCTCCCGTCCTTCGCAATTATTCTGCTATTGACGGAAAAGCCATTCTTTCCGGTGTGTCTTTTTACGCCGCTAACCTCTCTTCTTTCAAGGCCTCGGTCCGCAGTAACCTGGCCTTTAACGGCAACCAGGAGTTTTCTCCGGGAAATGAGGGAATGGAACCTTTTTAGATTTCAAATGGGATTGTTGCATACGCTATGGGCTTTATTTTAAGAATTTGTGCATTTAAAATACGCCGGTATGGACATTTACGGTTTAATTCCTCTACCCAGTCTGAGAATATCATTTCAATCTCCAGGTCCAGATCATCATGCTCCAAACGCAGCAGGATATATTTATAAGCCTTTCGGTAATTTCCCCGCACAGTTACATAGGAATACTCTACTTCGTATAACGGAGCTGTCAGCCGTCCTGTCAGGAACTGTGTAGGGTGGAGCTTTTTGATGAATTCCCGGTACTCTTCTGTTGCCGGAAGATTCCCTCCAACCCCAATCTCTGCAAACGAGGCGATATCTGCAAATTTATGAATATGCATAAACCTCTCCTATCCTAATGAAAGTCACCTTAAATGCATATAACCTTATCCTCAGCGGAACAATATCTATATGCATGATTGGATAACCGTTCATCTGCCGGAACTTCCTCTGCATTAATGGACTGTATCAAATCCGCCAGTTCCTGAGAAACTACAGCATCCTCGACACCCAGGGTCGGAAACAGAATCACTTCATCTACACTATAAGGAATGATTAAGAAATCCTTTCCCACATGTAATTCACAGTATCTCATGAGCCCGGGATAGAGTAAGACTTCGGCACCACAAAAGTGAATCCGGTTTGTTAACACATACATCATGTCCGTTATTTTCATAAGCACTGGTGGATACTTATTTACCATATTGACCAATGCTCTCTGATACAATTCCTCTTTGTCCACAGACCAATAGTTCAAATGCTTATTTGTTATCATTAAGGTTGCTGCTATTTCTTCTGTTTCTTCACATAATAATAAAAATATAACGGATAAATCCAGATATGGAATGTTTGGGATGTTCTCCAGCATAGAAGCGTTGTCGTGGGTATTTACCAGTTTACACATGATTTTGTCTTTGATTTTCTCAAAACTCATATCATTTACAATCTCCTGCATACCAGCCGGTATATCTGGCGCCGATGCATAGCATTCCAGAATCTCATCAATAATCGCTTGAAGCCCTGTTCCTTTTTTGTAGCACTCAAAAAAATCTTTCAAGTGAATAGAGGGGCGAAACTGCTGCCCCTCTTTTTCAATGCACAACTGTGTCTGGACTATGCCATTGTTGATAACCGGTTTCAGAACATGCACATGGAAACCGGCCCCTAATCTTTTGGCTACTTCAGAGCTGACAGCTTCGGCAAATTTTTCTAATGTCATCATGATGTGAATCTCCTTTTCAATTTAGAATTTCGTTTCACAGTGGAATGGTCACAGTTTAAAATATCTGCGATAGCCTCTATACTGTAACCCTCGCTTCTCAGTTGCTGTATAACTTCTTTTCTCTCCTTTCTTGTTGACACCCGCACAATTTTGGGATGCTTCTTTTTTAAAATTTTTTGGGAAATCGGATTATTCAGGCCATGTTCATACAGAAACCGGGCCTCCCTTGCATTGACTCCCATTAAGATTGCAATGATAAGGCAATGATATCCCTCCGAATCGTAAGAATCTCTCATCCGCTCCCTCCTTTCCGCCTTCTGGCTTCTTCCTCCTTTCTGCAAACAAAAAAAGAGACACCAAAACAATTCATTTTGATGTCTCTTCATTCCCGCAGCACAATAGCTGCTCTTATTCTGTTACTTTAAAATCCTGCTTCCAGTTTTTAATGCCGGAACAAAAACTACTTGTAATCCTTGGATTACATAAATCAGCTTTCCCACTCATTTTACCACCATATATAGTTTTTGTCAACTTCATTGCGCTATATATTGTGTTGTTCTCCTGCCTGTTCCAGTACCAGCTGTTCCAGGCTTTCGCTGATATAAAATCCGTTCTTTTTCATTTTTTCGAGAACGGAAGCAATCTCCGGAATAATCCCCTCTCTCTTGGCTTTCAAAAGGACTCCGATTGTTCCGGTAACTTTTAGACCGAGATATTTTGCTGTTTTTTTAGCAGCATTGTCATCTATCACGACTAAATCGTCCGCTGTCCCCTCCTGGGCCAGAATCATGACTTCCACTTCTCCATCGTGTAGCTTCGCCTTATACATCTTTTTATCTGACTGGTTTGCGATTTTTTCCACATGTATCCAATTCAATGCAGTCTTTAATACCTGACATGCCGAATCGTCTTTCTCTGTCACCTCACGGTACACAGCCTCCGGGATACAAATCTCTGCATAGAGCGCCTTCAGTATATCCAATAATCCAATATTACAAAGTACAATGATGGGGGTGGAATTTACAATCACTCTACGCATTCTCCAGTTCCTCCAAAAACTCTGCTTTATTGTCAAACTGGAAAATACTGACCTTCCCCTTTCCCAGATATTTAATAAATTCTTCTTCTGTCATACCGGCTATCTGGGCACAGTATCCTATGGACACATTATTCTGCGTATAATATCCTACTGCTACCATACATCTGGCAAATGCAGCGGCCTCCTCCTCACTCATATGTGTATCATACATAACTGCATCCGGTATGCGGATTGAGATCTGGCACATAGAAGCCCTCCTTTCTGTTCCAGACAATTTATGCTTTTACAAATCTAATATATCATATCTGCCCCTCTTATTCAAGCAAACAACTTTTACAGGGTCTTTAGAACTAAATCATCCTGCCTTTTTCATAGGTTCCTCATCTTCCCTATGGATACAAGTGAGCAGTCTGTCGGCTGCTCCCTGTATCTCATTCTTTAAAAGACCATACAAGCTGGTAAAGTTTCCGATCCTGTTTTCCCGAAATGCATACTCCATCTCAAATGCGCGTATATAAGCGTCTGTCTTGCAAAATAGGATAAACAGGTCTTTATCATTGATGTACAGACTGGCTTTCTTGTCACAGATATAACTGTTCCTTTTACAATACCGGCCACCATTGGAATTTTTCATTGCAATGCCGCGTCCGTTTTGTATTTCTACAAACCATGGGTAATTACGTTTATTCCCCTGGGAATCAGTATCATACCGGACAATATTAAGTTTTGTGACAATACTGTAACCCTCCTTATCTGGATTACCAAAAATCTTTTCCTGGGGATAATCAAATTCCCACAGATGATTAAAGAGCGCCGAGTATATGTATTTAGCTTCTTCTGGGCTGATATTGGCATAGACACTCACTGTATTATCCCCTGTTCCTTTGCTGTAATCCAGCATATTAAGACGGATTAAGGACCTTTCCCCAACTTCTGACACGTCTCCGGACGCATGGATATGAGCCGGAAATAAATATGACGCTGGTTTTAAATTATCCATGAGCTCTAACAGTGCCTTATCTGTTTTATACACTGCAATCTGACCGGATACTACGTTAGACCAGTCCCGTTCTTCCCTTTCTGCCATATGTCTCCTCCTCTATCTGATGAACCGGGCGATGAGACCTGCCAGTTTGACTGGCATTGTATTGAAATCTGCAATATTCAGAAATCCATCTTTGTATATTTCCTCAATCATCTTACGGTCATCACCGATTGCTGCGGAAAACAACTTAACTCCTCTTTTTTCCAGGCTATATTTGGCTTCTTGCAAATCTGCTTTTGCAATTTCGCCATTATATCCTTGGGCATAAGGCTGTCCATCGGAAATCATTAATAATATTTTTATATCCTCTGGCCGGTTTAGCAGTTTTTGTCCTACAAATCTAAGTGCTACTCCATCTCTATTACAATCATAGGTACTAACACTCATGATTCTTAAATAATCCTGATTGTCTACAGAATCAAAATCTGCAAAAGAGTAAATGTCTACCACTTCCGTATATCCCGTATCATGGGTTGTATGGCCATACAGCATAACCGGTATTCCCAGATTCCGGCAAAACGTATACATGACAAGACCCGCTTTTTGTGCAGACTCAATCCTGCCACCGGATGACATAGAACCTGAAAGGTCAAGCAGAACCGCAAATGCGATTGAAAATCCATCTTCCGGTTTTATTGTTTTTTCAAAAATCTTATCATCCAGCCGGTACAGATTTCCACGGCTTAAACGTTTCCCCATGTAAAGACCTGATTGCGTACCTCCCTCCAGCCGCTCCAGCACATCTTCAAGCGATGCTTCCAGCCGTTTTGTGATTCGGTTTATTTCTGGAGCAATCATTTTATATTCTTTTTCCAATCGCTGGGGAACTGTTGTCATCCGGTGCATTTCAATCACTGAATCTTTGTGGATACCGTCCAATTTAAAATCTGCTGCCTCCTCCTCCAGATTCCTTTTTAAATCCGATTCCTCATCCAGCAGAAACTTCTCCTCTGCTATTTTCTGCAAAAGATTAGATAATGTCTCATCTATCTCCGATCCTTCCTCTGTTTCCTCTTCTCCTCCTTCCTGCCTCTGCCCATCTCGCATTTTCTCAAGCGCATTTTCTAATTCTTCGTTCTTACCGTTCTGATTTTGAGATTCCGGTTCCCCTTCCAGCTCCCCGTCCCAGCCTTCAATTTCCTCTTCCACTTCATTCTGTTCTTCCGAAGCACCGATAGTCTCTGAAAGTGCCACCCATAACATTTTCCGCTTTAAATACTCCTGAATTTTCTTACTCAGTTCTTCCTCCGAAAGCCGGTTTATTTCATTTTTCAGGCTCTTTGCCGCTGTTTTAATGGCCTGTCTGATGTATTTCCACAACTTTAGCATCAGGCGGTTCGTAGCATAAAAGCGAATATCCGGGTCAGCGCTTACCACTGCCTCATCAATGATTTTACGGCAGGAATTTAAGCGGGAACAATACTGTTTATCATATTCTTTTTCTGCCTCTGTCCTTCCGGCTCTGGCATAGCGGAAAATCATATCCAGCATAATGGTCAGTCCATCGCTCTTTTCTGCCTTACGCGCTTCCTGCGTTGGAATATGATGAATGATAAGCGCGGCATTACGTTGAATTCCATTTTGAATACTGCCCGGATACTTCTGGCACATAAAGCTTTCAATATACACATCTTCCAGTACGTTATTTATATAAGAAGCGGTTTTCTGTATCACCGAGGCTGCCACCACGTTATGGGCATTTAAGTATCCTTTCATCTCCTCCCAGGCTTTTCTTTCGTATACCAGCTGCACCTGTGGAGGCTTTGGATACACACGCCATCTGGAGAATCCGCTTACATACCGGCCCCGCCGTTTGAAATCCGAACATCTAAGATGACCGCATTCATGGGCTATAAACCCCTCATGGCTCTTTATTTTAGACACCCGGCTAGTCATCAGATTTGTGATTGGATTCGCCGTATTTAAGTAGAGGAGCCGTCCATTTGTAAACGCAATCCTGGCGTCATCGGACTCTTCATAATCCATGAACAGGGTAATATCATTCTTCTGTCCCAACAATCTGACAGATTTTAACATGGTGCCATGATAGGATTGAGACAGAAAAAAATCTTTATCCGTCAGCCTTCCCATTCTATTTTTTATTTGGTTATGTTTTTGCTGCACTTTTTTATTCATTGGTTCCTCCTCATTTTTTTATGCCGCCTGCGCCTCTGTGAACGCGGGTATCACCAGTTTTTTATAAATTTCCTCCCTTTCCTCTGGTTCCGGCGCTGCTTTCGCAACGAGCGTGCATTTTGCTGCTTTCAATATATCCTTCTGTATAAGGTAAGCCCACACCCAGTCCTCATATTCCCGGTATCCGCATACTCCGCCCGTAATCATTTCTGTATTGCAGTGTTTTTGTACTTCACAAACAATATCCGCCATTTTCTTTAAGAAAGTCTCATCGTCAAATTTCACTTTCCTCTTGACCCGGGCTACCATTGCCTCCGCATTGAGCGGCTCTAAGTAATGAACCATACGCATTCTGGACAAAACGGATTCGTTAAATCCCCGGCACCCTTTATATCCCATATTGGTTGTAATGAGGATTACTGTGTCGGGATGCCGTTTCACCACTTCTCCACTGGTCAGTGTGATTGCCGCACCTTCATCCAGCAGTCCATTTAACTTAACCAGAGTACCTGGTTTGGTAATAACAGAAGGCTCCTGTATTTCCACCAGTGATGGTCTTCTGCACCCAGTCACAATAGGGGACTCTACCATGACAAATTTCTTATCATCCTTCCCATTTTCAAATCCATTTTGATAAAACATGGTCAGGATTTTTCTAAACGCCTCTTCTTCACTGATTTCGTTGTCGTACAATCCGCATATCTGCGCCAGAGCGGAAGCCGGGTCCATGATTAGATCCTGATACGTTGGCATGGGAATCTGAATCTTTCCCGGCCGTTCACCTGTATTGGGAACCATGGAAGATACCAGATCCACTTCATCTGTTCCCTCGCTGCATGTAAAAGCATAGTACGGCAATCCCAACAACTGTGCTATAATTTTTGCGTTTGTTGATTTACCCGTGCCAGCTTCCCCTACACTAAGGAAAACCCGCATGGGGCTGTTGATAACTGCGTCCATAATCTCCTGTGCTTCTGCTGATACATTGTATTTTTCCGGCAGCTTAGGAACCAGATTTTTTTCCTCATCGGTAAGCTCAAATTTACGGTCATACTGCTCTTTTAATTCTGCTATTGTTCTTTCACAGTCCTTACATTCCAGAACCTGAAATTTTCCATATATCGTCTCGGTCGGGTTATAATCTCCATCGGCCAGTTGACTGGTAAGAATTAACGGTACATTTCCAGACGCAATACTATCCCCGTCAAACAAAATACCAGACTCACCGAGAGACGCACTATTGACAATTCTTCGGTACAGATTGTCACAGCATAGAAAAGCCAGGTCCGTTGCCTTATCCGCATCCGGATATCCATTTTTTATCTCATCGTTTAACAGCAAGAAGGCTTTGGAAAATTCATCGTCATGAAGAGAACCTTCTGCTAAGCTTGCAAAAATGAACATCATGATAATTTCCCTGCCGCTTGCCCCCCGCTTACCAATCTGCGGATATGCCGCCAGTGTTGTTCCGTTCTTTACAATCCCTTTCCATTTACCATCCTGTGGATGGTACACACCGATTCTTATTTCAGAACCGGCAGCCACAGGCTTTGCGTACTCCATACAATACCATTTAACCGTTCCCGACACTGTCTGTACACCAAATGCGCCTTCCTGGTCTCCTCTTATAATTGCAGATACGGCCAGCAGTGCTTTTAAAGTGGAAGCGTGCAGGGTTGCACGCTTCATTCTTGACATATGATTATGGACGGAAAGACAGGATGCCTCCGTTGTGTCTTTTTTCCCGCGGTTTGCAGCCACGCCCGCAAATGGTTCCGGCAAAACTCTGGTAAATGTCCAGTTTTCAAAAATCTTCATCATCTTTTGATTTCCTCCTTCTTATGCAGCTTCTTGTCCAGGAATCAGCCCCTGTCTTTGTGCCTCTGCACGCAACCTTACTGCCAACAGGGTATTTCTCTTGCCGATATCACTGTTGGAAATTGCCATATAGAGAGCTTTCTTTGATCCAACAAGATGAACCCGAAATTCTGCCCGTGTAACTCCTGTATAATAAATATTTCGCTTTAGCATCGGCCAAAAGCAGGTAAGTACCGGGATTATCACAATTGGGAATTCAGCTCCTTGTGATTTATGTATACTTGTTGCATACGCTAACTCAAGGATTGATAACTCATCTTCCTGATATGTTTTAATGACATCTCCAAAATCCACGGTCATTTCCATTTCCCCAGCCTTTGATTTTCCAATCTGGACAACCCTTCCAATATCTCCATTAGCAATCTCTTCTGTATTATGCGTCTGCATAACCCGATCACCAACACGGAACAAACCGTACTTGGTTTGCCACTCCGCTTTATCAACAGCAAACGGATTGGCAATTCCCTGCAGCCGGTTATTTAAAGCAGTTACCCCTGCCTCCGTTTTTGTGCGCAGAGGTGATAATACCTGAACCATATCCAAATCACCGCCGCTTCTTTCCAATTCCTCCTGATATATTTCTGAAATTTTTTCTGCGGCGTCATATGCGTCTTCCACATAGGTAAAGGTAAAATCATCTCCATAAAGAAGATTCTTTTGATTTCTGTTCATCAAATCCGCATTCCATATGATATTTGACCCCTTCGCCTGCCGGAAAAACTCGTCCAGAACCGTAACTGGAATCACATCGGAGACAATTAATTCCCTAAATACATCTCCCGGTCCCACCGATGGAAGCTGATCCGCATCACCTACCAATATAAGTCTGGCTCCTGTCTTGATTCTTGAAAACAGCATACTGGCAAGCTTCATGTCGGACATGGTAAATTCATCCGCAATAATTAAATCCTCTTCGAGGATTTCGGGTTCCATATTGTCCATCTCATCATCCGTTACATATAATGCTTTGTGGATTGTAAAAGCCGGATACCCAGTGCTCTCTGAAAGTCTTTTCCTGGCTCTGCCTGTGGGTGCACAAAGTAGTACAGACTTATTTTTTTCCAGACGTTCAAATATCTGAAGAATAATTTTGAGGATGGTAGTCTTTCCTTTTCCAGGGCCGCCAGTGATGATGGATACCTGGGACCGAAATACCATTCGGACTGCCTCCTCCTGTTTTTGTGCAAGCGTCATTTTACTTTTTGCTAAAACAGCCTCTAATTCCCGCTCAATATTATACGTGTTCCCCGGTGAACGGAGCAGCCTGACAAGATGATACGCTGCCTCTTTCTCCGCCTCCCGGTATGCCTTTAAATAAATAGCCGTTCCATCTGCCTCCAGAAGCTTATCCTTCATTACCAGCTCATTTCCTGCCAGCTTAATCTGTCCGCGCCTGACTGTATCAGTTGGAAAGCCTGCATTGAGCACCTTATATGCCATATCGACAATGATGGTACTGTCTAAATACAGATTTCCTTCTTCAGCGCCCTTTCTCAAAACATATTGAATAGCCGCTTTAATCCTTTCAGGCTCATCCGGAGCGAGGTCTTTACTGGCTCTGGCAATGGGATCAACGGTAATAAAACCAAACCCTTTGATTTCACAAAGACGGTATGGGTTTTCCTTCAACAGTGTCACTGCTTCCAGACCAAAATGCTGTTTGATTTTTTCGGCCTTTTTGGGTGTGACGTGGTAAGGTGCAAGATACGCCATTAATTCCCTTAATTCCGCACTCTTCTGATAGGATTCAATAATAAATTCCAGCTTCTGTTCAGTAATTCCCTTAATAGCAAGGAGTTCATTAGGATGATTCTCCATAACAGTGAAGGTATCGGTTCCGAACCGGTTGACAATCTCTCTTGCCATAACCGGGCCGATTCCCGTAATCAATTCGGAGGACAGATAACCGATGATTCCCTCCCGGCTTTTGGGAAGGAGAACCCTGGACCAGTCAACACCGAACTGAAGGCCATATTTCTCGGACCTTTTCCAGTCTCCCTCCATCTCAATCTCTACATTATCCATACAAGGAAGTTCTTTTCCAAATGCAGTGAACGTCACCTCTGTTCCATAATTGGATATGACTGCTTCACTTGGAATACAATCCAGCTCCATACTGCTGTATTCAGCCACGGTATAACCATTCCCCGGGTTTATATACAGTCGGCTCTTAAATTTACATACCATCGGTTCTCTTCCTCCCGCTTACCTTGAAACATAAATGTATCTCCCATCATTGACTGCATAAAATCCGTCCTGCTTTAAATATTCGGTAATGGTATTGGCTTGCGCGCCCGGATATCCAGGAAGATTGCCAGCCCGTCTGTAACCCTTTGGGGTGCGGATATTACAGACACCATCGGTACGAATCCAAAATTCATTTTTTCCATGTGCAAATATATTGGTAGATATCGCTTTGATTCGTTCCCTTCCGCACCGTGTATACCATTCATATACCGGGTTGTCCGTTTCGTCCTTACCATTATTTCCATCATCCAGACCTTCCTCGGCCGCTCCACTTCCACTGCCAGACTGCTCTTTTTCCTCCGATGATTTAATTATCCTGATTCTCCATTTTTTTCTGATAAGCAAGTAATACACTGCAAATGGAATCCCAATCGATACCGCATTCACAATAAGTCCCAAAATCATGGGAGCTGCCAGCTGTAACATCACGGCCCCCGCTGTGCACATTAAAAATACCATGATGAATTTCTGTACTTTCTTTTCATTCATCTTCGTTTATCCTCCAAAAGCAGGCGGCTAGAATGCGCCATCACATCCTAGCCGTCTGTATTCATACTGTTAAATCAATTAAACGGAAGACCTTCTTCCATTCCACTCGCTACATTCATAAAGTCATCGCCGGCAGCTGCCCTCGCAGCCCCTCGCTGGGATGCGCTTCTTCCTACCGCGCTTCGGCTAGGTGCCTGACGCTGTGGTGTATTTCTGCTGGCAGCCGGTTTTGCGGCGCCCTGATTCGTAGCTGGCGCTGCTGCTCTGGATGCCGCAGTGGCTGCTCTGGGTGCCTGTGTTGCATTTCTCGTCACCGGAGCTTCTTTGGACATCTGTGCCGCTGATGCATTTGCAGGATTTGCTGCTCTGGACGGAGCCGTGCTCTGCGCCTGCTCATTATCTGCCTCTCTCTTTCCATCAGCGAACTCAACATCGTCCGCTTTCAAAGAAACGCCATATACCTTTTCTCCCTTTTTATTTGTGTAGTTATCATTCTGCATTCTTCCGCTTACCACCACACGCATACCACTGTACCAATACTGTTCCACAAACTCTGCTTTCCTATCGAATGCCACACAGTTAAAAAAGTCTGCTTCTGGTTCTCCTTCTCTCTTTGGTATCCGGTCCACCGCCACAGTAAATCTGGCAATCGACATCTGGGCTTTCTCTGAAAAACTCACCTCCGGATCCCTTGTCAATCTTCCCACAAATATACATCTGTTCATTTGTTATCCTCCTTCGTTTTTATACAAACCCACTTTTGGATTGCTCCATCTTAGCTTCATGCGCAAAAATAGACACGGAAAGATGTTTTCTCTCCCTGCCTTTTTATACGGCAATGCCGCCTTCTCCTGTATCATCTGTTCCCCAGATTTCAGCCATCTCCTCTGGAAAGGCTACTGCAGCCACATCCCGGTACCGTCTTGCTCCTTCATCATTCAACGGGGCCTCCAATGAAGCTTTCGACCAAAAGATTGCTTCTTCTTCCGGTACATGATAGGGACCTGTTAGAAATCCTCCGTAATTCCACCGGGGTACGGAAGGCTCTAAAATCGCTTCCAGCTCCCCCTTTGTATCTGCATTCAGTATCATCTGACTTTTCTTTAACATAATCCCAACCAACAGGACAAATGCAAAACACTCTGCTCCGTATCCATTGACACGTCTTCTGATACTTTCTAAGGCGCTACAGGCACTAAGCTTCATTCTCTCTGTTTTTGTCTCATCACTACGCAACTCTTGTTCCGTATGACGGCAAATTGCTTCGATGATGAATTGTTCTGTCCATCCCATCATATCCAATCTGCTCCTCTTTTTTCTTCAGGCCAGACCACCAGTAATCATCAATTCCCTTATCATTTCCAGCCCAAATCCCATCTTCTCTCTGGTCCCAGGTCTTGCGGATGCATTTTAATTTTAGCCGGTCACAGCTCTCATAGAGCCTGCAGCACCCCGCACGAATCTGGTCCCGCTTTTTCCGTTTCTCTTCACAAATCTTCCTTCCATAGTAACGCTCCTTGTTCTGACATTTACCACAAATAGAGGACTTATAATCACCATAGCAGCCGATATCCATGAATTTGTCCATGTCAAAGTATTCCATGACCATCTCAAGACCGTTCTCCTTTAGGACTGCCAATGCCTTCTCAAGGCTCTTATACTGGTTTACTCCCGGTGTCCCCAAAAAGCTGTATCCGGATAAAGCATGAGCGACAATCGGTTTTAATATTCCTTCCGTTACCCGTACCGTCTTGTCAAATGGATTTCCAATAAAACTGACCGGACTCTTACTGCCAGCACCACGTTTTTTATTGGTACTGCTTAACCACAAATACTTTTTATCATCATGGGGAGCATCCAACCGTATCTGAAAACCTTCAATCTTTCCGGATACACTGTAAGCCGGGCATAGGATTCCCTGGTTATTCCGATATAACGCAATATCCCAGTTTTGGTTTTGATTCATGTAAAATCCCGGTATGCCCGCAAGAGAATATCCTTCTTTTATCAGCCTCCTTGCGAGCCCCTCAGTCCCATGAACTGGAGTACTGCGAAAATGGAATGCCTCAATCTGGTTGCTTGTTAGCCCCCGGTCCATCAGTTTTCTCCGGTGAGTTTCCGACAGGGACAGCATCTCTATGAGTCTCTGATAAATCTGACTTCTTTTCTCAAGACTTGCTGTTTCTTCCTCCTCTATCTGTGTCATCGTTCCTGTGAAGCTGCTGTCATAGCTGTTTCTGCAGCCAGCGCCCTCATGCAGCGCCGTCTTAATTTCACGATAGGCAATTTTATACCGATCCACACCACAAATTCCCATCAGGTCTGCATAGAGTGTCAGCATATTTCCATGAGCGCCGCATTTAAAGCAGTGATAGGTATTTGCCAGCTCACCGTCTTTTACAATACGGAAATTCATTTTTCCTCTGGTATCGCCACAGAACGGACATACGACATTAAAGGAATTTCCTTCCGTCAGCCTCTTAATTCCCAACAAATTTGCTACATCTGATATGTTAAACATCTTTTAAGTATTCTTTCCCGCTGCTTTCACCATGCGGCCTACAGCGTGCTCAAAAGCAATCTGGCGCCTTGTCGGATTATTTCATTTCTGCCGCGGTAATTATAGGCTATCCACTCCAACGCCTTCACCCCTTCTTCTCCCTGATTGAGCAGCTCACTCAGACATTTATTGTTATAGATACCAAATGTGCAAACAATATTGCCAGCTTCCTCAATTGTCATATTTACAGCCGGCTGTGGGCTTACTTCGTTTGGCAGATTCACCATCGTCCCATTCTCCGGCATGATATGGCGGCTCAGAACCGGACGGTTCGTGTCTCCCTTATCTGCCTTCTGTTTATCTTTTGCAGATTTCCTTCTGGTCTTTTTTGCATCTGATTCCATACCCCCATCTTGTTGTTTTGCTGTTTCTTCCGCATCCGCTTCCTCCTGCCCTGATTCTGGGTTCATCTCTGAATCATTCATCATGGAACGTTCTTCAGATGCATCAACTTCGCTCTCCTCAGCTTCCTCCATCGGTTCTTCCTCCGGTAATTCATCCGGTACTTCCTGTCCGCCTTCCATTTCAGCGTCCAGTTCCATATCGGTTATTCCAGAGGCATCTCCTGCTATCCCTTCTGAATCCCGATCTGAGAAATCATATGCATCAGAGGACAAGCCATCATTTTCCGGTATGCTCCCATCATATGTATCCGGTGGAAAATCCCGCATATCCGGGTCTACACCGCCCTGGTCGATGCAGTATTTATCCATTAGGTAGTATTTCATGGCATATGTGAGCGCACTGCCTTTTGCTTTCTCCGGCATTTCATGGGTACCGATGGCGTGGATTGTAACGGTTACCTCGTCTTCTGGCTTCTCTGCATTAATCCACTTTAGTTCTAAATCTGCCTCATACAGCCACATTTGACAATATGCTAAGAATTCAACATAGACAGAGTCCCCATTCTCGTTTCTCTTTGAAGCACATTCCGAAACAATTTCAAAGTTCACATTCCATCGGTTCATTGCCGGGGTCAGATAGCGGAAAATATCATCAATCTTTATAAAATCATAATTCACGTCCTCACTGTATGCGCGTTTTACCAATGCAGGTATCTCCGAGCGGATCTTTACCATTTTTTCCTGTAGTGTTAAAATCTTTTGTTCCATGTTCATTCCCTTTCTTAACGTGTGATTTGTATTCCATCATAATTGTCTCCACCTGGCCTCTTAGTCCATATGCCAGATCTCGTACCATCTCAAAATCCATATCCACAAACAATGCCTGATGGAGTTTTTCCTTTACCTTTGCCTGAGTCACAGCCTGCTGCAACTCAGTAAATAAGCGAGATTCTTCACTCGCAAGCACATAACCGCCCTGACCGGAATATACCACATCACATAAGTATTTTTTCGCAGTATCTGTTAGCTCACAGGACCAGTCATTCGGAGTTCTATGGCCGGCAAAACCGGCTTTTTCCCGCTTCAGCTTTCTTAACCAAACTCTAAGCTTTAATTCCAGAAAATGTCTCTCATTATCAGTCAAAATTCCTCCTATGTTATAGTAAGACAGAGGGTATTGATGCAATCAGACTGGCAATACGGTAAGATTCTCCCTGTATTTCTTTTTCCTCTTTTACCACCCAGTCACACCATTCCACTGCGAACCGAGTCAATATCTGCTGAAGTGTACGGTCCTCCTTTTGCATAGCAACCAGGAACTGGCGAAATGGATTGCATATTTCCCATTCTGTTTTAGATAAATATGCTGCAAACAGCCGTTCAACTGATTCCGTCTGGTGGCCGCTGACCGAAACTTCATTGGGTGCAGAATCCCTATACGTGACCCAAGGCCATAAATTGGTCTTTGAAAGCTCTGGTTTCAGTTTACAGGACAATTTCACACTGCCCTCATTTCGTTCATCCCACTCACTACTGGAGGATAAACATATAAACCACTGCCCAATCAACATCATAAAATTATGCCTGATTCTGTAGTCTTCCTTCAACATAAGCTTCATAAAATCCGTATGGTCCACAATAACAACATTGAGATATCGGCCAACCAAGATTTCCTGTACCTTCTTTCCATCTATCACAGATACCATTTCTTCTGGCTGTCTCATTTCTTCGTCCATTTTCGTTTTCCTCCCCTAACTTGCCTTATCCTCTTTAATATAAAAAGACTGTGAGGTATTTGTCTGCGCATACTCTCTGTAAATATCCGGATGCATAAGCTGCAGCACCTCCAGGCTGTCTTTATTGATGGAAGTTGTAACTTTCCTGTTATAGCCGGCCAAATACCTGATATTACCAGTTTCCAGTACCGCTTCCTCAGCTCCCTCCATGGCTTCCTTTATTGGCGCATAGGCAAGTTTCATCTGTTCATCTATCTGATCCATTTGACGCTTCAATTCTGACTTCCGTTTTTTCAGTTTCAGATAGGACGTCATGTTTGCCGCATATGATGGTGGGAGTACAATTTGTTTATTCTCCTGCACACCATAGCGTCCCTGAATGCTTTTAAGCATTAAGTCAGCCTTCTCCGTATACTTAGGTGGTTTTCTTAAAGCTACACACTGATTCCAGAAATACGATTCCTGCCGAATCAGTTCTTCTTCCTGTGCCAAATCACGCTCCAGGCGCCGTATGATAAGAGAACCCTCATGGTTACCATGAAGGCAGAGAAAAATTATGCCATCTACGTTAGCCACACTCATATAATGAATCCCCTGGAGAACATAGTGCGGTGGAATATTTCCACCTTCCCAGCCATTCATGTGGTGGTAACTGAACGAGGTTTTGCACTCCAACAAATAGATCTTTTCATCAAGCTTAACGAAAAAATCAAAATCAGATATCATAAACGGATACAGCGGATGCCGGAACATTTTACGCACAGCATACGGTCTGGTATCTGTGCGTTTCATAAAAATCTGAACCACCAATTCCTCCAGACGCTTTCCGATTTCCTTTGCTACCCAGCCATCATCATTCTGTTCTTTGATTTTTTTATGTACCTTCTCTTCATATAAATCCCTGGCTGTTTTCCATGGCGAGATGCCGCACACGGCCGCCGCATCACTCCCCCCAATCCCCAGTGTTCTGTATAATTTCCATTCGTCATGGGATAGGGTTGTTATATCCTCCACCAGCACATCTGGTTCATAATTCAGGTTCAGCATATTGTCTCCTTTCTGACAGAACAGTAGGGTTCCCTGCCCTGCCTTATTTCTTTCATCAGTACAGAATCGTTCCTGGGATATCATATTCATGGAAACGATAGGTCAAGCACCGTGAAACCATCTCTTCCAAATCGGTTAATGCCTTTGCACCCATTCCATTGCTCTGTGCCAGAAAAATCGCCTCACAGATTCCACAATAAATATCATAGCCATTACAGATTCCCGGTCCATGTCCGGCCTTAAACTGTTCTACCGTCTGGGCTGTCAGCGCCTTACTGATACCAGCCTTAATCATAACACTAGCCATAACGTTAGCCGGATAGCTGGCATATACATGAAACAGCTTCGACAAATCACCAATGGCCTCCTGATATCTGGCAAATATCTGTCCCATATTCTGAGAGAAATCTTCTATGGATGCATTATTCGTATGCTCCAATTTCAATGGTTTTCCTAAAATCAACGGCTTCTTCTCTGCTCCCAGCAGAAGAGAATAATAGATATTCGCACCACTTACGCCAACATCGGATGTCTGGACACGAATCAAAGCTGATAATACGTTATCTGCCTGTAAGCCATACTGGAGCAGCAGTTCCCGGTATGTATCCAAGAGTCCTTTTTCTTCCAATTCCCAGGACGCCATTGCCAGAGAATGACTGAACAGGCCGTTTGAAAAGGTAGCCTTGTCATAGTTTTCTGCAACATAGATAGATGCTACTTCAAATAATTCCGGCATTGGCAGGACGGAATAGTCACTTGGGTCTCCGCCATGTACCGCGCGCACCTTTCCTTCATGAATTCTCACAAGCGCATTTCCCTTTGTCACATTCAGACAGTCATTTAATACCCGGGCTAATTTCCCCTTCGGCAAATCCAATAGAGCAGAACCTGCAATTCTGGCCCTGCTCTCGATTGACTTCATGGTGGTCTGTCCGACCGGATAATAGGTACTGCCAAGGCATAAGAACAGGCCGGAATTCTTCATTGTATCTTTTATGATTTCCTCTTTCTCGTCCATGTCCTTTATCTTCTCGCAAATCTCTGGTTCTTCCTCTCCGGCAATCACAAGTACAGTATTGGTGGGATGTTTCTGCCATTCTGCCCCGCACTCAATCCCATCCAAAAATTCGAGAAACTCTTCCTTATCACAGAATGTCTTTGAAAAATCATCTGCAAAATTCATATGCGCCCTCTCCTTATAAGTTAATTAGAACAGATACAATATGGCCTCCGCTGATAACAAACTCATAGCCATCCTTTCCCATCTCAACCATTTCGCCGATTGTGAGCTGGTCTCTCCCTGCGTTATCCCATCTTGCTTCTAACTTCATTTGTTTTCCTTCCTTTCTTTTATTTTTGTCCAGGCTTTATGCCTGAAAATCATCATTTTTTGCTACATGCAGTTTCTTATCCGCCCGGTCAAACAAATATACAAGGTCAGAAAGCTTCACTCCTTTATTTTCAATATTTAAGGCATGTATCACAGCTTTCCAATCCGCAATAGAGGTTCTATTTTTTCTGGACGGAATTAATATAATCTCATGAATGTCTACCGGAAGTATAAGGAGGCTGTCATTACAGCTCTCTGAAATCTGTCCCAACAGATGATTGTCAATCATATTGCTGGCTCCATACAGGCCACTTTGATTTGACAGCACATACATAGGGTTCTTCTGTTCCTGATGGCTTTTGATAGATTGGAGCATCTCACCAAATGTGTTTCCTATTGGAGCTGATATCACCTTCCAGTCCTTAATTCCAACCATTTCAATCACCGGTGGATTGAGATCTGTATTTGACTTTGCCGTTTCCAGCACGTCCTGCAGCTCCACTTCCCACCGGTCTAAATCCTCGTTTACCACGGTTCTAACATACGATTCTCCATCCACCGTAATAAAAATCAAGAAGTACGCCACCATGTCGTAGTATCTGATATGCGGTATATACTTCAGCACTTCCTCATTGTCTTCGCGATTGACCAATGCACAAACAAGATTGTTTTTTACGTTGCTAAAGCTATCTCCTGTGAGATATGGACCATTTAAGAATCCTCTCTTTTTTTTGTACTCTTCTATCACTTTTGTTACCGCCCTTTGAATGTCTTCCTCATTATCCAGCCAATGAAACTCACTGCCGTTTAGGTATATCCAAATTCCAGCTGATTCACCGAATTTTTGGACTCCAACCCTGAGAAATTCCTCGTCCTGTTTTTCCATTCGCTGCGGAAATGTCGCTTTATATTCCGCTCCCAAGTTCTCCTTTAACTTCTCTTCAAAACTTGTCTTACGCGTTTCCATGTTCATTTTTTCTTTCTCCTTTTCTTTTTTAGCAAAAAAATAAGACACCAGAAACTTCTTCAAATTTCTGATGTCTTACTTACAAACGGAGATTGCTTCTCTGCCTGGCTTTCTTATGTTAGGCTCATGCCTGAAAAACTTAGCTTCCGGTTGCCCGGAACAAACATTCCAATGCGCTTAGTAAAAAAGCGGCACAAATCAATGTCATGTTTATTTTATCACTATATATAGTGTTTGTCAATATTTCAAATCTATATATAGCTATTCAATCCCATGTGATTGCTAAATCGCAGCAATTCTTCATATCCTCTCTACTGTGTAATATCATGCAATCTGTTTATATCCTCTCCTATAGTTTTTCTCTATCCAGCTAAGCAGATTTTTCTCTCCCAATTCCTCCATACAGAAATCATAAAGCTTGGGATTATATGCTTTCAGCCTTACGAATTTTTCAAAGCTTGTCAGGTGACAGCCCACCGGACAGAACAGACAGCCGGTTCTTTGTTCTCCTGTGCACTTAAACGGCCCACATGATGGAAAGAACCCAATCTGACCGGGAACTTGCCCCACTTCGGCCACCTCACCATAAGGCTCTGCAATTTCTAACTGTTTTTCCACTGTATACCGGAGCACATCCTGTGCTCTCCAAAATCCCATTGGCTTACTAAATGGCCTTTCGCTTTCAAAGCCATTACAGCCAGTACGAAGATATGCTTCCTTGCGCCTGGCAGATTCCTCTGCCATAAGTGCTAAAATGGGATGCCGTCCAGTCTGCTTCTCATACAGGGCAATCGGCTCCTCATTCTGCTTAACACAGCAGTAGTGTGATATCAGAATATCCGATTCATACAGTGGTAGCCATTTTGTATACCCCTGCCGATACTCGGATTTTTTTCTATTCCGATCCAATCCATGCAACTTGTTGAGGGCCCATTCCTTTCCCTGCCTCGCATACCAGTCTTAGGTGTGGAAATATAGTAACCCACCTCTGTATCACGCAATAGCTGGTGGTCTATGTTAATCACACGGTTAGTTCAATGAAGCAAGATATACTTCAGGGTCAGTAGAAGGATAGTCTTTTCGGCTTGCAGAGCAATCGTATCAAATCCAAGCAGGAAAACAGAAGTATCTGTTATACCAGCGCGACGAGCCGCTCCCTGAAAAAATTTTGTAAATAATGTTTCGCTGATAGAGGCGGCTGGCAATGTAAGCTGAATCCTCGTGAAATAAATACACGCTCCATAATGCGAAACAGGAAGCGACCGATGGTCGTTATAAGGAGGTATCATAATATGCCAAAAGGAATTATGCTTACACCAGAACAACAAGAAGAGCGCCGAGAAGAAATAATCAGTGTTGCTATGCAGCTCATAGAGAAAAATGAATTCCAAAAAACATCAATGAGGCTTCTTCAAGTAAGGCGTAATTCCTTTCTTTCTCCATCTTTGGATATATCTATTATGATATATCAAATATTTCTTTTAAAATTCCTTGTAACTCTTGTGTTGGTGCTTCTTTACAAAATTGATATAGCCATTTTTCACATCTGCTTATTTCACGTTCAAAGCTATCAGAAAAATCCTCTGCTGACTTATCAATATCCTCTTGGAATTGATTATAAAATTCATCCCAAAATTCCATTAATAAATTATAGAATTTCAACTCTATGAGTATATAGGTAATTCTATCGAACTCCTCATACGTTATATTATTTCCTTGAGACATTTCTTTTGCCGTTTCATTTCCGCATAAGTAGTAAAACAGTAATCTTTCAATATCAGCCTTTTTCATAAATAAATATTTTTCACCCCATTGTATAAAATTCGTTATCACGAAACATTATAATTCTTAATGGTTATAAAATCAAGAATATATTTCGTTATTACGAAACTTACAGACATACCAGGGGGATTATATATGCAAAAACTAAGACCAGATATGGATATTGGCCACAACATTCAATTTCTGCGACATTTAGCTGGTTTAACACAAGATGAAACTGTTGCCAAATTGCATCTTATGAATCTTAATATTTCTAAGAGCACTTATGCAAAATTAGAAACCAATCGCATGAATATAAAAGTTAGCGAGTTAGTAGCATTATCCATAATTTTCAATTCGAATTTTGACGATTTTTTTCGTGGCTTACGTGACGAATTTTCCTCACATTTTGATTGATATATTTTTAGGAGTGAACTCCTCATTGTCTAAAGCCAATGGATTTTCTGCTTCATCGACCACGTAACCTGCTATCTCCACAGGCATAATTTCAGGCAGTCCCTGCCCTATATAATTGACTGCTCTTTCTCATTCTTTTTTCCATTCACTCCTTTTTGTTCAAAAAGTAAGACACCAAAAACTTCTTCAAATTTCTGATGTCTTACTTACAAGCAGAGAAATCTTCCCCGCTAAGTTCTATCCAGTAGTGTGCATCTGCCGGTTTTCATTTTAAACATATTTAAATTCTCCTGTTTCTAACCACATTACTTTTTCCTCCAACAATAGTGGTTGGTTGCATATTAGGGAACCATAAAAATTAACCAGAACACCTTTTCCTACCCTTGCTGGTTCTGCCCCGCTGTCGTCATCGCCCGCCACCTCATACAGATATTTTCCATCTGGTACTGTTGCTCTGTCGATTCTCATATCATAAAATTCGCAAACAATACCTTTGACTTCTACTTTCTCAGTTTTAATCTTCCTGTAATCGTATCTCATACATCCTCCTAATAAAATACTCTGATCTCATATTTGTTCTCTTTCCAGATATCAGGCGTCTTATACTTCTTGTCTCTGTTTACTTGATTTTTAATTATCTTTTCCTAAATTCCCACTCTCCTTTTTGGAAGCAAAAAAATAAGACATCAGAAATTCGCAAAGATTTCTGATATCTTACTTTACAGACAGAGACTCTGCCTGGCTCGTTCATATAAAAGGCTTACACCTAAAAATTAGCTTCCGGTATAGATACCACCGGAACAAACATTTGAATGTGGTTTATAAACACACACAAATCAGTACTACTTTCATGATATCACTATATATAGTATGTGTCAATATTTAACCTCCGCATATGGTTTGTTCAACTATTTTCAGAAGAACCGTGCCATTTCTGACTTGATGAAAAGTTTTCGTCCATGATTGGGAGGCAGATGGATATACGGGTTAAGCTGAACCCCATTGACCAGCGATTGGCTACTCTGAAAAAGCATATCGAGCCAACCGTCCTCTACATGAAATATAAAGGGAAAAGGCGTTGACCGATACGGTGCAAGCGTATTTGTGGCGGCACACCGCTACCTCAAAATTAATCCCTTACCACCGATAAGACTATTTTTTAGCACCTCAGCCAAAACCTCCATCAAGTTCCCCCGTATCCGTGATATGCATAAGAATCTGATGCTTTAGATAATTCATCTTATTTCTCTTAACCGTAAAAAAGTTTCATATAAGTTCAGAGCCCCATATCCCCATTCCCTATTGGGATATGATAGTGCTGGATTCCGTTTTGCTCCTCTTATTAAAAATGCTTTGACAGTGGCTTCGCTCATTGCTATGTTATGTCCTTCTATTATGCCCCAGCTTAAAAGATTAGCGACTGCACCAGCAACATGGGCAGCAGCAACCGAGGTTCCGGTTCGGGTAGTCATGGGAATGGAGTCTTGGTTCCTTTGCCCTATCGATGGCCCGCTTACATTAACCCCTGGAGCTGCCAAATCCGGCTTTATCAATCCGCCTATTGTATATCCACGGCCGGAATGAATGTAGATGCTGTTATTTAAATGATTATAGGCTCCTACTGTGATTGGAGAGGGAGAATCTCCCGGGAGGGTTATGGTCGTGTATGGGCTGGGAGTCAGAAACACGGTTTCATCAGAAATCAAGGTATGGGCCGGAAGCCACATATTAAATTGCCCTGTAAGATACTGGGTATTATACACGCGTATTCTCCAAATTCCATTAGTTGGGGCTGCAAAACGGATAAAAACAAGCTGTTTGCCTGCGCCTGTCTCAATCAGCTGGTAATTAACTGTAATGACCGTGGGTTCCAAAAGGAACGGGATAGAGGTTTCGTTTCTGCCTATGATAGGAATGCGGCCTATGGATTCACCACTGGGTGAGACAAATCCAACCGAATATGTATCAGCGGTGTCGGCCCAGAGTTCTACTACAAATCCACGTTGGGATTCCGCATTCCCTACTCGGATTTCCACCTCAACGGACTCTTCCCCTATCGGTACAGACCCCATGTAATGATGCCCCCGGCCAGTTTCATTGCCTGCAGCAATTACCGTAGCCATTCCTAAATATCGGCTGATATCTTGAATCATTACATTCAATGGAGACGTCCCTTCATGGCTGCCCAGATTGGAGCCGATTCCCAGTAAAATAACCAGAGGTTTTCTCTGGCTGTATGCCTCCACACGCAGGTACTTAATGCCCATCATTATATCATTCTCCTGATAAGCATCCGCATCATTACTGATAAGATAGAAATCGCGCAGATATTGTTTGGCTGGTTTTAATTTGACGATTACCAGTTCACATTCCGGTGCTGCTCCTGTAAAATCCTGATTAGGCAGGATTCCTCCAGCAGCGATACCCGCCAAAAAGGTTCCATGTCCGTTGGTATCGGTAGAAGGCACCACGGCAAACGGATTATCAGATTCCAGTGCCTCGTTAATCTGCTCCTGCGTGTACTCTGTGCCATAGCTTGCCCCGCTGGCATTATAGCGGTTGGGTACACCGGCAGGAAGGAGGCTTTTATCTTCTGGAAGGCTCTGATCCCAAATACTCAAGATTCTGGTAGTTCCATCCTGATTACGAAATAAAGGATTGGTATAGTCAATTCCCGTGTCTATGATGCCGATTATAACACCTCTCCCTTGATTGCTAAGGGCAGGTGATGCATGGGTTGCCAAAATGCCGGAAGCGTCCATGCTGGAACTATCTAACAGTGTGTACAGTCCAGGGATACTATAATAGGTAAACTTACTTAGTGATATGGGTTCTACGGTATCTAGCGGGGTATATATAATGCTGAAATCAGTGCTTACAAAGTCCATACAGGGAATATCTTCCGAATTACCAGGAAATTGCTGCTGGCTTCCATTACGGTAGATAAAGTCAGCAATAGTCTCTGAGGCTGAGTTAATAGGGCAGTCCGCCATGGTGTACCTCATGCAGGGGATTTGATACAGTATATGCGGGATTTTGGAAACCTTTCACTATTGGCATCATATAGCAAACAAGCGATGGATACTCCTGTAAGCTGCCAGCGCACATTTCTCTGGTACTAAGCTCTCAATTGTTACCATGTGAAATTTGATTTGCTTGCCTGTTGCCTGCGTCATCATAGCTTTGCCCTCCACATTTTTCTTCTATTTTATCATAGGTGATGTTATTCGCGGTAGGGTTTTTCAACAGTTCCAAGTTGGCCCGAAGCAACCCCATAAAAACACAAAAACGCCCGGGTGGCATGAAGCCACACGGACGTATGAAATGACATTATTGTTTTGGTGCTGATTTATTTCATATACATAACCGGAATAACTCGGAGGAGGGGAAAGTTTTTTTTTAACTGGTGCAGTTTACGGGTGCTGTGTAAAACAATGGACATGGCGATACCTCCCGGATACCGCCATGTCCTTAAAAATGGGCGAATTTGATACCCCCTCCGTATCTCAATTTTTCAGTAAGAAAACGGCGGTTTGAAATTGTTATTTCAAAACCGCCGTTAAGCTCTTTATTTTCTGTTAGGCACAAGAAAACTCTGCTACCGAACAACGTTTTTTTATTACCATCGGTAGCTAAAAATTTTCTGGGAAAAGAGAGAAATTACAAAATGTAAAATCCCTCGTTTCCATTTTTCACATTGTTGTTATACATACTTTTTAACGCCTAAAACTACTTTTTCTCCGTTGATATTCCATTCCTTCTGATAACCTTCCATCTGCTCATAGCAGATTTGTTCTGCTAACACTTCACTTTTAATGAATGTTTCATTTGCTTTTAATACAGAGCTGATAGATTTATTATTTTGAACGTAAACGGTAATATGGTCAGTAACTTCAAAGCCAGCTTCTTTCCGCATGGTTTGTACTTTGCTGATAATCTCCCGGACAAATCCTTCTTCTATGAGGTCTGGGGTTAAATCTGTATCTAAAACTACAATTACGGTATTATCCATTTCAGAAACAAATCCTTGTTTCTGCGTCATATCAATCAGTAAATCATCTTTTGTAAGTTCCACATTCGCACCATCAAACTCAAATGAAAGAAATCCTTGCTCATTCAGTCTATTCATGGCTCGGTTCCCGTCTAACTCGGAGAGGGCGGTTTTGATGTTACCAAGCTGTTTTCCATATTTGGGGCCGACTGTCTTTAACTGCGGCTTAAATGTGTAGGAAGTAAAAGCCTGCACATCAGTAACAAATTCTATTTCTTTCACATTTAATTCATCTCTGATTATCATTTGATAAAACTCTGGTAAGGATTCTGCCTTTATATACATACGCTTAATCGGTTGGCGATTTTTAATATTTGCAGTATTTCTTGCGGCACGGCCAAGGACAACAATCTTTAAAACTTCGTCCATTTTTCTTTCCAAAGCCTTGTCTATCATTTCTTTGTGAGCTTTTGGAAAATCACAGAGATGGACGCTTTCAGGCATTGTTTTATCTACATTGCGTACTAAGTTTTGGTATATATCTTCGGCCATGAATGGTAGCATAGGAGCAATAACCTTACAGATAGTTATCAATGCACTATAAAGTGTCATATAAGCATTTATTTTATCCTGTTCCATTCCTTTAGCCCAGAAACGATTTCTGCTTCGTCTTACATACCAATTACTCATATCATCAACAAAATCTTGGAGCGTTCTAGCCGCTTCTGTCACTTTATATGTTTCGAGATAGGTGTCTACTGCTTTTACCACTGTATTGAGTTTGGATAAAAGCCATTTGTCCATCACTGAAAGATTATCATATTCTAAGCAATATTCTGCCGGATTGAAATTATCTATATTTCCGTACAATACAAAAAAGGCATAAGTGTTCCACAAAGTTCCCATAAATTTACGTTGGTATTCTGTAACAGCCTTATCATGAAAACGGTTGGGAAGCCAAGGGGCACTGTTAATGTAGAAATACCACCTGACAGCATCCGCCCCATATATTTTTAGTACATCAAACGGATCTACGGAATTTCCTTTTGATTTACTCATTTTTTGTCCATTTTCGTCTAGTACATGGCCAATCACAATTACATTCTTGAACGGAGCTTTATTAAAGATCAACGTCGAGATAGCAAGGAGTGAATAAAACCAGCCTCTTGTCTGGTCTACACCTTCACAAATGAAATCTGCTGGAAACTGTGTTTCAAAAAGTTCCTTATTCTCGAAAGGATAGTGATGTTGCGCAAAGGGCATAGCTCCAGAATCGAACCAACAATCAATTACTTCCGGCACACGGTACATTTCTTTTCCACACTTCGGACAAATAATTGTCACACTATCTAAGAAAGGACGATGAAGCTCGATATTTTCCGGACAATTTGAAGATAGGCTTTTTAATTCATCAATACTACCTATTGCTTGCTGATGACCGCATTTACATTCCCAAATATTCAGAGGCGTTCCCCAATAACGGTTTCTGCTGATTCCCCAATCCTGAACATTTTCTAACCAATCTCCAAAGCGGCCTTTTCCGATATTTTCCGGAACCCAGTTGATTGTATTGTTGTTTTTGATTAAATTCTCTTTGACCGCAGACATTTTTATAAACCACGATTCTCTTGCATAATAGATAAGCGGTGTATCGCAACGCCAGCAGTGCGGATAACTATGTTCAAAATATGGAGCTGAGAAAAGCTGTCCTTGCTTTTCTAAATCATTAAGCACCAAAGGGTCAGCGTTCTTGCAGAACACTCCCGGCCAAGCGGTTTCCTCCGTCATTTCTCCTTTGCTGTTTACAAACTGGACAAAAGGAAGATTATAATTTTTCCCTACTCTGGAATCGTCCTCGCCAAAGGCAGGAGCGATATGCACAACACCTGTACCATCGGTTAAAGTGACATAGTTATCGCAGGTAACAAAAAATCCTCTTTTTTGTTGTTTTGCTATGGTATCCTTTGCCTCGGGGAAAAGAGGCTCGTATTCCTTGTATTTTAAATCGGAACCTTTGTAGTTTTCTAATATCTTGTATTCCCCTAAAGAGCCAATCACTTTTTCAAGGAGGGCTTCAGCCATATAATAGACAAATCCATCGCCCGACTCAACTTTTACATAGCGTTCTGCCGGATTAACGCAAAGAGCAACATTAGAAGGGAGTGTCCAAGGGGTTGTTGTCCATGCCAGAAAATAAGCGTTCTCCTGCTTTACCTTAAATCGAACAATGGCAGATCGTTCCTTCAAATCTTTATATCCCTGTGCTACCTCATGGGATGATAAAGGAGTACCACAGCGAGGGCAGTAAGGAACAATCTTAAACCCTTTATAAAGAAGGTCTTTATCCCAAATCTGTTTTAATGCCCACCATTCAGATTCAATAAAGCCATTGTGATAGGTTACATAGGGATTTTCCATATCGGCCCAGAAACCCACTATATCAGAAAAATCTTCCCACATGCCCTTATATTTCCAAACACTTTCTTTACAATGAGCGATAAAGGGCTCCAAGCCATAGGTTTCAATTTGTTCTTTGCCATCTAATCCCAAATTCTTTTCAACCTCTAATTCCACCGGCAGACCATGAGTATCCCACCCTGCTTTTCTGGGAACCATGTTGCCTTTCATAGCCCGGTATCTGGGAACCATATCCTTAAATACTCTGGCAAGGACATGGCCGATATGTGGTTTACCGTTGGCTGTTGGCGGGCCATCATAAAACACATAGGGAGTTCCCTGTGCTCTTGCTTCAATGCTTTTCTCGAAAATTTGATTTTCTTTCCAAAAACTTTTGACTTTATTTTCACGTTCTATAAAATTCAAGTCTGTTTCTACTTTATTAAACATATACGCTTTCTCCTTTTGCATGAAATAAGTGTGTAAGAATGTAGTTAGTCTAACAGAACCCGCTTGATATGGTTGATAATTCTTGCTGATACTTTTTCATCTACAGGGAATACCTCTGAAAGCATTCTTACCCCTTGATATGAAAAAATAATTATATCAACCAATTCATCACTCTCTACATTCTTAAATTCTCCGCGCTGTATTCCGTAGGATAAAAAATCTTTCCAAACAGTTACAGAATGTTCATATTGCTTCAAAAGTATGTTGTCGTTGTTATCGTTCTGAATTTCACTATAAAATTCATAGATTGCCAAACCAAGAGAGCCCGTACTATCTAACATTTCTGTTCTATATCGTTCTAAAATTTCATCAAGTATCTGGACTGCCGGATACCCATTTTTCATTTTCTCAGAAAATTCATTATCCTGTATGTTCATTAAATCATCTATAATTTCTGAAAAAACTTGTTGTGTACTATCATAGTGTCGATATAACCCTCCTCTGCTTAGTCCGGTTGCAACACAAATATCTTTCATAGTAACATTTTTAAATCCCTTTCTTGCGAATAAAGAACAGGCTTTTTCTCTAATCAGTTTTTTTGTTTCTTCGCCTTTATTTCCCATGATTCTTCTCCTTCAAACGACACTTGTGTCGCTTTGTCAATGTTTGCTTTCTGTTATAGGGAGGGATTATCCGGAATGGCTTAGGTATGAAATTAAACACTACACCACAAGAAATTTAATTACATTCTCATAATTTATAGAAAATAAGGACATAGCGATACCTCCTTGATACCGCCGTGTCCTAAAAAAAGGCGAATTTAATACACCCTCCGTAATCCAATTTTTGAAAAAGGAAAACGGCGGTTTTATTTCAACTGCCGTTTTGCGCTGCTACACAGATAGCTGTTTTCCTTTTTAGTTGCTCTTTACTAATCTTCATCATTATGCGAACGCTTTTTGGGATTCTTTTTATCGTTGTATTTTTTCATAATAACCATTTTAAGTAAGCCAACGACAATCAAAACCGCAACAATGATAATCCACCAGTATTGTTCCATAACCTACTTCACCTCCTTTCAGTGCCCTTAAATCATCTTCCCCGTCCTATGCAGAATGGAGAAGTTCATTAGTTTTAACATGTACCATACAATGTTTACATTGTGGAAAGTTGTGTTCAATCACCTTATGGACTCCCTCGGCAATTCTGTGAGCGTCATAAAGAACTAAACTGCCATCGGCTAATATTTCAATGTCTACATACATTTTCGCTCCAAACATGCGGGTTTTTAAATCGTCAATACCCTCAACCCCTTGCTGTTGAAGTACAAGTTCCCGAATCTTTGTTTCAGTAATGTTGTCACAGCTATGATCCACCATTTTGTTAATGCTTTCTCTGAAAATGTCCAAAGCAGCTTTTAAGATACAACTGCAAATTACAACGCTTGCAATAGGGTCAAGAATGGCAAAGCCCAAACGCGCTCCTAAAATGCCAATTAAAGAACCAACTGACGAGAGTGCGTCAGAGCGGTGGTGCCATGCGTCAGCCATAAGTGCGTCAGAATTTGTATGCTTTGCAGCACCTCTTGTAAACCAGTACATCCACTCTTTTATTACAATGGATAAGACTGCCGCCGTGAGTGCGATTCTACCGGGTACGGAAAGTGTATTGTACTGCCCTGAATAGATTTTGTTAATGCCTGAATATCCAATTCCGGCTCCTGTTACAGCCAATGCAGCAGCGAGAATAATAGAAGCCACACATTCCATACGCTCATGCCCATAGGGATGTTCTTTATCAGGTCGTTTTTCTGATATTTTAATTCCAACCATCACAACGATTGTGCTTAATACATCAGAAGCCGAGTGGACAGCATCTGACAGCATGGCGCTTGACTTTCCTATATATCCGGCGACAAATTTAAGCAGCGATAAAATCAGGTTGATGATTAGTGTAATTGTGGAAACCCGGATTGCCGTATTTACATTTTCGTTTGGCAGGATTTTATTTTTTTTCATATATGCCCCCTTATCCTGCCAGCTTCCGAAACAGACGTTTTATAAGGAAGTAGTACCAGATCAAAGCTACTACCAATGCTATGGGAAAATAAAGAACTGCTTCATTCTGTACGGCTTTTGCTACCCAAAATGATGGGAGGAAGCCAACCGCGAACTGGTAGTAACTATCTATAAAGAAAGGAACTGGAATGCCTAACAGTGTAAGTGCAGAAAGTTTTGTTACAGCCATACCCTCTAATTTATTACCGGACAAGGTAATAATCATAAGTGAAACAATGATTGCCTGTACCGAGCCGAGAAGTGCTAAACCAATCATCATTCTAGTGGGTAGCTTTTCTAATGAGAAAAGCAAAAGTACGATAAAAGCAATGACCGCTGAAATAATTGCGGGTACTACCAACCTTGTAAAGAGATACCCCGCCTTACCAAGAGGGGTAATTGAAAAGTACCGCGATACTTTATCATCAATTTCCTCTAACGTAATCATGGCAAATGCAAAACAAAGCAGTACAGGAGCCATGATAGAAAGCAATAAATCAAAAATCGGATAGTATCCTTGTAAAGAAAACTTTGTTATTCTTTCAAAAAATGGAATACCAAATTTGATTAAAGCTCCCATAATAAAAGGGGTGAAGCAAGCCGCAAACATCATAGGGTCGCTTTTGATTTGCTTAAATACTTGTATGGCACTGGATAGTATCCTTTTCATAGCTTTACACCTCCCAAACTTTTCCACATATGCTCAACTGTATCCCTTGCAATTATGTAGAGGATAATCAGCGTAGCAATTACAATTACCATATCGAACGATAGTAACATACTTTTTCCAGTTATAAGGTTCATACAAGCCATGAACGGAAAAAAGCAAAACACATTTGGTAAAGTCACAAACAGACCAGCAATAGGTGGAACAAAGCAAACAATTTCTATCGGCATAATTACAATAAGAAACTGGTTCAAGTTTGAAATCTTTGTAGCTGCAATAATTCCAAGCATAGTAAAGATTGCTGATGTCAAAGCAGTACCAACTGCGATACCAAGCAAATGATTGCTGCCGGAAACTAACCCTAATATCAATGCAATTACCGTAGAAATAGCAATCAACGCAACTGTTTTTGAAAGTATATATTCAGATATTTTTACAGGAGATACCACCATAGCATTTAATACCTTTTGACTTTTTTCCAAAAGAACAATCGCTCCCATGAAAAACAATCCCATTGCTGCCGGGTCAGAGTATATCATAATAGAAGCAATATCCGTTTTCCAATGTTCCGGCAAAGCGGCAATCCCACACACATATAAAACGGTTAAAATAAAGTAGATAAAATAGAAACCATATTTCCATTGGAAATGTATATCACCACAAATTAAACGTCCCAATCTCATTGAAGTGTCCTCCCTGTAATATCTACAAAAATATCATTTAATGTAGGCTCACTGCTATGAATGGAAAGCAGACGGTTTTCGGAAATTAAGTTTTTCAATAACTTATCTTCTGTGGTTCTATCAAGCAGACATTCTCCCGTTTTCTCACCTTTGTCATAGTAGGTATATTGTATTTTTGCAGCCCCCCTTGACATAATCAAATTATGGGGACTATCCAATGCGCTTACTTTTCCGGCAACGATAAAGGCTACCTGATCACATAGCTCTGTTGCGTCAAACATATTGTGAGTAGTAATGATAACCGTTTTTCCACGTTTCTTTTCTGCAAGGATAATATCTTTCATCAAACGATTATTCGTAGGGTCAAGACCGCTTGTCGGTTCATCAAGGAATAATATGTCTGGGTCATGTATCAACGCTTTGATAAAATTCAAGCGGGAACGCATACCTTTGGAAAAGTCGCCAACCTTTTTATCTCCGTCATTTTCCAATCCAACCATATGCAATAGTTCGTCAATAGACCGGGGCTGCTTTTCATACAGAGAAGCAAAATAGGCGAGATTTTGTCGTGCAGTGAATTTCTCATAACAGGTTGAAAATTCAAAATCAACACCGATATTTTCATAAAACCGATTTGTACGCTCCCGTATTTCTGTACCTGCAACTTTTACGCTGCCTTTATATTTTGTATTAAGTCCGGTCAAAACTTTTTGAATGGTTGATTTTCCGGCACCAGAAGGGCCCAAAAATCCAAAAATTTCTCCTTTCCCAACATGGAAACTTACATTCTCGACAAACGGTTTGTCAGTATAGCTAAAATACAGTTTTTTTACATCGATCATTATTTTGTCCTCCTCAGACTTTATGACTCATAAAAATATATAGTCATACAAACTGTAAAAAATATGTTTGGCTATCTGCCTGTCAAATAACCAAACAAAATTGTTACTCTGCTACTACTTGTTGAACAATGCCATTCACTAAAAGATTTTGTATCATATTCAGTTCTTTATCCTCCTTGAACTGTTCCAAACAGGATAAAACAGAATACAGGGATTTTATGATAACCGTATGCGGAATCGTAAAAATAACCCCTAAATCTTCAAGCATTTCCAGTATATGTATATCATTGTGCATATGACTGTCAAATATATCTGGCGAAAGTTTCCTTTGCAGATAGTCCATTAAAGACAAATCGATCTGCGAAAGAATAGGAGAATTAATCAACCCAGTTACCCCCAAAGTGATAACATCTTTTGTTAAGTCCCTATGATTTTCATACTTTCTTCCTTTAATTGTTGTTTCAATATTAGTAAATAGCTCTTTCTGTAAGCGAAAATTGATTTCTACATATAGGTGTTCTTTACTCGGATAAAAAGCGTAGAATGAACCTTTCGATATATTTACAGCAGCTACTAAATCATCAACCGTTACTTTTTTCAAGCCGTGTGCTGCAAACAGCTTTTCCCCCTCTATCAAAAGTTTCCTGTTTATGATTTCTTTTTCTTGTTCTGTAAAGCGCGGCAATTTTCCTCACCTCCTTATGACTAAATACTTTATATCGTCACATAGAATATATCACTTGCTTTCTTTGTTGTCAAGAGATAGCCTAAAATTATTTTATAAAAAAAATCTGGCATATAAACAATAAATCATACAATGATTTTACTACATACGCTTACTGCTATTACTACTGAAGTAGTCAAGCAGGATACAGCTATCTTTGACATACTTCACCCTCAGATTACTATATATTTCTATAACTCATCACATTTCCTCCACCCCCAGCAAAATATCATTCTTCAAGAAAAATCGGTACACAATCCCTTTCCTCACCCCGCTCTGAACCGGTACCAGAAGCCGCTTTGCCTTTCCTTCCCCATCTACCACCTCAATTTCCCAATATCTTTTTCTGCCCTTACAGTTTTGTATCAGGGTCACTTCTCCCACCAGCGTCTCATATTTCTTCTGGAAAATAACCTGACAAAGGTATAGAAAGTAAAGACCCAGGCCGGTCACGCATAGTATTGTGAGTTTTAAAACACCTTCTCCCTCCTGATGAATCTCCATAAAAACTCCCGCTGCCAGGATGCCCAGTATGACACCTGCATTTATGATTAGCTTTTTCATTAACATTTCCGGAACTCCCATCCATTCATGTTTCATATTCATATATTTCTGCCGTTTCAGGCAGCCTTTCTTTTATGGTCTGGTACACGGCCTGCATCTTCTCCTCCGGGTAACCAAATGGGCTGACATAGAAAAGACACCGCCGGTTTTCTCCAGACCCACGGATTTCACTCTCACCGCCTTCTGGAATCTGTAGATAAAAACCGCCTGCTTTGGCTTCCCTTATTAGCGCCTGAACTTCCTTAAAATAGATTCTGCATTGCTCGTAGTGTTCCTTCTTCCAAGGTTGCCTTGCAACAAAACAACTGGTCTGAATTTCTAAGCAGCATCCGCTTAATGGCATAATCAACTGCTTTAGCTTCCAATAGCGAATTGCGCTTCCAAACATACCACACACACCAAGTCCGATGAATGGTCCACCGATGATGGCCGGAAAACGGGCCGCAAGAAAAAACAGCCCCAATGAGGCTGCTATTCCAAAAACAGGTATCATAATCAATGCTCTATCCCTTTGATCCATTCTGTGGTACATTGGTTTATCTGATGGCTCTAATCTCATGTGCTTATGCCCCCTTTTATGCAGCTCTTTTTCCTTTCCAATTTTCTAATACTCGCTCACACTCCATGATGGTCTGCTCACACATATAATCTGAAAAACATCCGATGTGTGTCTCTTTAGGCGGCAGGTTTAAGCTGCAGGATAACCAGGCATAAACTCCATTTTTGCACATGCACCCACTTTCAATCAGTCTGTTCATGGCACGATGCGCGCGGATTCTTTTATTACGAAGTTCTTTATCCGCCAAAGAGCCCATAGGCTTTTTCGTTCCTCTATGAACTCCTACATAGGAATTGCAATCCGGATATCCGCTGCATACATACAGCATGCTTCCTGCAATTATCGTATCATCACCATACACATACTCGGCTGGCCGTATAACAGCGTCTCGTCCACAGTAAGGACAAACGGGCATTGCAAGGTTAGGTTTCTTACGCGGATGTATCCGGACTACTTTCTGTTTTTTTTTCATTTCTTCTATCTCCTTCCTCCTTAATATAGATCTATTGTATAAAACGGTTATTCCTTAATACAAGGGTATTTCATAAATTTATTATGGGGAGAAATATGTCCCATTCCTCCCCTCTTTGCTTATACGTTTTGATTCTGCTTCTTTTTCCGATAATAGGTATATCCTGCAGTACCTGCACCGACACTGGTAACACCAATCACAGTGGCGACCGCTGCTCCATGGTTCTTTTTAGGTATGTAAACCCCCGTTGCTTTCATGGTGTATTGCTCTACCTCTTCTTCCCCGCTATCATAGGTAGAAATCAGGCGTACGCCTTCCTCCTCCGGAAAATAGGCACTTCCCTCATATATCACTGTGCAGTCACTCACCTTCTTGGTACCAGTTATAACAACCCTACGGCATAGGATACCCGCTTCATCTGTGTAAGCTTCCCCATCCCACCTTGCTGCTTCTATGGTATAATGCTCAGCATCAGCCTCAATCAGAGAAAGGAGCTGCCCTTCATATCCGGTGAAGTCTGGTTCAGTCCCACTCAGTTTAAAAACCTGGTCCCCAATCCAATAGCCGTCCAGCCCATATTCATGGAACACAGCTGAAAAGGAAAATGTATCGTCCAGGCGCTCCCCGCCAAATGTCTGGTCAGAAATTTTTGCAATAGTCTCCATCATCTGCCCGGTTTTCTCATCTGTTACCGTCATCTTGATTTTTGACGGTATCATGTCCTTGGCTTCCACTGCTTCATATAAGACTTCCTCACTTACCGGTACCTCATGAGCCCGTATAACGGCTGCTTCCTTCTGGGATTTTACCAAATGATAAGTAATTCCATTCCGGGTTATCTGTTCTTTCGGCCTAACCTCCACTTTTCCATCAATAAACGGGCTTGTTGCGATTTCAAAAGAATTTCCAGAACTCCTTTTCCCCTGTTCTTCCAGCACTTCTGTCCGGATTTCTGAGAGACGGTATTTTTTTCCGTCTCTCTCAATTTCTTTTTCAAACAGCTTTTCTGCTTCATTAGAATCGGGGTTTTCCGTTGTATACTGGTGTTCCTCATATATATTTTCAATTACATCTTCCGCTGCCTGAGACTCCATCACCGGCGTACTAACTACCATTATTGCCAACAATAGAAACATGCCAGCCTTTATCCCTGTTTTTGATTTCTTTTGTTTTTTTCTCCACTTTGAGAGGGAAACAATTAACAGGCTTACTACGGATGCAAGCCATGCCATGAACACCCCTACAAAATAGCTGGTATCTCCTGTCTTTGGTGCATGATTAAGTTCACCGACCATCAAATCACCCTCTCCCCTTCTATTTGTCTCATAATTGGCCGTGATTGTTCCGTAATGTTTCTGATCGGTAATGGTATTGTCGCCAATTATACTGCCGTCCTCAAACACCGTGAATGAAAAGACCGTCTCGTTTCTGTCATACCCTTCCGGTGCTGTCAGTTCCCTGAAATGATATTCCCCCGGAGACGGGACCGGAAAATATACTTTTCCCTTTTCATCACTAATGCCGGAGAAGATATGGTTTCCGTCCTGGTCTGTGACCTCGATCTCGGCGCCAGGCAGTTCCTCTGCTGTTGTTACATCCACTTTAGAGATTATCATTTCTGTTTTACTGTAGTTTTCCATAGTCGTATCCCCTTCTATGGTCCCATCTTCAGTTACTGCAAACGCATGCAGTACCTCATTTAGATAGTATCCCTCTGGTGCCTCCGTCTCTTTAAATGTATAGGATCCTTTTAAAGGTTTCTTAAACCGGAATATTCCTGCTGCATTTGTAAATCCTTCCGCATAGACACTGCCGTCTGGATTGTAAACGGTAATCTTTGCCCCTGCAAGCTTCTGGCCAGTTCTTCCATCAATCTTAAACAGTTCCATATACTCCGCTGAGGGTCTCGGGTGATTCGGAGTGCTGCCACCGCCGCCACCTGAATGGGTGATTTTATAGTTCTTGACCACAAATTCCTGTATCGCCTCAATATCTTTTATTTCTATTTCCTGCGGCTCCATTTTCTCATAGCCGGAGGGAGCCTTCACCTCACGTATTATATACGTACCGCCCGCAAGGTTTTTAAAGTGTTCAGCCTCACCGTCCCTGGATGTCCATTTCCGGATTACTGTACCGTCCGAATCTCTTACCAGTTGAAGAACAGCGCCGCCCAGCAGTTTTCCTGTTTCTCCGCTAACCTTTCCTATCTCTATCTGAATTGGCTGGTTTTTAATATCAAAATGCTGCATGGTCTGATTAGGAAGGATCTCTATTTTCATATCCTCCATTGGGACATATCCTTCCGGTGCCTGTGTTTCCCTTATTGTATAGATACCAGACGGTATTCCTGTTAAAATAAGCGGCTCCTTTCCTGACACCCATTCTTTCATTACAGTCTCCTCGTTTGTCCCCGCAGCCTTTAGAAGCTGAAGAACCGCCCCTTCCACTGGGCTGCCTTCCAAGGTGTCCGTCTTCTGGAGTTCCACCACAATCTTCTCATTTACCAGGTTAATCTCCTGCTTTTCCTCGGTTCCGCTCACGCAAAAGTTTAAACGCCCTGTTACTGCATAGCCCTCTGGGGCCGTCAATTCCCTGATTGTATATTCTCCGACAGAAAGTCCTTTAAAAATTTCAGGTATCTTCCCGCTTACCCATTCTTTCAATACCATGCCATCGGCATCTCGAATCAACTGAAGTCTTGCTCCCGCCAGGTTTTCTCCGGTCTCTTTATCTGTTTTTGCCACTTCCACTTCAAGTTTCCGGTTTGTAATGGTAACGGTTTGTATTCCTGCTTTCTCCAGAATCTCGATTCTCACTGGTTCCTTTAAAAGCAGATAGCCGTCTGCCGCCTGGATTTCCTCCAGTATATACCAGCCTGCCTTTAAGCCGCGGATTAGTTCCGGTTCCCCAGTGGTAACCCATTTCGCCACCTGATTTCCTTCCCCATCTGTAAGCTGCAGCACTGCTCCTGTTACCGGTTCCCTGGTCTCCTCGTCCAGTTTGTCAATCATCAATTCGGTCATCCGGTTCTCCATTACAAACGTCTGTTGCTTATAATCTTTGGTCACGGTAATCCGCATGGGACCTTCCGGTATCTGGTATCCTTCCGGAGCCTCTACCTCTTTCACTAAGTACACGCCTGCCGGGAGACCGAAGAACTGAATCGCTCCGGTTTCATCTGTAATCCATTCCTTAATGATTTCCCCGGACGCTTCCAAAATCAGCTGCATCTTCGCACCCTTTAAAGGATTTCCGTTTTCACTGTCCACCTTTCTGATTTCAATCTTGGTGTCATCATCAAACATCTCCACCATAGGCATGTCATCCACTGTCATGTTCCCGGATATTGTAAAGTACACTTTCTCTGCTTCTATATATCCTTCCGGTGCCCGTGTCTCGATTAGGACATACATTCCCTCTGTCAGGCATTCCAGTTCGTGCGGGACCTCCGTGGAAATCCAGCTTTCAATCACATCACCGTCAATCCGTATAACCGTTCCGTCCTTGTCAACCATCTCTGTGACTCTGCGGACCTCTAAGCTGGCGCCCGGCAGTTCCTCCTTTGTTGTAAGCTGCTTTTTAGAAATGATAACCCTATTAGGGCTATCCGCTGCTTCATACTGATAGGTGAGCGTCTGGTACTGGTCTGTCTTTATATTAAACTGGAAGTCGTGGACTGTCGGGTCAAGCAGATAACCGTCAGGCGCTTCCACCTCCTGTATCCGGAAATGATAGAGGCTTACCGCCCCATCCGTTCCTATCCCTCCAATGGGGACCGGGGAGCTGACTGCCCGACCATCGGAATCCGTTATCAGAATGGTCGCCACATTGGTATCCAGATTGGACAATCGGAACCTTGCACCTGATAAAACTTGTTCCGGATTCCTTTTATCGGTCTTGATAATCTCAACCTGGCCCAGAATCAGTTCATTTACCAGTTCAATCTTTTGAATATCCAGTGTATCAACAATCGCAAACGGCAGTTCTGCAGCCCTCACATATCCAAAGGGAGACTGTTCCTCAACAAAATAGTAATTCCCTGCGGCTGGCTGACTTAACTCATGAAGCCTTAAATCCCCGATTTCATAACCTTCCGGTATCCTGCCTTCTTTCTGGTCCCGCTTCGTGTATGTTCCGTCTGAGCCGGAAATCCAGCGTTCCACCAGATACGCCTCTTCGTACTCCATAGCCGGAATATGGTTCCCGTCTTCATCCTGCAACAGATTCCCGTCCGTATCGGTTACATACAACAGATTACCGTTTTTGTCTTTCATTTGGTGTTTGGCAAGTGTACCATCTTCCTTTGCACGGTAGACGGCAACTGTGGCTCCGGAAATTTCTTTTCCACCTGTCACATTCACTTTTGTCAGGAGTACCTGAATCGGTTCGTCTGTCATGGTAATGGTCTGCACACGTTCCTTAGAACCCACATCAAGGACTGGTACATAAACCGGTGCTGCCACTGTATAGCCGTAAGGAGCCTGCTCTTCTACCAACACATATTTCCCCACAGGAAGATACTCAAAACGCATGGCTCCTGTCTCCGTGATATAGCAAACCGCCTGACTTGTTCCCGGAACCTGCTCTATCTCATAATCATAGGCCGTGTAGCTGTGTCCACCCGGTATGGTAACCTGATGGGCCGTTTTTCTCACATCACTTCCATCATCTGTCTGCCATTCATACACCTTCTTTTCCTGATGATAGAGTATGGTTCCATCATCTCTATACTGCACTTCCCCATTCTCATCTACCTGGGCTTCGTATAAAGCCAGTGTGGCCCGGTGAAGATTATCCATCACAGCCCCGGTCCGGGAGTCCAGCTTTAAAACCTCTACCGCTGTATGATCATCTTCCATTACATAGCCTTGTACTTCACCGGTTTCCAATATGGTGACTTCCACATCCTCCGCCGTCACATAGCCGGCCTTTGTTGGTACTCTTGTTTCCTGAAGAATATAATCTCCCGGCATGATATGGTCAATCCAGTGTGGAACGTTTCCTTCTGACACCCATCGTTCCGCTACAATCGGTTTGTCCTCCATATCCCGGAGAATTTCCAAATGCCACCCCCGGTCGGAATCATCATAGACGCGGTATGCTTCGTAGAGTGTTAAAACCGCGCCCTCAATCTCTTTTCTGGAAGTCATATCAAGCTTTGATACCTCAATCTTTGTGTAATCATCCTCCATCACATAGGACTGCTTCTCGCTTACATCACGGACAATCACACCGACTGATGCGGACTGTACATAACCGTCTGACAACGGGGCAGCTGTCTCCTCCAGGATATAGGCGCCCTGCCTTACTCTTGCAATTTCACAGGCACCATGGTCCGTCACCCATTCATTCTCAATCCATATAACACCGCCATCCTTATAATAGATAGGAAGCCCGTTTTCATCTGGTACTGGCTGCAAATCCATGTTGATAGATGAATTTCCTTCCCCGTTGGTATATACTTCTACGGATTGGGAAATGATTTTATCCCCATTTTCATCAAGCGGCCAGACAATCACTGCGCCGGTTTTATCTGTCACATAAGCCATACCTGTTTCTGAATCCAACATACAGAGACGGTTCCCCCAGTCATCCAGTCCATAGAGGATGCCGGTCTGTTCATCAAGTTCTGTGGGATCATATTTTAAGTCAAAATACCATATGTCCACGGGTGGATTATCCTCTTCTGTAATATCCCACTCCGCCTGCCCTGCTGCGTTTGTCCCAGTCTGTCTTATATCGGTATCCACGCCGGTATCATACGCCTGGATTCCCGTTACTGAGCCAAATAGATTTCTCTTCACCTTGACTTTCTCATACTCGTGTTCCCCAGTCTGCTTTACTTCCAACCCCTCATACAATGTCAGTGTTGCATTCTCCACATATATCTTCTCCTGACCGTTTTCAAGGCGTTTTGTCACATAACCAAACCCGGCAAATTCCCCATTGGGTTTATACTGTAAATCCACGTCCCCGCGGTTATTTAGCTGCTTTTCATCTCCCTCTACACGGTATGTGACGGCATCCGCACGGTTTTCCAGCTTATGTATTTCTATATGTGTAGGTGCATTCTTTACAATAATCTGGTGCATATCCTCTACAACGGTTTTCCCGTCAGCGCCAATGGGACGCATGTACTGGTATTTTACCGCCTGCGTCCTTTTCTCCTGATTGCCGTCTTCATAATATTCCACCTTGTCGCTGTATACCGTAAATGCAATAGGTTTCGACTTCACATATCCATCCGGTGCCTCTACCTCCACCAGAACATAAGCGCCGGCGCCTAACGGCTGATACGTTTCCAGATACCCCACGCACTGCTTCTCTGTATGCAGGCTTCCGTCCTCTCCTTCAACTTCTCCGTCCCGGATTGTGGTGTAAGCCTTAAAAACCCCTACTTCCGCTCCGGTGTCGTCCTGCATGAAAATCTGTTCACGTTCCTCATAGAGAGGCGTTCCCTCCTCATCAAACAGGATATCCCCGCTTCCTGTCACACCGGAAGCACCATTTCCAATCACGTCCCTTTTGGCTGCATAAATCTTAAAGAGTGCTCCTTCATGCAGAATATTTTCTCCAGTTTCAGAATCCAATTTCTCAATCCTGAGTCTGGAGCTGTAAAACTCATTCTCAAAATCCTTGACTGCAAAGGAAATAAAATTAAAGGTTCCATCTGTCTCCAGGCCAGCTTCCCGGTTTCCGATATCGCCGTCATCGTTGATTACTTCTCCATATCTGGGATCTAACACACTCCAGGGTACAAGTGCTTTCGCGTACATCCGGTCCACGGCAGTAGACTTTCCGGTCATGGTAACCACTCCATTCATTGTTACACCATAATCCGCTATCGTTCCATCCCGGTCGTAATAAGTTTCATAATACACCTGGTCTGCACTTCCAGCATCCTCGCTGATAGATCCGTAATGATAATACCTCGCTACTGTCTCATTCTGGCAATCCCTTCTGCTGTCCGGCTCCAGACCATACTTAAACACTTCAAAATCGCCGTCATTATTATGCGCATATATGATATGGGTTTCTTCATTAAATCGAATCTGATAACGCTCAGTCAATTCCTCCGGTGTCATGGCAGAGTCGTAAAGATATTCCTTAGATGGGATTTTATCATGTACTGTACCATCGGCATCTATCTGTGGAACAAAAGGAATCTCTACCTCCTGAGGCGCATCAATCTCATAATGTTTTTGTGGGATGCCTGTTGGCTGCTGCTCCACCAAAACATATGTACCGTAAGGAAGCATCCTGCTTTGTCCCCAGTAGTCGTCCTTCCCGCCGCCCCGGTTTGCATGTACGGTTGTCATATCCCCGTCTGCATCATACTTTTCCAAATCCCACTCAATTGCAAGCTCAGACGCAGCATCGGGATTTTCCTTGAAAAATGTTACATAGTCATAACTGCCATCTTCCTTTTTCACAAGCTTGTCTGTTTTCTCTAAATCAGAACGCAGATACAGTTTAAAGAAAAAGCCGGGAAGCGTCTTCGTCTCCTGTGTTCCGTTATACCCTCCAAAAAGAACGGTAAACGGGTCACGGTGAATCTCATAGGTATTATGCTCATAGGAGTCCAGAGCAATATCCTTTTTCACCTCGATTGCCTGCTTAATCACCCGCTCCAGCATAATAACCGGCTCTTTCCGTGTGCCGTTATCTTCATAGATTTCATACTGGCCCGGATAGAATAATACAGGGAACTTTAGATAAGAGCCACTCTTCTGTGCAGGTTTGGTCGTCATGACATTCACGGTTGCTGTATATTCTGTTATTTTCTGTTCTGTCACTACCCGGTAAGTTCTCTCATGTTTTTCCCCCTCTGTAAATTCCTCGTCCGTATCCACATGGATGCTCACCTGGCCCTCCACTGCGGTTGTCTTTACAGGGATCAGAATTTCCTCATAGGAAACCACCTCCTGGCTGGTATAGATTGGAACCGCCTCCATCTGCGGGATTTTCTGTCCTTCACTGTCCAATATGAACTCCCCAGTCGCATAGGTCTCATAGACAGGTGCATAAACCGTCTTTAACAGAATTTCGTCTTGCCCCAAAGCCTCCAGGTCCAGTTCCTTTTTCTCTACTGTGAAGCGGTAACCATCCATATCATACTGTCCCTCTTCATAGACTGCATAATAAAACCCGCCCTCATATTCCTTTCGGATTACTAAAAGACCACTGCCGCTTTCATAAATGGCTGGCTGGTTCGCCAATGCTTTATATCCATAACGAATTCTTGCATACCAGGTTCCCGCCTCCTCATATACTGCATCTACATCATATGCATCCCAAAAACTTTCCGAGGAGCAGAAGGTCAGAATCTCATCTATTATCTTCCCATTTGTCTTTCCAGATAATTTGAGTTTTTTAAACGGGTAATCAGACAGCCCACTCTTATACCCCGAAAGAGCAAGAGCCGATGACGTCTCCCACAAAATATAATCCTCATCAATATCTTCTGATTCTTCCATATCCAAATCGGACGGTTCCTCCCGCTCAATGGATGAGATATAATCATTTAATCGGTTCACTGCCGAAACCGTTTGGGTGAGCGCCCGGTCAGACAACACCGGATTGCCGCTATCATCTGATTTTATAATCTTATTCCCGGTTTCGTCTAACTTGTATTCTCCACCCTCGGCAGTCCGGTACAGGATATTTCCCTGCGCATCTTTTTTCTCTACGCACTCTGTTCCGGTTATCACCTGCTCCTGTGATGCAGTCTCTTTTCTTGTCACCTCATATGCCTTGACACGCTCCGGGAGACCGGAAAGCAGAATATCGAAACCCTTTGTTTTATAATATTTAACCGTAAAATCATAGGAATCCTCAAACCATTCATTAATACTATGGGTAAATCCATCTGTATAGGCGCTCCCTGACGCGGTTAAGACAATAGGCTTTCCTGTTCGATTGCTCTCAGATAAGTTCTTGCCGGTTACAGAACGTTCATAACCTTCAGAGCGTGAGATTTCTTCTATATAATAACTGCCTAAAATAAGCGGACGTCCAATCCAGCCATTTCCATTCCGCACTTCATTACCCGTATAGAGATTCGGTACCTCTCTTGAGGTTTCCGATACTTCTGTTATGGTTAAGAATGAAGCATCACCATTTTTATCCGTTGTGGCAATGGATACCAACTCCCCCGCAGAAAATACAACACCGGTTTTCCCATCTGGATGCCTGATGTCCTCTGCCGCATATAGTCCATATACAGCGCCCTCTAAGGTTGCATCTGCTTGGGCTTTTCCATAGCTGTCCTCTTCCAGCTCAAAAAGTTCTTTATCCCGCTTATTAATATGCAGCTCTCCTTCTGTCCTGTGATCCTTCACCAGATAAGCGTAACCAATGTACCCGGACGGATAGCTGCCTTGCTCAATCGGTGCCACTTCACTGTCTTCCTGGACACCATCCCATTCCCAGTGCCCGCCTGTTCCAACTTTTATAGAGGCCGGGCGTGAAACCAAATAGGTGGACGCATTTGACGGTGTTGCCACGTCCTTTTCTATCCCTATCTGGGATCTGGTTGCTACGGTAGGAAGGTCATCTGTTATGGTCTCTTCTTCCACTGATTCAGCTTCATTTCCAGAATCCTGCGTTTCAGCTTCAGGACTGGCCTCTTCATCTGTTTCCTCTCTGTTTTCCATTGATGGCTGGGATGCCTCATCAGACTCTTTTATTTCTGTTGTATCTGCTGTTTCCTCTGACCCAGCCTCCACCTCCTTCTCCCCTTCCTCGCCGTTCTCTGCTGTGTCACCGGAAGATTCCGATTCATGTTTCTTTGTGTTCTCATGTTCCTTAAAAGCATGCTCTTGTTCATTCCCTTTATCCTCAGGTATTTTTTCCTGTCCGGTAACTGAATCACTGGTTTGATTCCCTTCATCTGACATTCCCGCCTGAACAATATCTGTAACCTTCTCCGATTTTGACAACTGCGGCACATCCTCCATCTCTCGAACCGAAACTGCCCGATTGCCAGGGTAATAGTCGGTAATGGCACCCTCTCCTTCTGACTGAGAAGATGAAAATTCAACAATTTCAATGGAGACATCATCATTGTGCAGGTCATGAAGGATATATCCGGTTCTGGCGTCTGTTTCCCTGACTGTGTAAATACGCTTCAGGTGAATATAGGTACTCCATGCCTCATCCCGGTCCTCCTCCATTAAGTCTCTGGCAACGCCCTCATCGATGGAATGGAAATCACAATTTTCCTCACACCAGTCCACGCACTCCTGCCAGGCATCCCAGGCTTTCTTCTTCCGGCGTTCATTTTCTTCATCGGCCGAGTCAGAGTCACCATCCACATAATGAATGACTGGATCTGGGTGTCCCTCACAATAAGTCTTCTCATATTTATAAAGCTTTTTATCCGAATGCGAAAAATGTCCGTTGGCATCTGTACCAAGCCCCATATCGCACACAGCTAAATCTTCAAATTTCCCTTCTGATGTGGGCACCATTTTCATAAACTGGTCTTTTTCCAGATTTGTCCCGTCAAGCTGCGAAAACTCAAACTTTTCTAATACTTCAAAGGTGGAGTTTTCCAAAGTTTTCCCTGTCTCGGAACACTGCTTTTCCAGTTCAATGACATAATCCCGCTTAAAGGTCTCCTCATGAAGGTACTGGGTATATGGAATTTCATAGTCTCCTTCCCCTCGGTGTGTTGTACTTTTTCCAAAAGACAGCCAAACCTCCCACGATTCCTGTTTCCCTGCCATTGTAATCATGGCCTGTTTCCCATCTACTGCACTGCTCTCGTTCCAACCATCCGGATACCAGATTTTAAAGCTATTTGGCTTAACCCAGTATTGAGCCCCCAGGGAGCCATCCTGAAAATGTCCCCTCACAAGGCCAATATCGGGATTACCTGTCGTACATGTAAATGTGATTCTGCCATGTTCCAGAGACACATTCCACCCTTCTGGCAAATCATAAACAAGCGTGGACTGCCTCCAATCATCACCGTCAAACTCCAATGTAATACTATAGGTCCCATCCCCGTTTTCCTTCATTTTATGTACCGGCGCCTGGCTTTGAAATTTAGATGCAAAGGGTGGAACGGCTCCTTCCTCCACGGCTCCATTAACCTGTTTAAAAAATTGTTCCAATGCTCCTCTTGTCAATACCGCAAGCATAGGATCTTTCAGGTTCTCGATTAGGACTTCCATCTGACTACGGAAATCATCTAACCCATTCCAATTTCCTGACATAATGGCCCAGGTAGCTGCCTGCCCCAAAATATAATGTCCCTGGCCGATTTTCCCATTTCCCGAAATGCCTCCTTCAAAATTACCTGATGATGAGAGGGCGTACCATAAAATTTCTGCATCCTCTCTTGTCAGCCCAAGGGGCAGGTTGTCACCATCCGTATCAAGGTCATATGTTACAATCGTTCCCGGAGTGCCCGAACGCATGGACTTATTCGGTTCCAGGCAGTATCCAGGTGCTGAATGGCCGCCTTCTACATTGGTAATCCCATATGGCCAAAGGCCAACCCGATTATGGTTTTTTCCATAAAAGGGAAAACTTGCTCCCTCTTTTAAAAGATTCTGGGAGCCATAATAGGCAAACGTACTTCCTCTGTTTTCTCCCTCCGATGCATCTGCTGAAATAATACCAAATCCAACATTAAAAAAAGACTGAACCGCAAGTAACACCGCTAAAAACAGCGAGCCACCACGCTTCAGTCTTTTGAAAAAGCTATCGTGTCGTATCATATTTTTCCTCATTTCCAAAAAACCGGCACAGACTAACATTGCTGTGCCGGTTTGACTTAGGCTATTTAATTCATATCAGGATTATACAACTGCGCTTTGCAGTTTGGACAAGGGTGGCAAACCTCCCTTAATCCGAATACATTTCTGTAATCGCAGAACGGACATTTGAGTTCCACTACATCCAGATAAAAACACGCATCCGTTCTCGTTGAAGATACATCAATGCTTTTTGCCTGACCATCTATATATACGGCATTCCACATGTGCACGTAATCCTCCCGAAGCGCGCACTTAAGCCCTACTGCATTAGCCAAAAGTTTATAGGCCCTGGCAAACCCAACACACTTGCCAGTCCCATTCACCAGAATGCTGTAGACCTCATCATCTGCCTGTGTATATTTTCCCCGGTTGTAGGTCGCACGTAATGTAATCTCATCATAAATCCTGGTCGCCTTTTCATAATCACTGGCGCCATAGTCAAAACCAGTCAGAAACCTGCACACCTCCTCATAAACTACCTGGTTCTTTTCTGACAGCTCCGATGCAGGGATAATTCCCCTGACCGCAGCCAATACCCGTGTGTCATTCACCCACGCATAGTCCGTATCTTCATCAAAGATATATACCTGCCATTCTGGATCGTAATAATAAGGCCGGTTATCATACGGGGGTCGGACATAGCCGCCAAGCGACTGCTGTTCGGTCACCCAACTGCCGTCTGCTGCCACCAGGTATCCGTCTGGTGTAGTAGTATTTACAGCCATAATTCCATTCTGATTCAGATAATACAATGTTCCATTCTCTGTTATCCATTCCGCCCTCGCATAATTTCCATCATCTTTCTGGTATTGACAGCCGGTTGAAGTATTCTTCCATGTTCCTGCATACGCCGACATCGGGTTTAGGGTAACTGCCAGGAATATGAATGCCAGCTTCCAGCCTGTACTTTTTCTCATTATAAGCACCTCCTTCTATCCATAGCATACAAAGTCGCTGGAATCTATGTCGAGGGCATTTCTGAATTTTTTAAGGAATTACCTCAAAGGCATCCCTTCCAACGCCCAATAACTTCATAAAATGGCTACAAAAGGAAAGGCATGAAAATACTCTCTCCATGCCTTTCCTTCCATATACAATTTTACCAGCTACTCTACCCAAGCCCCGGACGCATCTACCCGGTATCCGTCTGGCGTCTGGCGGTTCATAAATAAAGCACCCTTGGTTCCGTCTGATGTGGGGTTAAAATAGTACCACACTCCGTCAATCAGGTTCCAGCCGGTATACATACGCCCTCTGGTCCCGTCTGAAACGGCATGGAGGTAATAGCGGTTCCCGTCTGTATCTGTAAACCATCCGGTCTGCATATATCCTTTCTCATCAAAATGGTACCAATCACTTGTCCCATTATAAGTAAGCAGCTGCCAGCAGGCAGCCGGATAGCTTCCATCTTTATTCTGATACCACCAGCCGGTACTATCCTGAATCCAGGTTCCAGCACTGTCAGAGTTTGGACTCATAGCACTTCCTATGACAGAGCGGCTGGAACCGCCTCCACCACCACCGGAGGAACTTCCACCCGATGAACCGCTTGATGGCCGCTGTGTCTGATCTGTTGTTTTAAACGCTACAATGACTTTGCACTCTGCGGACTTCTGCCCATCCAAGGTAAGCACCTGAATACTGGTTTCCATTGTTCCCGCCGCCGTGGATACATAATACTTGTCTCTTGCAAGATTATCTGCATCGACCTTCTCAAGGGCTTTTATCCATGCTGCCTCCGGCAAAACTGTCACCAGACCATTACCTGATACGGATACCACTGCTTCATTCACCGAGTTCCAGCTTACCTCCTTATTCTCCGCCTCTTCTGGCATCACGAAAGCAGTAAGCTGCTGGGCATCCGTCACCTGATAGGAAACAGACGGGTTGGCCCGGCTGCCGGTCATCACCTTCTCTATGCTGAACTTAAGTTCGCTTTTATCTAAGGCTACCGATGCTACATGTGCTATGGTCTGGTCATCGGTACGGAAGGAAAGATTCACTGCACATACCGACTGTTTTCCTCCATCTTCCGTTGTAACCGTCACATAATTGGAACGGGTACCAGACGCTTCCTTTTTTGCGTAAGGGTGCTCTTTATTTCTCTCTTCTTCTGCCCTGATTAAATCTAAAATCCACTTTGCATTCTCTTTGGCACTCACAATACCCTCTGAATCAATCCGGAGCATATCCGCATCACCTACAGACCATTTCACATTTTTGTTGTCCGCATATTCCGGAGTAATCGTTTCATAAAGACGCTTTGAAGGTGTGACGGAATAACGTTCTGTAGGATCCAAACGGTCCCCTTCTAATGTCCTGACAATCTCAAATGCCAGTTCAGACTGGTCGAGCTTAACATCTGATACCGGGACAACCGTATCGTCAGTAATCTTGAAATTCACCGTAACAAATGCACTGGAACGCTTCTGCCCGGCTTCTGTGGTTACCGTAACAGACGCATAGTTGGTTCCCTCTGTTGTTATCTTTTTGGACGGATATAATTCCTGATTGGTCACACCGGCTTGTATCAGCTCCTGAATCCACTTTGCCGACTGGTTGACCGATACCTCCCCATTTTCTGTAACATGGATGACATCGGTAGATGAGCCATCCGTATCTTTCACATTCCAAATGATGTTCTTGTTTGCCGCCGTATCCGGTATCACGGTAGCCGTCAGTTTCTGCGGATCAGTAACCTTCCAGCCTATCTGCGGATTCCAACGGGAACCGCTGCGTATCTGTTCTATCTCAAACGTCAGCTCCGTCTTATCCAGGATAACACCATTAGTCATTGCCCGGTATTTAGCAGACAGGGTAATGTTTCCTTCCGGCATGGTAAAGGAGGTTTCAACCCCATTGGTATGTATGATTTCCTCTTTGTCAAAATCGTCGGTTGTCCAGGACAGGGAATCCGGCACCAATTCATAATATACAGGGGGCTCTGACTCCGTTTCATTTAAAGGACTTGTATACACCAGGACTTTGGCTCCCTTCGCTACGGCTCCCGGGTTTGCCCAGTTGATTTCTTTTGCAAAATTATTCTGGGTTTCCAGCACAGAGAGTGTACCATGGTCCACAGCCGGAATTGTAATCAAATACCCCCTGACCGGATCTCCCGTCTTACTGGGAGCATAGTGATGGATATTCTCTTTTCCAATTTCCAAAACTCCCGTTTCCAGTTCCTCATAAAAATAACGGTTTGTCTGCTTTATAAAACTTCCCATCTGGTAAAGGGAAAAATCCCGCTGGTTGGAATAATATGCCCCGATGTGATGTTCCAGCCGAATTTGCGGTGTTAATTTATTTCCAAAGGGATTTAATGAGTACTTGTCCTCACTATCCGTATAGAGATAGGCGAGGTCATCTCCTAAATCAATGGTCCCACCTTCAATATATCCCACAAAGAGTCCCGCTGTCTTTAATGTCGTTGAAGTAGATGCTCCAATGGTCCCTGCAAACCGGCCATTCTTAAGCTGGCCGCTCTGCATCCTTCCCACCAGACCACCGATATAATCCGCTGACGTGCTGCCAACCTTACCTTCCACATATGTATTATATATTTCCGTTTCGTAGATATTTCCTGCAATTCCGCCTACATATCCTTCTGAGTAAAGAGCGCTGTAGCTATCTGTGGTATCACTGGTGCAGTCACTCATAAAGGAGGATTGGGCAGAGCCGCAGATTCCTCCAGCGTAAGCATCATTTACGCCGTCTGCATCGGTTCCCCCCAAGACTCCAGCTGTATTGGTACACTCCAAAATCACGCTGTCATATGCTTCCCCAACAATCCCACCGATGACACCTACGCCACGCACCTGTCCTCTGGAGCTGCAATTACTTATGGTGCTGTCGTTCGTCTCTCCAACCAGAAGTGCCGCCTTACTGTGAGCATTCACCTGTCCGTCCACCGTCAGATTTTCAATCACCGCTCCATGGACACTGCCGAACAGCCCGGCATAATCCTGAGTCGTATCACTGATTTTCAGGTTATACACGCGGTATCCCTGTCCGTTAAAATTCCCCTTAAATGGTTTCGGTTCGCTGTCCCCGGCTTCTGTAAAATATCCAATCGGCAGCCAGGAGGCAGTATCGCTTAAGGATATGTCCCGTGTCAAAGCAAAATAGTACCCCTCATAACCGTCCACTTCCTCATTAGCAACATGATACGCCAGGAGTTTTAAATCCTTATCCGAGTTAATCTCGTAAGGTTCTTCCTCGGTTCCCTCTCCATCAAAATGGTCACTCATTTCCATACCGCCCCAAATATTCAAGGCACCTTTGTAAAACATGGCATTGGAAGGAGTAGCATTGGAAGGAGTAGCCGGAATCAGCTCATCTTTATCTGTAATGACTTCTGCTGCCCCTGCCTCTGGTTCCTTGGTTTTGATTTCCTCCGTTCCTGCCTCGTTTTCCTCTTCCTCCGCTTTTGCTTCTGTTTTGTCCTCTAAATCTGAAGTTCCTGCATCCTGGTCCGCCTTCTGGTCAGTCTGGGTGATACCTGCTTGCGCCATTTCCCCTTCTGCGCTGTCTTTTTCTTTCTCCCGCCTAGCTTCTGACGGACTGGCCATTGGAGCTGTACCGGCTTCTTCTACCGCCTCGTTAACGGCCTCCTTTGCATAAACGGTAGCGATACCGTTTGGATATGATACAGAAAGAACTGGAGTTAACCCCATCGCTGCAATCAAGGTCCATGCAGATAGAACTGCCTGCCCCTTCTTCATCTTTTTCTTCATCTTGTTCTCCTTTTTCTCAGAAAATTCCCTATGTGCAAATTTTTATTCCTGAACTACCACAAACGCCGGACGGATACCGATTTTCTTATTGGTTACATCCTCCGGTGCCACCCGGCCGTCATAGGTAACAGCATAACCCTTCGTTCCGTCGCCGGCCGCAGGTGTACGCAGCCAATAGCCCGTCGTGAAGGTTCCTGCATTTATAAAATTATTCTCTTCTGCACCACCAAGCCTCCATAAGATATCCGGATACCGGAGCGCTTCTTCCAATGAAAGGCAGAATATCTGGTCCGTGACTTTAATTCCCGGGCGGCTGCGCTTTGTAAAGCTCCGGGCTGAAATCTGGTAATTATTACTTTTTCCCGCATAGGTAAACGGGCAGGTTGTAACCGTTTCCGCAAGATTTTCCCTATCCTCCAATTCCTGGTTTAGCCATGCCCTTAAATCAGACGCTTCCCAGGCATTTGCCCTCCCGTCAAAAAGGCTTTCGCTTCCACCAATAATGGTGTCACAGAGAAACAGCGCTCCATTCCGGTTACTTCCGGCATCACAGTAATCTGGATCAATACAGCGGAAGGTATATGATTTCCCGGCAATTGACCGTTCCATCGTATCCCCGGTATACCAGATTCTGCCCTGTGTATTATCTGGTTCTCCCTTCTGTATGACAAAGGCCGGGCGGACCCCGGCTTCTGTTAATGATACCCGGCTGGAAGCAATGTGTCCGTTGTATTGCACCATATAGGCCTGGTTTGTCGTGTTCTCTCTAGGCGACCTGGTCCAGTAGTAGCGCATTCCTCTTTGCGGTGTCCAGATTTTTCTGGTAATCGCTTTGTAGGCAGGGTTCTTTACTTCATCAACAGACAGGCAGAAAACCCGGTCTGATATGGAATCCCCAGTCTCTGAAAGTTTTACGGGGAGCAGGTCCCCTGATACTGACAAGGTATCAGCAAACTGCTGGTTAAGCCATGTCCTGACATCCGAGTAGGTATAATCGTTATTGGAAGCCGCATAACGGACACACAGAGAGTAGGGAATGACCTCATCCGACACAAACAGATATCCACCCCGGTAATCCGTATCCAGACAGGTGAATCCCAATGTGCTGTATCCATCACCGAGGCCAGTCTCAACCTCCAGTGTATCTCCTGTCTCAAACCTCCCCTCCTCACCTCTGACTGTCTCCGCATGGGCTATAAAGCCAAATAGATAGCTGATAGCAGAACAGGTGGCAACCAAAACAAACAAGGCATGCCGCTTTTTCATTCTGATTCGCCAATTCATTCCTGCTCCTCCACCGTCACTGATAATGCAACACTTCGTTTCCTGTCATCCTCCCCTGGCTCAAAGTTCACTTTCTGCCCCTCCTTCAGCCGTTTAAAACCATCTCCATGGATTTCGGAATAATGGACAAAATAATCAATGTTGTCCTCATCTGTAATAAATCCAAATCCCTTCCGTACATCAAACCATTTCACAATTCCTTTCAGCATATCAAAACTCCTTTCATATTTGTGCAAATAAAAAAGACAGCATCTGGTACTGTCTCAGGTACAAAATTCCTATTTTCTTTTAATAATTCTTGTGATAATCCCCTCTGCCACTTCCCGCTCATCGTTAATTCTGGTTACCAGAAAGCCGACCTCATCTCCCTGCCCCGGAAGGCTGGCTGTATTACAGGAATGTGCCACCGCATTGACCCTGCAGTCCAGTTGGATAAAATAGGTGCCCTTAAATACATCTGTTATTTTTCCTACATATTTTCCCTGGCGGCGCAGGCGCATTAAATTTTCCTTGTTGACATTGGTCTTTGCCTCTTTGGCACTTACCTCTACCTTCAGATTCTCAATCGAATCTCCGGATATCTTCTTCATCATCACGCTGACAACATCCCCGATGGAGAATTTCTCATTGGCATCTGCCATCCATTCCCAGGACATATCCCTCGCTTTTAAGGAGCATTCCACGCCAAAGACCTCTAACCGGACCGCTTTCTGTGCCACGGCAATAACTCGCGCTTCCACAACACGGCCAGGCACAATCATAGGGGGGCCCTCCTGTTGTCCCAGGTAAAACTGCTGGCGTTTACGAAGCATTGCCTCTTTTCTGGACGCAACCACGCTCCTTGACTTTTCCTCCATCTCCCGGATTATAAAATCCAGTTCTGCGCCCAGCATGTTGTTAGCAAGACGGGTCTGGCGGTTTAACGTATTGGAATTTTCTCTTCCGTCTCCCTCCAAGTTAATCATCATTTCTTCCATGGGGATTAATACACGGTAATCTTTATAGTAGACGACTGCTACTACCCATCCGCCATCCAGGCGCTCGATACCACTTAATCCTCCAGACAGGATTTTCTTTGTGCGGTAGGCATTCACCATCTCATGCCAGGTTATATCCCCGCTCTCCTGCCTTGCCGCTGCTCCGGAAGCATCTACGGTAAGGATTCCCATTGGCTGGACATGTACACGCTTTTCCCTCTCCTGCACCTCCTCTGCCAGACGACCTTCACTGTCTTCCCTCATGCATATACCACCTTTCTTGTTTTTTGAGTCAGAAAAAGCAGCCGGCGAACCAGCTGCTTTCTCTATCCAGATTTTCAAATCCGATGATATCATTATAAAAGATTGAAAATCGCATGTCAATTCATGTCAGGACGCAAATCAGTCTCTTTTTGGTCCTTTTTCGGTGACATCAATCAAAAACTTATCAATGCAGTTTAGAAAGGGTTTGGACAGTTCCTGATATAAATCCTCCTGTCCCTCCAACGTCAGATGGACAATATTTACATTTCTTGTAATCATTCGCATTTAAATGCAGCATTCTATCATCCCTTCCTCCTTGTTATCATTCCCAGTTACTACCTTTATTTATATGTTCTGCTGAATACGGCTCCAACTCGCATACAACTCGTGCTATTCATACATACTATTCCAGACACTTTCTTTTTTAATTCATTGTTTTATTTATCATATGACTTCACATTCTTTTCACTTTTTATGATATACTTCATAAACAGAAACATGTGAAACAAACCATTTTCATATTCTTAAAATTCAGTCAATATTAACCCGGAGGATATTAATATGAAATCAATTTTTGAGTCTGCAAAACAGCTAACCCCAGAACTTATATCAATCAGAAGAACATTACATCAATATCCTGAAATAGGTTCTATCTTACCACGAACCCAATCATTTGTTTTTAGTAAATTGGAAGAGTATGGATATTGTCCTCAGAAAATATGCGAAAGTGCTGTTATTGCCACTATATCTGGTAAGCAGCCCGGCAAAACAATCCTTCTTCGCGCTGATATGGATGCTCTTCCGATTAAAGAAGCTGCTCCCGTTCCATTTGCCTCTGAAAATGGCTATATGCATGCATGTGGACACGATATGCACACAACTATGCTTCTGGGCGCAGCTAAATTATTAAAACAATACCAGCAGGATCTGGTTGGAACCGTCAAACTGGTATTTCAACCTGACGAAGAGGGATTTACCGGAGCAAAGGCATTGCTTAAGGCCGGTGTTTTGGAAAATCCCCATGTAGATGCAGGCATTGCTTTCCATGTTGTTTCCGGCATTCCATCTGGAACAATTATGTGTGGTTCAGGCACCTGTATGGCTGGGTGTACTTTATTTCAGATCCATATAAAAGGTACTGGATGCCATGGTGCAATGCCGGAAACCGGAGTTGACCCCATCAATATTGCGGCCCATATTTATCTGTCTCTTCAGGAAATCATCGCAAGAGAAATTGCCCCCACCCAGCCTGCCGCACTTACCGTTGGCAGGTTTTCTGCCGGCGAAGCTCCAAATATCATCCCTGAAGATGTGATTCTGGAGGGAACCATCCGTGCAATGGATTGCAAGATATCCAAATATATCTTTGACAGAATTGAAGAAATCTCCATTCAGACAGCTTCTCTCTTTCGCGGACAAGCTTGTGTGAAAGAAATTGCTTCCGCACCACCGCTGCAAAATGACAGTGAAATGGTCAAGGAGCTTGCCAGCTACATGAAGGAATGCTATGAGCCTTATAAAATAGAATTGTTTACACAAGGCGGTATGGGATCAGAGGATTTCGCCTCTTATACTTATGAGCGGCCATGCTGCTATATGTTAATAGGCGCCGGAACCCCAGAGGAAAATCCGCTATTCGGCAAACCGATGCATAATGACCACGTTGTATTTAATGAGGAGATTCTTTCCCTAGGCAGTGCACTTTACGCATCAAATGCCATAAACTGGCTGCGAAACCATAGCCAATAACTTTTTCTTTGTTTACTGAATATACTAATAAAAAAGGTTATTCATATGCGTACAAAACGATATACCGTTGTCATTGCGGGACTAATACCGGAAATTGTCACTCAGAACATCCTGGTTAAGATTTGGGGAAAGGCCGCCAAAAAAGTATACGCGAGTACAGGCATATATGTAAATGCATGGTTAAGCGAATCTTATTTCCTTTGTGGGGATAAACGAGGACCTGATTTGGATGGTTTGACCGCTAACTTTATAATTATATGGAATCCTGTCGAAGTGGAAAGTTATGAAAAATTCCATGAAGCGTTCACACAGGTTGTAAACGGTGTAAGGGACATATTGGGCAATCCATATGTGTGGATTACGATAGATGACATAGAGTTCTACTATTTTGTAAAATGCTGAAAGCTAGGAGCCGCCTTTGGGCGGCTTTCCTAGTCCCCAAAGCGCTGACTCATTAAGTTGTCTGCCGATTCAGACAGGCGTCCTGTTTGTATTGCACGTAAAATGAGCGTGTAAAGCTAAGTTTTAGAGGCACAAAGATAATTCTTCTTAGTGCTTGTCTAGTCTTTATTATGGTCCTGACTCCCCCTATTGCTATTAAGCTGCTTAAGGGACAAGTATCAGATACCCTTGAAATAAATGTAGCAGCATACATAAAGATAATTGCTATTAAAGGAAAAGGGAATACCCCTGCCTCTGCATGCTGTATTCCCTTACTCTCTGTCTCCTTAAAGACTCATAGTTACTGGTCCTCCTGTCGTTAACTGCGGATTAAGAAGGAAATTCAGTCTTATTTTTGCTCGTTTTCAGTCCCCTCAATAGAAAACTGTTCAATACAGGATACAAAGGTCTTAGAAAGTTCCTGATATAAGTCCTCTGAAAATATTCCTTTGATTCTGGACCTGCTTAACACCATGGGACGGTACATCAAAAACAGTTCCTCCCTTGCCCCCTTGTCTCCCTGCTTAGCCTTCATTAACAGTTCTTTAAAATTCATTGCGTATTTTCCATCCTTTCCTCATTTTTTTCTTCGCATAGTTGAAAACAGAGGCGGCCTTTTTATAGTCCATGCCCAAATGCCTGCCGATCTCTTGATATGTCAGCTGTCTAAAAACCTTCATAAACACTACAAGAATTTCCATATCTGTCAGAGCATCAAGCGCCGTTTCTCCTGACTCACCAATCTGGCTTTCCATATACTGACGAACTTCATCCGGTATCAGTGGAATCTGCTCCGTTTCTTCCCATAAAAATGGCTTACTGTCCGTTATATCACACAACGGTTCTGGAAGCAGCTTCTCTAACGGGCTTTCATGATTGCTTATTTTTATTTCACGGCATATGTAATCTCTCTTGGCACGTTTTAAAGCTGCTAATACATACCCCGTAAAACAGTATCTGATATTATCTTTCTTTTTCACTTTCATAGTCCCTCCGAATGTAGAATTATCTCTTTTCAGAAAGACTATGGTGGGCCACGGACCTTTGTCCTATATATTCCCCTGCTCATGAGGGTGTATACTGTTATTTTGAAAACAAAAGAGGAACAGCTTTGTACTGTTCCCCTTAAAAAGAATTGTTGATATTGGCTTTTTGCTATATCGCATTCTTTAAGTCTTTGGCTCTTTGCTACTCTTCCTTTCTCTAAGTTATATACCTTTATATTTAGGGATAATAGTTTATGTTTAATTTCCGGTTCTATATTAACTTAATAAAATAGTGTCCATCATCCATAAAGAGGTAATGTACTTGAAGAGTCCAGACCATCAGCTAATTTATTGGTTTTTGATACGCTGCTTTTTCTACAACACCCGTAAGAAATACCGACAATTCTTAATTAATAGCATAGGCAAAGCCTACAAATCAATCCATAGAGGGATAGCAGTTGGTTTTGTCTCTCAAAGCCTTTCATAACGCCTCCAAAAACAGATTACCAGCCCGCTCTTTGATAAGCCAATTTTAGATAATCATCATAACATTTGAACTGCACACACGGTCTCATAATTCGCTCAGGCTTAATAAATTATCCTAATAGTCATCTGCTCACATTTTTTTAGTCAGTATACTATAGGATTTTCAACGAGGCTCTATCTGTTCAAATTCTCAAAGGAAATGAGACTCAAAGGAACTCCAGTACTCTATTATAATTCTCCTCCTCCCTAAGGACAGAATAGTTTCCACACAACAAAGCACCTGACTACCAGCAGCTAGAATCTTATCCTATCTAAAGTTACATTAGCCATGACTGATAGGATGTTCGCGGCTCTTGCAATTGGTAAACCGCCTCCACATTTAAGTCCGCATTTTCCGAGAATTGAATAGAACATTGTTAGTTCCACCACTTTCTGGACTGGCTTCTGATTTTTCGCTTCGAGATGATGATACCCAGAAGTTAACCTTCTCCTACATCAGGGTACCCAAGTGAACACATAGCTTACAGTAACTTTAACAGTTCTGTATGGATAAATCCATTTGTTCCCACCACACTGCTCCCCTTTTTCGGTTCAAGCGGTTTTCCTGTAAAATCAGTTACCTTGCCTCCTGCTTCCTGAATCATCAGCATGCCGGCTGCATAGTCCCAGGGATTTAGATATATCTCGAAATAGCCTCCCTGTCTGCCGCAGGCGGTATATGCCAGTTCCAGAGCGGCAGAGCCAATCCTGCGGACATCCTGGCACTGACCGAACACCCTGCGGAACCGGGCAAAATTTTCATCGGCCACTTCTCTTTTTGCTGTTCCCAGCCCAATCATTGTGTCGGATAGTTTTTCTGCATTTGATACATGTATGGGCTGCCCATTTAGAAAGCTGCCCTTTCCCTTAATTGCAGAAAACACTTCATCGCGGAAGGGATCGTATATAATTCCCATAATAATATCCCCCTGGCGGCAAAGGGCTAAAGATACAACGCTGTGCTGATAGTCGTGCATAAGGTTTGTCGTCCCGTCAACAGGGTCTAAAATCCAAAAGCTATCCGCTTTTATTTCCTGCAATCCGGTTTCTTCTCCAAGGAATTGAATATCCGGCGCAAGGGCAAACAGTTCCTTTTTTAAGAAATTCTGTACGGCAATATCTACCTGCGTTACATAATCTGCAAGACCTTTCTCTTTTACATGAGCGGCCATTTCACGGTTTTTAATTAGCCCTTGCGTTTTTGTTACTAAACTGATAATTTTCTGAATATCCATATGCGTTTCCTCCATAGGCATCAAATACCTGGTTGCAAAATAGAGATTTGCAAACCATGCTTATTAATTTAAAGGGTTAAGAAAATAAGGTTTGAAAGAACACGACAAACATGAATTGACAAAGCTTAACATTATACCTTGAGAACCAGCCGAACTAGGCCAATAATTAGCAAATGAATCGGATAAAAGGCATAGAATAACCAACGTGGAACCTTCAGGTTTGTATGGGTACAGGGGAAGATAAACAAAGCGGCAAAGGCCATTGCAAAAGTCCAATCAAATGTAAGACCACCCAAGGTGAGATTCCGAAAATCACCGGGGCGGGCGAAAAGCGCTGGCAGAACTGTAAACAGCAGATAGAACATGGCCCCTACTACCGGATTGTTGCGGCAAAGATAGAACACCAGCATCAAAAAAATTCCGTTGCTGGAGTAGTCGAAGTTCCACCATGAAATCACAAAAAAGGTCAGTGCGAACAGCCACCATTTGCGTTCTTTCCATCCATACATCGCCAAAAGGCTTAGAAACAAAGTAAAGAAGATATTCCAGTTAGTAAACTGCGACCAAAAGTCATACGGATGAAAGGCAAAGATATAACAGGGTTGAGAAATCAGTGCAAATATTCCCAAACGGAATAAATATTTCTTGATATCATGAGTATATAGCAGGCCCACTGTCATGCAATAACAGAAAATCGGAAACGCCAGCCGTCCGATCCAACGCAGCACCCTTACCTCCGGGAAAAAGACGCTGCCGATGTGGTCGATGAGCATTGAAACAATGGCGATTAGTTTGAGAAAATCAGTATCCAGATTCGTTTGCAGTCGGGCCTTATTATCTGAAAACGTGGGTGGGGTAAGCAATAGCTCCTTCACCCGCATTAAATTTTGTGTTGTTTTCATATGGTTTCTGTCCTTTTGTTTTCATATTCATTGCAGATAAATCAATTCAAATTTTTCAGTTCAACAAACTGGAAGTTATTATTCTGACAAATTACTTTCTCCACTCCACTACATCATCAATCTTCTTGCGTGGCCTTTCTTTAGGAAATTCATTTGGATATGCAAAACTGGTGTAGTGGTTAAATAACGATCACACCGAAGAATAGCGTTATAAAATGGTATCGTCCTGTCTAACATTTAATTTTACTCTCCTCAAAATTTCAATTTATTTATATGCCCGCTGCACATTAGCTATTTAGAAGTTTTGTTAAATCCTCAATGGATACGTCCATTTTTGCAGAGACTTCTTCCATAGTCATTCCAGAAGCAAGGAACCGCTTTACTACCATCTGCATATCCTCTCCAACCTCTATGAGATGCTCGTCCAAATCGTAGAACCGGATTACACGTTGTCCCCAGCTATGCTCAATGACTTCTCCCAAATATTCGATGTCCGAGTATGCTTTCAGCTTATTCAGGAAACCATCAAAATCCTGTTCCTCAAAGACGATCTCCGCATTGTTGGATTTCTTCAGTACCTTTTCCTTTGGTATACTTACCAGCCAGTCAAAATCCTGCTGTAATGCCAGACCGCAGGTAAAAGCGATATTCCTTCCGTAATCCTGATAGACTTCTACCCCGAACAGTTCCTCATAAAACTTTCTTGCGGCGCTGATGTCCGCTACCGATATTACTGTACATACATACTTCATATAAACGCTCCTCAATCTATAGCTGTTCTTTATTTCTGATAAAGCCTTTTGTATAGCACGCAACTAAATAAAATTATACTGCTTCCTTCTCTTTATAACCATACTGCCCAATCTCCATAGTCAAATGTACCGCTGCCGTGATGTAATTTACCATCTTCCCGTAACTGCCTGAACGCATTTCTCATTCTAATTAAAATCTCCGGCTGAATATCCAAACTATGATGCGCAGGAAAAACCTTTTTGACCGGAAGCTCCGAAATCTTTTCAAGAGAAGCAAGGTATGCGTCCGGGTCTGTTGACGGATAATAGGCAAATAAAGTGTCCTTGTAAACCAGGTCTCCGGTAAACAGATAACCTCTGTCTGATTCCCAGAAACACATATGCCCCGGAGCATGGCCCGGTGTATGCAATACCTGTATATTCCGTCCACCTAATTCAATGTTCTCTCCATCCTCCAGTACCTTTGTTGGCGTTCCCTGGAAAAACTCATAAGAGCCTGTATCGTAACCGTCTGGTAAATCGCAGCGGTCTGCCACCATCTCTCTGATTGTTTCTATTGTCAGAGGAAACTCACCGTTCAGCCAGCTCAATTCTTCCGCATGGGCATAAAAGTCCGGAAAAAACTTATGACCCCCAATATGATCCCAATGAATATGGGTGGCAACGGCCGTAACAGGCTTATTTGTCAGCTTCATTACTTCATCATAAATATTGCAGATTCCCAGACCCGTATCAATCAATAAGCTGCGGCTGGATCCATTTAACAGATAGCAATGCGTCTCCTCCCAATGCCGGTATTCGCTGATAATATATGTATCTTCATCAATCTGATCAATCGTGAACCATTTATCCATTTGCAAGCATACCTCCATAATTAATATCTGATTCCCTTTGCAGAACATCACTTATTTTTCTGCCAAAGGGCGTTTATTACTTTCACTCATTAATATTATTTACTCTTTTTCCGTCTCTTCCTCTACAGGGCGCCACGCCTCTCCAAATTTTATATCCCTGAATAGCGCGGCAAGACCTGTAATCTGCTTGAGACGCAAAATTTCATCTCTATCCATTCCCAAATGCTTTGAGATCCAGGCGTCTGATCGCCCAAACTCATGAAGTTCCTTTACGATGTTGCTCATCAGATCCACATCGTGAGTGCCTCGTGCCCTGTTATGGCGAACGGTGCTGGCCATACGTTTATCAATCGGTTTCTCAATGACAGAAACCGGCAGCAATCCCTGTTCTCTCTCGTAGATATCCGGATGATCCATCATCACCTGATACCGGTGGAAGCCGTCCACAATCAGATAAATATCCTGCGATTTTACATAATAGCATACGACCGGCATCGTATATCCGTCTTCTTTGATGCTCTCATAAAGCAGCCTCATTTCCGGCGGAGCAACCTTATTTGGATTGTAGTTATTGGGCCGTACCTTCTCTATTGGAACAGCTATCACATTATAAACTGGGCTTTTATACTTCATAATCGAATTCCTCTATACTTTTGTATTTACGGCGTATCATATCCAACCGTTTCTGTTGCTGCCGTGTCATCCCAAATCCCATGAAGCGGCAGATATGGTCATTTTTCAAAATGCAGTAACACATCCGCTTCCAACTGGGGATATCCTTTGTGGATTTGATATCGTCCGTGTGATCCGGTATGGGTCCCACAAATACAATCCGTGATTTTTGGTTCAATGTATAATTGGAAACACCGTTTCGTCTAATTTGATACCCCTTCTCCTGAAGCTCCTGAATTACAGACTCGTCCAACCCACCGCCTGTCCCATGCCAGAACTGGATAGAGGTATTGAATTTCTTAGCGTAGTTATTCCGCAGCCTTTTGGGCAGTGTATCCAATAAAAACTTCGTATAAGATTTCCATGTATGCCCCTCTGGCAAAGTAATATTCCGGTAGCCCATCGCTTTGCTCTTTCCATAAATGGAAGCGAAATTTGCGCCTTGTACACGCCCTACAAGCTTGCACCAAATCTCCGGGTCTATGACGCGGTATAGATTCAGGGCATCCTTCGCATAGTCATTAAACGGGGAGGCCACACGCATCTGCGAGGGCTTCAGTCCAGCCATATAATAGAGATCATACAGGCGGTTATAGTCATAACCAAATAAATAGGTGGCGTGCCATACATCATCCGTAGACCAGTCGTATAAAGGGGAGGCACACCAGACATCTTTAAACTGTTTGCTGATCCAGCAGGTATCCTTATAGCCATATTTTTTATTCAAAAACCCGCTGTACCGCTGTAAAGATTCATCTGCCCGATTTCCAAGCAGGCATACTGTTTTTCCGCCGTCATGGGCGTCCCGGTACCAGCGCCCGAATTGTTTTGCCAAATCTTCCTGGTGCATCCGGTAACGATATGTAGTCATTCTATTATTTTCCAGATTGATGACATATTCTTTTTGTGGCATCTCCCGGACCCAGAGTTCCTTCTTCGTATCATCCCATGGATACCAGTACATCTCATAGCTGCTTAATGCGGTTCTGGTGGCCATGGGCAAGCAGACCCAATAAAGCTCAACCTGATCCTGAATCCGTTCAAAGGTGCGTTCCACATACTCAGTCGTCACCGTATACTGTGCCTCAAAGTCCTGATGAAACACGCCAATGGCCCTTTCCGGATAATGCTGATTCCGATAATCCAGAACCAGATTGAGCAGCAAACCGCTGTCCTTGCCTCCGGAAAAAGAGACATAGATATGATCAAACTCCTCAAAGAGAAAATGCATCCGCGCTAAAAACGCATCATAAACATTCATATGCAGATACTCTCTTACCAAAAATACACCTCTCTTCTTCTGTCCTTTCCAAGAACCGGATACATTTCGATGAACTCACTTCGATTCTCAATTCCTCACTATCCATTAATGAACGATGTCTGTATCCAAATTCTCACTTTTTCTTTCGCAGTTTCAAGTCAATATTATTCTTTTCTGCTTCCGCCTTCAGCAACCAAGCAGTAAAAGCGCTTTTTCTTTGAGCGTCAGGTTTTCCAAATCGGATCTGTTCTCAATTTTTCCAAGTACCGCTCTCAGTTCATGAATCTTCAGAAGGTTTACTGCAACACAAAATAAGGTCTTTTTACGGCCATCATTATATCCTGCAAGAAGAGTGCCCAGTATTTCTACCTTTTCTTCCTGCTCTGCATTGTAAGCTTCAATCCCAATCTGCCGGGCCTTCTCTAAATCGCTCTTCTGGTTTCGATGTGAAATAAAAGAATCAAATTTGTCTATCTTCTCGTATTTTTCGCAGGGGTATTCATTGCATTGAAAGCAATACTCTATCCCATTATGTTCCATACTGCACCTTGCTATTTTACATGAGTGATTTTCCTCACCACAACCGAGACAATTTTTATTCAAATACATAGGGCAAAGCCCACAATTCAATCCACAGAAAGAAAATAATTTATTTTGTCGATGGAATCCTTTCATGCTGCCTCCCTAAACGGTTTACACACCTGTGTTTCCCTCTTTCCTTGTTTTTTATCATTGTAACATCTCCTGTGCTGCCAGGCAATTCCCTATAAAGAGAAATTACCTAATACAGACTGAATAAACGGCTGGGAAAAAAACATTACTACGCCAACCGTTACATATAAAAGATATAACTCACGTTCCTTGCAGCCAAGCCAGTTTAATTGTGGAAACCGATTAATAATCAATTTTCCTATTAAATATCCTATCATTGTACCTGCCACATTCGTTATCACATCATTTATATCGGTTGCGCGAAAGGTAAATATCTGCAGTATTTCAATACCCAGTGATGTCATCAGGCCCAAGCCCACTGTTTTCATCATACTTCTGTATTCGGGCCATAAGCATGGAACAAATATACCTAATGGGATAAAAAGCAAAACATTCAGATAGCTGTTCGTTATATCGGTCAACATCCCACGCAGAGGAATAAAGTTATGAGATAAAACGATTCTCATCCCTGCTATATTGGGAAATCCCACTAAAAAGCATATTGCAGCCAGATATAATGAAAAAAGTATATAGGCTGCCGTCTTTTTTATGTTATGAAATATAAATATATGATATAAAAAAAGAATCGGTATCAGTATCGCTGATGCAGCCGCAGTTTCTATCCCTGTTGAATATATTCTATACATAAACATCTCCATATGCACATCCTGTCTCTGTATTAAATAGAAGTATCTTTTCCGGCTTTAGCCGAATATATACCTCCTGCCCGGCCCGGCCTGAGAAATCCGCGCCTGTTACCATCGTCATATCCGGTATATCAGCCCCGGTGAGGAAAACTGCCGCTTCACGCCCGGTATTTTCTAAAATGCTGATTTTCATCCGCACTGCATGAGGATCGTCCGGTGCCGCCGGCACAATGTGTTCGGGACGGATACCTGCCTTAATGGGCCCCTGCAGTCCTCTTGCGTCCAGACCGCTTTTACCCATCGGAATACGGGCATTTCCCAGGGTCAGATAATGTTGTCCGTTATTTGAAATAAGCTCTGTGTCCCACACATTCATATTGGGTGAGCCTATGAACCCAGCAACAAACAGATTCGCCGGATTTCTATATATTTCCTGCGGTGTTCCAAATTGCTGTAAAACACCGCCGCTTATTACGGCGATGCGCGTCCCCATCGTCATTGCCTCCGTCTGATCATGGGTGACATATATGGTTGTTACCCCCAGCTCCCGTTGGAGCGTTATAATCTCCCGGCGCATTTCTGTGCGGAGCTTCGCATCGAGATTGGCTAACGGCTCATCCATGAGAAACAGTCCGGGTTTTCTTATCATGGCCCGCGCAAGGGCAACACGCTGGCGCTGGCCGCCGGACAAGGCCCCCGGTTTCCTTTCAAGCAGAGCATCCAGCTCCAGCTTTTGCGCCACTTCTGCTACCCTTTTCTCCCTTTCCGTTTTGCCGATATGCTGCATTTTAAGGGGAAAAGCAATATTATCTTTTACTTTCATATTGGGATAAAGGGCGTAATTTTGGAATACCATGGCAATATCGCGGTTCTTTGGCGGAACCTGGTTCACAGTCCTGCCGTCCATAATGACCTCGCCGCTGCTTATACTCTCAAGTCCTGCAATCATGCGCAGCAGCGTTGTCTTTCCGCAGCCGGAAGGGCCTACAAAAACTATAAATTCCCCTCTCTTTATTTCCATATCCATATCCTTAACAGCATGAACATCGCCTGGATACCATTTATTCACTTTGCTTATCTGCAGATCGCCTGCAAAATTCCTGTTTTCCATATATTAATCCCCTGTGTTAATCTTTCATTCCGGAAGATATAATGCCCTGCTCCAGATATTTCTGCCCGGACAGGAATATCAAAAGAGGAGGCATCAGTGTAATCAGTGATGCAATTAATGATACCCCGGCGTTATCCGCCGTGATGTTTGACATATATAATGACAGCGGCCAGAGCGCCTGGTTTTTTAAGAATGCCTGAGGCGCTTCTATTGCGTTCCAGTATTCCAAGAAGCCCAATACCACAGCTGAGAGAATGCCCGGCGCTCCCAGCGGAAGCCCAAATCGTAAAAAAGTCTGAAATGAGGAAGCCCCATCCACGGCTGCCGCCTCCATGACCGCCTCCGGTATGTCCATGAAAAAACGTGTCATGATGAATACCGGAAGCGTTGATGCCGCACCGGGCAGTATGACTGCCCACACGGTATCAATCAGGCCCAGTTTGTTCAGAACAAGATAGCTGGAAACCATGGTCACCTGAAATGGCATCAGCATCAGGACAATATACAAGGTATAGAGTATCTTTTTCCCGCGAAAATGAAACTTTGCAAATGCCCATGCCGCAGGTGCGCCCAAAAGGACATGGCCGAGTATGATTGGAAAAACCTGCCTGCAGGAATTCCAGAATACCGTAAAAAACTGGGGCGTATCCAATAATAGTTCCACATATGCCGCCAGAGTCGGATAACGCGCCATTACAGGCCATACAGCCGTTCCTCCCCTGCCCTCCAGGACAGGCGCAAGATTTTCAGACAGCTCTGCCCCTCCCATAAAGGTACCGGATATCAGCATCCAAAGAGGCAGCCATATAAAGACCGAAATCAATACAAGGGGCAAGCCAAGAAGCCATTTTTTCATATCCTATCTCCTCTGTTCATAATTTTTTGCAGCAGTAGTATTAAAATAAATACCAGAATTGCCATCATCACAGCTCCGGCACACATTTTATCCACATCCAGATTACCGTACCAGTTATTGAATAAATGCTGAAGCATGTAAATACTGTCATCCGGATAACCTCCCGCAATCAGATAAGCCTCCCTGAACACCTTAAAGGAATTGAGCAGCGACAGCACGGTAATGGTAAATAATGTGGGCATAAGATTGGGAAGCGTAATCCTCACAAACCGCTGGAGGCTTCCGGCGCCGTCTATCTGAGCCGCCTCATATAATGCCGGATTTATGGCGCTGAGTCCTGACAGCCACAGCACCATATCATATCCGAAATTCTTCCACAGATAAGCAAACACCAACACGCCAAAGGCGGCCTTACTTCCAATCCAGTCAACCGGAACCAAACCCCAAAGTGCAGTAAATGCATTGAGAAGTCCATTTTTATGAAAAATCACACGCCACAAAAGAACAATCGAAGCAACGGGAACCGCCATGGGTACAAGAAACGAGGTCTTGAAAATGCCGCGCTTTTCCCTGAAGGAGGCCAGCATCAGGGAAACAGCCAGGGAAAAGAGTAACAGAAGCGGTATGCAGACTAAGATAAATTTTGCTGTATTGGCTGCCGCCAGCTTAAACGCATGGTTTTTCAGTACTGCCAGATAATTTTGAAATCCCACAAACCGGTCACTGGCAGCCAGAAAAAAGGAACGGCGCAGAGCGTCCAGCATAGGAATCAGCACCATAATGCTCACGAACAGCAGGCTCGGCAGCAAAAACAGCCATGGTACCATTTGTTCCCGGATCGGAACACTGTATTCACGTTTTTTCTTCATCCATAATCCTCCCTTCACGGACATCGGCGGCAAGTGTTTCTTTCAGACAGTAAAAGAGAAAATCCACACATATCCAAAGACATGGCAGAAGATACATCGCTTTGCAAAAGGTCATATTGTGAGCAGAGGCTATCTTGAATGAAATCAGGCAAAGTGTCAGTGTATATGCCGCACAATAGAACATCATTCTTTTGTAAGAGCGTATGGATACCAGCATTGCTGCGGCTGCCGTAAAGGCAGAGGCACACACAGAAAGCAGCACTGCCATAAATGATGAGGTCCAAAGCTCCATATCCCGGAAGGCAGGCCCGGCCGCCATCCAGGAGACCATATTTTTTCCCTGCTCCTGGAACAGATTTCCCCAGAACTCAAAATCAGACCACATTGTGGGGACAAACTCGGAAGGAAACTCAGGCAGATCCATACAAAACCATAATACGGCCAATATACCGAAAGCGATTAAAAAATAAACAGCCAGCAGTAGGGGATAACGGCAAAGCCTTTTTCCATGCCTGGTCACGCGCCCAAGGATACCAATTGCCAGAATGATCGCAGGGAGCCGGAGTATCATGCCAAGTACCCATGCAAATAATGTCAGGTCAAGGATCCGTCCCTCCGGAAAACCTGCCGATGAGAGATACTGACCGGCCCTCTCCCCTGCTCCCGGACCTGTAAATGTCAACTGCATATTGGATAAGGGTTCTTCCGAGTCCGCCTGTGCCTGTAAGAACAACCTTGGTTCTTCCTCCTCAAATATGCCGCGGACATAGAACTGCTTTCCTTCCGCCTTTACCGGCACCCCAATCACATTGGTACTTCCCCACAGAGAGAATGCCAGACCGGTACTGACGGCACAGCCAGAGGCATCCGATCTGGCCGGATACGCACCGGCAGTCATCATGGAGGAGACAATATCGCCGCAGTCTCCAAAAGCGGCAACTATATCTGCCTTTATTTTCTTTTTATCTGAAGCCATTATCTCCTGTTCCGGATATGTCTGCCATAAGGTGACCTCCGGCTGGTTTCCTGCTCCATCCTGCCTTGCATACGTCTGCTGCCTGATAAGCTCTGAGGGGCTGACACCGCCCTTTTCCCATTTAATGCTCACACTCGTACAGTGACCGATGGCCGTACTATAGAAAGAACAGGCGAAACACCAAAGAACCGCCGCCAGTATTGCTGATATTGTCAACGCCCGGTAATGAGCAAACCTGTCAATTTTCAATGCGGACCCTGTCTCCTTCCGATATGATCTTATTTGAGCTTATGACTACCTGATCCGAATACGTAAGCGCGCCATCAACATACATCATCTGACTGTCTCTTTCCTTTACTGTTATATCTACCCTTGCAATGACCCATTCTGTTCCCAGTACGGAGCTTTGTCTGCGGAGTACGAAAACGTGGTCTCCGCCGGAATCACTTCTGAGTGCGGTAAGAGGCAGACAATTTTGATACGTCTCGCTTTTTCTGCTCAGAAAAAGCTGTGCCGGCATACCGGAAGTATAACCTCCCTCCGGCAGAACCGCAGTTACTAAAACCTGGTCCGACTCGTCCGGCGTGCTGATGGAATGAATCTCCACATCTGCTTTTTGTGTGCTTCCATCCAATTTGTAATGAAGCTCCCCCTTATCCCCGGCTGAAAAGCGGCGCGCTGAATCTTTATCCAGTTTTCCTTCAAAAACAAATCCTCTGTCAGCAGAGGAAAGTATGACTGCATCTTCCTCCTTCTTTGTTTTATCCCCGCGTTCCAGCGTCCTCACCACGGTTCCAGGGGCCGGAGCCAAAAGGCATCCCCCATTATCCAGAATTTCCTGCAATGCAGCACGCGATTTCTCTTTATCTGACCGCTCAGATTCACAGGTAATTCTGCCAATCTCACCTTCCTTCTGCAATACATCAGCCTGTCTCCGGGCATCTTCCAATGCTGCCTGCGCGGTCTCAACTGCCCTTCCCGCAGCATAAAGTTCTTCCTCCTCAGAATATTGGTTATCCTCTGACTCACGCCGGGCACGGTTTAACGCTTCTCTTGCAGTATCAATGGCAGCCTGGGCCTCACTGACTGCAGACTCAGTTGAAAAATCTTTTCCTTCCCTGACTGCTTCCAGCACTGTTTCTGCTTTATAAAGAGCATCTTTGGCTTTATCAATTTTACGTTTCCAGCGTCGCTTGATGGAATCCAGGTTATCGTCTGCCCTGTCATAGGACGATGAGTTATAGTCTGCTTTTGAAAGTTCCTTTTTGGCCTGGTTAAATGCCTTTTGCGCAATGGAAAGTTCCTCCTCCGCCTCCTTCAGCTCCTCCGTATAATCCGTGGCATCATCCGGCTGCTTCCCTGCAATCGCTTCCTTTATTTCGCTGACTCTCTGATTTGCCATATTAAGTTCCTCTTTCGCCTGCTCATACGCTTCTAATGCCTGCTGATAACTATCCTCTGAATCATCAAGATTTTCTGATTCCTCATCCAGCGCCTGTTCTGCGGCGCGGATGGCGTCCTCCGCGTCCTCCCTTACATTTTGCAGGTTTTCCCTCGCTTCCTTCACAAGTGCTTCTGCCTTCTTAATAAGATTCTTTTCCGCATCCGCCAGTGTTTCTTCAAGCTTTGTATAATCTTCTTTCAGCCGCATCTCTGCCCTGGCATACTTCGCAGCAATCCGCTCATACGCCTTTTTGGCATCCTCCAGCGTACGCTGTGCCTCAATCACATCATTGCCGCCATTGTTTGATGAAATATCCAATTTAAGATTAAGGATACGGATTTCTTCTTCCAGTTTCTTAATCCGTTCTTCTGCGGCGGGGACATCAAATTCTATCAGTACTTCGCCTTTTTCTACTGATTTGCCCTTCCCTGCATTGACGGAAACGGCCTTAAGGCCATCCGGAAGACTAATCCCTTTCTCCGATGACGCATGGATAATCCCCTCCAATTCAGCCCTGTTCATCAGCGTTTTGCCTGCCATCGAAGCTACCGAAACATGGGCGGTAGTAAAGGAATACGATACACGGGAAATAATTGTGCATACTAACATGAATGCACAAAATCCAATCATAAGATATACAGCCATGCGCTGCACACGGTCTTCTATGAGGGGCCTGTATTTCTTTCCGGAAATAAGCATGGCCTTTTGTTCTCTTATTTTTTCCCCAATATGTAAACGCATAGCTGTAACATCTCCTATCAGGTTAATTGAACACAATCATAATGATTCTGTCTGCCAGGTAAGAACCGTCCGCCTGCTGTTTCCCGAAACACAGTACAAAGTCACTGTCCCCTATCCTGTCTTTTTCACTGTCCTCCAAAGAGTAGCTGCTGCCATCTGATTTCACGGTTCCCTTTTGAAATACTGTGTCTTCTGTATAAGTAACCGTCATGCTGCCCCCATCTCCTGAAGATGAAGTGCCGTCCGCAAAGGGCGATGTATTAATCACGCACCCGGTATCCGAGCATTCGCCGGCTGTGCCGCTCAAATCAGCAGACTTCATCATGTCATTCGCATCTGCAAAGGTATCCATTGTATCTGAATCCCCGTTCCCGGCATCATCCTGAATTTGCAGAGGCGAATCATTTTGGACCGCTTCCTCCTGCTTCTCGGGGACTTCGTCCTTATCCTCCTTACTGACAATATTTACAGGAATACTTTCCTTTCGCTCTGCCACTTCAATTCTTTCAGTTTCCGTCTTTACATTTGACTTTGTACCATTACATCCGGTAACCAAAAGCATCCCCGCACAGATAGCTGCATATATCCCCATCATTCCTCTTTTCATGAACTGTCTTTTCATAGTTTTGGTTCCTTTCCATTGCATATATAAAACTTTTACATTTGTTCATTGATATAAAGACTGACACGGTCCTGAATTCTTTCAGCCGTTTCACGGGCGCTCTTCGCCCCTGAAAAATATTCCCGGGCCTCGTCCAAAATCAGTGATTCCAGCGTCTGATTGTCATTCTCTACATAGGCTGCGCTGCTTAAAAGCTGCTTTGTCAGCTCCACATCTTTTTCTATTGCCTTACCGTCTTCGTAAATCCACGTCCAGATGGATTTTCCAGCCACCGCCGCCTGTGTGACCTTATCAAACGCCCTCTGATGAATCGGAAGCGTCATACAGGACATCTGATGCTCCTCTGTCAATAGTGTCCTGACAAATTCCCATGCCCCCTCCTTCTGGATGCTGGACGAGGGGATTCCAACCTTCACTTCCGGTTTGATCGCATGGTATACACCACCGCCTCCAGGAAGTCCAAGAAACCTCACGTTCCCGTTGTAGTAATTTCTATACTGAGCGATGTGGTAAACGCTCAGCACAGTTTCATAGGCTGCTGCATAGGTATCGTTCATTTCCATCCCTACGAAGCCGTTCTGGCTGCTTTCCTGTATTTTACCGGCAAATTCCAGCATCTTTACAAATTCAGGCGAATCAAAAGAGCATTTGCCCAGGTTCCAGTCAATGAAACTGCCATCTGTCCGAAGCATGATTTTCAGGAAGGAAGTTCCGGACAGATTGTCTATGGAATTGGCCCCGTAAGTATCAAGGACCTTTTCCAGCTCCTGAACGGTCCAGCCATCGTTTCCAACCACAATATCTTCGTCGGCCAGCATAGTGGATACGGCTACTCCGTTTGTAAGATAAGGTAACTTTCCATCCAGGCTGATCGCTTCAAAGACATTTTCAAAATAATCCTCTTTCTGGATTTCCGGATCATTTTCTATATATGGATAAAGGTCTTCCAGGAGCCCCTTGCTTTGATAAATCTGTACAGACAGATTACTCATATCCAGAATATCCGGTATATCACCGGAGATGATCCGTGTATTAAGATTCAAAATGGCATTATCCCATTCCTCATTGGAAACATTCTGTTCATACGGGAAATACTCTGTCAGTTCAACCTTATACCTGTCGTTTGTTTTGTTAAAATCGGATACGGCCTGAACAAGGCCAGGGGTCGCGCTCAGGCTCACCATACTCAAAATCTCCCTCTCATCCACCCCCTTGGTCAGAACCGCCATTTCATATGATAATACCTCAGTCTGATTAGATGAGGCTGCCAGGACCACAAAACGCCCGTCCGTGCATTCTCCAAGATGAACCCCTGATGTGCCAAGTCCCATATCCGACCAGTTAAAGACCGGGCTGCCCTCCTGCGCGCCCGCTGCATACCCATACAAAACGGAAGAATTAAACCGATAGAAATCTTTGTTCACACCTCCGTACAGCCCTGCTGCTGCGCCCAGATAGATTTTATCTTTACTCCAATCCCGGCTCTTCATGTCCACTGTCAGCAGGTCATAGTTCATACGGTCCGGGGAAGTTGCACAAATACCAATCTGTCCCCCGGCAGTCGTTGTGGTTGTCATAAGATTTCCCTCATAGTCGAGAGAAAATAAGAAACTGCCGTTATTGTCGAACAGATAGACCAACGTATTTCTGCCTTTAGCAGCCACACAGATATTTCCCTCTCCATCAATGCTGAGGAACAAATCTCTTCCAACTGCCGATATGACTGAGGTGTCCATCACACCTGCCAGGTCAACCGACTGAACCTGTGAACCGCTGTTGTCAAATTTCCTTAAACTATAGACGCCGGCCTGTTCCAGGCAAACCGCCCAGATACTGTTGTCCGGGGCAAAGCCAAAATCCAGAAGCGAAACCGAGGCATCCAGCTCCAGATTCTGTTTCAAAAATTTACCGTCATCAATGTTCATTGCTGCCAGATAGGACGTGCCATCTTCCTCCAGACAGCACATATAGGCCATATCATCTTTGAGCAGAAGTCTTTCGATTCCTGTCACTGAGTCCGGAATATCAAAAAAGTCTGCAACATAAGAAGAATCCGGCTGCATGGCATCCATGCGGTTCCCGCAGGCTGTTATGGTAAAAATCAGTGCTGTTGTTCCCAGTATTGTAAAAATCCGTCTTAACTTCTTTCTCACAGCCACCTCCATACTCTAAAATTACCTCCTTTCATATAAAAATTGCCTGCTCTATCAGGCAGTTTAAGCATACCATTGATGAGCAGGCAGTTTTTTAATTTGAGATAATTGATTTTCTATGGAATGGTAAATGAATGATTAAGAAATTCCTAAGGCGCTGTGATAATGATCAGCCTTAGTCTGTCTGCCCAAAATCATTATTACAGACGTGGCAGACCGGACGCAGACTTTCATAATTGAACATAGGGTAAATAGAGTAGAGAAATAACAGCGAGTGTTATTTCCCTCTCATTGAACCGTACGTACGGGTCTCGTATACGGCTCTACAACCTATATTCCAACATTTCTTAGATAATAGTTTAAAGGATTGAGCAGTCCTGCTCCGTCCTTTATTCTTGTTTCCAGTACTTCCGGACTGATTATATAATTAACAACATTCATTCCGCTTCGTCTATACCAACCGAGCCTTGAGTTTGCTACCTTATATATGGCTTCATGGTCTAATCCACACTTATATTTCTGGTTTAAACAGCACAGATTTTTGTATATTCTCTTAGGCACTTTCCATTGTTTTAGTACAATCACCCTCATCTTGTGCCTTAGCCATGCTCCAAACTCTTCCACAAATTGTTTCATCATTCCGATTCTGAAATAATTAATCCACCCTCTCGCTATCTCATTCACTCGTTTAATTGTTTCAGCCAGCGGTCGTGCAATAGCTTTATTTCTTTTAAGGTATTCACTTAGCTTCTGTTTCAGTTTCTTTTTCTTTTCTGTTGTGGGTTTTACTTTCCATTCCCCTCCATGTTTGAGAAAAGTGAAGCCAAGATACTTACTTCTTGTTGGTCTGACTACTTTCGTTTCTGTAACATTAACTTTTAGGAACAGCTTTCTTTCTATCCATTCTGTTATGGATTTCATTACTCTGTTGGCTGCTTTTTCACTTTTAGTGAATACCATTGTGTCATCTGCGTACCTCGTAAACCGAAGTCCCCTTTGTTCCAGTTCCTTATCTAATTTATCAAGATATACGTTTGACAGCACAACAGACAGAGGGCCACCTTGTGGCACTCCGCTTATTGTTGCTTTTTCCAGCCCTTTTTCCATTGCCCCTGCTTTCAGATATTTCCGAATCAGGTGCAATGTGGTACTGTCATTCACTTGCTCTCTAAGAATTTGAATTAATTTGTCATGATTTACTTTATCAAAGAATTGCTCTATATCTATGTCTATCACCCATTCATATCCCTCGTTCAGATACTCCAGTGCTTGTTTTATGGCATCATGACAACTTCTTCCAGGTCTGAAACCATAGCTAAACTCACTGAATATTTCTTCATAAATATCTATAATTGGCTGAGCAATTGCTTGTTGTATTACTCTATCTAAAACCGTTGGAATCCCCAATGGCCTCATTTTTCCATTATCTTTCGGAATATAAACTCTTCGTACCGGTTTGGGCATATAGGTTCGGTTTCTGATTGATTGAACAATTTCGTCTTTGTTTCCTTTGATGTATGCACCAAGTTCCTCGACTTTCATTCCGTCAACTCCACCTGCCCCTTTATTCGCTGCTACTTTCTTATAAGCTCTGTTTAGATTTTCCTTTGATGTAATCACATCTATTAATTCCATTGTTGTTACTCCTCTTATTATCACAAAATTTATGCACATCACCCCTCTCGATCTAGACAGTATTCCTCGGTTACGTTCCTACTTTTCCAGTCCATCTGATTTCTGGCTAATGCATAATTCTCTTAATAACGATTCGTACTATAAATCGTTTCAGTCCTTCGGCTTTTACCCCTACTATGACTTCATCTGACTCCCTCCCCAAACCTTTTTCGACCATATCTTACGATATGTGGGTAGGGTCTCTCAAGGTAAGACACTAATCTTTCATTCCACAACCTCTTGATTTACAACTTCGGTTTACGTTTACCATTTGGGCTTCGGCTTGGTTTGCAGCCTTCCCCACCTAATCGCCTTATCAAGTTTCTGTTCGTAGGCTCAAGAACTTTGCTACACCACTTCCTCCATCTATATCATTACTGATACCGACTTGTGATTCGCTACACTTGGCGGTAAAAACCCGTGGCTGGACTTTCACCAGCAAGATTAGTGCCATGCTTGGCACACAAAGCCAGCGGAGCCGCCAGAAGCCACTTTGCTAATTTGGATGTTATTTATTGATTTGATAGAGAAAAATCACTCACGTCCGGAGAAATCAACAAGGACAAGATAAGCCTTGGCGCTGGGACAATCACGTAGCCATCCGCAGAAATGACATGGGTCACGACAGACGGCGACATGGAAACCATGAACCGCCTGACGGACGTAATCTTTACCATGAATATCCCCGCTGACCGCAGGAAGTTGTTCAGAATTCATCAAGCTACTTTACAGGCTTATGGGCTTGCCTTTTTCCGAGAAAGCCAAGCCAATGGACACATACCCCGACGTACTGGAATATTTTCTTTTCTCTATGACGGCAGAGTTTGGCGAAGTCATTCAAGACCTCATTACCGAAGAAATAGAATAACGAACCGCATAAGGCGGCGTTTCTCATTCCCACATCGATAGAACAGGAACGCCACTAATTTTTACTTTCATGTTATAGGGGCAAAAGAGTCTTGATTTACAAGGCTTTGCAGGCACGTTTTGAGCATGGCAAGGGAAAGATACCGTTAAAGGCAGTGCTTTTCAATGCCCCGTCCACCATAGACAGTGATGTTGACTGCCCAGACGATGCAAAAGGCTGGGCGCGGAACCGGCGCGTATCTGCCACACAAACCGCCTACATAGCGCAGGAGAACCGCGAGGACGGGGACGCAGCACAAAGGTAACAGGCTTGCGCCCCTACCCTTGCTCTAAAAGCAAGGGCGCACTTATATACCACATTGTATGTGGTATGTACGGTCTTGAAGACGGCGTTTTGTACCTAACGACACAAAAAGAAAACAGCGGGGAATAAAATTTCCCCGCACCCCCTTGTTATGGCAGTATGTTTATTTTGCGTATATTACAATTCTTTGTTTTGTTTCCACCGTTTTAAAGTTGGTAAAACTTTTTTGCAGTCTTCTTTCATTTCTTCTTTAGTTATGCCCGCTTGTTCTGCAAATTGTAGACTGTATTCTATATATTCTTCTAAAGTAGAAGTGCTATCTGTAAACTTTCCATCCTTAAAACAATATACGCAATAGTCATTATTTTTACTACCATCAGCATTTGTTCCAATAATTTCATCTTTTTCTATTGGCATACCACAACTTTGACACACTAATACTTTTTCCATTTTATCTTTCCCCTTTCAAAAATATAAAAATCATTCGCTAATTGCTGTTGATTAATTATAACAGACACAGGGCTTTTCCTAACTTTTCAATCTCTAATAAGTCTATTATATCTTTTTCACGATTTGTTATGACCTTATCAAGAGGCCCCTGGTCCAGCAGTTCCTGAGCCATACAGATCCCGCTTTCATAGTTGTAATCCCCGGACATCTCCCTGATGCACTCCCTTTTTCCTGGTAAATCCCACTGCCTCATCGGATTCAGCCCCCCATGTATCCCTCCCTGTCAGGAGGTCCCCTGCCGACGCAGGTCCCCATGGCCTTACCCGCCCCATAATCATCATATACAACACATATCCCATCATCGTAATCCTGGGCAAGCATCACCAGGGGAGCCAGGCTGTTCCTGATGATTTCCCTGTGTTCATCCGTTATGTTGATGGCGCTCAGTAGGATTCCGTCCACCTTTAAATTAATCAGTCTCTGTATATTCTTAAGTTCCAAATCAATGCTGTGGTCCGAATCCTTAATAAGGGCCTCATACCCCTGTTCCCGCAGATACCGTCCGATGCTGGTGACCACCCGGCTGGTAATCTTGGAATTCAAGGTAGGCACAACCACGCCCACCACATTGCTCTCCCTTGCCTTCAGCCTTGCAAATGCATTGGGCTCATAGTTGTACTCCCTGGTAATCTCCTGGATCCTCTGCTTTGTGGACTCCTTAACGCTTCCCCCGTTAAAATACCTGGACACCGTACTCTTTGTAACGCCCGCCATGGCGGCAATATCGTCCATTATTATGTTTCTGGGCATATACACACCCTTCTTCCTGATATCATATAGGGAACCGGGCAGACACTGGCACTTTTGCCCGGTTCTGCCTTTTGTGTTTGTATAGCAGAAATCCTTCTGTATGTCCTGCCTTTTTTACCGGCCATGACAGGATGCAGGACACCCTATCTTATTTCACTGCCAAAGGGCATCAATGCCAGCTTTGCAAGTTTGAACTGCTACAGCCCAAAGGGGATGCCCACGACCGTCATGCAGAGCAGGGCGCCTATGACAACCGATTCAATGGCAAGGGGCAGGCCTGAAACAACAAGCCAGATGATATTCAACAGAAAGGAACCCGCGCCCCTGCCGTATACACCCTCTTTCCCAAAGGGGAAAAAGCTCAGGCTTGCAAATTTGAAGCACTGTAGCCCTACGTGAATCCCTATGATCGTTACACCACAGACAGCCTGTCAGAAGCCAGCTCAGCCCGCTTATACATCCTCTGAATATAGACCATAAAACGTTTCCAAGACAGCCCATTATGCATTTCCTCCTTTTTCCGGCGGCAGTTCCGCCTTTAATTCATACAGACGGCTTCGGATACGCGTTACGCGCTGCTTCGCCTCCTCCACCTGTGCCTCAGCATCCTTAATCCTGGTCTGCACCATCCAGTCAGCAATGATGCCGTCAAAAAAGTAGTCCGCAAATGTAAGGAAGTCCCCCACATCCAGCTTGAACTCGCCGGGAAGCTCCACATCCAGAAGTTCCCGTTTCAGCCTCCTAAGGTGGGACTTGGCTGCTTCCATGGCGCGGCTTGCGTCATCCATCCTGGAATGCTTCATGAACGTACCGAACATACCGCCGCCAGGCAGGTCCCATACGCCCCATCCGGCTGCTTTTGACAGATACAGCCCTGCCTCCTCCAGGCTTTGCAGCGCCCTATCCGATGCAGTAACCGCCTCTGCAATTTCTTTCCTCATGTCCCTTTTCCCCATAACAATCTCCTTTCTGTCATCTGACATTCCTATGGTTAAAGCATGTGCGCGGCAGATGAATGGGGACCAGCTTCGATATTTAAAAAGACTTTTATCGTGGTCGGCATCTGCCACAATAAAAGTCTTGCACATTTCATTTTATACGGGTGCTTATTAAAAAGCACCAAGAAGACGATTTAAAATCCACCGATGGTGGTTCGCTGCTCCTTTTTATTGGAATGTATTAAATCACTGCCCTGATTCACTGTCAAATAAGTTTTCTTTAGTTGCCGTTACGACCTCTAGTGTATATATCCCAATAACTATCTGATTTTCTCTTACATAGTTGGAAACCTACTACCGTGACTAAAGCACCTATTCCTCTCGCAAGCCATATATTTATTTCAGTGCGTTCTAATACATTACATATGAATGTACCTATTCCTACCGACACAAACAGAATTATTAGTATTGTAATAGTATTAATCTTATTTTTCATAATTCACCTTATTTAATTTTATTCAACATATTCCTCCCATGAATCTGCTTCGTCCTGCACCAATTCATTCACATCAAAATGCCACAATTCAGGGTTTCGCAAATATAATCATTTATTGAGATATTTTCTAATATTGCCGTTACCGAGGCATCTGTTCCAATGAGAACCTTAGTAAAAAAATTCCTTTGGATTATATTTGAACCAGAAACCTCAAACGGTTAAAATTAACGGGCATGCCGTCAATTATAGCTTTAACGCCATAATCCATTTTGCTTTTGTTAAAATAGAATGTCGTTGAATCCTATTTTATTTGTTCCAAAAGTCCTTCCCAGACTCTAAGATTTCACTCGCAGGTAATATAATCGCCAAATAAGGCTTGGCTTATGAATTTTTTTATCAGCATTGCGGCTTCTTCTGCATTGGAAAAGAGAGAGGGGTGTCCTCCTTTCGGGAAAAGATATACGGAAGATTGAGAAAGCATAGAAGCCATTTCTCTATATTCTTCTTCCATGTTGTTTCGGCAACTTTCATCTTCCCTACTTCCCATGAACAGGATAGGCGTTTTTAATTCCTCCAACGGTTTATGAAATAGTGGACGCTTTTCCTCCGCACATTTCAATAATGCTTCTGTATCAAGGTCAACCACCTTTTCCCAGTCTGCTCCCTGGCACAATTCGTAGATTGCCTTGACTGTGTATCTTCTTTTGCCGCTTTCCTTTCAGATAAAAGGTTAGCGGAAAAATTCTCATTAAGAGTGCGCCCGTCAAAGCTGTCTGCTACGACTGCATGAAACAAGTCGGGGCGTTCCAACGCCGCATTGACCGCCGCCCATGCGCCGCCGCTTGTTCCGATAAGACTGACCTTTCCGTATTGTAAGTGTTCAGTAAGAGCAATCGTCTGTAAGGCTTCATCATGCCACATATCCGGCGAAAAGTTTTCTACTCGGTCCGACTGCCCGTTACCCAAAAAGTCAATCAAAATACATCTAAAATTTTCTGCATACAGCGGCATAAGAAATTCAGACATTTTTGAAGAAGCAGTATTGCCATGTAGGAAGATAATCGGCTCGCCTTGTCCGTATTCTTCATAAAAAATGGATTTATCTTGATATTTGAAATATGACATACACGCACCTACCTTTCTTTTGTTTTATCTATCATGTTCAGAATCTCCAGAGAGTAACCGATTGGTTACTCTCTGTTTGATATTATAGTAAACGACCGATTACTTGTCAAGCGTGTTTTGTATTTTTTATTTATCAGTCTCTCAAACTAAGAACTACACGGAATAAACTACTCCTAAACATTGAATTATATTTCATACACATAAAATCACCCAAAATGTTGAATGATATCGGGTGAAATGATAATGAATGCAATGGAACAAGACAGTTTTACTTTCACGCATTGGGGCTTGCTCTCAAAGACGCCAGAGAGAGAAAAGAATGGACGTTTAATCTGTAATGTTTGTTACAAGATATTCCGTAGTTCCATCTGAAAGAGTAAAATGTATAATTCTAAGCAACAAGTGAGTTTTTGCACTTCTGGGCTTATAAATCATCTATCTATCCAACTTACTGTTATCAATGAGCTTCTTGAATGACTTTGATAATCTCATTACGAAAAATATGCGATTATTGACTAATTTTTGAAATAATTCATAGAATCGATGCCTCGATTAAATAAAAAATTGATTATACTGTGATTTTTAATTTCATAAATAAATCAATATGCTTCATCGCAGACTCCCGCTCGTTCATCCGGTACTTTCCTATATGTGCGTCAACTACAAGGCCTTCCATAACATCATAAAGCATAGATGCTGAAGTCACAATAAAAGCCGATAACCACATCGGATAGATGGGGTATCGGCTCTGCGTTTACGTCTGACTCTACGTTTCCTATGATTTTTTAATTCAAGCTCCCGTCACCAGCCATTAGGTTAGTCATTTCTTCAATCCTCTCTACTGGAAACGGTGGCAATGCTACGGGTTTCATGGCGATTGACATCAGTTTCATCGGATTATCATCAGCTGCTATGCGATTAGATGAAAGTTGCCCACATCTACGGCAACGATGGATAATTGCCCATTCTCCATTTTTTCGGACCCATACCGCGATTGGCTCCATAATGCCACCGCAATCAGACTCACGATCTCCAGGTTCTATATCCACATGGAGACTTTGTAAACAATTCGGACAATGATTGCGATGTTCACTTCCAGCACCTGCCGGAATTACAAGTCTACCACAAACTTTGCAGGTAAAACTATCATTACAAGCATGAGTTTTGTAGTACCCTTTTTCGTATTGTTTTCTTTTATTCTCTCTATTCATGTATTTTATCCTTCCAAAAAAATTATAATGATAATAATTTTATGGGAGGCTTGGTAGAGATTGGATTTACACAAACCTCCCGGCTATAAAACAAGCTCCGATAACATAATTTTCATCCTCCAAATTCTAATTTGTTTTTATAAGAACAACTTTAGTTGAACTTTTTTTAATTGTATGACTATTTTCTTTGGCAACGATTACTCTTAAGTCTTTTTCAAAAATAAGCTTTTACTGTTTTCGTTTTGGACACTTGCAAACAGGACACAAAATCCATTTGTATTTCATATTTGAATATCCTCATTATTTTGTAGTTTACTTGTGGCATATTTTTCTATAAAACAATCAATATGTGCTGTAAAAATATCTGCAATTTTTTCTTTTTCCTCATTGTCTGATGTAGCATCTGAGATGCTCAACAGCAGATAGAAGGGAGCATAGAATTCGACTGCCATTTGTTTGGGGTCACCTTTACGCCAAGTCCCTTCTTCCATCATTTCTCGAAATAAATCTTCAATAAAATCGACAGGGCCACGCCCTAAAACTTTTTGATATAGATTTGTCGCTTCTAAATTTCTATACTGTTCTAATGTAAGTATTTTGCGAAAATTGCAGGCAAATTCATCGTTTGTCCAGTATTGAAATTGCGATTGCATATATGCCTTAACACTTTTTGTAGAAACATTCCTAAAAAGTTTGGTCGCTCCATCAAACTCTTTTTCAGGAACACCTGCTTTTCTTGAACGCTCGATATCTAATTGACACAAACGTTCAAAAATAGTATCAAAAATATCACGCTTATTTTTATAGTGTTTATATAATGCACCTTTTGTTATGCTCAATTTCCCAGCTATTTTACTCATGGAAACAGCTTCGTAACCATCTTGTGCAAACAGGTGGAGAGCAGTTAGTAAAATTTTTTCCTTAGTATTTGACATTCTCAGAACCTCCAAAAAGTCACCGATTGGTTACTCTCTGTTTGATATTATAGTAAACGACCGATTACTTGTCAAGCGTGTTTTGTATTTTTTATTTATCAGTCTCTCAAACTAAGAACTACACGGAATAAACTACTCCTAAACATTGAATTATATTTCATACACATAAAATCACCCAAAATGTTGAATGATATCGGGTGAAATGATAATGAATGCAATGGAACAAGACAGTTTTACTTTCACGCATTGGGGCTTGCTCTCAAAGACGCCAGAGAGAGAAAAGGATGGACCCAGGAATATGTTGCAGAGCTTATAGAAAAAAACTCTCACACCATTATGAGGATTGAGAACCCATCTTATGTATAGCAGAAAATCCCTCGGAATCCCCAATACTATAGCTTCTGGCAATCTTTCCCAGCTCCTGATAATCCTCCATGTCTATGCTGGTTGCAACCTGGGGCAACATAGTCTCCAGAAGGCGATTAATTGTTAGCAATTCTGCCTTCTTCAGTTTCTCCAAATACTGCGAATAGGCAGTTTCTTGCTGTAATCGGGCCAGGCACTCAACCGCTGTCTTACGCAGACGTCTATGTGGATAGACTGGAAAACATACGCTTCCGCGACTTTGATTTTATTTATCAATTTTAACATCATTTGAATATCATCTAAAACAGGCGAGCCCGGTTAATGTCCGGTACTCGCCTTGTTCTATTTTAATTTGACCGTGGACATGGACGTCTATTCCATCTTCCGTCTTCAAATCCTACCGTATACCCATCGTTAAACCCCTCTCTGTATGCCCAGCGTCTTTCATTCGCACAAGGATCCCAATTGTCGCCCCAATTACCGCCCCAATTGTTTTCTCCACCAGTACTGCACCACCATGGACAACAACAGCAACAACAACAGCAACCGCAGCTATTACTATTACTATTACTATTACCACAGCATCTGCAACAGCATTTGCAACAACATCTACAACAACATCTACAACAACACATTCTTTACTCCTCCTTTTAATATAGGTTTGTACTATACTATATGGGACGATTAGACAAGGTGTTACTTCTTAATATCATTTTTATTATAAGTAATCTTAATTCGACCTTTTTCGTCATAATGTATTGTTTTTCGCCATATTTTTTCTTGAACATCCATTTCCTGCCATATAAGTTTACTATTGTGACAATTAGGAGGGATTAGTGTGAAAGAAAGTAGAGGACAGCCAAAAAGTGGCGCACTAATCTAAGCTGTCAAGAAATGGCAACTTTTTGAAGTGTTCGATTTTGTATAAGTCGCTTGGATTCCATGCTTCACCAGTTGATAACATCTGGTAGATTGCAGTAAGAATCATTGGAGCGATAGCAACTATGGCTCTTTTCTTGCCACGGCGTTTCATAAGAGATTCTTATTTCTTTTTGTAGTAAGGAGACTTTTCGGATTTAACGGCTGCATGAGCACATTGTACTAATGCAGGTTTGAGGTAAACTCCAGCACGTGCGATCCGAACAGATTTCTTCTTGCCACCAGATTCATTCCTGCCAGGGACTAAACCAGCCCAACAGCATAAACGTTTAGAAGAACAGAATTGAGACATATCAATACCTGTTTCGGAGATGATAGTGATTGCACTATCACGTTTAACACCCGGAATAGTCATTAGGAACTGGATAGCATTTTCATAATCAGGATCAGAGGAAATCATAGATTCTATCATAGAGTCTATATCACAGCTGTGATATAATCCATATGTGCACGGACGAGGCGCATACGATATTTCTGGGAATCAGTCATCTGATATCCTTCAATGGATTCAATCACAGCATCTTCTTTGGATTTAAGACTTCTAAGAAGCTTAGAAGCGATTTCTTCATGGTTGATAGAATTGTCAGCCTGCTCAAGCAGGTAATCAATAATGGATGTGGATGACTTCCCAAAGACATCGGAAACACCAGAATCTAAAGCGACATTACAAACAGTAAGCGCATTCTGATATCGATTCTTTTCACTGGAACGGCAGGAAACCAATTTGTAGCGATACCTTGTATATTCTCGTAAAATACGGATTTTCTTACAAGGAATGTAGCTGCCTTTCACAAGTCCGAGACGGAATCGGTCCCCAATCCATTTAGAATCTTTGGTGTCATCTTTGTTACCTTCACAGCCTTTACCCATTTTGGATTAGCAATGGTAACATTGATTTCATCTTCTAAAAGATTAAAGGCAGGGACCCAGTATTTACCAGTGGATTCCATGCAGACATTATGACATTCATTTTCAAGAAGCCATTGCTTGAACTCAAGAATTGAGTGGTTGAAGGTGGAAAAACGTTTCTTTTGATAAGAAGGTTCGATACCACCAGTAGTCTTGACGATTGTGGCAACGAGAAATGATTTGTGAACATCGACACCACAACAGGTTAGGTAAGTAACTTTCATAGTCATACTCCTTTCGTGAAAAAGATAAGAAGCCATTGACTGAACTGCCACACAATTTAGCCAAGGCGTTAAAACAATTCTTAGTGTACGGGCTCATGGCGCCACTTATTTGTGCTTGAAAAGGCAGGACTTACACTGATTAGTATGCTGTCTAAAACGAGAAAGAATTTACAACTCCTCCTCCCGTGCTTTGTAGTGTAGCTTCTTGAAGCTATTATCTCATGGAGTAGAGGGCTTGAAAATCTTTCATTACTATCTGTGCCGCGCCCGAAGGCGCGCGGAATGGAGATTAGTATGAAATACGAAAGAGAAACCAGTAACCTGCTTCGGCGCTATGAAATAATTGATTTTCTATGGAATGGTAAATGAATGATTAAGAAATTCCTAAGGCGATATACTCCTCTTTCTTAGATTTATCAGTTCAAAAACATTATCCATAATCTCCTTATCCCGTACTTCTAACATCAGCCATTTCTGTCCGTTGCTTCAGAGATGGAGCATCGCCGTTTGTATAAAGCATATTCCAATCCATCCCAATATCCCTCCTACTCTTTTTTTTCCAACGGTATAGGCTTGACCCAAATTTCCATACAGGCCATATCTTTTAAGGCACGATAATACTTTTCTGCTGAGAATGGCTCCGTTGTTAAGCTGTGATGCGGCAGCCATGTACCAAAAAGGTATTTTTCACCCTGATTCAAGGCAACCGTTACCAAATCCTCAAAATTTTCTGCTTCAATCCTGCAAACGATGTATTCTCCCGCAGGGAGTTCTCTCTTTACAAAGTCTCCCTGCTGTTTATCCGGGATATTTCGAACAAGACCTCCCGCAAAATACGTGAAAAGGCCCTGTGCCGTATCTTCCGTATGGGACATTCCCATTTCCACATTTGTATCGAAGTCTTCTGCGATTGACGTCTTCTTCATATGGTAGCGTTTCCAGAGCTGTCCCGGCACATCTACACCTGTGCTTTCACCAGCCGGAATTTGTTCAGAAATACAAACTTCCGTTTCCAAGCCGAGATAAACTTCCGGTTCCGCCAACGTTTTTCTCTGGATTTCCAAGACGATATTTCCTACCACCTGCGGAACCCCTTCATCTACTAAGACGTAATTCATGGAAACTTCCGGCTTGTCGAATGTGTTGAGCATTGGTAAATCTCTCCTGTACTCTTCGGGTGTGATTCCATACGTTTCCTTGAAGGCCCGCGTAAAATTTGCATGGCTTGTAAAGCCATAGTCCAGGGCAACGTCAAGTATTCTCTGTTCGGTATTACCCAGATTTTCAATCACCTTTGCCAGGCGGCGGAGCTTCACATATTCCTGAACCGGTTTATTTACCAGCCGCTTGAACAAACGCTGAAAGTAGAAAGGGGACAGGCCAACGATATTTGCCAGATTTTCCGTACAAATTTCTTCTGTTAAGTGTTCCTCGATAAAAGTTAAGGATTGTTCGATTGCTTCCCATGCGTACATTGTTGTACCTCCTGTATTTGATGTTCACATTATATCATCTTATTTTTTACCGGGCTTATCACACAATGCGCTTTTTTTCAGGAAATCGCTAGGTCTCTGTCCACAGCAGTGAGCCGACATTAAATGATATTTTCGTGGATATAACAGGGAGGACGCTGCAATGAAATTAAGAAGATTAGTCTGCGGCGATATTCACTTCCAATGGAAATATGGCTTTTACTTTATTTATTTTGTTTTGACGGTGATTTATGTCTTCGGCATTACAGCTTTACCGGATAACTGGAAACACAATGCAGCCGCCATTATGATTTATTCCGATCCAGCAGCCATGGGGCTGTTCTTCATGGGAGCGATTGTTTTACTTGAAAAAAGTCAAAAACCTACCGAAAATTTTACGGTTCTTTCCATTTATGGCCTGCATGAATTTAATAACAGGGTACAGCCAGAACCCGTTTTTGGATTTGGTTCTTGTTCTTGCGGCAAATTTTGTATTATATCCGGCAGCACATAAGATGGTATCAAAAATGTGGCGGAGTATTGGAGGTGTGAAAGTTTGAAACAAAAAAGTAGAGGTAAGCCAATAAAAAAGAGTATAGCAAACAAGCCCCTCACAAAATGGTGTTGGCAATAATCATAAATTATAAGGACAGACTTAGATATAACAATTATTAATCGTTTGTAATTGTATATCCTCTAAGTCTGAGAAGTTCAAGAGCCTGTGACTTTGTCAAAACTCTTTTCTCATTGACAGGTCGGTGCCCTAAGAAACCATCGGGATTATAAGGTTCAAGTTTGCTTAACATGTTCCAGATAGCGGTCAGGAGCATTTTGCAAACAGCGATGATTGCTTTCTTATGTCCACGATGGGATTTGATTCTGCGATACCTTTCTTTAAATTCAGGATGCTTTTTTGATTTGATGAGTGCGTTTGCAACCTGGACGAGAAGAGGTTTCAAATAACAGCCGGCGCGGGAAATGCGTCTGGATTTCACTTTTTGGTTGCTCTGGTCATTCCGTGGACAGCAGCCAGCCCAGGAAACAAGATGTTTGGATGACGGAAACACGGACATATCCGGACCAATCTCAGAGAGAATGGCAATTGCGGTCATCGGATTTTTATCAAGTCCCGGAAGGGTGTAAAGCAGCTCCAAAACAGCGGAGAAAGGTTCTGCAATCATCAGAATCTCCCGCTCGATTTCTTTCCTGTGGGCTTCGAGCTCATCGATGTGTGCGAGACATTGACGAAGTTTGACAGCCTGCTCAGAGGAAATCGCACCGTCAACAGCAGCCTGTATTTCATCAAGCGGGGTTTGACAGCGGGCATCTACAAAGGGGGCAACATCGAAGGTTTCACCAGGATGATCAAGCATGTGGTTTGTGATGGATCTGGAAGATTTGCCAAAGACATCACTGAAGACATCAGCCAGTTTCAGGTTGGATACCGTAAGACAGTTCTGTGCACGGTTTTTCTCACCAGTCAGCATGTTTGTAAGCTTGATACGGTAACGGATCAGGTCACGGAGTTGACGGATTTCAGGCGATGGAATGAAACTTGGTTTGATCATATCGCACATGAAAAGGTCACAGATCCATTTAGCATCTTTGACATCGGTTTTGTTACCTTTTTGCGGCTTGGTGTATTTCGGGTGAGCCAGAGTAACAAGATAGGTTTTTTCAAGGATGTTGAATACGGGGATCCAGTACTTGCCAGAAGATTCCAGACAAACTTCGAAACAGGAGTAATTGGCAAGCCATGCAGCTAAATCTCTAAGACCTTTGGAAAAGGAAGAAAAGCGAGCCTGTTTGTACTCGGTGCGTCCATTTGCATCGGTAATCCCGATACAGGCATAGATCCAGGTTTTGTGGACGTCAAGCCCACAGCAGTTGTTACGAAATATTTTGAACATGTAGTCCCTCCTACAAAAAAGAATGGTAGGGCTGGCAGTGACTGGCCATCCGGCGAAATCGAGTCAACTTCGGAAGAGATAAGTTTACGGGCTAGGTCAATGCGCCAATCATTGATGCCTTAACGGATGGCCGACACCATATAGATATGCGGGGTTGCCGCTATACAGCCCCGCCACTTACCTCCTCGGGTTGTGTAGTGTACCAGCAGCCTACAGGAAGAGGATAACACAAAACAGGAAAGAAAGGACGTTGGGATTGAAACTGTTTCATAACCCCATTGGTGCCTTTCGCAGAAAGGTGGATTATAGATATGAAAAAGGTATTTAACAGCATAGGGCAGGTATTCCAACAGATAAAAAAGGATCCCATGATGCTTGCAGCTTGTTTCACCCCGTTTCTGGTTGGCGCCCTTATTAAATTTGGAATCCCATTGATAGAAAAAGCGGCAAAATTTTCTTTACAGCCCTATTATCCGATGTTTGACTTGTTCCTTTCTATCATGGCGCCAGTGCTTCTTTGTTTTGCTTTTGCCATGATTACCTTAGAAGAAATTGATGATAAAGTTTCCAGGTATTTTTCAATAACTCCGCTTGGAAAATCAGGGTATATTTTTTCAAGACTTGGAATGCCTGCAATTCTGTCAACGGTTGTTACATTTATTGTGATGGTAGTCTTTTCATTGGAAAAACGGTCCGCCATCATGGTTTTAGGCTTGTCCGTTTTAGGGGCGGTCCAGGCTATCATGGTGGCCCTGATGATCATTACCCTTTCCGCTAATAAACTGGAGGGAATGGCAGTTACAAAACTGGCTGCACTTACATTACTAGGAATACCAGCCCCATTCTTGCTTGATGGTTACTGCCAGTTTGCGGTTGGCTTCCTTCCATCATTTTGGGCAGCTAAAGCCGTACAGAGTGAGGCGGTTCTTTATTTTCCCATGGCTTTGGCGGCAGCTTTAATCTGGTATTATTTCCTTATAAAATGTCTGTTTTAGAAGCTGGCAGGATAATCAACTTCCCCATTCTGCATAGGACGGGGCAGATGATTTAAGACAACTGAAAGGAGGTGAATTAGGTTATGAAGCAATACTGGTGGATTATCATTGCCGCGGTTTTGATTGTCGTTGGCTTACTAAAAATGGTTATTATGAAAAAATACAATGATAAAAAGAATCCCAAAAAGCGTCCACATAATGATGGAGATTAGTCAGCCGTACATGGGCCACAGCACCCAGTCTTGTTGCGGGTGCTGTGGCCCATGTATGCGACAGGACGCTGTTTATGCGGGAAAAGTACAATCTTGCCGCTTGATTTCCGTGCCCGAAAAGCCCTGTTATACAACGTCTTTTCGCCCCTGCCGTAACAGTCTGAGTTGACTTGACATTTACAGCAAATAATCTGTACTTGACATAACCGTTGCAAATCTACCATTCAGTGAAGCCATATATACATCATTGATAAAACTTGCAGGCAGCTTTCGACCGTTCCATTCTAAGTCTTTTGTTGCACAAGCGTCAGATATAAGAGTAACCAAATAACCAAGATCTTTTGCTGCTCTCACAGTCGTATCTACACACATATGTGTCATCATTCCACACATTACCAAATTCTTTATTGACAAAGAGGTTAATTTTTCTTGCAATGTTGTTTCATGGAAGCCATTAGGCGTATGCTTTACAATAATATATTCTGAACCTAAAGGTTCTATCTCCTTATGAAGTTGAACGCCTTTCGTATTTGGGAGAAAAAAAGCTGCGTCCTCTGGTGATATGTGTTGTACATAAAAAACCGGGAGTTTCCTTTCTCTAAAATGTTTCAGCAGTCTTTTTGTGACCTTTAATGCCTGTTCTGATTGAAAAAGCTCACATTTCCCTTGTGGAAAATAGTCATTTTGAACGTCAATTATTACTAATGCAGTATCCATTTTATCAAATCCCTTCTACATTTCTATATGATAAAATAATACATGAAAGCCGCCAGCAAGTAAATTACTTACTTTTTCGTGCATAGCGTCAATAACAAATTCCTTTTTCATCAAGAATTTCTGACATTCCGTGTTTTACCATATACTCTATACCAATACCCTGCATTATCTCAATCGCTGATAGCATTTTTAAGCCCATATCAGTTAGAAAATATTCTACTTTGAGAGGATAACCAGCGTAGGATTTTTTCTCGACTAAGCCAAAATGTTTTAATTCTTTCAGTTGCTCCAAAAGCATTTTTTGACTTATTCCATCAATGCTATGTAACAAATCAGAAAATGAGCACGAGCCTTTCCTCAAATTAAAAATTATAATAAGTTTCCATTTGCCCTTTACCATATCGTGAACCAATTCTAACGGACATGTAAATTCACTGCGAATTTTCAAAATGCTCACCACCTTTTTAATGTATTATATAATCGTCTGATTCCCCGCCTGTTCTATCAGGTCAATCGAAATGGCAGATGTATTAAAATCGCTAAGATGCTGTGACAGAGATTTTGGATGATGCTGATGGGATTTCAATAATGAAAGCAGTGCGTCCATTACTGCTTTCAGCCCTTATCTGTCCGCCATGCAGTACAATAATATTTTTTGCAATAGCAAGCCCCAGGCCGGAGCCTCCTGTTTCGCTTAATCTCGCATTACTTAAACGGCAGAATTTATCAAAAATCACATTGAGCTTATCCTCCGGAATTTCCCCATCATTTTCAAATCGAATCACCGTCCATTCTGAAAGCTCTCTGGCTGAGACTTTAATAACGCTGTTTTCCTCACTATAAGAAATGGCATTTTTCAGGATATTATTAAACACTCTGGCCAGCTTATCAGAGTCTCCATATACAGATATATCCTCATCCACATGATTCTCTATGATTTTTCCGCATGCATTCAACTGTGGATACAACTCATCTGAAATCTGAGCAATCATATAGAAAAGATCAATCTTTGCCTTATGAAGCGGAAGTGATTCTGAGTGGCTGCGGGTAATCTCAAAAAACTCATTCACCAGAATCCTGAGCCGGTTCGCCTTTTCCCATGCAGTGTGGATATATTTTGCTTTCTCCTCATCGGGCATATCCGGTGTTTCATCTAAAAGGCTGAGATATCCTATCACAGATGTCAGTGGGGTCTTGATATCATGAGCCAGATATACCACCAGATTATTCTTCTGCTGCTCCGCCCTCTTAGCCTTATCCGCCCGTTCTGCAAGTGTCCGCTTTACATCGGCCAGTTTATGCTCCACACTCTCCAGTTCCGGAGACAGGGAAATCGCTGCCCTTTCCTCCATAAGCTTGTCAATCCCTGTTACTACCTCATCAAAATATCTTTTATATGTGTCCAACAGCATGTGGAACAACAAAAAAACAAATATGATTATGACCAACGCAAGAATAAACTGCATATTGACAGTCACTATCTTGAAATATAACAAATCAGCTTCCATCTCACTGATTGAAAGACTGCGTGCAAACCACCTAACAATCGCATCTGCCAGGTGTCCACGTGTCAGCATCCGCAGTCCAAAGACCGCAGCAACTGCTCCCACTGTAATCCGTAATCCTCGGATAAACGTAATACGGCCGAGTTTTGAATAGTTGTACTTTGCTTTTTTAAATTTCACCAATTTTATATCCTACCCCCCAAACCGTTTTTATATATCTGGGATTTTCCCCGGTATCCTTCATCTTCTCACGTAGATGGCGGATGTGTACGGTAATTGTATTGTTACTCTTGGTATAATATTCTTCCTGCCAGACTTCATGGAATAATTCTTCGGCACTGACAACACTGCACCTGCGCTCTAAAAGAATCCTTAATATGGAAAATTCCGTGGGAGTCAGTGACAGCGCCTCTCCATTAAGCCGGCATTCATACGTCTTAATGTTCATTGTCAATCCGGCATATTTAAAGATTTCATTCGCTGCCGGAACCACTGCTCCCACATTGTATTTCTTGTAACGGCGAAGCTGGGCCTTTACCCTTGCTACAAGCTCAAGAGGCAGAAACGGTTTTGTAATATAATCATCTGCACCAAGCGTGAGCCCGGTAATTTTATCCGTCTCTCCATCCTTTGCCGTAAGCATGATTACCGGATATGTGTACTCCTTACTTCGTATGGACTGACATATCGAAAGTCCACTGATATCCGGAAGCATGATATCCAATATAGCCAAATCAAAGTCTGTACTCCCAATACAGACAAGGGCTTCCTCCCCTGAATAAAACTTGTATACATCCATATTTTCATTTTGAAGATATACTTCAATCAAATCCGCAATTTCTTTCTCATCATCAACAATAAGTATTTTTTCAAGCAAAGCATGACACTCCTTTCAGATTAAATCATATACATTATACCGGATCCATAACACTAATGTGTTTATATATAATGGATAAATGATTAATTATTTCCTAAGATACACACAATTTCCATTTTATCTATGTTGGAGAAATCTGATATTCAGGTTCCCAAACTGTTGGCTGGAGCCTTAGTTTATAAAAAAGCTGCCTGAAAATCAATTCAAAACCTCCTGTGGAATTCGCATGCTAGCTGTAAAACTCCAAATTATATTTTGTTTGTTCCAAAAGTCCTCCACACAATCTAAGACTTCTCTCGCAGGTAATATAGTCGCCAAATAATGCTTATCCAAAATTTCTTTTTAGACGTAAAAAACGCTCCATCCGATAAATATCATATCAAAATGAAGCGAATTTTTCTTTTCGGATAATATATGATTTTTAACGCAATTTCTTACGATTATCCTGCGAGCAGTTTTACTTTTAAGTCACCTCCGCAAAGTTGCCCCGATATAATAGTTTATTAGCGATTACAGCAATAGACTTTAATTGCTTCACCAAAAAATTCCGCAACATTCCATGTGGCAAATCTATTGATATACTCGACAAATCGTTCATCTGTTTGATAGAGTTCGCCCAGATACATCAGCATATCATCAATATGATCGTATTTTTCGCAAGAGTATTCGCTGCATTGGAAACAGTATTGGGCGCCGTTGTGCTCCATGCTGCACCTTGCGATTTTGCAGGATTGGTTTCCCTCACCGCCACCGCAGCCGGGGCAGTTTTTATTCAGGAACATGGGGCAAAGCCCACAATTCAAACCGCAGAGAGAAAATAATTGATTTTGTCGGTTGTCTACCTGCAAACGGTTAGGATAGGCTCTGATAATGCTTGACCTAACACAGTAGGAAATTTGAAAATTTAAAACTCATATCTTGTACCACGCGAGAGCAACAGGCCATCTGTTAATTCCACTTGCAGTATGATGGTATTTTCATCGTTAAAATCAGTATGGCCGTTATCAATCCATTCAGCAAAGACTTTTTTCAGCTTATCAGCAATCTCACAATTCTCTTTTTTCCCGAAATAGCCCAGACTGACGCCATTCCCGTGTGCTGTAAACCACTCGCCGGCGATTGCAACAACAGGGTTATCTTTTATATGTTTCATTTTGTTTGAGAGTGCATGGGTAATGATATAAAATGCACCATTTTCGTAATAGGCATTGACGTATCGCACATAAGGCGTTGCATTTTCCGTTGTTGCTAATGATATAATTGTATCTTTCCCGAAACGCTCAATCATGACCTGTTCTGCTTCTTGACTAAATTCTTTCATTGAATTATTCTCCTTTTAAAATACACTTTTCTACTCTGATCAAATTCCAGATAAACCGGAAGCTATATTGTTATCGAAAATGTTTCAGTACCATTGCTGAGTAATTATCATATTGCTGAAACCCATATCGTTCATAAAACGCAATCATTTTAGGATCAGACGGCATAATTTTGACATAAAGGAGGTTTTCAAAGCAACTCATAATCTTTTTCATCAATTCATCGCCAATATGATGCCCCTGATATGCAGGGTCTACCAGAAGATAATGTAGAAATGCAACTGTTTCGCCATCATCAAGCGCCCGTACCAGTCCAATCAGTTTGTTATCATCCCATGCTGAAATTACATGTGAAGAATTTAGCATTGCCCCAACAAGTTTATCCGGGTAATTCCCGGACTCCCATCCCACGGACAAAAACAGTCTTTGCAGTTCTTTCTCTGTAAAAATATGGGTGTCTTTATACTCAATTTTCATACCACAATCTCTCAATATTTCTTATTTAATTTTCTGCTACTCCTTGACCAAGTTTGACTTAATGAAAGACTTTACTTGTTCAAATACATTATCAGTATCTTTGATGCCTAACATAGGAATATTCAAGTTTTCCGCCTTTATTCGATTGCTAAGTTCGCTCATAAAAATACCTTTACCGCTTATCTCTTTGTTAAAATCTGATGTGGTTTCAACACCGCAGTTCGGCGAGCGATTTGCACCAATAATCCCGATTATCTCAAAGCCGTAGGCATTGTATTCCGTTATTTGTTTCATCACATAGTCAACTTGAGCCATTAGCATTTTGTAAGATTTCGCTTTTTGCATTTCCTTACGAATGCGGGTATTTTCAATGACAACGGGAACATCTGCCCCATCGTTATTTCCTCTATTAAGCCCTAAACAGCAAAGTTCTGGACATGGCATTTGGACAATGCCAATATCAGCATCAAGAAGAATTTTTATTACATCCTTAAAAGCTGCTGGAAAAACGGCTGTCCCGTCAGATATTGAATTTTGATTTAATATACAATGCGCTATAAAAATAACTTTTTTGCTTCGACCGTCCTCAAACATAAATTTTCCTCTTTTTAAGCCCAAATTTGTTTTGTCGTGTTACTCAGCAAGCTGTGTTAATGTATCGCCTGCAATGCGATAGACGGCCCAATCAGACATGTCCTCTGCTCCAAGCGACAGATAAAAGTCAATGCTGGGTTTGTTCCAGTCAAGACACCACCATTCAAGCCGTCCGCAGCCACGTTCCACAGCGATAGATGCCAGTTTTTTCAGAATAGCTTTTCCGTAACCTTTCCCGCGGCATTCCGGCTTGACATACAGATCCTCCAAGTAAATACCGGCTCGTCCTAAGAACGTAGAAAAATTGTGAAAAAAAAGCGCAAATCCAACCTCTTTTCCATCTTCAAGAGCAAAAATCACTTCTGCTTTTTGTTTATCGAAGATCCATGTTTCAAGTGTGGTCTCGTCAGCCACAACTTCGTTCAGCATTTTTTCGTTATCCGCAAGTTCTTTGATAAACTGCAAGATCAATAAAGTATCTTTCCGTTCTGCATTTCTAAAAGTTACATTCATTTGTGTTATCCTCAATAAAATGAAAGTTGTCAGAGTATCCTATTTACCCTTTCAGGTTATCCAAAGCTTCGGGACCATTTGAGATAATCTCTCCAACAGTCTGACATCTTTCCATGTCCGGACAGTTACCGCATATCGTCACATCTTTTTTCAATGCACACTGACGAATTTCGCAAAGACTATCGCAGAATATAGTTTTAATTCCATCACCCCGACATCCTTCACAATTGATATGTTCAGGCAAAATGGGAGCATTATTCAACTCGGCCCACCGTTTTGCAGTCCTCTCACGTAACGCCTGGTCATCATTGATTGTTGCAAGATATGCGTCGCATTTTTCACAATCCAGCCCACAGTATGCAATCATATTTCTCATGGTTATGTACCTCCTAAAATCCTAATTTTTTAATTTATTTTTTTCTTTTCATTCACTTCTCCTTCATTTTCTTACATTTGTAAAACTCAATGATTATCAAATCATTTTTTCACCCGCAACTGCTCCTTACGGATACGATATTGATAACTAGGTATGTCTTGTATTCCGTCATTAAGAATATTATTCCTTAAATACTGAAAACTGCCATCATCAGCAAACCGCACTGTAAGCTCGTGGGTTATTACTGCATCATCGCAAATCACCATATCACACACTGCATCCACTGTTAATGTAATCGTACCATCCTCATTCTCATTAATATCCATAACCTCAGGTAAAGAAGTTCCAAAGAAAGTTGGTGCATAGCTAAAGCAGCCAATTCGCTCCCAGGCATAATTCTGCTTTTTCTCATCAAACACTGCATATTCCCGTATTTGTTCTGCCGTTACTGGAAGATACTCCATAATGAGACTTTCAAATTCCGCTTTTGGTATTCCTTCCTGATAATCCTCTGGCTCAAACGGTTTTTGATATTTCATTACATAGAGATATTCATACATTCCGTTATAATCCAGTTCCTCCATATGGTTAGAATCCCAATTCGAACATAAAATATTATTCCCCTGATAGCCAAGCCTCCTCACACACCGTTCAGACATTTCGTGCTGTTCTTCTGTCATCGGTTTTATTCTGATCAGGAAGCTTCCATCCATGATTTCACTAACCTCTGGCGGCTCCGGAACACATAGTTCATAACAAAACCATCCTTTATCTGTATATTTCCATTCTTTGATTCTGGTGTAGGAAATATAGGACATTACCGACTTACCCTCCTCATTCCACACGCTTTTTGCACTTACAACATACATATCCGTGCCCTCAAAAATGAATTTCATTCTGCCTAGGCCACCATCATCATGTATCTTATACATTACTACGGAACCGCCATTTCCAGCCATACAATCCTCAAGAAAAGAATCCACCCTCTCATAATTTTCCATATTGGAGTATGTCATCACTGTAGCAATCGGGCACTCTGTTTCCATTAACTTTTTCTGCATTTCAAGAATGGTTTCATCATTTAAAATAACATTGGATGATGTTTCTTTATCTGCACCATTGTAAATTTCAAAAAGAAGTTTCATCATTGATTCGCAATCATTCTCAGCCTCTTTCTCCTCCTGTTCGTCCACCGGAAGTCCGTAACCCTTTTCCCACTGTTCCGCTAACTCTTCCTCCGCACTTTTGGTTTCCTCAGTGGAATATACCTCTTCTATATTTTTCAGAAGAGATTCGCCCGTAATACTTTTTTCTTTTCCACAGGCATATACAAAGAGCCCAATCAGAAATGCCATGATTAACAGCGTACTTTTTTTCTTTAATACCATAAAATCATCCTTACATTCGAAAGTACATTTACTGTGATCTTGCTATTGGCGGCAATTCCAATTCTATTTGCTCTATAGAATTAGAAAGATACCTGAAAGTTCCATCTTCAAATGGCCGAACTATAACCGTATTTCTAAAAGCAAGATCGGAATTGTAATCCGGCCATACTCCATCCACAATGAGCGTAATCGTTCCATCCGCATTTTCCATATAGTCAACTACTTCTCCGAAAGGCGGATATGGTCTGGCATAAATCATCTCATATTCATAGCTGTTGCTGCCCTCATCATACCCACAATGCACTCTCAACTGATCTATGGATACCGGAAAATACGTGGTCATTATTCTTTCATATTCCTCTGCCGGGATTTTCCATTTTTTCGTTCTTAGATTTTCGCCAGTATAAATCCGATAGATATCTTCATACATACAGGGCATCAGAATGTCCTCAACGTTGCTGCTATCCCAGTTTATGACAAGCATATTATAATCCACGTAGCTTAATCCTGATATATATTTCTTTGTCAGTTCCCGACAGGCCTCAGGAAGCGGTTCTATTCTCCAATACTCTCTCAAACTTGCATGTGCAATCACATAATCATATGCGTAGATAAAATACCCTTTTTCCGTAAGTTTAATTTCAGCCACATTGCTTACTGAAGTTCCCTGTATTTCCGGTGTACCACCTTCCTTCCACCGGACTCCTATGTAATAGCTCTGTAACTGCTCTTTCCGATAAATAAAAGTTACTGCTCCAATCAGTCCGTCCCTCTGCACTTCGAATACTGTAACCATTGAATCCCGCCCATTCAGGTAATCCGCATAAAATGTTTTTATTCCTTCAGGATTTTGCATATTGCTATTTTCTTCTACGCTTACCAAGCCTACCTTCCCTAGTTGCTCCACAACCGCTTTTCTTTGTTCGTTTGAAAATCCACCAACGCCTGAAGAATAATCCGCAGCATCTGCAATTATCATATCCTTATAGATTTCTTTGACCGATTCTGCTGCTGACAAAACCTTACTCTGTAGTTGCTCCTTTTCCTCTTCTGAAAGAAGCTCATCACTGGCTTGTGGAATAAACCAATAAACTGACTCCGTAGATTTTTTTGCAACGTTTTGTTCTTCCGGTACCGTTTCAGCGTTCTCAATTTCCACCGGAGGCTCCCATACTTCTTCTGCCACCTTCATCTCTTCCATATGCATTTTTCCCCAATAAATTACTCCTGCTATTACTGAAAATAGTAATAGCAAAATCGGGAATCCCCATTTCTTCAATAGCCATCTTACATCTTCCATTATTCACCCCCATAATAGTTCTTCCCATTCTTCCTCAGTTAATCGAGGCGTATACTATGTTTCCTCACAATTATCCTCGGAAGGATAGATTTTATTGGATACATATTGTACCCTAACAGGTTTGAATGCAGATTACGGACAGCATACTTACCGGACCGACTATACAAAGGCTTATCCTCATCTTCGTCAAGTGCAGCCCACTACTCACTGGACGCGGTATATCCTGCCCATGCTGCGTCAGATACAGGCAAGTTCTTCTTTCTCATTACCTTCCTAATCCACGGTATAGATTCGGCAACCGTCCTTGCCTGTCCGTTCACGTTCGAACACCCTCGCCATTCCGCTTCTGTCGATTACCCTACCCGCTGTATACCCATCTCCTGCATGTTCCTCCAAATCTTCTGCTGTGACGCTCTATAAATATTACACTAGGGATTCAGGTGTATCTCGAAATAGCTTCCCTGTCTGCCGCAGGCGGTATCTAGTTCCAGAGCGGCAGAGACAATCCTGCGTACATCCTGGCACTGACTGCCCCCCTGCGGAACCGTGCAAAGTTTTCATCGGCCAGTTCTCTTTTTGCTGTTTCCAGCCCAATCATTGTGTCGGATAGCTTTTCTGCATTTGATACATGTATGGGCTGCCCATTTAGGAAGCTGCCCTTTCCCTTAATTGCAGAAAACACTTCTTTGCGGAAGGAATCGCAATATCCTCCCATATCTTTGGCAAAGGAGGGATATCCTTGCCAGGGCAATCCCGGATGCCAACACTTTCCAGATGTATTATTTTAGTGAAGAAACGGTTGTGGTCAGGATAAAGGTCAGGAAAAGGAACTGATTAATAAATCAATGCGATTCCTCTTCAGGAGGCGGAGGAAATCACCCACACACTGTCGGAGTTACCTTGCCAGTATCCTGTATTGGTTCAATCCTTTGGGTAGGGTGCCCCTGTGGGAAATGCGCAGTAACCGGGAGATTGCCCGCGGTGCTTCCTGTTTACTTACTCCTGCTGGCCTGCAAATAAACTTCCGACTGTCACTACTAAAAATAACAGGAAAAACGGGCCCCTTCGTTTTCTGAAAATCATCTTAAATCTTCAGCTAATCATTCCCTTCATATACCTTTTTCCACTGGTCTTCTGACAGTCGTTCCGAATGCCACCATGGTTCAAAGCCAATCTCTGGAAAAATGATCTGATTTGATACATATTGAAAACCACCATCGTCAAGGGGACGAACCACCGTTTTATGGGTGAATGCTCTGGAGGTGTTTTTTTCCGGGTATATGGCATTCACGGTAAGGGTTATGGTCCCATCGTTTTTTTCTTCATAGCTTACCACTTCCGGATATGGAATATCTGGATATTCAACCTCATAAAATCCTCTTGGCCTGTATTCATAAGTATGATTTTCCGGAATATAGGTTGCCTTTTCCCTCAACTCCTTATGGTCTATACTGAAATGGACATCAATGACATGTTCAAATATATCTGCCGATATTCTGTAAATGGCCCCGACACCAGAATCATCATCGGTCTCAAAAGGAACTGGCAGTTCATAAAGATCAGGATAGAATCTGTCGAACAAATCGTAAAAATCCAGATTTTCAAAATCCTGTTCGCTCCAGTTAACAAGGAAAAGATTATTTCCTCCATACCCCACTGGCAACAGATAATCTCTGTTTAGTTTCCTACATGTTTCATCCAGCGGCAACACTCTTAAAGCCGTATATTCCGGCTCATCACTAAGAGAAAGTGCATAATAGATTTCGGAATAATGACTTCCCTCAAACAGCAGATAGCCCTCTTTTGTATATACCCAAGAATCTACAGGATAGCACACTGTATCCATGTTTTCCAGTCTCCCATTTACATACTTATAATATCCTCTGATCACATCCACTGTACCATCTACTGTGTGGAGATCATATTTAATGAATCCACCAAAACTGGTGACCACTATTAATATCTGCTCTGCCTCCTGTTTCCCGTCTACCGATCTGCAAAAACGTAAAACCTGTTCTGGGCCAACCATATCAATCTGATTACCTTCGTCTACCACAGCGTAACCATGTTCCCCAATCCTTTCAACAATACTTCTCACAACCTCCAGATTACTTAAGGTTCCCATCTCAGCTGCCTGATTGTAGATGTCACGATAAAGCGCAGCAATATATTCCGCATCGTAATCAAGGTTCTCTTTCGGTTGTTCTCTTTCCAAATGTTCTTCTCTAACCTCTGTTTGTTGCAGTATATCATGATTTTCCTGTGTTTTTCTGCCGCATCCGGTCACTGTAAGAATAAGGATACCCGCTGCAATAAACAGCCTCTGTTTTTCTACCTTCTTCATCTCTGTCCGATCACCCTTTCTGGACACTTTTCAAATGCATTAATAAATACTTGAAAAAATATTTATCTGCACTTTTGTAAGCATTTAAAATCTAATCATTACTCTTACAAATATTACACCTGTAAGAAAATAAAAGTCAAGAGGCCCAACCAAGTCCAATGAGGTGGAGCAAATTCCTATTTTACTGATCTTTACACTCGTAAGGCTCTATTTGACAGATGAGGACGTCCCAAAAAGCAATACAACTCCATGGAAATCTCTTTATTTTGGATAATCAGGGTGTACGTACATATTCAAAGTACAGGCTTTTTTCCGAAAGGATTTTGATAAGTAAGGGTAAAGAACTCATAATGAGTTAGGAGCACGGGGTGAATATTACCTCCCATGTTCTTTGTTGCGGATTTTCAAAAGTCAGTGCCATTACCCTTGCTATATAGATCACCAGTTTTACTCCCTATTTCCAACCGTAAAATAATCTTCTAAGTTACGGCATACACCTGCATTCTCGCCATAATCATTTACATATCCTGCCCTTAAAAACATTTGCACACTTTCTGTTAAATATAACTCGCTTTGTATATACTCACTGTCTGGAACTCCTTCAAGTATTGCACTTAACGGTTGAATAGTTTTTTTGATTCCCGCTCATGTTTATTCTCCTATAAATTAAAAATTTTGCTTTCCGTATCGCTGTTCAAGCAGCCAACACTTGGCCTTTTGTTAAGTCTACATTCAACGGCACACTATAAAACTATGTAGGATTAAGGTGAGCTATAATTATTAATTCATCTATAAAAATCATAGCATATTCAAATTATCCTTTTTTCTTGCGCAGATTCAAGTCAATATTTTTCATTACCGCTGCATCCTGCAGTAATCCAGCAACAAAAGCGCTTTTTTCTTTGAACGTCAGTGTTTCCATATCAGGTTTACAGTCAATTTCTTTAAGTACCGTTTGCAGGTCTTGCAGTTCCAGCAGGTTGACGGCTACACAAAAGAGTGTCTTTTTGCGGCCATCATTATAATTGGATAATAAAACCTCCAGAATGTTGGCCTTCTCCGCCTGCTCTGCATTATAAGCGTCTATCCCAAGGCGTTTGGCCTTTTCCATATCGGATTTTCGATTTCGATGTGTTATAAAGGAATCAAAGTCATCAATATAATCGTATTTTTCGCAAGGGTATTCGCTGCATTGGAAACAGTATTGGGCGCCATCGCGCTCCATGCTGCACCTTGCGATTTTGCAGGATTGGTTCCCCTCACCGCCGCCGCAGCCGGGGCAGTTTTTATTCAGGAACATAGGGCAAAGCCCACAATTCAAACCGCAGAGAGAAAATAATTGATTTTGTCGGTTAAATCCTTTCATTGAACCTCCTTAAACAGCCTACCTGCAAACAGTTAGGATAAGCTCTGATAATGCTTGACCTAACACAGTAGGAAATTTGAAAATTTAAAACTCATATCTTGTACCACGCGAGAGCAACAGGCCATCTGTTAATTCCACTTGCAGTATGATGGTATTTTCATCGTTAAAATCAGTATGGCCGTTATCAATCCATTCAGCAAAGACTTTTTTCAGCTTATCAGCAATCTCACAATTCTCTTTTTTCCCGAAATAGCCCAAGTTAACGCCTTTTCCATGCGCTGTAAACCACACACCTGCGACTGCAACAACAGGATTATCTTTTATATGCTTCATTTTATTTGAGAGTGCATGGGTAATGATATAAAATGCACCATTTTCGTAATAGGCATTTACATACCGCACATGAGGCATTTCATTTTTCGTGGTTGCCAGTGCTATAACTGTATCTTTTCCGAAACGGTCAATCATAACCAGTTCTGCTTCTCCACTAAATCCTTTCATTACGTCATTCTCCTTTCAAATTACACTTTTTCAAGTCTGTTCAGACAAATTGGATGTTGTCTTTCAAAATCTATCTGTACCAATTTTTTCTCATTAGGCAGCATATGTTCCAAAGTTTTGATTGAATGATAGCCAATTTCAAGCATTGCATCCTCTAATGTGTGTTCTTCCACCTGATGATGTACTTGTTCTAAATCGTCAAAAACATGAATATAAGGGGAATCTGACACCCAATTATCCCCTATATTGATTTGGATAATACATGAAACATATTTTGGATTTACTTGTTGGATTGCTTTCTGAAAACACATATATCCAATATACTCAATCAGCAGATTTGCAATAACCATGTCTGCTTTTGGCAATTTATCCGTTTCATCTATCAAATTGATACACAAACATTTCAGAGAACCGTCCAATTCCGGATACCTTTGTATGACTGTCTGCAAATAGGAAGAGTTGATGTCAACTCCATATATTCTTTCAAATTTGTCTTTCTGAATATGTTCAAGACCATTACCACCTGCAACCCCCAAAACCATTATACGGGAAACAGAATAAGCAGCAACTTGCGTTTTCATCATTTCACTCATAGCCTGCAACTGCATAATAGAATCAAGGCTCATGTGATTTTCATAATCAATTAATGGAATTTCCTCCCACGGATTTTTCATTTACTCACCTCATCAATCTAGATTTAAAAAAAACTCAACAAATGGGAAGTGATGTTACTCAGCAAGCTGTGTTAATGTATCGCCTGCAATGCGATAGACTGTCCAATCAGACATGGCCTCTGCTCCAAGAGACAGATAAAAGTCAATGCTGGGTTTGTTCCAGTCAGGACACCACCATTCAAGTCGTCCGCAGCCACGTTCCACAGCGATAGATGCCAGTTTTTTCAGAATAGCTTTTCCGTAACCTTTCCCGCGGCATTCCGGCTTGACATACAGATCCTCCAAGTAAATACCGGCTCGTCCTAAGAACGTAGAAAAATTGTGGAAACCGGATTACCCGCTGCCCCCAGCTATGTTCGATCACTTCTCCCAGATATTCGATGTCCGGGTACTGTTTCAACTTGTTCAGGAAAGTGTCAAAGTCCTGTTCCTCAAAGACGATTTCCGTGTTGTTGGATTTTTTTAGTACCTTTTCTTTCGGCAGATTCATAAACCAGTCAAAATCCTGCTGCAATGCCAGGCCGCAGGTAAATGCGATGTTTCTTCCGTAGTCCTGAAATACCTCCAATCCGAACAAATCCTCATAAAATTTTCTTGCAGCATTAATGTTAGCCACCGATATAAGCATACACGTCTACTTCATAAAATTATTCCTTTCAGTTTTGCTTTTCTCAATCCTTTTATTGTTGTTCGGCTCTGGCAAATAATGATTACATTTTCTCATTGCTTTTTCTTATCGCTTATTCTTGTGCAGTTTCAGATCAATCCCTCTAAATCAGGTCTGCCCTCAATTTCCCTAAGTACGGCTCGCAGCTTTTGTAAATCCAAAATATTTACTGCTATACAAAAGAGTGTCTTTTTCCGTCCAGCATTATAGCCGGACAGGAGCATGTTCAGTATCCTGGCCTTTCCAAATCAGCCACTTACTGGCGGTACCTAATAATGGTATCGAAGTCGTCAATATGATTGTATTTTTCAGAGGGGTATACACTGCACTAAAAGCAGTATTCTACTCCGCCATGCTCCATGCTGCTTCTTGCAATTTTGCAAGCCTGGTTTCCTTCACCGCCGCAGCCAGGACAGTTTTTATCCAAAAACATGGGACAACGTCCACAATTTAATACACAGAGGGACAAGAGTTGATTCTGTCGTTTAAATCCTTTCATGATACCGCCTTCATTATTTTACCAGCATCCAATCCAGCTGAAGTGAATTAATACTTGCCCCAACAGACTTATTTCCTCTAACATTATATTGGGTCTGTAGGATAATTGTATTATTTAATGCTAAAGAATTTATTAATCATTTCCTAAGGTGCAGATAGTATGCGTTTTCCCGCTATCAGAGGACTCTTCGTCCGGAACCACATCCTCCGCAGGCCGCCAGGCCTGTCCAAACTTCACATCACGGAACAGGGCCGCCAGGCCGGTAATCTGCCTAAGCCTCAAAATCTCATCCCGGTCCATACCCAGGTGTTTGGAAATCCATGCATCAGAACGTCCTAACTCGTACAGTTCCTTAATGATATTACTCATTAGGTCCACATCATGTGTTCCACGGGCGCGGTTATGACGGATGGTGCTGGCCATACGGCCGGACAGCGGCTTATCTATTATCGAAACCGGCATCATCCCCTTCTCACGCTCATAAATATCCGGGTAATCCCGCATCACCCGCCAGCGGTGAAAGCCATCTACAATCACATACTTATCATTGCTTTTTACATGATAACAGACAATCGGCATCGTATAACCGTCCTCCTTGATGCTGTCGTACAACAACCGCATTTCCGGCGGGGCCACGTTGTTCGGGTTATATGTATTGGGTACAATCTTTTCAAATGGTACTGCAATGATATTGTATACCGGGCTTCTGAATTCCTTATTTGCCATCTATCATCCCTCCGTACTTGCATCTGATAATATCCACGCGTTTTTGTTCCTGCCGCGTAAGCCCAAATCCCATAAACCGACAGGTATGGTCATTTTTTAAAATACAATAGCACATCCGTTTCCAGCTTGGTATATCTTTCGTGCTTTTGATATTATCGGTATGATCGGGAATCGGCCCAAGAAAAATAATACGAGAATTTTTATTGATTGTATAATTAGATATACCATTTCTCCGAATGTGATATCCCTTCTCCAAAAGCTCACGGATTGTTTCCTCTGGCAGCCCACCTCCGGTCTCATGCCAGAAATGGATGGAGGTATTAAACTTTTTCGCATAATTATTCCGCAGACGAGCAGGCAATGTATCCAGCAAAAAATGAGTATAAGATTTCCATGTATGACCTTCCGGTAACGCAATACTGCGGTACCCCATCGCTTTTGTCTTTCCATAAATCGCACCAAAATTTGCTCCGCGCACCCGCCCCACCAGTTTCGTCCATATTTCCGGGTCGATGACCCGGTACAGATTCAAAGCATCTTTGGAGTAATCATTAAAAGGCGATGCTACCCGCATCTGGTCTATTTTTAATCCTGCCTTATAATACAGATCATATAAATTGTTGTAATCATAATTGAAGCGATAATTCGCACACCATACGTCAGAATTTGACCAGTCGTATAAAGGTGAGGCACACCATACGTCTTTAAACTGCCTGGAAATCCAGCACTCATTTTGATAACCGTATTTCTTATTGATAAAACTACTGTACCGCTGCAAAGATTCATCCGCCCGCATACCAAGCAGGCAGACCGTCCTGCCGTTACCATGCTTCTCCTTGTAGAATCGCCCAAACTGCTTTGCTAAGTCTTCCTGATGCATCTGGTAACGATAGTGGGTAAAAGGCTTTGCCAGATTAATGACATAGGGATACTCCGGTATCGGGCGCACCCATATATCCTGTTTGGTATCATCCCAAGGATACCAATACATCTCATAACTACTCAGTGCTGTCCTGGTAGCCATAGGAAGGCAGACCCAATAAAGGTCTATACCTGATCCATTTTCCAGTCGCTTAAAAGTGCGGGTAATATAATCCGTAGTTACAGTATACTGTGCCTCAAAATCCTGATGAAATACGCCAATCACACGGTCTGAAGCATACTTATTCCGGTAATCCAGCAGCAAATTCAAAAGAACACCGCTATCCTTGCCGCCGCTGAATGAGATATAAATATTTTTAAATTCCTGAAATAAAAAAGCAAATCTCTTCTGCAATGCATCGAATACATTCATATTAATGTATTCTTTTTTCATGTCTCTTATAAACTCCTTATCTTTCATGTATAAAACGTACAATAGCGTCTATTTGGCAGTCGAATATCCTTCTAACATTTTTTCTTTATACGCATATGGGTTGCTTTGTGTATCTGTTAACGTGAAAAAGGGGATAGAAGAAAATTTGCTGTACGGAATGCCAATGCATAATGAAAAAATAATATTCTATAAAGAGATTCTAGTGAAGGATGCATCTATTTATGTTAAAATAACGGAGCAGCATCTGCTGCTCTGCAAAAAAATAAGAGTAGGAAATTCACATTCCCTATTCTTATTTTTACTCTTAATTGTACTAGTTATAATGGATATAGCTAATCAATCATATCTTTAGCCATTGCCACCATTTCATCTTTTGAAACATTCTTATTGATGTCCATAAGGCTGTAGCAAACATCCCCATTAATCCAAGACAGAGAATTAGCCTGAGCCGTACCATAATACATATCTATTTCCCCATGTTTTATAACAATAGTATCTTTTGAAAGAGATTGCCCTGATGCCGGTTCGGCAGACAAGGAAACCGATTTGGTGGTATTATTGTCCTTTTTTAAATATTGGAAGTCTATACCTTTATGTTTGTTGATTTGAGCGCCATTTGTATCCAAATCAAATAATTCTGTTATATGACCACTATTAAACTGATAACCGCCTGCTAGGGTTTCTGGGGCCTTAGGCTTGAATCCCACATCTTTTTGCAGAGTATCTGCATCCGGGAGCGTGGTATATTGAGCTTCTTCGGAATTGGAAACACTGACCATCGACGACTGGGATGCAAAACAGGGTACTGTATTCATCAGACAAATTCCTGTCATTAATAATATTGCAATCTTTCTTTTCACGACTCATAACTCCTTTCTTAAATGAGGTTATTTAATGTTTTACAAATACGATTATAGCAAATACTTCTCTAAAAAACATCTAAGGATATATTTGGAAATTTATATCAACCCATTACCAGCTGTTTTTATTAACACACTGCTGCAGCCTGTATTCCTGCGATTGCTCCATCAGCAACTGCTGTAGCTACCTGTCTTACCTTTTTTACACAGATATCTCCCGCAGCAAAAACTCCGGGAATTTCTGTCTGCATCAATTCATCCACTGGAATATATCCGTTATCTAACTTCAATTCCGTATATATCTGAGTGTTCGGAACAATACCTGCATATACAAATACTCCGCACTCTGCATCCTTTATGATCTGTTTTTTCCCTGTTTTGTTGTCCGTAAATTCAAGCTCCTCAGCTCTTTCGTTACCATATACTGCTGTGAGACTTGAATGCGGCATAATTTCAATATTATGGTATGCAGCAACTTTATCTTTAAATTCTTGTATACATACAAGTTCATCTTCCACACATACAATTGTTACCTTTCCTGCAATTCCAGCCAGGTAAATGGCTTCCTTTACTGCGCCATCTGCTCCACCAATGATATAGATATTCTTACCCTTATAATCAAAACCATCTTTTGGTGCATTTAATCTGATACCTTTTAAACTTTCACCTGGAATTCCTAACATACGACCAGAACCACCATTCGCTAGAATTACTGTTTTACATTCATAACTGCCTTTATCTGTAACAACTTTCTTAATATTACCTATGAGCTTTGTCTCTGTAACATTTTCATAACGAATCTCTACGCCGGCACTAAGTGCTTGCTCTTTCATACGTTCAGCAAATGTCTTACCAGATTCTTCTTTCATGATTGCAGTATAATGCGTAACTGTTGAGACAGTTCCAATCAAACCGCCAACCTGATTCTTTTCCAACATCAGAATCCTTTTTCCTCTGCTTTTTCCATAAATAGCTGCACTGATACCGGCTGGTCCAGCTCCAATAATAATTATATCATACATTTGAATATCCTCCTGTTGCTTATACGGAAATATCACCTTATTTATATAGCTATCCCACTGATTCTACAATCTTATTTAAGTTTTATTCGTTTCAGAGATCCTTGATTGATAGCATATGCAATATACTATATTTTACCCTTTATGAACATTATATTCATAATATTTGTGACAGATATTTCTACAATCACCAGCAAAATAAAGAAAACTTTTAATGTGATAGCTCCAAATGTAATATGCGGTTATGCGGCAGGCAGGATTACAAAATACTTTTTAATGCTCTTGTCCCCATTACCATGGCATTGTCAAAATACCCCTGTTCAATTAATACACTCCCATTAATTGTTCCACAAAAACCGAGCAAATGCTGCCGATAACTATTACTGCCTCGGATAGTAGATGAAATGTAGGAAGTAGTACGATAAGATCAAGTATTAATGGAGGAATGGATTTCAGCGCCAAAATAATCGGCTGCAGGCTTTTATTCAAGATTGGGTGAAGCCCAATCAGTACACCAAGGACTATACCGCTTATCAAAGCTTAAAAATATCCTAGGATTAATAACTTCATGAAGCTGATAAAACAGCTTCTTTTCTTCTCATTGTAGATATATTACTTCCGTCTACCTTTTAATATTTCTTTTTTTATATACAATGATCTCCGCATTGGATCCATCCGCATCATATTCACTAACTATCAGAACGCTCTCATCCGCTGCTATCCCATAGTATCTGCTACTATCTTTTTTGCTAAGCTGGTTACCTAAATATATCTTGTCATCATCTAACAGTTTCACTGCCTGACCGCTCGAAAACGTATATGTAAGATTGATATATGATCCCTTGCACGCATTAAGCCCAGTAATTTCTTCCATATCTTCAATGCCAAGCATACAGAATTCTGCAATCATCTGTTCTTTAAGCCTGCATTTTTCATTGTGGCATTTCCCGCAATGCTCATATCCATTACTTAGACAGCATGCCGCCAGCACACACCCGCCATGAAAAGGATGTCCCTCTGTCATAGCACAACCATAGCATGTTTCTTTTAATTCACATTTCATACAATCAATCCCACAAATTGAATTTCTCATAGATTTCCTCCATAAAAAAGTCTTTTTTGTTACATTGTTAGCGCAAGTAATGGGTGTAGCTCCCCTTTTCGTTCCATCTTGATCAACTCTTCATCCGTCACCCATTTTACATCTACAACCTCTGTTTCCTGAAGTGTGATATCTGAAATATCGACATCTTTATAAAATACCCACACATCATACAAATCCCTCGTTTGTTCCCGACAAATCCGGGAAATCCTCTGCCCATCTTTCGGATTCAGAATAATCCCCAATTCTTCATTTACTTCCCGGAGAGCTCCACCCAAACTGTCTTCCCCTGAAAGGACCGCCCCCCCTGTACACTCCCAGCGGAGTGGATATGGTTTGTCCGGATGTCTCTGGGAAAGAAGATATTCTCCCCGATTGTTTATAATCCACACACTCACAACCAGATGATAACATCCTTCCGGAATAGGTCTTCCCCGTACCAATGTGTAACCCGTCTTATTTCCTTTGGCATCATACAGATCCCAGACCTCTTTCATAATAATACCACCTATGATATATACAATTTCCTACTTAGTTTTTCAATATTATGGAGCTTTCTTATTACAAGCACACTTCGTTAGTACAATTGTACCTCTGTAATCTATTCATTCCCATACTGAAAAAAGCAACCTTCTGACCTATCTATAACTTTCTGATTGAAAAAAACATATAATTCTTCCCAGTAAGCGGGCTAATAAAATCATGAACCGCTCCCACCAATGAGATACCATTATCTTTCAAATATTTTATTGAACAAGAATCCTCACTGTCACGTTCCACATAAATGTACTCATAACCAGGAATAATCCACTTTGCCCAGCCATCAGGAGCTTCTGCCTCATCATTACATTCAATCCCTTTTTGCGGACAGATTACCGTGTCCAACTAAAAATTCAGCACTTAAATTTTGTACCACCAGCCTGTATATTCCCGGCTCCAGCGTTCCATAAATATTAAGGTCATATGTTTCACTCGCACTTTTCCCATCTGGCAAGACACAGGCTAAATCCTCAAAACCTATATTATCTGCCTGAACTGGCATCGTGTACCACTGGCCGTCTATCTGCTTCTGGAGAGAGAAATATCTGCCGTAAGAAAATTCTTCACCGCTGTTATTTGTAATAGACACGGTAATCCTACTTGGTTGAATATCCTCCACAGACATAACCACCCCTTCCACTACTTCCCCATCCGGTTCCTCCGCTTTCATCATAAAGAACAGATGATAGGCGGTCAAAAGCCCTGCATTGGGAAAATTCAGCACCGTTAGGGAATTATCCTCATCCTCCCCCTCCATTTGTTCCCATAAAAGTGAAAGGTCTGTGTCCCCATAATAAATCGTACCGTCATTTTTAAGCCAGACACCTTTGGATAGTGCCACGGTAATATCATATCCCTCCTTATCACTAATCCGTATTCCATAAAAGGGAACTTCCATACCTGCAATTGCATCTTTGTCTGCAATCTCCATAGGTAGTGCATTAATCTTTTTTATCAATTCTTTTTCCATGGCGGGGTCGTACAGGGTTCTTAGTGTAACGGCTTTCCCATCAAAATAATAAAACTGGAAAGCACTTGTATCCGGACTTGCCCCAGCAAGGATATTTCCATCTTTGCTGCTGTTCTGTTTCCCATACAGAACTATTATCAGAAGAATACCCATTATAATAAGCAATATTAAGAGATAACACAGGTACACTTTTTTCACTTTCATCTTCGGAAATAACTTCACTATTACTCTCCTGATTTTTTTGCAAACATATTTGATTTTTCTATTTCGTCATCTTTCACTAGTCAAGTTTTTTTAATATTACTATTTTAGAAAAGAACTAGGTTATCCATTCTCTTATCACCCAAAGTATCCTAATTACTTTTTTCAGATATTTATACAACCATCACGATACAAATCCAGGTTGCTTTCAGTCCATTGCTGGACGGTGTTCCCCATACTTTCACCATATGACCTTCTGACAGAAAATCGGCAGTTGCTTCTGACATTTCATAACTGTCCCCTCCATTCTTAATAGTCTGTATTGCGACTATGGTATTCTCATCATATGTAACCGTGACTTTGTTAAATTCCGAATCATCACCATTTCCTGGGGATACCACGATATCGCCGCCATTGTCTGCTTTTTCTGTAATAGCCTCTACAACTGTGAACTGTCCTTCCTGGAGTTCCTTAATACTTCCTTCCAGATTCGGATTGCTGTCTTCCCATTTCTCGAAAGTGTTTTCTGTAAATGATTCTAGAGTGGAAGCCTTCTCTTCCGAAGGTGTTTCACCTGACTCCTCTGGTTGCTGTGTCGGAGCAGTTTCAACTGCATCTATCTGTTCGAGTTTTTTACCTCCACAGGCACACACCACAAGGCTCACGACACACAGAATACTTGCCATAAGAAACAGCTTTCTTACTCTCTTTTTCATTTGATTCTCCTCTCATTTGTAAAATCGCTGCAGATTATAGTTAAATTTTACCATATTTTCCTCTAAATATCCTCTAAGGCACCTTAAGTCAGAAACCTTTTCAGTAAACGGGACACTTCCACGATATCAATAGGTTTTGCTATATGAGCATTCATACCGAACTCCAAGCAACGTTGTATGTCATCAGAAAAAGCATCTGCACTCATCGCTATAATTGGAATCGACAGGGCATCAGGGTGATTCAGTCCCCGAATCGCTTTTGTGGCTTCATATCCTGTCATATGCGGCATTCGTATGTCCATAAGAATGATATCGTAATAACCCTCCGATGATTTTTGGAACTTGTCCAGACATATCCGGCCATCCTCCGCCCAATCCAGTTCCACGCCCAAGTCTGTCAGAAGTTCTTTTGCAACCTCCCAGTTCAGCTCATTATCCTCGGCAAGCAGGATGCGGCGTCCGGATAGATCAATATTTTGATTCAATGTATGCTCATGCTCTGTTCCAACGTCCATATACTGACATAAAGCATGATACAGCGTAGATTTAAAAAGCGGCTTGGAAATAAAACCGCTGATACCGGCTTCACGGGCCTCTGCTTCAAATTCACTCCAGTCATATGCAGAAATCAACAAAATCGGCACTTCATCTCCCAGATTACTCCGGATTTCTTTCGCAACCTGAATTCCATTCATACCCGGCAGTTTCCAATCCAGCAGAATAATTTGATAATCTTCTCTCTTTTTGTGGTGTTCATTTACCAATTCTATTGCCTTTTCTCCGCTTAATGTCCATTCTGCTCTTATTCCGATGGATTTCAGCGCGTCAATGGCTGTCTCGCATAATAATTCGTCATCATCAACCACCAGCATATTCCAGGCGGGAAGAACCATATCCATTTCCATTGCGGCGGCTTTTTCAAAATCAAACATGAGTAGAAATTCGGTACCTTTATCTGGCTCACTTTGTATATCGATGGTTCCTTCCATTGCATCCACAATATACTTTGTAATCGCCATGCCCAAACCGGCCCCCTCCGTTTTATGTATCCGGGCTCCATCCGCACGGCTATAGGATTCATATATTCTTTTCAGGAATTCGGGCGACATGCCAATTCCATTATCCTTAACTTTGATATAAATCCGTACATAGTTTTCCCCTTTCGGAGATTTTTCTTCAGAGAGGGATAACTGTATTGAGCCTCCCTCCGGTGTATACTTCGTTGCATTCGATAAGAGATTAAGTAAAACCTGATTTAAGCGTATGCCGTCACACCACACATTTTCTGTTAATATATTTTCAACGTGTATGTCAAAGGTCTGCTTTTTAGTCTTAACCTGTGGCTGCATGATGTTAACAATGCCTTCAACGACTTCCTTTAATGAAATTTGTTCGGTTGTCAACGTTAATTTGCCACTTTCAATTTTAGACATATCTAAAACGTCATTGATCAGCCCTAAGAGATGTTTGCTTGATAATGTAATCTTTCTGAGGCAATTCTCTACTTGTTTCCTGTCATCCATGTGGGCTGTGGCAATCGCTGTCATGCCTACAATCGCGTTCATAGGTGTACGGATATCATGGCTCATATTCGCTAAAAATTCACTTTTGGCTTTGTTCGCTTCAAGAGCCGTCTGCCGGGCCTTCTCCAATTCATTCAGCTGTGAACGTGTTATAGAGAAATACCGGAGGAAAATCAGTGTCAAAATAATTAGAACAGAAGCACATGACAACAATGTCATGAACATGCGCTGGCTGCTCAGATTATTTATGGCATCGTCTAATATGCTATACGGCATCACCGATACTAAATACCACTCGGAATAAGGCAATGAAATACCATAGATTTGACATTCTTCACCATTTACTTCCAATGTTGCAGCATATTCTTCATGTTTTTTAAGAGCAGCGTTAAATTTTTCAACAGGACTTTCAGCTGATGATTCATTCACTGCAGAATCAGACTGTTTTTGCAGCTGTTCAAAGAAATACTGCAGCTCCGTGTTGGGATTTTGTATTACAAAACTACCATCCGGCCTGATAATATGATAATACATCAGCTGCCCTTCATCTTCTAAGGAAAGGAAATCGGTGATGTACTCCAGTGGGACGGCTGCTACCAGTCCAGTGCTCATACTGCCATTCTGCATAGGGTAAGCAGTAGCATCAACGCCAAACAATACCACTAGATTTCCAGCAGGATCACTACCTAAAGCGACTCTTTGTTCTCCTCGTACTAATGCTTCTACAAAGGGCTCCGGGTTCAGTGGCTGTATTGATTGTCCATAAAGAGTCTGAAAATTTCCCTCAGTAGAACAAAGTGCTAAATGGTCAAAGTTCCTGACCTGTGCCCTGTAAACAAGTTCCTCATATAACTTTTCTTTATTGTTATTATCTGCTGAGACAACAGATACAATGCCGCTGACCTGACCAAAACGCAACTTAATAACAGTTTCAAAGTGGTTGGACATTTGTTTATTCATTCCAGACATATAAATTTGACCAATTTCGTAAACGGTCTTTTCGCTCTTTCGACTCATGTAGATTCCGAGCAGACTGAAAATAATAATACTAAAGATTAAAAGTCCAATAAAACTGTATATCAGAAAACGTGTTGTAGAATCCTTGGTTTTACTATTTCTCATATGTTATTCCTCCCTGGAATTCTTAAAATCTTTAATAACATTGATGGTTTCATAGTAATCCTTTGATAATTTCGGCATCATATCGACAGCCTTATTCCAATCGTTTTCTTTTAATGCGTTTGTTACCAAACTACTACTTTCAAACAATCTGGTAAATGAAAGATTTTGGCAAATACCTTTGAGTGTATGAACGGCTCTGAGGGCCTCGGAATAGTCCTTTTTCACCATAGACGCTTCAAATAAGCTGAAGCTTTTATCGTCCAGGAATTTAAATACAAATTTCCGGACGGTCTGTTCCCGACGCAGTCTGCCCAGTACCTCATCAAAATCGCCGCCAAATTTTAAATAGCAATCTTTCAGGTTCATAATCACTTTTCCTCCGTTTTAGATATTGTCCGCGATGTCTTTATTCTCATCAAGATAACATATAGTTACTTTGTTTTTCGTGTTTTTTGATTGATACATCATACTGTCTGCAGCCTTGAAAAGTCCTTTTGCAGTTCCTGTTCCATATACCCCGCCTATACTTACTGTCATATGTAATTCGGGATGGCCGTCAATGATCAGACTATCGACAGAATACCGAATCCTCTCCAGTTTTTTCTCAAATATATTGGCAGGAATACTAAAAAAGATAATTACAAATTCATCGCCGCCATATCGGATTACGGCATCTGTCTTTCGCACACAGGATAAGACAGTTTGTGCAATGTTCTGCAGCACAATATCGCCTACGTCATGGCCGTAATTATCATTGATATGCTTAAAGTTATCCACATCTATTACGACCATCGCCTGAATATTATCTGAGCCTTGAAAATGCTCGTCATAATAACGACGGTTATAGACACTGGTTAATGAATCAATATATAATAATTGCAGGTGCCGCTGTTTGCGGGACAGGAAGGTATATTTTTCATAGGAAAACAACCTGTCATAGTCTATTTTATTTCTTATATCCTGAATATTTTTAGTCTCCTGTTCAGGAGAATTATCAGTCAGCTCACTTTCCAGCGTATCCGCAATCTCTTGCAGACACAGTAAAAGAGTCGGATTAAATGCACCGCATTGTCCTTCCAAAATCATGTTCAAAGCTTCTTTATGTGAATAAGCTTTCTTATAACACCGCTCACTGGTCAGGGCATCATATACATCGGCCAGCGCGACCACCTGGGCGGCTATGGGAATTTCGTCTCCCTTAAGCCCGTCCGGATAACCATTTCCATCATACCGTTCGTGGTGCCACCGGCAAATCTCAGAAGCTACTTTGACAAGCGGAGCCTCCTGCTGCTCAAAGGGCAGGTCCGACAGCATTCTGGCTCCGACCATCGAATGGGTTTTCATCACTTCAAACTCCTCTGCCGTAAGACGTCCAGGTTTATTCAATATTGTATCGGAAATTGCGATTTTTCCAATATCATGCAGCGCTGAAGCCGTACTGATTAAAGAAATATCAGCTTTGGACAAAGGATATTGATCAGTACACCTGACCAGCTGTTTTAGCAGATACTTTGTAATCGTATTGACATGCAGTATATGTAAGCCGCTCTCTCCATTCCGAAATTCCACAATATGGGACAGGATTGAAATCATCAGCTTATTATTTTTCTCCTGCTCGTGGAATTGTTCTGCGATGATTTTCTCAAGACGCTGCTGCCTTGCATATAAAAACATTGTATTGGAAATCCGCCTCTTTACAATGGTCGAATCAAAAGGACGGCTGATATAGTCAAAAGCACCCAAGTCATAAGCCCGCTTTATATTTGCGGGGGAATCATCGGCAGAAATCATAATAACAGCAAAAGTGTCATTCCAGTGGTATTTGTTTATGTAGGCTAATACTTCAAATCCATCCATTTCAGGCATCATAATGTCCAGAAGCAAAAGGGAAAAATCGGCTCTTTGCCTCGAGAGAAGAGAAATTGCTTCTATACCATTCTCAGCCTCTACCACATCATATTGCTCTTCCAGGATATCTGCTAAAAGAGCGCGGTTCATTTCTGAATCGTCTACGATTAAAATTTTTTGTTTTTCCATAATACTGAAACTCTTTCCTAATAAATTTACGGTTTTATTATAAATGTTATCCTTACATTTTGGCAACATTCGTATTGGTTAGGTGTGCAAATAGGTCTCCCGCTTTCTTATTACTTACTGACAAAATTATTCCGTCATGATATAATTCAGATAGATAGGAGGCAAATTATGAACCCACAAGAAACAAAATTTACATTTGTATATAACGAAATTAAGCAGTGTATTTTAGAGGGTCAAATACTTCCTGGAAATGCCTTGCCATCTTCACGGCTGTATTGTGAACAATTCCATGTGAGCAGATATACGATTAACCGCGTTTTTAACGCATTGAGGAAGGAAGGGTTGGTTGATATTCAGCCTCGCCTTGCACCGATTGTTGTTTCAACTATAGATGCTTATTATTCATCAAATGCTGTTTTCGAGATTTTAAAACAAAAGGAAGGTATTTTACAGGTATATCAGACTTTTGCTTTAATACTGCCTTCCCTTATGGTTTTTGCTTTGCAAGGCTGTGATGTGGAGGTACTACCTCACTATAAACAGGCTATGAAAGCATTGCGTTTAGGATATGCCGCTGGTGGATGGCGTCCTCCTTCTAAATTAGGATATGATATATTAAGAATAGGAGGTAATTCCCTATTCAGCGAACTCTATTCTACGTTTGGTCTCTATAATAAGCTTACATTTTTTGCAGAGGTGTGCCCCTATTTCTCTACACACTTTTTACAGGAATCTGTATCTGCAACCAATGTCATTATGGATATATTAAAGGGCGATGAACCACTCACAAGGTACAACCAGCTCTCAAATATGTATCAAAGACTTACGGATACCATTCAAAATACGTTAAATTACCTGTCAGAGACCAATCCCAAATGTCCTGCACAAACGGGTTTGAAGTTTTCGTGGAATCCCATGCGTGGTCAGGATTATTATTACTCAAAGATTATTGATGATCTGAATCTAAAAATTGGTCTTGGAGAGTATTCTGTTGGAATGTTTCTTCCATACGAAAAGCAACTGGCCAAACAGTACGATGTATCTATATCGACGGTCAGAAAGGCGTTATCAGAACTTGAACAAAGAGGTTTTGTAAAGACATTAAATGGTAAAGGCACTATTGTTATAAAACCGGATGATACGAAACTTCATCAGCTGGCTCTTAATTCCGGATATGTAGAAAAAGCACAACGTTACCTTCACGCTCTACAGCTAATGGTATTAATTATTCGTCCGGCAGCATTAGTTGCAGCTCCAAGGTTTTCTAGAGAAGAACTGGACGAGTTGGCAGATAAATTTACTTCTTCTGACTCTATTCATTTGGCAGATATTTTGGAATCTATAATGAAACATACCACTTTAGAACCCTTATATGTTATATTATCTAAGACCAATCATCTTCTTGAATGGGGACACCATTTTGCTTATTATCCGTCAAAGAAACATACTCTTTCACATCTCAACAAGCAAGTCATTCTAGCACTTGAGCAATTACGTGAAGGTAATGCTGACTCCTTTGCGGATGGTATAGCAGATTGCTACCGTTACAATTTGGTTCTTATGAAGAAACGTATGGTAGAAAAATATAAGTTTCATAATGTTGCTAATATCCGGGTTCCAGAAAAATACTAGTTACAAGCACTGAATGAAAAGTGGTAACCTTTTCTTCTTGTTGGAGAGTATAAGGCCTCGACCTCTCACTTACTACGATTATACAAAAGGAGGGCCTGCGCCCTCCATAATTTTATTATCCATATTTTACCATATACCATCATATAACCTTCATCTAAGCCCGTTCTGTATGATTGACGTCTTTTATTTGTACAGGGATATACAGTTTTACTATGCTTTATGGGAAAGACAGACGATGTGTTACTATCATATTTTATTGCAACAGCAATATCATTAGTAAATCATATCAACAACCCCTTATTTGTACTTTTCTGCGGCCCGAATTGCTACTGTTCAGAATTGTAACAATGCCATTCTGGGCATACCGAATATTTTCTGCTGGTTAGAATACTTTTCACTGCAATTTTCCTTGGAAGTTGGCTGAAGTTATGTATCACATCGCACTTATCAGCAACTACACGCTTCTACCCTATCATTTCTCCCGAATGGCCACAACAACCAAGCGGCTGTCCTTTTTCCAGTAACCACACGTTATTAGGAATAACAGTGGAGCACGATGATCTGGAAATATCCGATTTTCATGCATCCCTCTCTCAATTAGTATTTCAATCAATTCCTCTCTTTTCATGCTCCCCAAACCAGCATCAGCAAACAGCCCCCCCTCTTCACTCCATTCTGTTTCTTCTGCATAGAATACCGAAAATACCCGGTATTCCCGATGCTCATAGAGATTATCCACTTGAATGACCTGATGGGCCTCCCAAAATGGCTTCTTCTGGTACTTTAGCAAATCGGCAAACATTGTCCCATTTCTCATGTTATGTCCATATAAAAAGAGATCTCTTTTCTCCTGCAGGTTCCCCCTTCCCACAAAAGGAGTTCCGGCATAAGAGGCCTTGCCTTTAAAATCCCGGTGTAGATAATATTCCAGTTCTTTTGGAGTTTGCATGATTGGATAGTTAATCGCAGTATCATCAATAACAATCCATCCAGCAAAATCAGGATTTTTCAAGGCCAGTTCATGATATTCCGGTAGAATTTTCGCCTCTTTATCTTCTATTTTTCCCTTATTATCCACGGTTTTAACGTTTTCACTATCTGTGCCCTCATCCAATACATTCTTCTTTTTATCCTCAATGTAAGCCGCTAACTCTACAAACGCCTGCTGCTCAGAATCTAATCCCTGCCAATTATGAGCCAATAGAACGGTCAAAAATATAGTAAGAATAAAAAGTGTGGTCATAACAATCCCTTTCATCATTCCAGCCCCGTCCCCCAATTATCTTCCCACAAAATCCTAGAAAAATAAATAAAACGGCCGTTCCACCAACGACAGACTCGGTTCTCGGTGAGATAATCCTCAGTCCGAAGTTCTGGATTGTTTCTTTCCCATCCCGTAGCCTCAAAAAACTCGTCCGCATTTTCATAAACAAAAATCGCCCTCCGGGCTTTTGCATAATCTTCATCCTCAAATGAGTCTATATGTATGAAAAACTCCCGTTCCAAAAGAAATTTCAACTCTTTCTTTTCAAAAGTCAAGCTATCATTCATCTGTAAATAAATCCTCCACTTTCTCTATTATTCCCAGTTTCCGCTCTGTCGGTTCCTCCTGAATGTTTTTTTCATTAGCCTTGCTTTTTCCAACTTCTTGGGATTCATCTTCCTTTTTCAAATCCTTCCCAGACCAGATTCCCTGTTCAAATCCGGATTCCTGCTCCCCGATATCCTCCTGGCGGACCTTACTATCCTGTTCAGCTCTCAGTTCCTCTTCCCGCCTCCATTCCGGTACATGGCAATCCGTTTTTTCCTGAATAAGCTTTTTTGCATCTGGATGCATAGTATAATCCATCTTCCTGACACGCAGTATCCTCTGTCCACGAATAATCACAAGTGCCTGATCAAGAGGAAAGCGCAGTATCTCATCTGGCAAAAGCAGCATCCTCTTTCCCACAGAACTGGTTTCTGAATAGTCCGGCACATAATTGCTCATTCTCACCGTATTTAAATTTTTTCGAACCGAGGACACGCTCACGGTTACTTCACCGGAACGATTACTGAAATACATGGCTGTAGTCATATCATTACAGCCTAAAAATAGGGACATGTCACAGCCTCCTAATATCTCCTCCCATTGTCCATCCGGATACCGGTTTTGGAGTTGTGGTATATTTTGATATATGATACTCATACCAATATTGCGGCCCCTGGCCGTTGCCAGCTTTTTTTTGAAATCAGGCACTATACCGATATTTGGAAACTCGTCCAAAATAAAATGCACTGGCACCGGCAATTTCCGGTTCTTCTGGCGGTCAGCATACCGTATCAGCTTAATGCAGAGAAAAGACACAAACAGCGTAGCCAAAACATCATAGGTTGAATCCTGGTCAGAGGTAATACAGAAATATGCACACTTTTCCCGTCCAGGCAGCGTTAAATCAATTTCCTTATGGCTGGTGATTTTCTGCACCTTTTCATTCTGCATAATCTGAAGCCGGGTTCCCAGGCCTAGTACTGCATTTCCCTTCACCTTTTCAGCTTTGGCAAAGAGTCTGTATGGACCCTTGGCTGGGTGAGAAGTAGGGAGCCGGTCAAAAATCCCATCTATCGCTTCCAAACTTTGGTTAATTAAAATCTTATAACTCTCTGCAAAGGTTCTATCTTTATCTTTGTACTCATGGTATACATAAAGACAGAGCGCCTTTAATAAATCCATTTCAACATTGTCATAGAAATGATCGAATTTGTCTGTCGTGTTGCGGATAACTACGTCAACAAAGATATCAATCAGCCCGCCCTCATCAATTTCTGCCAGGCAATCCCATGCATCGGAATTTTCAAGGTCAATTAAGTTCCATTGACGGACAGTATACCTCTGTGCCTTTAAATATGCAACCATATCCTCATATAGTTCAGACTTCGGATCAGTGATAAACATACTCTCTCCCCGCCTGACACACTGAAGAATCATGTTTCTGGCAAATGCCCTGGACTTCATCGACCCCTGGGAACCACACACGGCAATATTGCGGTTCAGCTTGGAATCCACTGGCAGACTTAGAACATTACCACTCATCATCTCCAAACCGAAAATAATGCCCTCCACCTTCCTGATATCCTTATCCTCCTTTAAAACACGCCTCCGTTCAGCGTCCTCCATATATCCAGCTGTCCCATAAGTTCCCAGCTTTGAGTAAGTGAAATTACGTTCCTTATCCTCTCCACTGGTATCGCTTATACTTCCTTGAAATACTACTATCCCGGCAAAAGCAAAGAATAAAAGGATTGTAAATACCGTTGTTTTTATCCCATGGATAGAGGATACCGCAAAGTATAGACACCGGATAGGATTCAAACTTATATGCCCGGCGTCCACCATGAACTGGCGCAGAACCCCTCCGGCATAAAGTGCCAATATAAGCAGACACAACAGCCCTGCGATGAGTTTCTTCCTATTTCTTTGTTCTTCATTCATTCTGTCCCTTCCTTATACTTTATTTTTTGATGATACTTAACCAGGTTCCCGTAATACGTCCCTATTGTATTGACAGAATTATACAACGCCGTTACCATAACTGCCCGGATATTCCTGGCTTTTGTTTCTGTCTCCCGCAAACAGGTCAACACATACTGGATGTGGAACATATTTAAACGCCTGTACTGCTCCTTCACCAGTTCTGCCGGCTTGTCTTCCCGATTTACCCGGATTGTATCTGCTGAAGAGACCAGAACCTCTACTGCTACCTCCACCAATTCCTCTAATTCCTCTAACTCCTTTAGATCCCGTCTTAAAATTTCATATTCAATCTGATTTTTAAATTCCTCCTTCACCTTCAGATATGAATAGATAGGATATTCATTGTTGTAATCTTTGTATGTAATCTCTGTATTTGTCTCTCCCAATTCAGAGACAGATCTCGCTTTTTTGGATATAGACGCCCCATTCCAATCGGAGAGACCTTCCTCTGATTTCGGAGACACGTCTCCCTTAAATTGGGGATACCCTATAGTAAGTGTTCCTTGGGCTTTCTTTTGACTCTTTTTCTGTACCCGCTTTACGCTCTCAACCTCTTCAGCATAATCTTCGGGAAAGGTAAGCCTTTCAAGTATATCTACGTCAAGTTCTATAAAAAGAACATTGGGTATGGACTGCCCATTGATTGTCAAAGTACGGAAAACACGGCGGATGACTCCCAGCTTTTCTAATTCTACAATCGCATTAGTAGCATCCCGTTTTGTTATTCCAAACTGATCTGCCATTTGTTGGTAGCTTCGCTGTAATAAGTCCGCCTTAAAGCGCTTCCGGTATCCCAGAAGCTGCCCACTCCCTTCATCTCTCACTTCCGCTGCGCGGTACCAGTATACAATATCAGATAAAATCACAATGGCAATTAAGTATGGTTTTCCCGTTTCTCTCAGAATGGTATGGTACCAAGCCGGAGGAATCACGTTGCCGGTAAGCCTAATTCGGCTCAACCGGTCAACTGTCGGATTCCCTGTTTGATAGATTGGTTCCATAGCGCTCTCTCCTTCCCTATTCCTTCCAGCCCAGATATCGATACACCTTCTCAGGACGAATGGCCTCAACCTTAAAACACTCAGGCAATATGGAGCGCAGGACACCTGCCTGATACGTAAAGCAGAATACCCTGCCGCCTCTTCTTAACGGCAGACTCATAATCCGTTTTACCTGCCATAAATCCATCATATAACAAAAATATACCAGATTCCCATTCTCATCCGCACCAGCCTCCGGTGTAAAGCAATTATCATTCACCTGTTTTAGCGCCCTGCATAAAAACTGGTATAGCCTTACTTGACCGGCTTCACTGCATAATAACCTTAGCTGGATTACTGCCTCTTCTAGAAAAGGAATATAGTAATAACATTCATATACATCATCTAAAGAAAACAGGTTCCCCTTCAAGCCACCCATGCTGGTTAAGATACGCCTTACTATTGCCATATCGGTTCCCATCATAATAGCACTGATTGTTATGCATCCCCTGTTTTTGCGCAGACGCACCTCCAGCCGGCTCCTTACATTCCGCTCTGTCTTTGGAACCCATTTCATCAGACTGTCCAACATATTGTATACTACGTAAAATCGTTCTGCGGCCAGTACTCCGCAGGCCCTAGACCCCTTGATTTCCATATCGGTTGCCTGTTTCCATTCCATTGTCCCATAATAAGATACCGGAGCACTGCCTTTGATATCAGGTGTGCTGAACGGAGCTTGATGGAAAACAGGGAACAGTTCCGTTTTTTCACTCTGAAAAATCCGTATCCCAGCATGATGAAAGTAAATCCATACCATGCTCATGCGATGAAGCCTCAATCGCTTCTCTGGTTCACTCTTCACATGATTGGTGGAGTTGGCTCCGGACAAATAGAGCCGCACATCATCCCCATAATGAACCAGTAGATACTGTTTAGCTTTATTTCGGAGCAGATAACCTCTGACACCGTCTTTACTCCGAAGTTTAACTTCTCCCTCCCGCTTCAATCGGGTCAAAAGCGCAGCGGCATAAGATTCGGAACCGACTGCACGGCCAACCCAATCTGACGGTATTTCTCCGCTGACTGCTATAAGTAACAGAAGTTCATCTTTTCTATCTATTTTCATATCTGTCCCCTTCTTCTTATTCCGTTTTGTTCCTTTTCATACCCTGTCCTCTCCATCCCTAGGTAGAATGACTCTCCCTTTTTTTGTCTTTAGGTACGTTTTTAATGGCTCTCACCATAATCTTACCCTGTCGAAAAACCTGTGGCGGGATTCAGATGATTTTTCGATATGATGTTCAGGTGGTTTCTTTTACAAATCCACTTAGGAAACCGGTTACGTTCCATCAAAAAAAGGAACGTGCAATCCCGTTCCCCCAATGTGGTAGTATGATAAGTGTCCAGATACAGACCGCTGTCTGATACAAGGAAGTACATACCCAAAGCATCCACGACCTGCTTTTCCTCTATATTGTCATGGTCCCGAATCCTGGTTTCCGGCATTTTTTTATCATACTCATGAATAAAACAGACCGTTGCCTTCTCGTATACAGGAATTTCCTTCCCCTGCTGCTGACGCTCTTCACACCAATTCTGCAGTGCCAGAAAAAAAGGTTTATAGATATAGTCTGTATATTTTTTTTTACGGTGGGGCAGTAACATTGGAAGTTCTGCTTTCAATATGCAATCCTCATATTCCACACGAATTTCATGGATTTGTACTAGTTTCAGACAATAATCCTCTTTGAGAGGACTGTTAAATGTATTTCTTAATACAAATCCCCGCAGCCGGTCTGTCAGACATTCAGCATGTTCAGAAGCTTCCATCATACAATCTAACAATCGTCCATACTGAAAACTGGAAGCGCTACGATCATAAAGTGTTTTTACACTCTGTGCCTCAGCCAGTTTATCCTGTACCACTCCTGCAACTCTCTGAACCTCCAAAAGCTGATGTTCCAATAGCTCCATAATCTCAAATTCATGTCCTTTTTCTATAATATTCGACCTCTCCACCCTCTTTCACAACACAAAAACCAATGATTCCAGGTACCTCTATCTGGCTAATCATCACTTTATCCTCCAAAACAATAATGTGATTTTCCTCTGAGCGCCTGCTTTTAGCAAACATACCATTAACCAGCTTTAAATCACCAATTCCAATATAAATAATATCGTAGATATCCTGCCCACAGAAAAACAAGATTCTTACTGGAAAATCCTCTTTTACCGCCAGATAATGGCCGTCCACTTCCCGTTTATGCATCATATCGATTAATACCCAAAGACTTTGTATTGTTCCCTCGTCCTTCAGCGAATACGCAAATTCATTGGAGGCAAGAAGACCGGTATGAGGATTTCTGTAAATCTGCCTGTTCTTTAAAAGCCTCGACACTGCTTTTCCCGCAGCCTTTTCTTCCCCCTCAAAAAAATGCAAAAGCTGTTTCATATAAAGAACATTATACTTGCGTATTACCATTAATGTCCTCTCCTCCATGGCCTCAGGGCTAACATATACCGCCATCCAGTTATCCTCCCATCCTTCCATATGCATGGTTACCGAATTTTTCAAGCCGTTCCTTTAGGTTCTGCAAATCTTTCCGATCCGTGGTAATCAAATCATTTTCAAGCTGACTTGCCCGAAATTCCAATGTAAGATTATTACTGTTCGTAGAAATCATCCCCTTCCCTCGCTCAAAATGAACAATCTCCATCCGCTCCGCGTCAGACAAATGAAGTAGTTCTTGTACTTTTTTTGCTTCGTCATTTTCCAGATTCAGGACTATTTTAGTTTTTGTAGCGTTGATAATGCCACGACCATATTTTCCCTCCTTAAGCGCCATAAAATCCGACAAATCCTGTGTCGCACACACTGCTCCGCCTGCGTAACCTCTGATTATCTTAAAAATCTCTAGAACATATTCCGCCGCCAGTTCATTGGAGGAAGCACCAATCAGTTGCCAGACCTCATCCAGAAATACCATCTTTTTTTCTGTCCGGTCCTCCTTTACCTTAGACCATACATAGTCCACCGCCACGAACATTCCCACTGGCAACAAGTCCCCGGTAAGCTCTGATATATCTAATACAATATATTTGTTCTTCAAATCCACATTGGTCTGCTGGTTGAAACTGGAGGCGGAGCCATGCACCAGACGGTTCAGAATATTTGCCAGTCTCTTGGTTTCTTGCCTCCTAATTAGTTCATTGTAAACATCCCCCAAAACCGGCATTTCTTTATATTGTTCCGGGTTTTCAGGGTCAATCAGGCTTTCATTCTCATGGGTAATCCCCTTTTGCTGATAAGTCAGTACCAAAGCTTCATCCAGGAGCTGTTTTTCCTCATGAGACATATCGGGAATCAGAAGAGAAAAGAAAATATGTAAGTCCTGGATTTTCGCCGCCAGTTCAGAATATTCCATGACCGCCCCGTCCAGGATTGCATTTGTTTCCTTATTTTTTTTCCTGATTTCCATTACATTGATACAGCTTTTTGAAGATGACGATATCTTAATAAATTCGCCTCCGATATTGGTACATGCTCTGGCAAATTCATGTCCCTTGTCCGGCGCTATAATAAAAACCTGTATGTTTTTTCTTCTCATCCGCAAGGCCATTAACTGGAGCAGGAAAGTTTTCCCCGCTCCGGTTGTTCCCATGATAGAAATATTCGCATTTTTATATAAGGATGAATTAAAAATATCCACAATTACCAATGAACTGTTTGCAGTATTCACCCCCATCAATATGCCGTCCTTGTCAGACATCTCAAACGAGGTAAAGGGATAGCAGCTCGCAGCTCCAGACGTTAAAACATTCCGCTTAGAGCGCTCATAAATGCTTTTCTCAAGCTTCAACAGTGGCAGGGCGGACAAGAATGCCTGCTCCTCCTGAAACAGGCAGGAAACTGTATCCAGATCCTGGGCATTTAAGAGCTTCCTCATTTCCTTAGCCCTCCACTCCACTTCCTTTGCGCTGTATCCAGTTACGGTTATCAGGATAGCAATATAATAAAATTCCTCATTTGCCGCGAGTCCATTTTTCAGATAATATCCGGATTGGATTGACTCTGCGAGATCATCAAAATCAGTATTGGTATCGGAGGCATCCTTGATTTTTGAGCGGTTCAGCCGTATTCTCCTTCCAATGCGCTCAATGGTCTTAACCTTATCCTGTTTATATAAAAAAAGGTCCACGTCAATCCCCTCTCCCGCGTTGACAAGAAGGGACAGCCAGCCGGCCGGCACCCGATTCCGGTACCTGGCCGATGGGACAAAGAGATATGTATGGTATACTCCGTCCATGATTACATAATTCCCATGCCTGAAATCCAGACTTTCGGGCGCAAAGTATTCCGCAACCGGAATCCGGCCGGTACTTTCCTCCCCATTCTCGCGGATATACCACGCGGCCACCTGATTTAACCGCTGGGAAAGAGAGACTGTGGTGCTGGTTTTCCTGTTTAACAACAGGTACAGCATTTCCACCGTATCTTGTGTCGGATTATCTGATATTACAACTTCATTACCACACTGATATAAATATTTCTTTGCTGTCTGTGCGTAAGAGTTTAATGTTGCTGCGATTTCAGACTCTGTTCCCCGCCTGCTGTCCACAGAAAACACCAGAAAAAACCTCCGGGTTACCGCTTCCCGGTAGCCGACCGAACGCAGAAGCTTAATATAATCTTTTTGAAGCATCCGGCACCGTCCATCTGGCTCTGCCTCAATGTCCTGCTTCACCGCCTCAACATAGAGGCCGATATCTGCCTTTTTTGAGATGGATTTTATCTGTAGTTCCGGGGGAGCTATCTTTAAATAGCCTATGTAAGAATAAATGATGTTACGCTGTTCGCTGGCGCTCCGGTGCAGGAAGTTAATTGGCAAAACCTCAACGATTTTTACATAACGGCCATCCGATGTGTAAATGACTCCGTCACGGATTGATTCAATTGGAATTTCTTTAGAGGCTCTTGTATAAGGCAGGTCATAGAACTCCTCCTGCTTCGCTGCTGTGACTTTCTCCCTCTTCTGTTTTTGGGGAGCATTTTCTCCATTTTGCTTTGGTTTTCTTCTTTTTTGCTCCTGTATCAGTTTCTTTCTGACTCTCCGGAGTTCCCGCCTCCAGGCTTTTCTTTGGTTTTCTGTGCTTTTTCCCTCTTTCACGCTTTATCTTCCCTCCTCTCTCTGACCTTTCTTTTTTCCTGCTCTGTTCTAAGCGGTATCTCTCATCCGGCACAGACAGGCTACGGCGGCGCTTTAAAAATTTGAAAAAGCTTGCGATAAATGCAAATAGACTTTCTCCCTGAACTCCCAGGATAGCCAGGATTATAACCGGCACCAGGACTATCATGCCGATGTATAGTTTTGTCTTTCCCGTAACACTCAGTGACATAATAAGCGGCACCAATCCCGCGAGAATCAGTGCCGTTTCAAATGCATTTCTAGTTTTTACCCGCCCGGAAAGAATTGTCCCCTCCTCAGCAAAATTGGGCGGGATTGTATAAATATCAATCCGGTTATTCTCATTCATTACCCGTTCCCCTCCTATTTATCCTGTTTTCTTAAATAAAACAGGCTGCCGGCACAGATTAGGATTAATGCCATGCCAAGAATACCCAAAACTGGTATCTGCCTCCGATCCGACTCTGTTTTAAGCATCTCTTCCTCCACGGCTGGTTTTATCTGTTCTTCCTGTTTTTTCCTCTCTATTATTTCTTGTTTTTCAGCTTGCTCTGTCATCAGCGTTTCTGTTTTTTCTGGAAATTTCTGGATACTACCTGGATTCACAAACACCTTGCAGATAGAAATCCTGCCAGCCTCCACGCAAACAGTATCTGGCTCTACATGGCAGTCATATTCCCGTAGTTCTGATATGGCCGTGACTCCAGTTACTTTGTACCGCTCTCCCGCTAGCGACAAGTTCGCTATATAACCAACATCTTTATCAAGTGACACAGTAAATGCCCTTCCTCCTGTCAGTCCGGTAAAATAAATGGTGACTGCTCCCTGAAACCCTTGAAACACCTGGCACCGGACAGCCAGCGTCCCCTTCCCTGTATCTGTATCGGTATACTCTTCATCCCACATTGTTTCTCCTTTTGCACCCGCCAGACCATCGGCATAGCAAACTCCAGAAATGCCAAGAACCAGGCTGAGTGCAAGGCTGGGAACGAAACTCCATTTTGATCTATGCTTCATTCCTTCACTCTCCTATAATCCATATGCCGCCATCGCTTAAATCCCTGGCGTATGACCGAATTGTGGAAGGGCTGTACAGGTTTCCGGTCCTCCCCCGGCTTCCAGGGTCGGCAATTGTTATGTTTCCGTCACTGGTCACTCCGGTTAATACGATAAAGTGTCCGCTGTTTCCTGATATCGTATTCTCCGCGCAGATTACCACCGCAAGCTTTCCATTCTTCAATTCCGCAACCACATAATTCATCTGTTCGCGTCTCACACGTTCAACCGACAGTCCCCAGTTCCGGGCTGCATTTGCCGGATATGCATGGCTGGTTCCACGTCCCGAAACATATCCTCCGGTGTCCATCGCATATTGCGCTGTCAGCTCAGGCGTTATCTGTTCACCTGTCAGTGTCGAAATCACAATAGCAAGCGCTGTGGGACCGCAGCCAGAAGTACGTATTGTGCTTCCCCCATAGGAAAGAGAGGCCCAGGGTTCCTCCCCCTGGTTGTAATACACTATTTCCCTCACACATCCGGGCACTGTCTCATAGATGATTTTATCTCCTCCAGTAGCAATGGTACTGGTATAAATACCGCCAGACGCTCCCGCACCTAATATATAATTTTTCCAGCTTGCGGCCTTAAACAGTATATCCAGTGCCCCGTCCTTCCCATTTTGAACTAACTGGAACAGCTTCAGCACGTTATTAAAGCTATTTGGGTCCGTCACATAACGGAAACTATATCCGGTTCCTGTTGAAGACAAATGTGGATTCAACTTTACCACAATAGAATAGTCCACAATTTCAATTTCTTCTTCCTCATCGCCGGAACCAATGGTTTCTGTATGTGTTCCTGTCTCTGCCCAATCAAAAAAGGCGCTCTCTTTTTCATCAATAAAGGATTTTAAGAGCACTTTCGATATGGACGAATCGGTCTGTGTGATTCCCGGTATCGTGTTTCCTCCCCCCTCTCCCATATATCCCAGAACCTTTTGCACATAGGCTGGTGTTTCTCCATTTTGGGGAATTTGATACCCTGCTCTCTTCACAGCGCCTGGCCCCGCGTTATATGCAGCAATCGCCAATTCCAGCCCATTCGGATAAACAGAAAAAGCTGCGAGCTGCTGTGAGATATAGTTAGCTCCTCCCATAATATTCTGCTTAGGATCGTAGGGATTAGTAACGCCCAGGTTCGCTGCCGTTTCAGGCATAAGCTGCATGATTCCGATAGCACCTGCACTGGATACACAATTTGGATTAAAATCGGATTCTGCTTTTGCCATAGCCTTTAACAACACTTCCGACACCTGATAAGTGGCGGACGCAAGCGTAAAATATTCATCGTACGCACTGGTAAGACTGCTTGTCCCTCCCCCTGTACCGTACCCATTAAATCCTTCTATCTGTTTCCCGCTCCAGGATTCTTCCATCAGGACAGCCAGATACTGGCTCAATCTGGGTTTTAGGACTGTTTCATATTCATCGTCCACCTCATATCCATCATATCCACTCTGGTTATTATCATAGTCAGCCCGGATTTCCTCTACTGCTTTATCTCTTAGGGCCTCGACCAAACCATATATTTCTGACTCAAAAGCCGGATCAGCGGCAAAAAGAGCCTCTATCTGTATTTTTATGTTATTGCATTCTGCGGTGCGAGCCTGGGACACATATGCATCCGCATCTGCAAAGCCGAGATACATAAAAATAAGGCTGACAGAATTTACAAGCAGATATACAAAAAGCAGGATTGCAAGCAGGATAGAACCGATTACTTTCCAAACGGTTTTACTTGTAAGCAAAGCGCCGACTAATGTTCCAAGCGGTCCCCCCAACGCGGTTCCCACCGTGGCACCGCTGGCCGCACCTCCAGCCCTGACAGCCCCAGTGGCGGCATGTACCGCCTGTATCGAATGGGCAATTTTTTCTGTCTGCCCCGCTGCCCGAACGATTCGGGCAGCCGTTTCTGCCGCTTTGTCAAGCGGCTCATTGCTCCGGTCTTCGTTCATTCTCTCTCCTATAAAACAGCCGGTCCCATTTAGACCGGCTGTTTGTTATCTTTTTTCCCCTTTTCCGTCCGCATACCTCTTTCCGGTATTCTTTTTGTTCTCCGGTTTCTTTTTCGGCGTTTGCTTCGGTACGCCTCTCTCTTGAGAAGTTTCCTTGTATACTTTCTCCAGACGTATCATGCCGTTCTTTTCCAAAACCGCTTTTGTTTCCGGTAAAACCGCTGGAGCTTGTTCCTTTTCCGGAAGTTCGTAATAGGTTTTTCCATCTTCATGTATCGTCTGATAGGCTCCCTGTGGTTTTTCAAACCGACTGGCATCATAACGCATATACCGTTCTCCATCACGCTCCGCAAGATAAGAACCATAATTTTCATCAGAACTGCCCTTTCCGGATTGACCATAAGTTCCGGTACCAGTTTCTATAACTGTACCGCTCTGCATTCCGCCCTGGGATACACCTTTGACCTCTTGCATACTTTCAGCGCCTGAGACAGCACCAGCACCATTGGAAACACTGCCACCCATTCCCATGCTATGGGGCTGACCTTCGTCCATGGCGCCACCACCTGCCATTTCGTTTATTGCGGTATCAGTATCAGATATGCCGGCTCCTGCCGTACTGGTTCCCGGCAGACCAGATTGTACAGAAGAGGCCGGGCTATCCAAACCACCTGCATAATCTGCAGCCATGGCTTCTGCTCCACCAGGCAATGTTCCTGCATGTTCTTTTGCCTGTGCGGATTCACTATCATATGAAAGAATACCAGTGTCTGCCATTCCTGCACCTGGTTCTGCTTCCTGCCCGCCATCCTGCATTCCGGTAATTCCACCAGTCTCTCCTGATACCTCCATACCGCCACCCGGTTCTGCTCCTACAAAGCCAGAAATATTGCCTTCGTCCATTCCGATTTCAGTTCCAAACGCTTCTTCAGGCTCATCAAGGGAGGCTCCAAACGGCCCATCTTTTCCATATCCCATTCCGGGAATTTCCCCTGCCTCATCATAAGAGCTATCCATAGGTATATCCTCATCATAATTAAAGCCAGGGTAATCCATACCTTCCCTACTCTCCATCCCGTCAAAGGAACCTTCTTGTGCATCAAAATCGGATTCATCCGGCATTCCAAAGGGGGCATTTGCACTCTCAGTACCAGGCATTCCACTGTCAAATTCATTTTCAGCCCCATGCCAGCCAAAGTCCTCCCCTGGTTCTGGTTTTTCCTCGGCATTCACTCCACCATTCATACCGCCAATATTGGAGCCATTCCGCATACCGGATATACCAGCCACCCCAAAGTTCGGAGAACCGCTTCCCATTGGAATTGGTTTTCCTGTGCCGAATCCCATGAGGGAGGCTCCCTTTTCCTGGTTTCCACCTCCTGTTCTGCCACCGCTGCCTCCCATATGAAGCAGCCGGCCTGCCATAAGAAGCGCGCCCATACCACTAAGGCCGCCTCCGATTCTGCCCAGATTCACTCCCAGAGAAGCCATATAACTATCAAGCTTCGCGGTTATCTTACAAAACCCAATCAGACACATGGTTGCCGCAAAATACTTCGTAAATCCATAACTGCTGGACATTAAGTTACCATAGCCCGAAAGGAACATCTTCAGACACCACGCGTCCAGTATGATAATCAATATCTGTCCACCAAACATCCTCACCCATGTGGTGGTAATATTATTTGTGGATTTTGAACCGCCGGCTGCAAATGCCAATGGTGCGGTATAAGAAAAGATTCCCAGAAGGACATACCGTTCCGCCAAAATAAAAAGCATTTTAAAATAGTTCCAAGCTACAACAAAATGCATGATTAACAAAAGCATCTGAATGCTGATTATATCGATGCCCAATACAGATACCACTGCCTCCGCTGCTGTCACGTATGCTGAAAAAGAATAAACTGTGATTGCGCTTCCCGCTACCCACTGGTAAGGAGTTCCTACAATATTCAGAATATAATTGACAATATCTTTTGCGTAGACAATCATGAAAAGGCTGATGGCCGACCGAAGTATGAGTTCAATTGGATCCTCCGATGAGGTTGTTATCTTGCTGAATATTCCCTTAAATAACTGCCAGACCAAAATCATAAGAAGAATCATAACCGCAATCGGCATAATGCCATCCCGGTACAAATTACCGGCAACGCCAAACAATTCTTCAAACAGATTTAAATTACAGGATAAAATTTCCGTAAACATACTGCTTGCGACATCCATCATATCTATGATAAATTGGGAACACATTTCTTTAATACTTTCAAATAATAATTCTAACAGCCAGCCCATTTTATTATCCCGTTACAGGATTTTACACACCTCCTTGCTGGGAGAGCACCAGCCTTTTTTATACACTCCGTATAGTTACGAAGAAAACATACTCTTTGGAATAATACTTTCCATATAGGTTACAATACCGCCAAGAGTCATTAGGGCGGCCCAACAGATAATAATACGCTTTAGCCAGGCACGTGATTCATCCACGGTTTTTCCTGACTTTGAAAAATTCATAAGAAAGAGACATACTGCCGCACACACAACTGCACCTACCGTTGCAATTCCAGCAACATCTGTATACACTTGCTGCATGGCGGATTTAGCTGTATCAAAAATATCTGCATAGGCAGTCTGACACCTAAAAAGCACTATCATGCTGACTACATAAAACTGTCCTGTAAGCGCCGGTATGTTTATATGCTTTTTTTGATTAAACACCAGAAACCCCGCCTGTCTGTCCTTGCTCAAATTAATCACTCCTTTTTTGGTACAAAAAAAGCAACCATCACAATGATGATTGCCTTCTCTGCATATTTTACAATTTTTATGGCTCTCCACGGAAATATTCCCATGCATAAAAACTGATGATATCATTATAAAAACTTTGAAATCTCAAGTCAATGCATGTTCGGTCCCAATATTGTCCCTTTCTTATCTCTTTTTTGATCTTGCTTAAGCCGCACCTTTTAACTGCCCACACTCTCTGCCATTTCTTTCGATTGTATAGTAGTAGGAGGTAGTCTCAATCCGTACATAATCCGCCGCAACCTCCAGAATGCGATGTACCCTATCCGTCCACATTAGATGACCATCATATCGATAGCATACTTCTTCACCCACTTTAATTGGTAACTGTACTTCTCCTGCGGTTATCACGATTCTTTTTGCCTGCAAATTATTCTTCATCATAGCAGCCTCCTTCTCAACTGGCTAACTGATCCAACGATAATACACTCACCTTGTCAGTATAATCCACCTTTTTTCCGTTACCAAAAGCAAATTCCAGCTTTTTAACTGAAAAGGGGATAGTCTTTCTTAAGCGGAAGTCTAATAGTTCTGCTTTCACTTCCGTAATCACTGTTTTTGGCAACCTGGAACGAAAAAAATTATAATCCAGAATCTCCGCCTGCTTGCTGGTGCCTAAATTCCTCAGTTTCTCATCTTCTGTCCTGATACCTTTGGCCTCCAGTCCAACTAATATTGTTCCGTCAGGCATCCAGCTTTTTTTCTGCATTGCCTGACCGATTGACAATTCCATTGGTTCTGGATTTTCCATCTTAACTTCGCTTAGCAGTAAAACACAGTTATCTGGATGGCTCACTGGTTCAAGTGTCTGGATATCAAGTTTCATTTTCTTAAATTTGTCACGTTTCATTTGATTCCTCCTTTGAATTAAGCTCTGATTCCTAATCGCTATCCTCCTTCTGTATTGTTGCTTTTTTCTGCACAAAAAAAGACGCTACATTTTTCTAAAAATGAGCGCCATTCTATAGCTTAATAAATTTAAAACACCCAGAACAAACTGATGCTCTGATTGCTTCCTTCAATGCAGAAAGAACAAACTTTTATGTGTTACTTATTCAAGTACTACATAAATCAATACACCATCATTTTATCATTACATATTGTATGTGTCAATATTTAATCACAATATATGGTGCGCTTTTATTTTTTATCTAAAACCTCCCCACTTGATAACTGCTTTGTAACATTGTTTTGCAAATTAATCGTCCCTCTAGCTCTCTCACTGAGCATCATCTCTTCTTCCTGCGCAATCATATCAAATATTGATAATAAACTTTTTTCTTGTATAATCTTTCTACATGTGTCCCTATTCTCAAACAACTTAACTCACCTCTCCTATAAACATATTAAAAAGGATATTACACGTCTATTACCCATGTATCACGATAATGTTCTAATAGCATTCGGCTTTCCATCTCGTAACCCCACAGAATACCTTCCACGGCTTTTAGAGCACTTTCTCTCCACCGAAAGTAGGTACTTCGATTTATACGCACATTCTGAGACAAATGCGGTTCCAACTTATTTATAATCTCTGTTATATTGTTTGGCTGATAGGCAGACATATAAGTATAATATAGAATCCAATAATATCGTTCTCCCTGCGGATGGTATTTTCTCATAAGCTCTACAGCCTCATCAATCAATTTTAAAAATTTGTTGGAACTGTTGATTGCTTCCACTCTGGATTTAATATTTGCTTCATCATCATTTATATCCATGCCAGCCTGATATATTGACTCTAAAAATTGATCCACATCCGTCCCATACTCTTTTTGAAACCGATGTTTCACTTGTCCAATCTGCACTTGCATTCGCCAGGAAACAGAACGATAAATTTTAAATAATACAGCAACATCATGATATACCTGATTATCTTTACTTTCAATCGTTATAACTCCACTTTTACCCATTATATTTATCCTCCTTTATATCTTCTACATTTTGGTAAATATATTTGCTTTGGAGAATAATTCTAATGGCTGGCCACTTTGCGACATTCTTTCGCAAAGTGCAGATAAGTGACTTTATGACATTCTTTCGCAAAGTCTCCATGTATTAGATTAACCGACTTTGTGACTATCCCTCCAAGACTCCAGTAAGTCATATATTACAGCTTCAATCTGCCCTTTTGTATATTCCTTCGGAAAATAATCCCTTAGTTTCTTAGGGGATAATGTAATCTTCGGCATACTGGGCATCTTAGAGTCCGAAATCAATATTTCTGTCACTCTTTTTTTATTTAAAGTCCCTGCTTTGCTTTCATCCTTTAAGGCCTCTGCCTGTATCTCATTAGGAAAAAGACGTTTATCTAAAATTACTCCCAGTACCCACCCCTGTTCTTCAGCAGTAATAAATGATAACTTTTCTGCGGGTAGCAGCAAGAGTTTTTTCAAGTCCACATATTCTAAAAGTTCTGGCAACAAATAAGTCAGGCGCACATACCGTTGCACTGTTCTTCCTGTTTTCTTCGCGCCTTTACCTATTAAATCAGCGGTATACTCTTCTCCTTTGACTCCCTGATGGCTTAATGCCTCCATTTTCATCCGATAAGCCTTTGCTTTTTCTGATGGCAGGAGATCTTCTCTCTGAATATTGGAATCAACCATAATGATAGTGGCTTCATCATCATTCAAGTCCCGGACTATAACAGGCATATCCTGATATCCAGCCAGTTCACAGGCCCGCTTTCTTCTATGGCCTGCAACTATTTCATATCCTCCCTGCTTATCTTTTCGGACAACTCCAGGAATCAGAACCCCGTATTTTCTCACACTATCAACGGTTTCCATCATCTTTTCATCATCAAGGACGCGAAACGGATGATTTTTGAAGGAATGAAGGATATCAAGAGATAGATGTATGACCTGGCCTTCAGCGCTTTGTTCTATTGATTCGTTACCAAACAAGTCATTATAAGAGGTGAATTTCACCTTATTCGCACTGCGGCTTCCCATAAGCAAGCACCTCCTCCGTCAGAGCTGCATATCCATCAGCAACAATCCCCTTTGGATCATGCAAAAAAATACTTTTCCCTTCCGCACTTGTCTCTACTGCTCTTACCGACAATGGAATACAGTTTTCAAAGATATGAATTTGACCGCCATATGCCATTCTCAGCTTGTCTGAAATATCTCTTGCAAAGTTGGTCCGTCGGTCTACCTTTGTCAGCAATATTCCTTCAATTCCAAGTTCCGGATTCAGCTGCCGGTGGACTCGGCCAATCGTTTTTATAAGCTGCTGTAACCCCTTTGTAGGCAGATAGGCCGCTTCTACCGGTATCAGAACACTGCCGGCCGCAACAAGAGAATTAATTGTCATCATTCCTAAAGATGGCATGCAGTCAATCAATATGTAATCATATCGGTCCTTTATCTCGTCTACATACTGACGAAGGACCGTCTCCCTGCTCATAACGTTCACCAGCGTTGTTTCAAGTCCGGCAAGTTCTATATTTGCAGGAAGAAAATCCACACCCTCCTCGTGGTGAAGAATTCCCTCTGTCACATCCAGAGGTTCATCATTCACCACCTTCGCCAAAATATTTACCAGTGTTACCTCCAGGTTGTCCGGCTCACCAATTCCTAAACAGGCTGCCAAATTTCCCTGTGCATCTGCATCGATTAAAAGAACCTTTTTCCCCTTTCTCACCAATCCAATGCCTAAATTTACGCATGTAGTCGTTTTGCCGACTCCACCTTTTTGATTTGCTATCGCTATTATTTTGTTCATGATATTCTCCTTTTGTTCTCTATAGAATCTGCAACACATCATGCACAGCCACAATACTCCGGATATCTGAGTTTCACTGCCTGCCAAAAATACGGTGCATAGCCACAACAAAATAAATCTTCGACCGTATATTTTCTGCATTCAGATAACTGATCGTCTGAGTTCTCACAATCAGATACGCTGGGAGTACCGTTGCAGTAGAGATTATATGCCATTCTTATAATGTGCTGGCTGCCAGAAGTCTGCCACCCCTCATGCAGGCATTCTGTTTTAACGCAACCAGATTTAAAATCATAAATCCTGGCTGCATTACGTCTTGTATCCTCGCTGATTCCCAGACAATAGATTAATGCGGCATGGTAGGCATCTTGGTACCTGCATTGAGACAAATATCTTTCAAAAAAGTCCCTATGGGCCGCACTCTTAAAAATCACATTAGCCATACCCTCTCTCATCGGTATATCTCCTTTCTTTTAATAAAATAAAACATAAGTATCAAATTCTCTGCTCGCTTTCTGAAATAGAATATCTGCTATAATAACTCTAAAATATGAGTCTTCATCCATTCAAGGGCATTTCTAAATATTTCTTTATTATGTCACTACTTAATACAACCTATCTTTATATCCGCATCGTATGTGCATCTCCTTTTCTTTGAATAAAATAAAAAGACATCTCCACATGTGGAAACATCTTTTTCAAATCAACAATTTATTCTGTTATGATAATACTTAATTTCTGGTATATTCAACTTACTTCTCCACTACGTATTGAGTAACTTCGAACCGCTCCTTTACGAATGAAGGTCACCAATCCATACTGCCCATATGGCATTATCTCGTCCATACGCTCCACGCAGCACACAATATATAGTATATTTATCACCAATCATAATCAATCAGTAGTGGTTTGTTTTGTTTTTCGTAGTAGGACACAAAGTACTCCACCGCATTGTTGGGGAAAAATTCTTTAAATTCGCTGTAGAGCTGGGCGGCTAACGTCTTGTTATGGGCGATAATCAGTGTTGGCTTGTTCAGGGCCTGTATGACATTGGCCATGGTGAAGGTTTTACCGGAGCCAGTTACGCCAAGCAATGTTTCAAACTGATTTCCTTCCTGAAAGCCTTTGACCAGCTCGGCAATAGCCTGAGGCTGGTCGCCGGTAGGTGCATATTCTGATACTAATTCAAAATGATCCATGAAAATCTCCTTTTAGCACATCAATGCATTATAGTAATACTTTTGGTGTTTCTGTAGGTATCAACTTCATCAAAACTTTTATTTCTTTAAATAATGTTCTAACTTGTTTAAAATATATACCAATAAACCTGCCAATCCGTTCAACTGTCCGAAAAACCGGAACTTGTAGGTTTCTTATAATTCCAACCTCATATAAATAACTTCTTGAAATCCTGTCACGCGGGAATTAAAGCCTTTCGGATTTCTGCCATATTTAACAAACCCTGCTTTCTCATACATGGATAATGCCCTTTCATTTTCAGCAACCACGTTCAGCTCCAGCTGAATATACCCCGCCGCCCTTGCACATTCAATACACGCTGCCATTAGTGCCTGTCCAATCCCAAGTCCCCAAAAATCTTTAGCGACGCTAATACCAAATTCGGCACGATGCCTTACCTTATATTTTGTGCCTATTGCTTCAATTCCAGCAGTTCCAACAACTACATTCCCGACTACGGCAACTATCTCAATCTCATTTGAACTTTCGGATTTTTCTTTCAGAAATTGACTTTCCTGCATCACGTCGAAACTATTTTCATCTGGATAGGATAGTAAATAATCGGTTTGTCCATGGGTCAAATTAAAGCAATCCCATACAGCCTGTCCATCACTTTCTATGCCGTTTCTCAACCAGCATTCCACACCATTCTTTAAAATTATTGTCTTACTATATTTCATAACTTATTCCACTCCAATTCATATTTTTTATTCCGCCGGATTGCTCAGTCAATTCCAGTTTATCTTGTTGATAAACACTTGTTGGAACGGTTATTAAAAATTATAACATATACGTCTTGAAAAGTATAGGCGCAAGTGAGAACATCTGTTCTTTTTATCAATTGAATTTTTAGGACCAAAGTCCCGGATAAAATCCCGGTAAAATTCTGCTGCTGTATACCATACTTATGCCATACTTATGTCATATTTATACCATACTTATACCATACTGCTTCCGGCAGAAGGGCGCCTTTGAATAGATTCGTGGATATATCAGGTATATTTGTCCCAGCGGTATACCCTTTGATCGTTTATCGGGTGGACAGGCAGCATGATCGTGGAGCATACCAACACCCGGAAAAGAGACAGACCTGACAGCCGCAGCCCGTATGGTCCGTCCATTCCGTATGGGCCGTTCCTTCCCCATGCCTGCTCACATGCATATCCGCCCTGACCGTCAAGATAATGCGGATAAGACAGCGGCCCGGACAGTACGAAAGCCCCGGTCATGGATGCCATGACCGGAGCCTTCTTTCACACTGCTTATTTATTTTCCTTCAACACCTGGACTGCCTTCTGAAGCTGGTTGTCTTCCTCAGGCTTCACCACGGCCTGGGTTTTAAGCTTCTCTTCCAGTTCCACTTCCACATCCGGTTCTATTCCCTTTCCATGCAGGTCAAAACCGCTGGGCGTGTAGTAATGGGCTGTGGTAATCTTGATGGCGGAACCGTCTCCCAGAGGTATCAGGTTCTGTACAATTCCCTTTCCGTAGCTGGTGGTTCCCACCACGGTGGCCCAGTCATAATCCTTCAGGGCGCCTGTAAACACCTCGGAAGCGCTGGCTGAGTCCCCATTGACCAGAATAGCAATGGGTATTTTCAGCTCATGACCGTCTGAGGCGGTAAATACATCGCCCTTTTCATTCTTGTCGGCCGTGTAAACAATCAGGGTTTTTCCCTTGCCCTTTTCATACTGGTCCAAATCATCGGGGAGAATATAATCCACCATCTTAACAGCGCTGTCCAGGACTCCGCCCGGATTGCTCCGCAGGTCGATAATCAACCCCTCCATACCGTCCTTCTGCAGCTCATCCACTGCCTGCTCAAACTGCTCCACTGTAATCACATCAAATTCCGAGACTGCAATCCGGCCGATTTTATCGTCCAGCATGCTGTATTCCACGGTGGGCACTTCGATTTTGCGCCGCGTAACGGACATATCCACATACTCATCTTTGTCTGCCCTGTACACCGTGATAGCCACATCCGTGCCTTCTTTGCCCTTGATGTAATTGTTCACCAGCACATCCAGACTTTCGGAAGCCACCAGGGTATCGCCCACCTTATATATAATGTCCCCGGGCTGCATCCCTGCCTCCAGGGCCGGGGAACCCTCGAACACCTTCACGATGGTACATAATCCCGTGGTTCTGTTCTGGCTTAACATGGCTCCGATACCGGAGTAGGTTCCCTTTGTGCTGTCATTGATGGAACGGAAATCCTCCTCCGTATAATACGTGGAATAAGGGTCATCCAGGCCAGCCAGCATTCCTCTGTAAATAAAATCCTCCACATTGCCGGCGTCCTCGTCGTACAGAAAGTGAAGATCTATAATTTGCTGAATCATGGACATCTTGGCCGTAACCCGGTCAAAGTCCACGCCGCCTTCATGGCTGCTTCCGTCTGTGATTCCCGGTCCCTTGCCCTCGATGGCCACGCTGGGCTGACGGCTCATAACCCGTTTGCCGAAGATATAGATACCGGCCGACATGCCCACCACAATCAATCCCACAAAGGCGGTTACAAGGGCTCCCACCAGAGCCCCGGCCCAGAACCGGTTCTTTCCTGAGCTGTTCCGGTTCCCGTCCTGGGGTCCCGGTCCGTTGTCCCTGAAGGGACCATCCGGCTGTCCGCCCATATTATGTTCCTGTCTGTCAAATTCACGATTTTCCAATTTACGTCTCCTATCTGTCCGTTCCCTCTATCCTATGACAGGTCACGGACTTACATAACTTCGGGGATTCACATAGGTGCCCCCTGAGCGGATTCCAAAATGCAGGTGGGGACCGGTGGAATAACCGGTGGAACCTACCTTTGCAATCACCTGGCCTTTTGTCACCTTTTCCCCCACGCCCACCAGCAGCTTGGAGCTGTGCATGTAGACCGTGCTCACCCCGCCTCCGTGGTCAATCATAATATAATTGCCCGCCGAATAGCTGTATGTAGATATCACCACCTCGCCATCAGCCGCAGCAATGATATCCGCCCCTGTGCTGGCACTGATATCAATTCCCTTATGGTTGCTGGATGCCCCTTCTGTGGGAGACTCCCTGTCTCCAAAATTAGAGGTAATCCTGCTGCTTGACGGACAGGGCCACTTAAAACTAATATTCCCTAAATTCGATACGGTATACGTCTTACCGGCTGCTTCCGCCTTTTTTCTGGCCTCCTCTTCCCTCCGCTTCATCTCGGCCTCGATTCGCTTCATCTGATCTTCCTGGGCTTTGATGTCTGCATTGTACTGGTCCAGCTCATCCTGGGCCATGGCAATCTTGGAATTATAGGAATCCAGCTCCTTCTGCTTGGAATCCATCAGCTGCTGCATGGAAGCCTGTTTGGCCTGGGTGGACTCCTGAAGCACTAAAAGCTCTCCATGCTCCTTCTCCAGGTTCTGTTCCCTGACAGCCACCTGCTCCTTTGCAGAAGCATAGGCAGTCAGCATCTTCCTGTCATATTCCGCAATCTGGCTCACGTATTCCGCGCGGTTTAACAGCTCCGATATGCTGCCGGACTCCATAACCATATCCAGCAGATTGTTCTGGCCGTTCTCATACATGTACTTGATGCGCAGCTTCATGCTGTCATACTGGTGTTCCTCCTCGCGTCTGGCCTCCTCTAACTGTATCTGGGCCTGGTCTATCTCCTCTTCCTTAAGGGTAATCCGGTTTCCCAGCTGTTCCAGCTCCTCTGCCAGGGAGGACAGACTGCCGTCCAGCTTCTTCACATAAGCTGCCGTATCTGCCTTTAATCCCTCCAGCTGGTTCAGGGTACTCTCCACCTTCTTCTTTTCCTCTTCCAAAGCAGATACCTGTTTCTTGGCATCCTCTATCTCCACACTGGTGGCGTAGGCTGAAAATGCCGCCATACCGCCCATCAAAAGACCGCCTGACAGCGCTGCCGCACAAATCCAATGTCTCATCCTCATTCACATCCTCCTTCCCTATACCTTCAAGTGACGGTGGATGGTAAAATAACTGACAAAAAAACCAATGCCCACACCCAGGCACCCGGCTGTTGCCGCCATATAGGGAAATATATTTCCCAGCGGTATGGGTTCAAACATGCCTGTCAGCATCTGATAATGCTCACTGATATAGATGACCGCCCTCTGGTAAAGCGCATACATGCCTGCCAGAGGCACCGCTGCTCCCAAAGCGCCAAGGAGCACGCCCTCCACCACAAAAGGCGCACGAATCATATAATTGGTGGCGCCGATTAAGCGCATGATTTCATTTTCCCTCCTGCGGAAGGCCGCGGCCACGGAAATGGTATTGCTAATCAGGAAAACCGCCACGGCCAGCAGTACGCAGATAATAACGGCCGACATGGCCCCAACCATCTTTCCCGCACTGGTCAGCCCGGCCACAGCCGTACTGGAATAACGCACCTTTCTCACGCCTTCCATGCCTTCCAGACGCTCCACGATTTTATCCTGTTCCTCAATATTATTGAGAAATATCTCATAGGAGGCGGAACCGGACAGCGGATTGTCGTCTGCAAATCCCTCTGCCAGCTCCTCCATCCCCTCAAAATAATCTGTCTTAAAGTTCTCCCATGCCTGGGCAGCGGATATATACTGCGCCTCCCGCACCTCTTCCCAGCCCTGGATGACATCGCCGGCAGCCAGAATCTGATCCTCCGGCATATCCTCATCAAAAAATACAGTGATTCCCACTGTTGTCTCTGCTGTCTTTGCCACATTCTGCACATTGGCTATCAGGGCGAAAAAAAGACAGAATAAAAAAATACATGCAGAAATAGTCGCTATAGATGCCAGCGAAAACAAAATATTTCTGCATATATTAATGATGCCCTGTTTCAGGCAATACCAAAATGTACTGATTCTCATTGCTGTTCATTTGCCTTTCCGGCGGAATAAGCATACCCGTAAGCTCTCCAGAGCCGCTGCGGCAGCACCCTAATAATATCCGCCCACATCACTGATAACCGACCCCCGTTCCATGGTAATGATCCGCTTGTTCATCTCATCCACCATTTCCTGACTGTGTGTAATCACAATCACAGTAGTCCCCCTCTGGTTAATCTCCTCCAGAAGCCTCATGATTTCATGGGTGTTAAAGCTGTCCAGGTTACCGGTGGGCTCGTCTGCAAGGAGCACCTCAGGGTCATTGATCAAGGCCCTGGCAATGGCCACTCTCTGCTGCTCACCTCCGGACAGCTGTCTGGGGTAGGCCTTGTACTTGGACGACAGCCCGACCAGCCTGAGCATCTCCGGCACTGTTTCCCGGATTATCCTGGGCGGCACCCCGATTACCCTCTGGGCAAATGCAACATTCTCAAACACAGTGCGGTCCTTCAGGAGTCTGAAATCCTGAAAGACCACGCCTAATCTTCTGCGGTATTTGGGAACATACCTTCTCGGCATCCTTCCCAGGTCCATATCGTTCACCACAATACGTCCCTTTGTGGGTTCCAGCTCCTTGAGGAGCAGCTTCATCAGCGTACTCTTGCCGGAACCGCTTCTTCCTACGATGAACACGAACTCACCGTCATCAATGGTAAGGGATACATCCTTAATGGCCTTGTTCCCTGTCTCGTAGGTTTTGCTCACATTGCTTATCTCTATCATCCACTGACTCCGGCCTAATAATCCAGGCTTTCCATATACTTCATATACTTGGCAACCATCAGGGCAATCTTAAAGGTGATGGCGTCCTCAAAAATGCGCAGATCTAATCCGGTGCTCTTCTGAAGCTTATCCAGACGGTATACAAGGGTATTCCTGTGGATATAAAGCTGTCTGGAGGTCTCGGACACATTCAGGCTGTTCTCAAAGAACTTGTTGATAGTGGCCAGTGTCTCCTCATCAAACTCGTCCGGAGACTTGCCGTCAAATACCTCGCGGATAAACATTTTGCACAGCGGAATGGGCAGCTGATAAATCAGGCGTCCGATACCCAGGTTGTTGTAAGCGATAACGTTCTTATTGGCATAGAAGATCTTGCCTACGTCTAACGCCATCTTGGCTTCCTTGTAGGAACGGGAGACTTCCTTGATGTCATTGATAATGGTGCCGTATGCCACCCGCACCTTTGTCATGGCCTCGGTGTTAAGCATATCAAGTACGGTGTTGGCTGTTTTGTCCAGCTCCCCGTAGGTTTCTCCCTGGCGTACTTCCTTCACCAGAATAATGTTCTTCTCATCCACTGCGGTGATGAAGTCCTTTGTCTTGGACGCGAAAAGGCTTCTCACTGTCTCCAGTGCGTTGACGTCCTTCTCGTTGTGGGTCTCGATGATATAGACCACACGCTTTACATCCGTGTCAATGTGCAGCTTCTTTGCCCTGTTGTAGATGTCTACCAGCAGCAGGTTGTCCAGAAGCAGGTTCTTGATAAAGTTGTCCTTATCAAAACGCTCCTTATAAGCTACCAGCAGGTTCTGAATCTGGAATGCGGCCAGTTTGCCAACCATGTATACATCATCGCTGGCCCCCTTTGCTAAGAGGATGTATTCCAGCTGGTGCTCATCAAACACCTTGAAGAACTGGTATCCCTGGATAACCTGGCTGTCCGCCGGTGAGTCCACGAAAACCAGAACCGAGCTCTCGGAGTCTTCTGCATCGGTAAATGTAGAAGCCAGCACTTTTCCCTCTGTATCACATATACCCAAATCAATTCTTGTAATTGCCTTTAATCCATCCAGTGTGGTTTGAAGTATCTGATTTGAAATCATTCTATACTCTCCTTTTCAAACGTATTCGGAGTAACTAATATCCCTATTTTCATATTTTAATGCAAAATTACAAAAAAAGCAAGAGAGTTGTATACTCTCCTGCTTCTTTTTACCTTAATTTTCACTTACGGTTTGTTTGTATTAGTTAAGAACAACCAGTTCCGTATCCTTGTCGAAAATGTGGATCTTCTCTAAATCCATGGCCAGCTTGATGGTATCGCCAGGCCTTGCGGTGGTACGAGGATTTACCTTGGCAACAAAGTTCGCGTCCTCGATATCAAAGTATAACAGAACCTCGGAGCCTAACATCTCGTATACGCGGACAGTGGCCTCAAATACGCTCTTTGGAGACATGGCCAGGTAGGATTCCTCGTCGTGAAGGTCCTCGGGACGGATACCCAGGGTAACTACCTTTCCTATGTATCCGGCGTCCTCTAACTTCTTGGACTTGGCCTCAGAAAGGGCTACGGTGTGTCCGCCGAAGCTTAAGGTTGTCAGAGCGCCGTCCTTGCCGACGGTTGCATCTATCATGTTCATCTGGGGAGCTCCGATGAATCCTGCCACAAACTTGTTGCATGGCTTATCATACAGATTCTGTGGGTTATCCACCTGCTGGATGATGCCGTCCTTCATAACGACGATTCTGGTACCCAGTGTCATGGCCTCTGTCTGGTCATGGGTAACGTAGATAATGGTGGTCTCCAGTCTCTGGTGAAGCTTGGAAATCTCAACACGCATCTGTCCTCTCAGCTTTGCATCCAGGTTGGACAGCGGCTCGTCCATCAGGAATACCTTGGGGCTGCGGACAATGGCGCGTCCCATGGCAACACGCTGTCTCTGGCCGCCGGAAAGAGCCTTTGGCTTACGGTCCAGCAGATGCTCCAGGTCGAGAATCTTGGCTGCGTCATGCACTTTCTTGTCAATTTCATCCTTCGGCGTCTTTCTCAGTTTCAGACCGAAAGCCATATTGTCATATACAGACATATGTGGATACAGAGCATAGTTCTGGAATACCATGGCGATATCTCTGTCCTTTGGTTCAACGTCATTAACCAGCTTATCGTCGATGTAAAGCTCACCGGATGAGATGTCTTCCAGACCAGCAATCATACGAAGGGTTGTGGACTTACCGCATCCTGAAGGACCTACGAAAATGATAAATTCCTTATCGGCGATTTCAAGATTAAATTCCTTAACTGCTACAAATCCATTTGGATATTTCTTTGTTACGTTCTTCAGTGATAAACTAGCCATTCTGTTTTTTCCTCCTAATAATACGCTTAACACATATGTGTTTTACCCTCTTTTGTAACTGCTCTTATAATACATGAAACCCCCTGGGGAATCCATATCGCAAATCCACAAAATCAAAATTGGGGTTTTAGCTAATTTGTATACGGGGAAAAAAAATGTCCTAAATCACAAAGTATTCCAATATTTGCCGCCAACTTTTTGTTAATTATGTTAATCAACTGCGTTTTTCCCGAAAATATCGGCAAAAGCCACAAAATTCAGGCCCTAATATTCGATAAATCCTTCACCAAATACCTCTCTGGCATCACTTACAATAACAAATGCGCTGCTGTCAAACTCCGCCACAATCTCCTTTAACCGCACAATTTCCTTTTTTGAAACCACACAGAACAGCATTTTCTTCTCCTGGTCCGAGTACATCCCCCTGGCCTCCAGGCTGGTCACTCCCCTTCCCATCTGTTCCATGATGGCCTCTGCAATCTCCCGGTAATGCTGGGAGATAATATAAGCCTGTTTGGAAAACTTAAGTCCCTCAATCAGGCCGTCCGTAACCTTAGCCACACAGAAAATGGCGATAAGGGCGTAAAGAGCGCTCCTGATGCCGAACACGGAGGCGCCGGCCACCACAATCAGCCCGTCCAGAACCTGCATGATTTGGGCCAGGGTATAGTGCTTAAGGCGTTTCTGGATCAGGGCCGCCAGCAAATCCGTGCCTCCGGTGGTGCAGCTGGTCAGAAACACCAGGCCGGTTCCCACACCGCTTATGATTCCCCCGAATAGGGCCGACAGAAACAGGTCGCTTCCCAGATAGGACGCCTCCGGCAGAACATACAGGGAAACAGAGAGCATAACCGTGGCGAACAGGGTGCGCTTGATAAACCGCCAGCCGCAGAAAAAGAATCCGGCTGCAAATAACGGGATGTTTAACACTGTATTGGTCAGCCACAGAGGAACAGACCACAGTTCCTTGGCAATAATGGCCACGCCCGACACACCGCCCGTAACCATGCTCACAGGGTCGTAAATATTCTTGATGGCAAAGCCAATCAGGAATGTCCTGCCACAATCATGGCATAATCCGCCGCCGGATTCCTCTTTTTCATGTCTCCCCGTCCTTTCCCCAACCCATGCCCCATGTACCGGAGCCGGCCTGCGCCGGCTGCAGGCACAGACAATCCGTTCCTCCGGCACATTTTATGCTGTACTAAAAAGTATGTGCCTTCCTTCCCCATTCCATACGCTTATACACGCTCAATCGTCTTGTCCGTAATACGAATCCTGCCTTCCTTTAAAAGCCTGCCCACGGCCCGCTTAAAGGCATTTTTGCTCATGCTGAACTCACGCATGATTACCTCCGGCTTTGCCTTGTCATTAAAGGGAAGCACACCGTCGAATTCGTCCATGACCTTTAATACCTTCTCTGCGTCAGTCCCCATCTGCACATAGGACTTTTCCCTGACGCACAAATCCAGCTTTCCGTCCTCGCGCACCCTGGTAACCCTGGCCTGGACCGTATCCCCCTCCCTGAACCTGCCGTAAAGCTCCTTTTTGGGAATGAGTCCGTAATATTTGTGGTCCACCGCCACAAAGGCGCCTATGGTTTCATTGATTTCATAGATGGTACCCGTAACCCAGTCCTCTGCCTTATAAGGCGACTGGTTGCTCATATGGGAATAGACGCGCATGGTAGCTGCCAGACGTCTGCTCTTATCCACATACAGGGTGACAAGGCACTGCTCCCCTTTTCTCACCGGGTGGGTCTGCTCTTTAAACGGAAGAAGAAGGTCCTTCTCCAGTCCCATATCCAGAAAAGCCCCTATTTTAGCCACATCCTTGACCTCCAGCTTCGCTGTCTCGCCCACCTGAAGTTTGGGCTTTCCCGTGGTGGCAATCAGGCGGTCCGATGAATCTTTGTAGATGAACACCTCTACCTTGTCCCCGATCCCAGCTCCCTCCGGCACCTGCTTCTTTGGGAGAAGAACAGCAGCCTCATCCCCCTCCTTCTCAGCCAGATATACTCCGAATTCTTTTGTTCTTATTATTACAAGCTCCTGCACTTTACCTAATTCAATCATCTCAATCTTCCTCCTGTCCTTTTGTCCTCAGCCATACCACAGCGCAGATTTCTCCTGTACTGCCCTCAAGGACCACTGTCCACTCCCTATCCGGGCCACACTTACCCGCGGAGTCAGGACATCTCCCAATACAGCCGCCTTTTTGTAATCAGCCCGTATCTCCTTTATCACAAGCCCTCCGGTATGGCCTCCCTGGCCATCTCCACATACTGGGCGTTATTCACATGGTGGTTTGTGTCAATGTGGTGTCTGGCAACCACAATAGGCTCACCCGCCCTGCAGTCTTCAGGCACCGGTATCTTTCTGGGGCAGGGGCTTAATACCAGCCTTGGCTCCGGCTCGCCGTAAGGAGCCGTATCTCCGGGCTGCACCCGGATCGGAATGTTCTTATCCGTATCGTAGAGGAACCACATGGATTCAGCCCTGACCACATCCGTCCCCTCCCCGTCCTGCAGAACGAAGTTACGGTAGCCGTATATCCCCTTTGACGCACAATGCCAAGTTCCAACCACCAGCTTCTCCCCCAGTCCGGGATACCGGTCTATCATAATCTGCCAGGATGACAAAAGCCATGCTTTATGGCTGGCTTCCAGATACCCCACTCCCACACCGCAGTCCTCTGACTGAAATGTGCTGCAATCCTGCATATAATTGATGATACCTGAAACCGACAGGCACCCTCCTTCGTCCGTTTCGCTGTAACGGACCCTGCTGTTAAATGTATACATATCTACCTCATTCTCCCGTGACCAGGACGCAGCTTTTACTGCCGGCGCTTCCATGTCCCGCCCCGGTATTACGCCCTTCATTGTATCATAAATTCCCTTGGGTATACAAGCAAAATCCCACAGACTTTCATCTGTGGGATAGTAGCTGGGCTACAAGGATTCGAACCTTGAAATGACGGAGTCAGAGTCCGTTGCCTTACCATTTGGCGATAGCCCATTATTCAGTTTTTCCGCAGCGCCCTGCCCTGACTGTTTGTCCTGATTGGCGGCTGCGGAGTTTATTATACCCATATTGTGGCAAATAGTCAAGAACTTTTTTAAATTTTTTAAATTTAATATGAAACAGACTCAAAAAGCCGGATTTAGCCGATGCATTACGGGCAGGCGTCTCCAGCATCGGAGTAGTCGGGTATCCACCCTTCCAGCACATTGGATACCTTCTCGATAAAGAAATGGGAAATACTTCCTACGATGAGGGCGGCCAGCACGGTTCCTTCCCTGATTCCCAGCACATGGCCCGTAAAGAACAGGGATACCCCCACCGCACTTGCCACAATGCTCATATCAAAACCGGTTTTTACCAATCCAAACCTCCAGCCGGTAAGCCCTGCAATTACACGCACCAGCCCCTCTCCGGGAAGAATAAGTACATTGGGAATCACCTCAAAGGCAATACCCAGCCCCAGGAACACGCAGCCCAGCAGCAGCATGAGCACCTGCCCCACATAGCTTCCTGTTTTCCAGAACCCCAGAATATACATCCATCCGTCTATGCAGGCGGAAAACAGCAGGGCGGCCGGAAGCTGAAGCAGCTGTACCTTTCCAAATGCCTTCCCCAGAAGGGCGGCCTGTATCAGGAACATGACCGTGTTCACCAGCATGGTAAACTCTCCCAGGCTGTGAGGGAATATAAACGTCAGGACAAAGGCAAGGCTGGTAATGGGTGACGTGCCCAGTCCGGCTTTTGTAATCAGGCTGATACCCAAGGCGCTGAATATGACGCCTGCAATAAACATGCTGTAACGCTTCAACTTATCTGAATTTTTCACGTGCTTACACCTCTAAAAATTTTTGTATGACCTAAATTTTTTTATATATCTTATGATATCACGTAAACCCACGGCTCACAATGGGCATTCTAACTTAAGTTGACTCCATATTTTCGTCACAATGCATAATCATTTTTAGATAACCTAAAATTTTTTTAGATTTTTCTATGCTTTCTCACCAATGTAATATGGGCGTACATGGTCACCGCTGCGCTGAATCCCAGCTGTACATAATACGCAATACCTCTGGACAATACCATGGCGGGCAAAAGCAAATCCCCGTAAAAAATAGGATCGAATATGGTCAGGAACAGATGCTCGCTGATTCCCATGCCCCCCGGAAGAGGCAGCATATCGGCGGACACAGAAATCGTTGACTGGAGAAGCACCAGGGTAATCATGGCCGTCCCCTTAAGCCCAAAGGCCCTGTACACAAAATATGTCACTGAAAACAATGCCAGCCGCTGGCAGAAGGTGAGAAACAGCACTCTGAGCAGCACATGCTTGTGCTGGCGCAGGAAGGCAGCCGTATCATTATAATGCTCCATGGTAAGGAGCAGGCGCTCTGTCCTGGAGGTTTTTTTCTTGAGAAAACGAAAATGCTCCAGAAGTCCCAGAAGCCGCATTACCATGTCCCTGGCAAGAGATGTGTGGAAAGCCAGAACCAGCATGGCGGCGCAGAATACCACATTCAGCGCCAGCCCCAGATAGTAGACAGGCATGACCTCGTACAGGTAACGGTTTAAAAAGCCCTGGCCGAATACAGCCAGAAGACAGCCAATCACCACCAGCACGGATTTGTATGTAATGGTTACCACCATGAGCACCACCGTGGCCACAGGCACGGGTATCATGTTCTTCCTCATATAGTAAACCTGGGCCGGCTGTCCTCCCCCTGCCGAAGGCGTGATGCAGCTGAAGAAAAAACCCACAGAGGAATACAGAAAACAGGTCCTTCTCTTTGTCTTTATACCCAGGGTGCCCAGCAGATAATGCAGGATAGCAGACTCCGCCCATATGAAAAAAATAACACAGCCAACCCCCATAAGCAGGTATACAGGAGATGCCTCTGATATGGTGTCCCATATATCGCTTAAGTCCTCACCCGAAAATACACTGTAAATGGTCAGAGCAAATACAGTCAGAAGGAATATTCCGTTGAGCAGATTCTTCTTTTTATCAGACATGTTTTCCCCCTCTCCCCGTCACGTCCTCCGGTATCCATTTTACGCAGCCTCATGTCCCCGGAGGATTCTGCCGTCATGGATTACCGGACTTGCAGGTTCCCTCCCCGCAGGGTTCCCGGTCCGAAAACAGAAATATAACAAAAAATCCCGTCAGGCAAAACGCCTACGGGACCAAGATTTAACAAACTGGGCTACAAGGATTCGAACCTTGAAATGACGGAGTCAGAGTCCGTTGCCTTACCGTTTGGCGATAGCCCATCAATACAACGCTCTAAATTATACAATACTTTTCTAATTTAGGCAAGTACTTTTTTCATCTTTTGGATTTTAATTGAATTTTACCCAAAAGATGCAAACCGGCCCCACGATATGCCTTCTCATATTTGCCGGTTTGCATCTCACTGGATAACCCGGAACCAAACGCTTATATTCCGGAATTACAGCCTTCTTTTAACCGGAATCGCCCCACAAGCTCTTTGAGCTTCCTGGCCTGGTCTGATAACTCTTCGCTGGAAGCCGCGCTTTCCTCCGCAGTAGCGGATGTTGTCTGAACCACACTGGAAATTTGGTCAATGCCAATGGTAACCTGCGAAAGGGAGGCTGCCTGTTCCTCTGAGGACGACGATATATCTTCAATGGCCTGCGTAATTCCCTGAACGCCGTTCACAACATTATTTAAAGATTTGGCTGTTTCATCTGCAATCAGGGTCCCCTGCTCCACTGCCTTCAGCGACTCCTTGATCATTTCTGCCGAATTGTTGGACGCTTCTGCTGATTTACCGGCTAAACTGCGCACCTCGTCAGCCACCACAGCAAATCCCTTCCCTGCTTCTCCTGCCCGGGCCGCCTCAACAGCCGCGTTTAATGCCAGGATATTGGTCTGGAATGCAATATCCTCGATGGTTTTAATGATTTTTCCAATCTCTTTTGAACGGTCGCTGATATTGGTAATGGCATCCAGCATTTCCGACATTCTCCTGCCGCTTTCCAGTGCATATCCCTTCACTTCTTCCGCTGTCAGGGTAGCCTTTGCAGCATTATCTGCATTCCGCGTTACATGGCCGGACAACTCATTGATGGTCGCAGCAAGCTCCTCCACTGAGGACGCCTGTTCCGTGGCCCCCTGGGACAGCATTTGGGCACCTGCAGATACCTGCTCCGAACTGTCGGCCACCTGGTCCGCAGATTCGTTAATCCTTGATAGAGTCATGCTTAAATGATCCGAAATAGCCACAAGCGATTCGCGGATCATCTCAAATTCCCCGCGATAGTCCGCGTTGATATCCACACAAAAGTCATTGCCGCCCATGCGTTCAAGATTTGTCTTTACATCCGCGATCACACTCTTAAGGCTGGCCTGCATCTGCCGGAAGGAGTCAGCCAGCTCCCCGAACTCATCCCTGGAAGCATACGTAATTTCTTCTTCCAGATTTCCCTGCTCAATTTGTTCCGCCGATGCTAAAAGCACATAGATGGGAGAAAGAATTCGTTTTCTCAGGATGCCTAACATCAATAACGTTATCCCAAAGGCCGCCGCAAAAATAAAACACAGCGTCATTGTACTGGCGGACGCGTTTTCCATTGCTGTGTTCTTAAATTTCAGAGCATTGTCCGCTGCCGTCACAATGATGGCATCCACACCATTGACGGCATCCTGTTCAAGTTTTGTATACTGCTCTACCTCTTCCCTGGACGGAACCTGCCCGGAATTGGCTATCTCCAGAATCCGCCGTCCCGACTGGGACCAGGCGTCTACCATAGCCAGAATATTCTTCATATTATCGGTCATAGGAGCTGTTTTATCTACCTTATTTCCCTCGATGTCTCTGATAACCTGCTCCACATCTGTCAGATTTGCGGTAAGTTCTGCTGAAAGCGGAGTATTGTAAAGGATAGCCTCCCTCAATCCATTGCCGGTCTGGGAAATCCTGGACTTTGCCTCCCACATACCCACCAGATTTGTGTGGGGGCGGTCATAGAGTACTTCTGTATTGCCGGATATATTATGGATGTAGGCAATCGAAGTGAGGCCCAGCATAAGCAGGATAACCAGAAGAATTCCGAAGGACACGCTCAGCAATTGTTTGATTCTCAAGGCAGAAATCTGTTTTTTCATGATAGAAACCCTCGTTTTTTGTATTTTCAATAAATTATATTTCTATAAAATATATCGGCTTGGATTTTTTTAATATAAGAAAAAACTGTCACATTTTTAACCGAAAAAACATGAAATTTTTTGCATCAGAATCATCTTTGGATGTACGTACTCTCTACACCAGAATTCCTGCATTGCTGTTCTGGCCGCCTCCGGTCCGCTGTCTGGAAGCTCAATTCTGCCGGTACCGGTCTGGGAAATTGAAACACACGCAAAAAAGCTGATAAATCGGAGAGTTACCTCTCAATTTATCAGCTTTCGCTTTAACTGGGCTACAAGGATTCGAACCTTGAAATGACGGAGTCAGAGTCCGTTGCCTTACCATTTGGCGATAGCCCATCAACACAACGAAATGTATTATATAATAGAATCAGCAATTCGACAAGTACTTTTTTCAATTTTATCTGATTTTATCTGATTTGGATTTAATTTTTTTGCGTGAGCAGCTCCTGAAGCTTTTTCATGGATCGGTTATACTTTGACAGCACCGTGGCCAACGGCATCTGAAGCGCCTCCGCCACTTCCCGGTGCTTCATGCCTGCGGCAGCGTGAAGAAGTACAATCTGTCGCTCCTCACGGCTGATTCGGCCCAGGGCGTCAAGCAGCACCTTGCGGTCCGCGGCCTGTTCCAGGGGAGCGCAATACTCCCCCTCCTCCTTCTCAGCCAGGTCCTCCAGAGCCACGTCCGCCTTCATTTTCTGCTCCCTGAAACGCATATAGCAAAGATTCCTGGCTATGGTGAACACCCAGGCCAGAGGCTTGCCCTGGGGGACATAGGAACCTGCCTTGGTCCATACGGTCAGGTAGGTATCCTGCATCACATCCTCGGCCTCCTCCGGATTCCTGGTCAGGGACAGGATAAAGCTGTATACAGGCCTGGCCGTGTCCTGGTAAAAGAGGTGGAACGCCTCCATATCCCCATCTCTCATGGCCTCTATCATCTCTTCCTGTGACATCCAGCGTCCCCCTTCCAGGACCAGTCCGGCGCCCATATCAAGCTTACTCCCGGCTTTCCGAGATAAAGCTGTTTTCCATGGTTATGACGCAGCAGCAGCGCCTGTCTTTTTTCGCCACGTCCTCCGTGATCCTTGATTTCAGTTTACCCAGAACCGATGGCTTATATTCCCTGGGAACCACCAAATCAAAAATCAGGTTGATGCGCTCCACGCCGTCCACCATCCTGAAGTCGTGGAACGTAAGCCTGCTGTCTATGCCGTCCAGAACAGACGTCACTAACTCCTTAAACTCCACTACCCTCTCGTCGTGGGTCTCCACCGGGTCCATATGGATAACCAGCAGAATCCCCATCCGTCTCATGGCCTCCCGCTCAATGCGGTCAATGATTTCATGTGTGCGCTCCACGTCGCAGTCATTGGGCACCTCTGCATGAATGGAGGCCATGCTTCGCGAAGGTCCGTAATTATGTACAATCAAATCATGACTGCCCACAATTCCGTCAAAGCTCTCCACAAAGCTTGTTATTTTGTCATATATCTCAGGATCAATGGCTTCCCCAATCAGGGGCGCCAGGGTATCCTTGGCTATGTTCACGCCTGCGATCATAACCACCACAGACACAATAAGCCCCACAATACCGTCCACATTGAATCCCAGGGCTCCATAGATTCCGATGGAGCATATGGTGGCGGAAGTAGTGACCACATCTCCCAGGGCGTCTGCCGAGGTGGCCAGCATCACCTTGGAATTGATACGCTTTCCCAGCTTTTTATTAAAACAGGAGAGCCACAGCTTAATGGCCACAGACATAAAAAGTATCAGTATGGATATCCACCGAAAACTCATATCCTCGGGATGCAGTACCTTGCCGAAGGAGGTCTTGAACAGTGAAAATCCCACCTGTATGACCAGGAAGGCCACGATAAAGGCCGCAATATATTCTATCCTGCCGTGGCCGAAGGGATGGTCGTCATCCGCCGGTTTTTCCGCCATCTTGACTCCCACGAAGCCGATAATGGAGGAGGCCGCATCCGACAGATTGTTGAACGCGTCCGCCATAACAGATATGCTGTGCACCAGGATGCCGATACAAAGCTTGGATACAAAAAGAAGCAGATTGCAGCTGATTCCCACCATGCTGGTCAGTGTCCCGTAAGCCGTCCTTACACGTACATCCTCCACATTGTCATGATTTTTTACAAATCGTTTCACTAAAAATTCAGTCATATCAAATCACCATACTCCACTTTTTCCAGGAATAACCCTTCAGGCGGTGCGGTAAAACCAGCAATAGAACGGTCCCCGGCCTCCAGAATGGCTGCCATTTCCTCCGGTTTTCGTTTGCCCGTCCCCACCTCTATAAGGGTGCCTGATAAAATCCGTACCATCTGCTGCAAAAACCCATTGCCCGTAAAGGATATATGGATTCTGCTTCCCATCCGGTAAAAGCATATGGATTCAATGGTGCGGATTGTTGATTTCTTCATTTTCTTATTGCCGCAGAAGCTTTTATAATCATGGGTTCCCGTAAGGATGGCTGCTGCCTGTTCCATCTTCCCCACATCCAGCTCCTGCCCCAAACCATAGTAGTAGCAGCGCTCAAACACATTCTTTTTTGGTGCTGTCTCTATCTGGTAGCGGTATGTTTTCCTCACCGCATTCAAACGGCTGTGAAACCGTTCCTGCATCACGCATGCTCTTGTAACGGCAATGTCCTCCGGCAGGTACCGGTTCATATACCTCATAATCCCGTCCGGATCCATGCTCTTCGCCAAATGGAAATTAGCCACCTGGCCTTCTGCGTGAACTCCCGCGTCTGTCCGTCCTGAACCGTGGACCTCCACCGGACTGCCTTCCAGCTTTTCCAGAACCGCCTCCAGCTTGCCCTGGATGGTCCTGTCCGTATTTCCCTGCTTCTGCCAGCCGTCGTATCTGGTGCCGTCATAGGACAGCCACACTCCTATATTCATTCTCTGCCTCCCTGCCTTGACTTTTCTTTTTTCCTGCGCAGGCAGCACAGCACCCCTGCGGTAATCATCATCCCCGCGGCTGCTCCGCTCATATCCAGCCATACATCGCTTATCTGGCCGGACCGCCCTGCCACAAAGAGCTGAATGGTCTCATCCACAAAGGGAACCATAAAAATCATCGTCAGTACATCCCTGTTAAATATCCTGTATCTTCCATTTTCCCCGCAGGCCTTGACCATCAATCCGCCCAGCACCGCATACTCTGCAAAATGGGCTGTTTTCCTGATGATGTGCTCTGTCAGCCACAGATGCTCCCAGCCCAGGGATATCATGACTCCCCGGAATTTATCCAAAAGAAAACCGCTTTCCTGGGAAGAAATAGTGGCCGGTGTCAGGGAATTACCGTATATGAAGCATATATAGACCAGTATCACCACATGCCACCGGTTCAATGCGGGCCGGTTCATTACAGACCGCTTCCATACAGGCCGGTTCATTGCAGGCCGCTTCCATACAGGCCGGTTCCTTTCATCTGGCATTTACCGTTTCCCTTCTGCGGTCAGGACGCCGCTTTCTTTGACAGCTTTTATAGCCTTATTAAGCATCTCCTCATCCTGGACCAGAGCCAGGCGCACATATCCCTCGCCGGACGGACCAAACGCGCTGCCTGGGGTAACCATTACTCCTGCCCGCTCTATCAGTTCCATGACAAATGCCTCTGAGCAGGTATAATGTTCCGGAATAGGGGCCCACACAAACATAGTGGCCTCCGGCCGTTCCATCTTCCATCCAATGGATGTAAACCCGTCGCACATAATATTTCTGCGCGTCTCATAGGCCTGCCTTGTAGCCTGTACACAGGACTGGTCCCCTGTAATCGCCGCAATGGCGGCAGCCTGGATCGGAAGGAACATGCCATAATCCATGTTGGATTTAAGCAGCTTCAGACGGGACACCACCTGGGAATTGCCAAGGCAGAATCCGATTCTGGCTCCGGCCAGCCCGTATGTCTTTGACAGGGAATTAAATTCCACGCCTATCTCCTTTGCCCCTGGAAACCGCAGAAAGCTTCCGCATGTCTTTCCGTCAAAAATCAAGTCGCTGTAGGCATTGTCGTGAAGCACAATGATGTCATATTTCCTGGCAAAGGCTATGAGTTCCTCATAAAATGAATCCGGCGCCATGGCCGTGGTTGGATTATTAGGATAGGACACCACCATAAGCCTGGCCTTCCTGGCCACATCCTCGGGAATCTCGTCCAGACGGATAATATATCCATTTTCCTTCCTCTGAGGCATGTAGTGAAGCCTGGCACCGGCTATCTGCGGTCCGTCACCAAATACAGGATAACAGGGGTCCGGCACAAGCACCACATCTCCCTCGTCCACGATGGACAGAGCGATATGGGCCAGTCCCTCCTGGGAGCCCAGCAGGGAACAAATCTCTGTTTCAGGGTCCAGCTCCACCCCATACCGGGTTTGATACCATCCGCCGGCCGCCTCCAGCATCTCCCTTCTGTCACTGATGGCATACACATAGTTGGACGGCTCCGCGGCGGCTCTGCACAATGCCTCCATAATATGAGGCGCGGGCGGTATGTTAGGCGCTCCTATGCTGAGATCGATGATCTCCTCTCCCCTTGCAGTCTTTTCCTTTTTAATTTCAGCCAGCTTTGAAAAAATCCCTTCTCCAAAACGGTCCATCCTTTTTGCAAATTTCATATGACTCATCCTTCCTCTCTGTATAACTGCAGCTGTATCTGCCTGACAGTCCCTATCCTGCTCACTGCCCTCTTCCGGATCCCTAAAAACCCAGCACACAGGCAATGACAGGCAAAAAAACAGCGGGCAGCAGGTTTCCAATCTTAATCTTGCTTCCAAGGACCAGATTAAGGCCCAGACCAAATATCAGTATGGAACCAATGCAGGATACCCTGGTTATCATAATATCCGTGAGAAATGGCCTCACCAGCCCTGCCAGCAGGGTAATACTCCCCTGATAGATGGCCACGGGAAAAACGGAAAATGCAGTTCCTATGCCAAGAGCTGCTGTAAACACCACGGACAAAACCCCATCCATCACCGCCTTGGTAAACAAAGTATTATAATTATGGCTTAAACCGTCCTCCAGGGAACCCACAATGGCCATGGCCCCCACACAAAACAGCAGGGAGCTGCTGACAAATGCCTCCACAAAAGTCCCTGATACCTGTCCTGCGGGAATCCTGGATTTGCACCACTCCCCCAGCTGCTGCAGCTTGTACTCAATATTAATCCATTCACCCAGGGCAGCGCCTGCCACCATGCAGACCACACTCACCAGCGTGTCCCGTGTCTCAAAGCTGCCTCCATTTATGGTCATCAGCCCTTTGAGGGCGCCCGTAATGCCAACAAACACCACGCACAGCCCCACTGCGCTGGAAATCGTATCCTGCAGCCGTTTGGGCAGCCCGCCTTTCAATAAAAGCCCCACACCGCATCCGGCCAGTATGCCGGCCACGTTAACAATCGTACCTAATCCCGCCATTTTACTTATCCCTGCCTGTTCCTTACCCTTTTCCTAAAACACTTTTACCGGTTAATCTCGCTTACCCATTTGAATACTTTTACCCATTAACAGGCTAAATCAGCCCATTTCGCCTATTATAGTATAATTTTCCAGATATGACAAGAGTCCGGTACCATGAATGTTTGGCACCAGTACCATGAATGCCTGGCATCCTTTCGCAGTCCAGATCCAGAGATTCCAAGCATTTGGACAAGATTATAAAAACATATACCGCCGGAGCTTTCACAAAACGGCGGAAATCCCCACCAGAGGATTTCCGCCGTACGCAAAGAATTCATATGAAGCTACATAAGCATGACTTTCACCTGTTCCCCTGCCTTTAAACCGCCGCTTCCTGCCGGAATATCTACCAGGCAGTTACAACCGGCCATACTGGACAGCATACCCGAAGAATGGCGCCCCTCAGGCAGCCATACCTTTCCGTCCTCTATCTTTCCTCTTACCAGGCGCCTGCAGGGAGATGCCTTGGGAAACGGACTTTTAAGTATTCCCAGCAGAATCTCCGGCTTCCACTGGGCTCTTCCGCGCATCCGTTCCAGCACCGGCCTCACCAGAACCTCAAACGTGGCTGCCGCCGCAAAGGGATTCCCGGACAGGCAGAATACAGGCTTGCCCTCCACTATCATTGCCAGCATGGGAGAACCCGGCTTCACATTGATTCCGTGAAACAGTACATCCGCTCCAAGGGCTTCGGCCACATAAGGCATACAGTCCCGCACGCCCACCGATACACCGCCGCTGGTAATCAGAGCATCGCACTCCGTCAATTGTTTTCTGATTTCTTCGGCCAGCTTCTCTGTGTCGTCTCCTCCACGTTGGAGAAGAAAGGGCTTCATTCCCAATTCCCTTATCCTGGCGGCAAGAAGGGGGCCATTGCTGTCATAAATCTTTCCCGGCTCCAGAGGAGTTCCCACAGGCACCAGTTCATCCCCCGTGGCCATAATGGCTACCACAGGCACGGAATATACCGGTATGGTCTCAATTCCCTGACTTGAAAGGATTCCTATGTGGGAAGAATGTATCGACCTTCCCTTTTCCATAAGCAGTGCTCCCCTGTATGTATCTTCGCCTTCTTTACAATAATTTCCATAAGATGCGACGGATTGGTATATCTCAACAGATTCGCTTCCCTCGTCAGTCCGCTCCTGCATGATAACGCCGTCCGCTCCCTCCGGTATAGGGGCGCCTGTCATAATTCTGGCTGCCTCCCCCGGTCCTATCTTTAATTTAGGATACATGCCGGCGCAGATATGCTCGATTACGTTCAGTCTTACCGGATTCTCCCTTGATGCCCCTGCCGTGTCCAGGCTTCTGACTGCGTAACCATCCAATGGGGACCGCGGAAAGGGAGGCTGGTCCATGACTGCGTATATATTTTCAGCGCACACTCTTCCCAATGCCTCTGTCACCCATACGGTTTCAGTCTCTTCCTTCATCTTAATCTTC
>QFCH01000828.1_pt1 | contig 200119 bp, 161 predicted proteins | sample 5346071 | NCBI WGS metagenome assembly QFCH01 (sample SAMN09062255, study PRJNA434731) | Human gut metagenome, whole genome shotgun sequencing project. | isolation source: stool timepoint B chromium assembly | host: Homo sapiens | collected 2015
ACATACCTTCTAAATAAGGCCCAGTGGCTCAGTTGGTTAGAGCGCCGCCCTGTCACGGCGGAGGTCGAGAGTTCGAGTCTCTTCTGGGTCGTTTAAATGGGATCATAGCTCAGCTGGGAGAGCATCTGCCTTACAAGCAGAGGGTCATAGGTTCGAGCCCTATTGGTCCCACTTAAATTAAGGATGGATTCCCGAGTGGCCAAAGGGGGCAGACTGTAAATCTGTTGGCAACGCCTTCGAAGGTTCGAATCCTTCTCCATCCATTAGGAGAAAATCTCCAATTTAAAGCCAATTAATCTGGTTTGTGCCGATGTGGCTCAATTGGCAGAGCAGCTGATTTGTAATCAGCAGGTTATCGGTTCGAGTCCGATCATCGGCTTAGTCTTTCAAAAGACTACAAATTCAATATCGCGGGGTGGAGCAGTCTGGAAGCTCGTCGGGCTCATAACCCGAAGGTCGTAGGTTCAAATCCTGCCCCCGCAATCCGCCCAGATAGCTCAGTCGGTAGAGCAGAGGACTGAAAATCCTCGTGTCGCTGGTTCGATTCCGGCTCTGGGCATTTTATTTGCTGATAATTGAATAAGGGCGTGTAGCTCAGGTGGTAGAGCACTTGACTTTTAATCAAGTTGTCCGGGGTTCGAATCCCCGCACGCTCACGAGGAATGAGTAGCGCAAACCCAGTAATTACTGGATTTGCGCTGTTTTTATGCTCTTTTATAATTTTCCACAGAAGAATGTTGATAACTGAAAATCTGGGACAGGGTAAAAGTTAATTTGGGACGGAGTTTTTTTCATTTGTACACGTCTCCAATAAAAGTTAACCATTATCAAAAGAAATACAACTTTTCCACAATTTTTTATAAAAAACGAAAAATTATCATAAAATCTGATAAGAAAGTAAATTTCTATCCTAAAAGCAAAATGTCATACTATTTAATGGGATTATATCTCATTAATAAAAAGAAAGGAAACGTGGTGTTTTAGCGTCTACAAACATCATACAAGAGAAGAATGAAGGGTAGAAGAGGAAAGAGATTTTTGGCGTTTGTAATGACAGCGTGTATGGTATGGCCGTCGGCAACAGCCCTGGCGGAAGCGGAAAACGAGGACGTAAATATTCCAAAGCCATATTACGAGTACACGTTTGATGAGCCAGCAGAAGGTACAACTGTTCATAATCAGGGAACAAAAGAGGGAGCTGACGCGAAGATAGAAGGATCTGGCGACGGTTTGGGAATTGTAGATGATAATTGGAGAGGATCAAAGGTATTGAATCTTCCTGGAGGGGGCCTTGGTAAAGGCTGCCTGACTTTGCCGGAAGACATGTTTTCTGAGGTTACAAATGAAGGATTTGCATTTTCTTTTTGGATCAATATAGACGAAAACGCAGATCATTATAACAGAATTTTTTCGGTTTCTTCATTTAAAATGAATTCTAATAATGGAGATAATGGGGCGTGGAATGCGCCGGAATTTACATTTGTAACTGGCGGAACGGATGTTTCCGGGACCGCATATAACACATCTATTATGATGTCTGACAGAAAAAGACAGATGAAATTGGTGTGGGACAAAGCATTTGCGAAAGGCCAGTGGCAGCATGTTACGGTGAGTGTAAGCCCATCTTCCTATGACGTGTATCTGGATGGTCAAAAGATTAATACGACAGACAAAAACAAGAACATGACAGCTATTTTGCAGAGTCTCTTCGCGGACAATGGGAAAGAACTGAAAGGCTATAAATATAATGCAATCGGACGTTCTGTATATTCTACAGATAATGATTTGAAAGCAAAAGTAGATGAGTTCCGTTTTTATAATGTGGCACTGAGCGCTCAGCAAGCAAAGAATGCGTATGACTCTTACGCGGTAGACCAGAGTAAACTGGACAAATTAAAGAAGAAAATTTCTAAACTGAAGGAATACAGCATTAGTTTCTATACAAGAGAAACATATGAAGTATTAGAAGAGAAACTTCTTGAGGCTGAGCAAGTAGCTTCAAATCCCGTCACAGATGCAAATGTAGACCGTATGCTTGGAGAACTGGACTTAGCAAAAGACGGACTTTTATATTATAAAGGGGTAACGTCTGAGACGACTTTTACAAATGCACAGTTGAAAGCAGAAACAGAAATTGCACAGGAGTTGGCAGGATATGGCACTTTGCTCGAAGAAAGCAAAACAGCTTTGGATATACTGCTGTGTCAGAAGCGTTAGAAGTACTGGAAAAGGGAAAAACTGCAGATCAGTCAGAGGTTGATGATGCGCTTAGAGGGATAAGGGCTGCTGTTGATCAGGCAGAGTACGATGCGGCGCTGCATTTTGATGCATCTGAAAATACAGGTGATATCTTTCATGGCTCTACCGGTTTCCTGTATGGAGTAAGTGAAGCCGGAGTGCCTTCGAGTGACCTGATTAAAGCGATCCAGCCTAAAATATTGGTACAGAAAGCTGCAGATGGGAAACAGCATCCGTCAGGTGATGGATATCGTTTGGAAAAATATCTGACAGAGTGCGGTGTAGAAAATATCCAGATCTATCTTCAGGATTATTATCTGGAGTGGCCGTATGAAAATACGGGAATCGATGATTACAAAGCGAAAGTTGAGACGGTTGTTAGGAAAATTGTTGAGGGTAAAACAGAAGAAGAATTGTCTAAATACAGTTTTGTATTGTTTAATGAACCGAATAGTATTTGGTACTGGAACAATATTAACGGGCTTTGCAAGGACTGGAAGACGATTTATGACACTGTAAAAGGAATTCATCCTTCTTTAAAAGTAGCCGGACCTAATTATTCGGCGTATAATTCAAATGATTATCGCATTTTCTTTGAATTTTGCAGGGATCATAACTGTCTTCCAGAATATATCACATGGCATGAACTGCAGAAAGAGAGTCTGACTTCTTTCCAATCACATTGTGATGAAGTGAAAGAGTATGTGAAGACATATTATGCAGATTCAGATATTCAGCCGATCCTATTTGTGAATGAGACAGTAAATTTTGATGATATAGGTACACCAGGGCAGCTTGTGAATTGGCTTTCCATTTTTGAAGAAGAGAAGATTTACGCTTCACTTCCGTATTGGGGACTTGCAAATAGTCTGAATGAACTGGCAGCGGATAATAATAAACCGAACGGTGCATGGTGGACTTATAAGTGGTATAACCAGATGACAGGGCATACGATACCGGTTAGACTGGAAAACATTGATGCTCCGAGTGCATACGGAAGACTGTACGGTCTATCCAGTGTTGATGAGGACAATAGCATGATTTATACTCTGTTCGGAGGACAGGCAGGGAACCAGACGATATGTATAGATAATATAAAAGAAACTGATACGTTTAAAAACGCGGATAGCGCGCACGTAAAAATATACCGTTCTAAATTTACAGGACACCATGGTTTTGCAGACGAGACACCGGTTGTGTTTGAGGGAGATGTGAAATTCACAGGAAGTAATTTAATATATACGGTAAAAGATGCAGAATTAATGGACGCTTATTTTGCAATTGTCACACCAGCGACAGGAAAAGAGACTTCCCAGTATGCGACAGGTCCATGGCAGGAAACCTATGAGGCGGAAGAAGCGGCTTTAATCGGAAATGCACAGGCATTTACCAAAACAGGAGGCGGAGATCTGGCGAGGTCCAATCGTGCGGAAGTAGGAGGACTCAATTCGGGAAACGACGGAGTGGAATTTACCGTAGACGTTCCTTGGGAGGGTCAATATCGCCTGAACGTCTATTATACGAATCAGGCGCCACAGGTAGATCCAATGACTTTGGAATATGTAGATGCCGGTGGGCAGAACCGTGCGATAGGCGCGCAAGTTACACATAAACTTACTGTGGACGGTGAAGAAAAGGATACCATTGTTTACGATTCCACTGTGAAATGGGGGTATTACAATTATAAGACAGTCTATCTAGATCTGACAAAGGGAGAACACAAGATCAGACTGATGCATTCCGGTGCGGATCAGAATGGAAAAGATCTCAATTCCATGCTCTGTGCTATTTTAGATAAGATAGATCTTACAAGAGTAACCGAAGAAAGTGGAAAGATTTTAGTCGAACCAGAGGAACTGGCAGGCTCTGAGAAAGGATTTGCTTTCTCAAGAAATGCAGATGCGTATACAGGAAGTGGATGCGCGAAAGGAAGCGGAGATTTCAGCTTTTATGTATGCGCCCCCAAAGATGGATATTACACGATGACTACTGCGGGCAGTGGAAGTGCCAAGCTTGCAAAAAATGTTATGGTGTATGCAAAGGATGCAAAAGCGCAGTCAGAAGTGGGAATGAAGTGGCAGGAGCTGCTGACACTTAACCTTGGAAAAGAAGAAAATGCTAAAATCTGGCTGACGGCAGGAATGAACGAGCTGAAATTGAGTGGGAAGGAACTGCTGATTGATCAGATTGTATTTGAGGAAGATCCGGAAGCAGCAAAGAACAGCACTGCAGTCATAGAGGCAGAAGAATGTGCTCTGTCAGGAACCGATAAAGAAGACGGCTATCATTATCTCAAAGGTAGCGCAGCTGTACCGAAGATCATTGAAACAGAAAATGCATCCGGAGGAAAGGAAACGGAAGGATTCTGTGGAGGAAACGATAACGCGATTACTTTGAAAGTAAATGTAAAAGAAGCTGGGAATTATAAGCTGTCTGTATATTATTCAAATAACGAACCAGCGCCCGTTATGAAAAAGCAAAATGGTGAGAACTACGTACATCCGTATAATACAGATTTAGTGGAAAGGTATACACAGATAGCCGTGAATGGGGGAACGCCTCAGACGGTATATTTCCGGAACACATTCTGTTGGGATGTGTACAAAAATATGGTTGTGGATGTAACACTGGAGGCAGGAGACAATAGCATCACGTTTACAAATGATAATAGTTATAAGTTTAGTGATGTTCAGGATGATTTTGCTCCACGCTTCGATAAATTTGAGATTGCGCCGGCCGTCCTCAAAGGCACTGGGCAGACGCCTCCAGATCCAGAGATTCCAGATCCAGAAGTTCCAGATCCAGAAGTTCCGGATCCAGAGGTTCCGGATCCAGAGGTTCCAAATCCGGAAGATCCAATAAAGCCAGGAGAAGATTCTAAAGTGGATTCGGGAACTTCAGAGACGGGGGCTAATGGAAGCAAAGCAGCCAAAACGGGAGACAGTAACGATACACTTACATATGTCTTATTGATTTTCCTAACATCAGGATGTATTGTCGTGGGATATAAGCGTAGAAAAATGTCCAAATAGGGACAGGGTAAATTTAATCGGGGACGTGTACAAATGCAAAAAACTCCGTCCCCGATTAAAAAATCTAACAAAAATCAAAAGAAATCTAACCTTCTTAAAACTTCACAAAAATATTATAAAACCTGATAAGAAAGTAAATTTCCCTTTCGTGATGAAAATGTCATACTGTTTCATGAGATAATCGGCGTATCTCTAGCAATATGCACAAAAATTTTATTATCGCCGAAGAAAGGGGAATTTATGAAAAAGACAAAAAGAGGCGTAGCCTTGCTGACTGTGTCTGCTATGCTTGCTGGATTGCTGCCTTCAGGGGTTGGCGGTCTTCAGGAAGTTCAGGCGGCAGATCTCCCGAAAGCATTGGTTGATTTTGATTTTGAAAATCTGAATGCAAATCAGGAGATTGTCACAGATTCAGCGAAAGCTACCGGAACCTACGGGCTCTCAGACAGCCATGCAGGAGGAGGACAAGCCTTATCCTTAAATGGAAAGAACCAATGGCTGGATATCAAAACTCCTGCAGGAGAAAGTCTTCTGACTGGACTGAATGAGCTCACAATTTCTTACGATGCGAAAATGCCTAAGAATCATGTTAACTGGGGATTCTTCGCAGCAAGAGATGCATCCGAGACGACATATCAGAATGAGCACTATATTGGAACAGTACATAATCCTGGTGCCGATAAAGATCATCTGGTGGCAGAGCGTTTCAATGGAGGACAGAGACCGTTAAGTGCATGGGCAAATATCAGTGCCTATGACAACAAATGGGTACATGTGGACGTAGTCCATACAGAGAAAGATGTAACGCTTTACATTGACGGCCAGCAGGCTGGAAAAGAGGCAAGTGCATTTAAGCTTCCTGATATTCTTGGAGCAAACAGTGTACTGTATCTTGGTAAAGCTACCTGGGGAAGGAATGGAGAATACGGAAAAGGATTAATTGATAACTTCCGAATCTATGATACTGCACTTGACAAAGATCAGATTACCCAGCAGTATGCACAGTACGTTCTGGCATTTGACAAAGAAGCATTGTCTCTTCCAGAAGAGACGGATCGTTCTATCGCACTTCCAACAACAGGAGGAAGTGGTCTGACGGAGATCACATGGTCTTCTAACAAGCCAGAGGTTATGGCAGATGACGGAACCATAACAAGAGGCGACAAGGACGAAGAAGTGGTAATGACTGCAACGCTCAAAAGCGGAGAAGTGTCAGTAACCAAGGAATTTACCATTGTAGTAAAGGCAAAGAATCCAGATGAGGATGTGGTTACTTACACGAAGGAACTTACCCTGAATGCAGGATTTGTTTCCGAGGATCTCACTCTTCCTGAAAAAGTAGGAGATGCCAAAGTTACATGGGAAGTGAAAGAAGGAGATGCCATTGAGATCAAAGATGGCAAAGCAGTGGTAACACGCGGCGAAGAGAATACAGTAGTGAAACTTGTTGCTACCATTAAGGTAGAGGGTGCAAAACAGGATGGAACAAAAGAGTTCCCACTTACCGTAATCGGTAAAGGAACTGACGTTGTAGCTTATGTAAGCAGCAAAGCTCCATCTAATATCGAATCTGAAGGCTATGGCTTCCAGGGCGGTATGAAGCTTGCAGAAGAAGGCAAAGAAGGCTATAAAGTTCTTCACAAGGATCAGCCGATTCTTTATTCTTCTATCGGAGCAAAGAAATACACAGCGCCTACGATCTTCCGTAAAGCAGATGGAAGCTTCGGAATGATTGCTTCTGACGGCGGAAACGGTACGGTCATCTTATATGATTCCCAAGATCTTATTACCTATGAAAATCAGAGAAGTGCAGCCCTTCCAGAGGTAAATAAGATTGAGAAAATGACTTGTGTATACGACAGTGCAGATCAGGTATATAAGATCTTCGTACAGGCTGCAGACACCGTAACACTTGTAACAACAGCAGATTTCGAGACCTTTGAGAATAAGGGAGTTTCTTCCTATGAACTCAAGGAAGTTGAGAATGCACCAAAGGATGCCGTATGGGCAGAAGAAGAGGCTCTTACCAAAGCAGAGTATGACAAAGTTGCTGAGAAATTCAAGAATCCATACAATACAGAACTTAAGGTTACTGCAAAAGATGTGACAGTGGATCAGGGCGCTGAACTCTCCGCTGAGCTTCTCTCAAAAGAATCTGGCGCAGAAGCATCCGCAACCTACTCTGACGGAACACAGAAGACATATGGTATTACCTGGGATGAGAACGATATTGCTAAGATCGATACCAATCGTCCGGGAACCTATACCGTAGACGGAATCGTTGGAACCAAATATACGGATGCAGATGCTCCGCTGATTCCAGAGAGAGCGGATCCGCATATTGTATACAATGAAGATGATGATTATTACTACTTCACAGCTTCTTATCCAATGAATGGAGGCAATGATCCAGACGGTTACGACAGACTGGTTCTTAGAAGAGCCAAGACAGTTGCAGGACTTGCAACGGCTGAGGAAGTTACAATCTGGGATGAGAAAGATGATCCGAAACGTGGCCGCTTTATCTGGGCGCCGGAGCTTCATAAGATCGGCGACAGCTGGTACTACTTAAGTACAGCAGGAATTAACACCGGAACAGGAACCACCTTTAACATTCGTCCATTTATGGTGAAATGTAATAATTCCGATGATATGATGAATCCGGCTAGCTGGGAGATGGTAGGAGACGTAAAAGCAATGCCAGGCGATGAAAAGAATTGTCTGAATGCGATGTCTCTTGATATGACTTACTTTGAAGCAGGTGGAAGACATTATCTTTGCTGGGCAGACTTTACAAGAAATGAAGCGAACCCAGAAGGCATTTCCAGTCTCTATATTGCGACGATTGATCCAAGCAATCCGACACAGCTGACAAGTAAAGCCTCTGTAATCACGGTACCAGAGTACTTCTGGGAGAATGTGCGTTTCCGGGTAAATGAAGGACCAGCAGTAATTAAGAAAGGAGATAATGTATACCTTGCTTATTCTGCTTCCGGAACAGGTTCTGAATACTGTATCGGACTTCTTAGTGGTAAGGCAGGAGACGATTTAACAAATCCTGACAACTGGACCAAGAACCCATACCCAATCATGACGAGTACCGATTTCAACGATGAGGTATCCGGACCGGGACACAACTCCTTTACCGTTGATGAGCATGGAAACCAAATTATCGTATACCACGCAAGACCGACAGCAGCACATAAGGGACACAGTGGGGATCCATTGTATGACCCATGTCGTCATGCATATATCAAACCGGTATTCTACGATAAAGATGGTATGCCGATCCTCAACATGTCAGAGGAAGAATTCGCAAAAGAAGGTAAGACAAGTATCAAGGTTACTGTGAAAGGTGAAGCAGCAGATACTACTCCTTCTTTGGAATACAAGTTTGATGAGGAATATAATGCTGAGACAGGTGTAGCAGACACCGGAAAAGACAAAGACAAGAACGCATCCTTAAGCGAAGGCGCATCCTACGTATGGGATAAAGAATACGGACAGGTATTATACCTTGACGGAGACAAGAAAGTAAACGGACATAATGCGTTCCTTACATTCCCACAGGGATTCTTCGATGGAAAAGACCGTATGACCATTTCCATGGATGTAAAAGAAGTAACAAGATCTGGTAACTACTTCACCTTTGGCGTAGGACAGGATAATACCAAATATCTGATGTTAAAGGTAGAGCCAACGAAGATTAGGAGTGCGATCTCCACGACTTCATGGCAGAATGAAAGCCAGGCAATTCAGTCAGGCGCATATCCGAATAACAGCCGGGTATGGCAGAATATCAAGATCGTTGTAACCCAGAATTCACTGGAGATTTATCGCAATGGTGAGAAGATTGCAGCCAATAACAGTACTGGAATCTCTATGACAGATCTTGGTGAGAACCTGATTGCATACCTTGGAAAATCTCTTTATAACGAAGAGACTATGCCAACAAATCCAGACAAATACTTCCGCGCTTATTACGATAATGTAAAAGTATATGACTGGGCAATGACAGATGAGGAAGTTAAGAACTTCACAGAGAAGGATGAGACAGCACGTAAGGAAATGATGGGCGCGGTTGCTACGGTAGCCGACAGTGTTGTGATTCCAAATGCAGACAGCATCAAAGGAAATATTACCCTTCCGGCAGAGAAGGACGGCGTATCTATTAAGTGGACTTCTTCCAATGAAAAAGTAATTAGTACAAAAGCGAAGGAGAACAAGGGATACGATGCGACTCCAGCAGGAGTGGTAACCAGACAGAAAGAGGATACAAAAGTAACTCTGACTGCAGAATTTTCCAAGAAGGGAAGCGAATCCATCACCAAGACATACGAAGTGACGGTAAAAGCTGCTCCGAAGGAAGTAAAAGAAGACGATTATGTAGGATATCTGTTCGTTCGTTTCAACGGAACAGAAGAGAATATCAATCAGGAACAGACCTATTTCTCACTGAGTAAAGACGGACTGAACTGGGAGAACTTAAATAAGAATAATCCGGTACTGACAAGCAACATCGGTGAGAGCGGACTTCGTGATCACTACATTGCACGTTCACCGGAAGGCGACAAGTTCTATATGATCGCAACTGATTTAAGTATTGCAACCAACAAAGCAGGGGACAACCACAATGAAGGCGCTGTTGACTGGTGGGGCGCTGGCGGAAGCGGAAGCCACAGCATCGTTGTGTGGGAGTCTGACGACCTTGTAAACTGGAGCGAGCCATGGTTATCTGAGATTGCACCGGAAGGAGCAGGATGTACATGGGCACCAGAATTCATTTACGACGAGAAGACCGGAGAGTACGTAGTATACTGGTCTGCAACAAGACTGGAAGTAGATGAAGATGAAAATGTAACACAGGAATTCGAGAACCACGCAATTTACTACTGTAAGACAAGAGACTTCCGTACATTTACAGAGCCGACACTTTATCGTGACGGAGGAACAGATGCAAACGGAAAGATCGTGAAGGTAATCGACTCTACCATGATTGAGCATGACGGAACATACTACCGTTATACCAAGAATGAGAGCAAGGGAACCATCGTGATCGATAAGTCTGATGCAGTTCTTGGTGAGTTTACAGAAGTTCCATCCCAGACCCTGTCTACTGATCTGATGGCAGCACAGGGCGCTGTAGAAGGACCAATCATCTTCAAGATGAATGAGAAATCAGCAGATGGAAAAGACCAGTGGTGTTTGATGGTAGACCGCTTCGCAAGAGGACAGGGATACTATCCACTGATTACAACAAATCTGGAGTCTGGTGAATTTAGAATGCTGGATCAGAGCGAATACTCCTTCCCAAGTGGAAGCAAGTTCCGTCATGGTTATGTAATGCCGGTAACAGCATCTGAGTACAGCGCACTTCAGAGAAAATGGGGCAATGCTGACTACGTAGATAAGTATCAGCTTGAGAAAGCAATTGCGGATGGAGAAGCATTGAATCCAGAAGATTATACAGAAGAAAGTTACGCAGCATTTGAAGAAGCCCTGAATACAGCAAAAGCAGCTCTTGACACTGTGACAACAACAGCAGAAGCAGATGCAGCAGCACAGGCACTTCGCGACGCAATGAACGCACTGGTTCCAAAGGAGGAGATTACCTTAGCTTCTATCAAGGTAACACCACCGGCTAAGACGGAATATCAGGAAGGCGAAGAGCTTGATCTTAACGGAATGGTTGTAAAGGCAGTTTACAGCGATAACCGTGAAGTTGAGGTTGATCTGAAGGATGTGAAGGTAGAAGGCTACGACAAGAATCAGGTTGGAACCCAGACAATTACCGTAACATACGAAGGAAAGACAGCAACATTTACCGTAACTGTGAAAGAAAAAGCAGAAGAAGGTAAGTTAGAGTCTATCAACGTAACAGCACCAACGAAGGTAGAATACCAGAAGGGTGAAGAGCTTGATCTGACAGGAATGGTTGTAACAGCCATTTACAGCGACGGAAAAGAGGCAGTCGTTGATCTTAATGATGTAACAATCGAAGGATACAACAAAGATCAGGTTGGAACCCAGACGATCACCGTAACATACGAAGGAAAGACAGCAACATTCGATGTTACTGTAAAAGAAGAAAGTGGTAATCCAGACGTTCTTGATTTCATCAAAGTGACAGCACCAACGAAGGTAGAATATCAGAAGGGTGAAGAGCTTGATCTGACAGGAATGGTTGTAACAGCTGTTTACGGAGACGGACATGAAGTAACGGTTGATCTTAGCGAAGTAACAGTAGAAGGATACAATAAGGATCAGGCTGGAACTCAGGTGATTACCGTAACCTATGCAGGAAAGACCGCATCCTTCACTGTAACTGTAAAAGAAAAAGGAACAAGCGGTAACCCAGGTGGTGAGAATCCGAACGGAAGCCAGGGAAATTCAAGTCAGGGCGTCGTTTCGAAGAACCCAGCTGGAGTGAAGACCGGAGATGTTGCACCAATCGGTGTTGCAGTCGTATTACTGGTGGCAGCAGGCGCAGCAATCGTACTGGTTGTAAAGAGAAAAAGGAGTAATTAAGGCATGAAAAGAAAAGCAATTGCAGGGGCGCTGGCTATGCTTACAGGCGTGGCTTTGTTAGCAGAACCTGCACTGATGCAGGCACAGGCAGCGGAAGCTGCCGCGCCTGCGGTGAAGGAATTGAATAAGAGTAATTCCGGTAACCCGATGCTTGGCTTTGATGCAGATGGAAACATTTTATACGGTGGTGACCCGTCCATTTTGGTGGACGGGGACACCGTATACTGCTATGTAGGCCATGATACTTCCTCATGGGAAGGGTATCAGATGCCGGATTGGAGATGTTATTCTTCCAAGGATATGAAGACCTGGAAGTATGAGAGCATGATTTTAAAAGCAGATAGATCCAACATCACCTGGGCACAGGATGATGTATCTGCATGGGCAGCACAGGTGGTAAAAGGAAGTAACGGAAAATATTATTTCTATTATTGTTGTGAAGAGGCCGGAAGACCTGGAAAATCCATTGGTGTAGCAGTTTCTGACAAGGCAACGGGTCCATTTAAAGACATTGGAAAACCGCTTGTCAGTGATACCCAGACACCAAATGGACCGCATTCATGGGAAGATATTGATCCGACCGCATGGATTGAGACGGATGAAAATGGTGAAGAGCATCGCTATCTTGGATGGGGAAACAACCGTTTCTTCGTATGTGAGTTAAATGAAGATATGATTTCCATCAAAGATCAGGATGGTAATAAAGATAATCTTTCTGTTGGTTATGGAAAAGGCCATGACATTGTTGTCGGAAAGATGAATGGAAAAGAGATCTTCAACGATAAAGATAAATTCGAGGGACATTCTTTTACAGAGGCTCCTTATTACTATCGTCAGCAGGATGAGAACGGCAATTATTTTGGACCATATTACATGTTCTTTGCCTGTGACTGGAGAGAGCAGATGGCATACGCTACCACCGATGACATTATGAGTAATGATTGGGACTTTGGCGGTGTTATCATGGAACCATCCGCAACGGCAAACACGAACCATATGGCAGTGTTTAACTTCAAGGGTCAGCCATATTTCGTCTACCATGACGGAAGTATGCCGCACGGAAGCGGTTTCCGAAGAGTCGCTTGTGTAGAGAAGTTTGATATCAATGCAGACGGAAGCATTGATCCGATCAAGAAGACGGCAGTAGGACTTACCGGAACCATCAGCAAGATCACAGACTGGAATGGAAACTATATCGCAAGCGAGACATTTGAGAACACGACAGATGACAAGCAGTATCCGATGACCGACTGGAATCCGGGAAGCTTTGGCTCCATTGGCGGAAGCAAGGAAGTCATTGCTGACTTCTATGCAGGAAGCGAAGAGAGAGAATGGGAGATCGTTCCAGGTAAAGCAGACAAGAATAAGGCAGAGTATGTGTCTATCGAGTCTAACTACAAACCAGGTATGTATCTGAAGGTAGCGCTTGATGATAACGGAACTGCTCCGGTTGTACTTGCACAGGATGCAGGCGGAACCGAGGATGAAGCAAATCGCATGACATTTAAGACCGTGGAAGGACTGGCTGGATACGGCGTGACCTTTGAAAGCGTAGTTTATCCGGGATATTACCTGGTAAGCAGAGAAGGAAAGCTTTTCGTTTCTAAAGATGCAGAAAAAGAAGAAGCAACCTTCTTCGTATCAACAGAGGCGAAGAACGATGAGGCACAGGCAGCTCAGAATGCAGAAGTATTAAAGACCACAAGATTCTATACGGTCGGAGAGAAACTGAATACTGACGATATGCGTGTCATTGTAACTCTTCCAAATGGAAAGACGGAAACAGTGAAAGATTACGAGACCAATGCAGCGGATCTTGATATGAAGAAACCGGGCGAGAAGACATTAGAGGTTACTTATAATTATGACGGCACCGAGTATACCAAGAATGTGAAGATCACCGTTGTAGAAGAAGACTACCGTTAGGCGGACGAAGGGAAAGGAGAAGGAAGAGATGAAGAAAAAGAAACGCATGGCAGCCTGTCTTGCAGGCGCGCTGGTTATGTCCTCTGTTATCGTTCCTGGTCAGGCGTCCGTAAAGGCGGAAGGAAAATCCCTTACAGAAGGGCTGGTTGCATCTTATGACTTTAACGATGGTCAGCTTGCAAACGGCGTCGATGGACAGGGACAGGCTAAGGCTATTGTAACAGGATTGAAAGATTACAGCGGTCAGCCGGTATTTGAAGCTGGAGACAAGGACAAGGGACAGGCAATTCGTCTGGGAGAGTATGGACTTCAGTTAAACCAGAAAAATCTTGGCGATAACTTTACCGTATCCATGTGGCTGAAGCCAGACGGTGTATTCGATAAGAATGAAGCCGTTCTGTTCCTGGGATATCACAGCCCGGAGAAGTGGCTTGCAGTAGCAGGACCGGAGCCGGCAGGAAGTGCAACCTGCAAGTTCTGGACCAATGGAAGCGGCAACAACCAGAGCTTTGGATGGGCAGGATTCGGTAACTTTGATATTGATGCGAACTGGCACTGTCTGACAGTGACAGGATCTAACGACGGAGTAACGGCTTATCTGGATGGAAAGGCAGTTGGATCTGGCGGAAGTATCGCACCGCTGACCGGAGATAATCAGGACATTTACTTGGGTGTTAACAACTGGGATCCAGAGTTTAAGGGTCTGGTAGATGATGTTAAAGTCTACAATCGGAAGCTGACAGACTCAGAAGTACTGCAGCTTTATAATCCGGAGATCACAGCAGAAGACATTTTCGATCAGGAAGGTATCACCGCAACAGAGTCAATCAATACCCTGAAGGGAAGAACCGAGCAGATTACGGTGAATATTCCGGCGGTAGCAGTGGAAGCAGGAGCGAAAGCGACTTACGAAAGTAAAGATCCGGAAGTAGCAGAGGTTGATGAGAACGGCATCGTAACCGCGAAAAAAGCAGGAGATACGACGATCACAACGACAGTAACCCTTGGTAAGGTGAAGAAGACAGCAGAGACGAAGGTTCATGTAGAAGATAACTTAAACAGTCAGCTGAAAGCATCCTTTGATTTTGAAGAAAATTTGACAAACGGTGTGGCAGGCGCAAAAGAAGCTTCTGCAATCGTAACTGGACTGAAAAACTATACTGGAGAAGTTGTCTACAAAGAAGGCCGTACCGGGAAAGCTGTTCAGCTTGGAAAGTATGGATTGAAGCTTAACCAGGAAAACCTTGGAAATGACTATACCGTTTCCGCATGGGTAAAAGCAGATGCAGGCTTGGTAGAAAATCAGGTCGTAATGTTCCTGGGATATCACAATCCAGAGAACTGGATATCTATCTCTGGACGCGCGTATGAGTCTGATAAGTGTAAGGTCTGGGCAAAGGGCGGTATCTATGGCACACATACGACTCTCTTCAATCCAGAGATTGGAAGAAACGAGTGGCACCAGATCACCATGACAGGAACGAGCGGAAAAGTCAGCGTATACCTGGATGGAATCTGTCTAGGAACCGCAGACAGCAATAATCCATTATCCGGAGCAAATCAGGATATTTACCTGGGTGTTAACAACTGGGACGCAGAGTATGAAGGTCTGATGGATGACGTGAAGATCTACAGCGTTGCCATGACAGAAGAGGAAGTACAGAATCAGGCGGCAGAAGAATTCAGCAAGAAGGCACAGGAAACTTTGAAGCGTGAATTGACTGTTAAGGATATTCTGGGACAGAATAAGAGCGCAGATGAGATCTACTATAACCTGGCACTTCCAACAGCTGTAGAAGGCATCAAGCTTGACTGGAGCAGCAGCAACGAAGATGTGGTTGCAACAGACGGAACCATTTCCGTTCCGGCAAAAGATACAGAAGTAACCGTAACTGCAAAAGTTGCAGGCGGAGTTCTTACCGGAGAAGCATCCTTCACGGTAACGGTAAAAGCGCTTGATGTAACAGAGCTTAATGAGCTGATCCAGAAAGCAAAAGAAATGGATCAGACCGGACTTTCCGAAGTATCAAAGCAGAGATTAAATGAATCCATTGCGGCAGCAGAAGAGGTAGTGAAGAATCCGACTTATGAAGGAATCGAAGCAGCATATGAGAATCTGAAACGTGCGATGGAAGAGCTGTCTTACGATCATGTGGACAATCCGTTTGATCTGATTGCAGAACCGGCAGCGAAGGTAAGCTTAAAAGAAGGAGAGACACAGGAGCTCTTCGTTCTTCCAGAAGCAGTTCAAGCTCTGGTGACCGTAACCTACGAAAGCGAAGATGACAAGGTTGTGACTTACGCAGACGGCAGCCTTACGGCAGTAGGAGAAGGAAAAGCAGTGGTAACTGCAACCGTAACTGCAAATGAAGACGTACCGGTATACGGCGGATTCGCAATGGAATATTCTACTGCAGTGGAAGTAACAAAAGACGCACCTCCGGCACATGTGCATGACTTGAAGAAGACAGACCGCGTAGAGCCAACCTGTACTTCTGAAGGAAATATTGAATACTGGTACTGTGCAGACTGTGGAAAATACTTCAGTGATGCAGAGGGAACCCTTGAAATCAGTGAAGAAGAGACCGTACTTCCAATGGCAGAGCATGAGTGGGAAGAGGATTACACCATCGACAAAGAAGCAACCGAGACGGAAGATGGAAGCAAGTCCATCCATTGTAAGAACTGTACTGCGAAGAAAGACGTTCAGGTAATTCCGGCAACTGGCAAACCAGGAAGCGGAGACAACAAACCAGGAACTGGTGATGGCAACACTGGAAACACCGGAAATACTGGTAACGCAGGCAGCAATAAACCTGGAAGCATAGCAGGCAAACCGGGAACACAGGCAGGAACTGTGAAGACCGGAGACAGTGCAAACTGGATGCTGTGGACAGTCTTAATCGGTGTATCTTTAGCTGGATGTAACGTGGCTGTTAGAAAACGGAAATCTAACAGATAAAAAATCTAACAAATATCATAAAAAAACGTATTTTTTGAAGAAGGTGAGGAAAAAGTGAAAATTTTCTCACCTTTTTCTAGAATTATTGTATTTATGAGTGGATAAAAAGAGAATATCCTGTGTAATAGAAAAGTATAGAATGGTATAAATTGGTATACTCGGCGTTACCAAAATACCGGGAAGGAGAGTTTATGAAAAAAGGAAAAAGTATGGCGGTGCTCTTATCCGCAGCAATGCTGGTCACACCGCTGTCTCCGTTGAGCGTAGAAGCGGCGGATGGACTGACTGGCCAGGTGCTGAATCTAAGCTTTGACGGCAGCCTGAAAGACTCTGGCGGCGCTCATGGCGTCACCATGGGAAGAGGTGCGGAGAACTATGCAGAAGGCATCAAAGGGCAGGGGCTTTCTCTGGATGGGAAAAGCTATGTCAAGCTGGGAACGGAAGCAGATCTTCAGCCGGAGAATTTGACACTGTCATTTTGGCTGAAGCCTAATAAGGATATGGGAAATGGGGAGCAATTAATTTCCTGGAATAAGAATGAATGGTATACAGATGGCTGGTACCTTTCTATGGAGAATGGAAATCGTCCACTGACCTTATCTGTAGGACCGGCAGCAACGAACGGACAGCCGTATCGGGTAAGTGTAGACGGAAATCGTGCAGCATTCTTCCCAACAGGAGAATGGACCCATGTAGCAGTTACTTACGATAAGGAGACGAAAGAAATTTGTTTCTATAGAAATGGAACGAAATGTAAGACGTCAATTACCTACGGAACGAGTGAGACGGCTACCGGAGTGCTTGGTTCGGACGTATCAATGGAGAAATCCATTGGTTATAATGGACCGAAGTATAATGGCGCTTATCTGGATGCAGTGATCGATGAGTATCAGCTGTTCAATGATGTGGCAACACAGGAGGAAGTCATCGGACTCTATGAAGAATCTGGACAGACCTTCGACAAAGAAGGTGTGGCACAGGCAGACCTTGACGCTTTGAACATTCCATCAGAGGTTCAGAATAACATGATGCTTCCATCTAATGGCTCCAGTGGCTCCGATATCACATGGAAGTCCAGCAATGAAGACGTGATCAGCGCAGACGGTAAGGTGACGCGCCCGGAGATCGGCGAAGAGAACGTAACCGTGACGCTGACAGCATCCGCTTCCTATGCAGGAGGCAAAGAAGTAACCAAAGAATTCAAGGTTACCGTCATTGCGAAGAAAGAAGTAAAAGCAGAGCCGGACAGCATTATGGGAAGCGTGGTTCTTCAGGATGACTGGCTTGCCAATGCGGCAGAAAAAGAAAGCGAATATTTGCTGAGCTTAGATTCTGAAAAGTTCTTATATGAGTGGTATAGACTTGCAGGCTTAGAGCCAACGACAGAATCCGGTTACGACGGCTGGGAGAGAAGTTCCGGTAATAACTTCCGTGGTCATGCATTTGGGCACTATATGTCCGCAACCTCTCAGGCTTACTTAAGCAGCAGCGGAGAGACCAAGGAAAAATTAAAAGCAGAGATTACCGAGGCGGTGAATGGGCTGGCAGCCTGCCAGAGCGCATATGGGGCAGCACATCCCGAAAGTGCAGGATACGTTTCCCCATTCCCAGAAGAATGGCTTCAGAGAGTGGACGGTGTTCCGCTTGCAGGAACGAAGATTCAGAGTGGAGACAACCTGATCGTTCCATATTATAACCTTCATAAGATGGTAGCAGGTCTTCTGGATGTGACGAAGAATGTAGATGATCCGGAACTTAAGAGCACAGCTCTTAGCGTAGCAGAAGGATTTGGAGAATATCTCTACAACCGTTTCAGCATGCTGACAGATAAGAATCAGATGTTAAGAACAGAGTACGGCGGAATGAATGAAGCCCTCTATGAGCTTTACAATCTGACTGGAAATGATCACTTTAAGACGGCAGCAGAATATTTTGATGAAACTGCTCTGTTTGAACAGCTGGCGGCAAATCAGGACGTGTTAAACGGCAAGCATGCCAACACGACCGTTCCGAAGCTTACCGGTGCAGTGAAGCGCTACACCGTTCTGACAGAGAATGAAGAATATTACAATGCACTGTCTCAGGGAGAAAAAGACAGCTTGAATATGTATCTGGAAGCAGCGAAGAACTTCTGGGATATTACCATCGATCATCACACCTATGTGACAGGAGGAAACAGCCAGTCTGAGCATTTCCACGAGGCAGACAAGATCGGTTACGATGCAACCAAGAGTGAATATGATGCAAGTACCACATGCGAGACCTGTAATACCTACAATATGCTGAAGCTGTCCAAGGCGCTGTACCATGTGACTGGGGACAAGAAATATATGGATTACTTTGAGAGAACCTATACCAATGCGATCCTGCCATCCCAGAATCCGGAGACGGGAACCACCATGTATTTCCAGCCGATGGCGCCGGGATACAATAAGGTATTCAACCGTCCATTTGACGAGTTCTGGTGCTGTACCGGAACGGGTATGGAGAACTTCTCTAAGCTTGGCGACAACATTTACCAGATGAATGAAGACGGTGTATCCGTGCATATGTTCTGGGCTTCCGAATTAAATCGGGACGGAATCCATATCAAGCAGATCGCCAATATGCCAAATGAAGACACGGTGACCTTTGAAGTAAAAGAAGCAAAGGCAGGAACCGTATTACGGCTTCGGAAACCAGACTGGTTAGCAGGAGAAGCTGTGATCAAGGTGAATGATAAAAAGGCAGACCTTCAGGAAGAAAATGGATACTTTAAGGTTACAGTAAAGAGCGGCGATAAGGTGACCTATCAGATGCCGATGCAAATGGTGGCATATCCGATGCCGGATAAACCGAATCTGATTGCATTCAAGTACGGCCCAATCGTACTGAGTGCAAAACTGACGACAAACAATATCGAAGCTTCCAATCCAAACGGAATCCTGGTAAGAGTTGGAACCTTTGATCCAAAGGCACAGACGGTTATCACCACGCAGAATATGAGCCCAGATGAATGGCTTACGAACCTGAATGAAAATATGGTTCGGATGGAAGATGGAGAGAATGGAGAAATCCAGTTCGCGCTTAAGAATGTGGACTCTGAGTCGGAGACATTGGTTTACTCTCCACATTATATGAGATATAAAGAGCGTTACGGTATCTACATGTATATGGAAGAGCCGGACTCTCAGGCATCTCAGGATCGTATCCTGGCAAATAAGCAGGTGATCCGGGATCAGGAAATGAGTATCGACTATCTGGACAGCTTTGACGCCAATAACTCAGAGGCGGCAAAGAACCAGCAGGGTGAAAATACACAGGTAGGTTCTCATCTTGGAAAAACTTATCGTGACGGTAAGACAAACGGATGGTTCAGCTATGATATGAAGATTGATCCGAATGCAGAGCATAACTATCTGAACTGCGTATTCTTCTCCGGAGACCGCGGAAGAAAATTTGACATCATGGTAGACGGAACTGTATTGGATGGACCTTATGATTACAGCGACGCTCCATCCGCAAATGAATTCTATACCCATACGGTAGAGATACCAAAGGAAATTATCGATAATGCCAAAAATGGCAAGGTAACCGTAAGATTCCAGTCCCGTCCAGAATATAACAGCTTTGTTGGCGGACTGTTTGGAATCAGAACTTCCACTTCCGCAGAGTATGACACCGATGCAAGCTTGGAAGCTTTGTCTTTCGACACCGGTAAGTTAACGGAAGGCTTTGCATCGGAGAAGACAGAGTATGTGCTGGAAGTACCAATGGATACAGAAAGCGTGAACATGCTTGCGACACCGAAGATGGAAAGCGGTCTGGTCTATGTAGGCGGCATTTTGATTGATGATAAGCATCCAAGAAAGATCGGTCTGACAGGTGATGAGACGGTCGTTTCCATTACGACAAAAGCACAGGATCATGTGACGGCCAAAGACTATCAGGTAACGATTAGAAAGGTAGAAGAGGCTGTGCCAGAGGTGGACAAAACTCCACTGATGAATAAGATCGAAGAAGCCATGGCAATTCAGGCGGAAGGCTACACACAAGAGAGCTATCAGGCTCTTCAGGATGCCATCAAGGCAGCCCAGGATGCTATGAATACCGTGGAGACGAAGCAGGATGTAGAAGATGCAGTAAAAGCACTTCAGAAAGCCATCGACGGACTGGAGAAAGAGCCGGAGAATCCAGGCGGCGGAGATGATGGCAATAAGCCAGGCGGTGACGGCAACAAACCGGGTGGAGACAGTGGAAATACAGAAAACACCGGAAAGCCGGGAGCCGGAAATACTGGAAGCGCTGATAAAAACAGTGCAAATCAGGCTGGCAAAGTGAAGACAGGCGATGAAGCAGATCCAGGCATCATGCTCTTCTTACTGGGAAGCGCAGGCGCATTAGCGCTGGTGATTCGCAAACGGAGAGCTTAATGTAATAACGAAACGAAAGCTGCGTAAGGAAGTTTCCTTGCGCAGCCTTAAAAACAAAGGGGGCGATCGAGGAAGTGTGAAAGAAATCAAAACCGAAATCTATAGAAAGGGAAAGGGTAGATGAAATGAAAGGTTTTAAGAGATGGGCAAAGAAAGGACTTGCCCTGGGCGCGGTATGCGCCATCACAGCGACATCCCTTCCGATGACCAGCATCCAGGCGCTGGCAGCCGGAGAGAAGGATGCCAAAGCGGCAGAAGATGGACTGATTCTTCACTATGACTTTAAAAGTTTGAAGACAGGAACCATCGTAGAAGACTTAAGCGGTAACGGAAAAGCGGGAGTAATCCGTCCGACAGGGTCTCAGGTAACGACAGAGGACGTTAATATTTACGGAGCAGATCAGACTGCATACAAATTCCTTGGAGGACAGCCAAGCAATACGAATACTTATGTAGAGCTTCCGGTTGGTGTCTTCAATGATCTGGAAGATATAACAGTCAGCTGCTGGGTAAATATGAAAGAAGCATGGGGCTCTTATCAGAGAATCTGGGATTTTGGATTTAAGAATGACAAGGGTCAGTTCAATACCACAACTTATATGTATCTTCTGGCAGACGGTTCCAATGAGGGACACAAAGGATACACAGCAGCTTTAACCAACAGCGGCTGGGGCGATGAGAAGGGACCAGAGAAAGGGAAGGCGTTAGCCACTGATGAATGGATCTTCACAACCGTTACCTTTGATGGTTCTGAGAAAGAGATGTCTCTCTATGAGGACGGTGTCCTGATCGGAACAGAGAAGACACAGGCAGACCTTTCCGTATTAAAGGGCGCGAACAATGCGTTGATCGGTTATGGTCAGTTCAAGAATGATATTTTAAATGGTATGGTTGCAGACTTTAAGATCTACGACTATGCTATGACACAGGAACAGGTTGCAGATAAGTTCGCAGTTCCTGATGAAGAGAAGGTAAAACGTGACAAAGAATGGCTGGATCTTGGAGATGTCAGCGAAGTGACTTCTGATCTGATTCTTCCGACAAAGGGAGCAGCAGGATCTGATATCAGCTGGACAAGTGATAACGAAGCAGTCATTGGAAAAGACGGTAAGGTAACCAGACCGGAAGCAGGAGAAGGCGATGCAGTGGTAACACTGACCGCAACTCTCACATCTGGTGACGTAACGGATACAAAGGTATTCAAAGTAACGGTAAAACAGAACCTGACCGCAGAAGAGATTGTAAACGGTGATGCAGAGGCGCTGGTTCTTAGTGGACTTTCTTCTGTTAGAGACAATCTTACTCTTCCAACAGAAGGAGAATTAGGTTCCACAATCGCATGGGAAAGCTCTAACCCGGATGTGATCGCAGTAGACGGTACGGTGACAAGACCAATTGGAGATAAAGCAGAAGTAACCTTAACTGCAACCATTTCCTATGGAGACAAATCTGTGACCAAAGAATTCGTTGCAACCGTAATGCCGGTTTATGAGAAGACAGACATTGTAGATGTAAAGGCAGTGGAAGTTGAGACAGTTAAGAATACGCTTCCTTATCTTCCGGCTACTGTAGACGTTACTTATGAAGATGGCACAACCGGAAAAGAGAAGGTTACATGGCCAATCGATCTGGCAGCAGATCAGTTTGCAACAGCAGGCGACAAGGTGGAAGTAACCGGAACAATTGTTGATTACGATGTAGAAGTAAAGGCAACCGTAACCGTAACAGATACGACATCTGAGGCGCCGGCAACCGTAACAACAGAGTTTAGCTTAAGCGATATCCATCTGGATGGAACAGACACCATCTTCGGACAGAATATGGCACGTGACTTGGAATATCTGAAGGTTATGGATGCAGACAGAATGCTTTATAACTTCAGAAAAACCTTTGGCGCTGATACCAAGGGTGCACAGCCTCTGACCGGATGGGAAGAGCCAACTGGACTTTTAAGAGGACACTCTACCGGACACTTCCTGTCTGCACTGGCACAGGCTTATGCATCAACAGGAGAGGCAGCTTACAAAGAGAAGATGGACTATATGGTATCTGAGCTGAAGAAGTTACAGGATATGTCTAAGGGTGATCCGGCAAAATTCGTAACTCAGTGTACACCATCCGATGCAGCACAGAGCAAGTGGAGCAAAGATCCATCTACATGGGGAGAAGGCTTCTTAAGCGCTTATTCTCCAGACCAGTTCGCACTCTTAGAGCAGTATACACCATATGCAACCATCTGGGCTCCATACTATACACTTCACAAAATTGAAGCTGGTATGATCGACTGCTACGAATACGGCGGAAATGAAGAAGCTCTGGAAGTAGCAAAGGGAATCGGCGACTGGATTTACTTAAGACTGGAAGGCTGTACTACAGAGGAACAGCGTGAGAACATGTGGGCAATGTACATCGCCGGTGAGTACGGTGGTATGAATGAATCTCTTGCAAGACTGTATGAGATCACACATGAAGACCGCTACCAGGAAGCAGCAGCATTATTTGACCATAAGACATGGTTCGCAGATCTGGCGGCAAATGTTGACGTGGTTCAGGACAAACATGCCAACCAGCATATTCCAAGAATCGTAGGTGCGGTTCACGAGTATGCAGCAACAGGAGACGTAGCTTACTATAATACAGCACGGAACTTCTGGAACATCGTAACGCAGCGTTATGCTTACTCTATCGGTGGTGTGGGAACCGGAGAAAAATTCCAGAAACCATATCAGCAGGGTAACTTTATTCTTGGTAATGCAGGTCGTGGTGAGAACTGCGAGACCTGTGCAGCTTACAATATGCTGAAGCTTACCAAAGACTTATATAACTATGAACCAGACGCAGCAGAGTACATGGATTACTATGAGAGAACCATGATCAACCAGATCGCAGCATCTCAGAGCCATGATACAACAGATTACATGCACAACGGAACAACCTACATGCTTCCAATCGATCCGGGCCAGAGAAGAGGTTATGATACAGACTACGGCGGATTTACCTGCTGTAACGGAACCGGTATGGAGAACCATGTAAAATATCAGGCAGCAGCTTATGCAAAATCTGCCGACACACTGTATGTAAATCAGTATATGCCAACAACGGTAAACTGGGCAGAGAAGGGAATTACCGTAAAACAGGAGACAAAATTCCCATCTGAGCACTCTAAATTAACAGTAAATGGTTCTGGCGAATTCGCTATGAAGCTTCGAGTTCCTTACTGGGCAACCAAGGGCTTCGAGGTTCAGGTAAATGGTGAGACCATCTGCACCAATCCAGAAGTAAGCACATACGTAGAAATCAACCGTACATGGAAAGATGGAGACGTGGTAACCATTCATATGCCATATACACTTCACCTTGACAAGACTCCGGACAAAGTAGACGGAAGTACCGTTGCATCCGTTATGTATGGACCACTGGTTATGGTAGCAAAAGATGAGAGAGATTCTTACACGCCAATGAACTGGTATACCGTTGCATTAAGCGACAACCTGGAAGATTCTATCAGCGTAGTAACAGGAGCTGATTCTGAGCAGGTACCACACCTTACAACCAACGGATTACAGTTCTATCCAATGTACGATGCTTACAACTACAGATATCATGCTTATGTAAAAGTAGAAGATAATGCATCTGTTGTAAATAAGGATGCTCTTCAGGCTCTGGTAGACGCTGTAACAACCGGCGATCAAGTACCAAGTCAGGATGACTATACCGAAGAGCAGTGGGCAGCACTTCAGCAGGCAATTGCAGATGCACAGGCAGTTCTTGCAAATGAAGCTGCAACACAGACAGAAGTTTACAATGCATACAAAGCGCTTCAGGCTGCATTAGAAGACACAGCAGTGAATCCAGAGCCGGAAAAACCAAGCAAGGAAGATCTGCAGAATGCAGTAGACAATGCAATTCCAGATTCTGAGAAAGATAAGTACACCAAGGATAGCTGGGAAGCTTATCAGAATGCATTGAATCATGCGAAAGACGTTCTGAAGGATGAGAATGCAACAGAAGAAGACATTGCAAATGCGCTGACAGAGCTGAACAAAGCAAAAGATGCGCTGAAACCTGTTTCTACTGAGCCAGGCAAACCAGGAACCGGTACCGACGGAAAGCCGGGAAGCACAACTGGCAAACCAGGTACAACAAACGGAAAAGGAACTGGTTCTGTGAAGACAGGCGATACCGCTCCGTTTGGCATCTTAGTTGGATGTATGGTAGTAGCAGTGGCAGCTGCAGGCGTAGTTGTTTACCGTAAGAAACACAGCTAGAAGCTTTGGATTTGACATTTCGATCAGAATAATCAGGCTTTATACACAAAAGGAAAAGGCCGGGACGCGTAGAGAGCCCCGGCCTTTTTCTTATGAAAACCGATTTTCTATAGTTGAATATTTCAGCTTTTCCCTCTAAAATAGAACCGTAGGAATAGACGCCTGGGGAGTGCAGATTCCCCTGGAGCGATACGGAGGAATAAGGATGAGACGGAAGATATTAACGACGGCAATCGGAGTGGTTTTGGCAGCAGCGATTCTGATTGTAGCGGTTTCAATGGTAGAGCTATCTGGTAAACAGACGGAAATATGGAAAAACGGCGAGAAAGACTCTTTGACTACGATCGGATTTTCTCAGGTGGGCGCAGAGTCTGATTGGAGAAGTGCGAACTCGATTTCAATGAAGCGGACGTTTACACCGGAGAGAGGATATGATTTGATTTTTGAAGATGCAAAACAGAAGCAGTCAGACCAGATTAAGGCAATTCGTAAATTTATCCAACAGGAGGTGGATTATATTGTGTTCTCTCCGGTGGTAGAGAGCGGATGGGACACGGTGCTGGAAGAAGCGAAGCGAGCAGAGATTCCTGTGATTATCATTGACCGGAAGGTGGCAGTTAAGGATTCCAGCCTGTATGCAGCCTGGATTGGCTCTAATTTTTATTTGGAAGGGCAGAAGGCGTGTAAAGTGATGAAGGCGTATGTGGACGAACAGCAGATCCCTGAGGTGAATATTGTAAATATTCAGGGAACTTTAGGGGCTACCTCCCAGATCGGAAGAACGAATGCGCTGGAAGATGCAGCGCAGAAGTACGGGTGGAACCTTCTGGAACAGGAATCTGGAGAGTATACGGAAGCGAAGGCCTATGAAGTGATGTCGAAGATGCTTTTGGAGCACGATGATATTAATTTTGTATATTGTGAAAATGATAATGAAGCGTTTGGAGCAATCGATGCAATCCGGGATGCAGGGAAAACGGTAGGACCAGGAGGTGATATCCAAATCATTTCTTTTGATGCGACAAGGGAAGGTCTTCGCAGAACACTTCACAGGGAGATCTTGATCAATGGAGAATGTAATCCTTGGCATGGGGAATATGTGGAGAAAGTGATTCACATGCTGGAAACAAATGAGTTATGGCAGAAAGAGATGTATGTCCCAGAAGAGACTTTCTATAGTATGCCGGAGGATATGCAGATCATGCTGGGAGGGAAGGAGTACACCGTGCAGACGGTGACGGAATCCATTGTGCAAAAACGAGAATATTAGATCCGAAGCAGAGAATTCGAAGAAGAAAAGTGAAATGACTGGGAAGAGAATAGGGAGAGAGTAAAAAGATGAGTGGAATTAAGGTGTTTCTGGTAGAAGATGAGATGATTATCCGAAACGGAGTAAAGAAAGGAATCAAATGGGAAGAAGAAGGTTATGATTTTGTCGGTGAGGCAAGTGACGGGGAGCTTGCTTATCCACTGATATTAAAAGAGAAGCCGGATATTTTGATTACGGATATCCGTATGCCGTTCATGGACGGTCTGGAGTTAAGCCGTCTGGTAAAAGAAGAGCTTCCTGATATTAAGATTCTGATCTTAAGCGGCTATGATGAATTTCAGTATGCGAAGGAAGCAATTCAGATCGGAGTGACAGATTATCTTCTGAAGCCGATTTCCTCAGCGAAGCTTTTGGAGGTTTTAAATCAAGTAAAGGAAAGCATCTGGCACGATCGTGAAGAGAAGGAACTTCTGATTCGTTATTCGAAAGATATGCAGGAGAATGAGAAGGCAAAGTTCTTTGATCGGCTGATCTTAAATGAGCTGTCTATGGCAGAAGCGGTGGAAGAAGGAAAAAGGTATGGTATGAATCTAAGCGCCCCATGCTACGCAGTTTGCCTGTTCAAGATTTTGATGAGCACTGATGATAAGATGATATTGGAACAGATTGTGCGAGCAAGTGAGAAGATAGAAGAAGAGGCAGACAGAACGGATGCGCTGTATCTGTTCCGCCGGGGAATCTCCGGATGGGCATTTCTCCTTCTGGCAGAAGATGAAGAACAGATGAAAGAGCGAATCCGAAGTTTTCGCAACCGCCTCCACAGCGTGATGGATTCCTGGAAGGATATGGAATACTTCGGCGGAATAGGAATGTGTGTTGATCGCCTTCGGAATCTTAAGGATTCTTTCCGGGAGGCAGACAAAGTTTTCGCGGCAAGATTTACAGAGAAGCCAAAACAGATTCTTTCGATAGAAGATCTGGGACGTCAGGATGAAGAAGAGGTTCCGGTGAAGGGATTCGTACAGGTAGGTCAGTCCCGGGCAATCTTAGAGAAATTCTTGAACAGAGGTACGAAAGAAGAAGTGGAAGCCTTCTGCGAGGCTTATATGGCGCAGCTTGAGAAAGATCACATGCGTTCTGCTATGGTAAGGCAGTATGTGGTGATGGATATCTGTATCGTAATCATGTCTTTTTGTGAGAAATTGTCGGTTGGTGAAAAAGTGGAGAAGGAGGTTCAAGATCTGCAGGCATCGGCTGCCAGGACGGATGCGTTTGGCGAGATGAGAGAAGTTATTGAACAACTTCTGATAAAAGTGATTGAAATTCGTGACCGGGCGAGCGGAAGACGTTATTCAGATCTGATTGCCACGGCGAAGGAAGAGATTGAGAAGAAGTATATGTCGGAAGAAATTTCCTTAAATACGGTGGCAATGCGTGTAAGTATGAGTCCGAGTTATTTTAGTTCTATTTTCAGTAAAGAAGTAGGAAAGACCTTTGTGGAGTATCTGACAGAGGTAAGAATGAATAAAGCGAAGGAACTGTTGATGTGTTCTGCGATGAAGACGTCAGAGATTGGATATGAAGTGGGATATCGGGATCCGCATTATTTCAGTTATATTTTCAAGAAAACCCAGGGCTGTTCTCCGAAAGAGTATCGGGCAAGGCGAAAAAGTCAGTAGAAAGGAAGAAAATTGCCGGGAAGGGATAGACATATGAAAGAAAAGAAGAAAATATCGCTGAATACAAAGCTGGTTATCATCGCGCTGGCGGTCTTTCTTCCGATGCTTTTTGCGTTGGTGTACAGTATCCATTCGATGATCAGCGCGACCGCTACCTATTCAGATATTACCAAGAGTATTACCTATGCAAACGACCGTTTGAATTTCAAAGAATCGATGGATTACAGCACCTATCTTGCCGTTGTACAGAAGGAAGAGTTCGAGGATCTCGGAGACGGAGAGATCATGGTCAACGGTGTGGCGACCGTTAATCCTTATGAAGCTATAGAGGATTTGCGAAGTGGATGCAGGGAACTGTCGGATATGACGGCAGTGGATATGAATCAGAATCAGATCCGAAGAATTTCTAACACACTGAATGTACTGGAACTTAATTTAGAGACGCTGGAAGATATGATTCAGGGAAGCGGAGTCTATGAAGAAAATATGCAGTATTTGGAAGATAATATCTATATGCTGACAACGATTATCGATGAAGGCATTCGGGAATATATTCGTGTGGAGACAGCGTGGTTGCAGCAGATTTCTATTTTGCAGGAGAAAAGAAATATACGGCTCTTTCTTCTGTGCCTGTTGATTGTGGCAGAAGCCGTTTATCTGGTTGTTGTATTGACGAGACGTGCGGTTGAAAGCATTACGAAGCCGATACAGAATCTGTGCGACCAGATTGGGAAGGTGGGAGAAGGAGACTTTACTGCGAGGGCAGGCAATGCAGATATCAGGGAGATTCAGGTACTCTCAGACAGCTTTAATGAGATGACGGGAGAGATCAGGATGCTGATTGACAATATCAAAGACAAAGAGAAGAATCTTCATCTGGTGGAGACCAGACTTTTGCAGGAACAGATCAATCCGCATTTCTTATACAATACATTGGATTCTATTGTATGGCTGGCAGAGGATGATAGAAGTGAAGACGTCATCGCTATGGTAACGGATTTGTCGAATTTCTTTCGGACGACGCTGGCCGCAGGAAAGGATTTTATGACGGTGAGGGAAGAACGGTCTCATATAGAAAGCTATCTGAAGATTCAGGGCTTCCGATATCAGGATATCATGGAGTATGAGATTGATATGGAGAAAGAAATCTCAGAATGCATGATTCCGAAGCTTCTTCTTCAGCCATTGGTAGAAAATGCACTTTATCACGGTGTAAAGAAAAAAAGGGGGAAGAGTCTGATCCGCGTCTGGGGATATCGAGAAGGAGATTGTCTGGTGTTCAAGGTCGTGGATAATGGAAAAGGAATGACAAAAGAAACGCTTCAAGAACTTCGGAACAATATCGAAAAGCCAATTGACCAGAGGGGCAGCGACAGTTTTGGACTGGCAAATGTAAATCAGCGAATCAAGTATTATTATGGCAAAGAATATGGTTTAGATATTGAAAGTGAGGAAAATATAGGAACGGAAGCAACTATTATGATTCCATCTAAAAAAAACACAAATTTTTCGTAAAAAAACATAAAAAAATAAAAAAATAAAAAAAATATAAACCTTTTACAGAAGATAGCTGGTTTCAAAAATGCGAAAAATTCCGTATAGTAATCTCAACAACCGGAACGGAAAACAAAAGTACCGGAAAAAAAGAGAAACTATATAAAGGGAGGATTTTCAAAATGAAAAGAAAAATCGTAAGTGTATTGTTATGTTCAGCAATGGTTGCAACAATGGCAATGGGATGCGGCGGAAAAGAAGAGCCAGCAGCTGATGAAGCAAAAGACGGCGGAAAAGATGGCGGTCTGATCAAAGTTGGTATCATCAACAATGACCCTAACGAGTCTGGATTCCGTACAGCAAACGACAAAGACTTAAAGGAAATGTTCACAAAAGAGAATGGATATGATGCTTCTTTCGCATACAGCCTTAAGAACGATGAGCAGATTACAGCAGCTCAGAAGTTCATCCAGGACGGTGTTGACTACTTACTGTTATCCGCAGCTGATACATCTGGATGGGATTCTGTACTGAAAGATGCTCAGGATGCTGGAACAAGAGTTATCCTGTTCGACCGTACAATTGATGCAGACGAAGAGCTTTACGAAGCATCTATCGTATCTGATATGAAAAAAGAAGGTGAGACAGCAGCTACATGGTTGAAAGATCAGGGGCTTAGCGAGTACAACATCATTCACCTTCAGGGAGTTATGGGATCTGCTGCACAGAAGGGACGTTCTGAAGCATTAGATGCTATGGCAAAAGAAGAAGGATGGAATATCGTTACACAGCAGACAGCAGAGTGGAACGCAGAGAAAGCACAGCAGATCGTTCAGTCCGCTATCGATGCAGGACAGAAGTTCAACGTAATCTACGCTGAGAACGACGATATGGCAAAAGGTGCTGTAGCAGCTCTTGACAAAGCAAACATGTCTCACGGAGTTGGTAAAGACGTTGTTATCATGGGATTCGACTGCAACAAGTGGGCATTAGAAGAACTGCTTGCTCAGAACTGGAACTACGATGGACAGTGTAACCCATTCCAGGCTAAATATATCGATGAAGTAATCCAGAAGATCGAAAAGGGTGAAGAAATCGAAGAGAAGACAATCGTCATGGAAGAAAAAGGATTTGATGCTACAACAATCACACAGGAAGATGTTGATACATACGGAATCTAATTTGGATATGAAGTAAATGGTGTCTAAGTGACTGTTAACAGGCGCGGGTTTACCGCGCCTGTGTTACTGTGAAAGGTGACACAGCAAATAAAGGTAAAGAGGTGAATACGCTGGTGAAAGAGAAATCTGTATTGGAAATGAGAAATATACACAAGAGCTTTCCCGGTGTCCGTGCGCTGCAGGCAGTAGATTTTACATTGTGTGAGGGTGAGATCCACGCGTTGATGGGCGAAAATGGAGCCGGAAAATCGACTCTGATTAAGGTGTTAACCGGAGTGTATGAGAAAGATGAAGGAGAAATTTATCTGAAAGGTCTTGATAAGGCGGCAGTAATCCGCTCCCCTCAGGATGCTCAGAATCTTGGTATTAGTACTGTATATCAGGAGATTACATTATGTCCGAACCTCTCTGTAGCAGAGAACATGTATATCGGACGTGGAAAAGGAGTCTGCACAAACTGGAAGAAGATGAATGAGGATGCAGATAAGATCCTCAAATCCCTCGATATTCCAGCGAAAGCAACACAGCAGTTATCAAGCTGTTCAATCGCAATTCAGCAGATGGTAGCAATTGCTCGTGCTGTTGATATGGATTGTAAAGTTTTAATTTTAGATGAGCCAACCTCTTCTCTGGACGAACAGGAAGTTGAGAAGCTCTTCGTATTGATGCGTGACCTGAAAGCAAAAGGAGTTGGTATTATCTTCGTAACCCACTTCCTGGATCAGGTGTACGAGGTATGTGATAAGATTACAGTCTTAAGAGATGGTAAGCTTGTCGGTGAGTATGAAATCAAGGACCTGCCAAGAGTGAAGCTTGTTGCAACGATGCTTGGTAAGGAATTAGATGATATGTCCGATATCAAGGGCGAACAGAAAGTATATGAAGGAAAAGACAGCGGAGAGTCACTCTTTGAAGCAGAAGGACTGCAGAGTAACGCAGGAATCAAACCGTTCGACTTCTATATTAAGAAGGGAGAGGTTAACGGATTTACCGGACTTCTCGGTTCCGGACGTAGTGAATGTGTTCGTGCAATCTTTGGAGCTGACAGAGTTATTCATGGTAAGTTAAAGAAGAATGGAAAAGAAGTAAAGATTTCCAAACCATTAGATGCAATGAAACAGGGAATTGCATACCTGCCGGAAGACCGGAAGCTGGATGGTATCGTTGGAGATATGTCTGTAAGAGACAACATTATCCTTGCAGCACAGGTACTGCGTGGATTCTTCCGTCCATTCTCTAAAGCTGAGAAGAATAAATTCGCAGAAGAATATATCAAACTTCTGGAAATCAAAACTGCATCTGCAGATACTCCGATCAAAGCATTGTCCGGTGGTAACCAGCAGAAAGTAATTCTTGCACGCTGGCTTCTGACCCATCCGGAGTACTTGATCTTGGATGAGCCTACAAGAGGTATCGACGTAGGTACAAAGGTAGAAATTCAGAAATTAGTATTGAAGCTTGCTTCAGAAGGTATGAGTGTTACATTTATCTCTTCTGAGACGGATGAGATGCTCCGTACCTGTTCTCGTCTGGTTGTTATGCGCGACCGCAAGGTCGTTGGAGAACTGACCGGTGATGAGTTGACGCAGAGCGGTATTATGGCAACAATTGCCGGAGGTGACAATTAATTATGAAGAACATTACAAAAAAAATGAGGGGAAAACAGATCTTCATTCCGATCGTGGCATTGGTGCTTCTTGCGTTATTTAACCTGATCGTAGATCCGTCTTTCTATAAAGTTACAATGGATGTTAACAGTGCTGGAAATCCAGTTCTGTCTGGCTACCTGATTACAATCTTGGACTATGGTTCAGAGCTTGCAATTCTTGCAATCGGTATGACGCTTGTTACAGCTGCTTCCGGTGGACAGGATATCAGTGTGGGCGCGACAGTAGCTATCGCAGGTTCCGTTATTCTTCGTGTACTTTGCGGAACAAACTCTCGCCCAGAGACATTACAGGCACCAGTAATCGTAGCATTTTTAGTAGCATGTCTGGCAGCAATGGCATGTGGTGCATTTAACGGACTTTTGGTTGCAAAGTTTAATATTCAGCCAATGATCGCAACGCTGATTTTATTTACAGCAGGTCGTTCTATCGCAGCTTGGGTAAACAACAATGAGCTGCCGGTAATCAGTGAAGAGTCCTTTGGAGTATACGGTGGATTTATCCCTGGAATTCCGATTCCAACACCGGTATTTATTATGCTGATCTGTGTATTAATCACAGGATTAGCTCTGAAATACACGAACCTTGGATTATATACACAGGCAGTAGGTATTAATGCAAGTTCTTCCAGATTAAATGGTTTGAACCCTGCATTCATCAAATTCCTGTCTTTCGTAATCTTAGGATTGTGTGTAGCTGTTGTAGGTCTGATTAAGGTAAGCCGTCTGTCTTCCATCAACTACTCTGTTATCGCAAAAGATATCGAGATGGATGCGATCCTTGCAGTAGCGCTTGGCGGTAATGCATTAAGTGGTGGTAAGTTCAACATGGCTGCTTCTATCTTAGGTGCATACGTAATTCAGTTCCTGACAACAACACTTTACAAGTTCAACGTAGATTCCGCAGCACTTTCTGCATATAAGGCAGTCGTTGTTATTGCACTTGTTGTCTGCAGTGCTCCGGTCGTAAGAAAGAAATTTGCCGGTTTGGCAAAGAAGTTAAAACCACAGGCAAAGGAGGTTGCTTAAAATGGCTAAAATGAATAAGACAGCAACCGGTAAGAATAGATTGAAAAACATGTCAGATACAAATCTGCTTCTGATGATTACCGTGATTGTATTCTTCCTGATGTATATCGGAGCAATTGTATTCCAGGGCGGCGGTTTCCTGAAACCACAGACATTCTTTAATATCTTAAATGCCAATGCGGCATTGTTGATTGCATCTTGTGGAATGAGTTTGGTTATGATCACCGGAAGTATTGATATTTCCGTTGGTGGTGTGGCAGCTCTTGTAAGTATGTGCTGTGCAGTATACCTTGACAAGATGGGCGGAAATGTATTCGTTTCCCTTCTGATTGCAGTAGGTATCGGTCTTGCATTTGGTCTGGTTCAGGGATATCTGGTAGCATACCTTGATATCCAGCCGTTCATCGTATCACTGGCAGGTATGTTCTTCGCCCGTGGTATGACCACCATTGTACATACAAACCCATTCAACGTAGAGAATGAAGCATTTGTAGCATTAAAAGATACCCGTGTGGTTGTTCCGGGAATGGGAACAGTCAACAGGATTGGAAAATATGTAGACGCTTACGTAGAGATCGGTGTAATCGTAGCGGTAGTAATCGTAATTGCATTATTCTTCGCACTTCGTTACACGAAACTTGGAAGAAGCTTCTACGCAGTAGGTGGAAATGGACAGAGCGCGCTGATGCTCGGTATCAATGTAAAGAAAACACGCTTTATCGCGCACCTGCTTTGTGGACTTCTGGCAGGAATCGGAGGATATGTATACTTCCTTCACGTAGGTTCAGGAGCTCCATCCCATGCAACAGGTATGGAAATGAACGCAATTGCGTCATCCATTATCGGTGGAACACTTCTGACCGGAGGTGTAGGTAACATTATCGGAACCTTCTTCGGTGTTATGTCACTGAGTACAATTCAGAATATTGTATCTTCTGCCGGACTTGATCAGGCATGGTGGACAGGAATTACAGTTGCAGCAATGCTGTGTCTGTTCCTCGTAATCCAGAGTGTGATAATGGCACGTAAGAGTAAGTCTAACTAAGTAAAGAACGATGTGCAGGTCGGGAGAAAAGGTCTGTACATCGTTTTATGTGTTTATAAAAAATGAAAATATCAAAATATCAATGGAATAGAAAGGGACAGGTTCTATGTTAACAACGAAAAAATATCAGTTTTGGTTCTGTACAGGATCTCAGGATCTGTATGGAGATGAATGCTTAGAGCATGTAGCAGAGCATTCCAAAATTATGGTGGAGCGCTTAAACGCATCTGGAAATCTTCCTTTTGAATTAGTGTGGAAGCCAACACTTCTGACGAACGAGATGATCAGAAAGACTTTCAATGAAGCAAACAATGACGAGAATTGTGCAGGTGTAATTACCTGGTGTCACACATTTTCTCCTGCAAAATCATGGATTATGGGACTTCAGGAGTACAGAAAGCCACTTCTTCACTTCCATACCCAGTTCAACCGAGAGATTCCATACGATACCATTGATATGGACTTTATGAATGAGAACCAGGCAGCTCACGGAGACCGGGAATTCGGACATATCTTTACCCGTCTTGGAAAGGTCAGAAAGATCGTGATGGGCTACTGGGAAGATGCAGACGTTCAGAAGCGGATCGGCGACTGGATGCGCACAGCAGTCGGCGTGGTTGAGAGCCGTCACGTGCGTGTAATGCGTATTGCAGACAATATGAGAAATGTAGCTGTTACCGAAGGCGACAAGGTAGAGGCACAGATCAAGTTCGGATGGGAAGTAGACGCTTATCCGGTGAACGAGATTGCAGAAGCTGTGGCTTGCGTTTCTCAGGCAGATATTGATACGCTGGTAGAAGAATATTACGATAAATATGACATCCTTCTGGAAGGAAGAGATGAGAAAGAATTCCGCAGACACGTAGCTGTTCAGGCTGGAATTGAGATCGGATTCGAGCGTTTCTTAGAAGAGAAGAATTATCAGGCGATCGTAACCCACTTCGGAGATCTGGGAGCGCTTCAGCAGCTTCCGGGACTTGCAATCCAGAGACTGATGGAGAAAGGTTACGGATTCGGCGGAGAAGGAGACTGGAAGACGGCAGCCATGGTTCGTGTAATGAAGGTTATGGCACAGGGCGTAAAGGATGCCAAGGGAACTTCCTTTATGGAAGACTACACCTACAATCTGGTTCCGGATAAAGAAGGAATCCTGCAGGCGCACATGCTTGAGGTGTGTCCGACGATTGCAGACGGACCGATCAGTATCAAATGCCAGCCATTGTCTATGGGTGACAGAGAGGATCCGGCAAGACTGGTATTTACTTCTAAGACAGGTTCGGCGATTGCGACATCCCTCATTGACTTGGGAGATCGTTTCCGCCTGATCATCAATGATGTAGACTGCAAGAAGACCGAGAAACCGATGCCGAAGCTTCCGGTTGCAACTGCATTCTGGACACCGCAGCCGAACCTTCAGACAGGCGCAGAAGCATGGATCCTGGCAGGCGGCGCACATCACACAGCATTCTCTTATGATTTAACAGCAGAGCAGATGGGTGACTGGGCAGAAGCCATGGGAATCGAAGCTGTATACATTGATAAGAATACCAATATCCGCCAGTTCAAGAATGAACTGCGTTGGAACGATGCGGTATACCGTAGATAATAGATAAGAAAGGGAGATATAAAGATGAGCAGTAATGAGCAGATCAAAGCAGTCATCGAGAGCGGCAAAGCAGTTCTCGGACTGGAATTTGGTTCCACCAGAATCAAAGCGGTTCTGATCGATGAAGATCATAACCCAATCGCTTCCGGCGATCACGAGTGGGAGAACCGTCTGGACAATGGAATCTGGACATATACATTAGACGATATCTGGACCGGACTTCGGGACAGCTACCGCAAAATGACCGAGGATGTGAACGCAAAATACGGCGTGAAGCTGACGAAGATCGGAGCTATCGGATTCAGCGCTATGATGCACGGATACATGGCATTTGACAAGGAAGGAAACTTACTGGTTCCATTCCGTACCTGGAGAAATAATACCACAGGTCCTGCAGCTGAGGCGCTGACAGAACTCTTCCAGTACAATATTCCTGAGAGATGGAGTATTGCACACCTTTACCAGGCAATTTTAAATGGAGAAGAGCATGTAAAAGACATTGATTATATTACGACCCTTGCCGGATACATTCACTGGCAGCTGACAGGGGAGAAGGTGCTGGGAGTAGGAGACGCTTCCGGTATGTTCCCAATCGATATGGAGACAGGCAACTACGATGCAGCTATGGTTCAGAAGTTCGACGAACTGATTGCAGACAAGAAGTTCCCATGGACACTGACCGAGATTCTTCCGGTTGTAAAGACGGCAGGAGAAGAGGCTGGTACTTTGACAGCAGAAGGTGCAAAACTCTTAGATGAGAGCGGTGCATTAGAAGCAGGTGTTCCTCTTTGTCCACCGGAAGGTGATGCAGGAACAGGAATGGCAGCGACGAACAGTGTGGCAAGAAGAACAGGAAACGTATCTGCAGGAACCTCAATCTTTGCAATGATCGTACTGGAGCATGCACTTCAGAAAGTACACAAAGAGATTGATATGGTAACGACACCAGATGGAAGTCTGGTAGGTATGGTTCATGCAAATAACTGTACATCCGACTTAAATGCATGGGTAGGAATTTTCCGCGAGTTCGCAGAGAGCTTCGGAATCGACGTAGATATGAACAAGCTGTTCGGAACTCTGTACAACAAGGCATTGGAAGGAGACGTTGACTGCGGCGGACTTCTTTCTTACGGATATCTCTCTGGAGAGAATATTACCGGTGTAGAAGAAGGAAGACCAATGTTCGTCCGTACACCAAAGAGCAATTTCAATCTTGCAAACTTTATGAGAGCAAACCTTTCCACAGCGCTTGGAGCTCTGAAAGTGGGAATGGATATTCTTCTGAAAGAGGAAAATGTTGCGATCGATACCATTATGGGACACGGCGGTCTGTTCAAGACCAAAGGTGTGGGACAGAAGCTTCTCGCGGCAGCCATCGACACACCGGTATCTGTTATGAAGACAGCCGGAGAGGGTGGTCCTTGGGGAATGGCTCTTCTGGCATCCTACATGCTTCATAAAGCAGAGGGTGAAAGCCTTGGCGACTTCCTTGGAAACCGTGTATTCCACGGAGATACAGGGGAAAGCATGAGCCCAGACGCAGAGGATGTGAAGGGATTCGAGACCTTTATCGAGAGATACAAAGCAGGAATCGAAATCGAGAAGGCAGCTGGAGTACATCTCAACTAGGAATCGAAAATTCTTATTTTAAAAACGCTTATAAAAGAGCAGGGCTGCGCAGGAAACAGCGCAGCCGAAAAAAGAAAAGAGAAGGTGACAAACATGCTGGAAGAATTAAAGAAAGAAGTCTATGAAGCGAACATGCTTCTTCCAAAATACGGTCTGGTAACATTTACCTGGGGAAATGTCAGCGGAATTGACCGTGAAAAGGGATTGTTCGTAATCAAGCCAAGCGGCGTGGAATATGACGAGTTAAAGCCGGAAGACATGGTAGTCGTAGACTTAGATGGGAATAAAGTAGAAGGAGAATATAATCCATCTTCTGATACTGCAACTCATGTAGAACTCTACAACCGCTTCCCGAACATTGGCGGAGTCGTACATACACACTCTCCATGGGCAACAAGCTGGGCTCAGGCAGGCAGAGGAATTCCATGCTACGGAACGACTCACGCAGACTATCTGTACGGTGAAGTGCCATGCGTCAGAAATCTGACCAAAGAAGAGATTGACGAGGCATATGAGAAGAATACCGGCGTACTGATCGCAGATGAATTCGAGCGTCAGGGACGGGATTACGAGGCGACACCAGCCGTTCTGTGCAAGAACCACGGACCATTTACCTGGGGAAAAGATGCACACGAAGCGGTACATAACGCAGTTGTACTGGAAGAAGTTGCTAAGATGGCAGCTCGCTGTGAGATGATCAATCCACAGAATGAGCCGGCTCCACAGGAGTTACAGGATAAGCATTACTACAGAAAACATGGAGCAAATGCTTATTATGGACAGCCGGGAAAGTAAAAGACTGTTCAGACAAGAGGGATAGGAGACAGGGAATCATTCCCTGTATATAAAAATAAGGAAAAAGGAGATAACAACAATGATTAACATTCCAAAAATTAAAGTAGGTATCGTGGCAGTAAGCCGTGACTGTTTCCCGGAGAGTCTTTCCGTAAACAGAAGAAAAGCATTAGTAGACGCATACAAGGCAAAATACGATGAGGCAGACATTTACGAGTGTCCAGTATGTATCGTAGAGAGCGAGATCCACATGGTTCAGGCATTAGAGGATATCAAGAATGCAGGATGTAACGCACTTTGTGTATACCTTGGAAACTTCGGACCAGAGATTTCCGAGACACTGCTTGCAAAACACTTCGACGGACCAAAGATGTTCGTTGCAGCAGCTGAGGAATCTGGAGACAACCTGATTCAGGGACGTGGAGATGCATACTGCGGAATGCTGAACGCAAGCTACAACTTAAAGCTTCGTAACGTAAAAGCATATATCCCAGAGTATCCGGTTGGAACAGCTGAAGAGTGTGCAGACATGATTCACGACTTCCTTCCAATCGCACGTGCTGTAGAAGGTCTTCAGAACTTAAAGATCATCAGCTTCGGACCAAGACCGTTAAACTTCTTAGCATGTAACGCGCCAATCAAACAGCTTTACAACTTAGGCGTAGAGATCGAAGAGAACTCTGAGCTTGACCTCTTTGAAGCATTCAACAAGCATGCAGGAGACGAGAGAATCCCGGCTGTTGTCAAAGAGATGGAAGAAGAATTAGGAGCTGGAAACAAGAAACCAGAGATCCTGACCAAGCTGGCTCAGTACGAACTGACACTGAAAGACTGGGTAGAGGAGCACAGAGGATACCGCAAATATGTAACCATCGCAGGAAAATGCTGGCCTGCATTCCAGACACAGTTTGGATTCGTTCCATGTTATGTAAACAGCCGTCTGGCATCTCAGGGAATCCCAGTATCCTGTGAGGTAGATATCTACGGAGCTCTCAGCGAGTTCATCGGAACTGTTGTCAGCCAGGATGCAGTAACACTCCTTGATATCAACAACTCTGTTCCTGCAGATATGTACAAATCTGAGATTGAAGGAAAGTTCAACTATACACACAAAGATACCTTTATGGCATTCCACTGCGGAAATACAGCATCAAGCAAGATCTGTTGCGGAGAGATGAAGTATCAGGTGATCATGGCAAGAACACTTCCAGAAGAGGTAACACAGGGAACCTTAGAAGGAGATATCATGCCTGGAGATATTACATTCTTCCGTCTGCAGAGCACAGCAGATAATATTCTGCGCGGATATATCGCTAACGGAGAAATCTTACCGGTAGCAACACGTTCCTTTGGTTCCATCGGTATCTTTGCAATTCCAGAGATGGGAAGATTCTACCGTCACGTACTGATCGAGGGTGGATATCCACATCACGGAGCCGTTGCATTCGGACACCATGGAAAAGCTCTTTACGAAGTATTTAAGTACATCGGAGTTCCAGTAGAAGAGATCGGATACAACCAGCCGGCAGGCGTGAAGTACCCAACTGAGAATCCATGGGGATAAGATTTAGCCAATACCAAAGATAATATATAGTGAGGAAGAAGCAGGTTTCCAATGAGGGGGGAGCCTGCTTCTTTTAATAATAGTTTTACAATTGTATATAGATAAAATATTGACAGCGTGTATATTTTCCTGTATATTATGGAATAATAAAAGGGAGTAACTTGCGCTGATAGGAAATACGTAATCAGCGTTTGCGATGTCGTCAATACGATGAGAGATCATCCGTATCGTAATGAAATAGTGAGACTTTTATTGCATAGAAAATATATGCAATAGGAGTCTCTTTTTCTATTGCAGGAAAGTGAGGAAAACAAATGTTAACAAGTGAACAGGCAAAGAAAAACCAAGAAAAGTATGGATTTAATGAGCTTGTAGAAGGCAAGAAGAAAAGCACTCTTCAGATTTTTTTGGAGCAGTTCAAGGACTTTCTGGTAATCATTCTGATTATCGCAGCGGTGGTATCGGGATTTCTGGGAGATGCGGAGAGTTCTATCGTAATCTTTGTGGTAATTACGGTGAATGCGATCCTTGGAACTGTACAGACGGTAAAAGCAGAGCAGTCATTGAATAGCTTGAAGAAGCTGTCTGCACCGGAGGCAAAAGTCATCCGTGACGGTGTGCTGATGCAGATTCCATCTAGAGAGGTAACCATCGGGGATGAAGTGATCATTGAGGCGGGAGACTGTATCCCGGCTGATGGAAAATTATTAGAGTGTGCAAGCCTGAAGGTGGACGAAAGTGCACTGACGGGAGAAAGCTTATCTGTTGAGAAGTCTCTTGATGAAGTTCCGGAAGGCGCAGCCCTTGGAGATCAGACCAACCGGGTATTCTCAGGAAGCTTTGCAACTTATGGGCGTGCGACCTGTGAAGTGACGGCGATCGGTATGGAGACAGAGGTCGGAAAGATTGCGAAGCTTCTTAAGACAACCTCTGAAAAGCGGACGCCTCTTCAGATCAACCTGGATGAGTTTGGAAAGAAATTGTCGATTATTATTTTGATTTTCTGTGGAATCTTATTCGGAATCAATGTGATCCGCGGTGGTTCTGCAGTAGATGCATTCCTGTTTGCAGTAGCCCTTGCGGTAGCTGCGATTCCGGAAGCGTTAAGCTCGATTGTAACGATTGTATTGTCATTTGGTACTCAGAAAATGGCAAAAGAACACGCCATCATCCGAAAATTGCAGGCAGTAGAGGGACTGGGAAGTGTGTCTATCGTCTGCTCTGATAAAACGGGTACGCTGACCCAGAATAAGATGACGGTAGAAGATTACTACGTAGATGAGAAACGCATTGCGGCAGCAGATATTGATCTTGCAGACGGCAATCAGGAGCGTCTGCTTACGAGCAGTATCCTTTGCAATGATTCCACTAATGTAGACGGACAGGAGATCGGAGATCCGACAGAGACGGCTCTTATTAATCTGGGAAGTAAGTTAGGAAGAGAAGCTGCGGATGTTAGAGCACAGTATCCAAGACAGTTGGAGATTCCGTTTGACAGTGACAGAAAGCTGATGTCTACGGTGCATACACTTCAGGGACAGCAGACCATGATCGTCAAAGGAGCTGTAGACGTGCTTCTGACTCGTATGACTTCCATCCGAATTGGCGATACTGTAAGAGAACTGACGAAAGAAGACAAAGAGAAAATCGAGGCGCAGAACTTGGAATTTTCCAGAGGCGGACTTCGTGTGCTGGCATTTGCCTATAAAGAGCTAAAAGGGCAGGAAGCATTGGGACTGGAAGATGAACAGGATCTGATCTTCTTAGGATTGATTTCTATGATGGATCCGCCGCGTGAGGAATCTAAGGCGGCTGTAGCAGAATGTATCCGCGCAGGCATTAAGCCGATTATGATTACCGGCGATCACAAGATTACAGCGGCAGCTATTGCAAAGAGAATCGGGATCTTGAAGGATGAGTCTGAGGCCTGTGAGGGTGCTGTGATTGAGGACATGTCCGATGAAGAGTTAAAAAGCTTCGTAGAAGGAATCTCCGTCTACGCCAGAGTATCACCGGAGCATAAGATCCGTATCGTGCGTGCATGGCAGGAGAAAGGCAATATCGTAGCGATGACCGGAGACGGTGTTAATGACGCGCCGGCTTTGAAACAGGCAGACATCGGTGTGGCAATGGGAATTACAGGAAGTGAAGTTTCCAAGGATGCCGCTGCAATGGTATTGACAGATGATAATTTTGCAACTATTGTTAAAGCAGTGGAAAATGGACGAAATATTTATCAGAATATCAAGAATTCTATCCAGTTCCTGTTATCTGGTAACTTTGGAGCGATTCTTGCGGTACTGTATGCGTCCATCGCAGGACTTCCGGTTCCATTTGCCCCGGTACATTTGCTCTTTATTAACCTGCTCACAGACAGTCTTCCGGCGATTGCGTTGGGATTAGAGCCGCATAGCAAAGATGTTATGAATGAGAAACCGCGTCCGATGAATGAATCGATTCTGACGAAGGATTATCTTCTGAGTATTGGAACAGAAGGTTTAAGCATTGGCGTGATGACGATGATTGCGTTCCTGATTGGATTAAACAGCGGCGGTGCGCTGCTTGCAAGTACCATGGCATTTGGCACGCTGTGTACAAGCCGTCTGGTACATGGATTCAACTGTAAGGCAAAGAAACCTGTGATCTTTACGAAGAAATTTTTCAATAATATTTACCTGATCGGAGCATTCTTAATCGGTCTGGTATTGATTACCGGCGTGCTGACTATTCCGGCGCTTCACGGTATCTTTAAGGTGGCTACCTTAAGTATGGGACAGCTCTTTACCGTATATGGCCTTGCCCTTTTGAATCTGCCAATCATCCAGATTCTGAAATGGCTTCGTACGCGGAAAGAAAAATAAAGATGGGAGGACTTCATGGAGTTAAATCGTGATACCATAAGGAAAATAAGAGGACTGATTGTGTTTACAGCTTTGGTGATTGTATGTCTGTGGAAGCACGAGATGGTATTTGATATTCTGGGATTCGTATTTGGTATCCTGTTTCCATTTATTCTGGGCGGAGCAATTGCCTTCGTCCTGAATGTGCCGATGTCGTTTATTGAGCGGCATCTCTTTCCGGAAGAACGACGGGAGAAATCCAAAGGGATGAAGAAGCTTGCCAGACCGGTCAGTATGCTGGTGGTGCTGTTTGCGGTAATCGCAGTGGTTGGGCTTGTCATGTTCGTAGTGCTGCCGCAGCTTGCAAGTACATTTGCCGGATTGGGAAAAAGTATTCAGGCATTTATTCCACAGGTGCAGGAATGGGCAGATCAGCTGTTTCACAATAATGATGAGATTATGAATTGGGTGAACAGCCTGGAATTTGACTGGAACGAGATTATGAACGCGGGGATAGACTTCTTCCGAAACGGAGCTGGAAGCGTGTTGAATTCAACGCTGACGGCGGCGAGAAGTATCGTGAGTGGTTTGACAACATTCTTTATTTCCTTTGTGTTTGCAGTATATATTCTGCTTCAGAAGGAGAAGCTTTCTGTACAGGCTAAGAAGGTGCTGTTCGCGTTTGCAAGAAAGGGGCGTGCAGAGGCAACGCTGGAAGTATTGTCCCTGACTTATAATACTTTCTCAAGCTTCCTGACAGGACAGTGTGTGGAAGCGGTGATCTTAGGCAGTATGTTCGTAGTCACGATGACGATTTTGAAGCTTCCATATGCGCTTTTGGTGGGAATCTTAATTGCGTTTACAGCGTTGATTCCGATTTTTGGAGCGTTTATCGGATGTGGGGTCGGAGCATTTCTGATCTTTATGGTAGATCCGGTGAAGGCGCTGATCTTTATTGTAATGTTCCTGGTACTACAGCAGATAGAAGGAAATCTTATTTACCCTCATGTGGTGGGCAGTTCGGTGGGGCTGCCGTCCATCTGGGTACTGGCTGCGGTTACGCTTGGAGGAAATCTGCTGGGAATTGTGGGAATGTTGATCTTTATTCCGCTGGTTTCTGTCGTGTACGCTTTGTTTAGAGAGATTGTGTATCTGAAACTGAAGCAGCGGAAGATTTCCCCGGAAGAGATTGTGTGAGGAAGGAAGACGAAGATGATGGCAGCAGAGAGAATTGAGAAGTTAGAGAAGTTAAGAGCGCAGATGAAGGAGGAAGGGATCGACTGTTATGTGATCCCTTCTGCTGATTTTCACCAAAGTGAATATGTGGGAGACTATTTCCAAGCGAGGGAGTATCTGACCGGATTTACAGGGTCGGCCGGAACAGCGGTGATCACAGCGAAGGAAGCTGTTCTTTTTACAGACGGCAGATATTTTATTCAGGCAGAAAAAGAACTAAAGGGGACGTCCATTCGATTGATGAAGATGGGAGAGCCGGGAGTTCCTACGGTGAAGGAATATGTAAGGAAGATGCTTCCGGATCAGGGTGTTCTTGGATTTGACGGGCGCGTGATCTCCATGGAGGACGGCTGTGAATATGCGGAAATGGTGACTGCTAAGGGGGGCGCTATCCGGTATGAGAATGATTTGATTGACCGTATTTGGACGAATCGGCCATCCCTTTCCAAAGAACCGGCATTTGAACTGGATGTGTGTTACGCGGGGGAATCGGTGGAAGAGAAGCTTGCACGGGTTCGCAAGGAGATGGAAAAAGCAGGCGCAGACTGGCATGTTCTGACGACGCTTGACGATATTGGATGGCTTTTGAATCTGCGGGGAAATGATATTGCATTTTTCCCGATGGTGCTGGCCTATGCGTTGATTGGCATGAGTGAGGTACGGCTTTATATCGATCAGAATAAGGTAGGAGAGGCGTTAAGGGCGAGACTTGCCCGCGCGGGAGTCCGATTTTTTGCATATGACGAGATTTACCGGGAGATGGGGCAGTTTTCGGATGTGACACTGCTTCTGGATCGGGGGCGCATGAACTATGCGTTGTACCGGGAGATTCCAGACAGTGTGAAGGTGGTGGAAGCCGCTAACCCTGAGGTGATGTTCAAGTGTTGCAAGAATCCAGTGGAGATTGCGAATATTAGAAGGGCCCAGATGAAGGACAGTGTATGTCATATCCGATTTATGAAATGGCTGAAAGAACACGTAGGAACGGAGCAGATTACGGAAATCAGCGCTTCAGAGAAGCTGGATGAATTCCGAAGAGAGCAGGAGCATTTCATCAGACCAAGCTTTGATCCGATCGCAGCGGCAGGAGAGCATGGGGCGATTGTGCATTATTCGGCGACAGAAGAGACGAACAAGGAGCTTAAGCCGGGGATGTTGTTTCTGACGGATACGGGAGCCGGATTTTATGAAGGATCTACGGATATTACGAGAACTTATGCGTTGGGAGAGATTCCGAAGGAAATGAAGGAAGACTTTACGCTGGTTGCAATCAGCAATCTTTCACTGGCGAATGCAAAGTTCCTGGAGGGGTGTACGGGTGTGAACCTGGATATCCTTGCCAGAAAGCCGTTCTGGGAACGGGGACGGGATTTTAAGCATGGAACAGGACATGGTGTTGGCTATCTTCTGAATATCCACGAGGGACCGATTGCTTTTCGCTGGAGGGGTGGCCAAGGAGAAATGCCGGCCTTTGAAGAGGGAATGGTGATTACGGATGAGCCGGGGATTTATATCGAAGGATCTCACGGGATCCGTTTGGAAAATGAGCTGTTAGTGCGAAAGGGAGAGCGGAACGAATATGGACAGTTCTTGTATTTTGAACCGCTTACCCTTGTGCCAATGGATTTGGACGCGATTGAGCCGGAAATGATGAGCGAGGACGAGAAACGCATGTTAAATGCCTACCATAAGAGAGTATATGAAGAGATATCGCCATATCTGAGTGAAGAGGAGCGGGGATGGCTTCTGGAATATACAAGAGAAATATAGAAGAGCTTATGAAAAAGAGCCGCCACGGAAAAGAGAGATTTCTGTGGCGGTTTCTCTGTGAATCGCGATGGAATCACTATGGAATTTCTATGGAATTTCTATGGAATCGCTATTGAATCACTTCCTTGATAATGCGATGCCAGTTTTTGTAGGCGATCTTTTCAATCTCATCGTCGTGGAAGCCAACTCGTTTCATTTCGGCGATGACGTTTGGCACCTGGGAGGCGTCTTCCAAACCGATCGTATAAGGATTTGCCTGACTGCTGAAAGAGCTTAAAGTATCGCCGCACAGGAATTCGGAGAAATCAAATCCAAATCCGACATGATCAATTCCCATTACTTCTACCATATGTACCAGATGTTTTACTAAATTTTCTACTGTCTGCTTGTCCTCTTCGGCATGGACGAATTCATTGAAAGAATTCAATCCGGCGATGCCTCCGGTTCTGGCCAGTTCTTTTAGCTGGTCATCCATCAGATTCCGGCGCTGGTTGCAGAGAGCGCGGCTGTTAGAGTGAGTGGCAACGACCGGTCCATGAGCTGTTGAGAGCAGATCCCAAAAAGACGTATCATTTAGATGGGATACATCAAGGATCATTCCCAGGTCTTCGAGTTTATGGACAGCTCTCTTTCCAAGATCCGTAAGTCCTCGTTCCGGAGTGCCAAGAGCTCCGGTTGCCAGAGGATTTTCTTCGTTCCAGGTAAGACTTGCGTGTCTTGCACCGAATTTATAAAATTCATCAATCATGTCCACGTCTTCGCCAATGCTTTTTAAACCTTCCAGTCCAATGAAGGCATACATCTTGCCTTCTTCCTTCGCTTTCATCATATCTTCGTAAGAACGGGAAACCTTTAGGATGTCGGCGCATTCCGGTTCTTCCTGAGTGATGGCAGCCATCATTTGATGGGTACGTTTCAGTGGATCGGCATCGAATGGAGGATCGTTCCAGATTACAAAGATGCCGCCCTCGATTTGACCTTTTTTCAGGCGTTCATAGTGATATTTGCGAAAAATATCGTGTTCCTGATTCAAGTAATGGTGTGTAACGTCAGTCCATATGTCGCAATGTGCATCAAAGTTCATAAGCAGACCCCTTTCTGTTATTTGTGAAATATTTAATTAATAAAATACAGGAGCGATATTGGAATCCGCCCCTGTATTCTTCCTCTCAATGAAAACTTTATCTTTATTCAGTTGTAATTCCCCTATTGACCAAATCTTTTATAATCCAAGGATACTTCCTACGATTAATCCGAAGTAGGTACCAAGTACATATCCCAATGTACCAACCAGTACGATTGGTCCGACCAGTTTGGTCCATCCTTTTGATACAGCCATAGCAGCAGCGGTTGTAGGTCCACCGATGTTGGCATTAGAAGCAAGGATGATATCTTCCAGGTTGAATTTCAGTAATTTACCAGCTACAAGGCTGAAGAGCATATTTACTGCAACTACGATTGCTGCGAATACAAGCAGTAATGGAGAGTTCTTAATAATCATCGGAACAGATGCAGGTACACCGATTACGAAGAAGAACAGGTAAATCAGGAAAGTACCCAGTTCGTTTGTTCCTTTGATTTCTCCAAAGAATCCAGGTGCAAATGTTGCACATGCCATGGAAATGGTAGTAATCCACAGATACATGTTACCAAATAAGGTGTTAAGCATCTGCAATACAGGATTGCTTGTTGGAATAATTGCTGTAAATACGCCGCCGATAATATTGGAGATTGCCACAATTGTAAATGCAGTAGCGGCTGCGAGAGCAATGTCCTTTAAGGAGATTTCTTTTCTTCCCCAGAAAGCTGCTGCGTTGGTTTCACCGGCTTTTTTGTTTCCGGAAGCGCTGGCTGCTTCAATCTCATCTACGTAAGGATGTTTGTAGTGTTTGCGGAAGAAACCGATGGATGGCATTGCGATCAGTACAAAGAAGTATAATGCCATCAGTAAGTTATCTGCAACAGTAGCTGCAGAAATCATATCTCCAGATACTTCAAATGCAGCGCCAAGTGCAGCAAAGTTTACAGTACCGCCGATGTAAGTACCGGTGAATACGCCAGCCAGTCCGTCAAGTTCAGGAATAAAGTTTCCTAAAACCGCGTAACCAAGGAGTGCGCCGCAGGCAGTACCAACAGAACCAATTAAGAAAATAATCAGGATACGTCCAGCTTCTTTTCCGATTTTACGCATATCACACTGTAATAACAAAAGTGGAATAGCAAGCGGTACTACGTATCCCCATACTGCATCCCATACAGGTGCAGCCATTGGAATGATACCAAAGTTAGATAAAATAATTGCGAGCACCAGAGCAATGATTGCTCCCGTTACTTTTGCGGCCCAGTCGTACTTCTGCTCTAAATAAATAGCAGTAGCAGCTCCCAGTGCACAAATAGCCCACAATACCCAGGTGTTATCCGCTCCGATCAGCGGATTGTTCAGATCGAAAATATGTCCCCACATACTCTCTTCCTCCTTTCAGATGTCTAAATCGTGATGAACTTTTTGAATTCATCGATTGAATTAAAACTAGTGTATAACTTTTGACGATAAAAGTCAATATTTATAGATAAAAGTCGGTATATTTATAACTATTAATAATAGTTTGTCGTATTTTGAGGAAATGTAAATTCAAAAGAAGATTTCTATGCAGAAAATCCGGAGTGTTTTCTTAAGAATTGTGATGTGATCACGGAGATTTGGACGGGTGTGCAGTATGCTGAAACCAAGAAACATTATCGTAGAAAAGGAGAGAAACATATGGGTTTATTTGATCGTTTACAGGATATGCCAAATCTGGAGGAAGGAATCAAAAAAGTGCAGGCGACACCGGGCGCGGTACTCTTGGATGTAAGATCTGTGGAAGAGTACAAGCAGGGACATTTGGAAGGAAGCGTGAATCTTCCGATTAATCAGATCCCAACGATAGACATTTCCAAAGATACCCCTATCTTTGTGTACTGTTTAAGTGGAGCAAGATCTAAGCGTGCGGAGAAATTTCTGCAAAAAAATGGATATCAGGCAGAGAATATTGGCGGGCTTGCCGGATATAAAGGAAAGCTGGTTGTATAGATCAGGCGGGGAACCGGTCACTTTTGGTTAGAAATGATGATCCCTGCATTTGCAGTAAAGGATGCCGGCGAGGGTGCTGATGGTGGTTGCGATGATTGCGGCGCCAACGATTGCGGCAGGATTGACGCTTCCATATTGGCTGCGGTAGGCAATGACGTTGACTGGAATCAGCTGCAGGGAAGAAATATTGAGAATCAGGAAGGTGCACATTTCATTGCTGGCAACGCCTTGTTTTTGCGCAGGCAGTCTGCTGTCACGGCGCTCCTGTTCTAAATTCGATAGTTCTTCCATTGCTTTTAGTCCGGCGGGAGTGGCTGCCCAGCCAAGGCCCAGAATGTTGGCAATTATATTGGTAGTGATGGCTTCTTCTGCCGGATGTCCATGGGGAAGGCGGGGGAACAAAAAATGGATCAGCGGACGGATTCGCCTGGATGCGCTGCGGATGATTCCGGATTTGGCGGCGATTTCCATAAGCCCCATCCAAAGAGACATGACGCCCATCATGGTAATACAAAGAGTAATGGCTTCTTTTGCAGAGTCAAGGGCTGCGTTTGTGATATCAGGCATGGTTCCTGAGAAGGCGGCAAAGATGACACCGGTCAGGATCATGCCTGCCCAGAGATAGTTGAGCATAGGATTGCTTTCTTTGAACCGTTTTTATAAGATATGCGGGGAAATATCAGATATGCAGAGAAATATCTAATATGTATGATCTTTTCGGGCAAAGAAAGGAAGAGTCTGGGAACCGGGAAGTGCGAAGGGTGGGAACCGGACAGTGTGAAGTGTGAAAATCAGGCAGTGCGGAGCGTGAAATGGATCAGGATTTCAGGGAAGGCCAGACGGTGAACAGCATGGTAACAAAGCAGGCGGTGCCTCCGATGAAATTGGAGATTGGTTCCGCAAGGAAGACTCCGGTGGTTCCAAGACCTGCGATTTCCGGAAGGAGTAAGGTCAGTGGAATAACGATAATCACCTTTCTAAGCAGGGAGAAGAAGATGGCCTGACGGGATTTGCCAAGCGCTGTGAAGGTGGATTGTCCGGCAAATTGAAGGGACATCATAAAAATACCGAAAAAATATAAATGCATGGCTGGAACGCCCTGGCTTAAAAGTTCCGGTTCGCCGGTAAACAGCTGAATGAAAAAATGCGGGAAACAAAAAAGCAACGCCCATGCAGTCAGGGAAAGAAGGATACAGCATATGGTCGTGAAACGGATCGCAGATCTGACACGATCATATTTTTTTGCACCGTAATTAAAGCTCATAACCGGCTGCGCACCGGAAGTCAGACCGGTTACCGGCATGGTGACAATCTCTCGGATGGAATTGATGACAGTCATAATTCCGACGTAGATATCTCCGCCATAATGCTGAAGGGTCGCATTGCAGATAATCTGAACGGAACCGTTGGTAATAGACATGACGAATCCGGACATTCCCAATGCGGAAATTTCTCGGATCAGTGGAGACTGTAGCTTAAGCTGTTTTCTTGACAACGGAATAATTTCTTTTTTATAAATTAGGAAATGAAGAACCCAGATTGCAGAGACCAACTGAGCGATAATGGTGGCAAGGGCAGCGCCCTTTACGCCCATTTGGAATACAAAAATAAATAACGGATCCAAAATTAAATTCAGCAAAGCGCCAATAGAAACGGTCAGCATTCCGGTGATCCCGTAGCCCTGCGCATTGATAAAATTATTCATTCCAAGGCTGATCATCACGAATAATGTACCGATGAGATAAATATTAAGGTAGGAAGCGGCGTATGGGTAGGTTGTGTCACTGGCGCCAAATAGGTAAAGAAGCGGTCGCTTGAACAGGCCGCAGAGGATGGAAAGTAAAAAGCCGGAGAGAACCAGCATGGAAAAGGAATTCCCCATAATCGCTCCGGCCTTATCTGGTTCATCTGCGCCGCGGGCAATAGAAAATAATGGCGCGCCGCCCATGCCGAACAGATTTGCGAATGCAGTAATGATGGTGATGATGGGAAGCGTAAGCCCGATCCCAGTCAGCGCCTGGGAGGATGCATGCGGAATATGGCCGATGTAGATGCGGTCTACGACATTATATAAAACATTGATGAGCTGGGCAGCAGTCATGGGAAGTGCGAGACGAAGGATGTTCCCGGAAATGCTGCCGATGCTGAAATCATTTTTGGAAGCTGTGTGTTGTGACATGATAATCTCCGTTCCGCCGCCATAGCGGCAGCATATAGTAGAACTCTGCGCTTTGAAGCCGATTTGGTAAACGGTTCTGCGAGGGTTTGATTCTATTTTAGTGCCCGGATGGTGGAATTTCAAGAATGAGAAGCCGGAAAAGTGACATATACTTTCAGGAAGAGAAACAAGAGATGGAAGAAAGGTGATTTTTTGAAGCTTCTATTAGCGGTCAGTGACTTTATTGTCCCGATGGTTATTTTTGGAATTGTCTGTTTCGGAGTGCTGAAAAAAGTGGAGGTATATGATACCTTTGTGAAAGGAGCTAAGGATGGATTTGCTACGGTGTTAAAAATTATGCCGACGCTGATTGGTCTTATGGTGGCGGTGGGGGTGTTGAGGGCGTCCGGATTCCTGGATTTTCTGGCGGGGCTGATGCAGCAGTTCACCGGGAAGATTGGGTTTCCGGGGGAACTGGTGCCATTGACGCTGGTGAAGATGTTCTCATCATCGGCGGCTACCGGACTTTTACTGGATGTGTTCAAAGAATTTGGAACCGATTCTTACATTGGACTGATTGCCTCCATCAGTATGTCGTGCACCGAGACAATTTTCTATACAATGAGCGTGTACTTTATGGCAGCTAAGGTTACCAGGACCAGATATACGCTGGCCGGAGCACTGTTTGCGTCTTTGGCGGGGCTTGCAGCCAGTGTGGTGCTGGCTGGGGGAATATGTTGAAAAAGGAGAGAAACATCTGGGACGGAGTTTTTTGCAAAAAACTCCGTCCCAGATGTTTCCTTATTACGTCAAATGAGGCCGGTCCGATATCTAAAACGGCCTTGTGAAATCGTTTCTGGGAGAATTTATCCCCCCAGTTTTCCACAGCGTCTTTCTTTAATTCCAGGAATTCTACGTATCCGATGTAGTATTTTAGGTAATTACCAGGATCTCCGATGATGAGAGTGTGGATATCTTGAATTGTATCCGTATCCTGGATGCCATATTGGCGGAAGAATGCAACGGTTTCTGCAAATGTCCAGCCATCATAGTGGATTCCCATATCTGCCAGGGCATACAGACCCAGCATCAGGGAGGAGTTTTTTTGCAGAATGGTGGCTTGATTTTTGGGAAGTGGGGTATAGTAGTAACTGATCATTTCTGTATAGGTCGCCCACCCTTCTGTATAGCCCCCATAGTTTAAGAGACTGCGTACGGGAGATGGATTTTGATTTGCATAGTAGGTGGTCTGGTAAAGGTGGCCGGGATATCCTTCATGGGCGAGTGTTGTGAAAAGAGACAATCCATCAGGAAGGTGTCCTTTGTTGATGTAAATGGTATTGTTTTTTGTGTTGTCAATGGAAGGAATCATATAGAATGCGGGGCTTAAATATTCTTCCATAGATTTTTGTACGTACTTGATGTTTGTAGTGACGTCTGGTGGTTTTGGAAAAGCATTTTTCATCTTCTGAGACAGTGTGCTTAAAATTTCGTCGGGCTCACCAAAATCAGGAAGTGAAGTCTGATCTGAAAGGGGAGCAGAGGAGGCAGAACTGGCTAAGGGATCTTTCCTACAGGTGGTTAAAGCCGTTTGAAGACAGGAAAGATCGTCAGCCATCTGTCGCTTGGTTAGTTCCTGAAGTTGTGGAATACTTCGGTGAGAGCCGGTTTCGGCGGCAACCAGTGTTTCGTAGAAGTTTTTTCCGTTTGGAAGATGCGCAAGTCCGTCGGAGTTTTTCCCATTGTCTTTTAGTGATTCCAAGGCAGTCAGAAGATTTTGATAAGCAGGAATCACATAGTTGGAAATGCAGTTAGAATTTTCTTCTCTATAATGATCTGCCTGTTGTTTGGAGAGGGACAGTGGAGCAAGGCGATTTTGGAAAGAAGAAATTAAATAATTATCCGCACCCATGTCGATGAATGCCTTACATTCTTCTATAATGGCATCGGCACAGTAAGCAGGCATAAAAAGACCGGATTGTGCCTTCGATTTTTCAAAATTTATAATAGAAGAGAAATAATCAGGTGTCTTAGTTAACAATTTTAAGTAGGTTTTTACATCATTTTCCGTATGGAACTGGTACTCAGACAATAGAACGGGGAGTTGAGACTGCGTACCGGTCAGTGGAGTAAGTGGTTCATCGTAGAGAAGATAGGGGGCTTGTGCAAGGGAGAGGGTAAGGGAATCTTCCATGACATCGTAAGTTAATTGATTTTCTTTGGATAGATTTGCCCGGTCATAGGAGCGAAGCTGCTCCAGGCTTTGTTGAATCGAAGCGGTGGCGGCTTTGGTATCAGTTGAGCATTGTCCATAGGTCACTGGAATTTTACGAATGCCGTAGTCGGTGGGATTTTTCAGCATATAATGGAGTGAAATTGTATTCCCGGAGACTTCCTGACGGAAGAACTGTTTGGTATAGTCCTCAAACTGCTGGTTCTCAGATTTAGCAGAAGTTTGAGAAAGAGCAGCGGTCAGAAGGAGAAGAAGGCTTGCAAAGAGAAGGAGAATTACAGAACGTTTTTTGGTCATAATGAATCCTTAAAGTTTTTACTTATATATATGAAGGGAAACGGTATGATATGTGGAGGAAGAAATGTTGGTTGACCTTGACATTTAGGGGCGGATTATGCTACGATTTCTAACATGGTAAATAGGCAAACGCAATGACGAAGAGAGTACGTTTTTTGACATTTTACAGAGAATTCCTAAGAACCGCTTGCGGGGATGCTGAGAGGGATAGATGGAGACTGACGGAAGATGGCTTCTGAGTGGTGCGGCTGAGCATAAGGTATGAGAATAAATAGATTTCAAGACTTTATATTAGGCTGCAAAGGGATCGCCCTTTATAGCGAAAGATGCGACAATTATGGCAAAAGAGATACATTTGTCGGATTGGCACCTGCAAAGGCTCTGACTGTGAAGTGGGAGTGAATGGAAGTGGTAACGCGGGAAATTCCGCCTTCTCTGATTTTTCTGATTTTGGAAAAATTGGAGTTTTTTTATGTTTATGGAAAGGTTTGCTGTTTATACAAAGGAAATAAGGAGAGGAAAAATGGAGAATAATAAGAAGTTTTATATGACGACAGCGATTGCTTATACATCTGGGAAACCGCATATTGGAAACACCTATGAGATTGTACTGGCTGATGCAATTGCAAGGTATAAGAGAAGCCAGGGATATGATGTGTTCTTTCAGACTGGAACGGATGAGCATGGACAGAAGATTGAGCTGAAAGCAGAAGAGGCAGGAATTACGCCGAAGGCTTATGTGGACAATGTTGCCGGTGAGGTGAAAAAGATCTGGGATCTGATGAACACTTCTTATGATAAATTTATCCGGACAACGGATGAAGATCACGAGAGACAGGTGCAGAAAATATTTAAAAAATTGTATGATAAAGGAGACATTTATAAAAGCTCTTACGAAGGATTGTACTGTACTCCATGTGAATCCTTTTGGACAGAGTCTCAGCTTGTAGATGGAAAATGTCCAGACTGTGGACGGGAAGTGAAGCCGGCTAAGGAGGAAGCATATTTCTTTAAAATGAGTAAATATGCAGACAGATTGATTGAGCATATCAACACACATCCAGAATTTATTCAGCCGGTATCCAGAAAAAATGAGATGATGAACAATTTCCTTCTTCCGGGGCTGCAGGATTTATGTGTGTCAAGAACTTCGTTCAAGTGGGGAATTCCTGTAGATTTTGATGACAAGCATGTAGTTTACGTTTGGTTGGACGCGTTGACCAACTACATCACCGGTATTGGTTACGATGCAGATGGAGACAGCACGGAGCAGTTCAATAAAAATTGGCCGGCAGATCTGCATTTGATCGGAAAAGATATTATTCGTTTCCATACACTTTACTGGCCAATCTTCCTGATGGCGTTGGATTTGCCGCTTCCGAAGCAGATTTTTGGGCATCCGTGGCTGCTGCAGGGCGATGGAAAGATGAGTAAGTCAAAAGGAAATGTGTTGTATGCAGATGAACTGGTTGATTTCTTCGGAGTAGACGCAGTACGTTACTTCGTGCTTCACGAAATGCCGTTTGAAAATGATGGTGTTATTTCCTGGGAACTCTTGGTTGAGCGTATTAATTCGGATCTTGCGAATACACTGGGAAATCTGGTAAACAGAACAGTTTCTATGACAAATAAATACTTTGCTGGTACTGTAACAAATAAGGATGTGACACTGGATGATGAAAATGCTGCTATTGATGCAGATTTGAAATCCGTTGTGGAACAGACACCATTGGCAGTTGAGAAGAAGATGGAAGAGCTGCGTGTGGCAGATGCGATTACGGAAATATTCAATCTATTTAAACGTTGCAACAAGTATATTGATGAGACAATGCCATGGGTATTGGCGAAAGAAGAGGATAAAAAAGATCGTCTCGAAACGGTACTCTATAATCTGATTGAAAGTATTAAGTCCGGAGCAAAGCAGCTGGCACCGTTTATGCCAGAGACATCTGAAAAGATTCTGGCACAGCTTGGTGATGGCAAAGTGACAGAGAAACCAGAAATTCTTTTCGCAAGACTGGATTTGGAAGAGGTGATGAAAAAGGTAGAAGAACTTCATCCAAAGCAGGAAGAGGAAAATGTAGAAGAGACGGACGAAGATGTGATAGATATTGAGGAAAAACCAGAGATTACATTTGAAGATTTCGGGAAAATGCAGTTCCAGGTTGGAGAGATTATTGCTTGCGAGGAAGTAAAAAAATCCAAGAAACTTCTCTGCTCTCAAGTGAAAATTGGAAGTCAGGTAAAGCAGATCGTTTCTGGAATCAAGAAAGACTATAGTGCAGAAGAGATGGTGGGCAAGAAGGTTATGGTTCTTGTTAATCTGAAGCCAGCGAAGCTGGCAGGCGTATTGTCTGAAGGAATGCTTCTTTGTGCAGAAGATGCGGATGGAAATTTGGCGTTGATGACACCGGAAAAAGCGATGCCGGCCGGCGCAGAAATTTGTTAAAAGGGACAGGGGGATTTTAATTTGGGACGGAGTTTTTTGAAAAAAACTCCGTCCCAAATTGACCGAAAAAATGATTCGTGATAAAATATCCGTGGCAACTTGGAAGTGAAACTGTGTACAGAAAGGCAGGAGTAAAGAATGGAAAAAATCAGAATTGGTATTGTTGGTTATGGTAATATAGGCAGAGGCGTAGAAAAAGCAATCTGCCGTAATGATGATATGGAATTGAAAGCAGTATTTACAAGAAGAGATCCATCTTCCGTAAAGATTGCAACAGAAGATGCAGTAGTGAAAAGCTTTGATGAAATGCTCTCGATGAAGGATGAGATTGACGTCATGATGCTCTGTGGTGGTTCTGCAACTGATTTACCGGTTATGGGTCCACAGGTTGTGGAAAACTTCAATATTATTGACAGTTTTGATACTCATGCAAAAATCCCGGCATATTTTGAAAATGTGGATAAATCAGCAAAAAGAGGTGGGAACATTGGGATTATTTCTGTCGGCTGGGATCCAGGGATGTTTTCTTTAAATAGATTGTATGCAGAGTCCATTCTAGTGCAGGGAAGTACGTATACATTTTGGGGAAAAGGTGTAAGTCAGGGACATTCTGATGCAATCCGTCGGATTGAAGGCGTTAAGAATGCAATCCAGTATACAGTTCCGATTGAAGAAGCGGTAGACCGTGTGAGAACAGGAAGTGAGCCACAGCTTACAACTAGAGAAAAGCATCTTCGTGACTGTTATGTGGTAGCAGAGGAAGGTGCGGATAAAGCGGCTATTGAACAGGCGATAAAGACAATGCCAAATTACTTCGATGAATACGACACAACCGTAACATTTATTACAGAAGAGGAACTAAAGACAAATCATAGCAAAATGCCACATGGCGGTTTTGTGATTCGTACAGGAGAGACGGGAACCGACGGCAACAAACACGTGATAGAATATTCTTTGAAGTTAGATTCCAATCCGGAATTTACAGCAAGTGTGTTGGTAGCGTATGCAAGAGCAGCGTATAGACTGTCAAGAGCTGGGGAGTGCGGTGCGAGAACAGTATTTGACATTGCGCCTGCATTGTTGTCACAGAAAACGCCGGAAGAGCTTCGAGCATCAATTTTGTAAATATATAATAATGGGAAAGAGTTTAATTTGGGACGGGGTTTTTTTCAAAAAACCCCGTCCCAAATTAAAAATGGAGGATATTATGATTTTTGAAACGCATGCGCATTATGATGATGAACAGTTTGCGGAGGATAGGGAAGCGCTTCTTGATTCTATGGCTGAGGGTGGTGTGGGCAATATTGTAAATGTCAGTGCAACCTATGATTCTTGCGAGCGAGTTGTGAATATGGTTCAGAAGTATCCGTTTATGTATGCGGCGGTAGGAATTCATCCAGACGAAGTTGGCAGTCTTAATGAGGAATCTTTTGAGTCTATGAAAACATTATTTCAAAGAGATAAAGTGGTTGCGGTCGGAGAGATTGGGCTTGATTATTATTGGAATAAGGAGAACCATGAAACGCAGAAGAAGTGGTTTGTTCGTCAGCTTAATTTGGCGAGGGAAAAGAATCTTCCAGTATTGATTCACAGTCGGGAAGCGGCAGCAGATACGATGGAAATTATGAAGAATTACGCAAGTGGACTTGACGGTGTGATTCATTGCTATTCTTATTCAAAAGAAATGGCGTTGGAATATATTAAGATGGGCTTTTACATCGGTGTCGGTGGTGTCGTAACATTTAAAAATGCGAGAAAATTAAAGGAAGTAGTGGAAGCAATTCCATTGGAGTCCATTTTGTTAGAGACAGATTGTCCGTATCTTGCGCCGGAGCCGTATCGAGGAAAACGCAATTCTTCTCTTTATTTATCTTATGTGGCGGATGAAATTGCCAAATTAAAAGGGATTACGAAAGAAGAGGTTGTTCGTCAAACAGAGGCAAATGCGAGGGAGATGTATCGTATTTGGTAAAGAAAAATTCATGTTTTCTTAATCTTTGTTAAAAAAATACACTTTTTGAGCAATCGCTTTATTTGACAGGAAAAGTCGCTGAAACCCTTGGGAATACGCCGCTTTGAGAGGGTTCAAGCGGCTTTTTTGGATTCAAAAAACGCGGAAAAAACGGAACCGTTTACAACAAATTCGGAGATGGGATTTTCTCAAGCTCTTCTCTTAGATCCGTCAGCGCTCTGTGTCCATAAGTATCCTTCGTAATATCTCCGATCTTGTGACCGAGCATTCTCTTACGCTCGTTCTCTCTTACGGAATATTCTTCACACAGTCTAGAAAATGTATGCTGACAATCGTGAGGAGTATGTCTTTCGATTCCAATAGATTTGATATATGAATACATCAAGTTCCTAAAATTCTGATTAGACATGCACATTACGGATCCGTATTCTTTAAGTCTTTGGGATATTATTGGGAGTATGGTGGAATGTATAGGCACAACTCTTTCTTTGCTTGTCCGTGTTTTTAGTCCGTCTGAAAATGATTTGGAATCGAGGTTGACGCCGATCACAGACAGCTTTCCGATCCGATAACCGGAATGGTACATGATCAGGAGCACCTGAGCAATATCATTATCCCGGTTTTCCCATAGTATTTTCAAATCTTTATTCGTGAATGGAATTCCATGCTCATCGTTATCCTCGATGTTTATCTTCAGAAGTTCGGTTGGGTTCTTCTCGATCATTCTCTACGCCAGCGCAAACTTAAAGGTTTGTTTCATGCAGGAGTGCATAAGTTCCAAACTGGAATGCTTAAGTGTGGAAGCGTCAAGGATCTCCTGCAGTTCATCGTAGCTGTTCTGATCAATAGGCTTATCGTGGATAGCAGAACAATTCTTAAATGCAGTGCGTGAGCTGTCGATACTGGATTGACTATATTTCCTTTTCACGTTAAATTTCCAATCATAAAATTTTTCATAAACTTCCGTGAATGTAGGACTGCACAGATCTTCCTTCATAGGTTTCGACCGGTTGTAATCTGCCAGTATTTGGTTAATCAGATTGGAATCACCGGAAGGCGTCAATTCTGTCAGACTTTGTTCCATTCCAGGTTCATAGGTTCCGGCTTTATAGGCAGTTAATACTACAAAGCCAACCATTCAGTCATTGACATAACAGAGTGCCTTTGGTGGCTTTTTCTGTCCGTTGTCATATGCTTCCGTAGCAGTAGGGTACACTCCATATGGATTACGCCGGTTCTTACCAAGGAATCTAATTTGCCTGTAGCCCATTAGGGAGCCTAGGGTGTTTCTTTCTTTTTGCCATAAGATCGTCTCCTTAAAAATGGGTACAAAAATAACAGCCAGAGAACCTTCGTTCTCTAGCAAGGCTGCTCCGAAGATGGTACAATATCAGTTGAATTGGGGTATCATTCTTCGGAATGTTACTTAGACCGTTCCGGTTGCCGCCGGAGCGGTTTTTAAATATTACGGTATATAGTAAAAGACACCCATATACTTTCGTATATGAGTGCCTTTCAACCATAATCAATATGGTTATCTCTGTACAAGTATATTACAATATTACGAAAAATATTATAATGCTTAAAACACCTTTTTTTTAGTACTTTAATAATTTTTTATGCATAAACATAAACTAAATTTCTAATTATCTTTTCATAAGTTCTTACAACACCGATATATCCCTATTTTACAGGCTTTGTCGGTGTTTTCCTTTTGGCAGATACTTCTTATAACCCCTCATAACTCCGCACCTTTTGTCCTTTTATCGTAGTAAATTTCGTTGTAAATCACTACGCTATCAGGCTTCGCATTTCCATGTTTGCCCCTGTCTGTGAAGCATGAGCGTACAGGTTCAGCGTTATCATTATGCTGGAATGCCCCATAATGTATTGCAGGTTCTTTGGGTTCATGTTCTTCTGTGCTAATCGTGTACAAAACGTATGTCTTAATATATGCGGTGTTATCTTTGGCAAAGGTTCTTCATGGTACTTGTTGTATTTCTTTACGATATTCTTCAATGCAGAAGTGTAATTGCAAGCCACCATAGGCATACCTTTCTGATTGAGAAACAGGAAATTACGGTAACCGTCAATCTGAATGCTTTTTCCGGTTTTTCTTTTCAAGACTCTTTGCAACGCTTTTCCGGCTTCTTCACTCATAGGAACTTTCCTTATTCCGCACTTTGTTTTCGGCGTTTCTGTGTAATATCCCTCTTGATTGCGTAAAAGTTGATGGTCGATATTGATTGTGTGGTTTTCAAAGTCTAAATCCTGTGCTGTCAGTCCACATAATTCCGATATTCGCAAGCCTGTTTTCAGCAGTATCAATATATCATCATAATACTTCTGATAAACCGTATCCTGTTGAAGAAAGGTCAGTAAATATTCTTCCTGTTCTTCGCTCAATGCCTGTCTGCTTTCGCTGTCGTCCTCAATCACTTCGCTTAACTGAAAATCAAAAGGGTTCTTCCTAACATAATCGTCCTCGATTGCCATATAGAAAGAAGCCTTTAAAGAACGCTTATAGTTATTGATAGTTTTAAAGCTATATCCTTTCTCTTTCATTCGGACTGCCCACTCTTTAGCGTCAGACGGTTTAATGCTGTCTATGCTCCGAGAACCCAGCCTGTCCTGTTCCAATGCGTCCATGAGGTACTTTCGCCCTGTCTGTGTGTTTTTCTTGACATTGCTTCTTTGTGCTGTCTTTTTGGCATATAGCTCGCATAAGGTCATTTTCTTGCCTTTGGTATCTATTCCGTCCTCTAAATCACGCTGTATCTCCCGTTCTTTTTCTCTAAGAGATATATCATCACGCTTTCCTTTTGGAACTCTGTCCGTAGGTACAAGTTTCCATGAATATACAACTTTTGTTTCGCCTGCACGATTAACATATTTATACATATATCTGCCGTCTGTTCTCTGGCTCTCTCCAGTCCTTAAAATGCGACCTTTGTTATCCCGTCTTTTTTCTGACATCTTTCAAAACTCCTTTCAAAGCTGAAAGAGCCTTGTTACGACATATGCTTATCATATCACGCACAAAGCTCTTTTGCATTAGATTTCTTCCAATTTATCAATCAGATGTTCCAGTTTCTTTTTCTTAATCAGCATACGGTTTCCGTTCATCACAACACATTCCTCTTTGTATTCATTTGCAATACGGCGGAGCTTGTTTTCTCCGATACGGAAATAGCTGGACGCTTCCTCAATGGTCATAAGGTAGCGTTCCCATAATGGCATATTGAAATCATACATAAGACTGTACCTCCTTTCTTTTTGATTTTTACGCAGTCTGACGGCTTTCATCATCGCCCACAGGAGTTCCACCTCTGCATAGTCCTTATGTAGCCGTACCCATTGCGTGCGACGCTCTGAACGCTCAAGCTGTGGCTGTACGGGAGTATCATTATCAGACAGGACAGGTCATGGCAATAAAAGGGGATAAATCTTTTACATGGACGCTGACAGTTTCCGCTCGCTTCACAGGGAAAAGGTCATGGCGTATCAGCTCCAACGGCTCGCTATCTGTCTAACGTATCAGACTGCTTTATTTACTTGTCAAAGAATAGATGAAAGAAGAAAATCGTCTTTCCTATATAACGCGTTGGAAAAGAGCAGAAGCGTAACCAATATTCAAAACTTTTTCTCTTTTCACTTCATATCTGTACAATAAACGTCCAGTTGCTAAGTTGAAATGAAAATAGTTAAACTCTCTTTTCCTGCACCATATAGGGAATGGAAACTCTCAAATGTTAAGTTGAAATTGAAAATAATTTCTTCTTTCACACCATATAAGGACAGCAACCACAGATTTAATGACCTGTTTTCAAAAAAGTTTCGGTTTTCTTTTCCCACACCATATAAGGAACAGAAGTCTTATTTTGTTGCAGATTTTCAAAAAAATTTCAATTTCTTCTTACACTCCATATCTGTACACCAAAGGAAGATTTTATGACCTTATTTAAAAAAAGTTAGATTTCCTTTTCTCGCACCATATCTGTACGCTAGTTGATGTTTTGTTGCAGATTTTTTGAAGAAATTAAAAAATACCGTCATTCTCTTGTGGAACAGCGGTATCTATACGTTCTTCTATGGTTGATTTTTCTAACTGTAATAAGTGTTTATGCTTGTCTTTGAGTTCTGCCTGCTCAATCATATCTTTCAGTATCGTTGTATGATTTTCTCTGTCTAATGCCTGTACCATTTTTATGGTCGGTGCAACCTGTCTTTGTAACCAATGTAATGCTTTTTGCAACGTATAAGGCTCTGGCTTTGTAGTTAAGCGTATCGGTTCTCTGTTATCCCCTACAAACCAAGCCCAATCCTCATTTATTTTCCATTGACTTTTCGGTTTATCGTCCTCTCTATCTACAAAGCGGACATAATGATTGATGATAGAAAAAGCAGTACGTTCAGCGTCCCGATAAGTCAGTAAATCTACAACGGCATAATAGGCTCGCTCATTCTTCATGCGTATTTCAAAGCGGTTCTTAATCTCAGTATCTTCAACTTCTGTGCCATTTTTTACATACTGCTCATAGTTTTTTTGATAAGCACACATATACAGTTCGCTACTTGTTGAACCAAGATATAAAGTTTCGCCTGTATTCTTTGGTATATCATCACCGCATTTTTCTGTACTGCCATAATTTTTCTGTTTACGGAAATAGGAAACACATTCCCCAGCCATATATTTTTCCTTTAACTTTGGAATATCTAATATTCCTGCTCGGTCATTGATAGCCAAGTCAAGCCGTTTCATCACACCGCCAGCCGTCATACAATCAAGCATAAAATCATACCATGAGCGTTCCTGTGCCAGCAGATAACTTTCCAGTTGCCGACAGCCTTTGCCTTTTATTTCCAATAGAACCCCTAAATGTTCCTGCATGGAACACATGACATTGATGTCGCCAAGCACATATTTGCTTTCATATCCGTATTTTCCATAATCTTCATACAGCATATAATCGGCTTTCAGTTGCAGTACATCACGAATAATTTTTAATGCGTCCGTAGTAGGAAAACGGACACGAAAGTAATCAATCAGCAGGAATAACGGCTCCCGTGGATTGAAACGCTCAATCTGTTTTTCTATGATTTCCTTTAACTCGTCATTCAATGGCTGTTTACCTTTTTCAATGCGGTTATAATACTCACGGCTGATACCACAGGCAACCGCAAGCCTAGTTTGTGTTACACCGTATTTTTCACGTTTTTTCCTTAATTCTTCAATAAAGTTTTTATCATTCATTCTAAAATTCCTCCAATCAAAAAAGGCAACTACCGTATCTTGATAATTGCCTGTTAATAAAAATCTGTATAGAAAAAGCAGTCAATCCTAAGACTAACTGCTTATGCGTATGAATATGAGATTTACATATACTTCACTTTCCTTGATATTACATAACATTTAAATTTCAAAAGTAACTTTCTCTTGTTTGATTTTTGAATACTCATCAATTTCTTTTTGCCAGCATTTCAATTTTTCTTCTGTAATTTTATGTCCTTTTCCCAATCGTTTCATATCAGTAATTCGTTCTTCTACGGTTCGGATATGCCCGATTTTTTGACTTCTGCAACAGGAGAAAAAGGCAGATAAACTTGATGATAATTCAATATCATTTTTTGACATATCATGGTAACAAAAATATATTTTCCCTGTATTATCTCCACATAATCCGATTAAAAGATAATCTCCAAACGAATTGATTGCAATAGGAAACAGGTTGTTATCAATCATATCTGAAAACAATGGTGTATTTTCAATCATTGAAATATTATAATTCATATCTGCTTTACCAAGACCATAAAACGCTTGAATATCTGATGAAATTCCTTGAAGATGAAAGGTTGTGTCAGGAGTTTTTCCACCATTATATTTTTGTAAAAATATTCGATATTCCGTAGGAAAAATAAAGCCATAACGATTTTCTATTTCTTGAATAGCATTCTCAATATCTTCATTGTTAAATTTTGATATTAACACCTTTATCCCCCATTCATTAAATTTCTTTCAAGCATTCCGTTTTCGCTATTTATAAAAGCCATTGATTTTCAGCTATAATAATGCTTTCAGTCCCATTAAGAAAAGTACAATAGCAACTACTGGAACTGGAATTGTGCAAATAAGAAATAAATTTAATTTTTTCTTTGCCTCGTCTGTATCTTCTTGTTTCGTTTTTTTGATTTTTTGCAAAACAATAAATGGAGAAGAAAGAAAAATAAGAACACCTATTAAAATCATTGCAATATTCATTTACATTCCTCCGACTTATCTGTATCATACTCATAAAACACATTATTTATATTTTTAACTACTTCATCTGATTGCTCCAGCCATTTTATTAAACTTTGTGTATTTTCATAAAGGTGTGTTATGCTTGCTATTCTTTTTCCTTTTACATCATATAATCGAATAATATTTTCTGCACATTTAAAACGAATGTCTTTTTTATGAAACTCACAGCTTTTTCTACCTTTAAATACTCGAATGGTTTCATTATCAATAATTTGAATTTTATTTCTAAGGGAAAACAGCAGATATACGGAATAACTATCCAAAACAATAAAGCAAATTATTATGAATAAAATTTCCCAATCCACTTTTGAAATTGAAGATAATAGCAAATTTAATTCATATAACCCTCCAAAAAAGCTCATAGCACCGAACGGGAATAATAAAATATTGATACTTCCAATGAATACATAATTTTTTCTGGCGACTTTCACAAAATTAGAATCAGGAATACTCCTTGAACCTTTCAGTTTTTTTCTTAAACCACCAATCAAACCCATTCCCACTGGGAAACAAATTGCAAATATAATTGTTTTTATTATAATGTCCATCGCTAAATATCTCTCCTAAACATAAACTTTGAATGAGTATTCTCTTTAAATATGTGAAATAACTCTTTTTTATATCACACCTTATAAAATGCCGTTTTACCTTGTAAATACAACGTTTTTCGCTTGTAAATGTCTATTGTCTTTTGTTTTTTCTGCCCCCCTTGTTAGATAACGGGGGCTTAATCTTCGCTCGCCACAGGCTCGCTCACAGACGAAGTGAACCAGCCACTTGCAAGACATGGCAGAAAAATCTGAGAGATTTTCCTGCCAACGTGTCTAGTTCGCTCCGTCTGTACGACTAATGATATAGCATTAGTTAAAACTTATAAACTCTTTGTCATTTATGCTTATTTACCCAATAAGATTTTACAGGTATTTTTCTCCTTTTTATATCCTCCATAAATTCTTCTTTGTCAATATTGCTATCAATGGTAAATAATTTTTCCCCATTTACATATACACGCATAGAACCTTTCTTTCTCTCACAATATGTAATATCTTCAAAGCGAAAACTTCTCTTTTTCCCAAAAGTTGACCGCCATGTGATTTCATCTCCGTTCACTTCCAGTTTCCACATTATCATGTTTAATGAACCGATTAAAGAAATTGCAAAAAAAATACTAAAAACGAGTGGCGGAAATAAATCATCTTGTTGAATAGCACTTGCCACCGTAGCTCCACCAAAAAGAAACCCTCCCACAATAAAAAATATAGTAAGTACTTTTTCGGTTTTTAGTACATAATGCGTTCTAATTATTCCCTTTTTCTGTTCTTCCTCACGCCTTTTCGCTCTATTTTGTTGAAGTTTTGCAATATATCCTAAGATAGCAAACACAGCTAAATATGGAATAACTTGTATAAATATTTCTATAATTCCCATTGTTACCACTCCTAATTTTTACTGTATGAACATTATATCATTTGCTACATATAATATCATCACTTTTCTGCTGTCTATCAGAATATTTTTTATCCCATACATTATCAAGAGTGCAAGCATTGCTTACGCAACAAGCTCTTGACAATCTATGTTCCAAAAAATGGTAGATAATCAAGCAGAAAAAGGACAATTTATGTTTTGTTACAGCAACAAAAAGACATCTCATATCTTGTATGAAATGCCATTTTGTTTTTTTTATGTTATTTTCTTTGTCGTATCAAGGTTCTTTCAATCGTAGTAAATTAGTGGTAAATTTCTTTTGTATTTTCATTCATATTGCTTAAAGTCCCTGTGTTTATGCGGATAATCAAATTTTTAATCTTTTTTTATGCATAAAAAACATTCTACAAAGGTATACAAAAGGATAGATAAGGTCATTTATCGAATTTATTGTATTCAATTGGTGCTAGAATATAAATAGTACAAGTCAAAATGAGAATTCCTTATAAGAAAAATCATGGTACAATGTAGGTACCGCACTGAAGGAGGAACTCATTATGGCAAAGCACTATGACAAACAATTTAAGCTGGATGCAGTCCAGTATTATCATGATCACAAGAACTTAGGACTGCAAGGCTGTGCTACAAACTTAGGAATCAGTCAGCAGACATTATCACGCTGGCAGAAAGAACTGCGTGAAACAGGTGATATTGAAAGCCGTGGTTCCGGTAACTATGCTTCTGATGAAGCAAAAGAAATCGCACGATTAAAACGAGAATTACGAGATGCACAGGATGCCCTTGAAGTATTAAAAAAAGCAATCAACATTCTGGGAAAATGACGGAAGCCATTTATCTCGAAGTTAAGGAGATGGCAGAAACTGCCCATAAGGCAAAACGCCGGGTTTCTGTCTCCGGAATGTTGAAACATCTTGGCGTTTCTCGTTCTGGTTATCATGCATGGCTAAAACGTGTTCCTTCTAATACAGAAAAAAGACGTGAAGCCGTAAAAGCTAAAATCAAAGATATTTATGATGAATCTAAACAGAATTATGGTGCCCCTAAAATTACCAGGGAATTGCGTAAATCAGGAGAAATCATCTCCGAGCGTACCGTTGGTAAGTATATGAAACAAATGGGCATCAAAGCTCAATGGAGCAAGCCATGGACCATCACGACCAAAGATTCTGACTTCAGCAGCGAATTAAAAAATATCCTTGATGAACAGTTTCATCCAGAACGACCAAATGCTGTTTGGTGTTCTGACATCACATATATCTGGACGATAGACGGATTTGTTTATCTGACCAGTATTATGGACTTATATTCCAGAAAAATCATTGCCTGGACACTTTCCAAAACATTGGAAGTATCCTGCGTGATTGAAACAATAAAGAAAGCCAAAGCAAGACGCAATATCGATAAACCTTTAATTTTGCATTCAGACCGCGGAAGCCAGTATGTATCAAAAGAATACAAACGTGTAACCGCAACCATGCAGTGTAGTTATTCTAAAAAGGCATATCCATGGGATAATGCATGTATTGAGTCGTTCCACTCCCTGATTAAGAGAGAATGGCTGAATCGGTTTAAGATTCGAGATTATGATCATGCATATCGTTTGATTTTCGAATATTTAGAAGCATTCTACAATACGAAACGAATTCATAGTCACTGTGATTATATGTCACCAAATGATTATGAAGAGCTGTATCGTAGGCTTCAGCAGGGCGAATTGCAGATGGCAGGTTAAGATGAGGAAAACCTCATTTTAACTTGTACTAAATCTTGACATAGGACCACCGACTGCAATTTCTAGAATTGTACGCTTGTCAAATTTCTTCTTAACTGGAGATGTGTCCGGGGGGAATACATCACCTGAAGATTTTTCTGGTGTCGAAATAGGAGATGTCTCCTGTTGGTTAATTTTTGTTTCTTCTGTACTCATAAAAATTTCCTCTCTTTCCCGACCTTACATATATATAAACCCGTGCGGTTTATATCGTTGATTTGTCTATTGTGCGCATAAATTACTGTGCTTTGTAATTGTGTGCGCTGAGTTCAATCTCTTGTGTGTTGCTCTTTTCAAAATCCAAATTTTTTATATGCCGGAACGCATGGTTCACGGCTTCTATTCGCTTACTATCACATAAGTTCTCATTTACAAATATGGTAAACGAACCATCTTCATTTTCAGTTACGACTTCATTCACGTTCATATCCGGCATGAAAACACCTGATAATCAAAATTCATCTATACCACGTTCCTTTTTCTTTAATGCCATAAGCATATCGTAAGTAGTTTTCAGATCTTCCGGTGTAGCATCTTTAGCTGCATCGAATAATACTCGCAGATTCTTGTTTTCGAATAATGCCTGTGCCATTTCTGCGGTTTCATCGTTTTTCTGTACTTTTTCCATACTAGGAATATTTTTGTTGTACTTGCTAATTGAACTTCTTGGAAACCCCCATTCTTTTTCTAGTCTGTTAATTGAGTAACCTCCCGTTGAAGCCACTTCCTTTATTTTCTCGTAAATATCTCAAAATTTTACGTATACTAGAAAAATTGCAAATATGAAAATGTTAACTGTTGGCACTTTTAATATTAGAATATTTTACGTAATTTTATGGGAAATCAGTAATATTTTGCGCACTTATTTTTAGACAAGAAAGGGAGTGAGCTGGATGTCAATTTACAAAAATGTAAGAAGAGCCTGTGCCAAAGTAGGAACATCGGTATTTGCACTAGAAAAAAACTTGGGTTCGCAAGAGGCTCTATCTATAAGTGGGATAAAAATATTCGTGGAATCGATAAGGTTAAAGCCGTTGCTGACGAACTGAAAAAACCTATCGAATAATTCTTAGAGTATCAGACGAGCTGTCCGATAAAAAGGACGGAAGGGCAGGTGTGAACATGAACCTAATTATTACAAACGCGACTGCTGTGGCGAGAGTTATCGGCTGTACACTCCAATAAGATGTACCGTCAATCTTCGGAGTGAGTGGTATTTTTATATCCATTTTTAAGAAAGGAAAGGTGAAGGATATGATTATTACAGGAATGAAACATTTTGAAAGTGTATGTCAGAAGAAATTGGTGGAATGGTACAACAAAAATAGACCAGCCCCCCTCATTGATTTAGGAGGAGTATTTATCGTTTGGAGTTGCAAAACTCTCCAGAACTATAAATGTCTGGCTTCCACAACAATATCTGGATCGGGAGCAAATGGTATTACTTAACGCCGGAGAACCAAAAGGATAATTGAGATCGGCGGGAAAGAGTATACGTTCGACTCCGATGGGAGAGTGATACAATAGAAAACTCCCGGCAGAATTAACTATCGAGAGTGTTAAAGAACTTTGAAGAAAAACGATGCGTTTATAACACGTTTACAACAAAAATGCCCGCAAAGCCCGTAAAATCGTTAGAAAAATTTAATCTTTGTTTAAATTTTTTCTATATCATATCTCGTGAAATTATTGTATAATAATCGCAAATACCTGAATTCAAGGAGGGGAAAATGAACGGTCCAACACTGGGAAACCCACAAAATACGATTGAAATATTGCAAAAATACCAATTTTCATTTCAGAAGAAATTTGGTCAGAATTTTTTAATAGATACACATGTGCTGGATAAGATTATCCGGGCGGCAGAGATTACCAAAGAAGATATGGTACTGGAGATCGGTCCGGGAATTGGAACCATGACACAGTATCTGGCGGAGGCTGCCGGTAAGGTGATTGCTGTGGAGATTGACAGAAATTTGATACCGATTCTGTCAGAGACGCTGTCTATGTATGATAATGTTCGGATTATCAACGAAGATGTATTAAAATTGGATATTCGGAAACTAGCGGAGGAAGAAAATCAGGGGCGGCCGATTAAAGTGGTAGCGAATCTTCCTTATTATATTACAACACCTATTATTATGGGATTGTTTGAAGGACAAGTTCCGGTGGAGAGCATTACGGTTATGGTGCAAAAAGAAGTGGCGGATCGGATGCAGACGGGACCGGGAAGCAAGGATTACGGTGCGCTGTCGTTGGCAGTACAGTATTATGCAAAACCTTATATTGTGGCAAATGTACCGCCAAATTGTTTCATGCCACGTCCTAAGGTTGGTTCAGCGGTGATTCGGCTGACCAGACACGATACCCCGCCGGTTCAGGTGAAAGATGAAGGGTTGATGTTTGAGATCATTCGAGCTTCTTTTAATCAAAGAAGGAAGACTTTGGCAAATGGATTAAACAATTCCAGTCGTTTATCATATCCGAAGGAAGTGATTGCCGAAGCGGTTGAAAAACTTGGGAAGGGGCCAAGTATCCGAGGAGAGGCGCTGACGTTGGAAGAATTTGCAAGGCTGAGCGATATTTTAAGCGAAAGCAGACATGAGCAGGGATAATTATCAGAAGCGATGATTATATAAAGTACAGATTGAAAATAATTACGAGCAGAAAGGATGATGGCTATGGCAGAAAAAAGAGTAGAGTATGCATTGTTTGAAATCACACCGGAGATTGAGCATCTGGCAAAATTGTGTGAGGAAAATAACGCGATTGAGAAGGAACTGTATGCGAAGTACGAGGTAAAGCGTGGGCTTCGTGATTTGAACGGAAAAGGTGTTCTTGCCGGTTTGACGAATATATCTGATGTATGTGCTACGAAAATTGTGGATGGAAAAGAGGTTCCATGCGAAGGAAATCTTTACTATCGCGGCTATAACATCAAAGACCTTGTCCGTGGATTTTTAAATGATAAACATTTTGGGTTTGAGGAAATTTCTTATCTGTTGTTGTTTGGGGAATTGCCAAGTGAACAGGAACTGGAGGCTTATAAAAAGACATTGGTAGAACGCAGAACTCTGCCGCCTACTTTCGTAAGAGATGTAATTATGAAGGCTGCGAGCCGGGATATGATGAATAGTTTATCCCGTTCTATTTTGAGCTTGTATACTTATGATGCAAAAGCAGATGATACGTCTATTCCGAATGTGCTTCGTCAGTGTTTGAATTTGATCAGTCAGTTCCCTATGATGATGGTGTACGGATATCATGCGTATAATTACCGGATGGGAGATGATTTATTCATCTATGCTCCGTCACCAAAGCTGTCTGTGGCGGAAAATATTCTGATGATGTTAAGAGAAGACCGCAAATATACAGAATTGGAAGCGAAAATTCTAGATATGGCATTGGTGCTTCATATGGATCACGGCGGGGGTAACAACTCCACGTTTACGACACACGTTGTAACCTCTTCAGGAACCGATACTTATTCTACTATGGCAGCCGCTATGGCATCGTTAAAGGGACCTAAGCATGGCGGTGCAAATATTAAAGTGACGCAGATGTTTGAGGATATGAAAGAGCATGTATCCGATTGGGAAGACCAGGACGAAGTTCGCCAGTATTTGGTAGATTTGCTGGAAAAACGTGCTTTTGATAAGAAGGGATTAATTTACGGAATGGGTCATGCCGTTTATTCAGTATCCGATCCGCGAGCAGATATTTTCAAAGGTTTTGTAAAACAGCTTGCAAAAGAAAAGGGACGTGAAAAAGAGTATGCGCTCTATGAATCTGTTGAGCATATTGCGCCAGAAGTAATTGGAGAGAAACGCAAGATTTACAAAGGAGTAAATGCAAATGTAGATTTCTACAGCGGTTTGGTGTACAGTATGTTAGATCTTCCGTCATCTCTTTATACGCCGATTTTTGCGGCAGCTCGTATTGTTGGATGGAGTGCGCATCGTTTGGAAGAGCTGAAAAATGTAGACAAAATTATTCGTCCGGCTTATAAGCCTTTGGCAGCACATCGTGAATATGTGCGTATGGAGGACCGTTAATTTATGAAATGTCCCTATTGCGGAAATGAAATGATACATGGAATGATACATATTGATTCCAACGGTACATTTTTTGAACAGAGATTTGTCAGTGATAACGATACTCCTGTCAAGGAAAAAAGACAGATCATGAAAAGGTTGTTGGGCGTTTATGCGCCGGCTTACACCAATATGAAGGAGTGTTCTGATGCATGGTGCTGTGAGTCTTGCAAAAAAGTTTTTGGAGAGTTCCCATTAAGAGAAGAGTGGGAAGGGTAGAGAGCGCAGAAACTGAAAGACTAGGAAGAGGAGACGAATATGACACAGCAATATTTAGATTTGGAAAAAAATGTACCGGTTCATGTATTTCCTAAGGCTCAGAAAGAAGTCGATCGCTATTGGAAATGGTGTCACATTTGGAAAGGGATTACGTTGGCAGCGCTTGTGAGCGTGATCCTAGCAAATGTTCTGGATCTTGTTGGAATTACCGGTGCGCTGATGGTTCCGACCTATTTTCTGGCACTTGCAAGTATGGCAATTTATATTGGGTATCGAGTAAAATATTCAAAAAAATGGAAAAATTTCCTGCTTAAGGAGTGTAATCCGGGAAAGGAACTTTCTGTTTTATGGGCGCTTTTGCCGAAAACGTCGTGTGTGAAAAGTAACCTTTGGAGTACACATTTCTATAATGTGGGGATTACTTTGTTTTACGCTGGTAGAAGAGAAGATGCAGAGAAAATCTTTCCACTATTTGTAAAATATTGCCCAGATGCATCCGGGGAGTTCAAGTACGAACTCCTTCGGATGACAATTGCGTTTGAGCAGAATAACGAGCAACAGCTGCAAAGGTCCTGTGATCGGTTAAGACAGCTGGAAATGATGGTAAAGCCCAAAGGAAAACTTTGGACATTATATCAGGATCGATTGAGATATCCGATGCTAATACAGCTTGAGAAGAGTGGACAGTATGAAGAACTTTATCACATATGGCAGCAGACTGGAAACAGGCAACACTCCAGACTTGCGGAGGTGGTCAGACAGTTTCATCTTTATCGGGCGGCAGAAGCAATGGGAAATGCAGAATTAGCAGAGCAGCACAAGAGGTATGTGCTTACATATGGCGGTACACTTTGGTATCGAACTTATGTTGAATAACAGAAATCTTTATTATACAGCGAAACCCCGCTAACTTTTGGTTAGCGGGGTTCGTTGTTACTATAGTTATTTAAAGGAATGAGAGTAAAGTGTGCACCGGGAAGGTTATGCCCGGTGTTTTACTTTATGAGGGGGGAGATAGTTGATGTGCTCTTCAACTATCTGACATTTAGTATACATGGAAATTATGTCCAAAGTATGTTGAAATTCTAAAAGAAGCGGAAAAATTCTTTAAAATATCTTAATAAATTCCCCAATCTCTCTTAAAAACTCCCTGTTATTCTTGTATAGTATAAGGGAGGTGATGAAAATGGCTAAAATATTAGTATGTGATGATGATAAAGAAATCGTGGAAGCAATTGAAATATATCTGTTGCAGGAAGGGTATGATGTACTGAAGGCATACGATGGAGAAGAAGCCCTGAAAGTATTGAAAGAGGAGAAAGTAGATCTCCTTGTAATTGATGTAATGATGCCAAGGCTGGACGGGATCAGAGCCACCCTTAAAATTCGGGAGAAAAACAACATGCCGATCATTATTCTTTCCGCAAAATCAGAAGATGCGGATAAGATTCTCGGATTAAATGTGGGAGCAGACGACTATGTGACCAAGCCGTTTAACCCATTGGAATTGGTAGCGAGAGTAAAATCGCAGCTTAGGAGATATACGCAGCTTGGAAGTACCGTGGAGTCAGAGCATCAGGAGGTTTATGAAACGGGTGGATTGTCCATTAATGATGATCTGAAAACAGTAACTGTTGATGGCGAGATTGTGAAGCTGACTCCGATTGAGTACAATATTTTGTTATTGTTAGTGAAAAATCAGGGAAAAGTTTTTTCTATTGATCAGATTTATGAAAGTATCTGGAATGAAGACGCGATTGGTGTAGATAATACGGTGGCAGTACATATCCGGCATATTCGTGAGAAGATCGAGATCAATCCCAAAGAGCCTCGTTATTTAAAAGTAGTGTGGGGAGTTGGATATAAAATAGAAAAAATTTAGAAAGGAGGATCTATGAAACAGCAATGGTATCAGTCACCGATTACAAAAGCGTTCCTAATTGCAGCGGAGCACATATTGGTGGCAGTTATGGTAGGATGTATTCTTTTATTATATTGTTATCCAGTGATGGGAAGTGAGCTTCTGCATGGAAAACCAGCAGAAAAATATGAGGATACAGCTGCGTTTTCTACATTGATATGGGAGGCCTCCAATACCGTAATGGATGGAATCCGTAATGTAGATGAATTTGAGACAGACGGAAATTATGATCCGCAGAAGATTGTGGACATTGAAACTTATAGAGACACGCATAGTTTGTCCGGAGAGGATGAGCATGGTTTGGCTTACCGCTTGGAAGACCTTTACCAGTGGGCGCAAGAGTATTATAGCACTGGCGAGGGAGGCATGATTTATAATGCGGCAGAAGAAAGGCCGGCAGAAGCAGTTGATGGAGATAGTGAATATTACAAGATTATTGTTTGCAAGAAGCCAGATGGTTCTTACCGTTATTATTCTTATGAAGAATTTAAAAATATGATCGACAGTGGAGAACTTCAATTTGTAGTTACGGAAGATGAATCCACTTCAGAAGACGATCTTTTAGCGATGCTTCATTCGTCAGAATTGTATGAGGGAAATGCTGATCGTGTGGGATTCCGCGGACTGCAAAGTGAAGACGGGAAGATTTCCTATATTGATTGCTGGAATTATGACGGGCAGGTAATGAAGGAAAAGGTTCCGCCATTGAATGCGAAGAGCGTAATGGATGTGGCAAATAATAATCCTTACTGGAATGGAAGGCTGAATGAAGCATATGAAATGTTAAGTGATGCAATTTTTGGAATTTATGATGAGCTTTCCAGCTATTTGAATAAAGAAGAATATTACCAAGAAGGAGATACGAATCTGGTTTATCTCTATGCGGATCAGAGAAATAAACGGATTTATACGAATTGTGAGGCGTTTTCAGATTACGCAAACCTGGAAAATAGTATTAAGAGCATCCAGGCAATGGGAAAATACGCGGTGATTCATCCGAAATTAAAAGATTTTGATACGAATATTCAAGAAATAGATGAAGAAAGCTGGAGGAATCATATTAAATTCAGTGGTCCAAATGAAGATAGTTTTGTATATGCCGTGGCGGTAGATACGGCTTATCCGATTCATGACACCTTCTATAATGAAGCAAAACTGTATCAAAAGTATGGAGGAAATGCACAGATTCTTGCGGTGACAGCCGCGGTTTCGGGATTATTCTTCCTGTTGATTTTGATTTGGCTTACGGTAATTGCAGGCCGCAGCAACCGGACACAGGAAGTATGCCTGAATTGGTTTGATAAGATTAAGACGGAATTGGCAGCAGTTTTGGTAATTGGACTTTGGGCAGGACCCATGTTTTTGGCAATTGCAGTGGCATCGGATGTTTTCTTCCCAGTTGTTCAGAATACAATGCCATATCTGTTTGAAGGCGGGCAAAATGGATACGATTATGTTCGTGAAGCAATTCCCTATATTGCATGTATTGCGGTGATGGCAGTTTATACTTGTGCGTGGTTTTTGATTGGCTATTTGAGTCTGGTAAGGCGTATAAAACGGAAAACACTTTGGAAAAACAGTGTACTTAGAAGTGTTGGCAGATTTGTTGGAAAAATTTATAGTCATATTCAATGCGTATGGCGGGCAATCCTAATATTTGGTGTATTTCTTCTTCTCCACTGGATGCTGGTAATTACCAGTGGAAGCTATCTATTTGTCGTGTTAGTGTTTGGCGCAGATTTGGCAGCATTTGTCTATTTGATTTACCAGGCGATAGGAAAGCAGAAGATAAAAAAGGGAATTGAGAAAATTGCCGGAGGAGAAGTCGATTATCAGATTTCTGTGGAAGAGCTTTACGGAGAGCAGAGAGTGATTGCAGAACGTATCAACTCTATTGGTGAAGGTCTGGATTCTGCATTGGAAGAAAATATGAAGAGTGAGCGCTTAAAAACAGACTTGATAACGAATGTTTCGCATGACATTAAGACTCCTTTGACTTCGATTATCAATTACGTGGAACTTTTAAAGCAGGAAAATTTTGAAGATCCTAAAATACAGCGCTATCTGGAGGTTCTAGAACAGAAGTCCCAGCGCTTGAAGACATTGACGGAAGATGTAGTAGAAGCTTCAAAAGTAAGCTCTGGGAATATTAGCTTAGAATACATGAATATCAATTTTGTGGAAATGATTCAGCAGACCAGCGGCGAGTTCGCGGAGAAGTTCCAAGCGAGAGATTTACAGGAGATATTAACGCTTCCAGATCAGGAATTGATCATACGGGCAGATGGACGAAGAATGTGGAGGGTGACCGCAAATATTTACAATAATGCAGCGAAATATGCGTTAAGGGGAACGAGAGTTTATGCGGACCTGAAAGCGGAAGATGGCTGGGCAGTATTTAATTTGAAAAACATATCTGAACAGCGTCTTAATATTTCGGCAGATGAACTGACGGAAAGATTTATTCGCGGAGATATTTCGAGAAGTACCGAGGGAAGCGGATTGGGGCTTTCCATTGCAAAGACATTGACGGAAATGCAAGGTGGAAAATTCGAGATTTATGTGGATGGAGATCTGTTTAGAGTTACAGTGAGCTTTCCGATTTGTTAATTGGGGACGGAGGTTTTTGCAAAAACCTCCGTCCCCAATTAATTTTCCCCTGTCCCTCTTGCAGGATTGTGGAAAAAACATTATTATAATAAATGCTATGGATGAATTAAGAAAACTTTTACAGGAAAATTTAAATATAGACTTTATTTCGGCTGTTCTCAGTAATCCAAGGAAAAAGGATGGTCCATCCAAGGTGAAAGTACGCCCAATTATGAAGAAAGACCAGTTGCTCTTCCAATTGGAAACGTTTGAAAATAATCAGGCTTTTCACCGGAATGTGGATAAGCTAGAAGCAAGCGAGCTTTTGGCTCATGCGATGGAGAATATGAAGCAGATGCAGATGGAGACGCAGTGTGCGGATTATAATGTGCTGGTAAGTAAGAAAGGGAAGGCAACGATCAAGCGAAAGCTTCATAAGGGAGAGGCGAAGAAAGTGGATCTGTCTCATAATAGGAAGAAACGGTATGTGTTAGAAGAAGGAATTCCGGTTCCGTTTCTCGTAGATCTTGGAGTAATGACAGCAGAGGGAAAGATTGTGCGTGCACGGTTTGACAAGTTCCGTCAGATTAATCGTTTTTTGGAATTTATAGAAGATATTCTGCCTCAGCTTGCAAAAGATCGTGAACTTACGATTTTGGATTTTGGCTGCGGAAAATCCTATCTTACATTTGCTATGTACTATTATCTGCATGAATTGAAGCGCTACGATATTCGGATTATTGGACTGGATTTGAAAAAAGATGTGATTCGGCACTGTAATGAGCTGAGCCAGCGGTACGGGTATGAGAAACTCAAATTTCTGGAGGGAAACATTGCGGATTACACGTGTGTAGATGAGGTGGATATGGTTGTAACCCTGCATGCATGTGATACGGCAACGGATTTTGCACTTGCAAAAGCGGTGCACTGGAATGCAAAGGTAATTCTTTCAGTGCCGTGCTGCCAGCATGAGTTGAATCGTCAGATTAAAAATGAGGATCTGGAGCCGGTTTTAAAATATGGCTTGTTGAAAGAACGTATTTCTGCATTGGTGACGGATGGACTCCGTGCTCAATATTTGGAACGAGAAGGTTATGAGGCGCAGATTTTGGAGTTTATCGATATGGAACACACGCCAAAGAATATATTAATCCGTGCAGTAAGAACAGGGCGAAAAGGGGAGAATGAAGACGCAATTCGCCGCTGCGAACAGGCGCTTGGAGTAGCGCCGACGCTGGGATGGCTGTTAGACCATGAAGGGGAAGTTTAAATGAGTTGGAAAAAAAGATTGTTAAATGTCGGGATTTTATCGGCAGTATTTGTGGCAGCAGTACTGTTCTTTGGATATTTAACGAATAAAGGAAATGACGATATGACAGCAGACATGGGGGCGGCTACCTACCCCCAGGTCTCCTTTTCTTATGATGGGTATAGTCTGAATACACTGAGTGGTTATGCGAAACGGATGGATATTGTGTCTATGCGTGATTCTATTACGCCAGTGGTAAACGGACGTTTGAATCTTTCTATTCAGGCGTATGGAAATAAAATAGAGAGTCTGCGGTATCGGATTTTTTCGCTGAACGGAAAAGAAAAATTGCTGGATGAGACCGTGAAAAAGCCGGGCGAGGAGATTGCTCTGGAGTTTGATCAAGAGGGCCTTTTGACAGAGGAGCGGGTGTTGGAGCTGACTCTTGACCTCGGAAAGGATCAATTGGTACATTTTTATACCCGGATAAAAAATGGCACCGATGCGCATATGCTGGAGTGCCTGGATTATATTCGCAACTTCCACGAAAGTGCACTGGGAAAAGTCGAAGGAGCGGGAGTTGGCGCTGCGATTGAGCCGAGTGAAGAGGGAGATAATACGACCTTTGGACATGTGACGATTCATTCTGATTATGATCATGTATCCTGGGGGGAGCTGGAACCGGTTGTAGAGCAGGGAGAACGCTGGTATATTAAGGAGATGAATAGTTCTTCGACTTCGGTGCAGTTGGAGTATCGCGTCCGCTGCAAGGGAGAAGAAAATGAGACGGATCTTTATACTGTGAAGGAATTTTTCCGTGTTCGTCATATTCCAGAGGTAAATAAAACATATCTTTTGGATTACGATCGGACAATGGATCAGCTGTTTGATCCGACAAAAGTGGTGTTGAATGAGAAAGGAATCCTACTTGGAATTCAGTCGGAAAACATTCCTTATGAAGTCAATAAAGACGGTTCTATTGTATCGTTTATTGTGGGAGAGGAACTGTGGAATTATAATAAAAATACAGATGAAATTTCCCTGGTATTTAGTTTTTCAGCTGCAGAGAATACAGACGGGCGCAATTTGGTTGCGCAGCATCAGTTGGAACTTCTTGAAATGGATGGAAAGGGGAATACGACATTTGCTGTGTACGGTTATATGAACCGGGGAGAGCATGAGGGTGAGACCGGAGTTGCCGTATACTGCTATGATATTGAGACGAATTCTGTGGAAGAGAAGGTATTTATTTCTACGGATATATCTTATGGAAATGTGATTCAGTCTCTCAATAAGCTGGCTTATTATAATGTGGATCAGGATACGTTGTATGTTATGCTGGAGGGAACCTTGTATGAGTATCAGGTTTCTGAAGAGGAACAGACTGTGCTGGTGAAAGGGTTAGATGATAGTCAGTATACGATTTCGGAAAACGGGCATATGGCCGCTTATCAGAAAGAAGGAGATGAAAACGGCGCGAAGAAGCTGGAAGTGCTGAATCTTGATAATGGAAAGAAACGAGAAGTCACCTGTCAGGATTCAGAATATTTGAAGCCTCTGGGCTTTGTGAAGAATGACTTTGTCTATGGTGTTGCGAAGGCTGAAGATATGGGAAAAACCGTATTTGGAGAGCGGACGCTTCCAATGTATAAAGTTGAGATCCAAGATGAAAAAAGTAAGGTGATCAAGACTTATGAAGTGGAAGGCATTTTTGTTCTGAGTGCAGAGTTTGAAGATAATATGATTACACTGAATCGTGCGACGAAGAATGGGGAAACCTATACGAAAACAGTGCCAGATTACATTACTAACAATAAAGAAAAGAAAGAAAGTAATATTTATTTGGAGTCCTACGCCACAGAATTGAAGGAGACGCAGAGACGTTTGACTTTTGAAAACGGTATTTCTGATAAGGAGCCAAAAGTCCTGAAACCGAAGCAGGTATTGTTCGAGACCCCATCGGTGGTAACATTTGATGAGTCGGAGCCAAAGAAGAAATATTTCGTATATGGGCATGGAGAACTGCAAGGAAGTTACGGAAAAGCCGGTGAGGCGGTGCGGGCAGCAGATGCCATCAGCGGAGTGGTGGTGGCGGAAGATCAGACTTATGTGTGGGAACGTGGAAATCGAAATCTTCAGCATACAATCAGTGATAAGGATGAGATTATAGAAGGAATACGAGCAAAGCTTGCAGCGCAGCAGCCGCCGGCGGAGGTTATGAAAGAGATAAACGGCGGAAGTTATATGGATCTGACGGGGTGCAGCACGGAAGAATTATTGTATCTGATAGGAATGGATCGACCGGTAGTTGCTATGCTGGATTCCGTTTATGCGGTTATTTTGGTTGGATATGACGATAGCAGCGTGACATATGTGGATGTGGCAAGCGGCGAGCGCAGAAGTGTGCCGTACGAAGAGATGGATCAGATGACTGCGGGAAGTGGAAATACGTATATAGGATAACATTTGGGACGGAGTTTTTTTCAAAAAACTCCGTCCCAAATGTTATTATACCCTGTCCCTAATTGGACGAAAAAGTATATTTTTATATTTTTTTAAAGCATAATAAATGATTAATCCCAATAATCCACAGGAAATAATTTCACCTATCCCCACTGTCAACATCATAAAAGGAATTGGCAGTGCAACGCCATAGCCGTAGCGAAGTACGAATGGAACAACGAAAACGTTGGCGATGATTGGTGGCAGTGGTCCAAGAAATGGATTTTTACTGCGCAGCTGATACGTGAAAAATGCGCCAATCAAAGTTGCAAGACTGCCAAATATAATATCTGGGAGAATGGCGCCGCCTAGGATGTTTCCGATTAGGCATCCTGTGAATAACCCGGGAATAGCAGCTGGTGTAAATAAGGGAAGTATGGTAAGTGCTTCTGAGATTCGAATTTGTACTTCTCCGAAAGAAAATGGTGCGAATACGAAAGTTAGCACCACGTAGATAGCAGCGATCATGGCTGCCTGTGTCATGAATGTTACTTTTTGATTTTTCATATTTTGTTCTCCTTTAGTTTTGTTTTACGAGTGGAAGGTCGCGAACACTCGATTCATTTTACGCCGGGAATCGGCGGTGAGCCCATTAAGACCTTGTTTTTGCGGGCTCTGCAACGTGAGTTAGTATAGCATGAAAAGCCAATAAAAGCAAGGCAGGAGAAGGTCTTTGCACTAGATTAGTGACGGCGGGGATTTCGCTTCGTGTAGGTTTGTCAAACATATGTTACACCCCAAGCGATAAATTCCTTTAAGACAGTTTGTGGTGACTTCCAGCCCAAAGGTCTCATTGGGAATTGATTATAATCCCTGCAATTATAGATTTGAAGCTGTCTAGAGAAGTCTTCAAAGGAATAAAAGGTATGAGAAGCATAAAAGCGTTCATTGTCTTTACGATGACTGCGTTCTACTTTTCCGTTATGGCGTGGCGTAAAGGGACGGATCAGCTTGTGACGGATCCCATGTTCCTGTAACCTACGTTGAAATAAAGTAAGCGTTTCTTTTCCGGAAGTGGAAAACCGCTTGGTAAATTCCATGCCGTTATCCGTTTGGACACATTCAATGGGCATAGGAAAGCGCTGAATGAGATGCTCCAGAAATTGAGCGGATGAATAAGTGCTGTGTTCTTCAAAGGCTTCCACATAACGTCAGCGGGAATACTCATCAATTGCAGTATATTGATAGAATTTCTTTCCTTTTGCCTCATTAACAAGGCAGGATGCAGGAACGAATTTCACATCGATTTGGATACGCTGACCGGGATATTTCATCTGTTCATAAGGTTTTGGGATGTATTTGGGGTTCGGAAGCTTCTGGGTCAGGATTCCCTGTTTTTTCAGGAAACGATACAAACCGGGAATGGAACGTGTATAGCCATGCTGCATGAGTTTCACCCAGAAGACAATTAGACCGGCATGCGGATTGCGTTTACGCATATCCTGAATCAGCTTGATTTCTTCAGGCGTATGCTGATTAGGGTGGTGATGAGGTCTGCGTGAGCGGTCACGAAGGGACTCAAGCGTGCCATCATAGCGACGTTTCCATCGGTAGATATACTGACGATTCGTCTTATATTTTATTGCAGTTTTAGATACACCATACTTTTCAGCGAAACGAATCAGGGATAGACGATACCTCATATCTTGTGTTATACTTGCCATGCGGGAATACTTCCTTTCTTGAATGTTTGGGTTTAGGCGCTTAAAGCATAACACAGAAAAGGTATTCTCGCTTTTTAATTATTCAGTTGTAACACATGTATTGTAATCCTACAATTAGTGACGGCGGGGATTTCGCTTCGCCCCTTTCAAAAATTTTGTGGATATGTTATAATACTTTCAAACTGTCCGTGAGACGTAAGCGATTAGAAAAAGGAGTAGATAGATATGGATTTAATTGCAATCAGAGAATTATATAAGAACAAAGATCAGTATCTGGATCAGAAAATTACTGTGGGGGGATGGGTGCGCAGTATTCGTGATTCAAAAGCATTTGGATTTATTGTATTGAATGACGGTACATTTTTTGAGCCACTGCAGATTGTGTACCATGATACCATGGATAATTTTGAGGAAATTTCCAAGTTAAATGTAGGAGCTGCAGTTATCGTAACAGGAACGCTGGTGGCGACACCGCAGGCAAAACAGCCATTTGAGATTCAGGCAGATACGGTAGAGGTGGAAGGTGCGTCTGCTCCGGACTATCCACTTCAAAAGAAACGCCATAGTTTTGAGTATCTCAGAACAATTTCTCACTTAAGACCGAGAACCAATACTTTCCAGGCAGTGTTCCGCATCCGTTCCCTGACAGCTTATGCGATTCACAAATTTTTTCAGGAGAGAGGATTTGTATATGTGCACACACCGCTGATCACAGGAAGTGATTGCGAAGGTGCAGGTGAGATGTTCCGGGTAACGACATTAGATATGGAAAATCTGCCAAAGACGGATGAGGGAAAGGTGGATTATAGCAAAGATTTCTTCGGAAAAGAGACGAGCCTTACTGTAAGCGGTCAGTTAAATGGAGAAGCGTATGCTCAGGCATTTCGGAATATTTATACATTTGGTCCTACGTTCCGGGCAGAGAATTCCAATACGACTCGTCATGCAGCAGAGTTCTGGATGATTGAGCCGGAGATGGCATTTGCAGACTTGGATGACAATATGATGTTGGCAGAAGCAATGCTGAAATATGTGATTAATTATGTGTTGGAAAATGCACCAGAGGAAATGAATTTCTTTAATTCATTTGTGGATAAGGGACTTTTAGATCGTCTTCATAATGTGGTGTCTTCTGAATTTGCAAGAGTTACTTACACAGAGGCGGTAGAGCTTCTGGAGAAGAACAATGACAAATTTGAGTACAAGGTATCCTGGGGAACAGATCTTCAGACGGAGCATGAGCGCTATCTGACAGAGGAAGTGTTTAAACGTCCGGTTTTTGTTACAGATTATCCGAAGGACATCAAGGCATTCTATATGAAGCAGAATGAGGATGGAAAGACAGTGGCAGCAGTTGACTGTCTGGTTCCAGGAATTGGAGAAATCATCGGAGGAAGTCAAAGAGAGGATGATTATGAGAAGCTGTTTGTGAGAATGAAAGAAATGGGACTTGCTGAGGAAGATTATAAGTTCTATTTGGATTTAAGAAAGTATGGTTCAACGAGACATTCCGGATTTGGTCTGGGATTTGAGAGATGTATTATGTATTTGACAGGAATGGGCAACATCCGTGATGTGATTCCGTTCCCAAGAACTGTGAATAATTGTGACCTGTAAATGTGGTAAATGGGGATAATTTTAATTGCCAAAAGGGACAGGGATATTTTCATCGGGGACGGAGTTTTTTGAAAAAAACTCCGTCCCCGATGAATAGGAGGACAAATTATGAACATTTTAGTTGTGGACGATGAAAGAGAGATTGCTGACGTTATTGAGTTGTATTTGCAGAATGATCAGTATAATGTATACAAGTTTTACAATGGACAGGATGCTCTAAATTGTATTCGGACAATGAAGATTGACCTTGCGATTCTGGACATTATGCTTCCGGACATTGATGGTTTTCAGATTTTGAAACAAATTCGGGAGCGTTATACGTTTCCTGTGATTATGTTGACGGCGAAGACGGAATATATGGATAAAATTACAGGACTGACATTAGGAGCAGACGACTATATACCGAAGCCTTTTAATCCGTTGGAATTGGTTGCAAGAGTAAAGGCTCAAATTCGCCGATACACACAGTATAATGAAGGAACCAAGGATGAGGGTGACGTAATTGATTTTGGAGGTCTAGTATTGAATCGGACATCCCATGAGTGCGTATATAATGAAGTTCCACTTACCCTGACTCCGATAGAGTTTGATATTCTTTGGCTTCTTTGTGAAAACCGCGGTAAAGTGATCAGTTCAGAAGAGTTATTTGAAAAAGTCTGGAACGAAAAGTATTATAAGAACAGCAACAACACGGTTATGGTGCACATCCGTCATCTTCGTGAGAAAATGAGCGGCCCAACCGGGAAATCTGATTTCATTAAGACAGTGTGGGGAGTTGGGTATAAGGTTGAAGAATAATTATCGCAAATTGAAATTCAGTATTCTTTTGCAGACAGTGTTTGTTACAGCCGTAACGGTGTTGGTCGGAGGGTTTCTGCTGAATTATGTCATTGATGGAATTTACAATGATAGTTTTGGAAAAATTTTTGTAAAAGTCCTAATGTCTTTTCAGGTAGATGAGCAAACGGCAATTGATTTATATTGGAGATGGCTGGGAGATAATAAAACATTTTTTATGGTGGTTGGCTTTTTGCTTTTGTTTGCACTATTTTTCTATGTCGCACTTTCCAAGATGACGAAGTATCTCGATCAGATTGGGGATGGTATTGAGAATATTGTTTCAGATTCTACAGAGCCGATTCATTTGATTACGGAATTAAAGCCGATTGAAATCCGTTTAAATGAGATCAAAGCGACACTGAAGCGTCAAGAACTGGAAGCGGAAGAGGGCGAGAAGAAGAAAAATGACTTGGTACTCTTTCTGGCACACGATTTGAAAACACCGCTGACGTCCATTGTTGCGTATCTGAGTATGTTGGACAGCCATCCGGATATGCCGCAGGAGCAGCGGGAAAAATATATCCGAATTGCAATGGAAAAATCGATTCGTTTGGGGGAATTGATTAACGAATTTTTTGATATTACCCGCTATAATCTACAGAATATTGAATTGGAACCGGTTGAAATCAATCTTTCTTTGATGCTGGAGCAGCTGGCAGATGAGCTTTATGGAGTGCTTCAGGAAAAGCAGCTGACCTGTGAGGTGAATGTAGAAGAAAATTTGATGATTTACGGAGATCCAGATAAGTTGGCGAGAGTTTTTGATAATATTTTAAGAAATGCGATCGCATATTGTTATCCACATACGAAAATTCGGATTGAAGCTCAGATGAAAAATCAGGATATTGAGATTATATTCAGCAATCAGGGAGATAAAATTCCAGGAGCAATGCTTCAGACAATATTTGAAAAATTCTATCGTGTAGATGGTTCCAGATCCAGCGGAACCGGAGGAGCGGGATTAGGTCTTGCGATTGCAAAAGAAATTGTAGAGTTGCACGGCGGCATGATTCGCGCGAAAAGTGATGATATTTCTACACAGTTTATTGTAACATTGCCAGGAAAGGCTGACGAAGAGGGAGTAACAGATGAAATTTATACACATCGCAGATATACATTTGGGGGCAAATCCGGACGCAGGAAGCGCCGGTAAGGACACGCGCGGGCGCGAAATGTGGGAGTCGCTTGAACGAGTGACGAAAGTTTGCCGGGGAGAAAAGGTGGACGTTCTGTTGGTGGCAGGGGATTTATTCCACCGGCAGCCACTTTTGAGAGAATTAAAAGAGGTTAATTATTTATTTGCGTCGATGGAAGAGACGCAGGTAATACTGATTGCCGGAAACCATGATTATCTGAAAAAGGATTCTTATTACCATACATTTGCCTGGGCGCCGAATGTGCATATGATTTTGAGTGAAGAAATTTCCTGTGTAGAACTGCCGGAACTTGAGCTGGCTGTTTATGGCTGCAGTTATTATAGCAGAGAAATTGCAGAAGAAAAATATCAGGGGATCCATGCAGAACATCGCCAGAAATATGAGATCTTATTGGCGCATGGTGGTGATGAGAAGCATATTCCGATTAAAAGAAATGATATTGTTTCTCTTGGATATGACTATGTTGCACTTGGGCACATCCATAAGCCACAAATATTTGAACCTTATCCTATGGCATATGCAGGAGCGCTGGAGCCCATAGACAAGAATGATATGGGGGAACATGGTTATATCAAAGGGGAATTAACGGAACAGGGATGCCAGTTTGAATTTGTCAAATATGCTTTGCGAGAGTACATTTCTATGGAGATTGTGGTGGATAAAGAGACGACCGGATATGAACTGCGTGGAAAAATTGAAGAAGCAATTGCCGGATGTGGATGTAGGAATCTCTATAAGATTCGGATTACAGGGCAGAGAAGTCCAGAGACGCTGTATGATTTGAGCGCGATGGATCCGTATGGCAATATTGTGGAACTGAAAGATGAGACCCGTCCGGCTTATGATTATGAGAAATTGATGAAACAAAATGGCGAGAACCTGCTTGGCCGGTTTATTCAAAGTTTGAAGGATAGCGAAGAAGACAGCATTGAATATCAGGCCTTGTGTGCAGGGGTAGAGGCTTTGATAGAGACGAGAAGAGGATAGAGTATGAAGATCTGCAACCTTTTGCTGAAAAATTTCGGCAAATTTCAAGGACGAGAGATTGAATTAAAAGAGGGGATCAACATTCTATATGGGAAGAATGAGTCGGGAAAAACGACTTTGCATTCTTTTATCAGGGGAATGTTTTATGGAATAGAGAGAGGGCGTGGCCGAGCATCTGTGAATGATACTTACATGATGTATGAGCCATGGGACAATGCGGCTTATTATTCGGGGGCACTTCGTTTGGAGAGTGGCGGAAAAATTTTCCGGATAGAGCGAAATTTTGACCGCCATACGAAAAAGGCGGATTTAGTGTGTGAGACGGATGGAGAGCAGCTGTCTGTGGAAGAAGGGGATTTGGATATGCTGCTGGGGGGATTGAGTTCCTCCGGATTTGACAATACGGTTTCTATCGGGCAGATGAAAGTTGAGACGGGACAGTCGCTGGATGCGGAGTTTCGTAATTATGCAATGAACTACTATCAGTCGGGAGCAGAAGAAATTAATCTGGAAGCAGCCCTTAATTATCTGCGAGAGAAACAAAAAAGTTTAGATCAGCAGATTCGTCAGGAAATGGAAAAACGACAGGAAAAAAGGGAGAGGATTGAACAGGAGTCTTCTTATGTGTGGAGGGATGTTCATCGTTTAGAGATGGAACGGGAACATCTGGATGAGGAACTGCATTATCGGGAAAAGAAGGAACAGGAGCGAGAAAAAGAGCAAAACAGCAGTCAGAATGGACATAGTGTAGTGGAAGAGTTGCGGGCAGATAAATGGAGGGTTCATCCTCTGGAAATTATTTTGTTTATTGTGCTGGTAATTGGTTCTTTTGCCTTGATTCCCCGTCCCTGGAACTATCTGGTTGCGATTGTCATATTCCTTGCTTGTGGATTATATATTTGGAATCGGATGAAGGTGGGGAAAAAACAAGAAAAAACGGAACCTGAGTTGATTTTAGAAGAGATTACGCCAGAAGAAGAAAAAATACCGCTGAAAAAATTGGCATGGGGAATTGAACGAATTGATGCCGACTTAAAAGAAAAAAGAATTCAGTATGACAATCTTCAGGAGCAGTTGGCAGAACTGGATGAAATCAGCGGAGAATTTCAAGAGTGGGACAGGAAGCGGGAAGCATTCGTGCTTGCTCAGGAGAGATTAAAAGCTTTGTCTCAGACAATGCAAGAACAGTTGGAAGCTAGATTGAATCAGCGGGCATCGCAGATCATTCAGAAAATTACAAATGGACATTATGATCGTCTTTTAGCAGAAGATCATTTGCATCTGGTACTATTGTCGAAAGGAAAGAGAGTGCCGGTTGAGCGAGTTAGCAGAGGAACTTTGGAACAGGCATATTTTGCGCTTCGGATGGCAGCTGGAGAGATGCTTTTAGAGGAGGAGATGCCGGTTATTTTAGATGATACATTCGTGAATTATGATGATGAGCGTTTGGAGAGAACCCTTCAGTGGTTGGTAAAGAACAGGAAACAGGTTTTGATTTTTACCTGTCAGAAGCGAGAAGAACAGGCCCTGTTGGAGAGGGAAATTGCGTTCCACAAGGTTGTTGTATAAAAGATGAAAAAGAATAATAAGAATCCCGGAAGAAAGGGATCTGTGCTTGTTTGAAAAGACTGCAGAAATCTTTCTCCCGGGATATTTTGTTTTAATAAAGAGAACTTAAAGATCGATATTAAATCTCTTCGCCTCGGTTGTATTTTTCGATGACCGCCTGAATACGTTCGCTTGGATTTAAAATACTGCTGATGGAACCATCGTGGTTCAGCGTATCAATCATCAGAGCGATGTATTTACTCATATCACAATTGATATAGTAAGGACGCTCCAGAAGCTCTGGTGTCTGATAGATCAGGTTGGTGGTGAGGATTGCGTCAATGAGTCCTTCCTCATATGCCTGGTCAAACTTCTCAAGTCCGTTGGTGAAGAGTCCGAAAGTTGCAGCAGCAAAAATACGTTTTGCTTTGCGCTGTTTCAGCTGGCGTGCAACATCTAAAATACTGTCTCCGGAGGAAATCATATCATCCAGGATAATTACATCTTTTCCTTCTACAGAAGAGCCAAGGAATTCGTGCGCAACGATAGGGTTGCGTCCATTCACGATTTTGGTGTAGTCACGACGCTTATAGAACATACCCATATCAAGGTTTAGAACGTTGGCAAGGTAAATTGCACGTCCGGTAGCACCTTCATCCGGGCTGATTGCCATCATATGTTCGCTGTCGATCTTCAGATCTTTGTAGTGACGGAGCAGTCCTTTCACAAACTGATAAGTAGGACGAACTGTTTCAAAGCCGTTTAAAGGAATTGCATTTTGAACTCGTGGGTCGTGTGCATCAAATGTAATGATGTTGTCAACACCCATGCGAACAAGCTCCTGAAGAGCGAGTGCACAGTCTAAAGACTCGCGTCCGCTTCTTTTGTGCTGACGACTTTCGTATAAAAATGGCATAATGACGTTGATGCGGCGTCCTTTTCCGCCAACAGCAGCAATCACTCGCTTTAAATTCTGAAAATGGTCATCTGGTGACATGTGGTTTACGTGACCGGTCAAAGAATAGGTCAGGCTGTAGTTACATACGTCCACCATAAGATAGAGATCTTTACCGCGAACAGATTCGTTGATGATACCTTTTGCTTCTCCGGAACCAAAACGTGGAACTTTGGCATCAATCAGATAAGTATCCTTTTCGTAACCATTGAACACGATATCATTTTTGTGGGCGTGATTGTCTTCTTTGCGCCATTGCACCAGGTAATCATTTACTTTATTACCCATTTCGTTGCAACCGTCCAGTGCGATGATCCCCAGAGCACCAACCGGTATGTTGTCAAGAGTACGATCAGTACGACGTAGCATCTTTTGTACCTCCCAGGTTTAATAATTTTTTTTGGATACGGATGTCGTCTCCAGTCAATCGCAGCATAGTATAATTACTGCTGATTCGTGAAAAGATCCGCTCCGAGTAAATAGATTTTATATCTTCCAATGCTAGATTGGTAGAGATAACGGTAGATTTCTGACGCAGGATGCGTTCGTTTAGACAAACAAATAACTGTGATGTAGTAAAGGAATTGGAAAGTTCCGTTCCCAAATCATCAATGATCAGCAGATCACAGTTATAAATATATTCGGGCTCTTCCTGGTCTTGTTCTTCTTTTCGTCCAAAAGTATGGCGGGCAAAAAGATCAAACAACTGCGCGGCAGAAAAGTAAATGACGGAATAAGCCTGGTCAATTAGCTCTTTGGCAATGCAGTGCGAGAGGAATGTTTTTCCAACTCCTGTGTCTCCATAGAGCAGAATATTTTGAAAGTTCTCTGAAAAATGAGCTACAAAGTCATAGCAGGTTTTCAGAGCTGTCTGCATGGATTCTAATGAAGATCGCCCGGTAAGCGGGTCGATATGGTTGCTGGAATAAAAGTCTAGGCAACAGGTATGGAAGTTTTCCTTTTCCAGAATTTCATGCAGATTCGATTGTGTATAGAGAAGATCTACGATTGCTTTTTTCAGGCAGTGGCATTTCTGGGTGCCCTGATAGCCCGTATCTTGACAGTCTGGACAAGTGTAATGAAGTTCCAGATAGTCAGAAGGCAATCCGTGAGATTCTAATAGCCGTTGTTTTTGTAAAGTAAGAGAGGTAAGTTCCTGCTTTAAAGAAAGAAGAGCGGTCTCGTCACCATCTAAAAGTTTCCTTGCCTTCTCAAGGCTTAGAGAAGAGATGGTGTGATCCAGTTCTTCCAGTTCCGGAATCAGAGAATAGGCGCGTTCATAGCGTTCCCGAAGCTGGTATTCGTTATCCAATTGTCGTTGTTCATAAGTACGCATAATTTGTTCGTACTGTGAATTCGATAATGCCATGGATCAAACTCTCCTTTATTGCTGAACCAGTCTGCGTTCCAAATCATCCATATTATAGGAACGGTTGTCGAAATTGTTGAATTTATTTGTTTTTGGAGCAGGAGAAGAGCAAGCAGTCTGCTTTTGTTTCTTTTTCTGTTCCTTCTCTTTTAGATAATGGGCATCCAGTGCAGAAATATCCTTAAATGCACGTACTTTTTTTTCATGCCAGTTTTCTAAAATTCGATCAGTATATTCAAAGCTTGGCTGATGGATCGCGTTCATAGTGCGGTCACATGCCTCTAAAATAATGTCCAGTGTAAAACCATATTCTTCATTCCATTTACGAATATAAGCAATCTCAGAAGAGGCAGGGGCTCGTCCCTTAATTCCGTATGCATTTAAAATGGAATAACAATTTTTATTATACTGAAGAGAACTGGATTTTGCAGCTTCTACAGTGGTAATATTCTGTTCACTCCAGGAAAGTGCGACTTTTTGGATGTATCGCATGCTCTTGTGCCCGTTTTCCACACAGTATTCAATCAAATATTCAATCAACTCTGCAGACATATGGAGAGAATCAAAAAAGTATGTAATCATATCGATGTCAACAGAAGATAAAGTTTTTCCCAAATATTGTTCTGCAACAAAGAGCAGCTCTTTAAATTCTTTCCGCTCTTTGCGGTTACGATACTGCTGAATATTAGAAACGCTGTTGACTTCATCTGAGGACACCTTTGGCACGGATTCTTTGCACATAGAAGGTGTCGAAGCGGTCTGGATAGCAGATGCGCCGGCCTGCTGATTGGCTGTGCCAGGAACAGGCTCTTCCGGTGTTAGCTGTGTAGTATCATCCGGATCGTCATAATCAAGAAGTCCTTCTTTTTTCCAGTATTTTAGTGCTCTTAACACATCCTTCTCCGTGCAGTCTAACAGATCTGCCATCGCAGAGATGGAAAGTGTGCCAGAAGCGTTGGAAAGATGGCGCAAAATCAGAAGATACACCTTTACATATTCTCCGTTTGCCGTGGGCATATAACGGTCTATAAATTCATTTTCCAGCACAGTAGTAGTGCCTTGTACGTAATTTGTAAGGGTTAATTTTTTCATAATCAGTACGCCTGTCCTTCCTCTTGCTCGTTTAGTGTAGAGTTATTATAGCATCAGAAGGACAGGGAAAAAAGAAATTTTTGCTTGAAAAATCAGGTTTTTTGTGGATAAAAACCTGTGGAAAATGTGGATAACTAGCGCTTTAACAGGTTTTCGCCAATGTTTACAACGTCTCCCGCGCCCATAGTTATCAACAAGTCCCCTTTATGACACATCTTGAGACAGAAGTCCTCGATTTCTCCGAAACTGGAGAAATAATAGGCATCACAGCCCTTTTCTTTCAGTGCATTTGCAAGGTCAAGGGAAGAAACTCCAAGGGTATCCGTTTCTCTGGCGGCGTAAATATCGGCCAGAATAATATGATCAGCATTTTGGAGCGTTTCTACAAATTCATCAAACAGCGCCTTGGTACGTGTGTAGGTATGGGGCTGGAAGATGCACCAGAGCTCCTGGTGAGGATAGTGATGGGCAGCGTCTAATGAGGCTGCAATTTCTGTTGGATGATGTGCATAATCATCAATAATAGTAACGCCGTTTACTTCGCCTTTATGTTCAAAACGACGGTTTGTTCCGTGAAAATCATGGAGTCCGGTCTGGATTGTTTCCATTGGAATTCCAAGTTTGTCTGCAACGGCAATGGATGCCAGAGCATTAGAGACGTTGTGGTCGCCGCTGACGGACAAAGAAATCCGTGAAACAAAGATTCCTCCGATTACTAGGTCAAAGGAAGCTGCTCCGGTTTGATTGTGTGTGATATTAACGGCAGCGTAATCAAAAGAACTGTCCATTCCATAGGTAATGACATTGCATTTTAAACCATCGGTAATGCCGCCTAAACGGTCAATTTCACCGTTGATGATCAGTGAACCGTCTTTTGGCAGGAGTTCTGCAAATTTGCGGAATGAATTTCGAATATCCTCCAGATCTTTAAAGAAATCCAGGTGGTCCTCGTCAATATTAAGAATCACACTGATTTTTGGAAAGAAATGAAGAAAGCTATTGGTATATTCGCAGGCTTCTGTCAAGAAAATTTCGGAATTTCCGACTTTAATATTTCCGCCGATAGCCTTTAAAATGCCGCCTACAGAAATTGTTGGATCTAGTTCTCCGGCGAGAAGGATGTGGGACAGCATGGATGTCGTTGTCGTTTTCCCATGGGTTCCGGAAATGGCAATCGGCATATCGTAGTTATTCATCAGTTGTCCGAGAAGTTCTGCCCGGCTTAACATAGGAAGACCTTTTTGTACAGCTGCCATATATTCTTCATTGTCTTCGTGAACGGCGGCAGTATATACAACCAGATCGATTCCTTCTATTATATTAGATGCTTTCTGCCCGTAAAACACGGTTGCACCGAGTGAAGCCAGATGCTGGGTCAGAGCGGACTCCTTGTTGTCAGAGCCGGAGATCGTAAATCCTTCTTTCAGAAGAATTTCTGCAAGACCACTCATGCTGATACCGCCGATACCGATGAAGTGTACGTGTACAGGCTGAGAAAAATTAATTTTATACATATTGATCAATCACCTTTCTGTTCAATTGCGTGAATCTAATTAAAATAACTGTCATAAATCTATCTATCTGTCCATATTATTATAAACATATATGGCAAAAAAACCAAGCCGTAAGTTTTTGTTATATTTTAATAAAAAGTTTAGAAAAAATACGATTTATTTGTAAAATTTGTTCTCTGAAAATCAAAACTATGGTATAATCAGAACTATAATATTACTGAGGAGGGGTGATGACATGAGAAAAAAGGAAATGATAGCGATGCTGTTGGCAGGAGGGCAGGGCAGCAGACTTGGAGTTCTTACTGCTAAGGTCGCAAAACCAGCGGTTGCATTTGGCGGTAAATATCGGATTATCGACTTTCCACTCAGCAACTGTATAAATTCAGGAATTGATACGGTCGGAGTATTGACCCAGTACCAGCCGCTTCGGCTGAACGCACATATTGGTATTGGAATTCCGTGGGATCTAGACCGGAATTTCGGAGGCGTGACTATTTTACCGCCGTATGAGAAGAGCAGCAACAGTGAGTGGTATACCGGAACGGCAAATGCTATTTATCAGAATCTGGAGTATATGGAAACATTTAATCCAGATTATGTATTAATTTTGTCAGGCGATCACATTTATAAGATGGATTATGAGGTTATGCTGGATTTCCATAAAGAGCATGATGCAGACGTTACGATTGCGGCAATGCCAGTGCCAATGGAAGAAGCGAGCCGTTTTGGAATTGTAGTTACCGAAGAGGAAGGACGGATTGCAGAGTTCCAGGAGAAGCCGCCGCAGCCAAAGAGTAATTTGGCTTCTATGGGAATTTATATTTTCAGCTGGCCGGTATTAAAAGAAGCGCTGCTTGCTCTGAAAAATGAGCCGGGGTGCGACTTTGGAAAACATATTATTCCGTATTGCCATGAAAAGGGACAACGGTTATTTGCCTATGAATATAATGGATATTGGAAGGATGTAGGAACGCTGGGATCATATTGGGAAGCGAATATGGAATTGATTGATATTATTCCGGAGTTTAATCTGTATGAAGAATTCTGGAAGATTTATACAAACAGTGAAATCCTTCCGCCGCAGTACATATCTTCACAGTCGGTGATTGAGAGAAGTATTATAGGAAATGGCTCTGAGATTTATGGAGAAGTTCATAACAGTGTGATTGGCTCAGGAGTAACCATTGAAGAAGGAACGGTTGTTCGGGATTCTATTATTATGAAGGATGTTACCATTGGAAAAGGCTGCGTAGTGGACAAGTCTATTATTGCAGAGAAATGTAAGATTGGTGACAACGTTACATTGGGAATTGGAAGTGACGTGCCAAATAAGTTGAAACCAGCAATTTATTCCTTTGGCCTTGTAACCATTGGGGAAAATTCAGTAGTGCCAAGCGGAGTGCAGATTGGAAAGAATACAGCAATCAGCGGAGTGACTTCCAAAGAAGATTATCCGAATGGCGTATTAGACAGTGGAGAGACATTGATAAAGGCAGGTGAACGTGTATGAGAGCTGTTGGAATTATATTAGCAGGTGGAAACAGTAATAAGATGCGTGAATTAACACAGAGACGTGCGGTGGCAGCAATGCCGGTGGCGGGAAGCTACAGAGCGATTGATTTTGCACTTAGCAATATGTCTAATTCACACATTCAGAAGGTTGCCGTGCTGACACAGTATAATGCACGGTCACTCAACGAACATTTGAATTCTTCTAAATGGTGGGATTTCGGAAGAAAACAGGGCGGTTTGTATGTGTTTACGCCGACAATTACGGCGGATAATGATTATTGGTACAGAGGAACTGCAGATGCGATTTATCAAAATCTGGATTTTCTGAAAAGATGCCATGAGCCTTATGTGATTATTACTTCTGGAGACGCTGTTTATAAGATGGATTATAACAAAGTGCTGGAATATCACATTGCAAAAAAAGCAGATATTACAGTGGTTTGTAAAGAAATGGATCCAAATGAGGATGTAAGCCGGTTCGGAACGGTGAAGATGAATGATTCTATGAGAATAGAAGAATTTGAGGAGAAGCCGCTTGTGGCAACATCCAATACGGTATCAACGGGAATATATGTGATTAGAAGACGCCAGCTGATCGATCTGATTGAACGGTGCGCGGAAGATGACAGGCATGATTTTGTAACCGATATTCTGATCAGATACAAAAATGTGAAGAAGATTTACGGTTATAAGATAAAGGATTACTGGAGCAGCATATCGACAGTGGATGCTTATTACCAGACAAATATGGATTTCCTGAAACCGGAAGTCAGAGAATATTTTTTCAAAAAGCAGCCAGAGATCTACTCTAAGGTTAGTGATTTGCCACCGGCAAAATATAATCCGGGCGCAGTGGTTAAGAACAGCCTGATAGCGAGTGGAAGTATTATCAATGGAACAGTGGAAAATTCAGTTCTCTTTAAAAAGACGTTTGTCGGCAATAATTGCGTGATCAAAAATTCTATTATTTTGAACGATGTTTATCTGGGAGACAATACTTATATTGAAAATTGTATTGTTGAAAGTCGTGATACGATCAGAGCAAATACGCGTCATGTTGGAGAAAATGGTGTAAAAGTAGTTGTGGAAAAGAACGAGAGGTATGCACTGTAAACAGGAGTGCAGCTTGGAAGAAAGGGGCTAAAGGAATATGCAGATTACAGATGTACGTGTGAGAAGAGTCGCAAAAGAGGGGAAACTTAAAGCGGTAGTTTCAATTACTATGGATGAGGAATTTGTAGTACATGATATTAAAGTGATTGAAGGAGAAAAAGGTCTGTTTATTGCAATGCCGAGTAAGAAGGCGCTGGATGGGGAATATAGAGATATTGCACATCCGATTAATTCAGGAACGAGAGAGAGAATTCAAAATATTATCCTTGAAAAGTATGAGGAAGCGCTGAACGAAGAGGTAGAAGAGTAAATTAATCGGGGACGGAGTTTTTTGAAAAAAACTCCGTCCCCGATTACGTTTTGCCCTGTCCCTTTCTAATAATCATCCTGTTCTAATTCAAAATGTAAGGGCTTTTGGGTCTTGGGATGATGAAAATCTAATCGATAGGCACATAAGCAGGTTGTTTGCCAGGTTCCGTTTTCCACAGGTTGTGGATTGTATTTGGAATCTCCGAGAATAGGGCAGCCAAGAGCTGCTAGCTGTACTCGGATTTGGTGATGCCTGCCTGTATCGAGGTGGATGTTAAGCTCAATTGGGGACGTGTTCAAATGAAAAAAACTCCGTCCCAAATGAAAAATCCCCTGTCCCTTTTGAACGGTTTCGTAATGCAGACGGGCAAGTTTTGCACCAGGTGTATTGGGAGTGCAGATTTGGGAGATATTTGTTTTGCGGTCTTTGACCATATAATTTTCAAGGGTGCCACTTTCCGCAGGTGGCATTTTATCAACGAGGGCGCGATAATATTTCCCAAAGCTATGGGAGGTAAGCTGGCGATTTAGTTCTTTGGCAGCGAAGGGGGTTTTTGCAAAGACCAAAATTCCGGATACCGGTTGATCTAAACGATGAATGACTGCCAGATAAGGTTCTCCCTTGCTGTGGTTGGAGCGGGCGATATGATTTTTAAGAAGAGAAACCATATCTGGAGAGCCAAGCTTTCTGCTTTGAGTTGCAATGCCGTGCGGTTTGACACACACCAGAATGTGTGTATCTTCGTATAGGATATTAAGAGGTTTGGTATTCATTGTTGATTCTCCTTAATGTTGAAGTGGTTTGTTTTTATCATTTAAACATAGAGTATCTGAATATGCAAATATAAATGGAAAGGAAGGTGGATAAAGGTGTAACATTACTGGCTTTCGTACATGTGAGGGAATGGTGAAGCAGAGTAAGGGCTTTGGTGTGGAAATTTCTGCCTTGACAAATGCAAAATGATAGATTAAAATCACAGTTAACTCAAGAATTTTTGGCAATGAAGAGGATTAGTACATGAAAGCAAGCCCCAGAGAGGAGATCATATGGTGGGAGATCTCTGCTTTGAACTACATGGAACCCGCCTTGGAGCCACTGCATGAAAGTGCAGCGTCTGCCAGCGTTAATGGCAAATGAGAGAACTGCGAATGGGTTGCAGTTAACTAGGGTGGTACCGCCGAGCTTTTCGGTCCCTTTTAGCGGGGACGTAAGGCTTGGCTTTTTCTTTGTGAAAAATAATACGTTTCCCGATATATTTGAGTGTGGGGCAAGGGCCTCGTCAGAATAAGAAAAAGGAGAAGAGAAACATGGCAAAGGAAAAATTAGTAAAAAATATCACACCTCGTGATGAAAATTTTGCACAGTGGTATACAGACGTTGTGCGCGAGGCAGAGTTGTGTGATTATTCAAGCGTAAAAGGATGTCTGAATTATTTACCGAATGGGTATGCGATTTGGGAACTGATTCAGGCGGACCTTGACAGACGTTTTAAAGAAACAGGAGTAGAAAATGTATCTTTACCGCTTTTGATTCCGGAAAGCTTGCTTGAAAAAGAAGCTGATCACATTGAAGGATTTGCGCCGGAAGTTGCATGGGTAACACATGGTGGTATGGAAAGACTGCAGGAAAGATTATGTATTCGTCCGACCTCAGAGACGTTATTCTGCGATCTGTGGGCAAGAACAGTAAAATCTTATCGTGATCTTCCGAAGGTATGGAACCAGTGGAATTCTGTGCTTCGTTGGGAGAAGACTACAAGACCGTTCCTTCGCTCTAGAGAGTTCCTGTGGCAGGAAGGACATACAATTCACGCAACATATGAAGAGGCGGAAGCACGTACGATTCAGATGTTCCATGTATACGAGGATTGCTATAGAGAAACGATGGCGATTCCATATGTGTCTGGAAGAAAGGCAGAGCATGAGAAATTTGCTGGAGCGCAGGATACTTACACAGTAGAGGCGCTGATGCATGACGGAAAGGCACTTCAGTCTGCAACAAGCCATTTCTTTGGAAGCGGATTCCCAGATGCATTTGGTATCAAGTATATTGATAAAAACAATGAGCCTCACAGTGTATACGAGACTTCCTGGGGATGGTCTACCAGAAGTATCGGAGCATTGATCATGGTTCATGGTGATGATGATGGACTTGTTCTGCCACCGCATGTTGCACCTGTTGAATGTAAAATTATTCCGATTGCACAGCATAAAGAGGGCGTGCTTGACAGAGCGTATGCATTGTTAGATGAGCTGAAAAAAGCTGGATATAGAGTGAAGATTGATGACTCCGATAAGAGTCCGGGATGGAAGTTCTCTGAGCAGGAGATTCTTGGTATTCCAACTCGTATTGAAATTGGACCAAAAGATATTGAGAAAAATCAGGTTATTGTTGTTCGTCGTGATACACGTGAGAAAATTGTGGTATCTTTGGATGAAATTGCTACAAAGCTGCGTGAAATTTTAGAGCAGGAACAGCAGGATATGTACGACAGAGCGAAAGAATTCTTGGACAGCCATATCGATACAGCCGTGACGATGGATGAAATGGTTGAGAAGTTTAAAGCAAATCGTGGATTTGTAAAAGCATGCTGGTGTGGAGATCCGGAGTGTGAAGGCGAAGTGAAGTATGCAACAGGAGGAGCAGCAACCAGATGTCTGATCGAGGATGAAGAAATGATTTCAGATAAATGTATCTGGTGTGGAAAACCTGCAAAACATATGGCATATTGGGGAAAATCCTACTAATTTTTGCAATTCATTTGGGACGGAGTTTTTTGAAAAAAACTCCGTCCCAAATTGAAATTGAAAATACCCTGTCCCTAAATTTTAAGAAGCTCATTCTCCGTCAAAGGGGGAATTATATGCCAAGGAAACCGAGACAGGAAAGTCTAACAGGATATTATCATGTAACGACACGAGGATTGAATAAAGAGCTGATTTTTAATGAAAATCGAGAAAAATCTAGAATTCTTAATATCATTCGAGAAAACTATCAAAAATTCAATGTCAAAATATTTGCATATTGTATCATGCAAAATCATATTCACTTGTTGGTGAAATCAGAAAAAGAGGATTTATCATCTTTCATGGCCAAGATTCTGGCAGAATACGCAAAATATTATAATTATAAACATAAAAGAGTTGGTTACGTCTTTCAGGGACGATTTCATAGCCAATGTATCGAAAGTGAAGAACATTTCTGGAATTGTCTACGATATATTCATTTAAATCCATTAAAAGCAAAAATGTGTAAGAATGTACAAAGTTATCGTTATAGTAGTGCACAAGAATATTTTGATCCGGCAAAATACAAGAAGAGTATTTTAAGTAGTGAAGGATATGATATGAACGTGGGATTACTGGATGGTACGAAAGCCTTTGAAGAGTTTCATCGGATTGAAAGTTCAAGGGTTTTTGCGGATATTCCAGAGGAGGAATTGATGCAGCAAAAAGAAATTGCAAGGACGTTTCTTGAGAATATTTCGAAAGATTTTAAACTTTCCAAGGAAGAGATTTTGGATTGGTGTGACATGAGAAATTTGTTTGAGAGTATTATTGCAAATCAGTTTGAAATTTCAAAACGTGCGGCAAAGAAGCTTCAGAAACTATTAAGGGAAGAAATGAGAATGAGATAACCAAAAGGGACAGGGATATTTTCATTCGGGACGGAGTTTTTTGAAAAAACCTCCGTCCCGAATGAAAATATGATATTATAACCATGGTATTAGTAAATGGAGGAAAAAGATATGGATAAGTTAAAAATTAATTTGCCGAAGCAGGTAAATGAAATTATAAAAGTTTTGCAGGAACATGGATATGAGGCATATGCTGTTGGTGGTTGTGTGAGGGATTCAGCTTTGGGGAGAAAGCCAGAGGATTGGGATATCACAACATCTGCAACACCAGAAGAAACAAAGGCGCTGTTTCATCGGACATTTGATACGGGGATTGAGCATGGAACAGTAACGGTTTTGCTGGACCATGAAGGGTTTGAAGTTACGACATATCGGGTAGATGGAGACTATGAAGATAACAGGCACCCAAAAGAAGTTACATTTACTAGAAATTTGAGAGAAGATTTATTGAGGCGTGATTTTACCATTAATGCGATGGCGTATAACGAAAAAGATGGGCTGGTCGATATTTTTGGAGGAATGCGCGATCTGGAGGCAGGAGTAATACGATGTGTGGGCAATGCAAGACAGCGATTTTCGGAAGATGCCCTTAGAATTCTGCGAGGAGTAAGATTTGCGGCACAATTGGGATTTGAGATTGAGGAGGATACAAGAAGCGGGATGCGCGAGCTTGCGGATACACTTCAAAATATCAGTGCTGAAAGAATTCAGATAGAGTTAATAAAAATGCTGACTTCGAAACGGCCAGGATTGTTGAAGGATGCCTATGATTTGGGAATTACAAAGCAATTTTTGCCGGAATTTGATCGAATGATGGAAACGGATCAGGAAACGCCGCATCATATGTATAATGTGGGAGAACACACACTACATGCAATGGAAAATATAAGAGCAGATAAAATTTTGCGTTTAACTATGTTAATGCATGATATGGGCAAGCCGAAGATGAAAACGATAGATGCAAACGGTCGGGCGCATTTTAAAAAACATGCAGTAGAGAGTGAGAGTATTGCGAAAAATGTGCTGCGCCGGTTGAAATTTGATAATGATACACTGCATAAAGTGTGCAAACTTGTTTATTATCATGACTATCGTATGCCGGCAGAGGCAGCTAATGTTCGTAAGGCGATGAATAAAATAGGGGAAGATCTATTCCCGTATTATATGGAAGTGCGTCGAGCGGATGTTTTAGCGCAGAGTTCGTATCAAAGGGAAGAAAAGTTATCTAATTTAGATGCAATTGAAAAATTATATTGTGAAATTTTAGAAAAAAAACAATGTGTGTCATTGAAAGATCTTGCAGTGACTGGCAAGGATTTGATAGAAGCTGGGATGAAGCCTGGCAAGGAAATTGGGGATAAGTTAGAGGAAATGTTGGGGATAGTACTCATAAACCCAGAAAAGAACACGAAAGAAGCATTGTTGAAAACTTTACACATATAATTCGTTAGAGCGTGAAAGACAAATTGGGACGGGGGAAAAGTCAATTTGGGACAGGGAAAAATATGAATGGGGACGGAGGTTTTTTCAAAAACCTCCGTCCCCATTCATATTTTCTCCCCATCGGACATACGTTAGAGAGAATAACGGAAAATGTAGGGGATGGATATGCAGGAATATGAGTTGAAAGTATTAGAACAGTACAATATAAAAGTGATCAGTACGCGGAAAACCAGGGGCGCCGTGCTATGTGATACGGACCAGGGACTTCTTCTGCTAAAAGACGTCACCGGGCAGGAGAAGCGAATACCGGTTGTCTGGGAGCTGCACGATTACCTCCGGCAGCAAGGAGTAGAGAATACGGATGAAATTGTTCTGAATCAAGAGGGGGACAGTGTGTCCGCATTAGAGGGAGAAGGAAGATATATATTGAAGCGCTGGTTCCCCGGGCGAGAATGTGATCTGCACCGACCGGCAGAACTTCTGGAGGCAACAGCCAGCCTTGCAAAATTACATTTACTGATGCAGCATCAGCTGGAACTTCCGGCGGGGACAGGGACTGATTTGAAGGAAGAGTACGCACGTCACAATCGGGAATTGAGAAAGGTGCGGAAATATATGAGAAAGCTTTCGCCCAAAGGAGAATTTGAAATTGCCTTCTTAAAATGTTTTGATCAAATGTATCAGTGGGCATCCGCTTCGCTTCAGGAATTGGAACAGTCAGGCTATGATACACTTTATAAAGAAAGTGTGGAAGGACACTGCCTCGTTCATGGGGAATACAATTACCACAATATTCTGATGCTTCCGACAGCGCGCCCTGCGCGGATGGAAATGCCGGAGATTGCAGTGACCAACTTTGAAAAATTCAAGTATGATGTGCAAGTAGAGGACTTGTACTATTTCCTGAGAAAAGTAATGGAAAAGACCGGCTGGAAAACCAGACTTGGCGATAATATGATCAATGCCTATTCAGCCGTCCGCCCAATATCGGATGTGGAGATGGAATACTTGAGAAATCGTTTGTCCTATCCGGAGAAAATCTGGAAGATCGCCAATTCCTATTATCATTCCAACAAAGCATGGGTTTCGGTGAAAAATATCGAAAAGCTTTCCACGGCAATTCGGCAGACGGAAGAAAAACGCCGGTTTTTAGAGGAGATATTTTCTTTTCATTTGTAGCATCCTGTTGTATAATAATGATATTAACGACAGGAGGTACAATTATGGAATATCGTGAAAGATATGAAGAATGGTTGAATAACCCATATTTTGATGAGGCTATAAAGAAGGAACTGCAAGGGATTGCAGAAGATGATAAGGAAATCAAGGAGCGTTTTTACAAAGATCTTGAGTTTGGAACGGCAGGACTTAGAGGAATCATCGGAGCTGGTACGAACCGCATGAATCTCTATACCGTCAGAAAGGCAACTCAGGGGCTTGCAAACTATATTATAAAGAAAGAAGAACAGGCAAAAGGTGTTGCCATTGCGTATGATTCTCGCCGGATGTCTCCGGAGTTCGCAGATGAAGCAGCGCTTTGTCTGGCTGCAAATGGAATCAAAGCATATGTATTTGAGTCTCTGCGTCCAACACCGGAGTTATCTTATGCAGTGCGTAGACTGGGCTGTATCGCAGGTATTAATATTACAGCAAGTCACAATCCGCCGGAGTATAATGGTTACAAGGTTTACTGGGAAGATGGAGCGCAGATTACGCCGCCCCATGATAAAGGAATTATGGATGAAGTAAAGGCTGTGACGGATTACAGCACTGTAAAAACCATGGAGCTTGAGGAAGCAAAAGACAAAGGTCTTTATGAAGTGATTGGCGAAGATGTGGATGATGGATATATTGCAGAATTGAAAAAGCAGGTGATTCATCAGGATGCCATTGACGCAGTTGGAAAAGACTTAAAGATCGTTTACAGTCCGCTTCATGGAACTGGAAATATTCCGGCAAGACGGATTCTGAAAGAGCTTGGTTTTGAAAATGTATACGTGGTCAAAGAACAGGAGCTCCCAGACGGAGAATTCCCGACCGTTTCCTATCCGAATCCAGAGGCGAAAGAAGCGTTTGAGCTGGGTCTGAAACTGGCAGAAGAAGTGGATGCAGATCTTGTGCTGGCTACGGATCCGGATGCAGACCGCCTTGGTGTTTATGTGAAAGATAATGCGTCCGGCGAATACCGTGAGCTGACAGGTAATATGTCCGGATGTCTTCTTGCAGATTATGAGATCGGTCAGAGAAAAGCATTAAAGGGACTTCCGGATGACGGATATCTGATTAAGACGATTGTAACGTCCAACCTTGCAGATGCGATCGCAAAAGATTACGGAGTTGGGCTGATCGAGGTGCTGACAGGCTTTAAGTTTATCGGACAGCAGATTTTGGGATTTGAAACGACAGGAAAGGGTACATATCTTTTCGGATTTGAGGAAAGCTATGGATGTCTGATTGGAACCCATGCAAGAGATAAAGATGCGATTGTAGCAACGATGGCGCTTTGTGAAGCGGCTGCTTACTATAAGACGCAGGGTAAGACTCTGTGGGATGCTATGGTTGATTTATATGAGCGTTTTGGCTATTACAAAGATGGTATTCAGGCGATTACGTTAAAGGGAATTGAAGGCTTGCAGAAGATTCAGGAGATCCTAGAGACTCTGCGTAAGAATCCGCCGGCAGAAGTAGGCGGATATAAGGTACTCAAAGCAAGAGATTACCAGGCAGATACGATCAAAGATATTGAGACGGGAGAAGTGACAGGGACAGGCCTTCCATCTTCCAATGTACTGTATTACGACCTGACGGATGATGCATGGCTGTGTGTAAGACCATCAGGAACAGAGCCGAAAGTGAAATTCTATTATGGAGTAAAAGGAGAATCTCTTGCAGACGCAGATGCAAAATCAGAAGCACTTGGAAAAGAAGTTCTGGAAATGATTGATGCTATGATGTAAAGAAATGGAAAATAAGGTTTCAGCCGAATGTAAAAATGCGGAAAAAGCCCGTAAATACGGCGAAAACCGGGAAAATTACCTTGACAAACATAGGGAAAAACGGTATAACAGTAACTAAAGGCATTTGCAGAGGGGACTGATGCAAGATGTCAAGGATAATAGAAGAGAGTAGAATAAATACAGGATTCTATGCGAAGACAAGAGGAGGAAAAATCCATGAACAAAACAGAATTAATCGCAGCAATTGCTGACCAGGCAGAATTATCTAAGAAGGACGCTGAGAAGGCTTTAAAGGCATTTGTTGACGTAGTAACAGATGAATTAAAGAAAGATCATAAAGTACAGTTAGTAGGCTTTGGAACTTTTGAAGTAAGCAAGAGAGCTGCAAGAGAGGGAAGAAATCCTCAGACAGGAAAGACTATGAAGATCGAAGCTTGCAGTGCACCAAAGTTCAAAGCAGGAAAAGCTTTAAAAGATGCGGTAAATGCATAATTGTGGATGCGAATAGAATAGTAAGGTTCGTGTAAGGATAGGGAGCTTTTTGGCTCCCTACTTTTATTATGGACTTTAGTCTGTTTCGCCTATTGGAGTTTTTCGTTGATCCGAAAAATGGAGATGGGCGAAACAATAAACCACCCGCTATGCGGGTGCGCGTCGATTGTTATACAAAAAATTACCTTTCCATGTACAATAAAGTTGTTCAGGCTATATTGTAGAAAGGAAAGGTAATTTATGGCGAAGAAAGACTATTCACTCGCACATACAAAATGGATGTGCAAATATCATATCGTCTTCACACCAAAGTATAGACGAAAAATAATTTATAATCAATATAAAGCAGACATTAGAGATATTATAAAACAATTGTGCAGTTATAAGGGTGTTGAAATAATTGAAGGACATCTGATGCCGGATCATATTCATATGTTGGTAAGTATTCCACCGAAAATCAGTGTATCTTCATTTATGGGATATCTAAAAGGGAAAAGTGCGCTTATGATATTTGATAAATACACAAATTTAAAGTATAAATTTGGAAATCGTCATTTCTGGGCCGAGGGATATTATGTTAGCACAGTTGGATTAAATGAAGCAACAATAAAAAAATATATCCAGGAACAGGAAAAGCATGATATTGCAATGGATAAATTAAGTGTAAAAGAATATGAAGACCCTTTTAAGGGTTAACGCTAAGTAGTAACAATACCCCTTAAGGGGTGGCGACGAGTCAAGAGCAATATGGCTTGAACGGAGCTATGGGAAGGCTGTGCAAACAGAATTTCCATAGCAGAAAGAGAAAGCCAGCGCCTTGAGACGCTGGCCTAGTAACAAGGGCTTATAGCCCTAGAGCAAACCACCCGTTGGACGGGTGGCCATGATTACTTTATAAGAAATTTCTCAAATCGTAAAAAATAGTGTATAATGTATGAGAAATAAAAAAGGGCATAACAAAAGAGCGAAAGTTGGCGATTTCGCGATGACTTTGATTATGAAATTTTTTGTTTTTTGGTGTGACTGCACTGTTTGACGATTGAGAATGTACATGTACTTATGGACTTATCCATATCCCATGACTTTTCGGTATCGTTCAAATAGTGCAGTTTTTTTGTGGTAAACTTCCAACACCAACATAGAAGTGCCACACTTTGGACATTTAAGAGGATCATATCCAAAAGAAAGAAGAATGGAATGTCTCCAATTAAGAAGCGTACGAAGATATCGTTTCTTTTCAGAAGAGATACATTTATGCAGTTTCTTTTCCTGTTTGTGATGCTTGGCATAGATGCCATAGTAGCGTAACATTTTAAAATGCTTTTCAGGGATATGTACAATTAATCTTTTGATGAAATCCAAGGCAGGAATACATTCGGTAATGGTTTTATTATCTTCATGACGAGTATAATGAAATGTCACAAATTCACCATCGTATTTATCAATGCGAGAAGTTGCAATAGTAGGGCGTCCAAGATAACGACTAATGTATTTGATTGTGATATCCGGTGTACAAAGATTAGGTTTTGCACGGACGTAAAATCCGTCTGCGTGTTTGGTGTACATTTCATTTTTAACTTTTCGGAACGATTTACCGATTTTATTCGTAAGACGTTCAAGAAGGACTTTGCGGAAAGCATTTCGTAGAAAAGTGTAGTCAAAATGTTTTACAGGTCTCCAAACAGTAAAATTACCTGCACCGCCTTCCGAGATGAGAGCGTGGATGTGGGGATTCCACTTTAAATCTCTGCCGAAGGTATGTAAAACACAAATAAGACCAGGAGTAAAATTTTCGGTTTTATTCATTTTGGAGAACATACGGAGAACGACATCTCTGACAGAATGAAAGAGACAAGTTAAAAGCGAACGGTCTTTGAGAAAATGAATACGAAGTTCTTCAGGGATAGTGAAAACACAATGCCGATGTACACAAGAAATTAGTTTGCAGGACATGGAGAAAGAACGTCTCAGATTGTACATGTTGCCACAAGTAGGACAGAAACGGGATTTACAACGAAAAGGAGTAAATTTCATTTCACCACAATCTGGACACACAAAAAAGGCACCGCCATAGGATGGATCGCCACAATGGATCATCTTGGAGATGTTTTCAACTTCAGTTTGTCTGGGATGAAGTTCGTAAAGGATATGCTCATAATAATCAATAAAAATAGTTTGTAATATATTGCTCATGTAATTATTTTACAATAAAGAAACACAAAGAAAAACCCCCACCCCTCAAGAATGAGGGGCAGGGGAGCTGAGAGTGTGCTCAGCACACTTTTTTATTTGATTAAGACGTTTCTCCTTTGTGAAAAATAAGTAAAAAAAGAAACGAAAGTTATTTAGTAAAATCCTTAAAATAGACAATTTGTCGGAAAATACTTTCGTGTTTCGTGGATATTGCTAAAGGGGAACCAGGATGATAGGATAAATGCAAAATTAGTTTACTAAAATAATTTCTTAAACAATTTCCGAAATGATTTCCGGAAGGGGGGCTTACGTTTGAATATCAATGATATTGCAAGATTGGCAGGAGTATCTGCATCGACGGTGTCGAAGGTGATGAATGGGAAAGACAATGATATCAGTGAGGCGACACGGACGAAAGTCCTAAAGATCATAGAGGAAGAGCAGTATGTTCCATATTTCAAATATATGGATAAAGAAGGATTAAGGCCGCATGTGATCGGACTGATTATAAGAAAGAATCACAGAGAGCGGGAAAATATCGTTTTACATGTTGAGCAGGCGGCGAGAGCGCGGGGCTATGGCGTACTCGTGAGCTATGTGGATGACATCGACGATATTCAGACATGTGTAAACGAATTGATCAAGAAACGGGTGTCGGGGCTGATGATTGATTCGGTGCAAAAGATCCACTGTGGGAAGTTGGACAAGGCGGCCGTCTACTTTACCCAGACGAAGAAGTTCGAGACCAATCAGGGATGCACCTTCTATTATTCTCTGACAGAAGCGGGGAGATTAGCAGCAGATCGCCTGATTGAAGAAGGACATAAAAAAATTGCCTGCATTACCAAGACGGCAGACGAAGCCGTGATAGAGGGCTATAAGCAGGCTTTGCAAAATCAGAATATAAGAGTTCAGCCATTGTGTATGTACAGTGGAGAGACATTGGAAGATATTGAAAAATATGGATTGAATCAATGTATCAGTCAGAATGTGACGGCTATTATTTGTGGCTCGCCGGAAGTGACGTGCTGTGTATGGAAGATGCTGGAACGGATGAAGATGGTAATTCCAGATGAATTTTCGGTGATTTCTGTAGGCAACGGAGAATTATTAAACATTTTGGGAGATGGAATTACGGGAGTGGAGTTTCCGGTAAAGGATATGAGTTCTCGCATGGTAAAACTATTATGTCGAATGATCGACCAGGATGAAAAAATGCGAGTAACAGAAAAGTTTACACCAAGAATCATAGAAAGAAATAGTATTGTTTCTCCGGCGCGTGAAAAGCAGGGGGACATGATTATTGTAGTTGGAAGTATGAACATGGACATTACCACAGAGGTGACCAGACTGCCCATTGGGGGAGAGACCCAGATCGCGGAACGGCTATTTGTGTTCCCCGGAGGAAAGGGAGGCAACCAGGCCGTAGGTGCAGGAAAGCTTGGCGGACAGGTACATATGATTGGGTGTCTTGGGCAGGATATGGACGGCAAACAGCTCTATACAAGCCTATTCGAGAATCATGTTCATATGGACGGAGTGCTGTTTGACAAGACAAGTGTAAGTGGGAAAGCGTATATCAATGTCGATGAAGCTGGTGAGAGCACCATCGTGGTTTATCAGGGGGCTAATAAGAATCTGAATATTGAGCAGATCAAGAGATGCCGGTATTTATTTCAAAAGGCAAAGTATTGTCTGATATCGCTGGAAATCCCGGAAGAGGTTGTTGAGTATACGATTAAGACCTGTGAACGCAATCAGGTTCAGGTCGTTTTAAAGCCTTCAGGAGTGAAAAAGATTAAAAAAGAATTATTATCGGGTATTACCTATTTTGTTCCTAATGAAAAGGAATTGGGCTTGCTGGTGCCGGAAGAAGGAACCATGGAAGAAAAAGTGAAGCGTTTGCGAAACAGCGGTGTGAAGAATGTTATTGTGACCATGGGTGAGCAAGGATGCTATCTGGAAAATGATGAGATGTCAAGGTATTTCTCTGGGTCTGGGTTTGAAGCAATCGACACCACGGGAGGAGCGGATTCCTTCATCAGCGCATTGGCGGTACTCTTAAGTGAGGGAAAGAGTCTGGTCTATGCAATTGGATTTGCAATATATGCTTCCGGTATTACCGTCACAAGATATGGGGTTCAGCCAGCATTGCCGGAACGAAAATCAGTGGACATATTTGAAGATGAAATTATTGAAAAATATAAGATTGTGGAAGAGGAGAAATAGAACATGAAAAAGATAGTAGTAGTTGGCAGCCTGAATATGGATTCGGTGATAGAGGTAGCCGATATGCCGAAGAAAGGGGAAACGATTTCAGGATATAAGGTGTCGATGATCCCGGGCGGAAAGGGTGCAAATCAGGCATATGCAGCCGGTAAGCTTGGAGGAAACGTTCGGATGATCGGAGCAGTCGGTAATGATTCCTTTGGGAAAAGTCTGAAATCCAATTTGGAAAGTGTGGGCGTAGACGTATCCGGTATTGCGGTGCTGGAAGGGGAAACTACGGGGCAGGCTTATATTACGGTAGATGACAGCGGAGAAAATTCGATTATTATCATTGCGGGAACCAATGGACTGGTGGATGTGGAACTGATTCAGGAACATCGCAAACTGATCGAAGACAGTGATATTGTAATTTTGCAGTTCGAGATACCGTTGGAGGTTGTGGAATACGTCAAAGACATGTCAGTCAAGATGGGGAAAATAGTCATTGTGGATCCAGCTCCTGCCAGAAACGATTTGCCGGATGGCCTTTGGAAAGGGATTCATTATATAAAGCCAAATGAAACGGAGCTGGAGACCCTGGTAGGAAGAAAACTGACGACGATGGAGGATATCGAAAGCGGTGCAAGGGAAATGCTTGCACGTGGTGTACAGGCAGTGATCGTGACGTTAGGCGGAGATGGATGCTTCTATGTTACCAAGGAAAAGGCGGAATATTTTGCCGCGAACCGGGTGCAGGTGGTTGATACCACGGCAGCGGGAGACAGCTTTACAGCTGCGTTTGCATTGGCGCTAAGTGATGGGAAAAGCTGTGAAGAGGCGATTCGGTTTGGTCAGAAGGTATCGTCCTATGTGGTGACAAGGAAAGGTGCGCAGACATCGATCCCGACGCTGGAGGAGTTAGAGAAGTAAAAAATTGATGAGTATACAAGAAGGTGACAAAATGGAAATAAAAAAGTTGACAGAAGCGACCATAAAGGAGTATGGGAGAATCATTCAAGGGGATTATTTTGAACCGTTATTAGAGAAGATGCAGCGTGTGGAATATCCCGCGGAAGGCGTGGAATACGTGATGTCATCAGAGGAATTAGAAGAGGAAGCTGTAAAACGGAAGGTAGAAGAGACGATTTATGGCGGGGTACCGGTGCAGATTGGTTATTGCATAGGAAAGAATAAAAGTTTGAATGCATTGGAGTATCATCGTTCTCCGGAAATAAATATAGCGGTAGATGACATGATTCTTTTGCTGGGAAGACTGCAGGATGTGGAAGGGGATTTTTCTTATGATACTTCCAGGCTGGAAGCGTTTTACGTTCCGGCTGGCACGGCGGTGGAACTTTATGCAACGACGCTTCATTATGTACCATGTGCGGCGAAGGAGGATACCTTCAGAAGTATCGTTGTTTTACCGAAAGATACGAATCAGACCCTTGCGTTTGAGGTGGAGAGGGAAGGGGAAAATCAATTACTTATGGCACAAAATAAGTGGCTGATTGCCCATGAGGAAGCCGGGATCGAAGGCGCCTTCTGCGGATTGCAAGGAGAGAATATTACATTTTTATAAAGGAGAAGGAGGGAGAAGGAATGGAAAAGATTGAGCAGCTTAGGTGTAATGGAGAAGAGTATCCACTTTCCGTAGAAGACTCAAACATCGTTCTGACTTTTAAGGTTGTAAATGAAGGAGTTTCTTTAGATACATCAAAAGTGGCGGTGCAAATTGCCGATAGCGAAGAAACCGAAAAGAATCTCATATATCAGGCAGAAAAGTCTGGCGAGGGGATGGTTTCTTTGAACTGCGAAGTGAAAGAGCTGAAAGCGCATACGAGATACTATTATCGAATCAATGTATGGAATCAGGACTTTGTAGAAATCGGGTGGAGTGACTGGTCCTGGTTTGAAACGGGATTTTTGGGTGAAGAGAAACAGACTTCTTTCATACGGGCGGACTATGAGAAAGAGCGAAAAGAAGAGTCCGAGTGTCTGCTGATGAGAAGAGACTTTGAAGTGTCCGGGAAAATAAAAAGGGCGAAGGTATATGTGACGGCAAAAGGCCTTTATGAATTCCGAATGAATGGAGAAAAGATTGGAAAGGATTATCTGACGCCGGGCTTTACGAATTATAAATGTAGAACACAATATCAGGCGTATGATGTGACAAACCGGTTAAAAGAAGGGAAAAATACGGTTGGTTTCATTCTGGGAGACGGTTGGTATAAGGGTTATATTAACTGGAATGAAAAAAGGAATTGGTATGGAGATCACAAAGCAGCTTTTATGTATCTTCGGATAGAAAAGGAAGATGGAGACGTTGAAGTTCTTAGAACGGACGAAGCATTTACGTGGGCAGTCTCCCCGATTCTTGTCTCGGAAATCTATCATGGGGAAGTCTATGATGCGAGACGTGAAATCAAAGGCTGGGATACGCCGGAATTTGACGCACAGCAGCTGTTTCGGCCAGTCCTTCTTGATCGGGATGGGACGGACACCTTGATTCCGACGGAAAATACACCGGTAAGATGTGTAAGAACCTTGAAGCCGCTTCGGATGATCCGGACGCCGAAGGGAGAGACGCTGGTCGATTTCGGACAGATTCTTGTAGGAAACGTCCGCATTACGGTATCGGGAGAAAGAGGGCAGAAGGTTCACATTAAGCATGGAGAAATGCTGGATAAAGAAGGAAATTTTTATTGCGAAAATATTGCTCCGTCAAAACAGGAAGTGGAATATATCTTAAGCGGAGAGGGAACAGAGACTTATCTGCCGAGATTTACGTTTCAGGATTTCCGCTATATTAAGATCCTGGAATTTCCTGGAGAGCCGACGGCTGATTGCTTTGAAGCGGAAGTCTGGTCGTCCTTTGATGAAGAAACGGGAATGTTTCGTTGCTCGGATGAGAAAATTAATCAATTATATCGCAATACCAAGTGGTCGCAAAGGGGCAACTTTATCGATGTGCCGATAGCCGGACCGCAGAGAACAGAGAGACTGGGGTGGACTGGTGACGCACAGATCTTTGCCAAGACAGCCTGCTATCATATGGACGTAAGAAGGTTTTACAAGAAATGGCTGAATGATTTGCGGACAGAGCAATTTTCAACGGGTGCAGTTCCGTGGGTGGTGCCCAATGTATTAGGGGACGAAGAGTATGAATGCCTGGACTTCTTCACACCGGTGCAGAAAGATCCGACCTCTGCCGCCTGGGGAGACGCAGCTCTGATTATCCCCTGGGAATTATACCAACAGTATGGCGATAAAGAAGTGCTGGAGAATCAGTATGAAAGCATGAAACGCTATGTTGAGTATATGCGTAATACTTCCGGTGGGGAGGAGATATTTGAAGAAGGCTTCCATTATGGAGATTGGTTCGCATTAGACGCGTATGAAGGAAGCTTCGTGGGCGCGACGCCGAAAGCATTGATTGCAACCGCTTTTTACGCATACTCCACAGGAATTCTTTCCAAGGCGGCAGGGGTTCTTGGAAAGGAAGCGGAGCAGAAAGAATATCAGGAATTAAGAGAGAAAATCAAAGCTTCCTTTATCAAGAAGTATTGTGATCAAAGTGGCAGAATGACGGTAGAGACACAGACAGCCTGTGTGCTGGCGCTCTGGTTCGAACTGATCGAAGAAGCACAGATCCCTGTGGTTGCAGAACAATTGATGGAATACTTAAAAGCAAGAAATGGTCATCTGGCTACCGGATTTGTCGGAACCGGATATATTCTTCATGTGTTGGCGAAATATGGGCACCCCAAGATGGCTTGCCAGCTGCTATTTAATGAAGATTGTCCGTCATGGCTTTATCAGGTGAACTGCGGGGCGACAACGATATGGGAACACTGGGATGGCTATAAGCCGGACGGAAGCTTTTGGGAGCCGTGGATGAATTCCTTTAACCATTATGCATATGGCTGTGTAGGAGATTTCCTGTATTCAGCTGTTGCGGGAATTGTGCCGGATGAACAAAAGCCTGGCTATCAGCATTTTTATCTGCGGCCGATTTTTACCGATCGTCTGGGATTCGCGGAGTGTTCTTTGGAAACGGTGCGCGGAGAAATCTATGTGAAATGGGAAAAAGAGACGGACGGCTATGCGGTAGAGGTAAGAGTGCCGTTCGCAAGTACGGCAACGCTGATTGTACCGGAAGAAGGAAAAGAAACAATAAAGTTACTAAAAACAGGAAATTATAATTTCAAATATAAAGGATAAGGAGAAAGAGGATGAAAAAGTTTTTTGCAGACTGGACAAAATTTGAGAAAGGATTAATGATTGTTGCGACGGCATTGATGATCGTGCTGAGCTTTATCTGGAAGGATACGCCGATCGGAACGCTTTCAGCAGTGACGGGCGTGATCTCCGTCGTGCTCTGTGCCAAAGGAAGAGTATCCAACTATGTATTCGGAATGGTATATGTAACAGCATATGCATATGTTGCGTTCCAGAATAAGCTGTATGGCGAGGTTATGATGAACCTTCTCTACTATGTGCCGATGAACGTGATTGGTTTTATTACCTGGACAAAGCTGGCGAAGAAGAAAGCAGAAAGTGCACAGACTGGAGACGTAAGTAAAGATGTAGAGACAAGACACAAGACACATGTCTTCCAAACAAAGATGGATGACTTTCGTGATTGCAGTTGTGGTTATTCTGGCATATTGGCAGCTGTTAAAATTCATGGGTGGAAATCTTGCGCTTATCGATTCCTGCTCTACCATCGTATCCATTATCGCAATGTATCTTCAGGTTATGAGATATACAGAAAGTTGGATTATGTGGATCTTTACCAACTTGATTTCGATTGTATTGTGGTTAACAGCGATGCTTACACAGGACAGCAACAACATTACGATGCTGCTGATGTGGAGCGCTTACCTCGTAAATTCTACATATGGATATATCAACTGGAAAAAGTTAGAGGCAAAATAAAACATTTTTTTCTATGAAAAGGCTTGCAGTATTAGATTCTGCAGGCCTTTTTAGTAAAAGAAGAGAATTTTTACCAAAGTAGGTAGGATATTCTATGTCTTTATGGTCAGGAAGTTTGTATGATAAAATTGTAAAAATACGTTGGAAAATGCGACAATACGTGCATACCAATGGGAAAAGGAGGAAAAGATGTGATTAAGTTACACAACAAGTACCGTTCTCGTGTGGGTGCGGCCGTAATGACAGCAGCATTGTTAATGTCTGGAGTTGGCACTATGGTTGATGTCCAGGCAGCGGGAGACCAGATTGGGGTTCGGACTCAGTCGCAGACGCAGATGGTTTCTGATCAGGAAGCTGTCTATCTGAACACCTATGGGGACACTGGCGAGCGTACGCAGAACTTCGATGCAAATTGGAAGTTCAACTACGGAGATGTGGAGAATGGTGAAGGAACATCCTTTGATGATTCCAAATGGAGAAATGTAAACCTTCCGCACGATTACAGCATTGAGCAGGCATTTACAGCTAAAGGGGAGGCCGAAAGCGGCTATCTGCCGGGGGGGACCGGCTGGTACCGTAAGAAATTCACTCTGCCGGAGGAAGCAAAAGACAAAGTAGTCCGGATTGACTTTGACGGAGTCTATATGAACTCTACCGTATGGGTGAACGGTAAGAAGATGGGAACGCATCCTTATGGATATACCCCGTTTTCTTATGACATCACAGAGGCGTTAAAGTTTGGTGAGGAAAACGTGATCGCAGTTAAAGTAGATCACAAGACCCCTTCTAGCCGCTGGTATTCTGGAAGTGGTATTTACAGAAGTGTAAATCTTACCATGACAGACAAGGTTCATGTAGATCTTTATGGAACGAAGATCGAAACGCCAGAACTGGCAGCAAACCAGGCAGCGGTTAAGACAAACATTAAGACAAGCGTAGCAAATGCAGGTGATAAAGCAGCAGAAGTTACGCTGACGCACAAGGTATTCAAGAAAGGCGATGCGTCCGAGACGGCTATCGGAACAGTCACCACAGATCCAGTATCTGTAGAGGCAGGAAAGACGGCTGAGGTGAATGCAGAGTTAACAGCACAGAATCCGGAATTGTGGAGTAATACCAATCCGGCGCTGTACATTGTAAGAACGGAAGTGAAATCTGGCGAGCAGGTAGTAGATACCTACGATACTGAGTATGGTTTCCGTTACTTCAACTTTGATGCAAACACAGGATTCTCTTTGAATGGACAGAACATGAAGCTGAAAGGCGTATGTATGCACCATGATCAGGGTGCGCTTGGATCAGCTGCAAACCGCCGCGCTATTGAGCGTCAGGTAGAGATCCTTCAGGAGATGGGATGTAACTCTATTCGTGTGACCCACAACCCGGCAGCATCTGCGCTGATCGAGGTATGTAACGAGAAGGGGATGATCCTGATCGAAGAAGCTTTTGACGGATGGATAAAGTCAAAGAATGGAAATAGTCAGGATTATGCGAAGTGGTTCAAGGCTGGCATCGAAGAGGACAACAAGATCCTTGGAAAGAAAGACGGCATGACATGGGCACAGTTTGATCTGGAAACAATGATTAAGCGCGGCGAGAATGCACCGTCCATTATTATGTGGTCTCTTGGAAACGAGGTGATTGAAGGAATCAGCGGTGGGGCAGACGGATATTCTAAAGCGGCTTCTGACCTGATTAAGTGGGCAAATGGAACTGGAACCAGCAAGTTACTGACCTTTGGCGGAAACAAGCTGAAAGGCAATAATGCGACAGAGATTGATATTGCAACTCAGTTAAATGCAGCCGGTGGAGTAGTTGGATATAACTATGTGACGAATGAGCAGCTTAACGCAGGACATAGAGCACATCCGGATTGGAAGATCTATGGATCTGAGACGGCATCTTCTGTTAATAGCCGCGGTATCTACAATCGAACTACCGATAGTGGTAAAACAGCAGATAAGCAGCTGACCTCTTACGATGGTTCGGCAGTTGGCTGGGGTAAGCGTGCCAGCGATGCATGGTATACCACCATTATCAATGACTTCGTAGCAGGTGAGTACGTATGGACAGGATTTGATTATATTGGAGAGCCAACTCACTGGAATGGAATTGGAACGGGAAATGTAGGGGACTGGCCATCACCGAAGAACAGTTACTTTGGTATTATCGATACAGCGGGCTTCCCGAAGGATTCCTACTATCTGTATCAGAGTCAGTGGAACGATTCCAAACATACTTTACACGTACTTCCGGCATGGAATGAGAACGTAGTAGCAAAAGACAGAAATGGAAACGTACCGGTAGTGGTATATTCTGACGCTGCAGCAGTAGAGCTTTACTTTACACCAGCAGGTGGCGGAGAGCGTACACTGATCGGAAGAAAAGAATTTACAAAGAAGCAGACAGCTCTTGGATATACTTATCAGCTTTATGAGGGAAATGATAAAGATCGTGAAACACATAAGAACCTGTATCTGACTTGGAACGTTCCATATGCAGATGGAACCATTGAAGCGGTAGCTTACGATGAAGGCGGTCAGGTGATTACTGATACTTGCGGACGTTCTTCTGTAAAGACAACAGGCGCGGAAGCGAAGCTTGTGGCAGCAGCGGATCGTACAGAGATCAGCGCTGACGGTAAAGACCTGTCTTATATCACCGTAGATGTAACCGATGCAGAAGGCAACATCGTACCGGATGCAAAAGACCGCGTAACCTTCAAGGTGGAAGGAGACGGTGTGTTAGTAGGTGTGGATAATGGAAATTCTCCAGACCACGATCCTTATAAGGCAGACAATAAGACTGCTTTTAGCGGCAAGGTGCTGGCAATCGTACAGTCTACCAAGCAGGCAGGAAATATTAAGGTAACAGCAACAGCCAAAGGACTGGAAAGTTCAACGGTGAATATTACAACCACTCCATCAGGAGAAGGTGGAGAAGCACAGAAGCAGGCAGACAGTCTGTTCATGTCTAAGCACTATTATGTAAAGGTTGGCAATATGCCAGAACTTCCAAAACAGATCGAAGTTCGTTATACCGATGGAAGCACAGAAAATAAGGATGTTGTATGGGATGCGATCAGCCAGGAGCAGATTGGAACAACAGGAGCCTTTGTTGTTAATGGTGTGGTAGACGGACAGCACAAGGTATCTGTGAATGTAACTATGATCGATCAGATCGGCGGACTTCTGAACCACTCTGTAACGATTCCGACAGGCACGCAACCCGCTCTTCCGGAGACACGTCCGGCAGTACTGGCAAATGGAGAAGTGCTTGACGCGGCTTTCCCGGTAGAATGGGAAATCCCAGAGAAAGATGCCTTTGCAAAGGAAGGAACCGTTGTTGTAAATGGAACGGCTAACGTACTGGGACAGGAGATTCAGGTAACGTCTTCCGTTCGTGCACAGAAAGAAAAGGTTACCATAGGAGCAAGCGTTTCTGACAAGGCTGCCAGATTGGAACAGGATATTCCAAAAAACCAGCAGTCTGATACATTACAAGCAGTGAATGATGGCCAGACAGCGATGGGATCTAATAACAGTGGAGGACCGAATCCGACCGCATGGACCAACTGGACGGCTTCCAAGAATGGTGATAAAGATGCGCAGATCGTTATGGGCTATGATACCGCGCAGAGAATCGGTGAGATTACCGTTCATTTCGCAAGAAATAACACGGATATTGTGTTCCCGGATCCTGGTAAGACAGAGATCTATATCGCAGATAACAGTGCAGCAGGATTTGAAGATCCAGGCTGGAAGAAGGTAGAGGCAAAAGAGGTTATTGGTACCGAGAGTGAATATGTAAAACCATACACATACAAGCTAGACCAGCCTATTGAGGTGACTGCAATTAAGTTTAAGATTCAGAATAAAGACGTTCAGCTTGGTGGTGGTAAGAAGCCATGTACCGGAATTACCGAGATTGAGCTGAAACTGGCTCAGGGTGATTACCCAGTATACAAGAGCGCGAAGCTTGCGAAGTTAAGCGTTAACGGAGAAGAAGTATCTGCATCCGCTCTGGAGGCAGGAAGCTACAGTACGCCGGCAATTATTGCAGATGTAACCTACGAGGCATTTGAAAATGCAGCAGTTACAGAGCTTCCAGTTGTAAATAACCAGAAAGTGCTGATTATTGAGTCCGAAGATCATATGACGAGAAATAAATTCGTGATCAATCTGGATTCCGAGGAAACACTGCCACCGTCAGAGGACTCCAGAGATTACCCAATCGATAAGATGGGAGTAGAGGCGGCAAGTGCAAATCCTTCAGCAGATAATGGAGCAGAGGGGCCGGTAGAACTTGTAAAAGATAAAGAAGTAAATACTCATTGGCATACGAACTATAGTAGAGGAGAAGGCGGAGCGCTTGAGCATCGTCAAATCACATTGTCTATAGCGGATGAGGATGTGGATACAGTAGCGTTGGATGCGCTTCGTTACTACCCAAGGGTAAAAGGCGGTGGAAATGGACGTGTATCCGAATATCTGGTAGAGTATAGTACCAATGGAAATGATTGGACGGAGATTTCTAAAGGCAATTGGAATACCGATGAGGAAGGCTGGTTGCTGGCAGAATTTAATGAGCCAATTCATGCTAAATATGTGCGCCTGACAGGAGTGCATACGGTATCTAATCAGGGCGAGGATAAGCATATGGCGGTTTCTGAACTTCGTCTTAGAACGGTAAAACAGACAACAGATATTGCAGATGGCGCGAAAGTAGAAGCGTCCCCAATTGAGAAGCAGGTAGTGCCATATGTGAACGCTGAGAACCCGGTTATCCTTACGCCAGAACAGCTTGTTCTGACCAACAAGGAGACTGGTGAGAAGCTTCGGTATGGTGTTGACTACAAGGTGGCATACGAGAACAATACTGATTTTGGAACAGCTACAGCTGTTGTAACTGGTATTAGCAATTATTCTGGCGAGTTAAGACTGAACTTTGAGATTGAGAAAGCGCCGGTTGTATTGGAGACCATTTCCGTTAAGACCGGACCGGCAAAGACAACCTACAGAGTAGGAGAGACGTTTGATCCGACAGGTCTGGTGCTGATGCTTGCAAACAGCGATTTGTCAACTGTTGAAGTAGCATACGGTGAGGATACCAAGAACGACTTTACATTTGAGCCGTCTCTTGATACAAAGCTTACCGATGATATGAGCAAGGTAACCGTAACCTACGGCGGAAAATCTGCAGAGATTGCAATCAGCGTACAGAATGCACCATCACTTCGCGATGAGCTGGGTGAGGCAATTGCAAAGGCTGAGAACATTGGTCCAAACGGCTACACCAAAGACAGCTATGAGAAACTTCAGGATGCATTGAAGCATGCAAAAGAGGTTTACGAGAACGACAAGGCAACAGAAGATGAGATTCAGAAGGCCTTAGATGAATTGAATGCAGCAATGACTGCTCTGAAGCCGGTAACACCGACTCCGGGACCAGGAGGAAGTACAGGATCCGGACAGGCTGGAAGCCAGAGTGGACAGAGCGGCCAGGCTGGCAAACCAGGCGTAGCAAAGACGGGAGACGTATCTCCAATCGTTCCGCTGGTATTGTTAGCATTCGGAGCAGCAGGTGTCATCGCAGTGATGATCCGCCGCAAGAAAAACGCGTAAGCGTATAAAACGTGCCAAAAGGCATGAGACGTGCGAGAAAGCGAAAGCAAGCACAATAGGCTGCCGGGCTTCATAAGAGGCTTGGCAGGATGAAAAGTAAGAAGAGACCGGGAAAACCTTAGGGGATGGGAATCATCTGCAAGGGGGTTCCGGTCTCTTTTTAGTTGGTCTAGCCGCTTGGGCGGTGTTTCCTCTTTTCAGAAAATTCTGTTTTTCTTCTTTCTGGAAGTTCAGGATTGCATTTAAGGTACTTTTTTGTTATACTTTATTTCACATTCAGCAGAAATCTCATTCTGCAATTATTCTACAGGCCGTAAGGCATCTCATTTCGGAATTTCAGAATCGAAAATTATCCCGTAATGAAAAGACAATTTTAAGTAAGCAGATAAGGAGGGTGCGTTTATGCAAACAAAACTACAGCAGCATTTTCCCATGATTCAGGATCGGGAGGCGATTCTTTTGAAGATTAGGGAAAATCGGACGATGGATGAGGAATTTCAATCCTGGACGGAGGAACAAAGAGAGGAATTTCTGGATTTTTGTACCGGAGTCAGGGGAATCAAGTTCCTGTATGATGGATTTTTCAAAGAGATCTTTGATCCGGATGCGACGCCGGAGCGTCTAGAAGCATTTTTGTCATTATTTCTTGGAACGAAGGTAAAGATATTGGAGGTACTTCCGCTGGACGGATCCCGAATTGCAGATGAAAGTTCGCTGCTTACGATGGATATGGTGGTCCAGCTGGAGGACGGCGGGATTGTGAATTTAGAAATTCAGAAAATCGGTTATCTGTTTCCCGGAGAACGAAGCGCTTGTTACTCCGCAGATCTGCTGCTTCGTCAATATAAGCGTGTCCGAAGCAGCAGGAGAAAGAACTTCACGTATAAAGATATCAAAGGCGTCTATACGCTTGTGCTATTTGAGAAAAGTCCCAGAATTTTTCATCGTTTTCCAAATGATTATCTTCATTATTTCGAGCAGAAATCCAATACAGATCTAGAACTTGATCTTCTTCAGAAGTATCTTTTTATTCCTTTGGACATCTTTCGCAAATCGCTTGACAATCGGTCAAAATTCCCACAAAATACAAGTAAAATAAAAGCGGAACAAGATGCGTGGTTAACATTTTTGAGTGTGGATGATCCGGAAAAGATTCTAGAGTTGATTAAGGAATTTCCACAATTTAAACCGATGTATGAAACTGCGTATCAACAATGCTGTAATGTAGAAGAGGTGATGCGGATGTTTTCAGAAGAATTGTTGGAGTTGGATCGAAATACGACACAGTTGATGATTGACGAGATGCAGGAAGAAATTGAACAAAAGAGCGCGGAGCTAGGGGAGAAGAAGGAAGAGCTGGAAGAAAAGAAGACTGAGCTGGAGGCGAAAAAGGTGGAGCTGAGCAAGAAGAAGGAGGAATTGGAAAAGAAGAAGACAGAGTTGGAAGAGAAGAAGGCAGAGCTAGGAGAGAGAAACCAACAGCTGAACGAGAAAAAGGCGGAGTTGGAAGAGAAGAAGACAGAGCTGGGGAAGAAGAAAGCGGAGCTAAGTGAGAAGAAGGAAGAGTTGGAGGCGAAGAAGGCGGAGCTAGGAGAGAGAAACCAACAGCTGACTGAGAAGAAGGCGGAGTTGGAAGAGAAGAAGGTGGAGCTGAGCAAGAAGAAGGAGGAATTGGAAGAGAAGAAGGCAGAGCTAGGAGAGAGAAACCAGCAGCTGAATGAGAAGAAGGCGGAGTTGGAGGTGATAACACAGCAGTTAGAAGATCAGAAAACAGAGCTGGAGGAGAAGACACAGCAGTTAGAAGATCAGAAAACACGATGGGAAGAGAAGGAGAAAGCCTCTGTACGGAGGTTGTATGATAAACTGCAGAGTGTGGACGAGGTTGCGGAGATCCTGGGAATGGAAACCGAACAGGTAAAGGTGTGTCTGGAGCTTTAGTAATATACGAAAAGGCGATGACTGGCAGAATAGATTTCTTAAGTCATCGCCTTTCTTCCTATATTATATAGAAGGAGTATTAATAGCTTTTTGCATTAGAACTGGTTTTTGTATAAACAAACGGGGTTATAAGGATATCCGATGCCGTTTTTCTCCACGGTTTCCATACCATCTAATGCTTTCAATAATGCATCGATTGTCATTGTTACGCGGACTTCTCCGAACTGAAGGGCTCCGGTTGCGCGATCACCGCGACAGCCTAAAGAGACACCCGGTTTTCCTGTTTTCATAGTGTACATCCAAGTGTCTGCACAGTTGGATTCACCACTGAATGGGAAATAGAGTTTTTCGTAATCATTTTCTACGTATCCAGCGAGCAGATGGAATGCTGCCTGAGTAGGAAGCTGTAGAGAGATCACATCGGCCTCTTCGATATCACAGTTGGACAGAGAAGAGCATACAATACCTTCGTAAGGGGTCTCTGGAAGGAGTTTTACATTTTCGGCAATGTGTTTCTTAGCGTCTTCCTGCTCATGGTGCCATGGAGTAGGTTTGCGGTAGAGGATGCTTCCGTCAAGGTAATCCTGATCAACCGCCATACACCCATTGTTAATCGCGCAGTATGGGCCGGAAAAATGATCTCTTGTAAGACCGAAAGTTTCCTGGAAATAGGCAGCCATACTGATTAACTTACATACAGAGGCTTTGTTCTCACAGTAGCAGATGTCTGGGATCGCATCAAACTCTTCCTGGGTTTTAATAAATTTCATCGCTACAGGGAACTGTGTCGGGCGGAGCCCATACATGATACGGTCATTAATTTCTTTCCATTCTTGTTTTGTGCGCTTCATAGCTAATACCTTCCTTTGTTTGCAATTGTTTACGATAGTTCAATTTCCGAGTTCCGGATCCTATGATTTTTAGAAGATTCCCCATCCACCAACATTGAAAATGGTTTCACCGCTCATGTAGGATGCGTCATCGGAAGCGAGGAAGCATGCAACAGCCGCCTGTTCTTCTGGTTTGGCCATACGAGGAATTACCAGGCGCTTTGCGGTGTAGTGTGGGAAACGCTCTCTTGCAGATTCGCCAACCATATCAGTATTGGTGGTTCCCGGTGCGAAACAGTTTGCACGGATACCATATTTGGACAGCTCAACAGCAATACCACGGGTGAACATGGAGATGGCGCCCTTGCTTGCTGCGTAGCAGGTTGTATTCGGTGTGACACATCTAAAGTTGATAGAAGATGTATTTACGATAACGCCTTTGGTATCGTGGGCGATAAAAGCTTTCGCTGCTGCCTGAGAACCAAAGAATACGCCGTGGAAGTTTGTGTTGAAAATTTTGTCGCTGTCTTCAATTGTGAAATCAAGGAAATCCTTGAAGATATTGATACCAGCGTTGTTGAACATTACGTCAAAACCGCCGAATGCTTCGTAAGCTTTTGCAACAAGGGCGTCAACATCTTCCTTGACACTGACATCACAGTACTGACATACGACATTGTCAGCGCCTAATTCTTCTGTAATTGCCGGATAGGGATCGGTACACACGTCTCCAATTACGATTTTTCAACCCTCCGCAACGAATCTCTGTGCAATGGCAAGTCCGATACCTTTTGCACCGCCTGTAACAACTGCAACTTTTCCTGTGAATCTGTTTGGATAGTTCATAACTTTTCTCCTTTGAATGTTTGTCTCATAGTTTTTTGGGGGATATTTTAAATCATACATAGAGCACGCTCTATACTTGCAATATACATATGTGTTAATTGTTTGTCAATATCTTTTTTTGTTTTTTTTAACAAATTTTAAGGAAATTACAGATTTTTGAAAAAAGGCTTTACATTTTGATCTAAAAATGATATATATCAAAATATAAGTTTTTGTATTGCACTCTATAGCGTGGTTTATAGTATCCTATACAAGAACTTTTGAAAGAAATGTATGGTCGGCAAATTTAGAAATGAGGATATATGTTAGATAATCTTAGTACACCCAGAAGTGTTCAGACGCAGAATACAAAGGAGAAGATTTATAAAGCAGCTGTGGAGATTATGAAGAAGAAAGGATATGAGTATCTTTCTATTAGTAATATCTGCAAGGTTGCCAAGATATCGAATGGGACATTTTTTTATCATTTTAAAACCAAGGAAGATCTGCTTAGTTATTATCTTCGGGAGCGTTTCGTGAAGTATCGTGAGACGCATAATTTCCAGACGGAGGGTCTGCCGTTCGATGATAAGATTGTAGCCTATTATAATTGTTATACTTCCTATGTGGAGGATAATGGGCTGGATTTTATTTCGAGTTATTATACGCCAAAGAATACGGCGCTGAATACCAGGGCATACCATGAAGAGCGTCCGCAGTTTCTGTATGAGTTTGTCCGTTGCTGTCTGGAAGAAGCGGAACAGGAACACTTGATCAAAGAGGATCATACGGCGACGTTTTATGCAGAGACCTGTTGTATGATTATCAAAGGGATCGTGTTTGACTGGGCATTGTCCGGCGGAAAAGTCGATATGCATGAAATGATAGATATCATTTTGCGTACATTTCTTAATAGTATAAAAAAGAACCCGGAAGGGTAATATATTTTTTCATATTGTATATCAGATTCCATGATTTGAAACAGCTGCTTCGCAACTCAAGTTTTATAGAATTGCGGGCACACTCGAAGCGACGTTGGAATTTCCGTATTGTGGGGATAGTATGGAGATTCGCAGTAACGACGACACTTGAGCTGTTTTGCGGTTTGTATTCAGATAAATAAAAAATACAATCCAGGAGGTAATTATGGATATCGCAATTATTGTTTTTACGATCTTATTGATCGGTGTCTTATGTTATAAAGGGGTGCCGACACCAATTGGGGGTGTGGCGTGTACCCTGATTCTATTAGTCTATTTTGGTATGGACATCTATGACGGACTGCTGACTACTTACATGGGTGGATTCGTCAGCTTCGTTCAGAAGTGGTTCTTAATGTTCCTTATTGGCGCTGTTTTTGGGAAAATTATGGATGTGACTGGAGCAGCAGATTCTCTTGCAAGAGTTGTGCTCCGTGTTGTTGGTGAAAAACGGATTTCTCTGGGAATCTGCATTGTATCTGCACTGTTTATTGCATCCGGAATTTCCGTATACATTACATTATTCATCGTACTGCCGCTTGCAATCAAGATGTGCAGACGGGCAAATCTTTCCCGGTGTTTTATTATCGCAGGGTATTCTCTGGGAATTAATATTGGACTCAGCCTTCCTTATGTAGCGGTTGCAAATAACGTTTTGTGTACCGATTACTTTGGAACGGAAGTAAGCTCTGGTGGTCTTTTAGCTATCTTTTGTACTGCTGTTTACGCAGTTGTGGGTATGCTTTGGATTACCTATTATGAACGTCGGTTGAAGAAAAAAGGGATCGGCTATGTTCCGGCTGAGAATGAGCAGATTGATATCGATGACAATCAGGATGCAGCAGATCTGCCACACTGGATTCTGGCAGTGATTCCTATGATTGTGCCAATTCTTGCACTGAACGTGTTGAAGCTTGAAGTGGAATTTGCGCTGATTCTCGGTGTGCTTGCTGCAATCGTGCTTCAGTTTAAATATTTGCCACACAAATGGGAACCGATTAAAAAATATTTTGTAGATTCTATTAATACAACAACAGCTACAGTTATCAATACATCTGCAATTGTTGGATTTGGTACAATTATTACAGCAACTCCAGGATATGAAGTGGCAGTGGAAAAGATTCTCAGCATTAACGGACATCCGCTCTTTACAGCGCTGATCTCTGTTACGTTGATTGCAGGTGTTGCGGGAGCGTCTTCGGCAGGTATCGTACTGGCAGCTCCGGTGCTGACACAGATTCTTCCTTTAACAGACGCAGCGGTATTCCATCGTACTGTTATTTACGGAAGTTTAGGATTGGATTCTCTGCCGCATGCGGGCTTCCTTCAGACAGAGTGTAACCTGGCAGGCGTGAAGTTTAAAGACGTATATCTTCCAATTATCTTTATGGAGACCGTCTTGATGACGCTTGGTATGGGTGTTCTGTATATTGTTCTTAATATTGCGTTTGGTCTGGCATAAAAATGGCAGGGAAATGGATCATAAGGAAAGAGTTTGGAAATAGAATTGCAAAAAGGAGATAGAAACGTGAAATTTAATCGAGTGTTTGAACCAGGAACTATTAATCAGCTGGAACTTGAGAATCGTCTGGTTGTCAGTGCGATGTCATCCCATTTGGGAAATGATGACGGAACCCCGAACGAAAAGGTCATCCGTTATCTGGAGGCAAAAGCAAAAGGCGGATGGGGACTGATTTTCACAGAGGACCTGGGAGTTACAGAAGATGCCGGAAGTGATCCCATCGTTGGCTCTTTGTGGAGTGACGAGCAGATACCGGCTTGGACGGAGTGTGTAAGACGTGTGCACGAAGCGGGCGGTAAGCTTGGTGCACAGATTTATCATGCAGGACGCGAGCGGAAGCTGGATGCGTACGAGAGTCATCCGGTTGCGCCGTCTGCGATCAAAGAGCCGGCTATGAACTATGTACCGCGCGCATTAAAGACAGAGGAAATTCATGATCTTGTGAAGGCCTTTGGAGCTTGTGCAAGACGTGCAAAAGAGTGTGGGTTTGACTGTGTGGAGATTCATGGAGCGCATGGATATCTGATCAGCCAGTTCATGTCTCCGTTTTCCAACAAACGAAATGATGAGTATGGAGGAACGCTTTGGAATCGTATGCGTTTTCCACTGGAAATTGTGGAAGAAGTGCGGCGCGTGGTAGGAGAGGATTTCCCAATCGTTTTTCGAATGAATATTTGTGATCATGTGGAAGGTGGAATTGAAGTGCCGGAAGCAATTGTGATGGCAAAAATTCTGGAGGAAGCAGGGGTAGATGCGCTGCATTGTTCTCAGGGAATGTTTGCATCAAAGGAAACGATTATCCCTCCAAGTTTCATTTCACCAATGAAATATGCCCAGGATGTGGCAGCCGTGAAAGCTGCTGTTGAAATTCCAGTGATTGCAGTTGGACGTTATACAGATATCCATATGTCAGAAGCGTTGCTGCGTGACGGGAAAGCAGATTATGTTGCGATGGCACGGGCATCGTTGGCAGATCCAGAGCTTCCGAATAAGGCAAAAGCGGGAAAAGTGGATGAGATTATCCAGTGTATCGGCTGTGATCAGGGATGTACCGGGGAAACAGCAGCTGGAAATCCGGTGAATTGTCTGGCTAATCTTCATACTTGTAAAGAGACAGAATACGATTGGTCACCAGTGGAACATCCTAAGAAGGTGTTTGTAGCCGGAGCCGGAGTTGCGGGTATGGCAGCAGCTCACGCAGCGGCAGAACGTGGACATAAGGTGACGTTATTTGAGGCAACAGATGAGCTGGGCGGACAGTGGCTGGCAGCAGCAGCGCCTCCGGGAAAGACAGACTATGAAGCGTGGATCTATAACCACAGAGTGCTGCTTAAAAAGTATCAGGTGGAAATTCGTATGGAAACACCGCTTACGAAGGCGATTGTAGAGGAGGAAAAGCCAGATGCAGTGATTCTGGCTACGGGAGGAACGCCTCTGGTTCTGCCGATTCCGGGATTGGACAACAAAGAATTCGTGAAATCAGCCATTGACGTTCTGCGTGGACGCACATTGTATGGAAAGAACGTAGTGGTAGCCGGAGGCGGTATGACGGGAGCAGATACATCGGTATTTCTGGCAGTACAGGGCTGTAATGTTACGATGATTGAGATGGCTCCGGATATTATCTGTGATGCGGTTTCTCAGGTGAGATCCTGTCTCCTTCAGGATTTGAAGAAATATAAGGTAGATGTACATACCGGAACCAAGTTGATGAAGGTGGAAGAGGGAGCTGTTTATGCGGAGAAAGACGGAGAAGCAGTGGAATTTAAACACGTAGACATGGTGGTAAATGCTATGGGTGTAAGAAGTTATAATCCTTTGGAAGCCGAACTTGCAGATTGCGATTGTGAAGTGGTTGTGGTTGGAGATGCAAACAGAACGAAGAATGGCTATCGCAATATGCGCGAAGGATACGACGCGGGAAATCGTATCTAGACAGAACAAATAAAAAAGCATAGAAGATGAATATATTTGTATCCGTATGAAGAACTTCGGCGGGGCGCTTCTTTAAAGAGCGCCCCGCCGGTTTTTTTCATTATACTTTTGTTTTTGAAAAAATCTATTTTTGTTTTTTCCGGTAGTAAGCCATGCCAGCTGCAGCTGCGCTCAGTCCCAAAAGACATATGAACGGTACAACAGGAGAAGTATCTCCGGTTTTTGCTGCAGCATTTTCAGAGCTGGAAGAACCTGGTTTGCTCTGGCCGGCTGGTTTATTAGGTTTGCCAGGCTTGTTCGGAGTTTCTGGCTGCTCCGGTTTTGGCTTGTCTGGTTTCTCAGGCTCAGGCGTCTTATCTTTGGCGAATACGGCTTCGATAGTAAGATCTTTTGATACGGATTCAATGGTATAAGTACCATCTTCTTTTAAGGTCGCATCTTTGCCGTTTACCATAGCTTTTTCCAGGTGATAGCCTTCATCTGGTGTGAATGTATAGGTGACAGAAGAACCAGCTGGGATTTTGTCACCGTCAATGCTGGAAGTAATCGTTCCGTGTTCGGCCTTCTTGATTGTCTGAGTAAAGGATTCAGGTTCAGGCGTCTTATCTTTAGCGAATACAGCCTCGATGGTAAGATCCTTTAATACGGAGTCGATAGTATAAGTACCATCCTCTTCTACGGTCACCTCTTTGCCGTTTACCATAGCTTTGTCCAGGTGATAGCCCTCGTCCGCTGCAAATGTGTAAGTAACAGAAGCACCATATGGAATTTCTTCACCGTCAATGCTGGAGGTAATCGTTCCGTGTTCGGTTTCCTTGATTGTCTGGGTAAAGAAGACTTCTGGTTTGTCCGGCACAAAGTCTGACAAGTAGATGACATTTAAAATGTGCTGTGTCATGGTAATGCCGTCTTTTCCATATACCTGTACATAGTAATTGTTCAGTCCGTCTTCAAAGGAGACAGAAGCCTGATATCCGGTTTCCGTTTCGGTTAGTGGAACATCTTTTCTATAAGCGCCGCATTTTACTTCGACGTGACCGATCAGGTTCTTGTCCGCTGTGATCAGTAAGGAGGAACCTGCAGCTTTGGTTGCTGTCGTGTAACCGTTCTGATCGAAGGTGTCAACGGAAAGACCAGCTTCTGGCATTTCGATTTTCTGGATCTGCGTAAGGTTGCTTTCTACTGTTTTTACCGTGATGGTATAGGTGATATCCTCTGCGGAATCGCCGCTTCTTGTGAGGGTAATGACATCCTTATCTGCAACATCCAGAATGAGGGAATCTGCGTTAGCTTTGGATACCTCATCTTTGTTAAGAGAAACTTTTGTCTTTCCTTCGCCAGACATCAGTGCGCGATAGTCAAGGGTTACTTTGGCAAGATCGGCAGGGATCAGAAGTTCATAATCCTGTTTGCCGTCTTTGAGAAGGTTGACTCCGTTCGCCTGAAGGAGATCGAGACTTAAGTCCAAAGTACCTTTTCCGATCTCGGTTGAGACACTTTTTGGCTCTTTTCCTGGAGTACCATGTTCATCAACCGGATAAACGGTACAGGTGAGTGTTCCTGCCGTGGTAGGACGGAATTTCTTTTGGGTAGTGACGATCTCTTTGGTAGCTTTGTCTTCTTCGTAAGACCACTGATAGAGTGTTGCTCCCTCTCTGTTATAGTCAGCATCCGCAAATGTATAGTCTACGGACACCTCTTCGCCCACTTTATGATCGTTTCCATCAAATTTCAAGTCAGAAACAGTCGGAGCCGTATTGGTAAATTCGCCAATGGAAAGCGCGGTTCCGGCAGAGACAGCGTCGAATCCCTGGTCAGCGGTTCCGATCTTAAAGTCGGAGAAGGTCACATCTTTGCCTCGGTCGTTGGTGTGCCATGCGGCAAAACCAATGCTGAACCATGATCCGAGGAAGGAAGCGTCATCGAAGGTTTTTACTGTCTGCCACTCACCGTCGGTCTTGTAAGCGAGTGTTAAGGTATCGTCTTGTTTCATAAATCCGAGGTATGCGCTGGAAACTGCGTTTTGTGCGGTATCTCCATCGTATTCGGAAGCAGTTCCGTTTCGTTCTTCTACGGAAGCAATCCCTGCTTTGTGGGATTTTTTACCTACGGAAATGTAGTTGTCCGCGTTGTTAAATAATAAGAAGCTTGCGGTATCCCACTGTCCGCCTTCATTGATTGGAAGGTTGTCAACTTTCACGGTTGTGCAGACATTGTTGCGGTCGAAAGAGCCTCTGTACAACAGTAGGTTCTTTACGCTGTTGTCGCTTTGGTATAAGTCACCTTTCTGCATGGCGATATTCAGAGAATCCTTGCCAAGTGTGTAGTGTGATGGATCTGGATTGTACATGGTAAATCCAGGGGCAATCCCTGCAACCTCAGGCAGAGATACAATGACCGGAATCTGATCATACTTGGTTCCGGCAGATGCACGAACCCATACGATTCCGTTTTGTTTTGGTGTTACGACACCGTTTTCGTCGATCGTTGCAATATCACTTGGGTTTCCGCTTTGGAAATCAAGGACAGACCAGCGAACACTTCCGGAAGAATCGGCATCTGTGTTCAGATCTAAAGTTTCCGTCAGACTGTTCAATACGTTGGTCTGTGGCTCCTGAATCTTGATACTGTCTGGTACGGAACCTTCTCCGTCGGCAGTCAGTGTCAGAACGTTGGATTTGACGATAGTGCCATCCCAGATGTAGTATGCATAAATGTCTGCCGTTCCGCTCTTGTTAGCGGTCAGGACTCCGGAGTGATCGACAGAAATAATCTCCGGTGAGCTGCTTGCATAATATACTGTGGATACAGGATCGCTTACCGGTTGTCTGCGGTCGTTTTCAATCACTTGGATATCGGTATCTTCATTATGAATGTTATCGGTACTCATGTTGTGAAGTACGGCATATTTTTTCAATCCATCATCGTAGGTGTTGCCTTTTAAGGTAACATTCTTGCAGCTTGTAAATTCAAAGGCATTGTCCTGCTCACGTTCGTGCTTATCACCGTCTTTCGTGGTGGTAAGTGCAAGAGTTTCGCCGACTTTCATCTGCCCGGAGTCGGAACCGGATGAAAGTTCGATGGAAATATCCGGGTTGGTACGCAGGATTTTGTTGTTGGTAAAGGTGAGATTTTCTACGCTTTCTGCGTAAACAACCGTATCCACATCCATATGGAAGGTATTTCCGTCAATGGTAATATTCTTGTGGATTGGAGTGTCTTCACCTGGAAGTCGTCCGCCTTTGGTAACCGGGTGTACATAGACTGCCGGTGCATAGTCCCAAGCTGTTCTTCCAATGCTCTTAATATAGAACTCGTTGTTCCGAATCGTCATGTCGCGGATTGGACCGGATTCATACCACTCATTGGAGTCGTTGGACAAGAAAATGGTTGCCATGGACATGTTAAGGAATTTGTTTCCTTCGATTACAACTTTGTTTCTTGTAGTACATAAGATTCCACGCGTTGGAACATTTTTGAATGTATTGTTTTTGATGTATACAGATGGGGCATAGGTAACGTTTTCTGCAACGTATTTTGGTTCCCATCCAATCTGGTCTGCCAAGTCTTCCGGCAGAGCCTCTTTGAATTTGATTTCCATGGTTCGTCCGTCTGTATCCGTAGGTTCGGAGAGAACTTTTTCTACGGTATAGAGGTTTTCCTCGTCGGACTGGCCGGTTGGCGGCTGCAGGAAATCACGGGTGAAGAATGCGACCTTGTCACCTTCGTGATATTGCGGGAATCCGCCTTGCTGCTGGTGGATATATTTCAGTACCAGCGTATGGTCATCTTTGCGTCGTTCGACTCTGGTGAACGTTCCGTGCAGGTTGATCGGGTCATCATGGGAATTAGAGAAATTACATCCCTCGATAGTGATCTTTCCAGCGGCTCCGGAAGCATGGATGATATCAGCGTAGCTTACGGTGATGTGGCCGGAGTTTTTCCTTGGCATAAAGTTACAGTTTCGATAAGAGACATCGGTACTCATCTGAATCAGCCATCCGAAACCGTGCATAAAGTGTACGTTCAGCCCTTCGGCATCGACATTTTTACTCTCCCAGGTAAATGCGCCTGCCGTTTCACGTACTGCACTGCTGGCAAGTTCAAAGACCATACCAAGTGTCTGCATGTCCGGTCTTGCTCCAGCGTAACTGATGCGGACAACGCCGTCTGGAAGCTGGGTAATAGAACGAACATTGCTAAATGGATTTCCCCTGCCGTCGGTCCAGTAGTTTCGTGTCATCTCTTCCCCTGGAGAATGTGCAACAACGGCATAGGAACGGTGAATGTTAGTCTCTGTCCAGTAATACTGGTCGGTGTAAGGACTCTTTTCACTGGTCCATTTAATAGAATTTCCCTCAATGATATACGGGAAACAGTCTGGGATGTAGAAATCGGTGTAGTCCGAACCATTTTCGGATCCCATATTGGTAATGGTCATCTCGGAAACGGTTGGCACCTCAAAGTCCCAGGAAAAATTTTTCAACTTAATATTCTCGGATTTGACAACGGCAAGCGCCATCATGTTGCCGTGCATCATAAAGAGGGAACCATTTCCGTCAATGGTCAGGTTCTTATGCTCTTCAATCAGAATTCCGATCGTCTTTTGCGGGTGCTCCAAACTGTTGGTGTTGGAGGTGTGGTAGTTGCGGACTTCTGCTTTGTCCTTGTAAATCTGGTATTCGCCCCGCGGGAATTCCAGTACTACCTTCTGGCCCTTTTCTTCTTCCTTTTTGGCAGCTGCCAGTGCCTTTTGGACGGCTTCTGTACTATCTTTTTCCCCAGTAGGATCGACGCCGTATTCGGAAGCGTCAAGATGAACAGCTTTGTCCTCTTTTTCTTTTGCCTGAGCAGGCAGAAAAGAGAGGTTGCCCAAGAGCAAACTGCAAAGAAGAAGCCAGGTCAGCAATTTCTTTGGGTTTCTTTTCATATCTTTCTCCTTTTTAGTATTTATTTACATATGGGCATATGTATACGTCAATTATCTTATTTATTATGGGGAAAAGACATAGAAAAAAGAAAGAACTTTTTATGTTTTTCTATGATGATTCGATGATTGTTTTTTATGTTTTTGTGAATAAATGTCAAATAAATATCAAAACAGGAAAAGAGAAAATTCCCTCTTCCCAAATCGAATGTTTTGTTGTATGATAGTAACTAGCCCAAGATGTAGTGTGGAAACGGATGAGTTTCTCCTATATTTAGTATAGATGGTGTGTATAGAGAACTAATAAGAGAGGGAATGGTGCAGATATGGAAGTGAAAACAAGCGTAATCAAGCGGAACGGGGAAGAAGTAGAGTTTGACCTGAGTAAGATTATAAACGCGATCAGAAAGGCAAATGAGGAAGTAGACAAGCTTCACCGAATGAACGATTATCAGATTATGGCAATTGCGGATAATATTGCGAATCAGGTGAACGAGATCATGCATGCGGTGAATGTAGAAGACATTCAGGACATGGTAGAGACCGGAATTATGGAGATGCGCGGCTATGAGGTGGCGCAGAAGTATGTTCGCTATCGCTATAAAAGAGAATTGAATCGAAAATCCAATACAACGGACAATGGAATTTTGTCTTTGATTGAACACATTAATGAGGAAGTGAATCAGGAAAACTCCAATAAGAACCCGGTGATTAACTCTACGCAGCGAGATTATATGGCGGGAGAAGTCAGCAAGGATCTTTCTAGACGTATTTTACTTCCGGATGAGATTGTGAAAGCGCATGAGGAAGGAATTATTCATTTCCACGATTCTGATTATTTTGCACAGAAAGAGCATAACTGTGATCTGATTAACCTGGAAGATATGCTTCAGAATGGAACCGTTATCAGCGAGACTTTGATCGAGAAACCACATAGTTTCTTTACTGCATGTAATGTTACAACTCAGATCGTGGCACAGGTGGCAAGTAATCAGTACGGAGGACAGTCCTTTACACTGGCACATTTGGCGCCGTTTGTGGATATCAGCAGAAAGAAGATTAGAAGAAATGTTATCGCAGAGAGACAGGAATGCGGTGAAAGTATGGATGAGGCTATCATCGATAAGGTGACAGAGCGTAGACTTCGGGAAGAGGTAAGAAGTGGAATTCAGACGATTCAATATCAGCTGATTACGTTGATGACCTGTAACGGTCAGGCACCGTTCGTTACGGTGTTCATGTATCTGGACGAAGTGGAAGAAGGACAGACGAGAGACGACCTTGCACTGATCATTGAGGAAGTTCTGGTACAGAGAATGCAGGGTGTGAAGAATGAGAAGGGAGTATGGATTACTCCGGCGTTCCCGAAGCTGATCTATGTATTGGATGAAGATAATATTACAGAAGGTTCTAAGTATTGGTATCTGACAGAATTAGCTGCAAAGTGTACAGCAAAGAGACTGGTACCGGACTATATTTCTGCGAAGATTATGAAAGAACTCAAGAAGGGTGAAGTATATCCGTGTATGGGATGCCGTTCCTTCCTGACAGTAGAAGATTCTCAGAGAAATGCCGATGGAAGCCATAAGTTCTACGGAAGATTTAATCAGGGCGTAGTGACGATTAACTTGGTGGATGTTGCTTGTTCTTCTGAAGGCGATATGGATAAGTTCTGGGAGATTCTGGATGAGCGTTTGGAGCTTTGCCACCGTGCACTGCGCTGCCGCCATGAACGTCTTCTAGGAACGATTTCTGATGTGGCGCCGATTTTGTGGCAGTATGGAGCGTTGGCAAGACTGAAGAAAGGGGAGAAGATTGATCCACTGTTGTTTGGAGGATATTCCACGATTTCCCTTGGATATGCAGGCCTATATGAGATGTGTATGCGGATGCTTGGAAAATCCCATACGGATCCAGAAGCAAGTCCGTTTGCGATGAAGGTAATGCAGCGTCTGAATGATAAGTGTGCAGAGTGGAAGGCGGCAGAAAATATCAGCTATTCTGTATATGGAACACCGATGGAGTCTACGACTTACAAGTTTGCAAAATGTCTCCAAAAGCGTTTTGGCGTGATTGAAGGGGTTACCGATAAAAATTATATTACGAACAGTTATCATGTACATGTGGCAGAGGAAATCGATGCATTTAAGAAATTGAAGTTTGAGGCAGATTTCCAGAAGTTGTCACCGGGAGGAGCGATCAGTTATATCGAGGTTCCGAATATGCAGGAGAATATCCCGGCGGTATTGTCTGTGATGAAGTTCATTTACGATAATATTATGTATGCAGAGCTGAATACGAAGAGTGACTACTGCGAATGCTGTGGTTACGATGGAGAGATTCTGATTCAGGAAGAAGAGTCTGGGAAGCTGGTATGGGAGTGCCCAAATTGTGGAAACCGTGATCAGAACAAGATGTTTGTAGCCCGCAGAACCTGCGGTTACATCGGAACACAGTTCTGGAATCAGGGACGTACGCAGGAGATCAAGGATCGCGTACTGCATCTGTAAGGAGAGCAAAATAAAGAAAACTGTAAGAGATAGAATGTAAGAGCTAAGAGGAACAGGGTCTGCCTTCACCGGCAGACCCTGAATCCATATCGTGAGGCCTGTTAGGGGAAGGAGGCACATGCCATGAATTACGGAAATATAAAAGAGTGTGATATTGCAAACGGACCAGGAGTGAGAGTGAGCCTGTTCGTATCCGGGTGCAGACATCATTGCAAAGGATGCTTTAATGAGGAGACGTGGGATTTTCAATATGGGAATCCCTATACAGAAGAAACCGAAGAAACAATAATCAATTTTTTGAAAGCGGGATATATCCAGGGGTTGTCACTGCTTGGAGGAGAACCGTTCGAGCCAGAGAATCAGCATGAGTTGGTAAAACTCTTGCGCCGGGTGAGGGAGACCTATCCGGAGAAGGATATTTGGTGCTATTCCGGTTATCTTTATGATGTAGATATGGTTCCGGGAGGAAGGGTGTATACGGATGTAACAGAGGAGATGCTGTCCTATCTGGACGTTTTGGTGGACGGAAGATTTGTAGAGGCGCAGAAGGATGTGACCCTTCATTTCCGCGGAAGCAGAAACCAACGGATCATCGATGTGAAGAAGAGCTGTGAAGCAAATGAGGTCGTGCTGTCGCCACTGAATAATTAAAAGGACAGAAAAAAAGTGGAATATTTAGAAAAACGGAATCGATATTGACATATGCCAATAAAAAGAGTAAGATATAAATAAATTAACATATGCCAATAAATGGAGGCTGACGATGCCAAGAACAGGAAAGAAGAAAAAGGTCTTAAAGATGCCGGGATATTGCCGGTTTGCAGCAGAAAACCAGAGGAAGATGGTGGGACATAGTATTGCGATGAAGGTGGAAGAATATGAATGTATCCGCCTGATTGACTATATGGCGTATACGCAGGAAGAATGCGCAAAAGCCATGGAGGTCAGCCGCGGTACGGTTCAGATGCTGTATGCTGAGGCGAGGAAGAAACTGGCGCGTTTCCTGGTGGAAGGGCTGGAACTTCGGATTGAAGGCGGCGAGTATGTGGCAATAGATTCGTCAGCAGAAGGCAGTAAAAAGAAGGAGAGAATGAATATGAAAATTGCAGTAACCTATGAAAATGGACAGATTTTTCAGCATTTCGGACATACGGAACAGTTTAAAGTGTATGAGGTAGAGGATGGAAAAATCGTAGGAAGCGAAGTTGTAGACACCAATGGACAGGGACACGGTGCGTTGGCAGGATTTTTGTCAGAGGGAAATGTTGATGTGCTGATCTGCGGCGGTATCGGCGGAGGCGCAAGAAATGCATTGGCAGAAGCTGGGATTAAGCTGTTCCCAGGAGCTCAGGGTGATGCGGATGCTCAGGTAGAGTCTTATCTGGCAGGTACGTTGAATTATGACCCAGATACGATGTGCAGCCATCATGGTGAGGGTCATGGACACGGAGATCACGACTGCGGCGGACACCACTGCGGTTAGACTGTAAGGATATAGAACAATTGTAAGAAGAATGCAGGATTACAAGTTCCATCAGTAATCCTGCATTTGTTTTTGGATAGAAATCCAAATAAACCACTTGCTATGCAAGTGGATCCCAAACCGGCTTTAAGCCCTAGATAAAGAGACCTCCTTTGTTATAATAAGTGTGGGTCCTAAACCGCACTAAAATAACAAAGGAGGTGTCCAGTATGGACAAAAATACTTTAACACATACAACTTGGGAATGTAAATATCATATTGTTTTTGCACCAAAATATAGGAGACAAATTATTTACGGAAATATAAAAGCAGATGTAGCTAATATATTAAGTACGCTGTGCAAAAGAAGAGGGGTAGAGATTATAGAGGCAGAATGCTGCAGAGATCATATACATATGCTGGTAAGAATACCACCAAATCAAAGCGTATCTTCTTTTATGGGATATTTAAAGGGTAAAAGTTCGCTGATGATATTCGATAGGCATGCGAATTTGAAATACAAATATGAGAACCGGAAATTTTGGTGCAGAGGATATTATGTAGATACAGTAGGAAAAAATGCAAAGAAGATAGAAGAATATATAAAAAATCAATTACAGGATGATATAGCATATGATCAGTTAAGTTTAAAAGAATTTATAGACCCGTTTACGGGTGAGCCAGTAATAAAAGGCAAATAAAACAATCCCTTGTAAGGGATAGCCGGGAATAAGGTGTGGTTGGGGCCTTTATTTCGTGGGACCTTTGAGGTCCAAGCCGGCAATCGTCCCTTACAGGGACAGAGCAAACCACCAGTTTTCACTGGTGGTTAGGATTACTGAAAATTAAACGAATTAACAATTTTAATAATTATAGACATAAAAAGGACTGCATTTTGGGAGGAGTGCAGTCCTGAGGAAAAAGTTATGAAAAAGATTTATAAGTGTTGTTCGTTTGAACAATTATAGTATATGCAAAAACTGTGATAAAAATGTGAGTAAAATGAGAACTAATTGTTAACAATTGTAGTCGGGGACGTGTACAAATGAAAAAAACTCCGTCCCCAACTACAATTTACCCTGTCCCGAATTGGAAATGACCCTGTCTCCGAAGAGTTGAGCAAACAATTCAAACAATGATTTTTCAAAAAGATTATCTTTTTTCCATACAATAGAAATTTCGTGTTGAACATCAAAATCTTGTAGTTCTATTTTTTGGATCTGCCCTGTGAGTAGTTCCTTTTCTACGGCAGTTTCATATAAAAAGGTGATGCCGCAGGCGGAAAGTACCAGCTCTTTGATAGTATTCATATTTCCAATTGTGATGATATTATGGAAATCAATAAGGTTTAATTCGTGGCAGGCCAGAGATTGTTCAAGAATCATCCTTGTGCCAGAACCTTCTTCGCGAAGAAGAAGACGTTCTTCGATTAAGTCATGCAGAGTAAGGGGATAGCGCTGAGGGCATGTTGTAAATTGGTAATTGGGGCTGCAGACAGGAATAAAGTTTTCCACAGTATAGGGAAGATGGCGATAAAGATGATGTGGATAATCCCCTTCTAAAATTGCAAAGTCGATGGATCCATTATCCAGTTTTTGAAGTAATTCGTTTGTGTTAGCGACGGTTACAGTAATGGAGGCGGCTTCATAATTGTGTAAGAATTGAGAGAGTGGTTGTGCAATCATAAACTCACCGACGGTTAAAGTGGCTCCGAAGTGCAGCGGCTTTCTTCGGTCGGTTAGATAAGTAAGCTGTTCTTTCAGATAGATTTCGTTATTGTGAATGGATGTCAAAGTATCTCGAAGTAGTTTGCCGGCATCGGTTAGTAAAAGTTTTTTCCCAATAAAACGAAAAAGCTTTACGTGATAATAGCTTTCGATATATTGGATATGCTGTGTTACCGCGGGCTGTGAAATATGAAGTTTCTCGGCAGCGCGAGTAAAGTTCATTTCCTCGCAAACTGTTAAAAAGGTAATTGTTCGATTATCTAACATAAGACCTCCTTGGAAAATAAGCAAATAGGGACAGGGTGATTCTTAATTGGGGACGTGTACAAATGAAAAAAACTCCGTCCCCGATAAAACGAATTATAACACAAACTTATCAAAAAATAAATTATAATAATTTTACTTAATGATTGAGATGTGTTATGATGCATAAGGAGACAAATGGAGTGTATTTACGGAGGAAGATATGGATTTTTTGAAAAAGAATTGGAAGGGAATTTTAGTGTGTTTGTGTATTGCGGTGCCATCTAGTTTGCTAGGAAAGAAATTTCCGATTATTGGCGGGCCGGTAATTGCAATTATTGTTGGTATGGTTATCACATTGCTGATAAAAGACAAGACGAATCTTGAAAGTGGAATTAAGTTTACATCTAAGAAAATTCTGCAATATGCGGTGGTGCTTCTTGGATTTGGATTGAATCTTCAGGTGATTTTACAGACGGGTAAACAATCGTTGCCTATTATTGTATCTACAATTGCTACGTCATTGATTATTGCATATGTTTTACACAGAGTTATGCACATTCCGGGAAAGATATCCACATTGGTGGGCGTTGGTTCTTCTATCTGTGGAGGATCTGCGATTGCTGCGACAGCGCCGGTTATTGATGCGGATGATGAAGAAGTGGCGCAGGCGATTTCTGTGATCTTTTTCTTTAATGTACTGGCGGCAATTGTGTTCCCGATGCTGGGAACGGCGATTGGATTTTCTCAGACTTCCGGGGAGGCGTTTGGTATTTTTGCAGGAACAGCAGTAAATGATACTTCTTCTGTTACGGCGGCAGCATCTACCTGGGATAGTATGTACGGATTGGGAAGCGCTACCCTTGATAAAGCGGTTACGGTAAAACTGACCCGAACACTGGCGATTATTCCGATTACACTGGTGCTTGCCTTTATGAGAGCGAAGAAAGAGGAAGGAAATGAGCAGGGAAAAGTTTCTTTGAAACAGGTGTTTCCATTCTTTATTCTGTTTTTTGTAGGGGCGTCTGTGATTACAACAGTTGCAGTTACAGCGGGAGTTCCGATTGAATTTTTTGCGCCGTTGAAAGAACTGTCAAAATTCTTCATTGTGATGGCGATGGCGGCGATCGGTCTGAATACAAATATTGTGAAATTAGTAAAAACCGGAGGAAAGCCAATTCTGATGGGATTGGCCTGCTGGGTTGGAATTACCCTGGTCAGTCTCAGTATGCAGCATATGCTGGGAATCTGGTAAAGAGTTTAACATGCTCGTCTCTTTTGTGAAGAGGCGGGCGTTTTTAAATGGGAAACTTGTAAATGGAAGGCGTTCCTTCTATAATAATAAGCATTACAATAAGTGAGACTTACAGGGGATAGATGCAGTGGTAACGGGCATTAAAAGAAAGAAGGAGGAAGAGCATGGTTCGTGTGTATTTGGCGGAAATTGCCCCCTTATTAATAGAAGAAACGTATCAGAAATATTTTCGGGAACTGCCTTTGTGGCGTCAGGAGAAGGCTCTGAGAATACGAGATGCAAAAGGACGTGCAAGAAGTGTTGGCGCATGGGCGCTTTGGCAGAAGGTGCAAAAAGAGCGCGGGTTGGAGGAAACGTCGGCTTTTAATCTGTCCCATTCGGGAAAATATGTGTTGTGTGCATGCAGTGATCGGGAACTTTCAAGTGACCAGGTGAGGGAGAGTAATAAGATCGTTCAGGCAAATGGAGACTGCAAGATTGGCTGTGATTTGGAAATGGTTCGTAAAATCCGGCTTTCCATGGCAAAAAGATTTTTTTGTCCCGCGGAGTATGAATGGATTGCCGGGCATAAGACGGAGCAGGCAGAATGGTTTTTCCGTTATTGGGTATTAAAAGAAAGTTTTATGAAGGCAACCAGAAGAGGTATGGGATTAGATACACGCTCATTTGAGATTGGGTGGAATGAAAAAATGCAGCCGGTACTCTTGCGGAAACCGGAAGAATATGGGGAGAATTATGTTTACAAGGAGTATGAATTTCGGCCAAAGGAAGTGAAAATTGCTGTGTGTACAACGGATTTGGAGATAGATGAAAAGCTGCATATCCGAACATTTTAGAAAAATATTAAGAATTCAGGCACCTGGTTGACGTGTTTTTAAGTATTTGTTAGAATAATGAAAGGGAAAAACTTAGGTTTATCAAGAAACAAAAAGATTTACGAAGAGCAAGATAAATCCTAAATGGTGAGTATATTTAATTGAATAAGGAGGAAATACAATGCTGGATTTAACATTTGGAGAGCAAGTCAAAATTATCTTAAGCCGAAGAGGCATGACAATTAAGGAGTTGGCGGAGAAGATAGAGGCGAGTACGGGAAAGAAGATGTCCCGGCAGAACCTGACACAGAGACTTGGAAGAGATAACTTCCAGGAGCAGGATATGCGAATGATCGCGGAAATCCTTGGTTGTCCATTTCATTTAACCATTCTGGAAGATGGAACCCAGGCAGAGAATAATCATATAGAAGAAAAGGCGGAAGCAAAGCAGGTGGCACCTGCAAAGGCAGCTGAAAAAGAGGAAGTTTACGTTCCGGAGAGAGATATTACAATTGGAGAATTGGTGGATATCCATGAGGAATTGGATGAACTGGAAAAAGAGGGCGAGAAAGTCGTTTACGAAGAAGAACCGGTGAGCAGTGAAGCGGTAATTTACGAGGAAGAGCCGGTTTACGAAGAAGAACCAGTTTATGAGGAAGAGGTAGTTTACGAGGAAGAGCCGGTTTACGAGGAAGAGCCAGTTTACGAAGAAGAACCAGTTTATGAGGAAGAGCCGGTTTACGAAGAAGAGGTAGTTTACGAGGAAGAGCCAGTTTACGAGGAGGAGCTGATAGAAGAATCGGCAGAAGACCTAGAAGCGGAAGCAGAAATGGCAGTAGAAGTGGAAGAAAAGCCGGAAGAGGAATCGGTAGACGCAGGAGCAACAGAGCCAGAAGAGAAGCCAGAAGAAAAGGTGGAGCAGCCGGAGAAGGAAGAAAAGGCGGAGGAAAAACCGCATGGCCTGATGTCTTATTTGCGTAGAAGAAAGAAAAAAGTATCTAAGCCGGCGAAGGAAGCAGAGGAAGTAAAAGAGCCGGTACAGGAAGAAGTAGATTCTGCGACAACAGCAGATGCGCGGGAGGAAGAACTTCGAGTAAGACCACAGTCAGAGCTGGATGAAGGGTATAAGGCGGATCTTGATGAGATGCGGGAAGAAGAACTCTATCCAGAAGGTGAGTACGGTGTTTATGGAGAAGAGTATGAGGAAAATTTTGGTGGTGAGGCAGAAGCTGAAGAATTCTTGGTGTCAGATGGAGAAGAAGACTTAGAGCGCGGCGATGTGAATCCGTATACCGGAAGAGAATATGAATCGAACAGCGTGCGGATGCATCCGACAAGAATAGGATATGTACAGGTATATGACCGTGCAGAACATGCGTGGACCGATATGACAGAGTGGGCATTCCTGGGTTACCAAGAGCGCAAGAAGGCTCTTCTTGGCAAGGATTATGAGCCGCCGATTTATCTGGATTAGAGTGGAAGAACGGGTGAGAAGCAAGTGTATTGGGAACAATTGTTATCGACGAAGAGACAAAGGAGCAGTTCCGGAAAAGGTCGGTATGGAAAGAATTCCGATTTAAGAAGTGAGTTTGAGAAGGACTACCATCGTATTATAGGAAGTGCATCGTTTCGGCGTCTTCAGGATAAGACACAGGTATTTCCTTTAGATAAGAGCGATTTTATTAGAACCAGGCTGACCCATTCGTTGGAAGTGTCTTCGTTTGCAAAGTCTTTGGGGCAGAATATTGGTGAAAATATATTGGTTTATAAGAAAGATTTGAGTTTCACGCCTCAGATGAAGGAAGATATTTGTAGCATTCTTCAATGTGCGGGATTGATCCATGATATTGGAAATCCGCCGTTTGGACATTTTGGAGAATGTGCAATTCGAGAATGGTTTGAGCGGAATCTGTCTCGTCTGACTTATCACGGACAGCCGGTGGATCAGATTTTGACGCCGCAAATGCGGGAAGATCTGTACCATTTTGAAGGCAACGCTCAGGCGCTTCGGTTGGTAAGCAAGCTTCATTATCTGGTCGATGAAAATGGTATGAATCTGACGTATGCATTACTCAGTACGATCGTGAAATATCCGGTTTCATCTTTAGAAATCAATACAAAATCTGGAAATATTAAGGATAAGAAGCTGGGATATTATCTGGCGGATGCAGAGCTTTATGAAGAGATCAGTAAGGAGACTGGGACTTGCGGATCCAGACATCCTTTGACATATATCCTAGAGGCAGCGGATGATATCGCTTATAAGACTGCGGATATTGAAGATGCATTTATAAAAGGCTTTCTTAGCTTTCACCAACTTTTGGAAGAATTGCAGGAATTGCAAGAACGGTATCTCACCGGAGAGAAGAATACATTTCTGCCGGCAGATAAGCTGAAAGAGTTGTATCAGGTGGCGAAAGAACGTCATCTTTGGCATCCGGAAGAGTATGCAGTGAAGAACTGGATTGTCCGAGTGCAGGGATTCCTGATCAACTGCGCAACATATGGGTTTACTTCCAATTATAGTGCGATTATGGAAGGAACATACAGGCATGATTTGTTTCACCAGACATTCGCAGAGCAATTAATGGATTTACTGGGGGATTTGGCGTATCGCGAGGTGTTTACATCCGAGACCATTTACCGAATGGAAGTGCAGGAGGCAGTGATGCTGGATCATTTGTTGGAGCGTTTCGTAACAGCGGCAATCAAATACGATGATCGGGAAGCGCATCTTAATTCTATTGACGAACGGATGATTCTGTTTATTTCCAGCAATTATAAGAAGGCATATCATTACCATGCAGAAGGAAAGTCTGAGGCAGAAAGGCTGTATCTGCGAATTTTGCTGGTGACAGATTATATCTGCGGTATGACGGACAGTTTTGCAAAACGCCTCTACCAGGAACTGAAAGCAATTGTATAGTGGTATATTTTCTGCATTGGAAGAATAAGATGATGGTAAATAATCCAGAATCGAGTGTGGAAAATTGAAACGATGGATCCGCTATTTATACGAATATGATCAAGGGAAAAAGCTTAGAAATGTAGGATTTGTAAAGGTGGAACAAGGAGAAGGCGAGTGTGCGGTGCATATTCATGGAAAAGGACTGCACATGCAGGGAGAAAATCGCCTGAACCTTTACCTTTTCTATGAAGAAAATGAAGAATGCATAGGAATATGGCAGGGGACAGCAGAAAATGTAGACCCTGCCATTAATTACCGCCTTTACTATACGAAAGAAGATACCGGGAAAACGGAAAATTTTGAAAAAATCCGAGGCATTGTTCTGTTAAGTGAAGCGGGGCGCAGATATGCTGCGGTATGGGACGATCAGCCGGCGCATGTGGAAACGATGAGAATTTGTCAGGAAGAGCCGCAGCAGACGGAAGCCGTCGTACAGGAGGAAGAGCCAGAGCAGGCGGAACCTGCCAGGCAGGAGACAGAACCAGAGCCGGAAGAATCTGCTAGGCAGGAGATGGAACCAGAGCAGGAAGAAATTGGCGAACGGGAGATAGAGCCTGAGCAGGAGGATGTTGTCGAACGAGAGATAGAACCAGAGCAGGAAGAGAATCTGAGCAGGATTCATTGTGTCAAAATTCAGCGCAGAGATTTGGCAAGGCTTCCCAGATGTGAATGGAAACTGGCCAACAATAGTTTCCTTCTTCATGGCTGTTATAATTACCGCCATTTAGCATTCTTGGAATACAAGGATCAGCTGTGGCTTGGTGTTCCCGGAGTTTATCATCCACAGGAAGCAAGGGCGGCAGAAGCAATGGGATTTCCGGAATTTATTTATAGGAAGGATACGGACGCCTCATCCGAAGAAGAGGAAGAATTTGGCTATTGGTGCCGCAGAGTAAAGAGAAGACCAGATACGCTGATGGAACAGAGTATGGGAAATAAGAGAGATGGAGAATAAGACGGATGGATAAAAAAGATGAAAAATACATGAAAGAAGCCATTCGGCAGGCGAAGAAGGCATATGCCCTGGGCGAGGTCCCGATTGGGTGCGTGATTGTATATCAGGATAAAATTATCGGGCGCGGGTACAATCGTCGGACGATCGACAAGAATACACTTGCCCATGCGGAGCTGATTGCGATTAAGAAGGCGAGTAAAAAGATGGATGATTGGCGGCTGGAAGAGTGCACAATGTATGTGACGTTAGAACCTTGTCAGATGTGTTCCGGTGCGATTGTACAGTCTCGTATGACCCGCGTGGTCGTAGGCTGTATGAACCCTAAGGCAGGATGTGCAGGTTCGATCTTGAATCTTCTTCAGATGTCGGAGTTCAATCATCAAGTGGAATTAGAGACGGGTGTTTTAGAAGAGGAATGCAGTCATATGATGAAGCAGTTTTTCAAAGAATTGCGGGAAAAGAAAAAGAAACCGAAGACGGTTTCTTAAATGAAAGCAATTTAAAACGTGCATTGCGCTTCGAACATGACCACCCAGACGTTACCTTGACAGTTAACTCAGTCCAGGCACCCTTACGGCACCCGGAAGATTCTGCTTAGTGCTGCTTCGTTCCCGACCTGACACGGTTCACAGATTTCCGTCGCGTAAGACCCAGGCCTCAACGCCACTTTTCAAGGGCAGCTCTGCAAAGCCATGCCCTCTGCGCAATATCACCCCTGCTATAGCGGATTGCAGGTTCAAGGTACCGCTAACACCCCGGCTGCACGAGACTTTATTTTACTGTATTTTCGCAGAAATGTCAACCGGCAGCGGGAAAGTTTGGCGGAAACACGGTCGGAAAATAAGAAGTAAATACAACGGAAAAAAAGAGGATTAAGAATTATGAAGATATTACTGGCGGCAGTGAATGCAAAATATATCCATTCCAACCTTGCCATCTACAGTTTAAAGGCATACGCGGATGTGGAAGAAGTGGAGTTGGCAGAGTATACAATCAATCAGCAAAAAGATGAGATCCTTCGGGATCTTTATCTTAGAAAGCCGGATGTATTGTGCTTTTCCTGCTATATATGGAATATGGAATATGTTGAGACTTTAGTTCGGGAAATCGCAAAACTTTGTCCCCGTCTTCCTATTTGGTTGGGAGGCCCGGAAGTGTCCTATGATGCGGCGGCAGTTCTTGAGAGACTTCCGGCGGTAAAAGGTGTGATGAAGGGAGAAGGAGAAGAAACGTTCGCACAGCTTTGCCGGATTTATCAAAAGGATTGGAATGAGTGGGAAGAAGCAGAGCGTAAGCTTTTGAAGATGGATGGAATTACGTTCCGGCGGGAGCGTACACAGGAAGATCTTGACGGCGCAGAAGAGGCAACGGAGAAGATTATAGAAAATCCATGGCGGCCAGTGATGGATTTGAGTCGCATTCCTTTTGTTTATAAAGACATGGAAAAGTTTCGGAATAAGATTATTTATTATGAGAGCAGCAGGGGGTGTCCGTTTTCCTGCAGTTACTGTCTTTCATCGGTGGACAAGCGGCTTCGGTTCCGGGATTTGGAACTGGTAAAGAGGGAACTTCAGTTTTTTATTGATCAGGAGGTTCCACAGGTGAAATTTGTGGATCGTACGTTCAACTGCCGCCATGAACATGCATTGGCAATTTGGCAGTATATAAAAGAACATGACCGGGGGATTACGAATTTCCATTTTGAGATAGCAGCGGATTTATTAAATGAAGAAGAATTGGAATTGCTTGGAAGTATGCGGCCGGGCCTGGTACAGCTGGAGATCGGAATTCAGTCCACCAATCCTGATACTATTCGTGCTATCCGACGGACGATGGATTTTGAGAAGGTTAAGGGAGTGGTTGAGAGGATCAAATCCGGCGGAAATATCCACCAGCATCTGGATCTGATTGCGGGACTTCCCTATGAAGATGTAGAAAGTTTTGCACGCTCTTTTGATGATGTGTACAGACTTCGCCCAGAGCAGCTGCAACTTGGATTTTTGAAGGTGCTCAAAGGCTCTTATATGGCGGAAAAGCAGTCGGATTATGGCTTGGTACACAAATCAGATCCGCCCTATGAGGTACTTTATACAAAGTGGCTGTCCTATGAGGATGTGATTCTTTTGAAAGGCGTGGAAGAGATGGTGGAAGTATACTATAACAGTGGACAGTTTACAGACACGTTAGAAGCGTTGGCAGAAGAATTCCCATCGGCATTTGCTATGTATGAAGATCTGTGGCATTTCTATGAAATGCACGGACTTTTGGGCGTACAGCACAAGCGGAGCAGCCGATATGAGATTTTGCTGTCCTGGATTCGGAAGGTTCTTCGGGAGAAGGTGGACGTTTATCGGGAACGGCTTACGTATGATTATTACCTGCGTGAAAATGCAAAGACAAGACCTTCCTTTGCAGGAGAGTACCAGGTGGAGAAAGAGGTGCTTCGAGCCTTTTATGAAAGCGAAGAAAAGGAGCACCGGTATCTGCCGGCTTACACGTCTTATGACCGCAATCAAATGCGCAAGATGACACATATAGAATATTTTGCAGAAGAGGACAGATACATTCTGTTTGATTATCTGGAAAGAAGCCCGCTTGATCACCGGGCAAGGACCTGTGAAGTATCGGGATTGTTTCTTGCAAAAAAAACGCAAAGAGTATAAAATGTAGGAAAATACAAAAAGGCAGGATACAAGGAAGGAAAACAAATGAATTTTAACAATAAGAAGACGAAGAGGATCGTGGCGATTATCATTCTTTTAGTTATTGCAGCAATGATCGCGACGATGGTGATTCCGTATCTGGTATAAGGTTTGACGGATGAAGCCGATGCAGCAAAAAGAAATGATTTAAAGGGAAAGCCGATGGGAAAAGAGAGAGGAAAGGAAGCCAGGAAAAGAAAGATAAAGCACAAGAGTACGAGCCGGAAGCTGGAGATGAAACGGCGTAAACGGCGGCTGCTTGTTCTGAAGCTGACAGCGTTAGGAGCTGCATTGGCAGCGATTGTTATAACGGCTGCCATGTATCGCTATGTGTCAAGGTATTCGGAAAAGGAAGTGGGACCGAATATTTATATCGGCAGTGTGAATGTTTCCGGAATGAATCAAAAGGAAGTGAAAGAGGCGCTGAAGAAGCATTTGACGGAGGATCAGCAGGAGAAGGTGACGCTGAAAGTCGAAGATCAATCCGTGGAAACTTCCTGGGGAGAATTAGGTCTTAAGTATAAAGATCTCGACAAGCAGGTCCAGCATGCGGTGGAGTATGGCAGCAAAGGAAGCTTGTGGAGCCGGTTCTGGAAGATTCGGAAGCTGGAGAAAGAAAAGAAGGTATTAGAAGAAGTCCTGGAGCTGGATGATAAGATGGCTAAGGCAGTGATCAAGGAACAGGCAATCCCTCTTAGTACGCACGCAGTGGATGCAGCGCTTACGAAAAAGGGAGAGACGCTGGAAATTCAGCCGGAGAAAACAGGCAGGACGATAGACATTAAGAAGTCCATCTCTCAGATGGAGTCTTATTTAAATAACGAGTGGACACATGAAAAATCTTCTGTTGAACTGGTGTTGAAAGAAGAACTTCCGAAGGTGATGGCAAAAGATTTGAAAGACGTCAAAGATGAACTGGGCAGCTTTTCTACCGATGCCGGAGGCGGGCAGCGCTGGCAGAATCTGAAAAATGGTGTAGACCGTTTAAATGGAACGGTTTTGATGCCGGGAGAAGAGATTTCCGTATATCAGGAGACCGGACCTTATGATGCGGAGCATGGCTATGTCGAGGCGGGTTCCTATGAGAACGGACAGGTAGTAGATTCTTTTGGCGGAGGAATCTGTCAGGTATCGACCACTCTTTATAATGCAGTGCTTCTTGCAGAGCTGGAAGTGGTAGAACGCCACCCTCATTCTATGCTGGTTAATTATGTAGAACCGTCCAGAGATGCGGCGATTGCGACCGGGCTTTTGGACTTTCGGTTTCAGAATAATTACGATGCACCAGTTTGCATTCTGGCGGAGATTGACGCGGCAAATCAGATGAAATTTGTTATTTACGGAAAAGATACCAGGGAAAAAGGAAGAACAATCAAGTTTGAAAGCGAGACGCTGACAACGGCAGAGGCGGGAATTGCCTATCAGGAAAATCCGCAGGCGCCGCTTGGAAGCATGAAATACAGTGGAAGTCCTCATACAGGTAAAACGGCACAGCTGTGGAAGGTGATCTATAAGGATGGCCAGGAAGTCAGCCGTGAGGTGATCAATCAGAGTACATACGCAAGAAGTGATCAGGTGGTCGAAGTGGGAACAGCGTCCGAAAATGCAGCTGCATCTGCACTGGTAAGGGAAGCTCTTGTAACACAGGATCAGGCAAAGATTGCAGCGGCGATCACTCAGGCACAGGCTATGGGAAGCCAAAGTGCGGGCGGAGCATCGAACCAGAACCAGGAAGACGCAAGTGGCGCAGCAGCGACAGGATCTGCGCAGTGACAGGAGGAAGAGGATGAAAAAAGAGATACAAGGAAGAAAAATTGTAACAGACACGGCGGTAGCATATGGGCAGTCCAAGAATACTGGACTGTATGCCCTGGCTGCCGCCGTCAATACATTATGGGCAGAAGGGGTAACGGACATCAGCGTGAAAGCGTCGGTATGTGTGCCGCCCTATGTGTACAAGTCCCGGCGAAATGGGATGATGAAGCTTTTGCAGGAGAGGTGTCAGGAGTATGGGATTTGCTTAGAAGAGGAAGAAGGCCTGACGGCAGCGGTTGTAACCGTTCCGGAAGTGATTGTGACAGGAACCGGAATTACAGAAGAAGGAAGCAAAGAAGGAAGTAGACCGGAGATTTTGCCAGGATGGGGAATTGTGCAGACTGGATGGCTTGGGATGAGTGGGATGCTTCAGGTAGCAGAAGAACGGAAGCAGGAGCTTAGCGGTTGGTTTTCACCGTCTTTTATGAAACAAATTTTGTCCTATCAGAAGGAACTCTTTGCAAAGAGCGTTCTGGAAGCGGCGGGATTATGGAAGACGAAAGAAGGGGGAAAGGTATCTTTTGTTAGACAGATTGGATCAGGCGGGATCCTTGCAGCACTTTGGAATCTTTCTAAAGAAACAAAATTAGGACTCGATATGAATATGAAAGCGTTTTCTATTTTGCAGGAGACGGTGGAAGTGTGTGAGTATTTTCGCCTGAATCCGTATCAGTTATCGTCTGTGGGAAGTTTTTTGATGGTTTCTGAAGACGCAGAAGGATTGGCGGAGCAGATTCTTGCGGCGGGAGGAAAAGCAAACGTCATTGGATCGCTTACGGACAGCCATGACAAGCTGATTCATAATGGAGAAGAGATTCGATATCTGGATCGTCCGGCGCCTGACGAGCTTTGGAAGATTTATCAGACAGATCCGGTGTAAAAGAGTATAGAAAAAGAGTATAGGAATGCGAAAAGAGTGTATAACTTTTAGGGATTCACAAAAGATAAAAAGGAGGAATTAATATGCTGAACATTGTGTTATACGAGCCGGAGATTCCGGCAAATACTGGAAATATCGGGCGCACCTGCGTGGCGACCAATACCCGTCTTCATCTGATCGAACCTCTGGGATTTCGGCTGGATGAAAAAAGCCTGAAACGGGCAGGCATGGATTACTGGAAAGATCTGGATGTACAGACGTATATTGACTATAACGATTTTCTGGAACGAAATCCGGGTGCGAAGATTTATATGGCGACGACAAAGGCGCAGAAGGTGTATACGGAAGTGGAGTATGAGCCGGACTGCTATATCATGTTTGGAAAAGAGAGCGCCGGTATTCCGGAAGAGATTCTGGTTCATCACAAGGATACGTGTGTGCGGATTCCGATGATGGGGGAGATCCGTTCTCTGAATCTTGGAAATTCCGTTGCGGTTGTTCTCTATGAAGCTCTTCGACAGAATGAATTTGCAGGGATGAATTTAGAGGGGCATCTCCATGAACTGAATTGGGAATAGAACCCCTATTTATAATAAGAAGAAATTGTTTGATTATTTGGTTAATTATATGTGCAACACGCGGTTGAAACTATAAAGAAACAATAAATTCCTAGACTTTTGGGAAAAAGCATATTATAATTCTAACTACAGATACTTTCAACAACAAGAGAGGTGGTGAACAAATGGTAGAAGAAACCATTAAAACCATCAAGGAGACGGAAAATGAAGCTGAAGAAATGATAAAAAAAGCGGATGCACAGTGTACCGATATCCTTGAACAGGCATCTGTGGAAGCCAGGGGATTGAAAGAACAGGCGGAAATGGATGCAAAAGCAAAGGCGGAAGCGGCGCTTGCGGCGGCAAAAGAAGCTGCAGACCACCTGACGAAGCAAAAAGCGGTGGAAGTGGAGCAAGAGATTGCAGCAATGCGGGACGCAGCGCTTGGGAAAGAAAAAGAAGCGATCCAGGCGGTAATGCAGGCTCTCGTCTGAAGAAGGCTGAACAGGTAAAGGAGGGATGTGGCTATGGCAGTATTGCAGATGCAACGAATAAGTATCTGCGCGCTGAAAAAAGACCGTAAGGCTATCTTGGAAAAGATACAGGCTCTGGGAATCATGGAGATGAACCAGATCGCCGATGTGGACGACGGATTTGAGAAGATGGACACTATGGAAGCCAAAGTAAGCTTTGAAAGAAAAGCGCAGTTGGCAGAATCGGCATTGACGGTTTTGGAAACGTATGAACCGGAAAAGAAGTCGATGTTGTCCTCGCTGGAAGGCAAAAAACTTGTCGAAAAAGATGCGTTTAATCAGGTGGTTTCCGAACGAGACGCTGTGATTGAAACTGCAGATTTGCTGGTGACATATAGTAAAGAGATAGCAGAGAAAAAAGCTGGTATTTTGAAACTGGAGAACCAGATCGAGTCGCTTAGTCCGTGGCTTGCACTTGATGTACCGATGGATGCGAAAGGTACGAAGAAAGTGGCAATGCTTTTGGGAACTATGCCGGGCGGAACAACCCTGGAATCTGTATATGAGCAGATTGCAGCAAAAGCTCCGGAGATAGAAGCTGTGGATGTGCAGATCATCAGCAGTGACAGAGATGCGGCCTATCTGGCTGTTTTTTGTTTAAGGCAGGAAGAAGCACAGGTTGAGGAAGTCTTACGAAGCGGTGGATTTTCCAGACCGGCTCAGAGTGTCGGAATGATTCCGGAAGAGGCGAAAGAAAGTCTTGAGGAAGAGATTCAAAAGCTAAAGTCAGAGATTGCAGATACGGAAGATGTGATCCGGGGCTATAAAGGGGACCGGGAGAAGCTGAAAGTGATCAGCGATTACTATCGCATCCGGGCAGAAAAGTATGAGGTGCTTGGTACACTTCCGCAGTCGCAGCGAACATTTGTGATCAGTGGTTATGTGCCGGCAAAGGCCGTGCCAGCGATTCAGAAAGCGATTGGAGATCGGTATGACTGCGCAGTAGATGTAGAAGATTTAAAGGAAGATGAAGAACCGCCAACATTATTAAAGAACAACAGCTTTTCATCAAGTATGGAAAGTGTAGTTGCTTCCTATGGTCTGCCGCACAAGGGTGAATTTGATCCGACGACGATTATGTCATTCTTCTATGTGTTCTTCTTTGGAATGATGTTGTCTGATGCAGCCTATGGCGCGATTATTGCAATTGGATGTCTGATTGCATTAAAGAAATTCCCGCGGATGAGCAAGGGGATGCATGAATCTTTGAAAATGTTCATGTTCTGTGGAGTTTCCACCATGGTGTGGGGCATTTTGTTCGGCGGATATTTCGGCGATGTGGTGGATGTTGTGTCTAAGACGTTTTTCGGGCATCCGGTAACAATCAAGCCGCTTTGGTTTGCGCCGCTTAATGATCCAATGAAGCTTTTGATTTATTCGATGGCATTCGGTGTGATTCACTTGTTTGTAGGTCTGGGGATCAAAGGCTATATGGAAATTAAGGAAGGAAAGATTCTGGATTTCTTCTGTGATGTAGTCCTTTGGTATGCATTTCTGATCGGACTTTTGTTAATGCTGATTCCGTCAGAGATTTTTGCATCCATCGCGCAGGCGCAGATTACATTCCCGCCAGCGGTCAATGTGGCGGCAAAGGTACTGGCAATCGGCGGAGCGGTTGGGCTTTTGTTGATGTCAGGAAGGGCAAACAAGAATCCGGCTCTAAGACTTGCGTTAGGAGCGTATGATATTTATAACATTACGGGATGGTTAAGTGATGTGCTGTCTTATTCCCGTTTGCTGGCGCTGGGGCTGGCAACCGGAGTTATCGCATCCGTTGTCAATCAGATGGGAAGTATGCTTGGAAAGAGTGTGGCAGGCGTGATTTTGTTTATCGTGGTATTTCTTATCGGTCATGCAATGAACCTGGCAATTAACCTGCTGGGCGCATATGTACACACCAACCGTCTCCAGTTTGTGGAATTCTTTGGAAAATTCTACGAAGGTGGTGGAAAACCATTCGAGCCATTTGAATCTGATACAAAATACGTAACCATTCAGGAAAGCGAAAATGCAGAATAAAGCGTTAGAAACAACATGTTTAAGGAGGAAAACATATTATGAGTATTTGGGATAATTTAGGTCTTGTATATGCATTATTAGGTGCAGCAATAGCAGTATTTCTTGCAGGAGCAGGATCTGCAATCGGTGTAGGAATCGCAGGTCAGGCGGCAGCGGGTGTTGTAACAGAGGATCCAAGTAAGTTCGCAAAGGTTTTGATTATGCAGCTTCTGCCTGGTACACAGGGTATCTACGGTCTGCTGGTTGGATTCTTGACACTTTCTAAGATTGGTCTTCTTGGCGGCGGCGCAGCACAGATTGATCCGCAGACAGGACTTCTGATTTTAGCGGCATGTCTCCCGATTGGTATTGTGGGTCTTATTTCCGGAAAACATCAGGGAAAGACTTCCGCAGCGGCAATCGGCATCGTTGCTAAGAAACCGGATCAGTTCGGTAAAGCAATGCTGTTCCCTGCAATGGTTGAGACATATGCAATCCTGGCGCTCCTGATTTCTATTCTGTCTGTAACAGCAATTCAGGTTTAAAAATCAGGAAAAGAAAAGGAGTGCGAGGGCTATGACTGGATTAGATAAGATGAAAAGTCAGATCCTGAATGAAGCAAAGGCCGCGGCGGATGGAAAGGTTGCCGAAGCCAAAAGGCAGGCGGAAGAAATGATAAACCTCGCCAAAGAAGAGGCCGAAAAGAAGCGCGAAAGCATTTCCAGAAAATCGGAAGCAGATGTGCAGCGTTATCAGGAACGGACGGCATCGTCCATTGATTTACAGAGACGGACGAAACTTCTTGCGGCAAAGCAGGAAGTGATCGCCGAAGTTCTTGACAAGGCATATGAGAAGCTTTCCGGCATGGAAGAGGAAGAATATTTTGCCATGCTGCTGAAAATTCTTGTAAGGTACATGCTGCCGGAGGAAGGGGAAATTTTCTTTTCTGCAAAGGATCTGCAGAGAATGCCTTCCGGGTATGAAGAACAGATACAGAAGGCGGCACGTGAAAACGGCGGCACGCTGACACTGTCCAAAGAGGGAAGGCCGATTGAAAATGGCTTCGTTCTTGCCTATGGCGGAATTGAAGAGAACTGTACGCTAAGAGCCATGCTCGATGCGAAGAAAGACGAACTGTCCGATATGGTACATCGATTATTATTTTTGTAGGAGGCGCCCATGAGTGAAGAATATACCTATGCGGTCGCACGAATCAGGGCTCTGGAGGTTTCCCTGTTCTCCAACAGTACCATCGATCAGCTGATTGCCTGTCAGGATTACAGGCAGTGTCTCCAGTTCCTGGAAGAAAAGGGCTGGGGTGACAGTGAGACAGCCGGAAATGCGGAAGCCATACTGACCAGAGAAGAAGAGAAAATCTGGGAAGTGGTACAGGAGTTGTCCATTGGAATGGAAAACTTTGACGTATTGTCCTATCCGAAGCTGTTTCACAACCTGAAGGCGGCAATTAAGGCGGTGTGTACGCAGGAGAAGAACCGGCATGTTTTCTATGAGGATGTCAAGATCCCCGGAAAAGAGATGCTGGAAATTATACAGGAGAAGAACTTCGGCAAGCTTCCGGCGCAGATGCAGCATGCAGCGGAAGAAGCTTATGAGAAACTGCTTCAGACCGGAGACGGTCAGTTGTGCGATGTGATTATCGACAAAGCGGCGCTTGAAGCGGTGTATGAAGCCGGGAAAGTATCCGGGGAGCCGATTATCCGGGACTATGCAGAGTCTACGGTGGCGGTGGCGGATATCAAGATTGCCGTGCGATCACAGAAGACCGCAAAATCAATAGAATTTATGCAGCGGGCGATGGCGGAATGTGACAGCATCAGCGTGGATCAGCTTTCAAAAGCCGCTCTTAGCGGAATGGATGCAATCTGTGACTACCTGCGCGGAACAGCCTATGTAGAAGGAGCGGAAGCGTTGGCGGAATCAGCATCCGCATTTGAGCGCTGGTGTGACAACCGTATTATTGAGACGATTAGTCCGCAGAAATACAATGCATTTACGATAGGGCCGATCATTGCCTATGTAATTGCAAGACAGAACGAGATTAAAACGGTACGGATCATCCTTTCTGGTAAACAAAACGATTTACCGGAAGAGTCCATCCGGGAAAGGGTAAGGGAGATGTATGTATAGGATAGCAGTCATTGGGGATTATGACAGCATCTACGGCTTCGCTGCTCTGGGGCTTGATACGTTTCCGGTAACTGCCCATGAAGAAGCCGCAGAATTGCTTCATAGGCTTGCGGCGGAAGGATATGGAATTATTTATATTACAGAAGCCTGGATGGCGGAATTGAAACAAGAAGCAGCAAAGTATCAGGATCAGGTGATACCGGCAATCATTCAGATACCGGGAATCGCAGGAAATACCGGCGCAGGAATTGCAGGCGTTAAGAAGTCTGTAGAAGTGGCAGTCGGCTCTGATATTCTGTTTGGTGATGACTAAGCCGAAAGATGGCATAAGAAAAGAAAATAAAAAGTAAGGAGTGTGATTTGTCCGTTATGAGTAGTACAGGTACAATTAAAAAAGTAGCAGGACCGCTGGTAATTGCGTCCGGAATGCGCGACGCGAACATGTCCGACGTTGTACGTGTCAGCGACAAACGTCTGATCGGAGAGATCATTGAGATGCACGGTGACGAGGCGTCTATTCAGGTATATGAAGAGACATCAGGACTGGGACCGGGAGAACCGGTGGAATCTACTGGGGCGCCAATGTCCGTAGAGCTGGGACCAGGCCTTATCACAAGCATTTATGATGGAATTCAGCGTCCGCTTGACGATATTATGAAGATTTCAGGAAATAACCTGCAGCGTGGAGTTGAGGTTGCATCTCTGAAACGAGATAAAAAATGGGAATTTGTTCCGGTGGCAAAGGTTGGAGACGAAGTAGAAGCAGGAGATGTGCTTGGTACCGTTCAGGAAACCGCTGTTGTGGAGCAGAAAATTATGGTACCGTACGGAGTGGCTGGTACGGTGAAGGAAATCAAAGCCGGTGAATTTACGGTAGAAGAAGTGGTGGCAGTCGTTTCCACAAAAGATGGGGACAAAGAATTGACGATGATGCAGAAATGGCCGGTTCGTAAAGGCCGTCCATATGTGAAGAAGCTGCCGCTTGACGCACCGCTTGTAACAGGACAGCGTGTCGTTGATACCTTCTTCCCGATTGCAAAGGGCGGAGTGGCAGCTGTTCCGGGACCGTTCGGAAGTGGTAAGACAGTGATTCAGCATCAGCTTGCAAAATGGGCAGAAGCAGATATCGTGGTTTATATTGGATGCGGAGAACGTGGAAATGAGATGACGGACGTTCTAAATGAATTTCCGGAATTGAAGGATCCAAAAACAGGCCGTTCCTTGATGGAAAGAACGGTGTTGATTGCCAATACTTCAGATATGCCGTTCGCAGCACGTGAGGCGTCTATTTATACAGGTATTACGATTGCAGAATATTTCCGTGATATGGGATATTCCGTAGCGCTTATGGCAGATTCCACCTCTCGATGGGCAGAGGCGCTTAGAGAGATGTCCGGTCGTTTGGAAGAAATGCCTGGTGAGGAAGGTTATCCGGCATACTTAGGCTCTCGTCTGGCAGAGTTTTACGAGAGAGCCGGACGTGTGCAGTCTCTTGGAAAAGATGCAAGAGAAGGTTCCTTGTCCGTTATCGGAGCCGTATCTCCTCCGGGTGGTGATACTTCAGAACCGGTATCTCAGGCAACGCTTCGAATCGTAAAAGTGTTCTGGGGACTGGATTCTGCGTTGGCTTATAAGAGACATTTCCCGGCAATTAACTGGCTGACCAGTTACTCTTTGTATCTTGACAATATGCAGGGCTGGTTTAACAGTGTGGTTGCAGAAGACTGGATGAGCGACCGTCAGAGAATGATGAGTCTTTTGACCGAAGAGGCGGCTTTGGAAGAAATCGTTCAGATGGTAGGTATGGATGCATTATCACCTTCTGACCGTCTGAAAATGGAAGCTGCAAGATCGATTCGTGAAGACTTCCTGCATCAGAACTCCTTCCATGAAGTGGATACTTATACCCCGCTTCGGAAACAGTATCTGATGATGAAGCTGGTGCTTGCATTCTACGATCAGGCAAATGAAGCGCTTGCGAAAGGTGCATCCATGAAAAAGCTTCTGGTGATGGACGTTAGAGAGAGAATCGGCCGTTACAAGTATACGGCAGTTGAGAATATCGAGACCGAATACGAGAAGATTATGAGTGAGTTAAAAGAAGAAATCGCAGGAACGATCGGGAAGGAGGACTTCTAATCATGCCAAAAGAATATAGAACTATACAGGAAGTTGCCGGACCGCTGATGATGGTAAAAGGTGTCGAAGGCGTTACCTTTGACGAACTGGGAGAGATTGAACTTGCAAGCGGCGAAAAACGCCGCTGTAAGGTGCTGGAAGTGGATGGCGACAGTGTCGTAGTACAGCTTTATGAAAATGCGGCTGGCATCAACTTAAGCAACAGTAAGGTGCGCTTTCTTGGAAGAACCATGGAGCTTGGTGTATCCGGTGATATGCTGGGACGTGTCTTTGACGGATTGGGACGTCCGATTGACGATGGCCCGGAGATCTTACCAGAGGAAAGAAGAGATATCAACGGACTTCCTATGAATCCGGCGGCACGTGTATATCCAGAGGAGTTTATCCAGACAGGTGTGTCTGCGATTGATGGACTGAATACACTGGTACGTGGACAAAAATTGCCGATCTTCTCTTGTTCTGGTTTGCCGCATTCACAGCTTGCTGCGCAGATTGCAAGGCAGGCAAAGGTTCGCGGAACAGATGAGAAATTCGCGGTTGTATTTGCAGCCATGGGTATTACGTTTGAAGAGTCCAACTACTTTATTGAATCCTTTAAAGAGACCGGAGCAATTGATCGAACCGTTCTCTTTATCAACCTGGCAAATGATCCGGCTGTAGAGCGTATTTCCACACCTCGTATGGCGCTGACCGCAGCAGAATATCTGGCGTTTGAAAAAGATATGCACGTATTGGTTATTTTGACGGATATTACCAACTATGCAGATGCGCTCCGTGAGATTTCAGCAGCGAAAAAAGAAGTGCCTGGACGTCGAGGATATCCAGGGTATATGTATACAGACCTTGCAACCATGTACGAAAGAGCCGGACGGCAGAAAGGAAAGAACGGAAGTATTACCATGATACCGATTCTGACCATGCCGGAAGATGATAAGACTCATCCAATCCCGGACCTTACAGGGTACATTACAGAGGGACAGGTAATCTTAAGCCGTGAGTTATACCGGAAAGGTTTACAGCCGCCGATCGATGTACTGCCGTCCTTGTCCCGTCTGAAAGATAAGGGAATCGGCGAAGGAAAGACCAGAGCTGACCATTCCAATACAATGAACCAGCTGTTTGCAGCTTATTCTCGTGGTAAGGATGCCAAAGAATTAATGACCATCCTCGGCGAGGCGGCGTTAACCGAAATTGATTTGAAATACGCTGAGTTTGCAGAAGCATTCGAGAAGGAATATGTATCCCAGGGATACAACACAGACCGTTCTATTGAAGAGACACTAGAAATTGGCTGGAGACTCCTGTCAATGCTTCCTAGAGCAGAGCTGAAACGTATCGACGATAAATTCTTAGATCAATATTATGGAAAGCAATAAGCCATGCGCAGATGTAGAAAAGGGCTCATGCAAGCTTGCTTGCTGATGAGAACTTTTCTACAGATGCATAGGGCGACTGCCCACAGCGAGAAGAAGCGAAGCGGATTCGAGCTGGGCATGGCGTAAGAATTGCATAGGGCGATCGCCCACAGCGAGAAGAAGCGAAGCGGATTCGAGCTGGGCATGGCGTAAGAATTGCATAGGGCGATCGCCCACAGCGAGAAGAAGCGAAGCGGATTCGAGCTGGGCACGGCGTAAGAATTGCATAGGGGCGTAAGCTCCAAGCTCGAAGAAGGAGGGTAAAGATGGCTAAAAAGCAGATTACTCCTACCAGAATGGAATTGACTAGAACCAAGAAAAAACTCGTCACCGCCAGAAGGGGACATAAACTCCTGAAGGATAAGCGAGATGAGTTGATGCGTCAGTTTTTGGATCTGGTGAAGGAGAATATGGCACTTCGTAAAAAAGTAGAGGCCGGAATCCTTTCTGCAAACAAGAATTTTGTCATTGCAAAAGCTGGTATGGATGAAGCGACATTGAATACGGCATTGATGGCGCCGAAGCAGGAGGTCAGTCTTTCAGTGGGACAAAAAAATGTTATGAGTGTTGATATTCCAGTCTTTGAGACAAAGACAAGAACTGCAGACGCAAATGATATCTATTCCTATGGATTTGCATTTACATCAAGTGATTTGGATGGTGCAGTGAAGTCTTTGGCAGATATTTTGCCGGATATGTTGAAGCTTGCAGAGACGGAAAAAGCATGTCAGCTGATGGCGGCGGAAATTGAAAAGACCAGACGCCGTGTGAATGCGTTGGAACATGTGACGATTCCGGAGGCTCAGGAAACGATCAAATATATTACCATGAAGCTGGATGAGAACGAAAGAAGTTCTCAGATTCGGCTGATGAAGGTAAAAGATATGATGCTGGAAGAGGCGCATCATTATAGTGAAAGAGCCTGATAATCAAATAGAAAAAGAAGAGAAAAGATAAAGTGAGAGCTTTGCGCCTGAATGGTGCAAGGCTCTTGTTAAATGAATGGATGAAAGGGCGAAGACTATGGAGTACGTTAGCAATTATATATCACCCCTTGGCAAGATGCTGCTGGCAGCAGATGATAAAGGGCTGACTGGCGCATGGTTTGAGGGGCAGAAGTATTTTGCCCGTGGTTTAGGCAGCGCATATGAGGAGCGGGAGCTTCCTCTTTTTAAAGATGTGAAATGCTGGCTAGATCTTTATTTTTCCGGTCAGGAGCCGAAGTTTCAAATTCCAATTCATCTGATTGGAACAAGTTTTCAGCAGGAAGTGTGGGAGCTCCTTTGCGAAATTTCTTATGGGGAAACGAGGACATATGGAGAAATAGCGGCAAAGCTCGCAAAAAGACGAGGGATTGTCAGCATGTCGGCGCAGGCGGTAGGCGGTGCAGTTGGGCATAATCCGATCCCTGTGATTGTTCCGTGTCACAGAGTCTTGGGAGCCGGGGGAAGCTTGACCGGTTATGCCGGAGGCGTTGAAAGAAAACGGAAGCTGTTGGAGTTAGAAGGCGTATTAAGCGAAGCAGTGCAAAGTGACCGAAGAGGATAGAGATGCATATACTAACATTGAGCAGTATTGTCGGGAGTGTGGCTATAAATGGAAGAACGGCTGCCTTATTATATGGTGTATCCTATGCCGCTTATGTATGACGATGAGAAAAAGAACCGCAGGGATTATGAGTATATGAAGAGCTTGTATCCTAAGACTGCAAAGCGTCTGCTTCTATACGTGGAAGAGGAGTGTGACCGCCTGGAATATACGGCGAGTATGATGTATGATGAATGCCCGGATCTTCTGCAGCTTCGTCTTTTGTGCAGGCGGATTGGGAAGCGGGTGCAGGAAGCGGAAGAACTGGATGAAATCTGGGAGGAGGAACAGCTTGAAGATCTGATTCAGGTAATGACCTATCAGGAATTGTGCAGGAGAAGGCAAGAAGAACGAGCACGCAGAAAGAAATATTTCTGACAAAGGAAGGGAAAAATAATCGCTGTTTTGTGAGCGATTATTTTTTTCGTTGCCTTTTTCGTGATTATGAACAACGATTACCGCTATTTAATTGTAAATGTTTCCTTGCGGTGTCTTGCGGCATATGATAGAATATATAGACGGTTCAGCGGGGAATATCAGGATGGCTGGGCTGTAATTTTACAAAAGGGGAGGCATCTATATGGATAATATTGTATTTATCGGAATGCCGGCAGTTGGTAAAAGTACAGTGGGAGTAATCGTTGCAAAACGGCTGGGGTATCATTTTGTCGATACCGATATTCTGATTCAGGAAGAAGAAAAAATGCTGTTGAAAGATATTATCGCCGAGCGGGGAATTGAAGGATTTCTCGAAGTAGAGGATCGGGTGAATGCAGAACTTGACGTGCATCATGCAGTGGTTTCGCCCGGAGGCAGTGTGGTATATTGTGAGAATGCAATGAGACATTACAAAGAAATCGGAACGATTGTATATCTTCAGGCATCTTATGATACAATAAATAGAAGAATACAAAACGCGAAGAACCGGGGAGTTGTGCTTAGAGACGGACAGACCTTGAAAGATCTGTACGATGAGAGAGTGCAGTTGTTTGAAAAATATGCAGATATTACGATCTGTGAAGATGGCTTGCGATTGGAAGATACGATTCAGAAAGTGCTGGACGTATTGCATACATAAAGAATATTGGATTGGTATTGGAACTGGTAAAATATTACGGATTAGTTACATAAATGTAAAAAATATTTTACAAATATGGATTCTATGATATAATAATCTAGAATATGATTGGAAATTAGAGCAAATATTGAGGTGCAATATGGAACAATATATTATAAAAGGCGGTCATCCGCTGGTAGGAGAAGTGGAGATCGGCGGTGCAAAGAATGCGGCACTTGCAATTCTTGCAGCAGCAATTATGACAGATGAGACAGTAACCATTGACAATCTTCCGGATGTAAATGATATCAATGTGCTTTTGGATGCCATTGCCGGAATCGGAGCAAACGTCTATCGGGTTGACAGACATACTGTCAAAATTAATGGAAAAAGCATTACTGATGTTGACATCGAGTATGATTATATAAAGAAAATTCGGGCGTCCTATTATCTTTTAGGAGCGCTTCTTGGAAAATATAAACGTGCAGAGGTAGCGCTTCCGGGAGGATGCAATATTGGAAGCAGACCGATTGACCAACATTTGAAGGGATTTCGGGCGCTCGGCGCGGAAGTGGATATTGAGCATGGAAAGATTATGGCAGAGGCAGAGCGCCTGACTGGAAAGCATATCTACTTTGACGTGGTAAGTGTTGGAGCAACAATCAATGTGATGATGGCGGCAACGATGGCAGAAGGAATTACCATTCTGGAGAACGTTGCGAAAGAGCCTCATGTTGTTGACGTGGCAAACTTCTTGAACAGTATGGGAGCCAACATCAGAGGAGCAGGAACGGACGTAATTAAGATCCGCGGAGTACAGCGCCTTCATGGAACGGAGTATTCTGTGATTCCGGACCAGATCGAGGCAGGAACATTTATGTTTGCGGCTGCGGCAACGAAGGGTGACGTAACCGTATTAAATGTGATTCCAAAGCATTTGGAAGCAACGATTGCCAAATTGGTAGAGATTGGCTGTGAAGTGGAAGAATTTGACGACGCAGTGCGCGTGGTTTCTAAAGGGGATCTGACCAGTACCCATGTAAAGACATTGCCATATCCTGGCTTCCCAACGGATATGCAGCCTCAGATTGGTGTGACGCTGGCACTTTGTAAGGGAACCAGCACGATTACCGAGAGTATTTTTGAAAATCGTTTCAAATATCTGGATGAGCTTGCTCGGATGGGAGCAAATGTGAAGGTTGAGAGTAATTCTGCTACCATTGAAGGGGTGGAGAAGTTCTCAGGAGCAAGAGTGAGCGCGCCGGATCTGCGTGCGGGAGCAGCGCTTTGCATTGCCGGACTTGCAACGGATGGAATTACAATCGTAGATGACATCGTGTATATTCAGAGAGGATACGAGCGGTTTGAAGAGAAGCTTCGCGGTCTTGGCGGCGTAATCGAAAAGGTTGAGACAGAACGGGATATTCAGAAGTTCAAACTGAAAGTTAGTTAGTAGACTTTCCGGTTGATTGCGGAAGGTTAGTTAGATTTTCCGATTGATTAGGGAAATAGGTATTGACAATACGAATAAAAGCGTGTAGAGTCTTAGGCGTACATATACAAGATGTACGGGAGACGAATCATAAATAAGACTTTCTCTTATTCAGAGCAGTGGAGATACAAAGGATCTGAGAAGCTGCGGCAACCCCATGTTGTGGAAGGTGCCAACCTGAGCGAGTAATCGAACAATAAGAGGATTGATTTATAGAGAATATAAAGCAGTCCGCTTAAGCGGGCTGTTTTTTTCGCTGCAAGGATCTGTCCAAAGAGAAAGCACAAAAAGATACCCAAACTGGTGTGAAAGGAGAACGAAAGATGGAAAAAAGATTATTTACATCCGAATCAGTAACCGAAGGTCATCCGGATAAGATCTGTGATCAGATTTCGGACGCAGTTCTGGATGCGCTTATGGAGCAAGACCCAATGAGCCGTGTGGCATGTGAGACTGCAATTACAACAGGACTCGTGTTGGTTATGGGAGAGATTACCACGAATGCATATGTGGATATTCAGAAAATTGTAAGAGATACGGTAGATGAGATTGGATATAACCGTGGAAAATATGGATTCGATGCACATACCTGTGGTGTGATTACAGCAATCGATGAACAGTCTTCCGATATTGCTATGGGAGTAGATAAGGCGTTGGAAGCAAAAGAGCGCACGATGTCCGATGAGGAACTGGAAGCGATCGGAGCTGGCGATCAGGGAATGATGTTCGGTTATGCGACTGATGAGACGCCAGAGCTGATGCCGTATCCAAGTGCACTTGCACAGAAGCTGGCAAGAAGACTGACAGAGGTGAGAAAAGATGGAACGCTGCCGTATCTTCGTCCAGATGGCAAGACGCAGGTAACGGTAGAGTATGATGAGGAAGGGGTTCCGACAAGATTAGATGCTGTCGTACTCTCTACCCAGCATGATCCGGAGGTTACGCAGGAGCAGATTCACGAAGATATTAAGAAACATGTATTTGATGTGATTATTCCGGCAGGAATGGTGGATGATCAGACCAAGTTTTTCATTAATCCGACAGGAAGATTTGTGATCGGTGGTCCTCACGGCGACAGCGGATTGACAGGACGTAAGATTATCGTAGATACCTACGGTGGAATGGCGCGTCATGGCGGAGGAGCATTTTCTGGAAAGGATTGCACGAAGGTGGATCGTTCTGCGGCGTATGCAGCGCGTTATGTTGCGAAGAATATCGTTGCGGCAGGAATTGCAAAGAAATGCGAGATCCAGTTGTCTTATGCAATCGGCGTGGCACATCCGACCTCTATTATGATTGATACCTTTGGCACAGGTAAGATTTCCGAAGAGAAGCTGGTAGACATCGTAAGAGAGAACTTTGATTTGAGACCGGCAGGTATTATTAAGATGTTGGATTTGAGAAGACCGATTTACAAACAGACAGCAGCGTATGGACATTTCGGAAGAAATGACCTGGATCTTCCATGGGAAAAAGTGGATAAAGTGGATAACTTAAGAAAATATCTTTAAAAAAGGGACAGGGTAATTTTCATTCGGGACGGAGTTTTTTGCAAAAAACTCCGTCCCGAATTTACTTTTACAGAAATTTAAGAAATATTTATATGGGTTTTCGTGTGCCTTTTCGGCATGCGTGGTATAATTACACATGTATTATGATGAATGACGAGGGCGAAGATTATGAAATTGAAAACCCGATTGATTATAGCTTTTATTACGGTAATTACCATTCCGGTGTTATTAAGTGTTACGATCCTGTGTGTGATGGGACGGTATCAGATGAGCGCCATTGATAAGGCCTACGAGATATCTGGGACCACTGTGGAAAGTTTTTCTAATTCTATGACGGTGATTTCACAGGTGACGGAGAAACCCTACAAGGAATTAAGTGAGATGGTCAGGAAGAGTCCGCAAAAAATGGAGGATGCGACATCTCTGGAAGAGTTCAACAAGAAGTTAAGAGGTAAGAAATCGTATCTTTTGGTGCGGAAAGAAGATACGATTATCTATGTGGGAACGGAAATGGAAGAGGCGGATCATGTGATTTTGCAGCTTCCGGAGTATGGAGAGTCTGAATCGACATCTAAGAATGGCGTCTATCTTGGCGGTGAAGTTCAGGCGTTGGTAAAGCAGGTGGACTTTCTTTATAGAGATGGCGATGAAGGCAGCGCCTATATCGTATCAGATGTCGGTAATATGATTCCGGAAGTAGAAGAATTTCTGGTAAGTATGGTATTTTGTGTGATTTTGGTACTGGTATTTACCGCAGCTCTCTTGATTTTCTGGATTTATCGCGGTGTGATGCAGCCGCTTGGAAAGATGCAGCTGGCCGCAAAGAATATCAAAGAAGGAAATCTGGATTTTGAATTGAATCCGACGTCGGATGATGAATTAGGTCAGCTTTGCCGGGATCTGGAAGATATGCGGAAGCGCCTGAAAGATAACGTGGAAGAAAAAATCAAATATGATAAAGAAAATAAAGAGCTGATCAGTAATATTTCCCACGATCTGAAAACTCCGGTGACGACAATTAAGGGATATGCAGAAGGCATTATGGACGGAGTGGCGGATACACCGGAGAAGATGGAGCGATATATTCGGACGATTTATAATAAGGCGACAGAAATGAATACGCTGATCAATGAGCTGACGCTCTATACGAAGATTGATACAAATCGTATCCCGTATAATTTCAATACGTTGTCAGTAAATGCGTACTTTGATGACTGCGCGGAAGATCTGGCGGTGGAAATGGAATCGCGGAATGTAGAATTTGGATATTTCAATTATGTTGCAGACAATGTAAAAATCATTGCGGACGCAGAGCAGATTAAGCGAGTCGTTCATAATATTGTGAATAATTCGCTGAAATATATGGATAAACCAAAAGGGAAGATTAATCTGAGAGTCAAAGATGTAGGCGATTTTGTACAGGTCGAACTGGAAGATAATGGAAAAGGAATTGCGGCAAAAGATCTGCCTAATATATTTGACCGCTTTTACAGGACGGATGCGTCTAGAAATTCGTCCAAGGGCGGAAGTGGAATTGGACTTTCCATTGTGAAGAAGATCATTGAGGATCACGGTGGAAAGATCTGGGCAACGAGTCGGGAAGAGACGGGAACGACAATGTACTTTGTTATAAGAAAATATCAGGAGGTACCAATTCATGAGTAAAATATTGATCGTAGAAGATGAAGAAGCGATTGCAGAACTGGAGAAAGATTATCTGGAGCTTAGCGGATTTGAGGTTCAGGTTGCCAATGATGGAGAAAAAGGGCTTGAAAAGGCACTGAACGAAGATTATGATCTCTATATTCTGGATTTGATGCTTCCGGGAATTGATGGATTTGATATCTGCCGTCAGATCCGGGACGTAAAGAATACACCGATTATTATGGTATCGGCGAAGAAGGATGATATTGATAAGATTCGGGGACTGGGACTTGGAGCAGACGATTATATGACCAAGCCATTCAGCCCAAGCGAATTAGTGGCGCGGGTTAAGGCGCATCTTGCAAGATATGACCGCTTAACAGGAAGCATGATGGAGGCCAATAAGGTAATTGAGATTCGCGGATTGAAGATTGATACAACCGCAAGACGCGTGTGGGTCAATGGAGAAGAGCGGACATTTACAACGAAAGAATTTGATCTGCTTTCATTTTTGGCAAGTCATCCGAACCATGTATATACGAAGGAGGAACTTTTCCGGGAAATCTGGGATATGGAATCCATCGGAGATATTGCAACGGTAACCGTTCATATTAAAAAGATTCGTGAAAAGGTAGAAATGGATACTTCAAATCCACAGTATATTGAGACCATTTGGGGCGTGGGGTATCGCTTTAAAGTGTAAGAAACTCCTAAAGCAGCAGCGCAGGAAAATATTGGAGAGTGAATGTTATAAAAGGCAAGGGCAATCGAATTTGATAGGATTGTCCTTGCCTCTTTTTTCTGTCTGTCAGATGTGCTATGATAGATTCAAAATCTTAAAACAGGATTCATAGAGATAGATAAAGGAGAGTAACATGCGACAAAAAAAGAAAAATATCCGTTGGAATACGATGCGTATCCTGACGGTGGGATTTTTCGGTGTGATTTTGGCAGGAGCCTTTTTGTTGTGGCTTCCCATCTGTAATCAGGAGCCGATTGCGTTTATGGACGCGTTGTTTACGTCTACATCAGCAGTGTGTGTGACAGGACTTGTGACCATCGTGCCGGCAGCACAGTTTACCGTTGTGGGAAAGGTGGTTCTGCTGATTTTGATACAAATTGGCGGTCTAGGCGTCATAGGCTGTGCGACGGCTTTTTTCCTGCTTTTAAAAAAGCGAATTACGCTAAGAGAACGTGTGGTGATGCAGGAAAGTTACAGTATGGATGGACTCGGAGGCGTGGTTGGAATGGTGCGCAAAGTCATTCTCGGTACTTTCGTGGTGGAAGGTGTGGGAGCCCTTTTGTATGCATTTCAGTTTGTGCCGGAATACGGATTGCTTCGTGGAGTTGCCTATGCGGTATTTCACGCAGTGTCTGCATTTTGTAATGCGGGGATTGATATCTTGGGCGCAGACAGCCTAGCAGGCTATGCGGGCAATCCACTCGTTAATTTTACGACGATGATGCTGGTTGTTCTCAGCGGTATCGGCTTCGTTGTATGGTATGACGTGATTGGAAATGTACGCCGCATTTATAAAAAGGAAGTGCCGAAAAAATGGTGGTTTACCAGGCTGAAACTTCATTCTAAGCTTGCGATTGTGACGACGCTGGTACTGCTTCTTGTTGGGGCTCTTGCCGTCTTTCTGATGGAATACAGTAATCCGGATACCTTGGGCGGTATGCCATTGGGCGATAAGGTAATGGCATCCATGTTCCAGTCGGTAACGACAAGGACGGCAGGATTTTACACAATTTCGCAGGGGGCATTGCACGAGGAGACCAAGCTGGTCAGCAGTATCCTGATGTTCATCGGTGGTTCGCCAGGAGGAACTGCCGGCGGTGTGAAGACGACAACGATTGCAATGCTGGTGCTGTGGTGTATTACTTTGATCCGGGGAGGAAAAGACGCAGAGTGTTTTGGAAGAAAAATTACGGTTTCAAATTTTCGTACAGGTTTTGCGGTAGTAATACTTGCTTTTCTGATTTTGATTGGAGGAACCTTGGCGATACTTATGATTGAAAAGGACAGTGTTGCGATGTCGGATGTTTTATTTGAGACGAGTTCTGCAATTGGAACGGTGGGCTTGACAGCGGATCTGACACCGCAGCTGGAACGGACCAGTCAGGTGATTATTATGTTTTTAATGTATGTAGGAAGAATTGGACCGATGACACTGGCGCTTTCTTTTGCGGGAAAACAAAATCCGCAAGATAAGCTGCGAGAATTGCCACAGGAACGGATTATGGTTGGATAGAGAACGAGGAAACATATGGAGGTATCAAGATGAAAAAGCAGTTTGCGGTATTTGGACTGGGAAGTTTTGGAGAAAGTGTAGCGGTAACACTGCAGCAGCTTGGCTGTGAGGTGGTTGCAGTGGATAATCATATGGAACATGTGCAGGAGATATCGGAACAGGTCTCCTATGCAATCAAGGCAGATGCAGGAGATCCGGAGGTTATCAAATCTCTTGGAACCCGGAACCTGGACGGCGTAGTGGTTGCCGTTGCAGATGATATGGAGGCCAGTGTCATGGCGACGTTGGTTTCAAAAGAAATTGGAGTACCCTATGTAATTGCCAAGGCAAAAAATGAGCTTCATGCAACCATTCTTAAGAAGATCGGGGCAGATGCGGTGATTTTCCCAGAGATGGAGATGGGGGTTAGAGTTGCGAAAACATTGATGTCTTCTAATTTCGCAGATTGGATTGCACTGTCGCCGGATTACAGTATTATTGAAATTGCCACTCCGAAGGAATGGGTAGGTAAGTCGTTGCAGCAGCTAGATGTGCGGCGATCCCATGACGTCAATGTAGTCGGTATCAAAATAGGAGAAGAGGTAGAAGTGAACCCAGATCCGGAAAGGACTCTGCAGGAAGATATGACACTCATCATTATAGGTTCCAACTATGCACTGGAAAAAATATAGACGCTGCGAAGTGTGAGGGCTGTGGAACATCGTAAGATTAATAGAAGGAAGCGAAAAGAGAAAGGTTGAAACATATGATAACAAGTACGTCAAACGCCAGAGTGAAGAGGTTGGTAAACCTGAAAAAGAAGAGGAAAGTAAGAGAAGAGGAGGACGTATTTCTGACCGAGGGGATCCGAATGTTCCGGGAAGTGCCTCCGGAGCTTCTTAAGGAAGTGTATGTATCGGAATCTTTTTATAAGAAGGAAGGCGAGGTCATCCGGCAGGTGATGAAGAAGAGCCAGGCTAAGCTGGAAGAATTGTCGGATTCCGTATTTCAGTATGCGTCAGATACGAAAACGCCGCAGGGGATTCTGTGCGTAGTGAAGCAAAAGCATTATACGTTGTCAGAAGTGGCGCAGGGAGACTCCCCGCTTTTGATGGTGCTAGAGCGTCTTCAGGATCCGGGGAATCTTGGAACCATTCTTCGGACGGCAGAGGGCGCAGGGGTGACCGGAATTATTCTGAGTGAGGATTGTGTCGATCTTTATAATCCCAAGACGATTCGTTCTACCATGGGTTCCGTCTATCGGATGCCTTTTGTCTATGTTCCGGATCTGGCGGATGCACTGGAAAACTTAAAGGGGATGGGCATTAAAAGCTATGCAGCACATCTTGGTGGAGTCCGCGATTATGACGAGGAAGATTATGTGGAGCCTTGTGCATTTTTGATTGGGAATGAAGGAAATGGGCTATCCGATGAGATTGCAGGTCTTGCGGATACCTATGTAAAGATCCCAATGGAGGGGCAGGTAGAATCTCTGAATGCAGCGATTGCGGCTTCGGTGCTGATGTTTGAAGCAGCAAGACAGAGAAGAAAAAACGTCTGAATTTTAAAAATATAGAAAGAAGACGTCAGAATCCGAAAGGCAAGATGAAAAAAAGTATAGTAATTCATTCCGAAGTATAGTAATATGGAAAAAAGATATACTAAGCAGTATGGGAAGGGGAGGCGTTTATGCAGACAATATATTGGCTTGCGATTTTTGTGATTTTGCTGATTATTGAGATTGTAACGATGGGTTTGACGACAATCTGGTTTGCAGGCGGAGCGTTGGCGGCTATGGCTGCCGGGCTGATTGGCTTCGAAACGGGAATTCAGATTCTGGTATTCCTTGTGGTTTCGGTTCTGCTTTTGGTGTTGACAAGGCCGATTGCAGTGAAATACTTTAATCAGGAGAGACAGAAGACGAATGCGGAGAGCCTGATCGGGCAGCAGGCGCTGGTATTGGAAGATATTGATACCTTGCAGGCTGCGGGGCTGGTAGAAGTCCGGGGGCAGGAATGGTCCGCAAAAACGGATGAACCAAATGGAAAGATCGCAAAAAATAAGGTGGTTGTGATCGAAGGAATCCAGGGTGTAAAACTGATTGTGAGGGAGAAGGAGGAAAGACATGAGTAGTTTTGGTGTAGTAGGAATTATGTTGTTGTTCGTTTTGTTGATTGTAGTTGTGTTAGTTCTGATTTCTTGTGTCAGAGTTGTAAAACAGGCACAGGCGCTGGTAATTGAACGACTGGGAGCTTATCAGGCGACATGGGGAACCGGGCTTCATTTTAAAATCCCGATTATTGATCGCGTGGCAAGAAAGGTAGATTTGAAGGAACAGGTTGTAGACTTTGCGCCGCAGCCAGTGATTACAAAGGATAATGTAACGATGCGGATTGACACTGTTGTGTTTTATCAGATTACAGATCCAAAGATGTTCTGTTATGGTGTTGCCAGTCCGATTATGGCAATTGAAAATCTGACGGCAACGACTCTTAGAAATATTATCGGAGATTTGGAGCTTGACCAGACATTAACGTCTAGAGAGACGATTAATACCAAGATGCGGGCGTCTCTTGATGTGGCGACAGATCCTTGGGGAATTAAGGTGAATCGTGTAGAGCTTAAAAACATTATTCCTCCGGCAGCGATTCAGGATGCGATGGAGAAGCAGATGAAGGCAGAGCGTGAAAGACGAGAAGCAATTCTTCGCGCGGAAGGTGAGAAGAAGTCTACCATCCTGGTGGCAGAAGGTCACAAAGAATCTGCTATTTTAAATGCGGAGGCAGATAAGCAGGCGGCAATTCTTCATGCGGAGGCTCAGAAGGAAGCGATGATTCGTGAGGCAGAAGGTGAAGCGGAGGCCATCCTGAAGGTGCAGCAGGCAAATGCAGACGGTATCCGTTATCTGAAGGAAGCCGGAGCAGATGAGGCAGTACTTACTATGAAGAGCTTGGAAGCATTTGAGAAGGCGGCAGACGGAAAGGCAACAAAGATTATCATTCCGTCAGAAATTCAGGGAATTGCAGGACTTGTAAAATCGTTGGTAGAGATTGGGGAAAAAGAGGAGTAATATGAAACCAGTCCTTGATATGACAAAAGAATATGGCCTTGTATTTGATGGAGGCGGTGCAAGAGGGGCATACCAGATTGGAGCTTGGAAGGCACTTCGGGAAGCCGGCGTCAAAATCAGTGCAGTGGCAGGTACATCCGTGGGCGCATTAAATGGCGCCCTCGTTTGCATGGGAGACGTGAAAAAAGCAGAGGAGATCTGGAGTGAAATAACATTTTCCAAAGTGATGGACGTGGAAGATGAGTGGATGGAACGTCTGTTTCGCCGAGAGACGCCGGTGCGGGAAATACTAAATGAATTATGGGGAAAACTCAAAGAAGGCGGTGTGGATATCACACCGCTTAAAAAACTCATCCATGAGATGATCGATGAAGAGGCGATTCGGACATCGGAAGTGGAGTTTTTCCTGCTTACATTTTCTGTAACAGAGATGAAGGAGCTGGATCTTGCGCTTGAGGATATTCCCGAAGGATTGTTAGAAGATTTCTTACTGGCAAGTGCTTACCTTTTGGGATTTAAGAATGAGCCGCTCCATGGTAAAACTTATTTGGACGGCGGCGTGGTGAATAATGTTCCGCTGGGTTCTTTAGTGAAACGCGGATATGAGAATGTGATTGAAGTCAGAATCTACGGGCCGGGGCGGGAGCCGAAGGTTCGGATGCCGCAGAGCGGGGAGAAATATGTGATTGCGCCGCGCGTAAAGCTGGGCAGTATTATTGAGTTCTCGGAAAAGAGAAGCAGGCAGAATCTAAAGATAGGATATTTTGATGCGAAGAGAATGCTGTATGGGTTGGAAGGCACTATTTATTATTTGGAGCAGACACATGAAGATGCTTATTATGAAGAGTTATTGTCGGGGCTTCGTGACATGGAAAAAGCGGAAATTGCCTTTCAGCTGAAGCTGTCATTTGCAAGCAGTGAAAAGGAATTATATCTGGGAATGCTGGAAGCGGCGGCGAAATTACTTCGGATTTCAAAGTATCAGATATACACAGTGGATGAATTATATGGTATAATATGTAAGAAATATGAATTTTTATGCAACCAATGGGACCTTCCAAGGTTCGTACACGTATTGATGAGATTGAAAGAGGGACGAAAGATGAATTTAAAAGGACGAAATTTTTTGACACTGAAAGATTATACAGCGGAAGAGATCACATACCTGCTTGATCTAGCGGCAGATTTGAAGGAGAAAAAGAAAAACGGAGTTCCGATTGATTATTACAGAGGGAAGAATGTGGCGCTGATTTTTGAAAAGACCAGTACCAGAACCAGATGTTCCTTTGAGATTGCTGCCCATGATATGGGAATGGGAACCACTTATCTTGCGCCGAGTGCATCTCAGATCGGGAAGAAGGAAAGTATTGCAGATACCGCAAGAGTGTTGGGAAGAATGTTTGATGGAATCGAGTACCGTGGCTATGGACAGGAAATCGTAGAAGAGCTTGCCCGCTATGCTGGCGTTCCGGTTTGGAATGGATTGACCAATGAATTCCATCCGACACAAATGTTGGCAGATCTTCTGACAATTCGGGAGCATTTCGGAAAACTGGCGGGAATTCGTCTCGTTTATATGGGAGATGCCCGCTATAATATGGGAAATTCGCTGATGATTGCCTGTGCGAAGATGGGAATGCATTTTGTGGCATGCACCAGTAAGAATTATTTTCCAAATCAGGAATTGGTAGACCTGTGTCAGGAATATGCCAAGGAAAGCGGTGCGACCATTACGTTGACCGAAGACGTGAAGGAAGGCACGAAGGATGCGGATGTAGTATATACAGATGTATGGGTGTCCATGGGAGAGCCGGATGAAGTTTGGGAAGAACGGATCCGCGAATTGTCTCCTTACAAGGTGACAAGCGAAGTAATGAAAAATGCAGGAGAAGAAGCGATCTTCTTACATTGTCTGCCGGCGTTCCACGATCTGGAGACAAAGATTGGGAAAGAGATCAAAGAAAAATATGGCCTGGATGATATGGAAGTGACGGATGAAGTGTTTGAATCTGCACAGTCAAAAGTATTTGATGAAGCGGAAAATCGAATGCATACGATTAAAGCGATTATGGTAGCGACACTGGGCGAGTGGTAAGGCAGGGCAAAACGCGATGAAAGCAGAAATATTGAAACTGTTAAAGGACAGTGACGGCTATCTTTCCGGGCAGCAGTTATGCGATCGGTTTCAGGTGTCCCGCACGGCAGTGTGGAAGGTTATGGAACAACTGAAAAAAGAAGGATATGAGATTGAGGCGGTACGCAATAAGGGATACCGCCTTATTGGAAGCTGCGCATCTTTGTCCGGGGCCGAGATTGAAAGCTCCATAAAGAGCGAATGGGCCGGGCGGCGCGTGGTATATTTTGAAGAGACGGATTCGACCAATCTCCGAGCCAAAGAGGCGGGGGAAAAGGGAGAAGCTCACGGGAGTTTGTATGTGGCAGACTGCCAGATTTCCGGAAAGGGCAGGAGAGGAAGAAGCTGGGAGTCGCCGTCTGGAACCAGTATTTACATGACACTTCTTCTGCGGCCGAAGATCCTTCCTGGGAAGGCTCCTCAGATGACGCTTTTGATGGCGCTGGCGGTGGCAGATGGGATTCGGAAGGTGACGGGACTTTCCACCCAGATCAAGTGGCCGAACGATATTATATTGAATGGAAAGAAAATCTGTGGTATTCTGACGGAGATGAGCGCGGAGATTGATTATATTAATTATGTAGTAGTCGGTGTAGGAATCAACTGCAATCAGGAGACGTTTCCGGAAGAACTTCGGGAAAAGGCGACGTCTTTGAAGCTGGAATCCGGTCAGGAGATACAGCGTGCGGCAGTGATTGCCGCAGTCATGGAGAGCTTTGAGAAATACTATCAGATTTTTGAAAAGACCGAGGACTTGTCAGGTTTTTTGGATGAATATAACGAATTGCTGGTGAACCGGGAGCGGGAAGTTCTGGTGTTGGAGCCGGGACAGGAGTATGAAGCATATGCACTGGGGATTAACAGCAGTGGAGAGCTGATTGTGAAAACCGCAGATGGACAGAAGCGGGAGATCTTCGCGGGAGAAGTATCAGTGAGAGGAGTATATGGTTATGTATGATGGAAAAGTCGTACTATGCGGTGCGAATTCTTATGAAGAAAAATATTATCTGAATCCAGATTTTGAACAACTTCCGGACCATGTGAAGGATGAATTGAAAATTATGTGTGTATTGTATGTACATGATGTTGGTGGAATCCTTACGCTGGTGTATGAAGAAGATGGCGAATTGTGTTTTGAGGTGACTTCAAAAGAGGGCGATCCGATGTTTGACGATATTGGAAGTCAGCTTAAGATTAAGCAGTTACAAAGAGAGAAAGAAGAGCTGATGGAAGCATTACAGTTATATTACAGAGTGTTCTTCCTGGGAGAGGAGATAGAATAGATGTTATTAGTGATTGATGTAGGAAATACCAATATTACACTGGGAGTATTCCGCGGAAAGGAATTGCTTCGTACATTTCGGATGACGACGAAACTTCCGAGAACCTCTGATGAATATGGAATCACATTGAAGGAATTAATAGAGTGTCAGGGAATTGACAGCTCTGGAGTGGATGCAGTTATTATAGCGTCTGTTGTGCCGGATATTATGCATTCTTTGGGAAGTGCAATTATCAAATATTTTCACGTGAAGCCGATTGTGGTATCGGCGGGAATTAAAACCGGAATCCGTATTAATATGGAAAATCCACGTCAGATTGGTTCCGACCGGATTGTGGATGCGGTTGCGGCTTACACCATTCACGGCGGTCCGGTCATTGTAATCGACTATGGTACCGCTACGACGTATGATCTGGTGGGACCGGACGGAACGTTTGAAGCGGCAATTATTGCACCGGGAATCCGCACATCTGCACAGGCGATGTGGGGACAGGCAGCGATGCTTCCGGCTATTGAGATTAAGAAGCCGGATTCCATTTTGGCAAAAGAGACGGTGTCCGGGATGCAGGCTGGGTTGGTGTACGGTCAGATCGGACAGACAGAATACATCGTTAACAAGATTCGTAAAGAGTCCGGTTATCTCAATGCGAAGGTGATTGCCAGTGGAGGCCTTGGCAAAATGGTGGCGACAGAGACGAACATTATCGACGTATATGATTCGCAGTTGACGTTGAAAGGACTGCAGATTATTTATGAAAAGAATAAGAAATAGTTCATTTTGGGACGGAGTTTTTTGCAAAAAACTCCGTCCCAAATGAAGAAAGGGGTGTCCCCAATTGAATATTGGCAATGTAAAATTGGAAAATCCATACATTCTGGCGCCGATGGCAGGGGTGACAGATCTGCCGTTCCGTCTATTATGTAAGGAGCAGGGGGCAGGCCTGTTATGTATGGAGATGATCAGCGCGAAGGCGCTTCAATATAAGAACAAGAATACCAAATCACTGCTGGCGATTCATCCGAAGGAGTATCCGGTATCCTTGCAGCTGTTTGGCTCAGATCCGATGATTATCAGTGAGCAGGCGAAACGGATTGAGGAGCTGCCGTTTCAAATTCTGGACATTAATATGGGGTGTCCGGTGCCGAAGATCGTAAAAAACGGAGAGGGTTCTGTGCTGATGAAGAATCCAAAGCTGGTGTATGATATTGTTTATCAGACGGCGCGAGCAATTCAGAAGCCTGTAACGGTGAAAATTCGGAAAGGATTTGATGATGATCAAGTTAATGCAGTAGAAATCGCAAAGGTGATTGAAGAGGCCGGCGGAGCTGCTGTGGCAGTGCATGGAAGGACAAGAGAGCAATATTATTCCGGAAAGGCAGACTGGGATATTATCCGGCAGGTGAAGGAAGCGGTTTCGATTCCGGTTATTGGAAATGGAGATGTGACTTCAGGAGAAAAAGCGGTGGCGATGCGACAGGAAACTGGCTGTGACGGTGTGATGATTGGCCGGGGCGCGCAGGGAAATCCATGGATCTTCCAAGAGTTGGTGGAGTACGATAGGACTGGCATCCTTCCGGGGCGGCCGTCCAAAGAGGAAATTAAAGAAACGATGCTTCGCCATGCCCGGCTGCAGATTGAATTCAAAGGTGATTATTTGGGAATCCGGGAAATGCGAAAACATGTGGCGTGGTATACCAAAGGAATGGAAGGATCTGCAAAGCTTCGGGATGCGATCAATCAGGTGGAATCCTACGAAGAACTTCAGGAACTTCTAGACGAAAGAATTCGTTAAAATGTTCATGGGAAAGCGAAGTTCTGCATATACTCTATTGTGTATCCGATGAATCCTTGTGCAATGGTGCAAAACAGTGAATAATGGCGGAAAAACATTGACATGCCAGACCTGTTTATGTATAATAATGAAATTGTGAAAGTCTCTTTTTGGCAGTATTTTAGAAGAGCATTTTAGACGAAGAGAACGTTAAAATTGACGGATAGATAGAAGAACAGGAAGGAAAGGTTAGGACACATGGAAGCAAAGAAAAGATTACTTACTTATGCAGGACTGAAGGCTCTGGAAGACGAGTTGGAGAACTTAAAAGTGGTAAAGCGTAAAGAGGTTGCCGGAAAGATCAAAGAGGCCAGAGAGCAGGGCGACTTGTCTGAGAACGCAGAATATGATGCAGCAAAAGACGAGCAGAGAGATATCGAAGCGCGTATTGAAGAGCTGGAAGGAATTCTGAAAAATGCAGAAGTTGTTGTAGAGGATGAAGTAGACTACGACAAAATCAACGTAGGATGTACTGTAAAAGTATACGATAAGACATTTGAGGAAGAGATGGAATTCAAGATTGTTGGATCAACTGAGGCGAACAGTCTGGAAGGAAAGATTTCCAATGAGTCTCCTGTTGGACAGGCTTTAATGGGATGCAAAGTGGGTGACCAGGTAGAGGTAGAGACACAGGCAGGAATTATGGAGTATGAAGTTCTTCATATCAGCCGTTCTTTATAAAAAACTGTCGCATATTCCAAAGTATGATATAGCGTAGAGATGCAAAAGAGTTCAGACCCCTTATGTTGCTATGAGGGGTCTGAACTTCACAATACGGGTCCGCAAATGTTTGCGGCCAAACAGATGAGAAAACAGATTTTTAAGATGAGAGGAGAAAGAGTCGTGGCTGAGCAGCAGAACAAAGCACAGGAACAAGATATCAATCAGTTGAGAAAGGTTCGTCGAGAGAAACTGGCAGACCTTCAGGCAAATGGAAAAGATCCTTATGTGATTACGAAGTACGATGTAACCGCCCATGCGCAGGAGGTGAAAGATCGTTACGCAGAATTAGAAGGGAAAATGGTGTCCGTAGCAGGTCGTGTTATGCAGAAGCGTGTAATGGGAAAGGCATCTTTCTGTAATATTCTTGACCAGAGCGGAAATATTCAGTCTTACGTGGCAAGAGACAGCATTGGCGAAGAAGCTTACAAGGACTTCAAGAAGCTGGATATCGGAGATATCGTGGGAATCGAAGGAGAGGTATTTACCACCAAAACAGGTGAAATCTCTATTCACGCATCTGCTGTGAAGCTCTTGTCAAAGAGTCTGCAGATTCTGCCGGAGAAATATCATGGATTGACCAACACAGATATGCGTTACCGCCAGAGATACGTAGATCTGATTATGAATATGGATGCAAGAGATACCTTTATCAAGCGTTCTAAGATCTTAAGCTCTATCAGAAGATATCTCGACAACGAAGGATTTATGGAGGTAGAGACTCCGATGCTGGTACAGAACGCTGGCGGAGCTGCTGCAAGACCGTTTGAAACTCATTTTAATGCATTAAATGAAGATCTGAAGCTTAGAATTTCTCTGGAACTTTACCTGAAACGTCTGATTGTCGGCGGTTTGGAAAAGGTTTATGAAATCGGTCGTGTATTCCGTAACGAAGGTCTGGATACCAGACATAACCCAGAGTTTACATTGATGGAATTATACCAGGCATACACCGATTATAACGGAATGATGGATTTGACTGAGAATCTGTACCGTTATGTGGCACAGGATGTATTGGGAACGACAACCATTACTTATAACGGTGTGGAAATGGATCTTGGAAAGCCGTTTGAGAGAATTACGATGGTAGATGCGGTTAAGAAATATGCAGGTGTTGACTGGAACGAGGTAACGACACTGAAGCAGGCAAGAGAACTTGCGAAAGAGCATCACGTAGAGTTCGAAGAGCGTCATAAAAAAGGTGATATCCTGGCTCTCTTCTTTGAGGAATTTGCAGAAGAGCACCTGATTCAGCCGACCTTTGTAACAGACCATCCAATTGAGATCTCTCCGCTGACTAAGAAGAAACCGGAGAATCCAGAATACGTAGAGCGTTTTGAGTTCTTTATGAATGGCTGGGAGATGGCAAATGCTTACTCTGAGCTGAATGATCCAATTGATCAGAGAGAACGTTTCAAAGCGCAGGAAGAATTGCTTGCACAGGGCGATGACGAAGCAAATACAACCGACGAAGATTTCCTGAATGCACTGGAGATTGGTATGCCGCCAACAGGTGGTATCGGATTCGGTATTGATAGAATGTGTATGCTGCTGACAGACAGCGCAGCGATTCGTGACGTACTCCTGTTCCCGACAATGAAGTCACAGGGCGCAGCTAAGAACGAAGCAAACAATGCAGCTCAGACAACGGCAGCTCCAAAGGCTGTTGAAACACCGGCTGCTGCTGAACCGGCTAAGGTAGAGATCGATTTCTCTAAGGTAGAAGTGGAACCATTGTTCCAGGATATGGTTGATTTCGAGACGTTCAGTAAGTCTGATTTCCGTGCTGTAAAAGTGAAAGAATGTGAAGCAGTTCCGAAGTCTAAGAAGCTGCTGAAGTTCGTGTTAAATGACGGAAGTGGCGAAGATCGTGTGATTTTAAGTGGTATTCACGATTATTACGAGCCGGAAGAATTGGTTGGAAAGACATTGCTTGCTATCACAAACCTTCCACCACGTAAGATGATGGGAATTGATTCCTGCGGTATGATCATCTCAGCTACACACCTTGAAGAAGGAAGAGAAGGACTCAATGTTCTGATTCTGGATGATAAGATTCCGGCAGGAGCAAAATTGTACTAGAAGAGTAAGAAACTTCGTAATTGGATAGCGATATAAATACAGATTATTAAGGGCACTTTTTGAAATAAAAAACGTTCAGAGAGTGCCCTTTTTTAATAAAAATCTGATACACTTGATGAAAGAAAAAGGGAATGTTCTTATAGTCTGGGTGAAGATGAGTTTGGTCAGAAGGGATGTTATCTTTTTCTCCAGCAAATCAAGTGGCATTAGCTGAAGAAATCAATAAAATATCAAGGCTGTTTAGAGTGTCAATTTATTATTGCAACACATTCACCTTTTATGCTGGGAACTTTGAATGCAAAAATATATAGCATTGATTCAAAAGAGTATGATATTACTAAATGGAGCGATTTGGAGAATGATTATGAGAAATACTATACAGGATGAATTGGAGCTTGCGAAAAGCAAGATGATAGGGGGAAATTGTATTCCAGGGGAATACGCTGGCTAAATTAACGCGTGACAATGTGGCTATAGTTGAGGCTATGATTTGCAATGACTCTGCCTATATCCATTCAACCGATGTCAGTGCGGCTCCAGTCTATAACAGAAAAGGTGAGGTGAAGTACGGAGGTTCATCTGCATATTGGATGACTCTGTTGAAAAGAAGTCTGCTTGATAACGTATCGGACAGTGTGTATACATATGAGAAAATCATCAAAGGTGCTGTGGAAGCTGTAGACCGGGAAAACAGTACCCATTTGAATGCCGACAAGTGTGGCCGACAAGAGATAACGGAAAGAATATACCGATTTGACAGAAAGGAATTTGTTAAGTGCTTAAAGAATCCTGATTACAATGATATGGCATTAATCCGCGAGATTTCTAGAACAACATCTGCAAAAGAAAGGGCTAGAAGTAATCTTTCTTTTGCAAGTAAGTTTTGCCACTATGCCTGTTTTTATGTTTTTGAAGGAACAGAGTATCAGGACAATTATTCTATTTATGACGGGATACTCAAAACAGTTCTGCCTTTGTATCTGGGATATTATAAGATTGAGCGGAACTATGATTTGAGCGATTACAAGGATTATAGATTGGCCGTTGATAGTATCAGAGAAGCGTCGAGAATAGAGATAAGCCGGAATGGTTTTGATCATTTGCTTTGGTATTATCATAAGGGTAGATTATAAACGAAGACATATACTTTGAGTATAAATATCAGCATGAATGAAAAAGGAAGTGACGAAGAATGATTTATATTACCGGAGACTGTCATCGGGATTTTGAAAGATTTAACATGAGTATCTTTCCTGAGCAGAGGGAAATGACAAAGGAAGATTTTGTTATTGTCTGTGGAGATTTTGGTGGAGTCTGGAATAAGAAAGAAGAAAGCAAAGAAGAGACTTGGTTAATGGATTGGCTGGATTGCAAATCCTTTACGACATTATTTGTAGATGGTAATCACGAGAATTTTGACAGACTTTATGATTATCCGGTAGAGGAATGGCATGGTGGCAAAGTTCATAAAATCAGACCTTCTGTTATTCATTTGATGAGGGGTCAGGTATTTGATATTGATGGAAAAAGCATATTCACATTTGGTGGTGCGAGCAGTCATGATATTGCTGGAGGTATCCTTGAACCGGATGATCCAGATTTTAAGAAAAAGAAGAAAAAACTGGATCGAGGATGGCGACCATATCGCATCAATCATGTGAGCTGGTGGAAGCAGGAGCTTCCGTCTGTAGAAGAGATGGAGGAAGGGCGAAAGAATTTGGCAACGCATGATAATAAAGTTGATTTCATTGTGACACATTGCTGCTCGTCAAGCACACAGATTTTGCTTGGAGGCAGTATGTATAAGCCGGATATCGAAACTACTTATCTTGAGGAGATTTATCAAACTACAAGCTTTAAGAAATGGTTTTTTTGGACATTACCATAACAACCGAAATGTGAATGCGGAAGAGATTCTGTTGTATGAGCAGATTATTAGAATTTCTTAGGCGCGAATATAGTGAAGCGTGCACCGGCATTTTTAAACTTAAAGTTTAATGCATTTTGGAAATACATCTGATATAATATAAGCCTAGCAAAAGATTATTGAGATTCGGGATGGAGAAAATTACGGAGGTACAAAGAGATGGAACCAATGTATTTGTCAATCCGGCAAAAGGAGACAGGAAAACAGATTAAGAAACTGCTCATGGAAAATGGTTATACCGTAAAGGATGTGCAGAGTGCTATGGGATTTGAAAATCCGCAGGCAATTTACAAATGGATTTCCGGCAGATCATTACCGAGCTTAGACAATTTTGTGATCTTAAGTAGACTACTTCATACAAGTATTGAAGATATCCTCGTCGTTGACGGGGATATTGTTCGTTTATGGGAGGATTTTTTAAACTACAGGTACAATGACAAAACCTTAAGTGGATATTAAAATGATATCAGATCAGACGAAAACAGTGGATATGGAGGTAGAAGAAATGCAGACAATGACATCGGCATATGCAAATAAAATGCTTAAGAGTTTGGAAGAGGATAAGGCTTTCTGGGTGAATAAAGAAGCTGCGTCAAGCACCTATGTTGCCGCTACTAATGAGGAGCCAGTTGTACCGGAATATGATTACTTAGAAGTTGCATCAACGATTGCAGCAATTGATGAAAAGGTTGCAAATATCAAGCATGCACTTAATGTAACAAATGCCACTGCAAAGGTTTTTGTGGGCAACACAGAAATGAGCATTGACACCATCCTTATCAAGATGGCACAGCTTAATAAAAGAAAAGCAGTGTTGGATTGGATGCGTAAGCAACTTCCTAAGTCAAGAGAAGAACAACGCCCCTATGTGTCTAGAAATTCAGTTCCGGAGTACAGATATATCAACTACGATTTGGAATTGATTAAGCAGGAGTATGAAAGCGTGTCTAAGGCTATTATGGAAATGCAGATGGCGCTAGATAAATACAACCAGACGGTACAGTTTGAAGTAGATATTTAAAAAATACTTTCCGTACAAGGCTTTAAGAGATTGGTAATGATTCAGGGAAGTTTTTGTTCAGGATTAAGGTATGTCTGTTATAAGTTATTAGTTATCAGTTTATGTTCAAAGTAGATGTGAAATCGGATGCATATTTTTTAACAGCTGCCTTGTAGAAAACCTACAGGAAACTGCGTGTGGAGGTTCGGTTCTAAGCACAGGCTGTGGGAGATCTTCGGATCTTCCGCAGCTATCTTTATATGTGGAGTGGATGACGATGAAGAATTTTTGGAGAATGAGGGATTTTTCGGTATTTTCGGTACATTATGCCTATGTGGACAATGGTTCATATATCGCAGATCAGTTATTTATGCAGAATAAGGTGAGGGTGAGATTCAAAGGAGAAATGAGACGTAAAGATTCCCATTATTGTATTATTTTCTGCAAGGTGTTGAAACGGGATGTGAAGCGCTTTGAAGAGTCTCTTGAAAGATTAAAAGATAAGATGCTATTACTTGGACATAAAGACTATCAGGATGAATGTGCTGAAATTGAAAAAATAATAGAAGAAGGGATGAATGTGAGGAGGAAATCTCAGAGATAAAAATACGAGCGAGATAGAAGAAAGTTGAAAAACATGCTATAATTCAATTCAAAAGACCTAAAACAAAGACGAAAATATTTGTGACTTTGATACGAGAAATCTTTTAGCAGAAGTACATGTGGGATTGGTTTTAGGAGGATTAGAATAGGAGGCGTGTTATGTTATTAAGTACTTCATTGATTCTGATAGTAGGCATGTCAATGGGGTGGATATGCAAAAAAATAAAGCTTCCGAGTTTGCTTGGAATGTTGCTTACAGGAATGCTGCTGGGGCCATACGCTTTAAATTTGCTGGATGAAAGCATACTTGGAATATCAGCAGAACTGCGTAAAATGGCGTTGGTCATTATTCTCACAAGAGCGGGGCTTGGCTTAGATTTATCCGGGCTGAAAAAGATTGGACGACCTGCGATTCTCATGTGTTTTCTTCCGGCTTCATTTGAAATACTAGGAATTATATTCCTTGCGCCCAAACTGATGGGAATGACCATGCTGGAAGCGGCGCTTATGGGGGCGGTGCTTGCAGCAGTTTCCCCGGCGGTTGTAGTGCCTAGAATGGTGAAGCTAATGGAAGAGGGATATGGAGTGAAGGAGGGAATCCCGCAGTTGATTCTTGCGGGGGCGTCTGTGGACGACGTTTATGTTGTTGTTTTGTTTTCAACGTTTGTCGGAATGATGCAAGGAGAAGGCCCGTCCATGATTCGTTTTGTAAATATTCCGGTCTCTATCATTCTGGGAATCATAATAGGATTCCTGCTTGGAGTTGCGCTGGCATACTTTTTTGAAAGAGTACATATACGAGATACTTCCAAGGTATTGATCATGTTGAGCATGTCCTTTTTGCTTGTGGTAGTTGAAGATGGGCTGACAACAGAGATTACATTTTCTGCGCTGATAGCAATTATGTTTATTGGGATTGGACTGCAGAAAAAACGGGAAGTAGTAGCGAAAAGACTTTCCCTAAAATATGGGAAGCTGTGGGTGGCAGCAGAAGTATTTTTATTTGTATTAGTGGGCGCAACCGTAAATATTGAGTATTTGGGAAAAGTAGGATTGCGGGCAATGATAGTGATCATGGGAGCCCTTGCATTTAGAATGATTGGTGTCCTTGTGTGTCTTCTTGGTACAAGCTTGAAAAGAAAAGAGAGAATATTTGCTATGATGGCATATATGCCAAAGGCAACGGTTCAGGCTGCGATTGGCGGAATGCCGCTTGCGCTTGGATTTGCCTGCGGAGATACCATACTTACAGCGGCAGTGCTTGCAATAGTAGTTACAGCGCCGCTCGGAGCGTTTGCGATTGACTTGTCATACAAAAAACTATTGAGTAAGATAGGTAAGGGCGAATAGCGCAATGTTGAATTTTTAATTTGGGGAAAGCTGGATTGAAATTATGATTTTATATTTTACAGGAACTGGGAATAGCCAATATATTGCAAAAAGAATGAAGGAAAAAACTTCTGACGACATGATATGTATCAATGATCGAATAAAAAGAAAGGATACCGATTCGATTGCGGTATCGGGAGATTTGATTATCGTGACGCCTACCTATGCATGGCAGATTCCGACGCTGGTCAAAGAATGGCTTTTACAAACTACATTTGTCGATGTAGAACATGTGTGGTTTGTAATGAATTGCGGAGATTCGATTGGAAAGGCAGATCGACACAACCAGGAACTTTGCGTAAAAAAGAATTGGACGTATATGGGAACGGCACAGATTGTCATGCCGGAGAATTATATTGCCATGTTCCCGGTACCGGATGAAAAAGAGGCGGGAAAAATTATAGAAGCGGCAGAGCCAGCAATCGAACAGGCAATTAGCTGTATTCAGATGACGAAGAAATTTCCGGATCGAAAGGGACATTTTTGGGATGGACTATTAAGTGGATTGGTGAACCGACTGTTTTACCCACTATTTGTAAAAGCCACACCATTTTATGTCAAGGATTCTTGTATAGGCTGTGGGAAATGCGTGTCGTTATGCCCGTTAAACAATATCCGATTGGAAAAAGAGAAGCCTATTTGGGGAAGTGAATGTACCCATTGTATGGCTTGTATTTGTTCTTGCCCCAAGGAAGCGATTGAATATGGAAAGAAGAGCAAAGGAAAACCACGTTATCATTGTAAGTAATTTATAGAATGTAGGGGGGGTTAAGAAAAAGCAAAAAATAAGAAGTACTTGACAAAATGGGTAAAAGAATGTTAGTCTAGTGCCCGAAGAGCGAAAGCGTATTATATTTTTTATATAATGCGCTTTCGCTCTTTTTTGGATAGAAATCCAAATAAACCACTTGCTATGCAAGTGGATCCCAAACCGGCTTTAAGCCCTAGATAAAGAGACCTCCTTTGTTATAATAAGTGTGGGTCCTAAACCGCACTAAAATAACAAAGGAGGTGTCCAGTATGGACAAAAATACTTTAACACATACAACTTGGGAATGTAAATATCATATTGTTTTTGCACCAAAATATAGGAGACAAATTATTTACGGAAATATAAAAGCAGATGTAGCTAATATATTAAGTACGCTGTGCAAAAGAAGAGGGGTAGAGATTATAGAGGCAGAATGCTGTAAAGATCATATGCATATGCTGGTAAGAATACCACCAAATCAAAGCGTATCTTCTTTTATGGGATATTTAAAGGGTAAAAGTTCGCTGATGATATTCGATAGGCATGCGAATTTGAAATACAAATATGGGAACCGGAAATTTTGGTGCAGAGGATATTATGTAGATACAGTAGGAAAAAATGCAAAAAAGATAGAAGAATATATAAAAAATCAATTACAGGATGATATAGCATATGATCAGTTAAGTTTAAAAGAATTTATAGACCCGTTTACGGGTGAGCCAGTAATAAAAGGTAAATAAAACAATCCCTTGTAAGGGATAGCCGGGAATAAGGTGCGGTTGGGGCCTTTATTTCGTGGGACCTTTGAGGTCCAAGCCGGCAATCGTCCCTTACAGGGACAGAGCAAACCACCAGTTTTGGTGTGCTACCCGTCAAGAGGACAATGAAAAATAAGAATTTTTCTTCCGTCAGCCAGGTACTGGCTGGCGGTATTTTTACGCTGCCTGCAATGCAAGTTCGTGGAATTCCATTGGTGTCATTACATGCAATTTTCGCTGTAGCCTCCGTTTATTATAATAATCTATGTAATTACTTATCGTTTCTACCAGTTCTTCCCGGTCTGTAAATCGTCTCCCATAATACATCTCCCTTTTCAATATTCCCCAGAATCCTTCCATCGGACCATTATCAATACAGTGTGCCACTCTGGACATGCTCTGTTTCATATGGTGCTTTTTCAGACGGTTGCAAAACGCTGGGCTTGTATATTGAAATCCTCTATCCGAATGAAAAAGCGGATGCGCATCCGGTTCTGAAAACACCGCCTCGTCAAACGTATCCATTACAAGGGCATTATCATTACGGCTGCTGATTTTAAATGCTACAATCCTGCGGTCACACAGATCGAGGATCGCACTCAGATAAATTTTGTGAACTTCTAATCCGGTATAATATTTAAACTCTGTTACGTCTGTCAGCCATTTCTCATTTGGACGGTCTGCATGGAATTCCCGATGAAGGTAGTTCTTTGCAATATGAGCCGGATTTCGTTCTGCTTTTGTACAGCTCTTCGGTCTCCATTTGATAGACGACTGGATTCCTATCTTACGACAAATCCGCAGGATCCGTTTATCATTAAAGGGCATTTCATAATTTACAGCCAGTTCATCACGGATCCGCCGGTATCCCATATCTGGATGGAGGTGATGGATCTCTTTGATCAAATCTGCAATCTGTTCATTTTTACGCTCACTTTCACTCTTCGGATACCTCAGCCAATGGTAATAGGCAGAACGGCTGATCCCAAGGCAGCGACACATTTGGCTGACCGGATATCCTTTTGTTTTAGCCAGTTCCCTGACTGCCTGATATTTACATGATTTATGTATTAGAGAAAACGATGCCCCCTTTCTAATTCCCTTACTTTTTTTAACAGGTCATTCTCCATTTGTAGATCTTTGTTCTTCCGTTCCAGTTCTGCTATGCGATCCCGCAGTTCTTCTTCCGGTGTACGGCTTGGCTGAGATCCGGCACGCTTTCCCCGTCGGTCCTCCAGTCCTGCATTCCCCATCTTTTCGTAGCGGTCTACCCAATTTCGTACCTGCTGGTAAGAACAATTATATTTCAGAGCCATTGCCCCGTAATTCCGATTATGGGAAAGGCAGTCTGTTACTATGGCAATCCGTTCTTCCAATGTTGTTTTTCTGGCTTTCTTCATGGTGCTACCTCCGGTAAATTCCTTTAATTCTTTACCTTCATTATACACCTTAATCCAACTCATAAGCTGAACATGCTGCCGGATTCCGAATCTTGCACATATTTCATCCAAAGAACCTTCCCCAGAAAGATAGGATTGTACAGCCTTCAGCTTCAAGTCTTTGGGATATTTCTTGTTCGTTTTCGGTGTTAATAATCCTTGCGGACCTTCTGTCTTATAGATCCGGATCCAGTCCTGGACACTCCGTTTGTTCACACCGCATACTTTGGCAGCACCTTTTTGACTGATTTCTCCATTCAGATACTGCTCTACAATTTTTACTTTCTCCAATGCATCAATTTTACTTTTTCTAGACATAAAATACCCCCAAGTAGGTCTTTTATATTTTAGTGTCCTACTTGAGGGTATCATATCATTTTCACTGGTGGTTATGATTTGTTTGGTGTGTCCAGCGAAGCTGGGCCACACTTGCCGGTGCAAGTCCGGTCGCGGTAATTGCCAGTGAGCCGCGTAGCTAAACCCGGTGCGTTGCAGTAATGCAGGGTGCTAAGCGGGTGGATAAAGTAACCTTGATAAAAGGAGCGAGCAAACATGCAGACCGTAACATAAAGTGAATTCTGCCGTATCGTTAAAAAGGTCTCGAAAGAGGGTAAAGAGAAGTTGAGCCTTGCTTACATAGGCGAAAACCATGGAACGTGTGAAGAAACTGGAAAAGCAGCACGGAAGAATCTCTCGGTATATAGGAAACGGTATGTATGGAAAGTGTGGTTCGGAACTGGAGAGACCCTACCCATCACCGAAAGGTAAAGAGAAAGCGTATAAGCTTGGCGAAATCGCATTTCTGATGGGAGGGAGTCGGAGAGGAACATAGTACCGATAATGATTGTGCAAGAAAACGCAGTTTATGGGAAGGTTCCTTACTTCATTCATGTTTGTAGAGAGGGTAAGAGTGAGAGAATGTCATGCAGACTAACAACTCCAAAGAAAAAGTTCGACAACTTCAAAACAAACTATATCTGACAGCCAAGAAATGTAACAGCCGAAGATTCCATGCACTATACGATAAAGTATATCGGGACGATATACTTATCGAAGCATGGAAACGAGTAAAAGCCAACAAAGGTTCCAGTGGTGTAGATGGTATTAAAATCGAAGATATTGAAGCGATGGGAATTGAGAAATACCTATCAGAAATCAAATCGGAACTGAGGGAGGGAAAATATAAACCATCCCCAGTAAAAAGAGTAATGATACCAAAGCCAGACGGAAGTGAAAGACCTCTTGGAATACCAACAGTCAAAGACAGAATCGTGCAGATGGCTACAAAGATAGCTATAGAGCCAGTATTCGAAGCTGACTTTAAAGATTGTTTCTACGGTTTCAGACCGAAAAGAAGTGCAAAACAAGCACTGGAGAAGGTCAGAAAAGCATGTAACAACAAAGGCTACTATGTAGTAGATGCAGACATTGAGAAATTCTTTGATAACGTAAACCAGGACAAACTGATGGTGTTAGTGGAACAGAGAATATCAGATCGAAGAATACTAAAATTAATAAGGCAATGGCTGAAATCAGGAGTATTGTACGGAAACATACTGACAATCTCTGAACTGGGAACGAGCCAAGGTTCGGTCATTTCTCCGCTACTGGCAAATATCTATTTAAATACACTGGACAGACTGTGGGAAAAGTATGGACTTACTCACGGCACTCTTGTAAGGTATGCAGACGATACAGTAATCATCTGTAAGAATAAGAAAAGTGCAAAGCACACATTGAACTTATTACGATACATTATGGGAAAACTGGATTTAAAATTACATCCAGTAAAAACAAAGATTGTCAGTATGTGGGATGGAAAAGAGGGATTTGACTTTCTGGGGATGTACCACAGAAGAATGACAACGGAAACAAGCAAAGGACGGCTGTATAAGGAAACTTATCAGTATCCAAGCAGAAAAGCCATGAAAAAAAATGAAAGTAGAAATCAAAAGGAATGTAAACAGTCGAAGCTTACTGGTGGCGAAGGAAGATGATTTAATAAAGAATCTGAATCCCAAAATCACAGGGTGGAAGAATTACTATTCGACCAAGACAAACAAAAAGTGGATGCAAGCAATAGATTGGTACATTATCTGCACCTTTACAAGGTGGTACAACAAGAAACACCAAAGGCGAAACAGAATGTCAAAGGTGGGATTCGTTAGAAATAGCATTTACGAAAAAGGGTTAAGGAAAATGGCTGAAGCATGACGTAATGCTGTAGAAAGAAGAATGTCGGAAAACCGTGTGAGGGAGAACCTTATGCACGGTTTGATGAGGGGAAAGAGGGCAAATGCCCTCTAACCTACTCTACAAATGGAGGGATAAAAATATGAAAACGAAATTTTCTATGCAAAGAGCAAAGATACTTGCAACGCAGTTAGTGTGGGAATTTATAGGGAGCGTATTTATTGCGGCGGGAATTTATAATTTCGCTGTACAGGCAAAGTTTCCGATGACAGGATTTTCAGGGATATCTATTATCTTATATCGATTACTGAATATTCCGATCGGATTTTCAACCATTCTCTTAAATATTCCGCTGGCTATCATTTGCTATCGACTTCTTGGAAGGAAATTCTTTATTAGTTCTTTACGCTGTATGGTGATTTCTTCTTTGATGATTGATTATGTAGCGCCGTTGTTTCCGGTATATGAAGGGGATCGCTTATTAGCGGCTCTTTGCACGGGAGTATTTGGGGGGATTGGTTATGCATTAATTTATTCTAAGAATTCTTCTACCGGTGGATCAGACTTTATTATTATGGCGGTGAAGGCAATCAAACCGCATTTATCACTTGGGAAAATTGCATTTTGGTCTGATGTTGGGATTATCCTGGTTGGTGGAATTTTGTTTCGAGATATCGATGGCATCATTTACGGAATGGTAGTAAATTTCATTTTTGCTGTTGCAGTAGACAAGTTGATGTATGGAATCAACGCGGGAAAGCTTGCATTGATTGTTACAGAGCATGGCGATCTAATATGTGAATTGATCGATGAGTGTTGTCAAAGAGGAACGACCATTTTAAATGGACAGGGAGGATATAATAAAGAGGGAAAGCAAGTGGTAATGTGTGCTTGTAGCAATAAGGAAATGTTCCATGTACAACAAGCTGTAAAAAAAGCAGATCCGGCTTCTTTTCTGATAGTGCTTGAATCGAATGAGGTTCATGGAGAAGGATTTAAAATGATACAGATAGGGGAGGGGGCAAACGAATAGAGAGAGAATTTTCTTGTCATACCTTTTTTAACTTCTTTTTTACATTTGTCTCAAAGGAACTTAATAAAGAGCCATTACAATCTTATCGTTACTTGAATGAAAGTGTTGAATGGAGGAAACTACATGAGAGAAAAATGGAGAAAAGCAATCGTATTTACAGCGGCTGTTTCTATCGTGTGCAGTCAAAGTGCAATAAGCAATGTGTTTGCAGCGGGGGAAAATGATGGGACGATGCAGCAGACAGACCATACGGTTTCAATCGAATATCTTACCTTACAGCCGGGGGAGAGGGATGACTCGGTCAATCTTAATTGGTATGCGCCGGAAGGGACAAAAAATGCGCTTGTTCGTATGGGAGATACTACAGTAGAAGCGTCGGTAAGAGCGCTTCATGCCCCGACGAAAGTAGTCGAAGGGAAGTATACAGATACGGGAAAGATGGTATGTCAGGCTACGGTTGTAGTCACATCTGTACTTCTGTTCGGCAGTGCATCTGTATTGCTGACGAGTATGCTGCGTAAAAAGAATAAATAAAAAGTGGAGAAACCAAAGTCTCCCCAAATATGATTAGGATAAACAAAGAATAGGAATGTTTTGGCATTCCTATTCTTTGTTTATCCTTTAATATATGGTGCAATTAATTGTTTAATCTCTTGTATGGTCTTGTTTCGAGACAAAGTATCAGAGTTTGAGGTTGAGGTGTATCCGTATAATAAATCGATCATTCCCTTCATTAAGTCCTCGTTAGATAGTTCTTGTGGTGCAGACGGAACTATGTTTTCTTGAGATAGTAATTTCAGACTAAAGAGGGTTTTGTTATAAATAGAATTGCCAACAATATTCCAATGGTATGTTGTCAGGTATCTTGTTAAAGCGCTTATTAGCTTTTACGATAGCATTAGAATTATCTTTAGATGAAGCGAAGGATTTATTAGCCAGCGCAGGTTTTGCATTATCTAGAAGTTCCAAGACAGATCTTATAATAGCATACTTTTTACAGAATAGAATTTATGATATGTTTAAAATCAATGATGTATTAGAAGCGTATGGACTGGCGGTTTTCTGATTCTTCTGTTCCCGTGAAATCAGAAGATAAATGTCGCCTGTTGGGAGACCAATACGATCAAAACTGTATGTAAAATGTGATTATGAAATTTGAAAAGATCCCCTGGAGAAGGGGAGCGAGATGGTCATAACAGATCGGGAAAGGAGTAATACATGAGTACAGGATTAACGGAGTTGGTTTTTGTTTTAGACAGAAGCGGGTCTATGAGTGGATTAGAAGATGATACAATTGGCGGGTTTAACGGGATGATTAAAAAACAGAAGTCGGAAGGTCATCCGGTAAATGTTACAACGGTTCTTTTTGATAATGAAGTGGAAATTATCCATGATAGGTTTCCTGTAGATACGATAGTTCCCCTGACAAAGGAGGAATATTATGTTCGTGGGTGTACCGCTTTGCTAGATGCGGTGGGGATCGCGATTGGTAAGATGGAAAATATTCAGAAGCGTCTTATGAAGAAGCATAGAGCAGAAAAAGTGATTTTTGTTATTACAACAGATGGATATGAAAATGCGAGTAGAAAGTATAGTTATGAACAGATTAGAAGGAAAATCGAGACAAAAAAAGAATGTGGATGGGAGTTCCTGTTCTTGGGAGCTAATATTGATGCCGGGGAGCAGGCGGAGAAAATCGGAATCAAAAGAAATCGTTCTGTGACTTATGAAAATGACCGAAAAGGAATTGCGATCAATTTTAAAGTAATAGGAAGGGCATTAAGAAAAGCCGTTCTTTGTGATGATTCAGAAGACTATTTTGATGAAGACTGGATGGATGAAATCCAGGAATATCATGAAAAAAATAAGAAATTTTAACATGACTTACCCTTCTACACCACATACAGCTTAATCCCGGCATTTTTAATAATACGTTTCCATTCATCAGTGATTCCTTCGTCTGTAACGATAGCGTCGACACCTGCAAGGGGCGCTACAAATGCAGAGCGAACGAGTCCGAATTTACTGGAATCAGCCAGAAGAACAGTGGTCAGAGAAGAACTCATGGCCGCTTTTTTTGTCAGAACTTCATAGTTATGAGCGCAGGTAATCCCCAGGGCTTCATGGATTCCTGAGGCCCCCAGGAAGAAGGTGTTGGCGCGCTGGCTTCGGATCAATTCATTGGCATAAGGAGATTCAAACATCTGATCGGATCTGTGCAGAAAACCTCCGGCCAGAGTAATTTGTACACCTTCTTTTTGGAATAAATGGGTCAGAGTACAGTAATTATAACAGGTGACGCTTAGGTTTTGGTGTTCCGGAATAAAACGAGCCATTTCGGCGAGCGTAGTCCCGGAATCCAGAATTAAGGTGTCGTTGGGGTGAATGAGCGTAGTCGCAAATTGTCCGATTTTTTGCTTTTCTTTATAGAACTTTGTACGCTCAGAGGAAAGGGTATATTCGGTTTCTATATTTGTGATATCGGCTCGTTCCTGAACGGGAATCTGAATCCCGTGGCTTCGGATAAACAAATGATTTTCTTTTAAGTATTTCAAGTCTCTTCGGATCGTCATTTCTGACACCCCTAAAATTTCTGCAAGATTTTTCACAGATAAATCAGGGGATTCCTGAAGAAGGAGTAATAGATTATTCGCACGTTGTTCCTTTTTTTTCATAGATAGCTCCCTTCCGTCGCCGGGATGTCGGCAAAATGTTCCAATTGATAGTAGTATAACATAATAAGCTAAGCGAGGCACAAAAAATGATAAAAACAAACATTTTGTGAAATATAGATAAAAGATAGAGTGAAAAATTGTGTAAAACAGAGATGGAAATGGAGGGGATTACAAGCAAATCCAGAAAATTATTGATAAATAGGCACTGTTTAGTGGATGAAAAATATGAACAAAAAGCTAAAAAATGTTTGAAATTATACAAAAACTAAAGAAATGTGATTTGATTTTTGAAGGAAAACATGATAAAAATCAAAGTAGAGGATTGTATCATAAGGAGGAAGATAGAGATGAAAATTGTAATCGGATGTGATCCAAACGCAGAGAAAGAAAAACAGGACTTGATCCGCTTTATTGAAGAACAGAAATTAGGAGAAGTAACAGACTTTGGAAGTGAGGATCCAATCTACGCAAATGTTGCAATTCGGGTTGGAGAAGCGGTAGCGGCAAAAGAATTTGACCGTGGAATTCTGTTGTGCGGAACAGGAATCGGCGTATCTATCGCAGCAAATAAAGTAAAGGGAGCTTATGCAGCGCTTCTTACTGACGCATATTCAGCAGAGCGTGCACGCCTTAGCAATGATGCCAATGTTGCATGTATGGGAGCATTTACAACAGGAAGCAAAGAGCGTGAGTTGATGACAAAGATTTTCCTTACGAATGAGTTTGTAGAAGGATGCTCTTCACAGCCAAAAGTAGATGCATTCGTAAAATATGATATGGAACGGAAATAACTGGCTAAGATAAAACCAAAAGCCGGAGCCGTGATTCTTCGTGGGAGAGTTGCGCCTCCGGCTTTTTTTATTGTGTCACAGTAAAAATAACCCCCCTGCTATGCAGGGGGAGGACAGATCTTTAGATATAAGTATGAACTCCTGTGCTAAAATAAAAGTGGGTCTGCAAAACCACAAATAAAATAGCACAGGAGGTCCTAAGAATGGACGTAAATAGTTTAGCTCATACAAAATGGGATTGCAAGTATCATATCGTTTTTGCACCAAAATATCGCCGTCAGGTAATCTACAAAGATATAAAAGCGGATGTGGGGCAAATATTAGGAACATTATGCAGAAGAAAAGGGATAGAAATTATCGAGGCAGAATGTTGCAGTGATCATATCCATATGCTGATAAAAATTCCACCGAAATATTCCGTGTCAGAAATAGTGGGATATTTGAAAGGAAAAAGCTCGCTTATGATATTTGAAAAGCATGCGAATTTAAAGTACAAGTATGGGAACAGACATTTCTGGTGCCGAGGATATTATGTAGATACGGCAGGCAAGAACACCGCTGCGATTAAAGCGTATATTCAGAATCAACTGAAAGAAGATTTAGAATATGACCAGATGTCATTAGTAGAGTATATCGACCCGTTTACGGGTGAGCCGGTAAAGAAAAACAAGAAATAAACCACTTGGAGTGGTAGTAGGAAATCAAAGCAAACCAGCAAGCCCCCTTAGGGGCTAAGCCGGAGTAAGGAAGCGCTGAGTAAGCCCCTTTAGGGGCGGCTGTGGATGTGGTGCAGTTGGCAGACCTTCAGTGCGCCTTCCGGGCGCAAGTAGGTAATAGCCCCTTATAGGGGCAGAACAAGCCACCGGCTAAGCCGGTGGTCTTGACTGCTATTTGAATTTGTAGCCTCTATAATGAAAAATAAAGTGTTTGTCAGAAAAGGGAAGTGAAAGGGGATAGAAATGCGAAAATGGAAGGTTTTGATCGTTGATGATGAGTTTCGGATTGGTATGTTGATCAAAAAACTGATTCACTGGGAAGAGTTTCAATTGGAATGTCTGGATGTTGTTGACAATGGGGAACGGGCATTTGATGTGATTCAAAGTGATCAGTGTCCGGATATTGTGATTACCGATATTCGAATGCCTAAAGTCAGCGGACTTGAGCTAATTGAGATGACTCGCGCAAAGAATAAGAAAATCAAGTTTGTTGTGGTAAGCGGGTATAAAGAGTTTGAATATGCACATCAGGCGTTGCAGTATGGCGTGGAGGATTATCTGCTTAAACCGATTAGTGAGCGCAGAAAGAAGCGGATCTGCTTTCCGAACAGCTTGGGGTAGAAGTAAAGATTGATTACCGTGCACCGGAATCTGCAGAGGTATCCGAGCAGAATTCTACACTGGAGCAGGCAGCGGCAACAAATCCAACAGCAATTCTTCTGGACCCGGTTGACTATGATGGAAGTGCAGATATTATCAAAGAGATACAGGACAGAGATATCCCAGTCATCTTATTTGATGCTCCGTCTCCAGAGGGAAGCGGACTTACGTCTGTAGGTAACGATTTCTCCGAGCAGGCAACGATTGCAGTAGAAATGTTAGTAGAAGAAATGGGTACATCCGGAAAAGTAGCAGTTATGCAGGGAGCACCAACCGCGCCTAACCATGCAGAGAGATATCAGGCACATTTGGATGCACTTGCAAAATATCCGGACATCGAAGTGATCGATGGTGGAATTGACAACGATAACGTAGAGACTGCACAGTCTCAGGCGGCAGCAGTTCTTGCAGCAAATCCTGACCTGACCGGTTATCTGAACTGTGATGCATGTGGATCTGGAGTTGCAGCGGCAATTGAAGAGAAGGGCATGCAGGATAAAGTAACATTTGTAGCAATGGATAACTTAATTGAGATTCTTGATTATGTGAAGTCAGGAACAATTACAGCAACATCATCTACACTTCCTCAGGAACAGGGAATGTATGCAGTACTTATGGCTTATCAGGCAGCGCAGGGAATGGCACTTCCAGCTAATGTTGATACAGGTATTGGCCGTATTACAGCAGATAATGTAGATGAATGGATTGAAATTGTCAGCGGCAAATAAATAGAATTAAAAGGGTAAGATTATTAAGCGGGGACCTGTAACTCGATTCATTCAAGTTGCTCGTCCCCGATTTTTCAATAAGGAGCATAGGATATGAAAATATTAGAGGCGAAAAACATTACAAAGATGTTTCCGGGGGTTGTTGCGCTGGATTCTGTAGATGTAGCTTTTGAGCCTGGTGAGATTCATGCCATTATCGGAGAGAACGGTGCTGGGAAAAGTACGTTGATTAAATGTTTGACAGGAGTGTATGAGCCGGAAGAAGGGGAAGTGCTGGTTGGAGGAAAGAATGCAAGAAAAAACAAAGCACTCTTTGACAAGGTGGCATATGTTCCACAGGAAATCGACTTATTTGGATATATGTCCGTGGCAGAAAATCTTTTTATTCCATACGAGAAATCAGGAATCAAAGGGAATGTAAATCAAAAAGAACTGGAAAAGAGAGCGATCCCTGTTTTGGAAAAATTCTCCATTCCAGTACGTCCGGGGGAATTGGTAAAGGATATTTCCATTTCTTCACAGCAGCTTCTCCAGATTGCGCGAGCTACAGTTCATGAAGATTATGAAACATTGATTTTGGATGAGCCGACTACCAGTTTGACAAGTCGAGACACAAGAATTTTGTTTGATATTGTAGAAAATATCCGGAAAGAAAATAAAGCGGTGATTTTTATCTCACATAAGTTGGAAGAGATCTTTGAACTGGCGGATGTTATTACAGTATTTCGAAATGGTAAGAAGGTTGCCTATTCAGAAATCAAGGATATTGACACCGGATGGGTCATTCGACAGATGACGGGACGAGAGCTGGATCAAAATGAGAGCTTCTATTCAACGGCAGTAACGGACGAGGTGTTGTTAGAGGTAATCCATTTGACGGGCGAACGGTTCCGAGACGTAAGCTTTCAGTTGAAAAAAGGAGAAATCCTGGGATTTTCTGGGCTGGTTGGAGCTGGAAGAAGTGAGCTGATGCAGGCGATTTTCGGATATCTTCCGGTGTATGAAGGAAGTGTTAAACTAGATGGAAAGGACTGGAAGCTTGGAGATACCAATTTTTCGGTAAATCATGGTCTTATCTATCTTCCGGAAGAGCGGAAGAAACAAGGAATTTTGCCGGATCTTTCTATCAGAGATAATATCTCGATTTCCGTATTGGATCAGTTGAAAAGTGGGTTGAATATTTCCAGGAGAAAGGAAGAAGAACTGGCACGGGAGGTTATTGATACCTACGACGTGAAAACCCCTGGAGCGGATAAAGAGATTCAATTTTTATCCGGTGGTAATCAGCAGAAGGTGATTATCGGGCGTGCAATGGCATGTAAGCCCAAGCTTTTGGTATTCGATGAGCCGACGAAGGGAATTGACGTTGGAACCAAGACGGAGATTTATCGTTTAATGAAGAAGCTGGCGGAAACGGAAGGAATTGGAATTATTATGATTTCTTCTGAGATGGAAGAGATTAAGAAATGTTCCAACAGAGTTATTGCAATGTATGATGGAAGAATTGCCGGAGAATTTGATGAGTATGCAGATCAGCAGTCAATTCTGAAAGCGATCATCGGAGTAAGTGCTTAGAAAAAGAGGAGTTTGAATTATGAGTAAAGAAAAGACACAGGGAAAATCAGGAAATACGTTCCTGAATGCATTGAAAAAGAGTAATATGACAGCGATGCTGGCAATCCTGGTGGTGATGATTATTATTGCCAGTATTATTTCACCGTATTTTTTAGATATTTATAATTTACAGTCAGTGCTTAGAGATCTTGCCTTTATCGGAATGATCGGTATTGCGCAGTCGCTGCTTCTTCTGGTAGGAGAGCTGGATTTATCTGTTGGAAAGATGGCCTGCTTGTGTGGAATTCTGACAGGAATGCTTATGGTAAATGTGGGATTAAATCCATGGTTATGCCTGGTTATCGGACTGATTCTTGGCCTTATCTTTGGATTTATCAATGGAATGATCATTACTCGCCTTCGTTTGAATTCCATGGTTGCAACCATTGGAATGCAGGGCGTATATGGAGGAATTACATTGGTAATCACGAAGGGAAAAGCGGTTACAGGTATTCCAGCGGATACACAGGTACTTGGAAAGCAGTCTTTGGGTCCTGTTCCGATTCCATTTATTATCTGTGTTGGAGTCTTGATTCTGATTTTGTTCATGGTGAAAAAGACGAAGACAGGACGATATATTTATGCAATTGGAAACAGTAAAGAGGCGGCAAAAATCCTGGGAATCAAAGTGGATCGCATTCGCGTTATGATCTATTCGATCGTAGGACTGATTTCTGCATTGGCAGGACTTTTATATGTGTGCCGTCTGGGATCTGCGCAGACAGCGATTGGAGAAGACTGGCCGATGAATTCCATTGCAGCGTCCGTGATCGGTGGTGTATCACTGACTGGAGGAGTAGGTAATCCGGTAGGTGCGCTGATTGGAGCGGCTGTGATTACGATTATTCAGAATATCATCGTACTGTTCGGTGTCAATTCTTATTGGCAGTCAGCAGTCAGTGGAATCGTGGTAGTACTTGCGATTTCCTTCAGCTCTATTTCTGATATTGTACGAGAAAACAGACAGAAGAGAATTAAACTGAATTAAGCGTATCCGAAGGAAATAAGGAGGAATGAAAATGAACTTGGGATTGAATTTGTCATTTGCAGTAAAGCGCTGGCTGGATCCGGTACGTCTGGCAGATATGGTAAAGAATGATTTCCATGTGGAGCATGTGCAGTTTACCTGGGATTTGATTGATCCCTGGTGGCCGACAGAGTTAAGAGACCAACTGGCAATTCAGTACAAGGAAGCATTTGAGAATGCAGGGGTCAAGATAGATGCAACTTTTGGCGGACTGGCTTCCTATACTTATGCTCATCTGCTGGCACCGTCTAAGGAGCAGCGTGAGTGTGCCTTTATGTTCTTTCAAAGAGCGATTGATTTGACCGTGAAAATGGGAGCGAAAGTGATGGGGACTCCGGTTGGGGGAATGTCTTATGAAGATGCAAAAGATCCGGTAAAGCGCAAGGAACGGTATCAGGATATGCTTCGGTACATAAGAAGTCTGGCATCATATGGACGTGAGAAGGGATTGGAAGAGATTCATATTGAAGCAACGCCGCTGATTACAGAGTTTCCACATAGTCCAGAGGTCTCTGTGAAGATGATGGAGGATTTAAAGGATACCGATATTCCGGTGAAGCTTTTGATTGACTGGGGACATGCGCTTTATGAACCCCTTTTGAAGGAAGAGGCGGATATTGATTTGTGGTTCCAAAAATGTGCGCCGTATATTGGTTCTATTCACTTACAGCAGACAGATGGAAAATGGGATCGGCATTGGGATTTTACTCACGAGGATGGAATGGTAACGCCCAAGAAGATCAAGGAGGCAACCAGCCGGGCGGGGCTTGATGACCGGATGCAGTATTTGGAGGTTGTTACGATCTTTGAAGAAGATGATGATCGAGTCTATGACAATATGAAAAAGACAATGGATTATCTGCATAGAGAACTAGGTTGCTAAAAGGAGAAGATATGGAGTATCAGGAAATTTATCAGAAAATACAGGAAGAGCATCGTCGGGTATTTGAAAAGATGGATCGGGAAAATATGAGGGAATTTATGGATGAGATTAAAAAGCATCCTAGAATTTTCTTTATTGGAGTTGGTCGGGAAGGGATGGCGACAAAAGCGTTTGCCATGCGTCTGATGCATATGGGAAAAGAGATTCACTGGATCTGGGATGATACGACTCCGGCTATTAAAGAAGGAGATTTGCTGGTCGCAACGCTTGGAGACGGTAGAATCGGACATATTGATTATGTATGCAGGCGAGCCAAAGAAGCTGGGGCAATGATTTATGTTGTCACCGGTTCGCCAAGTGGAGAGACGGCCAAGAAGGTGGCGGACAAAGTATTCTTTGTGCCGGCGTCGGTGTACCGTGGAACCGATGAGGTGGTTCCTTCTTTTCAGCCGATGGGAAATCTTTTTGAGCAGTGTCTGTTACTTATGTTTGATATCATCGTTATGATGATTGTAGAAGAGACGCCGGGGCTTACGTTTGAAAGAATGGCGGAGAACCATCGGAATATAGAATAGAGAATGCATTTAA